>JAABUR0100000015.1_pt1 | contig 372400 bp, 399 predicted proteins | sample 5560091 | NCBI WGS metagenome assembly JAABUR01 (sample SAMN10711879, study PRJNA513375) | rock metagenome | isolation source: Antarctica rocks | place: Antarctica: Victoria Land, University Valley sud | reverse complement strand
GAACTCGGACGAGGCGGAGAACTACTTCTTCAAGTCGGGTCGCGGGATCTCGCACGAGGTCGTCGAGGCGATCGCCGAGCACAAGCAGGAGCCCGACTGGATGCGCAAATTCCGACACAAGTCGCTCGATTACTTCTTCGCCCGCCCGCTGCCGACCTGGGGCGGCAACGTCGCCGAGATCGACTTCGAGAACATCTACTACTACATCAAGCCGACCGAGAAGCAGGCCCAGAACTGGGAAGACCTACCGGCGGACATCCTCGACACCTGGGACAAGCTCGGGATCCCCGAGGCGGAGAAGAAGTACCTCGCCGGCGTCGGTGCCCAGTACGAATCCGAGGTCGTCTACCACAAGCTCCAGGCCGACCTCGAGGCGAAGGGCGTGCTCTTCCTCGACATGGACACCGCCCTTCGCGAGCACGAGGACATCGTCAAGCAGTACATCGGCACGATCATCCCGCAGAACGACAACAAGTTCGCGGCGCTGAACTCGGCCGTCTGGTCGGGTGGCTCGTTCATCTACGTGCCGCCTGGCGTCAAGATCGAGCTGCCGCTCCAGGCCTATTTCCGGATCAACGCGGAGAACATGGGCCAGTTCGAGCGCACGCTGATCATCGTCGACGAAGACGCCTACGTGCACTACGTCGAGGGATGCACGGCGCCGATCTACTCGTCCGACTCGCTCCACTCCGCGGTCGTCGAGATCGTGGTCCGCCCGCGTGGGCGCTGCCGCTACACGACGATCCAGAACTGGTCGAACAACGTCTTCAACCTCGTCACCAAGCGCGCGATCGCCTACGAGGACGCGACGATGGAGTGGGTGGACGGGAACCTCGGCTCGAAGCTGACGATGAAGTATCCGGCGATCTGGCTGATGGGCGCGCGCGCCCACGGGGAGGTGCTCTCGATCGCATTCGCGGGCAAGGGGCAGCACCAGGACGCGGGCGGCAAGGTCGTCCACGTCGCGCCCAAGACCACGTCCGTGATCACGTCCAAGTCGATCTCGAAGAACGGCGGCCGGGCCGGCTATCGCGGACTGCTCGAGGTCGCGAAGGGCGCCGTCGGGGCGAAGTCAAAGGTCGTCTGCGATGCGCTGATCCTCGACGAGGAGTCGCGCTCGGACACCTATCCCTATATCCGCGTCGACGAGAACGACGTCGATCTCGGCCACGAGGCGACCGTCTCCAAGATCGGGGAGGAGCAGCTCTTCTACCTGATGAGCCGCGGCCTGACCGAGTCCGAGGCCTCGGCGATGATCGTCTCCGGCTTCGTCGAGCCGATCACGAAGGAGCTTCCGCTCGAGTACGCCGTCGAGATGAACCGGCTGATCCAGCTTCAGATGGAGGGCAGTGTTGGCTAAGGGCAGTGTTGGCTAGCCCGGTCACGGGCCTCGACTTCGTCGCCGTGCCGTCCACCGACTGGAAGCGATCGCGGGTCTTCTACGTCGACACGCTGAGGCTGCGGCCCGACGAGACCGGCGACGCCGAGTTCTGGGTCGGTCAGACGTGCTGCGGGATCTACGAGCCGACCACGTTCGGGATGGAGTTCGCGCCGCAGACGACCGCGCATCTCGCGCTGCACGTCGAGGACATGGCCGTCGCGCGCTCCGAGCTCGAGACGAAGGGCGTGGAGTTCGTCGGCGAGACCTTCGACACGGGCGTCTGCTACATGGCGTTCTTCCACGACCCGGACGGCAACGCCCTGATGCTCCACCACCGCTACTCCCCGCGGGAGCAGGGACCCAGCGACTCGTGATCGAGGTCGAGCGCACGGACTTCATGTCCGTGCCGGTCACAGACATGGAGAGGGCTCGGAAGTTCTACGAGGAGATGCTCGGGATCCCGAACTCCTCGCCGGACGCAGGCTGGCCTGAGTTCCAGACCGGCAACGTCAGCCTGTACCTCGTCGATGCGAAGCGGATCGGGATCGAGTTCTCGCCGCACAGCGCGCACATCGCGCTCCGTGTCCCTGACGTCGCCGAGGCACGGACGAAGCTCGAGGCGGCAGGAGTCGAGTTCAACGGCGACACCCTCGACACTGGTGTCTGCCACATGGCGTTCTTCCAGGATCCGGACGGCAACGCGCTGATGCTCCATCGGAGGTACGCCCCTCGTGAGAGCTGAGCTGCTCGAGCGCTACCGCGCGCTGCGGATGCCGACCACCTCGGACGAGTCGTGGCGCTTCACGAACCTTAAGGGCTTCGACCCCGAGTCGTTCTCCGCGAACGGCGCCAGCGGGATCGCGAGCGCCCCCGGGATGCTGGAGCTGGAGGCGGCCGGAATCGTTCGCGTCTCCGAGGGCGGAATCGAGCTCGAGCGCGTCCCGGAAGGCATCCGCTTCGAGAAGCTCGCCGACCACCCGCGGCTCGGCGAGCTCGTCGGCTCCGACGAGAAGTTCGCCGCGCACAACGCGGCGATGTGGGAGCACGGGCTGCTGGTGCACGTCCCGAAGGGCGTGCGACTCGAGCAGCCGCTCTACGTCCGCATCGTCAACTCGGTCGAGGGCGGCTCGCTCTTCTGGCGGTTGCTCGTCGTCGCGGAGCCGGAGAGCTCGTTTACGGTGATCGAGGAGTACGTCTCCACCTCGCCGGACCTTTCGGGCTACGTCAACGCGGCGGTCGAGATCGTGGTCGAGCAGGGCGCGAAGGTCGAGTACGTCTCGGTCCAGTCGACCTCTCAGGAGACCTGGCACTTCGGCACGCACCACGCGCGCGTCGAGCGCGACGCCGAGCTCGACTGGGTTGCCGGCGGCTTCGGCTCTAAGAAGGGGAAGATCCGGATCCAGAACGACCTCGCCGGCCCGGGCGCGACCTCGCGGGTGACGGGCGCCTACTTCGCCGACGGGACGCAGCACCTCGACTACGACACCTTCCAGGAGCACATCGCTCCGAACACGACCTCTGACTTTGCCTTCAAGGGCGCGCTGCGGGACAACTCGAGCGCGGTCTGGCGCGGAATGATCCGGGTCGAGAAGGACGCGCAAAAGACGAACGCCTACCAGGAGAACCGGAACCTGCTCCTGTCGAAGACCGCCCATGCAGACTCGATCCCGGGCCTCGAGATCCTGGCGAACGACGTCCGCTGCACCCATGGCGCCACGCTCGGCCAGGTCGATCGCGAGCAGCTCTTCTACCTAATGGCCCGCGGCCTCTCGCGCCAGGAGGCCGAGCGGATGATCGTCCGCGGCTTCTTCCAGGACGTGCTCGACCGGATCGAGCTGGAGCCGGTGCGCGAGGCGCTCGGGGCCGCGCTCGAGGCTCGCATCCCGCAGGCGTAGCCGGGGTGACCGGTCTTCACGGCTGGGAAGCGAATGAACGGGTGCTCGACTCCGGCGGCTTCGAGTCCCGGCAACGTGTGCTCGTGGCAGAGCCTGTTGCCGAGGCCTCCGAAGCGGGCGCACGCTGGCTCGGCGTCACCTACTGGCAGGCCGTCGACGGTTTCACCCGTGGCGGCGTCCGCGCGACGTGGGGTGCCGATGGAGGCCGCCTGCGTTTGCTGGGGGGTGCGACTCTGCTCAGATTCGGGCCACCTGAGCTGGAATACGCGGACGGCATCGTCTCGTGTCGTTACGCAATCGCGGGTGGTCTGCTCGCGTTGCGGGCAGGCGGCTCGGTCATGCTGGCGCAGCGTGCCGATGGCGGCGAGCACGAGCTCAGCGTCACCGTCGAGGAGTACCTGCCCCGACTGGCCGCGCGCGCCGGAGCGCCGTGGTGGACGGGAGCCCTGTATGCGAAAGGCCAGAGCCCGTTCCACGCCGCCGTCAGCCGCCGCTACTTCGAGCTGCTCGTGCGGGGGCGCGCGAAATGAGAGCGACGGTCTTCGGGTCGACAGGGGTGATTGGACAGGAGCTCCTGCCGCTGCTCCGCACCGAGCACGACGTCGTGGCCGTCTCGCGCGGACCGCACGACCCCGAAGACGGGAGCCGGTGGATCGAAGCCGACGTCTGCTCGGGCGAGGGTGTCGCCGAGGCGCTCGACGGAGCTGACGTCGCCTACTACCTCGTCCATTCGCTCGGTGCGCGCGACTTCGAGCGGCAGGATCGCGAGGCGGCCGAGAATGTCTCGCGAGAGGCCGCACGCGCAGGCGTGGGTCAGATCGTCTATCTCGGCGGACTCGGTGGCGACGACCCAGGTGCGTCGGCCCATCTGCGCAGCCGTCTCGAGACGGGTGAGCGTCTCGCCTCGGACGGGGTGCCCGTGACGACGCTGCGTGCCGCAATGGTGATCGGGAAGGGCAGCGCCGCTTTCGAGACGATCCTCGGTCTCGTCCAGAAGCTGCCCGTGATGATCACGCCGAGCTGGGTCTCCACGCCGACGCAGCCGATCGCGCTCGAGGACATCGCGCGATATCTGGCCGGCGTCGCCGGCAACGACGACGCGATCGGCAAGGCGTTCGACGCCGGCGGACCCGAGGTGATGACCTACAGGCAGATGATCGAGCGGATCGCGGCGTTGCTGGGCAGGAAGCCTCGCATCGTCGAGGTGCCGGTGCTCACGCCGGCGCTGTCGGCGTTGTGGCTCGAGCTCGTGACGCCCGTCAACGCGTCCGTGGCCCGTCCGCTGGTCGAGGGCCTCCGCAGCCCCACGATCGCGCGCGAAGAGCGGCTGCGGAACCTCCTTCCCTTCGAGCTGACCTCGTTCGAGGAAGCCGTGCAGCGGGCGCTCGACGGCTGAGCGGCGGCGCGAAGCTACAGCTCGCCTCCGACGAGGTTGCCCCTGCCGATCACGGTAAACTTCATGAGGCTGGTAACGCGGCTGCCTCGACGGCTCTTGCGAGTTCGGCGTGCACCGAGGCGCTGACGTAGATCGTCCACGGATGCGACGGCTCGCCGCCCGTGTAGGCGACGACCGGGATCCCGCGGCTGTAGGCGTACCACGCCTCCATCGCAGTCCCTTCGTCCGGCCGGGTGAAGTCGGCCAGCACCGCCGCGCACGAGTCGATGTCGGCGAGGTCGCCCTCGACGATCTCGGCCTCGCGACCCTCCGTGGCGCCGCGGAAATCGCGTCGCATCGGATCGACGGGCTCGCGGCCGGCCTTCAGCAGAAGCGCGCTCGCGCGAGCGCGATACTCCTCCGCGAACGGCGGTCCGGCGAGGTAGACGCGCTGCACGGGTCTACGATACGGATATGAGCGACTCCCTCCCCGAGTCCGCCGCACCAGTATTTGTTGCTTTGGGTCACGCGGGTTCCGAGCACTACGCCGGCCTCGAGACCTTTCCGAATCCGGGCGTGGCGCTCGTCGAGCTCGAGAGCGACGAGCTCGTCGCTCTCTGCCCGATCACCGGTCAGGCGGACATGTACGTCGCGACGATCGAGTTCGAACCGCTCGGCCTCTGCCTCGAGTCGAAGTCGCTGAAGCTCTATCTCGCCTCGTTCCGGAACGAGGGCGTCTTCTGCGAGGCGCTTGCGGTGAAGATCCGCGACGACGTGTCGAACGCGCTGGAGCTCGGTTCCGAACGGGTGACCGTGACGCTCGTGCAGAAGGCTCGCGGCGGAATCACGATCACCGCGACGGCCTGAGACCCAGCGGTTCGCGACCGAAGCGGAGACCCAGGCTCAGGTCCCGAGCCAGCGGCGACGGCGTGGCCGCGCCTCCGCGCCCTCGCCGAGCGAGTGCGCCGCCTCGAGGAGATCCTCCGCGGTCAGCGTGCTCACGGCTTCGCGATCCAGCTCGGCCAGCTCCGCGCCCTCGATGGCGGCGAGCCTGAGCGCCTGCCGGTTCAGGGCCTGCTCGAAGATCGTGCGAGCAAAGCGCGCGTTGCCGAAGCCCTCGCCACGGACTGCGCCCGCGAAGATCCGCTCGAGCGCGTCCTCGGCTCCCGGGCCGAGCTCGTATTCCGCCTCGGCGGCGAGCGTGCGGGTGATTGCGAGCAGGTCGTCGCTCGAGTAGTCGGGAAACGTGAGCTCGCGCGCGAACCGCGAGCGCAGGCCCGGATTCGAGTCGAGGAAGCCGCGCATCAGACGCGGATAGCCCGCGACGATCACGACGAGGCGGTGGCGGTGATCCTCCATCCGTTTCAGCAGCGTCTCGACCGCCTCGGCTCCGAAGTCGTTTCTCCCGTCACCGTCGCCGGGTGTGAGGGCGTAGGCCTCGTCGACGAAGAGGACGCCATCGAGCGCGCGGCGAATCGCCCGGTCGGTCTTGATCGCGGTCTGGCCGATGTACTGTCCGACGAGCGACGCGCGGTCGACCTCGACGAGATGACCCTTTCTCAGGAGGCCCATCGAGCCGTACATCTCGGCGAGGAGGCGGGCGACCGTGGTCTTGCCGGTACCCGGATTGCCGAGGAAGACGAGATGCTGGCTCGTGGCGACCTCCGGCAGCCCGTGCTCGAGTCGCCGCGCCTGCACCTCGAGGAAGGCCACGAGCGCCCGCACCTGCTCCTTGACGGTCTCGAGCCCGACAAGGTCGTCGAGCTCGGCTTGGAGCTCGGCCATCGACCTCGGCTCCGAGCGGGGGCCGAAGCGGTCGGAGAGGAACTCCTCCACCTCCGGGCCGGCGGTGCGCCGGAGCTGGTCTCTCACTCGACGCGCGCCGGCGCGAATATCGTCCAGAGGATTCATGCGGGCACGGTAGCGCCGGCCGGCCGGATCATCGCCGGCCAGATCATCTCTCGGCGAGTGCCCGCTGAAGTGCGGCGACCTGCTCCTCGAGCCGCGCGACGCGCTCCTCGAGCGGACTTCGTGTTGCAACAACACTTTCTCGTTCGGCCGGCGCCTCGTGCTCGCCGCCGAGTAGCTGCGTGAAACGATCCTGACTCTGGCCGGGACGGCGTGGGAGTTGCGCCACGAGGCCAGCGTCGATCAGCGCCTCGAGCGCCTTCTGCACGTCCTCGAGCGTCCCGAACGGGTAGAGACGGTCGACGCGCGACTTCAGCTCGCCTGGAGTCTGCGGCCCTCGCAGCATCAAGACGGCGAGGAGCGCGATCTGCGACGGCACCCGGCCGAGTGCCTCGTCGAGGAGGTGGCGATACTTCGCCGTCCGGCTCCCGGGCCCCGTCGCGAGCCGAGTCCAGCCGCGGCGCGAGAGCTTGTCGAGCGCGGCGCGCACGGTCGCCTCGTCGTAGTCGACCACGGGCTCGCGGTTCGTCGCCTGGTTGCACGCGAGCCGCAGCGCGTTCAGGGAGAGCGGATAGACATCAGGGGTCGTCCGCTGCTTCTCGATCAGGCAGCCGAGAACACGGAGCTCGGTGGCGTCCGCATCCATCACTCCCCGGGCTTGACGCCCCAGTCCTCCGGCACGACATCGGCCACGTGCTGGGCGAACGACCAGAGCTGGCCTTCGAGGTCGTAGGCGTCGTAGCGGCGGTCCCCGTAAGGCATGTCCATAGGCTCCTGGCGAATCTCGGCGCCCGCGGCGCGCGCCTGCTCGTAGTGCGCGTCGATGTCGTCCACGTAGGCGTGCACCTGGCTCGTTCGTGCTCCGAGTAACTTGGGGCTCCGGTAATCCTCGCCGGGATCGCCCAGGAAGACGACTCCGCCGCCGGGAAGCCGCAGCTCGGCGTGGCTGACTGTGCCCTCCTCGTCGGCGAAGCGCAGCTGCTCCTCGAAGCCGAACGCCTCGGTCAGCCAGGCGATCGCTCCGGCGACGTCCTCGTAGAGCAGGTAGGGCTGGATCTGTGGATACGGCTGCGCTGCCACGGCGTCCTTCTCGTCTCGACGCGGAAACCCTAAGCGATGCGACACTCTCGATCGTGGTTCCGGAAGCTCGGCTCGAGCGCGAAGACGGCGGCCTTGCCCCGCGTGGGGAAGGCTGGTTCGTGCTGAACGCGAAGGAGGCGCGCTGGCTGGACGGCGACTTCGGTGCCTTCACCCGCTTCGAGGGCGACGCTCGCTTCCCGCAACTCGGGATCAATATCGGCGTCCTCCAGCCCGGCCAGGCCGCGTGCATGTACCACGGCGAGGACGAGCAGGAGGACTTCCTCGTCCTCCAGGGCGAGTGCCTGCTCCTGGTCGAGGGCGATGAGCGACCGCTGAAGGCCTGGGACTTCGTCCATTGTCCCGCCTGGACCGAGCACGTCTTCGTCGGCGCGGGCGAGGGGCCGTGCGCGATCCTCGCAGTCGGCACTCGGGCGGGCGGTGATGTCGTCTATCCCGCGTCGGAGCTGGCCCGGCGCCACGGCGCCGGAGTCGCGAAGACGACGTCCGACTCGAAGGAGGCGTACGCCGAGAACGCCGCCGACATGCCGACCGCGTACCAGGACGCCTGGCTACCCGGCTAGCGCTTCAGGGCCGCGCGTAGCGCACGGTAGACGCGCCTGCTCGACCAGAAGAGGAAGAGGGCGCCGAACGCCTGCCGAAACGCGTCGCGGGAGAGCGGCGTCCGCCGGACGACAGGCCCTCGACCTTCTGGACGAGCTTCGCCCGGGAGCCGTAGAAGGCACCGTCCGTCAGCTGCTTGAGAAATTCCATGTTCCCTCCGTTCCCGGAGGGCACATGGTTACTCCTGACCGCCTGTGAGCGAGTTGGTGGGCCGCGAAGCCTGGACTACGAGCTCGCGAGAACCAGTCGGCGCAGCGGCTCGCGAACGATCGCGAGCGCCACGAGCGAGGCTGCGAGTGCGGCGACGGCGCTGAGCGCGAAGGTCGTCGTGAACGCCGACTCGGCCGGCGCGGACGTGTCGCCGATCGTCTGCGCCGTCAGGAGCGCGGCGCCGACCTGTCCGCCGACGACCGCCCCGATCATCCGGACGACGGTGTTCATCCCCGTCGCGACGCCCATTTCGGTGACGTCCACGTTCTCGACGATCAGCGCCACCATCGCGGCGAAGGCGAGCCCGACCCCGACGCCGAGCGCGCCGCTCGCCGCGACGACGTGCCACGGCTCGTCGTGGGCCTGCGCTAGGACGAGCGCCGCGAGACTGACGATCAGCATCCCGCCGGCGAGCGGCCACTTCGAGCCGAACCGCCGTCCGATCAGCCCTGCGGCCGGGCCGGAGAAGAGCATCGCGAGCGAGCTCGGCAGCAGGTAGAGCCCGGCCTGGGTCGCGCTTGCTCCGAAGCCGTAGCCGCGCGAGGAAGGCGCCTGGACGAAGGTCGGCACGAGCACGAAGCAGCTGAAGAGCGCGAACCCGGAGACGAGCGTCGCGGCGTTCGTCAGCAACACGGGCCGGTGGGCGAGCATCCGCATGTCGACCATCGGCGAGCTCGAGCGCAGCTCGACGCGACCCCAGAGGAGGAAAAGCGCTGCCGAGCTGGCGGCAAGCCCGAGGATCGGGGCCGAGGTCCAGCCCCAGCGGTCGCCCTCGGTGAGCGAAAGCATGAGCGCGATCAGCGCTCCTGCGAGGAGCGCCGCCCCGGGGACATCGATGCGCGAGGGCGAGCGGAATCGGCGACTCGGGCACGTAGCGGTGGACGAGCGCGATCGACGCTGCCACCGGGACCGAGCCGAGGATGAAGAGCCAGCGCCACGAGACGTGGTCGACGATCACTCCCGAGAGGACGATCCCGAAGCCACCGCCGACTCCGAACACTGCCGAGAGGAGGCCGATCGCGACCTTTACGCGTTCGGGCGGGAACTCGTCTCGGATGATCGCGAAGCTCAGCGGGAAGAGCGCGCCGCCCGCGCCCGAGAGGATGCGGAAACCGATCAACGACCAGATGTTCCACGCCGCCGCCGCGCCGATGCAGCCGGCGAGGAAGAGCCCGAGGCTGACGAGCAGCATTCGCTCCTTCCCGTACTGATCGCCGAGCCGACCGAGGATCGGCGTCGTCACCGCCGCGGAGACGAGGAAACCCGTCAACACCCAGGTCGCCCAGGCGGTGCTCGTGTCGAGATCCGCCTGAAAGGTCGGCAACGCCGGGAAGACCATCGTCTGCTGGAGCGCGAACGCGGTTCCCGCGAGCGTCAGGATCCCGAGCGTGACGTTGTGGTGCTGCCGCTTCGCCTCCACGCTTACGCGCGAACGAGCGGCTTGAACTTGATCCGGTGCGGTTCGAGCGCCTCGGCGCCGCGGGTTTCCTTCACCCAGTCGGCGTACTCCTGGTAGCTCCCCTCGAACCACGTCACCTGCGAATCGCCCTCGAAGGCGAGGATGTGGGTCGCGATCCGGTCGAGGAACCAGCGATCGTGCGAGATCACGACCGCGCAGCCGGCGAAGTCGAGGAGCGCCTCCTCAAGAGCGCGCAGCGTGTCCACGTCGAGGTCGTTCGTCGGCTCGTCGAGGAGGAGCACGTTGCCGCCCGAGCGAAGCAGCTTCGCGAGGTGAACGCGGTTGCGCTCGCCGCCGGAGAGGTCGCCGACGCGCTTCTGCTGGTCGGCACCGCGGAAGTTGAACCAGGAGACGTACTGGCGCGAGTTGATCTCCTTCTTGCCGAGCTCGATCGTGTCGAGGTCGCCGGAGATCTCCTTCCAGACGGTGTTCTCGGCCGTGAGTCCGCCGCGCGACTGGTCGACATAGGCGAGCTCGACCGTCTCCCCGACCGTGAGGACGCCCGAGTCGGCGCTCTCCGCGCCGGAGATCATCCGAAAGAGAGTCGTCTTGCCGGCGCCGTTCGGGCCGATCACGCCGACGATCCCGCCCGGCGGCAGGGAGAAGGTCAAATCCTCGAAGAGCAGCCGGTCGCCGAAGCCCTTCGCGACGTCCTTCGCCTGGACGACGAGGTCCCCGAGACGCGGGCCCGCCGGGATGTGGATCTCGATCTTGTCGAGCCGCACGTTCTGCTCCTCGGCGAGGAGCTTCTCGTAGCCCTGGACGCGCGCCTTCGACTTCGCATGCCGAGCCTTCGGGCTCATCCGCACCCACTCGAGCTCGCGCGCGAGCGTGCGCCGCCGCGCCGACTCCGTCTTCTCCTCGATCGCGAGTCGCGCCTGTTTCTGCTCGAGCCAGGACGAGTAGTTGCCCTCGAAAGGAAGTCCCTTGCCGCGGTCGAGCTCGAGGATCCAGCCGGCGACGTTGTCGAGGAAGTAGCGATCGTGGGTGACGGCGACGACGGTTCCCTTGTAGGACTCGAGGAAGCGCTCGAGCCAGGCGACCGACTCGGAGTCGAGATGGTTCGTCGGCTCGTCGAGGAGCAGCAGGTCGGGCGAGGAGAGGAGGAGTCGGCAGAGCGCGACCCGCCGCCGCTCGCCGCCCGAGAGCGTCGTCACGTCACGGTCGCCGTCGGGGAGCCGGAGGGCGTCCATCGCGCGGTCGAGCGTGGCCTCGAGGCTCCAGACGTCGTGACGGTCGATCAGATCCTGCACCGTGCCCTGCTCCTCGATCAGCGCGTCGAAGTCGACGTCGGGCTCGGCGAAGCGGGCGGAGATCTCGTTGAAACGGTCGAGCAGATCGCGCATCGGCCGGACGCCGTCCTCGACGTTCTCGCGCACGTTCTTGCCGGAGTCGAGGTCGGGCTCCTGCGGGAGGAAGCCGACGGTCGCCTTCGGCGCAAGCTCGGCGACGCCGCTCGACGGCTCCTCGAGCCCGGCCATGATCCGCAGCAGCGTCGACTTGCCGGCGCCGTTCGGCCCCAGGACGCCGATCTTCGCGCCCGGCAGGAACGAGAGCGAGATGTTCGCGAGCACCTGGCGATCCGAGCCGTAGAACTTGTCCGCCCTGTACATGGTGTAGACGTAGTCGCTCATTCGTCCGAGGGTACCGTTGCCCTGTGACGCTTCGTGTGACCCCTTACGCCCGCGCGTTCCTCGGGCGTCGGTCGCAGTGCCCGGCCGAAGGGGACAGTACGAGAGTACGGCCCCGGTGAGCCGGGTGCTGCGAGCGGCGGCGGGCGGCGGCGGAGCCCGGCTCTGCCGGGCGGGAGCCGACGCTGGCGAGGGGCGCGGGCGCGCGTGAGCGGTTGCTGCGCCAGGCACGGCCAGGAGGAGCTGTTCGGCGAGCGATTCGCTCGGCGGGTTGCCCGGCGCTATCGGCGCAAGGGGCCGGACCCGATGGCCCGGGCGATCGCGCGGCGGGCGTCCGCGCGTGGGCTCGAGGGAGCGACGGTGCTCGAGATCGGCGGCGGTATCGGCCAGGTGCTGCTCGAGCTGCTGAAGGGCGGTGCGCGCGAGGGCGAGATCGTCGAGCTCGTCCCGAGCTACGAGAAGCACGCGCGGACGCTCGCCGCCGAGGCGGGCGTCGTCGATAGAGCGACGTTTCGCACCGCCGATCTCGTCGCGGATCCGAGCTCCCGTCGCGAGGCCGACATCGTCGTCCTGAACAAGGTCGTCTGCTGCACGCCAGACGGACCCGAGCTGGCCGGGATCGCCGCCTCCCTGACGCGGCGCACGCTGGTACTCAGCTTTCCGCGAGACGACTGGTGGGCACGCGCCGCCTTCGGCACGATCAACGGCGTCCTCCGCCTGCGCCGAGGCAGCTTTCGCGTCTTCGTCCATTCGACTGCGTCGCTCCGGGGCCCTGCCGAGGCGCATGGCCTGACGCTCGTCTCCGAGCGAACCGGCCCGCTCTTCCGGATCGCCGCCTTCGAACGCGCGTAACCTTCGCGGGGTGCCAGAGCTCGGACTCTTTCCGCTCGGGATCGTGCTGCTGCCGACCGAGCAGATCCCGCTCCACATCTTCGAGGATCGCTATCAGGAGCTGATCGACGAGTGCCTCGCGGAGGAGCGGGAGTTCGGGCTGATCTACGCCGACGACGACGGCCTCCGCGAGATCGGGACCCGCGCGGCCGTGACCGACGTTCTCGACCGGTTCGACGATGGGCGCCTCAACGTGGTCGTCGAGGGTCGCGAGCGCTTCCGGCTGCTCGAGCTGACGGACGGAAGGACGTTCCAAACCGGTCTCGTCGAGCCGGTCGAGGAGCCGGAGGATCCCGCCGAGAGCGCAGACGAGGCCCGGGCGCTCGAGCTTTTCCGCAAGCTCGTCGAGCTGACGGGAGCGGAGGTAGAGGAGCCGGCGACAGGTGCGGAGCAGCTCTCGTTCGAGCTGGCGGGCCGCTTCGAGTTCGCCCCCGAGCTGAAGCAGCGGTTGCTCCAGATCACCTCCGAGCGAGAGCGCGTCAAGGTCCTTGCCGATCTGCTCGAGGGTGCGGCTCGGGCCGTCGAGCGCGAGCAGGAGATCGCGGGCCGCGCGGCATCGAACGGCAAGGTCGAGCCGCGCGGGTAGGGACGAACGCGGTCAGTACCATGAGAGCCATGGCCGTTGCCGCCATCGCCAAGCTCGACGCCGAGCGCCTCCGCGCCGACTTCCCCTACCTCGAGGAGCTTCAGAAGGGGCTTCCGGTCGCCTTCCTCGACTCGGCGGCGTCGAGCCAGAAACCGCGCCAGGTGCTCGAGGCGATGACCGAGCTCTACTCGCACTCTTACGCGAACGTCCATCGCGGCGTCTACCAACTCGCGGAGCGCGCGACCGACGCGTACGAGGGAGCGCGGCTGAAGGTCGCGGCTTTCGTCAACGCGCCGTCGGAGCGCGAGGTGATCTTCACGCGCCAGGCCACCGAGGCGCTCAACCTCGTCGCCTACGCCTGGGGGCTCGACAACCTCGAGCCCGGCGACGTCGTCATCGTGAGCGAGCTCGAGCACCATTCCAACTTCGTCCCGTGGCAGTACATCGCCGGCCGCACAGGAGCGGAGTTCCGGACGATCCCGATCGACGACAACGGCGAGCTGCAACTCGACGCGCTCGACGGGCTCGCAGCGGAGGGCCGCGTGAAGGTCGTCGCGACCGGCCTCGTCTCGAACACCCTCGGCACGGTCAACCCGGTCGAGAAGCTGACCGCGTGGGCGCACGAGCAGGGCGCGATCATGGTCGTCGACGCCGCACAGGCAGCCCCGCACCGCACGATCGACGTGCAGGAGCTCGGCTGCGACTTCCTCGCGATCTCGGCACACAAGATGTGCGGCCCGACCGGGGTCGGCGCTCTCTGGGGCCGGCGCGAGCTGCTCGAGCAGATGTCGCCGTTCAACCTCGGCGGCCACATGATCCGCACGGTCAGCGCCGAGGAGACGACCTGGGGTGCGCTCCCGTACAAGTTCGAGGCCGGCACTGGGCCCATCGCCGAGGCCGTCGGCTTCGGAGCCGCGATCGACTACCTCAGCGCAATCGGGCTCGACGCGATCGAGCGCCACGAGCACGAGCTAACGGAGTACGCGCTGACGCGACTCGCCGAGCTCGACTGGATCGAGACCTATGGGCCGCCGATCGCCCGTCGCGCCGGGATCGTCTCGTTCAACGTCGACGGGATCCACCCGCACGACGTCTGCCAGATCCTCGACTGGGAGGGGGTCGCGATCCGCGGCGGTCACCACTGCACGCAGCCGCTGATGCACCGTCTCGGAGTGATCGCGACCAACCGCGCGAGCTTCTATCTCTATTCGGTTCCCGAGGAGATCGACCGGCTCGTCGCCGGGCTCGAGAAGGTCAAGAAGAGCCTCGGCTGATGAGCGAGTTCGACCAGCTCTATCGCGAGGTGATTCTCGACCATTACCGCAACCCACGCGGGCACGGCGTGCTCGAGCACCCGGACGCCGAGGCCGAGGGCCAGAATCCGCTCTGCGGCGACGAGATCTCGATCTCGCTCGCCTTCGACGGCGACACGATCTCGGACGTCCGTTTCGAGGGCCGCGGCTGCGCGATCTCGCAGGCGGCGACCTCGATGCTGACGGAACTCGTGGTCGGCCGAGACGCGGCGGAGGTGGCGAAGCTCCCGAAGGAGGAGCTGCTCGACGAGATCGGGATTCCGCTCACGCCGGTCCGGCTCAAGTGCGCCCTGCTCGGTCTCGGCGTCCTCAAGGTTGCGCTGAACAAGGGCAAGGGGACGCCGCTGCCGGAGGAATGGTCGAGCGGCGGCGATCTCTCCTTCCGTTGACAGTCGACGTCTGCCCGGTCGACGAGCTTCCGCCCGGCCACGTCAAGATCGTCTACGCGGGGCTGGTCGGAATCGGCGTCTACAACTGCGGTGGCACGCTCTACGCGATCGAGGACCGCTGCTCGCACGACGACGGGCCGCTCGCCGAAGGCGACTGGGAGCCTGAGCTCTGCGTCGCGATCTGCCCGCGCCACGGCGCCCGCTTCGACATCACGACCGGTAGCGCTCTGACTCTGCCTGCCTTCGAGCCCGTGGACACCTTTCCTGTGCGGGTCGAGGACGGCTGGGTGAAGGTCGACGTCCCTACCGGTTGATGCCCATCGCGATCGTCGCGACGTAGCCGCCCTTCCCGTCCCTTTGCAAGCCGCACCTGCGAGCGGCTGCCGCCGTTCCGGAAGATCGAATCGTCGGCGTTCCTCGTCGTCCCCCCGCCACGGGAGCGGTACGGCGCCTTGCGATAGACGGCGTCCGTGACGGTGTCGGTGAAGTAGAGCTGACCCGTGTGGACGACCGTGCCACCGATGTGCACCTTTACGTGGATGTGGACGGTGCGGCCCTGATACCAGCCGGGATAGATCGTCGTGAACCGGGCGAGACCCGTTGCATCGGTGCGCTGGCCGCCACGCAGAAACGTCCGGCTCGACGCGCCCGCTCCGAAGCCGGAGTAGGCCCCGGCCGCGTCGCAGTGCCAGATCTCGACGAGCGCGCCCTTGACGGGCCGGCAGGTGGAAGCGTCGACGACGGTCGTGCGGAGGTCGAGCAGGGCGCCCTTGTGGCCGTTCCGGATGTCGCGACGCACTTTTTCGTTCGCGATGTAGTAGGGACCTTCGGTCTGCTCGGGGGTGAGGATGCAGCTGACGAGCCCGGCCGCGACGGCTGCGGGTCCGATGCCGGCGGCTTCGGCTTCCTCGGCGGTCGACCCTCTCCAGGCGGGGACGCCGAGGCCCGAGGCGAGAAGCCCACCGACGGCGAGCAGCGAGTCGCGGCGAGTGGTGCGTGTGTTCTCGGAATGTTCGTTCGTATCCATCCGGCCACCGTATCGGGGCCTCCTAAGAGCGTCGTAAGAGACGCTGAAGATTCTCCCGTCAACGGCCTCCGACGGAGTCGCTACACTCCGCGTACCGCGGAAAGGAGGTGGTCCGGTAGTGACAGATTCCAGTACGGGCAGTGGAGGTACTAGCCGGTAGGGGCGTGTCCCCGGTACCTGCAAGGGGAATCGTCTAGCCAGCGTGGGGGACTACGCGTTACGCGCCGCCGTTCCAGAGGAGAGCGGCCCGGAACGCCCCTACTACTCCAAGCTAGTCACCGGTCTCGGGGGCTCCGACGACTCGCAAGAGTCAGGAGCCCCCGATTCATTCTTGGTTCAACTCTCAGCAGCGCGCTGCTGCTCGTCGAGCGCTAGGCCGCCGGCGCCGGACAGGTCCTGAACGGACACGTCCGGGGTCAAAGCCCGGACATGTCCCTCCGCCTGCCGCTGCGCGCACCGATTTCACCCGCGGCGCGCCGAGTGCTGCGTCGGACATGTCCGACGCAGCCCCGGCCGGGCTTTGACCCCCGACACGTCCGTCGGGGACGGTCAGGCGGCGCGGCGGAGCTGCTCGTCGAGCGGGATGAGCGGAAGGCCGAAGGTCTCGACCGCGTCAGCATTCGTGACGACGTTGTCGCCGGCCTCGAGCATCTCGAGCTGATCGCGCGTCACCGGCGGGTTCGGTAGACGCTCGAGCACGGCGGCCTGCATCCGCATCAGCGCGAACGGCAGATGTATGGACGGGCGCTTCGTGCCGAGACTCGCCTTCAGCCGCATCCAGAACTCGTTCCAGGTGACGATGTCGGGCCCGCCGAGCTCGAAGGTGCGGTTCGCGGCGTCGGGCTTCTCGATCGACGCCGCGAAGTAGGCGGCGACGTCCTCGACCCAGATCGGCTGAATCCGCTGGGTTCCGGGCCCGACGATCGGCGTCACCGGGGCGAGCTTCGCGATCTTCCGAAACTGTCCGAGCGCGCCCCCGTCCGGGCCGAAGACGAAGCTGGGCCGAAAGATCACGTGCTCGATCCCCGAGCCTTTCACGGTCTGCTCCATCTCCCACTTCGCGCGGTAATACGGCACCAGCTCCTTCGTTTGCTCGTCCGTCCCGAGCGCCGACATGAGCACGAAGCGGCGAATCCCGGCCGCGCTCGCCGCCGCCACGAGGTCTCGCGTCCCGAGCGTCATCACGCGTTCGAACTCGACGGGCTTGCCGTTGATGATCGCGACGAGGTGGACGACGCTGTCGCAGCCCTCGACCGCCCGGTGCAGGCTCGACGGGTCGGTCATCTCGCCGACAACCGTCTCGCAGCCCCAGGCACGGAGTCGGCTCGTGTCGGATCCCTCCCGGACGAGCGCCCGCACGGCCCGCTCCTCGACGCGGAGCGCGTGGACGATGTGCGGGCCGACGAAGCCGGTGGCTCCTGTGACGAGGATCATTCGAAGTTCTTCCAGTAACGGGACGGGGTCGGCCCCTTCTGCCCCTGGTACTTGGAGCCCAACCCACCCGAGCCGTACGGTCTTTCGGCCGGCTCGGTCATCTGCACGAACGAGATCTGGCCGATCTTCATCCCGTGGTAGATCGTGATCGGCAGGTTGGCCACGTTCGAGAGCTCGAGCGTGACGTGGCCGTCCCAGCCGGGATCGATGAAGCCCGCGGTGGAGTGGATCAGGAGCCCGAGCCGGCCGAGCGAGCTCTTTCCCTCGAGCCGGGCTACGAGGTCGTCAGGGAGCCGGACGCTCTCGAGCGTCGAGCCCAGCACGAACTCGCCCGGGTGGAGGATGAACGGCGTCTCGTCGTCGATCTCGACAAGCTCGGTCAGCTCCTCCTGCGCCTGCTTGACGTCGATGAACGGATAGCGCGAGTTGCGAAAGACGCGGAAGTAGCGGTCGACGCGGACGTCCACGCTCGAGGGTTGCAGCAGTGCCTCGTCGTAGGGATCGATCCCGATCCGGCCCTCCTCGAGCTGGCGGCGGATCGTCCGGTCGGAGAGCACCACGGCGCGATTCTATGGCGAGCGGTTGCGAGGGCGGCCGGGACCGCGTACCGTTCCCGCGCCCGTGTCGATGCTCTTCGAGCCGCTGGAACCGAACGAGCGCTTCCGCGCGCGGCGCGAAGCCGCACGAAGGCGGCAGAGGCGACGGCGCTCGATCGCGGTCGCTGTCCTGTTGACCGCGCTTCTAGGACTGGCCGCGGGCGCAACCGTAATCACCGGAATCGAGGATGCGGTGCAGACCGCCGCCGAGCCGAAACTGACGGCGAAGCCGAGACCGAAGCCGGCCGTGTTGCAGCCTCGAGCCCTCCCGTTCGAGGTGCGGGGCGTCCACGTGACGATGGCGCTCGCCTCGCTCGACGGGAAGCTCGAGGAGTACCTCGATCTGACGCGCGAAGGGCTGAACACGATCGAGCTCGACATCAAGGACGAGAACGGCGAGATCGGCTTCGTCGCCTCCGCGGTTCCTCTTGCGACCAAGATCGGCGCAGCTCGCCCCTATTACAAGCCGCGCCAGGTGGCAAGAGCCGCTCGCGCGCGCGGGGTCTATCTGATCGGTCGCGTCGTCATCTTCGAGGATCCGCGCCTCTCCGAGGCGAGGCCGGACCTGGCGATCCAAACGAGCGACGGCGCGGTCTGGCGGAACCATGCCGGGCTCGGTTGGACGAATCCGTACGACCGCCGCGTGTGGGATTACAACGTCTCGATCGCGGAGGTCGCGGCCCGCGCCGGCTTCGACGAGATCCAGTTCGACTACGTCCGCTTCCCGACCGACGGCGACACCGATGGAATCGTCTACCCTGGAAAGACGGCGACGCCGCCAGCCTGGGTGGTGGCGGAGTTCGTCCACTACGCGTCCAGGCGCCTGAAGCCGCTCGGCGTCCGCGTCTCCACGGATGTCTTCGGGCTGGCGGCGACGCGTGACCTGGGGATCGGCCAGATCCCGAAGCGGCTCTCGAAGTACGTCGACGCGGTCTATCCGATGGTCTACCCGTCGCACTACGGGCCGGGCGAGTACGGGCTGGACGACCCGAATGCGGCGCCCGGCGAAACCGTTCAGTTCGCGCTTTCCCATTTCCGGCGCGAGCTGCGCTCGAGCAGGGCCGCTCTGATCCCGTGGCTGCAGGACTTCTCCTATGGCCGGACGTATGGGCTGCTGGACGTCCAGGCTCAGATCGCCGCCGCTCGCAAGCAGGGCGCGCGCGGGTATCTCCTCTGGAACGCAGCCGGGGTCTACACCCCGGGCGCTCTCACTCCGGCTCCCTAGGGCGCGAGCCTGATCCGGCGCCAGCCGGTGCCGTCGCGGTCGTAGCTGACCCGGTCGTGGAGCCGGTCCGCTCCCTGCTGCCAGAACTCGTAGGTCTCTGGGACGAGCCGATAGCCGCCCCACTTCTCTGGAAGCGGCACCTCGCCGTCCGGAAACCGCGCCCGCGCCTCCTCGACCAGTCGCTCGAGCGCCGCCCGGTCGGAGATCGGGCGGCTCTGGGGTGAGGCCCACGCGGCCAGCCTGCTTCCGAGCGGACGCGACGCGAAATACGTGGCGGCTGCCTCCCGCGAGACGGGCACGACCGGCCCCTCGATCCGCACCTGGCGGCCGAGCGACTGCCAGTACGCGAGCAGCGCCGCATGCGGGTTCGCGGCGAGCTCGTCGGCCTTGCGGCTCTCGAGATTGGTGTAGAAGCCGAAGCCGTCCTCGTCGGCGTGCTTCAGGAGCACCATCCTCAGCGACGGCCGTCCGTCCGCCGACGCGGTCGCCAGGGCAAGGGACTCGGGCGCGACAATCCCCGACGACTCGGCCTCGGCGAACCAGGCCCGAAACTGACGCATCGGATCGGCATCGAGCGTTGTTGCATCGCGAGTATTCATGTATGCAGCGCTCCGACTCCTGGGCTATCCTGCGCGCGTGGCCACGACGAGGACGATAGAGATCCGCACGGCCATCCCCGGCCCGCGCTCGCAGGCGATCCTCGAGCGCAAGCAACGGGCGGTCGCGAACGCCAAGTCGATCGTGCTGCCGCTCGTCGCCCGCGAAGGGCGTGGCGCAACGCTCACAGACGTCGACGGCAACGTCTTTCTCGACTTCACCGGCGGCGTCGGCTGCCTGAACACCGGTCATTCCCATCCCCGAGTCGTCGAGGCCGCCCAGGAGCAGCTCGCCCGCTTCGCCCACACCGACTTCACCGTCGTCCCTTACGAGCCTTACGTCGAGCTCGCCGAGAAGCTGCTCAAGCGTGCGCCCTTCAGCGGCCCGGCCAAGGCCGCGTTCTTCAACGCGGGCACCGAGGCCGTCGAGAACGCGGTCAAGTTCGCGCGGCTCTACACCGGTCGCCCGGCCGTGATCGCCTACGAGGGCGCCTTCCACGGCCGCACGCTCCTCTCGATGACGCTGACCTCGCGACCACACCCGTACAAGCTCGGGATGGGCCCGCTCGCGCCCGAGGTCTATCGCGCCCCGTTCCCGCAGGCCTATCGCGGGCCGGACACCGAGACCGCACTCGCCGAATTGCGCCAGCTCTTCCTGACGCAGGTGGCCGCCGAGCAGGTCGCCGCGATCATCATCGAGCCGCAGCAGGGCGAGGGCGGCTTCCATCCCGCCCCGAACGACTATCTGGTCGCGCTCCGCGCGCTCTGCGACGAGCATGGGATCCTCCTGATCGCCGACGAGGTGCAGACGGGCTTTGCCCGGACGGGCAGGTTCTTCGCAATCGAGCACTCCGGGGTCGAGCCCGATCTGATCGTCGTTGCCAAGTCGATCGCCGCCGGCCTCCCGCTCTCGGGCGTGCTCGGCAAGGCGGAGATCATGGACGCGGCGCACGACGGCGCCGTCGGCGGCACCTACGTCGGGAACCCGGTCGCGCAGGCCGCCGCCCTCGCGGTGCTCGACGTGATCGACGACGAAGGCCTGATCGAGCGGGCGAACGCGATCGGCGAGACGATGCGCGCCCGAATGCTCGCATGGCAGGAGCGCTTTCCCGCGATCGGCGACGTCCGCGGGCTCGGCGCCATGCTGGCCATCGAGCTCGTCGAGGATCAGGCCACGAAGGCTCCCGCCCCCGCCCTCGTCCAGCGCGTGCTCGACTCGGCGCTGGAGCGCGGCCTGCTCCTGCTCAAGGCCGGCACGTATGGGAACTGCATTCGCGTCCTCTGCCCGCTCGTGATCACCGACGCCGAGCTCGACGAGGCGCTTGCGGTCTGGGAAGAGGCTCTCGCCTCGACCCTCGCTTAGCACTCGAGTCAGAATGACGCTTCGTCGCCGGGGCGTGCTGGGCGAGTGCGATGTTAGAACGCAGGGAGCCTCGATATGCGGGCAGATCGGGGCGACCGAGGACGACGCAGCGCGCCGCTCAGCTCGTTCCGGCAACACAAGGCTTCATTTTGACTCGAGTTCTTAGCGCGCGGTTCGTCCTTTCGGAGCTTCGGGAACGCTACCGTGGCGGTGGTGGGACAACTGATCGCGGGGCGATACGAGCTCAAGGACGCCGTCGGCAAGGGCGGCATGTCGACAGTCTATTGCGCCTACGACACGCAACTCGAGCGCAACGTCGCGCTGAAGATCCTGCACGAGCACTTCAGCGAGGACGACGACTACGTGGCGCGGTTCCGACACGAGGCACGCGCGGCCGCACAGCTCTCACACCCCGGGATCGTCACCGTGATCGACCGCGGCGAGGAGGACGGCCGCCAGTTCATCGTCTTCGAGTTCGTCGAGGGCGAGACCCTCAAGGATCTCGTCGTGCGAGGCGGGCCGATGCCGATCCGACGGGTGCTCGAGGTCGGGCTCGAGGTTGGCCGCGCGCTCGCCTTCGCGCATCAGCAGGGCCTGATCCATCGCGACGTCAAGCCGCAGAACGTGCTCGTGAACGGGGACGGCCGCGCCAAGGTGACGGACTTCGGAATCGCTCGCTCGCTCGACGCGGTCGGCGGTCGCACCGAGACTGGCACCGTCCTCGGGACGAGCCACTACATCGCGCCCGAGCAGGCCCGCGGCGAGCGCGTCGACGCGCAGACGGACGTCTACTCCTTCGGCGTCGTGCTCTACGAGCTGCTCGCCGGCGGGGTGCCCTACGCCGGCGACAACTTCCTCACGGTCGCGCTGCGGCACGTCAACGACGCGGTGCCGAGCGTGCTCGAGGCGAGGCCGGACACCCCTCTCCGACTGGCCGCCCTCGTCGAGCGCTGCATGGCCAAGGATTCGGTCGAGCGCCCCGGCTCGATGCACGATGTCGTCGCCGAGCTCGAGGCCTGCCTCGCCGAGCTGGGCGGCCGCCCCGATGGCGACGCGACGATGATCGTCAGGCGTCCGGTCGTCAAGGCGGGCAGGCCGCCGAGGACGCGCGCCCGCTCCCGAGTGCTCGCACCGTTCGTCCTCGTCCCGATCGTCCTCGCGTTGCTGGCCGCGATCGTTGCCGGAGTCGTCCTCACGCGCGGCGAGGGCGACGGCAAGGACGGGACTCCCTCGGACGGGGGCGAGTCCGTGACCCTGCGAGGCGTCGGTGCGTACGACCCGGACGGAGGAGACGGAGAGCACGACGACGAGGCGAGCCTGGCGACCGACGGCGTCGCCTCGACCTTCTGGCGGACCGAGCGCTACGACGCCCAGCTCAGCCTGCTCAAGTCCGGCGTCGGCCTGGTGCTCGAGACCGGCGGCTCGGCCGTGTCGGAGCTGACGGTGACGACGGATACGCCCGGTTTCACGGCCGAGATCCGCCCGGGCAACTCCCGCACCTCCTTCGGCGATCCGATCTCCGATTCGCAATCGGTCGACGGGGAGACGACCTTCGAGCTCGAGGAGTCGGAGGCGCCGTATCTCCTCCTCTGGATCACCGAGCTCGACTCGGGTAGCGCCCACGTCAACGGCGTGACCGCGAGTTGAAGAGGCAATCGTGAAACCGTGGGTGGGCCGGAGCGGCCCCTTTAGGGGTCTTCATGCCCAGCTTGCGCCAATTGGCTAGTACTCGAGCTTGGAGCGGCGTTCGTGCCGCTCCAATGCGAGCTCGATCAGGCGATCGAGCAGGTTCGCGTACGGGATTCCCGACGCCTCGAAGAGACGGGTATAGACGCTCGTCTCGGTGAAGCCGGGGATCGTGTTGAGCTCGTTGACGACCACCTCGCCGTCCTCGCGGACGAAGAAGTCGACACGGGCCATCCCCTCGCATTCGGTCGCGACGAACGCTTCCACGGCCAGCTCCTGCACGCGCGCCGCGGTCGCCTCGGGAATGCGAGCGGGAACGATGATGTCGGAGCCGCCGGCCGCGTACTTCGCGTCGTAGTCGTACCACTCGGCGTGCGGGACGATCTCGCCGACGACGGACGCGATCGGGGCTGGTCCGAGGTTGCCCGAAATATTGCCCAGCACGCCGCACTCGACCTCGGTGCCTGCGACGAACTCCTCCACGAGGACCTTCTCGTCGTGCCGGCGCGCGAGCGCAACCGCCGCGTCGAGCTCCTCCTCGTCGTGGGCCTTCGTGATCCCGACGGACGAGCCGAGGCGGGCGGGCTTGACGAAGACGGGGTAGCCGAACGGATTCGCCACGTCGTCCCCGAGCCGCAGGGTCGTGTTGCGCGCCACCGGAATCCCACGGTCGCGCAGCACCGCCTTGAAGAGATCCTTGTCCATGCAGAGCGCCGAGGCCGCGACGCCTGCGCCGACGTAGGGAACGCCGGCGAGCTCGAGGAGGCCTTGAACCGTGCCGTCCTCGCCGAAGGGTCCATGCAGGATCGGCACCACCACGTCGACCGAGCCGAGCGCCTCGGCGGGCGACGCCGACTCGGCGATGACCGGAAGCGTCTCGATCGCGTTACCCTGCAACAGACTGTTACTCGGCCGTTCGAGCTCCCAGCGACCGTCACGGCCGATCGCGATCTCGATCGCCTCGTAGCGGCTCGGGTCGAGCGCCGCGAGGACGGAGCGGGCGGACGCGAGCGAGATCTCGTGCTCGCTGGAACGGCCGCCGGCGAGCACCGCCACGCGAATGCGCCGGCTCACGGGTCGAGCGGAACAGTGTCGGTCGGGCCCGTATCCGTCGGTCCGGTGTCCGTCGGCCCGGTGTCGGTCGGCGGCGGCGGTAGGGGGTCGATCAGGCGGCCCACGAAGATCGTCACGATCGCCCCCGGCTTCGCCTGACGCCCGCCTGGCGGAGTCTGCGAGATCACGTTGCCGTCCGAGAGCGGGTCCTCGGTGTCCCGGGGCACGACCCTGACCCTGAATCCGGAGGTCTCGAGCAGATCGCGCGCCTGATCTTCCTGCTGGCTCGTCACGTCGGGGATCGCCGAGGTCTTCGGCCCCTCGGAGACCCGGAGCATGATCGTCGAGCCCTTTGCTCGCGACGCTCCGGCATTCGGGTCCTGGCCGACCACGATCCCGGCGGGCTCGTTCGACTCGACGTTCGTCCGAGCTACCCCGAAGCCAATCCCCTGGAGCTGCGAGGCGGCCGACTCGTAGGCGACCCCGATCACGCTCGGAACCGCGATCGGCTTTGGCCCGATCGAGACGTTGATCCGCACCGTCGAGCCTTCGACGAGCGTCGCGCCGGCTTTGGGCGCCTGCCCGGTGACCGTGTTCGCCGGCTTCTCCGAGTTGATCTCGACCACCCGCGGCGTCAGGTCAGCGTCCCGCAAGGCCACGACCGCGTCGTCGCGGCTCCGGCCGACGACGCCCGGCACCCGCACCTTCCGCTTGCCGGTCGAGACGACGATCGTGACGAAGTTGCCCTTCTCGATCCGGTTCGGGGGCTCGGGATCCTGTTCGGCGACGATTCCGATCGGGGTGTCGGAGCGCGGCGCGCGGCGGATGTTCGCCTGCAACCCTTCGGCCAGGATCTGGCGGACGGCGAGCGACTCGATGATCCCCTCCACATCCGGCACGGTGACCGGCTCCGAGGCGCTGAGCTGTTCCTGGAGCTGCTCGTAGGCGAAGAAACCGCCGACGAGCGCGAGCGCAATCGCCAGCAACGCAAGCAGCCACGGCCAGATCGACCGGCGCCGGCGTGTCTCGTCGTACTCGTAGTAGCGGCCTGGCGTGTAGGTCGTCGTGGTGGTCGTAGTGGCCGGCCGGATCGTCGTCGGCGCGTCCAGGACGTCGGTGCGCGAGAGCACGGTCGTCGCGGCCTCCGCGGTCTCGGCCGAGACGCCGATCCCGCGCGCGATCCGCTCGAGGTCGGAATCCATCTCCTCGGCCGAGTGGTAACGCTCGGACGAATCCTTTGCGAGCGCGCGCAGGATCACGTAATCGAGGTCGCGCGGGATCTCGGGACGATGGGTCGAGGGCGGCTCCGGCGTCTGCGAGAGATGCTTCATCGCGATCTCGACCGGGGTATCGCCGTTGAAGGGGACCGAGGCCGTCAGGAGCTCGTAGAGGACGATCCCCGTCGAGTAGAGGTCGGAGGTCTGGTCGACGGGCGCCCCCCGCGCCTGCTCCGGCGAGAGGTACTGCGCCGTGCCGATGATCGACCCCGCCTCGGTCATCTGGCTCGTGCCGGCGCGCGCGATCCCGAAGTCCATCACCTTGACCCGACCGTCGCTGTCGACGATCACGTTGTGCGGCTTGATGTCGCGATGGACGATCCCGTTGCGGTGCGCGAAGCGCAGCGCGGAGAGGATCTGGCGCGAGTAGTCGATCGCGATCCCGATCGGCGAGGGGCCGCGCGCGACGATGAGCTCCTTCAGCGTCCGCCCTTCGATGTACTCCATCGCGATGTAGTAGGTGCCCTCCGCCTCGCCGCGGTCGTAGATCGAGACGATGTACGGATGCGACAGCCCGGCCGCGTTCTGGGCCTCCCGGCGGAAGCGCTCGACGAACTGGTCGTCGCGCGCGTGTCGGTCGTCGAGGATCTTGATCGCGACTCGGCGGCCGAGCTCCTGGTCCTCGGCCAGATAGACGTTCGCCATTCCCCCTGCGCCGAGCTTGCGCGAGATCAGATAACGCCCGTCGAAGAGAGTGTGGATGAGGGGGTCGGTGACGGCCATGCGCGGGTCCGCCTTAGGAGTTCGGCGTCCGCCCGAAGAGTGCCTGCAAGACCTCGCGGGCAATCGGCGCCGCCGTCTCGCCGCCGGTCGAGTTCTGCTGCTCGACGACGACCGCCAGCGCGATCTCGGGACGGCGCTTTCCGGCAAAGCAGATGAACCACGTCGTGTTGCGACCGCGCACCCCCGTCTCGGCGGTTCCGGTCTTGCCGCCGACGACGAGACCCGGGATCCGAGCCGCCGTGCCCGTCCCGTCCTCGACGGCGCCGCGCATCATCGAGGCGACCGCACGCGCCGTCTCCGGCTCGACGGCCCGACTGAGCTCGTCCGGCCTGGCTCGCGTCACGATCGCACCGTCGGGAGCCAGGATCCGGTCGACCACGTAGGGGCGCATCACGACCCCGTCGTTCGCGATCGCGCCGGCGACCATCGCCATCTGCAACGGCGTCACGAGGAGCCGCTCTTGGCCGAAGGCGAAGCGGCCGGGGTCGACGTCCGTGTCCTGCTCCGGATCGAACAGCTCGGTGCCCTCGTAGAGACCGCTCGGCGCCCGCTCGTTCGCCGGTGTCTCGAGCGGTGGGGTGGAGTAGAAGCCAAAGCGCTTCGCGTACTCCACGAGCTCCTTCGAGCCGAGGTCCTTGCCGATGTTGCAGAAGACGGAGTTGACCGAGTACTTCAGCGCGTCGCGGAGATCGAGTACCCCGAACGGCCTCGTCGTGTCGTAGTTGTTGACGCGCTTGCCATAGACCTCGCAGTAGCCGGGGTCGGTGAACTCCGAGTCTGCCGTGTACTTGCCGGAGTCGAGCGCGGCGGCGGCGGTGACGACCTTGAAGATCGAGCCCGGCGCGTAGAGGCCGTTCGTAGCGCGGTTGATCAGCGGCGCCACCGGCCGGCACGGCGCCTGGATTCGGGCGATGCTGGCGTAGTTCTCCTCGATCAGGTTCGGGTTGTAGGACGGGAAATTGGCCATCACGAGCAGCTTCCCGGTACGCGCGTCGAGAGCCACGACCGAGCCGCAGCGGCCTGCGAGCGCATCGATCGCCGTCCGCTGGGCCTCGAGGTTCAAGGTGAGGCGGAGCGAGTTGCCGGTCACCGTCGTGCCGGTGAGCTTGTCGAGCACGGCGCCGAGATTCGCGTTCGAGCCGGTCAGGTAGTCGTTCAGCGAGCGCTCGAGCCCGGCGCGCGCGCGCGACTGGGTCGAATATCCGACGACGTGCGTCGCGAGCCCGCCCTGCGGATAGCCGCGGAAGTAGAACGTGCGTCCGCCGATCTTCTGCCGCCGGTTCTTCGCGAGGGGGCGGCCCGCGCTCCCGATGATCTCGCCGCGCTCGATCGTGAACTGGGCGACCCGCTGGATCTGGTTGTCCTGCCGGTCGGCAAGATCGCCCGCAGCCCAGGCCTGCCAGTACGTGGTGGCGACGACGAGGACGACGATCAATGTCGTGCCGACGAGCGCGAGCTTCCTGATCTGGTCGTTCATCCCTTACCTGAGCTGCTGGGCGTTCGCCCGGTTGGAGACGAGCAGGAGCCCTGCGAGCAGGACGAAGTTGGCGACGACGCTGGAGCCGCCGTAGGAGACGAACGGCAGCGTGATCCCGGTCAGGGGGATCACGCGAAGGACGCCGCCGACGATGATGAACGTCTGCAGCGCAAAGCCGAACGTGAGCCCGGCGGCCAGGAGCTTCGAGAAGCCGTCGTCGGCCTGCAGAGCGACTCGCATGCCGCGCGCGACGAAGAGCATGAAGACGAGTAGGAGCGCAGCAGAGCCGACGAGTCCGAGCTCCTGCGCGATCGCCGAGTAGATGAAGTCGGTGTTGAGAAACGGGATGATCGGGTCGCCGGAGGTCGTGGTGAACGTGCCCTGGCCGAGGCCGGTGCCGCCGAACCCCCCGTTTCCGATCGAGTAGAGGCTCTTCACGAGCTGGAACGAGCCGCAATCCTGGCGCAGCGCCTGCGCGCCGGTCTGCGCGCAGAAGACCGGCTCCTCGGTCCACGGCTGCAACCAGATCGTCACCCGCTGCTGCACGTGGTCGACCACCTGGTAGACCGCTGTCGCGCCGAGCATGAAGAGCACGAGCCCGGCGGCCGCGAAGGAGGCACGAGCGGTCGCGACGTAGAGCATCGCCAGGAAGATCCCGAACTGAAGCAGGGCGCTGCCGAGGTCGTTCGTCTGGAGCAGCACGAGCATCGCAGCGCCCCAGATCAGGAGCAGCGGGCCGAAGTCCTTGAGCCGGCCCTGCGCGAGCGCCTCGCGCTTTTCGCGCAGATAGCCCGCGAGAAAGACGATCAGCATTATCTTCGCGAGCTCGCCCGGCTGGAACTGGAGCGGCCCGATCTTCACCCAGAGATTCGCCCCGTTGATCGTCTGGCCGATCCCGGGCGCCGCGGGCAGCGCGAGCAGGACGAGCGAGCCGAGTCCGAAGAGGTACTTGTAGCGCTCGATCCGGCGGTAGTCGTGGCGGAGGACGAGCAGCGTGACGGCGAAGAGCGCCACCCCGATCACGACCCAGAGGCTCTGCCGGAAGGCATCGTCCGGCTCGAGCCGGTAGATCATGGTGACGCCGATCGCGGTCAGGAGCGCCGTGAGCGGCAGCAGGTACGGGTCGGCGTAGGGCACTGTGGCGCGCGCGACGAGGTGCGAGGCCAGGTAGAGGCCGAAGAAGATCCCGGCATAGGTGAGCGAGGCTCCCGAGACGACCTCGGAGCGGGCGATGTAGACGCTTGCGAAGCCGATCGCCGTGATCAGGCCGACCGCGATCAGGGTGAGCAGCTCGCGGTTTCGCGCCGTCATAAGTCGAACCGGATCAGCGGTACAGCCCCCAGACGACAATCACCGCGATCGCGACGAGCGCGAGCACCAGGAGCAGGAGCGGCAGGAGTCGACGACCCGGCTCCGCTCTCTCCACGGTGCGCTCGGCAGCGGGCTCTACCGCGGGCTGGGGCTCGGGCTCGCTGTGCTCGCGGATCTCGGCGGCGGAGAGAACGGCCGTGTCGATCGCAGGCACGCGCTCGAGCCCGGAGAGCGTGTCTTCGTCGTCGGCCGAGAGCTCGGTCTCTACGGGTGCGGGCAGTTGCTGCGTCTCGACCCCGTCCGATCCCTCGGCGATCTCGAAGACGACGACCGTGATGTTGTCGCCGCCGCCGCTTCGGTTTGCGGCCTGGACGAGCTGACGCGCGGCTCTGTCGAGATCGCCCCCCTTCTCCACGAGCGCGAGGATCTCGTCGTCCGTGATCATGTCGGTGAGGCCGTCCGAGCAGAGCAGGAAGAGATCGCCCGTCCGGGCATCGACGGTGAACGTGTCGACGTCGACGTCCGGCTCGGTGCCGATCGCGCGGGTGATCACCGAGCGCTGCGGATGGCTCAGCGCCTCTTCGGGAGAGAGCCGGCCACTCTTCAGCAGCTCGTTGACGAGCGAGTGATCCTCCGTGAGCTGCTCGAGCTCGCCGTCGCGGACGCGGTACGCCCTCGAGTCGCCGACATGCCCGATCGCGACCGTCCCGGCGGCCCCGTCCACGAGCGCCACCGTCATGGTCGTCCCCATCCCGGAGGCGGCCGCGTCTTCGTTCGAGCGCTGGAAGACACGCCGGTTCGCCTCCTGGATCAGGTCTGCCAAACGGTTCTCGTCGAGCTCGCCGTTCGCCCCCTCGAGCACTGTCTCGTTCAGAACAGCGGCCGCGAGCCGGGAGGCGACCTCGCCGGCCTGCGCCCCGCCCATTCCGTCCGCGATCGCGAAGAGCGGCGGCTCGCAGACGTAGGAATCCTCGTTGTGCCGGCGCCGTCGCCCCGTATCCGTCACGCCGACCGATCTACCCAAGCTCATAGCTCCACCCTGAAGTCAGTCTGGCCGACGCGCACGACATCCCCCCTACCCAGCCGCCGCGGAGTCGTCACCCGCGCGCCGTTCACGAAGGTGCCGTTCGTCGAGCCGGTGTCCTCGACCCAGAGCCCGTCGCGGCGCGTCTCGAAGCGCGCGTGCTGCGCAGAGGAGAACTCGTCGCCGTCGAGCGGAATGTCGTTCTGGCCGCCGCGCCCGATCGAGACGGGCGCCGAATCGACGGGGATCTCCTCCCCCTGGGCGAGCGCAGGACTCTTGAGGACGACGAGTCGTGCCCGCGTCTGAGTCCGCGGTGTCGTCCCGAGGTGTGCTGCATGCCCGGGCGCGATGATCATGCTCTCCTGCGCGCCGCCCCCACTGCCACCGCGGCGGAAGTCGCGGCTCGCGCTCCGGACGATCCGCCAGATGAACAGGTAGAGCAGGGCGATGAACGCGATCTTGAGGATCAGCAGCGCCTCGTCGACCGAGATCTGACTCACGCGCGCCCCTCGCCGGCACCGGCTCCCGCCCGGCAGAGCCGCGCTCCGCCGGCGCCTGGCGCCGCTCGCAGCACCCGGCTCTCCGGGGCCGTACTACTCGTACTGTCCCCTCCGGCCGGGCACGGCGAGCAACGCCCGAGGAACGCGCGAGCGGTGGAGGTCGACAACGAGCCGCTCACGCGCGACCCTCACCGACACCGGCTCCGGCCCGGTCGCGCGCGAAGACGAGCTCGAGCTCGCCGAGCCCGATCCGGTCTCCGTCGGAGAGCTTCGCGCGCTGGACGCGCTTGCCGTTCAGCTCCGTCCCGTTCGTCGAGTCGAGGTCGACGAGCCACCAGGAGCCGCCTTCCTCCCGCAGCTCGGCGTGGCGACGCGAGACATTCACGTCGGGTACCTGAACGTCGCATTCCTTCGACCGGCCGAGCACCGCGCGGCGTTCCTCGAGCACGTGGGCCTTGCCGTTCAGCGTCAGGGTGAAGCGATCTTGCTCGACTCCGAGCGCAGCAGGAGAGACGGCTTGGGTCGGCTGCGGCGACTGCGCCTTGTAGATCATCGTCGCGCCGGGCTCGACCTGCTCGGGCGGCTCGTCGCGCACGGGCGCCTTGCGGCCCTCGGGCTGCACCATGCGCGTCGCGATTCCGAACTCGCCGATCGAGAGGTCGTCGTCGGTCTTCATCAGCACCTTCGGACTCGTCAGCGTCGCGTAGCTCTCGCGCCGGGCGTGCTCGACGAGATAGTCCTGGAGCTCGCCGATCAACGACCCCTCATAACCCGTGAACTGCTCGCGATCCTGGCTCGAGAGATAGACGGAGTACTCGTTCGGGACGTAGACGCGCGAGACGGAGATGGTCCGGTGCTCGTCCATTTCCTTCGCGAGCTTGCGGGCCAGCTCGACCGGCTGGACGTGAGTTCTGAAGGCGCGACCGAACATCCCCTCGAAGAGGCCTTCGATCTTCCGCTCGATGTTCCGGAGGACGCTCATGCCGACGGGGTGCTGCCCCTCGCTTCGAGTCTAATGCTCGTGTCGCCAGGCGAGCACCGCGCAGGTGAGCCAGGCGGCCGCCACGAGCGGCACCGCCGCAGCGGCAGGCGCGAGCAGGAGCGTGGTCGCGAGCATGCCTGCACCGAGGCCAGCGATCCGCCAGAGGCTGGTCGCCCACGGGATCGCGACAGCGATCGCCGCGAACGCCAGCGCCTCGAGTCCGATCGCAGGCGGCATCGCCTCGAGCAGCACGCGCGCCGCTTCGACCGGACTCTCGAGACCAGCCGGATCCAGTGTCGTCGGATTCGCGCCGAAGGGGAGGCTCGTGCCCCGCATCCCGGCCGCAATCGCAGCGACGCCGACGGACGCGGCGGCCTGGAACGCACGACGTGCCGATCCCCGAGCTGCCTGCACGGCTAGTGGAACGAGCGCGATCAGCCCGACGGCAGCGAGCAGGGGTCCGGCGAGGAACGCAAGACCCGCTCGGGCGTCGCGCCAGGCGAGTGCCAGCCAAGCGGTCGCGAGAACGCCGTAGAGGAGCGCCAGGCCGAGCGAGAGATTGCCGAGGGGGAGCATCGGAGTCGCAAGGGCGAGCGCGAGCCCCGCGCGGGGGCGGACGGCGGCGGTCGCGGCGGCGGCGAGAGCAAGCGCCGGCGCCCAGCCGGCCGGGAAGAACGGCAGGAAGCTACCTCCCACGAGCGTCGCCAGCCCTGCGGCGACAGGCGGAACGACATGCTCGAGCGGAGTCTGCGCCGCTTCGACACGAAGGTGACCAAGGTGCGGCTTGCGGACGCGGTTCGGTTTCCGCCGCCGTCCGGCCGCTGCCTCTCGCAGCTCGTGGGCGAGCGCGGCGGCCGAGGGCCTCCGCGCCGGCTCGGGTGCCAGGGCGCGGTCGATCGCGACGAGCAGGCGCTGGGCCAGGTCGGGTCGCTCGGAGACGAGCGGGGGCGCGCCGGTCTCGATCGCGCTCGCCATCTGCTGCAACGGCGTGCCCCAGAACGGATGCTTCCCGGCGAGCGCTTCCCAGAGCAGGATCCCGACTCCCCAGACGTCGCTCGCCGGCCGAGCCTCCTCTCCGCGCAGCCGTTCGGGAGAGATGTAGGCGAGCGTACCGGGGACGTCGCCGACAGCGGTCAGCGTCTCGGCCTCGTCGAAGCGAGCGAGTCCGAAGTCGAGCAGCCGGATCGAGACCTGCTCCTCGTCGAGCAGGAGCACGTTCGACGGCTTCACGTCCCTGTGGATGATTCCTCGGCCGTGGGCGTGGGCGAGCCCGTCGAGGATCTGCGCAGCCGCCTCGACCGCCCGCGCGTCCGTCAGCTCTCCCGCCCGCATGGCTTCGCGCAAGGTGCGACCACCGACGTACTCGTACGCGATATAGACGTGGCCCGAGTCGGCGCCGAAGCCGTACGAGCGCAGGCAGCGCTCGTGGCGCAAGCGCGCCGCGGCCTCCGCCTCGCGCTCGGCGCGATGTGCGGCCTTGCCCTCGCGCGGGACGATCTTCAGCGCCACGTCGAGGCCCGTGTGCTCGTCGCGCGCGAGCCAGACGGAGCCCGACGCCCCGCTTCCGAGCGGGCGTAACGGGCGGTAGCGGTCGAGAACGAGCTCCCGCGAGGGGAGTACGGGTAAAGCGGACGACACGTCTCCGTCGGGTTGGCCACAGCAGGTGAGAATCCTTTTCCAGCCGAGGCAACGGTTACAGTGGCGCGGAGCGACCTTCTGACCCAATGAGCAATCGCGAGCCCGACTTCGAGTTCGACTTCTTCGAGGAAACTCCAACGCAGGAGGCCTCGGGGCAGCGCTCGCTTCGGCGCCCGCTCGGCGGCGGCCCCAGAGAGCCCCGCGAACCCAAAGAGCCACGCGGGCCGCGAGGCCCGATCCGGCCGGCCGCGGGGTTCACGCCGCTCGCCCGGCTCGTCGGTCTCGTCGCGTTCGCGATTCTGATCGTCGTCCTGCTCGTCCTCTGGGCGCAGAGCTGCCAGGAAGACAGAAAACTCGACTCCTACCGAGGCTACATCGGCGACGTGGCCGCAGTCGCCCGCGACTCGGAGCGGGTCGGGCGGGAGCTGAACGACGTCCTGACGACTCCTGGGATCAAGCCGGCCGACCTCGACAAGCAACTCCTTGGGCTCGTACAGCAGCAGCAGATCGGCGCCGATCGCGCGCTGGAGCTCGACGCTCCGGGGCCTTTGCGGCCTGCGAACCAGAGCGTGGCCGAGGCGCTCCAGTTCCGGGTCAACGGGCTCCAGGGCCTCGCCGCCGAGTTCCGAGGCAGCCGCGGCACGAAGGACGCCGCCGCCGCCGGCGCGAGGCTAGCGACGCAGGCGCAACGGCTCGTCGCGAGCGACGTGATCTGGGAAGACCTCTTCATGGCTCCCGCGATCGCCGAGCTTCGCGAGCAGGACATCACCGGCGTCGAAGTGCCCGACTCGAACTTCGTCCAGACTCCCGATCTCGCAAGCACGCGGTCGATGGTGCCGATCTGGCAGCGAATCAACGGCACCCCGACCACGACCGGCGGGACGGGTGCGGGGCTCCACGGCACCAACATCGTCGGCGTGCGCATCCTGCCAGGCGGCCAACAGCTCTCGGCCTCGACCGAGAACACGATCGTCGCTTCGACCGACCTCGCGTTCGACGTAGCTGTCCGAAACGGCGGCGACAACCAGGAAGTGAAGATCGAGGTCACTCTGACGATTCAGCAGAGCCCGACGCCGGTGACGAAGAAGCAGACGATAGACCTGATCAACCCCAAGGAGACCAAGCGCGTCGTCTTCCGCGATTTCCCCTCGATCGACTTCGGCGCGTTGCGCACGCTTCGGATCGACGTGGATCCGGTACCGCAGGAGAAGATCGTCGAGAACAACTCGGCCGAGTACAAGGTCATCTTCTCGGTCGAGTGACAGCCGCGCTCGTCGTCGCGATCGCCGCCGCGGCGGCCGCCGCGGTCGCCGTCGCGCTCAGCGTCTTGCTCTGGCTGCGCGTCCAGCGGCTACGGCACGCTCAGCGCGTGCTGCTCGGCGGCGGCACCTCGGACATCGTCGACTTCGCCGTCTCGCTCCAGGGCCGGATCGACGACCTCCACCGAGCCGTGGATCAGATCGCCGCTGCGCTCTCGCGGGTGGACCGTCGCGTCGACGGCTCGATCACGAACACGTCGGTCGTCCGCTACGACGCCTATGCGGGCACCGGCGGCCATCAATCGGCGTCGTTCGCCTTCCTCGACGCGAATCGAACCGGCACCGTCGTCACGGCGATCCAGGGTCGTGACTACGCGCGCCTCTATGTGAAAGAGCTCGATCGCGGCCGTGCCCCGATCGCGCTTTCGCCCGAGGAGCTCGAAGCGGTGGACCGCGCGATGGCCCGCTGACGACGCTTGTGTGCGTTGCGCACGCGTTCTGGGTCACGATCAGGGAATCGCTGATCCACGTTGCTAGGCTTCGTCCAGGTTGCAACACGTCCTCGTCCTGAACGCGAGCTACGAGCCGCTGAACGTCTGTTCGGTGCGGCGGGCGCACGTGCTCGTCTGGAAGGGGAAGGCCGAGATCCTGGAGAGCCTGCCGAAGGCGCTCCACTCCGCGGCCGACACGTATCTCTGGCCGCACGTGATCCGGCTCGTCAAGTACGTCCGGGTGCCGCGCGCGATCCAGCGGAAGATCTCGCGGCGCGCGCTCTTCGCCCGCGACGGCTGGCGCTGCGTCTACTGCGGCACCTCGAGCGGGAGGCTGACGCTCGACCACGTGATCCCCCGCTCCCGAGGCGGCGAGTCCGTTTGGGAGAACGTCGTCACCGCCTGCTCGCCGTGCAACCTGCGCAAGGGTAACCGCCTGCTCGAGGAGAGCGGCCTGACCCTGCACCGACTGCCGAGGCCGCCCGCGCCCGTCCTCTTCATCCACCTCGCCACACCGTCGATCCCATCCGAGTGGCAGCGCTACCTGCCGCGCGGGGCCACGGCCGCCGCGTAGGCATGGGCTGGGTCTGCGCTTCGTGCGGTGAGGAGCACGAGGGGCTCCCGCTCGACTTTGGCTTCGACGAGCCGACGTACTGGGACGGAGGCCGAGCCGAGGACGACTTTCTGAGCTCGGATCTCTGCGTCTGGACGGACGACGCCGGCGATCGCTCCTTCTTCGTCCGCGGGGTTCTCCCGCTGCCCGTGCCGGAGCTCGGGGCGCAGTTCGTCTACGGGGTCTGGGGATCCCTGAGCGCGGAGAGCTTCGAGCAGGTGCTCGCCCACTGGGACGATCCGAAGCGCGTCGAGGACCCGCCGTTCTTCAGCTGGCTCTCGAACAGCATTCCTGGTTACCCCGAGACGCTGAACCTGCGAGCGAACCTAACTACGAGCGCGCTCGACCTACGCCCCTCGATCGTGCTTGCAGACGAAGAGGATCATCCGCTCGCGCGCGAGCAGCGAAGCGGGATCACTGTCGCCCGGGTGGAGGAGATCGCAGGCTTGCTCCTCCACGCCTGATCGCACCACCCACCGAGCGCTCAGCCGCGTTCGACAGGATGGCCGAGCTCCGACCACTCGCTCCAGGAGCCCGGATAGAGCCGCACGTCGTCCCGGCCGGCGAGTGTCAGCGCGAGCACGTCGACGCACGCCGTGACGCCCGAGCCGCAGTAGACGACGAGCTCGTCTGCCCCGAGGAGCTCGGGGGTGAGGGCAGCCGCCTCTTGAAAAGGGAGGTTGCGGGCGCCGGGAATCCGCCCCGCGATCCTGTCGAGCGGCTCGACCTCGCCGCGATATCGCTCGGGCGCGCGCGCGTCGAGCACGACGAGCCCTGGAGCGCCGAGCCGCGCGAGCAACTCCTCGGCGCTCGCCGTGTCGTCCGTTCGCGGGCGGGCGACGAACTGCGCCGGTTCGATCGTCTCCGACCCCGTTCGCAGCCGCCCGCGCCAGCAGTCCAGCGCCAGCACGGCCGCGTCGTCGTGCCCGAAGTGACGGAGGAGCCACCAGAGCCTCGCCGCCCAGCCGGTGCCCGCGTCGTACGCCACCACGAGCGTCGTCGCGTCGATCCCTGCGCCTCCCGCCCATTCGGCGAACGCTGCGGCTGTCGGGAGCGGATGGCGCCCGCCTCCGTCCGTGCCGGTCAGGTCGCGCTCGGGATCTGCGTGGGCTGCGCCCGGAAGGTGGCCTACGAGATAGGCCTCGCGGCTTCGACAGTCCACGAAACGCGTTTCCACAGGAGCAGTGTGACGAACCACGAACCAGCTGCGTATGAAGGACATGAGACGACTCACGATCATCATCACGAGCCTCCTCGCGCTCGCAGCCATTGCTGCCGTTACGCGAGTCGGCGAGGCTCCTGCCGCCGCGGGCGAGCAGGGCGAGGGAATCACCGTCCAGGGCAGCGGCACCGTCACCTCCGTTCCCGACCGCGCCCAGCTTTCGTTCGGCGTCGAGACCCAGGCGGCGACCGCGAAGGCCGCTCTCGCGGCGAACAGCGCCGAGATGCGCAAGGTGATCGCGGCGCTCAAGGCCGCCGGCGCGAACGACGTTCAGACGCAATCGGTCTCGCTCTATCCGCGCTACGCCGAGTCGACGGGATCCGCATCCGGCGGCGTCCAGGGCTACGTCGCACAGAACTCCGTGTCCGCCACGATCCGCGAGCTCGACAGGACAGGTGCCGTGATCGACGCAGCCGTCGGAGCCGGTGCGAACCAGGTCTCCGGACCCGCACTCTCACGCGGCGACCAGGACGAGCTCTACCGGCAGGCACTCCGCGCCGCCGTCGCCGACGCCCGTGCCCGCGCCCAGGCACTCGCCGCCGCCGCGAACGTCACCCTCGGCCGCGTCACGCAAATCGTCGAGAGCGGTTCCGCCCCGCCACCGGGCGTGCTCTATGCGAGCAAGGCGTCGGACGAGTCCGGGACGCCGATCGAGCCGGGCGAGCAGCAGCTCGTCGCCTCGGTCACGGTCACCTTCGCCGCGTCGTAGATTCTGGAGCGCGGTGCGCCGCCTCCTGCTCGCAGCTCTCGTAGCCGCTGCCCTCGTGGTGGCGGTTGCGACACGCTCGGAGGATCCGCCGCCCTCGCTCGATACGGCCGCGGCGAAGGTCGTCGAAAGCGGCGTGCCCGGCGTGATCGTGCGGCTGCGAGACGGGGAGGACGTGCACGAGATCGCGAAAGGCGACGCGTCTGTCGGCGAGCGCTTCCGCGTCGGCAGCGTCACCAAGACCTTCGTCGCCGCGCTGACACTCGACCTGGCCGACCTCGGTGTCCTCTCGCTCGACGAGACGATCGCCGAACACGAGCCGCGCCTTTTGAGCGACGCGGGCGAGATCACGATCCGTGAGCTCCTCTCACATCGCGCCGGGCTCTTCGACTACACATCCGATCCAACGCTCCTCCGCGGCCGGCTCGAGCCGCGCGCGCTGATCGGGATCGCGGACGGGAAGCCGCGCACCGCCGGCTACACGTACTCGAGCACGAACTACCTCGCGCTCGGCTTGGTCGTTCAACGTGCGGGCGGCGCACCGCTCGGCGAGTTGCTGCGGCAGCGGCTCTTCGAGCCGTACCGCCTCGCCCACACGACGTTCGAACCCGACATCGTCCGCGGGGCTCATCTCCACGGGCACGAACGGACGCTGCGAGACGGGATCCCGACCGGGAGCGTGCGGGACACGAGCGGCCAGCCGGCGAGCTCGGCCTGGGCGGCCGGGGCTATGGTCTCGACGGCGGCCGATCTCGATCGGTTCTTCACACGGCTGCTGGCGAGTGAGCTCGGCCGCCGGATGCGGCCGGCGACGGGAGAGCGCTACGGCCTCGGACTCGCGCGCTTCGAGACCGACTGCGGCGCGGTCATCGGTCACACGGGCAACCTGCTCGGCACGATCACGGTCGTCTGGGCGCGTCGCGACCGCTTGCTCGTCGTAGCCGCGAACGTCTTCCCGCTGACCCCGGAGCAGGAATCGGCGTTACACGGGCTGCTCGTGCGGGCGTTCTGTTCCTGAACCCTGACTAGCATCGGCGGTAGTGGACGCGAAGCGCGCCAAGACGTTGACGCTCGTCGCCACGATCCTCGGCTCGGGGATCGCGCTCCTCGACGGGACGATCGTCAACGTCGCGCTGCCGGCGATCCAGGACGACCTCGGCGGCGGTCTCGCCGGGCAGCAGTGGGTCGTGAACGCGTACCTGCTCACGCTCGGCTCCCTAATCCTGGTCGGTGGCTCGCTCGGCGACCTCTACGGCGAGCGGAGGATCTTCGCGCTCGGCGTGGCGGGGTTCGGGATCGCGTCGGTTCTCTGTGCGGTCGCGCCCAGCATCGAGACTCTCGTCGCGGCTCGAGCGGTGCAGGGCATGACGAGCGCGCTGCTCACGCCCGCCTCGCTGGCGCTGATCGCGACCACGTTCGAGGACGAGCAGGAACGCGGCGCCGCGATCGGGACCTGGACCGCCTGGGGCGGGATCGCCGCCGTTGTCGGCCCCCTTGCCGGCGGCCAGATCGTCGACGTCACCTCCTGGCGCTGGATCTTCGGGGTCAACGTGCCCTTCGTCGCGATCACGCTCGCCCTGATCTTCTTCGCCGTCGAGCGCGGCGCGTCGACCGAGCGGAACGGGCGCCGGATCGATGTGGTCGGAGCCGTGCTCGCGGCGCTCGGACTCGCAGGTCCGGTCTTCGCGCTCGTCGAGCAGCCGCAGCGCGGCTGGCTGAGCCCGATCGTTCTCGGAGGTCTCGTCGGCGGTGCGATCCTGCTCGCGGCATTCGTCGCCTGGGAGCGGCGCACATCTGATCCCATGCTGCCGCTCGGGCTCTTCCACAGCCGCAACTTCAGCTTCACGAACGTGGAGACGCTGCTCGTCTACGCAGGGCTCTCGTCTCTCTTCTTCTTCCTGACGATCTTCCTCCAGACCGTGGCGGGGTACTCCGCACTCGAGAGCGGCTTCGCAGGCCTGCCCGTCACGATCTTCCTCTTCTTCCTCTCGAGCCGGATCGGCGCCCTGTCCGGCCGCTTCGGGCCGCGCCTGTTCATGGGAATCGGCCCGCTGGTCGCGGCCGTCGGCGTGCTGCTGCTCGTGCGCGTCGACGAAAGCGTCAACTACTTCGCCGACCTGCTGCCACCGATGATCGTCTTCGGTTTCGGGCTCGCGCTGACGGTGGCGCCGCTGACCTCGACGGTGATGGCCGAGGCGCATCGCGGGGACAGCGGAATTGCCTCCGGGATCAACAACGCAGTCGCTCGCGTGGCCGGCCTGCTCGGGATCGCGATCGTCGGCGTCGCGGTCGCCGGCCGCTCCGGCGCGGAGCTCGACCTCGCGGGCTTCCGGCTCGGGATGCTGTTCACCGCCGCCCTCGTTGGCGTCGGCGGCGGCGTCGGCCTGCTCGGGATCCGCAATCCCCGGCTTGCTTCCGACGAGGAGCCGGTGGTATCGTCGGCCGCGTGAGACTCCTCTTCCACGTCTAGGACACCCGTTGCCGCGCCCCGCCGCTGTGCGGGCGTCGCGTGCTTGGTCCTGGAGTTTTTTCCGTGTCGATGGAGGTTCGAATGAATGAGGTAATCCAGTTGTCCCGCGCCGTGCCCGCCGTCGAGGTGCACGACCTCCGCAAGGAGTTCGTCCGCCGCGATAAGAAGGCCGGCCGGTTCGCGCGCAAGCGCCGAGCGGCCCTGCAGGACGTCAGCTTCACGATGGAGCGAGGAGAGTGCGTGGCGATCCTGGGCCAGAACGGGTCCGGGAAGTCGACGCTCGTCCGGCTGCTCTCGACGCTCTTGCTGCACGACGGGGGCAGCGCCCGCGTTTTCGGCCACGACGTCTTCACCGATCCGCGACCGGTGCGCAAGCTCGTGAACCGGGTCTCGGTCGAGGCTTCGTTCTTCAAGAAGATGTCCTCTGGCGAGAACCTGAGCTACGCCGCGCGCTTCTACGGGATGAGCCCGCGGCAGACGAAGGATCGGATCCCGGCAATCCTCGAGCGGGTTGGCTTCCCGGCCGACCGGCGCAGCGAGCCTATGGAGAACCTCTCGCGCGGGATGCAGCAGAAGGTGGCTCTCGCGCGGGCGCTCCTCACCTCGCCAGTGCTGCTCCTCCTCGACGAGCCGACGACCGGGCTCGACCCCCGCTCGAAGCTCGAGGTGCAGGAGTTCGTCCGCGAGATCAGGACCGAGCACGACGCGACGATCCTGCTCTGCACGCACGACCTGAACGAGGCCGAGGCGCTCGCCGACCGCGTCGGGATGCTGGACCGCGGGCGGCTGCTCTTCCTCGAGACGGTGCCCGAGATCCGGGAGCGGTTCGGGGTCACGACGCTCGAGGAGGCGTTCTTCGCGGCGACCGGGCGCGCCTTCGAGGCCGAGCACGAGGACGATGACGACGACGAAGACCGGGAGGTGTTCGCCTAATGCGTGCTTTGGCTGGAACGATGCGCGCGGAGCTGATCGGGCTCGGCGGCGTGGTCGAGCGCAACATCTACCTCACCCGCCGCTACATCTGGTGGGACGTCGCGTTCATGGTCTGGACGATCGCGAACACGCTCACGATCGTCTTCATCGCAAAGGGAATCGAGGCAACCGGCGGCGTGATCGACGTCAACCGGGTGACGACGAATCTCCTGATCGGCGCAGTCGTCTGGGCATACCTCGGGATCCTGTTCGAGTTCATGACCGAGACCGTCGCGTGGGAGCGCTGGGAGGGGACGATCGAGTACACGTTCATGGCACCGCTCTCGCGGGCGATGCACCTCGCAGGCGCGGGCTTCTTCGCCGTCCTCTACGGACTGATCCGGGCCCTGATTCTGTTCGTGATCGTTGCCTTCTTCTTCGATCTCGAGCTGCCGCAGGCGAACTTCCTCGCGGCCTTCGTCGTGCTCGTGATCGCGTCGCTCTCGTTCATCGGGATCGGCGTGATGACCGCCGTGCTGCCGCTGATCTCGCCGGAGAAGGGCGCCCAGCTCGGGTTCGTCGCGCAGGGAATGCTGCTGGTCGTTTCGGGCGTCTACTACCCCGTCGAGGTACTGCCGCGGTGGATGGAGTGGATCTCGGTGATCTCGCCGGCGACCTACGCGCTCGACGGGATCCGCGACGCGATCCTCGAAGGCCAGGGACTGTCGACGATGTGGGACGAGATCTGGCCGCTCCTTCTGATCGGTGTCGTCTCGGCCCCGATCGGGCTCGCGATCTTCCGCCGCGGCGAGCAGTACGCGAAGAAGCACGGGAAGTTGAAGCGGTCGGGATGATCGTCCGGCAGGCGAGCACCGACGCCGACTTCGCACTCTGGACGCGCGCGCGGAACCTCGTCGAGCCCGAGGCTCCCTCGACCGTGGACGACCTCCGCCGCGGCCTGAGGCAGCAGCCGGAGACGAGGCACTGGCTCGCCGAGGAGGAGGGCAAGGTCGTCGGTTGCGTCTTCGCGGCGATCTCGTCAGCGGTCGGTCGCGCTTTCGTCCTCCCGCGGGTCGTGCCGGAGGCTCGCGGTCGCGGGGCAGGCTCGGCGCTCCTCGAGCTCGCGCTTCCCTATGCGCACAGCCTTGGCTGCGAGATCGCCCGCTCCCACGTCGGCGGCGGAGACGAGCACTCACTCGGATTCGCCGCTCGCCGCGGCTACGCGGAGGTCGACCGTCAGGTCGAGCTCGTGCGCGACCTCCTGGCGAACGAGCCCCCCGCGGTGCCGCCGGCAGGAATTGCGCTCGTCGAGCACACGGGCGATCCCGAGGCCCTGCGCTCGGTCGTCTCCACGGGAGTCGAGGACATGCCCGTGTTCGGCGGTCTCGCGGAGGGGTTCGTGGACGAGCTGTTGGAAGAGCTACGAGCTGCTGCACACGTCGTCACGGCGCGTGAGAACGGCGTCGTCGGCCTGGCGGGCGTGATGCCCTACGGCGCTCGCGATGACGCCCTCGAGCACGCGTTCACGACCGTGCTCCGCAGCCACCGGGGCCGTGGGATCGCAACGGCGCTCAAGCAGGCGTGCATCCGCTGGAGCTCCGATCACGGCTACGCGCAGCTCGTGACCTGGACCCAGGATCGGAACGAGGCGATGCAGGCCGTCAACGACGGCGTCGGCTTTCGAGTCGGAAAGGTCTCGATCACGGTCGAGGGCCCGCTCCTGGCTCGAGACTTGCCCGAGTAGGCTCGTTCGGCGGGGGCTACGAGCTGGAGGTCGACCCGGCGGTCGTGTAGACTCCGAGGGTCTTTCGAGGCGACGAGGCCTCGGGCGCACGACTCGTCGTGTGTGCCCGGGGCCTCTCTTTTTGTTGGGTTCACGAGAGGAGATCTGGATGGCAATGGTCGAGAGCAAGCACCGGGCGACGTCCGACCCGGAGTTGCGCAAGGACGTGCTGAAGCGGATCAAGGACGACAAGGTCGAGTACGTCCTCTTCTGGTTCACCGATCTCGAGGGGCACCTGAAGAGCTTCGCGATCACTCCCGGCGAGATCGAGACCGCGCTCGACGACGGGATGGGCTTCGACGGCTCCTCGATCACCGGCTTCAACGCGATCGAGGAGTCCGACATGGTCGCGATCCCCGACCCGGACACGTTCCGCCTGATGCCGGCGCGCGCGGGCGAGGCCGTCGTCGGCCGGATGATCTGCGACGTCGTCAAGCCCGACGGGACGCCCTACGAGGGCGACCCGCGCTTCATGCTTCGCAAGGCGCTCGAGCGGATGCAGGGCATGGGATTCGACACGTTCAACATCGGCCCCGAGCTCGAGTACTTCCTCTTCAAGGACAACAAGGGCACGGAGACGCTCGACGAGGGCGGCTATTTCGCGATGACCGCACTCGATGCGGCGACGGAACTGCGCAACGAGACGATTCGGGCGCTCGAGAGCGTCGGGATCCCGATCGAGTACCACCACCACGAGGTGGCCCCGTCGCAGCACGAGATCGACATGCGCTACGCGCCCGCGCTCGAGATGGCCGACGCGACGATCACCTACCGGCTGATCGTGAAGGAGGTCGCGGCGAAGAACGGCGTCTACGCGACCTTCATGCCGAAGCCGCTCTTCGGCGAGAACGGGTCCGGGATGCACACGCACATGTCGCTCTTCACGGACGGGCGCAACGCATTCTTCGACGGCGACGACGAGTACAACCTCTCCGCGACCGGGAAGGCGTTCATCGCCGGGCTGCTCCGCCACGCGCGCGAGCTCTCCGGCGTCTTCGCGCAGTGGGTGAACTCCTACAAGCGGCTCGTGCCGGGCTACGAGGCGCCGGTCTACGTGGCCTGGTCGCAGCGAAACCGCTCGGCGCTGATCCGGATCCCGCTCTACAAGCCGGGGTCGGAGCAGGCGACGCGCGCGGAGATCCGCTGTCCCGATCCGGCCTGCAACCCGTATCTCACCTTCGCGGCGCTGCTACACGCAGGGCTCGAGGGGATCGAGCAGGGGTACGAGCTCGAAGAGCCGATGGAGACGAATCTCTACCACCTGACGCCGGAGCAGCGGCGCGAGCGGGGGATCGTCTCGCTCCCGGAGACGCTCGGCGAGGCGGTCGACGAGCTCGCCGGCTCCGAGCTGATGCGCCGCGCGCTCGGGTCTCACATCCACGAGCGCTACGTCGAGCTGAAGCGCAAGGAGTGGGACGAGTACCGGATCCAGCTCACCCAGTGGGAACTCGACCGCTACCTGCGGGTCCTCTAGGAGACGCGTCCCCGCGGGACGTGTCCGGGGTCAAAGCCCCGACATGTCCCGGCTGGACATGTCACCGCGAGAAGTTCACAATGGGCGGCGTAGGCCTGCGGCGCAAGGCGAGCGCTGCGGCCTCAACTGACGGCCGATCGCAGGCTCTCTCAGGGGGAGCCTGTGATCGTTAAGGCACGGGGGAAACCAGGTTTCCCCCGTGAGCCCCCTTCTTCTTCGCGGCCGCGCGCGGAGCGTACCGGGGCTACGCGGAGATGAACTCCGCTTCGCCCCAGGCACGTTTCGAATGCGCAAGCGTTTGCGCATCGCTTCGCTCGCGCGGTCGAGCGGGGTCTCTAGAGGAACTTGCGGATCGACTCGCGGACGACCGAGAGGCCGATCACTCGGGTCGACTGGTCGATCTCACCGATCGCCTCGGCCGGCACGAGCCGGCGGCCGCGCATGAAGCCGGAGCGAACTGCGAGCGCGTCGGGGATGTCGGGCCCGGTGCCGTACATCGGTGACTCGACCCGACCGACGACCCGACCCCGCGCATCGGCGACGAGGAAACCCTTGACGCTGCGGAGATCGAAGGCGACGGCGCTCATCTGCACAGAGAACCTATTCCGCGGGTTTGAAGTTTCTCCCACCCCCGGCGTAAGAAGTTTGTTAAGGACGGGCAGGCCTACAATCGCCGCGTGGATGCCTCCGCCCGCCATCTCCGGCTGCTGACGGAGACGATCGCGGCCGTCAACTCGACGCTCGACCTCGAGGTGGTGCTCGAGCTGGTCGCCTCGAAGGTCGCGGATGCGCTCGGCGCCGACGCCTGCTTCGTCTATCTCTACGAGGAGCGCGCCGACGAGCTCGTCCTACGGGCGACACACGGGACGAGCGTCGCCGAGATGACGAGAAGACCGCGGCTGCGGCCGGGCGAGGGCATCACGGGCACCGCTGCAGCCGAGCGCGCCCCGATCGCGATCGCCGCGAACGCGCATCTCGATCCACGCTTCAAGCAGTTCCCCAACCTACCCGAGGACGAATACGAGTCGATCCTGGCCGTCCCCATTCTGGCGCGTGACAAGCTTGCCGGCGCGCTCAACGTCCGCACGCGCGCCCCGCGGACCCACACCGAAGCCGAGATCGACCTGCTCGTCGCGATCGCCTCCCAGGTGGCGCACACGATCGAGCACGCGAAGCTGTATGCCGAGGCGCAGCGGCGCGTCCACGAGCTCGAAGCGCTCGCCAGGATCTCGGAAGCGGTCTCCGAGTCGCTCTACCTCGAGGAGTCGCTCGAGGCGATCGTGCAAACGACCATGGCCGCGGTCGGCGCCACCGGGGCCGCGCTCGTGCTCGAAGACGGTGCGATCGCCTGGCCCGAGGGCCGCCCCGGCGTCCATGCCGTCCGGTTACCGCTCCGCTGGAAGCGGCGGCAGATCGGCGAGCTCGTGTGCGACCGCGACACGCCGTTCTCGGACGAGGATCGACAGTTGCTCGAGGCAATCGCCCATCACGCGGCCGTGGCCCTCGAGCATGGGCGCGCGGTGATGCGCGGGGTACTCGCTCAGGAGATCCACCACCGGGTCAAGAACAATCTCCAGACCGTCGCCTCGTTACTGCGGCTGCAGGCGCGCGCACCGCACATCGACGCGCGCAAGGCGCTCGACGACTCGGTCAACCGGATCCTCGCGATCGCGGCAGTGCACGAGGTGCTGACCGAGCACCGGGAGGACGATGTCGACCTCGGCGAGCTGATCGACAAGCTCCGCGCGATGCTGGTGCAGGGGCTCGTCTCGGGGAAGAAGATCGAATCGGACCTCGTGAGCGTCTCGCTTGCGGGCGGCCGTGCGACGGCGCTGGCCCTCGTCTTCTGCGAGCTCTTCGGCAACGCGCTCGAGCACGGCGGCACGAGAGTTCTGATTGAGCTAGCGACGCGCGGCGATGACGTAGCGCTCGCGATTGCCGACGACGGCGCCGGATTGAACGGCGACGCCAGCGGAACGGGGCTCTCGATCGTCCGCGCGCTTGTCCAAGACGAGCTCGGCGGGACGCTCGAGCTCCGCAGCGGCGGCGGTCTCCGCGCCGAGGTGGTGTTCCCCGCTTGACCCACGAGGCGCTGGTGTTCGTCCGACGCGACGCCAAATGGCTCGTCGTGCACCGCGCGCCCGAGCACGGCGGTTACTGGCATTCGATCGCTGGCGGGGTCGAGCCGGGCGAGACCGCTGCGCAGGCGGCGGCGCGTGAGCTTCAGGAGGAGACCGGGCTCGCAGCTGTCGTGGTCGACGTCACGGTGTCGTTCTCGTACACCCCCGAGGACTGGGAACCGAGTCCGCGAGGGGACGGCAACGGCGTGAACGTGGAGTGCTTCCTCGCCGAGGCGCCGACCGGCTGGGAACCGGCGCTCGACTGGGAGCACGACGCCTACCGCTGGTGCGCGCTCGACGAGGCGCTGGAGCTGCTGTTCTGGCCCGAGCCGCGCGCAGTTCTGCGGGAAATCGCATGAGGATTCTGATCGCGGAGGACGAGACGATCATCCGGATGGATCTTCGCGCGCTGATCGAAGCAGCAGGGTTCGACGTCTGTGCGGAAGCGCGCGACGGCGCGGAGGCGGTCGAGCTCGCGCGCGCGGAGCTGCCCGACCTCGCTGTGCTGGACGTGAAGATGCCGCGTCTCGACGGGATCGAGGCGGCGCGACGGATCCTGGAGGAGCGGCCGATCCCGATCGTGATGGTCACCGCCTACGCGGAGCGCGAGCTCGTCTCGCGGGCGGTCGAAGCCGGCGTCTTCGGCTACCTCGTGAAGCCGTTTCGCGAGACCGACCTGCTGCCGGCGATCGAGACGGCACGGGCGCGCCACGAGGAGCTCGCCGCCCTGCGCGAGGAGGCCGAGTCGCTTGCCGACGCGCTCGCCGCACGCAAGGCGATCGAGCGCGCGAAGGGCCTGCTGATGACGAAGGAAGGGTTGACGGAGCAGGAGGCTTTCGCGCGGCTGCGCAAGGCGAGCCAGGTTTCGGGTCGGCCGCTCAAGATCGTCGCGGAGGCGGTGGTCGCGACGCTCGAGGGCTAGTGCTGCCCGAGCAGCCGCGTCTCGACCTGCCGGCGCCGCAGACGGAGACCGAGCCAGAGCAGGACGCCGAGCAGCACCAGGGGGCCCGCGATCACCGCGACGTAGAGCAGGGCCGCAGCCTCCCAGCGGAGGATGTCGCCGGCGCGATCGAGCGCGCCGTCGTCGTCCTGCTGCACGGCGGGTTCGATCCGTTCCGTCGTCAGGGCGAGCGAGATCGTGGCGAGGCGCCCTTCGGCGCGCGTGCCGCCGAGCGCGCTGCGGAGGTCGGCGAGCTCCTGACGCGCCTGGGCGAGGCGGGACTGGAGCACGACGCGCTCCTCCTCGCCGAGAGCTGAATTCTCGAGCGACCGGCGTAGCTGGACGATCCGTCGCCGCGTCTCGGTGATCTGGTCTTCGAGGCTGTCGACGTTCTGCTGGAGATCCTGGATCGCGAAGCGCTGACCCAGGATCGTTCCGAGCCCGGAGAGCTGGCGCATCGTGTCCTCGACCTTCGCGCTCGGCACACGCACGACGAGCTGCGCGCCGCCGACACCTTCGCGGGGGGCGTCGTACTGGAGGGAGGCGATGAACCCGCCTGCCGCGGCCGCGATTCGCTGCGCCCTCTGGGTCGCCTGGGAGAGCTGCGAGAGGCCCTCGACGCGAACCCGTAGCTCGGCCTCGTAACGCTGGATCCGGCCCGGTGACGGGACGAGGGCGCCCGTCGCCGGCTGGGACGGAGCAGAGAGAGAGGGAGTGAGTGCGTCGCGGGTCTTCTCCTGGTTGTACGAGTCGAGCGGGGTCGTCGTGCCGCCGACCGAGCCCTCAGCCTGGGTCGTGATCGTCGGCTCGGACCGGATCGCCACGGACTCGTCGCCGCCGCGTGGGATGTTGGCAATCACACCCGCCGCGAGCAGAACGAGCACCACCGCGACCGGCGCGACGAGGAGCAGTCGGCGAGGTCGAAAGCGGGCGAGCAGCGGCTGGCGCACCGGCTCCGCCGCGCCGAGCGCGCGGATGCGGGAGCGCAACTCCTCGGAAGCGACCGGCTTCGCCTCGCGAATCTGGTCGTGCAGCGGCTCAGACATGAACGGTCATCCTCTCCTCGAGCTTCGTCAGCGCCCGCGACAGCCTCGTGGAGACCGCCGTCGGGCTGATTCCGAGCACGCGCGCCGCTTCTTCGCCGTCGAGCTCGAGCAGGACACGCAGCGCGATCACCTCGCGCTCGCCGGCGGAGAGCGAGGCAAGCGCGGCCTCGAGCTCCGGCGACAGTCCGTCGGACATGGCCGCTTCGGTCACGTCCGGGCGCGACACGGCCTCCTCGCGCCGGCGTCGTCGTTCCTCGGAGCGGAACCAGTCGAGCGCCGTCGTGCGCGCGATCTGGCAGAGCCACGTTCGAGCGCTCGCCCGTCTCGGGTCGAACCGATTCCAGAGCTTCAGCGCCTTCTCGAACGTCTCGGCGGCGAGATCCTCGGCGAGCGTTCGATCGCGCGTCAGGTAGACGAGATAGCCATAGACGTCGTCGAGATGCGCTTCCGCGGTCGCCGCAAAGGACGCCGAGAAGGCCGTCTCTCTCCGCGCCGGAAGCGTCATCGCCTGCACACGGGATCTACGCCGCCAGGCTCGCGCTCGTCACACGCGATCGACTTGGGCGGCCTCGAAGAGCTCCTCCCAGCGGCCGAGTAAGGTCTGGAGATGGTCGCGCGCCGCCTTGTGCGCGGCCAGCGTGTCGACGTCGCTCCAGTCCTCCGCGAGCTTTCCCTCGAGCTCGGCGAGCTCGGTCTCGCGTTCGTCGATCGCCGTCTCGACCTGCTGGAGCTCGTCCGCCCGCACGACCCTGGTCACGGGTTTCGCGACCTTCGGCTTCAGTTCCTTGGGCGGCGGCGGAGGCGCATCCTCGCCCGCCCGGATCCGCGCGTAGTCCGCCCAGCCGCCGGCGTACGAGCGCAGACCGAGATCCTCGATCGCCACGATCCGCTCGGCGACCGCATCGAGCACGGCTCGGTCGTGCGAGACGAGCAGCACGGTGCCCGGAAAGGCCTCGAGCGCGGCCTCGAGCGCTTCGCGGCTCTCCAGGTCGAGATGGTTCGTCGGCTCGTCGAGCACGAGAAGGTTCGCGCCGGAGGCGACGATCAGCGCGAGCGCGAGCCGGCGGCGCTCGCCGCCCGAAAGCGCGACGACCTTCTTCTCGTGGTCGTCCCAGCCGGAGAAGAGGAAGCGCCCAAGCAGCGCTTGAGCCTGCGGCCGCTGGAGGCCGGTGGCGCCCATCGTGCACTCGAGCACGCTGCCACGCTCGTCCAGCTCGACGTCGTGTTGGGAGAAGTAGGCGAGCTCGACGCCGTGGCCGAAGCGACCTACCCGACCGTTCACGAGCGCCTCGAGCAGCGTCGTCTTCCCCGAGCCGTTCGGGCCGATCAGCGCGACATGCTCGCCGCGCTCCAGCACGAGCTCGGTGTCCACGAGCAGCTGCTTGTCGCCTGCGGCCAGGTCGATCGTGGCCGCCTCGACGACCGTGCGGCCACTGCGCGCCGGCTTCAGGAACTCGAACCCGAGCGTGCGCCGGCCCGCGCCCGGAGCCTCCACCCGCACCTTCTCGATGCGCGCGATTTGCTTCAGCTTCGCCTGCGCCTGCCGCGACTTCGTCCCGTAGCGGAAGCGCGCGACGAAACGCTCGAGGCGCTCGATGTCCTCGGCCTGGCGCTCGGCGAAGCGTGCCTGCATCGCCAGCCGGGCAGCCTTTTCCTGGCGCCAGACGTGCCACTTGCCCGGGAAGTAGACGGACTTGCCCCCCTCGAGCTCGAGCACCGCGGTGCCGACCGACTCGAGGAACCAGCGGTCGTGGGCGACGAGCACGATCGCCGCGTCAAGCGTGGAAAGCTCCTGCTCGAGCCACTCGATCGAAGCCATGTCGAGGTGGTTCGTCGGCTCGTCCAGGAGCAGCAGGTCAGGCTGACCGGCGAGCGCTCGGGCGAGCGATGCCCGCGTGAGCTCGCCGCCCGAGAACGTCTCGAGCTCGCGTTCGAGATCGGGATCGCGGAAGCCGAGGCCGCGGAGGACGCTCGTCGCGCGGTCGCGCCAGCCGTAGCCGCCCGCGTGCTCGAGCCGCCCCTGCGTCTCGCCGTAGCGGCGCAGCGTCTCCGGTGCGTGGTCGCCGCCGGCCATCGCCTCTTCGAGGCGCCGCAGCTCTCGCTCTGCGGCGACGAGGTCGGCAGCGCCCGAGAGCGCGTATGCCCGGAGCGTCTGGCCGTTGAGTCGCGGCGGCCGCTGGTCGTGCAGTGCGACGCGAGCGCCTTTCTCCCAGGCGAGCTCGCCGCCCTGAAGCTCGGTCTCGCCCATCAGCGCACGCAGCAGGGTCGTCTTGCCGGCCCCGTTCGGCCCGGCGAGCGCCAGCCGGTCGCCCCGTTCGACCTTGAACGAGACGCCGTCGAAGAGCGGGTCGCCGGAGAACTCCTTGCGGAGGTTGGCTGCGATCAAAACGGCCATGCTGTAAGGGTAGTGACGCGCGTCCTCTCCCTCGATCTCGGCACCTCGTCCGTGCGGGCGCGGGTGTACGACGAGCTCGCCACACCGGTCGAGGGCGTGGAGGCGCGGAGGCCGTACGAGCCGGTCGCGGGATTGCTCGACGCGAACCTGCTCGTGGAGGCCGCACGGGCCGCCGTCGCAGACGTACAGCACCAGCACGGCGAGCCGATCGACGCCTACGCGACCTCCTGCTTCTGGCACTCGCTGCTCGCGCTCGACGCGAGCGATCGCCCCCTGACGCCGGTGCTCATGTGGCGCGACCTTCGCTCTGCGCCGAACGCCGCCGAGCTCGGCCGCAGACTCGACGGGGAAGCGGTACACGCGCGCACCGGTTGCTTCCTCCATCCGAGCTACTGGCCGGCAAAGCTCGCCTGGCTCCAGCGGGAGGAGCCGGATACCTTTCGCCGCGCCGCGCGGTTCGTCTCGTTCCCGGACTACCTGCTGCTGCACCTGGCCGGTGAGCTGCGCTCGAGCCTCTCGCAGACCTCGGCCACCGGACTGTGGGGCCGCGGCGATTGGGACGCGGAGCTGCTGGACGCGCTCGGGCTCGAGGAGGAGCGGCTGCCGCCGGTCTCGGACGAACCGGTCGACGGTTGGTTTCCAGCGCTTGGGGACGGCGCCTGCTCCAACGTCGGCGCCGGTTGCGTCACGCCCGAGCGAGCCGCGCTGATGATCGGCACCTCGGGCGCGCTCCGCGTCGTACGGCCCGACGACGCCAGTCCGCCGAAGCCGGGCCTCTTCCTCTACCGCCTCGACGCGGCCCGCGTCGTGGAGGGCGGCTCGCTCTCCGACGGTGGCAACCTCCATGCCTGGCTCGAGCGGACGCTGCGACTTCCTGAGGGCGACTCCCGGGTTGCGGAGAGAGAGCCGGACAGCCACGGCCTCACCTTCCTGCCGCTGCTCGGCGGCGAGCGCAGCCCCGGTTGGCGCGCGGACGCGCGCGGCGCGATCGCCGGGCTCACGTTCGATACCGAGCCGCTCGACCTCCTCCAGGCGGCGCTCGAAGGCGTCGCCTACCGCTTCGCCGAGATCGCCGATCTGTTGCCGGGTGTTCTCGAGGTGGTGGCGACGGGAGGCGCGCTCGACGCCAGCCCGGACTGGACGCAGATCCTCGCCGACGTGCTTGGCCGGCCGATCTATCGCGGCGAAGCCGAGGGTTCCGCGCGCGGGGCAGCAGTGGTCGCGCTCGAGCGGCTCGGGATTCCCGTTGCCACGCCGCTTCCCGGCGACGCGTTCGTGCCGCGGCCGGAACGACAGGAGGCATATCGTCTAGCCCGTGAGCGACAGCGCAACCTCTACAGAGGAGTGACGTGAGCGACGCACGCCTGCAGAAGCTTTCGATCGACACGATCCGCACGCTGGCGATGGACAGCGTCCAGCAGGCCGGCGCGGGCCATCCCGGAACGGCGATGGCGCTCGCCCCGCTCGCATACACGCTCTACCGGAACGTGATGCGGCACAACCCGGTCAATCCCGACTGGCCGAACCGGGACCGCTTCGTCCTCTCCGCCGGCCACGCCTGCATCCTCCAGTACGCGACCCTTCACCTCAGCGGCTACAACCTCTCGCTTGAGGAGCTCAAGCGTTTCCGGCAGTGGGAATCGCGCACCCCCGGGCATCCAGAGCACTTCCTGACCGAAGGAATCGAGACGACGACCGGCCCGCTCGGGCAGGGCTTCGCGAACGGCGTCGGCTTCGCGATCGCCGACCGTTTCCTCGCCGAGCGCTACAACCGCCCGCACCACGACCTGCTCGACCGCCACGTCTACGCGATCTGCTCCGACGGGGACATGATGGAGGGCGTCACGATGGAGGCCGCGTCGATCGCCGGCCACCTCGGGCTCGGGCAGCTCGTCTACTTCTACGATGACAACCACATCACGATCGACGGCACGACCTCGCTCTCGTACACGACCGAGGACAAGGGAAAGCGCTTCGAGGCGCACGGCTGGCACGTCCAGCAGGTGGACGACTCGGAGGACATCCAGGAGATCGAGACGGCGATCCGCGCAGCCCAGGAGGAGGCCGAGCGGCCGTCGCTCGTCATCGTGCGCAGTCACATCGCCTTCGGCGCGCCGAAGGCGATCGACACCTCCAAGTCGCACGGCTCCCCGCTCGGGGCGGACGAAGTCGCGGCCGCGAAGAAGGCGCTCGGCTGGGATCCGGACGCCCAGTTCCTCGTCCCGCCCGAGGTGATGGAGCACATGGCCGGCGACATCCGCGAGCAGGGGATGGCCGCGGAGGACGAGTGGAACCGCGCCCTCGACCGCTGGTCGACCGCGTTCCCGGGCCTGCGCGAGGAGTGGGACGCCGACCGCATCGGCAAGCCGCGGCCGGGCTGGGTCGACGCGCTGCCGGAGTTCGCGCCTGGCGACGACATGGCGACACGGGGGGCCGGCAAGAAGGTGATGCAGGCGCTCAAGCCGTACACGCCGACGATGATCGGCGGCGCCGCTGACCTCGTCGAGTCGACGTACACGGAGTTCGAGGGCGCCGGTCTCTTCTCCGCCACTCATGCCGGCCGCAACGTCGCCTTCGGGATCCGCGAGCACGCGATGGGCTCGATCGTGAACGGGATCTCGCTGACGCAGGGGATGCTGAAGCCGTACGGCTCGACGTTCCTGATCTTCTCCGACTACATGCGGCCTGCTGTGCGTCTCTCCGCGCTCGGGCGCCTGCAGTCGGTCTGGGTGTGGACGCACGACTCCGTCGGGCTCGGCGAGGATGGCCCAACGCACCAGCCGGTCGAGCACCACATGGCGCTCCGCGCGATTCCGAACCTCTGGTACGTCCGCCCTGCGGACGCGAACGAGACGTCCATGGCGTGGCGGATCGCGCTTGAGCGTGAAGGCGGGCCGGTCGCGCTAGCGCTCTCGCGTCAGAAGGTGCCGACGCTCGACCGGACGGAGGTCGAGCCGGCCGCAGGCGCGCTGCGCGGCGCCTACACGCTGTGGCAGTCGGGCGAGGGATTGCCGGATGTCGTCCTGATCGCGACCGGCTCGGAGGTGTGGGTCGCGCTCGACGCCGCCAGGACGATGGACGCGAATGTCCGCGTCGTCTCGATGCCATGCTGGGAGCTCTTCGCCGAGCAGCCGCAGGACTACCGGGACGAGGTGATCCCGCGCGACGTGAGGGCGCGACTCTCGGTCGAGGCGGGGATCTCGCAGGGGTGGAAGGAGTGGGTCGGCGATGCGGGCGACTCGGTCGCGATCGACCGCTTCGGGGCGTCCGCACCCGGCGGTGAGGTGCTCGAGAAACTCGGCTTCACGGCGGAGAACATCGCCGCCCGCGCGGCCGCTCTGCTCGAGCGGGTCGCCTAGTGCGCGTCGCCGTCGCCTTCGATCATCGCGGCGTCAAGCTGCGCGAACGCGTGCTCGACGTGCTGAATGAGGGCGAGCACGAGACAGTCGATCTCGGCACGGACACCGACGCGGTCCGGATCGACTACCCCGACAAGGCGTGCGAGCTCGGGGCCGCGATCACAGACGGCCGGGCCGAGCGCGGGATCCTCGTCTGTGGCTCGGGCGTCGGCGCCTCGGTTGCGGCCTGCAAGCTCGCGGGGATCCGGGCTGCTGTCTGCCACGACACCTACTCGGCGCACCAAGGGGTCGAGCACGACGACATGAACGTGCTCTGCCTGGGCTCGGAGATCGTCGGCGCCGAGCTGGCCGCCGATCTCGTCAGGACGTTTCTGCAAGCGAGCTTCGACGGCGGCGACCGCTACGTCGCGCGACTCGAGAAGCTCGCGGCCCTCGAACGGAGCGGGGCTCGTGTCTGAGGCGGTCGCAGAGACGGTTGCAGAGACGGCAGCAGAGACATCACATTTTCTTTACAAAAGGAGCCGGAAGCATGGCAAAGTCACGACTGCATGAGTTGAGCGAGCAGGGGGTCAGCGTCTGGATCGATTCGCTCTCGCGCGAGATGCTGGAGACGGGCGAGCTCGCGCGGCTCGTCAAGGAGGACGCCGTGGTCGGGGTCACCTCGAACCCCTCCATCTTCCAGAAGGCGATGGCGACCGGCGACTGGTATGACGAGCAGCTTCACGAGGTTGCGAAGACCGAAGACGATCCGACCGAGATCTTCCTCCAGCTCGCAATCGAGGACGTCAAGCGCGCCTGCGATCTGCTGCATCCGATCTGGGACGGCGGCAAGGGCCTGGACGGTTATGTCTCTCTCGAGGTCGACCCCACGCTCGCCTACGACCGCGAGCGTACGTTCGAGCAGGCGATGCGACTGCACGAGGACGTCGACCGACCGAACCTGCTCGTCAAGATCCCGGCCACGAAGCCGGGGCTCGGCGCGATCGAAGACTCGATCGCGAAGGGCAAGTCGATCAACATCACTCTGATCTTCTCGCTCGAGCGCTACAAGGCGGTCGTCGAGGCCTACCTCCGCGGGCTGGAGCGGCTCGTCGCGGGCGGCGGAGATCCGGCCCCCGTCGCGTCGGTCGCGAGTTTCTTCGTCTCGCGGGTGGATACCGAGGCCGATCGGCGGCTGGAGGAGAAGGGGAACGCCGAGCTCCAGGGCAAGCTTGCGATCGCGAATGCGAAGCTCGCCTACCAGCACTACCTCCAGGAGTTCTCCGGCCTACGCTGGGAGTTCCTCGCCGCCAAGGGAGCGACCAAGCAGCGCTGCCTCTGGGCCTCGACCTCGACGAAGAACCCGGCCTACCGTGACGTCCTCTACGTGGAGGAGCTGATCGGCCCGGAGACGGTCAACACGATGCCCGCCGAGACGATCGTCGCCTTCCAGGATCACGGCAAGGTGAAGCAGGATTTCCTGACAAAGGACGTCGAAGCCGCCGAGCAACTGCTTGCCGACCTGCGCAAGGCGAAGGTCGACTACGACGATGTCGTCGAGACGCTCGAGGCCGAGGGCGTGCAGAAGTTCGCCGACTCGTTCGAGCAGCTGCTCGACGGGATCCGCGCCAAGCGCAGCGAGCTCGCTCCAGCGTGAACTCGATCGTCGAGCGCATCTGGGCGTACGACGCCTCCGTCTGGACCGGCGGCGACGAGGATCGCTGGCTCGGTTGGCTCGACGTCGTCGATCGGGTCCGGCCACATCTCGACGAGCTGAACGCGTTCGCCGAGGGCGCAGACGAGCAGTTCGACGACATCGTCCTCCTCGGGATGGGCGGCTCGAGCCTCGCGCCCGAAGTGCTGCGTCGCGCCTTCCAGGTCGAGTCCCTCCATGTCCTCGACACGACGCACCCGCAGGCGATCCGGCGACTCGAAGAGGGGCTCGACCTCGAGCGCACTCTCTTCCTCGTCTCCTCGAAGTCGGGCTCGACGCTCGAGACGCGCTCGCACCTGGAGTACTTCTGGGACCTGACCGGCGGTCGCGGCGCGCAGTTCGCCGCGATCACCGATCCCGGCTCCGAGCTCCAGCGCGTCGCGACCGAGCGCGGCTTCCGCGCGGTGTTCGCGGGCGAGCCCGAGATCGGCGGCCGCTACTCGGCGCTCTCGATGTTCGGGCTCGTCCCGGCGGCGCTGATGGGTGTCGAGCTCGAGCGCTTCTTGGACGGTGCCGCCGCGATGATGAACGCCTGTCGCGGCGAAGACTCGAATCCCGGCCTCGAGCTCGGTCTGAAGCTCGGCGAGGGTTGGCACGAAGGCCGCGATAAGATCTGCATCGACGAGAGCCCGACCGGCTTCGGCCTCTGGGCCGAGCAGCTGCTCGCCGAATCGACCGGGAAGCAGGGCAAGGGCCTGATCCCGGCGCCGGGCGAGTCGGCCGACGGCCCCGACCGACAGCGCGGCGAGCTCCTGTTCGACGACCCATACGACCTCGGGGGCGAGTTCTACCGCTGGGAGTTCGCGACCGCGGTCGCCGGCCGTATCCTCCAGATCCACCCGTTCGACCAGCCGAACGTGCAGGCCGCGAAGGACAAGACCAACGAGGTTCTGGCAGCCGGCGAGCCGGACGTGGAGCCGAAAGGGTCGCTCGACGAGCTGCTCGGGCAGGCAGGCAAAGGCGACTACGCCTGCATCCAGGCGTTCATCGACCCCGCCCGCGAGACCGACCTCGCACCGCTGCTGGGGCGCGCGCACGCGACCGGCTGCGTCGTCACCTCCGGGCTCGGCCCGCGGTATCTGCATTCGACCGGGCAGCTCCACAAGGGCGGTCCGAACACGGGCCTCTTCGTCCAGGTCATCGACGAGACCGGGGACGAGCTGCCGATCCCGGCTCAGGACTTCGGCTTCGCGCGCCTGCTCCGGTCGCAAGCGGCCGGCGACCTCGCTGCACTCGAAGAGAACGGTCGGCGCGTAATCCGTCTACGACTGGAGGAACTCGAATGAAGATCGGGATGGTCGGCCTTGGCCGGATGGGCTCCGGGATGACGAAGCGGCTCGAGCAGGCGGGACACGAGGTCGCCACCTTCGACCCGAAGGTCGAGTCGACGGCGAAGACGCTGCGCGCGCTCGCCAAGCAGCTCGAGGCGCCGCGGCACGTCTGGGTGATGGTGCCGTCCGGAGCAATCACCGAGGACACCGTCCAGAAGCTGCTCGTGATCCTGGAGCCGGGCGACACGATCATCGACGGGGGCAACTCGAACTTCCGCGACTCCCAGCGCCGGCACAAGGAGGCGCGCAAGCAGAAGATCTCGTTCGTCGACGTGGGCGTCTCCGGCGGAATCTGGGGGCTCGAGGTCGGCTTCTGCCTGATGGTGGGCGGCGACAAGGCGCCGGTCAAGCGGCTGACGCCGATCTTCGAGTCGCTCGCACCCGAGGACGGCTTCGCCCACGTCGGCCCTACCGGCGCCGGCCACTTCACGAAGATGATCCACAACGGGATCGAGTACGGCCTGATGCAGGCCTACGCCGAGGGCTTCGAGATCATGCGCCACTCCGAGTTTCCGCTCGACCTCGGCGAGGTCGCCGGGATCTGGCGGAACGGCTCGGTTGTCCGCTCCTGGCTGCTCGAGCTCTTGTGCGCGGCCTTCGAGAAGGAGGGGCACCACCTGACGAACGTGGCCCCCTTCGTCGAAGACTCCGGCGAAGGCCGGTGGACGATCGCGGAGGCGATTGCAGAGAACATCCCGGCTCCGGTGATCTCGGCGGCGCTCTTCGCACGCTTCTCCTCCCGCCAGTCCGAGGGGGCCTTCTCCGCTCGGGTGAACGCGGCCCTCCGGAACCAGTTCGGGGGTCACGCGGTCAAGGCGCTCGAGGACGCCAAGGCCGGTCCGGATCCACGGTGAGCTCGGCGGAGAATCCGCTTTTGGAAGGCCTGCGCCTCCGTCGCACCCCGGAGCCGTGCGCGCTCGTGATCTTCGGCGCCTCCGGCGACCTGACGCAGCGCAAGCTCTTTCCGGCGCTCTACTCGTTGGCCTTCCGGCGGCTGCTCCCGGAGCGGTTCGGGATCGTCGGCGTGGCGCGCACCGAGCAGACGACGAAGGAATGGACGGCAGCCATGAAGAAGGCTGTCCAGGAGCACGGCCGCGATCCGTTCAAGCAAGAGGTCTGGAGCGCGCTCGCGGAGTCGATGACCTACGTCGCCACCGACTTCGCCGACGACCGCGGCGAAGACGAGGTGCTCGAGGCGCTGCGCTCGCTCGACGAAGAGCGCGGCACCGCCGGAAACCGCGTCTACTACCTCGCCGTCCCGCCCGCGGCGTTCGAGACAATCGTGAACGAGCTCGGCGAGCGCCGGGGGGACGACGGCTGGACGCGGCTGATCGTCGAGAAGCCGTTCGGCCACGATCACGCGTCCGCGACCGAGCTGAACGAGATCCTGAAGCGGTGGTTTCGCGAGGACGAGGTCTTCCGGATCGACCACTACCTCGGCAAGGAAACCGTCCAGAACATGCTGGCGCTCCGCTTCGCGAACGGGATCTTCGAGCCGATCTGGAACCGCCAGTTCATCGACCACGTCCAGATCACGGTCGCGGAGTCGATCGGCGTCGAGGGTCGTGCGGCGTTCTACGAGTCGGCGGGCGTGATCCGCGACATCTTCCAGAATCACCTCCTCCAGCTGATCGCGCTGACAGCGATGGAGCCGCCGATCGACTTCACCGCCGACTCGGTTCGGAACGAGAAGGTGAAGGTGCTGCGCTCGCTGCACACGCCCGGGCCGAAGTCGGTCGTCCGCGGCCAGTACGGCCGTGGCTTCGTCGAGGGCGAGGAGGTGCCCGGGTATCGCGACGAACCGGACGTTGCCGGCGAGTCGACGACCGAGACGTTCGTTGCGGCCAAGCTCTACGTGGACAACTGGCGCTGGGCCGACACGCCGTTCTACGTCCGCGCGGGCAAGCGGCTTGCTCGGCGCGAGACGACGATCGCGATCCAGTTCCAACGGGCGCCACACCCACCGTTCGCGGAGATCGCCGGCGATGGCCTGCGGCCGAACGTGCTCCTGATCCACGTCCAGCCGGACGAGGGCGTCTCGCTCGCGATCGGCGCGAAGGTGCCGGGTCAGGGGATGTCGATCCGGACGGTGCACATGGAATTCCTCTACGGCGGCGCCTTCCGGACCGGGCTCCCCGAGGCCTACGAGCGGCTGATCCTGGACGCCATGCTCGGTGACGCGACGCTCTTCACCCGCGCCGACGAGGTGGACGAGCAGTGGGAGCTCGTCGACTCGATCGTCGCCGCATGGCGTCGCGACCGGCCGAACTTCCCGAACTACGAATCGGGGACGTGGGGCCCGCGCAGCGCCGACGAGCTGATCCATCGCGACGGCCGGAGCTGGAGGCGGCACTGAGCGTCGTCGGCGATGTCGAGCGGCAGCTCGGTGAGCTGCGGGAGCGGGAGGCCGCCGACGGTACACCTGACCTGCGCACGAGCGTCATGACGCACGTCGCCTGGGCGCCGCCGAAATGGGCAGACGCTGCCCGCAAGACGCTTGCCGGTCTGGACGAGCGCCACCCCTCGCGGACGATCCTCCTCTTCCCGGAGCCGGGGAGGAAAGACCTCATCGACGTGACCGTCTCGATGCGCTGTTACGCGGTCCAGGGCGTCTCGCGGGAGGTCTGCTCGGAGGTGATCGAGCTGCGGCTCGGCGGCAAGCGAGCGCAGGCACCGGCCTCGATCGTGCAGCCGCTCCTGATCTCCGATCTGCCCACGTTTTGTCGCTGGCGCGGCGAGCCGCCGTGGGGAAAGCCCGAGCTCGAGCAACTCGTGAACGTGTGCGATCGGCTGGTCGTCGACTCCTCCGAGTGGGCGCGTGTGCCGGCCGCCTACGAGCAGCTCTCGGAGCTCTTCGAGCGGATCGCCGTCTCGGACATCGCCTGGGCCCGCGCGCGTGAGTGGCGCGGCCGGCTTGCCGAGCTCTGGCCGGGGATCAAGAAGGCAGAGCGGCTGTCGGTGACGGGCCCGAAGGCGGACGCGCTGTTGCTGGCGGGGTGGCTGCGCTCGCGGCTGCGGCGGGAGGTCGCGCTGACCCGGCGCTCCGCCCACGAGTTGACGCGGGTCGCGGTCGACGGTGTTGCCGTCGACGCCCCGCTCGGCGGCGCTCCGAGCCCGAGCGACCTACTCTCGGCGGAGCTCGACCTCTTCGGCCGCGACCCGATCTACGAGGCGGCGGTCAAGGCTGCCTGAGGCGGATCGGGCCGAATTCGCGCGCGCGGTCGCTGCGTTTCAGCTCGTCGAGCTACCGCTGGAGGACGCCCCGCTCGGTGTCGCGCGGCGCTCGCTCGAGCGAACGGGCCTCTTCATGCTCGGCGAGAGTCACGGAATCGCGGAGACGGCGAACGCACTGCTCTCGCTCGTTCGGCGCCTCGACATTCGCTCGCTCGCGCTCGAGTGGTCGTACGACGAGGTGGGCGATGTCGTACAGTCGGTATTCGACTCCGGCCCGGATCGACCTGGACGCGCTCTGGGAAGTTCCGCTCGGCGGCGATCTCTTCGCGTCCGATGGACGGTTCACCGCAGGGCACATCGCGGCGATCGAGGAGCTTGTTCGGACCGGCGAGCTCGAGCAGTTGATCCTCTTCGACCGGCTCGACGGGGGTGGCCCCAGTCAGGTCGAGCGGGACGAGGCAATGGCGTCGCATCTGCTCGCTGGACTTCAGCCGGAGTGTCCGACACTCGCCGTGGCAGGCGCCTATCACGTTGTGCGAGAGCCGAACGACGGCTCGGAGTCGATGGCGACCCGTGTGAAGCGTGTCCTGCCGAACCTCGGCAACGGTGCGCTCGAGTTCTCCAGCGGCAGCTGCCACTTCAAGATTGATCAACCCGTCGAGCCTCTCGACAGGCCGTTCGACGCGATCTTCCGCCTCGGCCCAGCAACGCCCGCCACGGTCCCGAGCCGCCGAACCTGAAAGTGCTAGCGCAGTACAATCAGCATCTAAGTGCGACTTACAGCTAAGTCTTCCTGCATGACGCGACATCGTTCCGCTCGGCACAGACGGCTCGTGGACGGTTCCTGGATTGTGGATGCGCGCGTGGCCAGACTCGCCGAGCCGGCTGTGCTCGTGATCCTGGCCGAGCGCCCGACCCACGGCTATGAGCTGCTCGAGCGCCTGCCGGCGCTGCTCGGCGCGGAGGGCGTCGACGCGGGAAATCTCTACCGCTTCCTCCGCGGCCTCGAAGCGGACAAGATCGTTGCCTCGAGCTGGAACGCCGAGCTGCCAGGACCGGCGAGGCGCACGTACACGATCACCGACTCGGGCAGGCAACTGCTCGCCGCGTGGGCGGCGGCGCTCGAAGCCGCGCGCGTACGGATCGACGAATTCCTCGACCGCTACCAGGAGGGAGGTGAACATGTGCCAAGGACATAGCCACGAACACAGGGGACGCGGCCACCGCTCGTTGCGGCACCGCTACCCCAACCGCGACGAGCTGCTCGGCAAGCTCGAAGAGCACCAGAAGGATCTCGAGCAGGAGGTCGCAGACGTTGCGGATCTGATTCGACGGCTCCGCGACGAGAGTCGGGAAGCCGCAGAGACCGCGGGGGTCTAGATGATTGATGCCATGAGATCGTCCGTCTCGGGGCGCGAGCTGGCAGCTCTGGGGCGCGGGATCGTGGCATCAATCATCTGCCCCGCGTGACGATCGAGCGCTCAGCCGTTCAGCGCGCTGAGCGCTTCGTCGTGCAACAGCCCATTCGAGGCGAGCGCGCTGCCGCCGTCCGCGCGGATGGCGCCGGCGAGGTCGGTCAGCCGTCCTCCCGCCTCCTCCACGATCAGCTTCGGTGCCGCCAGATCCCACAGATTCGCCTGGTACTCGACACAGACGTCGACCGCGCCTTCGGCGAGGAGCATGTACTGCCAGAAATCGCCGAACCCGCGTGGCGCCCAGCTGCGCTGCGCGAGCGCCAGGAAGCGCTCGTCCGAGCCATGCAGGCTCGTGTAGGTGAGCACGGCGTCCTCGATCCGCTCGACCCTGGAGACCCGGAGCGAGCGACCGTCCGCGACCGCGCCCTGACCGCGCACCGCCCACCAGCGCTTGCCGAGCGCCGGCGCCGAGACCACGGCGACGCGATCCTCCAAGGCGATCAGGGTCGCGAAGATCGGGATCCCGCGGATGTAGTTCTTCGTCGCGTCGATCGGGTCGACGATCCAGCGCTCGCCGTCTCCGTCGTCCGCGCCGAACTCCTCGCCGAGCACCCGCTCGCCGGGTCGCTCGTCCGCGATCCGTTCTCTCACCCGCTTCTCGACGGCCCGGTCGGCCTCCGAGACGGGCGTCAGATCCGGCTTCGTCTCGACGCGCAGGTCGCTTGCCCCGAAGCGGGAGAGCGTGATCTCGTCCGCGTCGTCGGCGAGGGAGAAGGCGAACTCGAGCTCGGGGGTCATAGCGCGGCCTCGAGCAGCCGGCCGGCGGCGAGCGCCAGCGAGTCGGCGCCGCGGCGGCCCACCAGCTGCACCGACGCCGGGCATCCGTCCTCCGCCGATCCGCACGGGAGCGCGAGCGCGGGCCAGCCAAGGGCGGAGAAGGGGAAGGTGAAGCGGATCAGCGACTCGCGGACGGCGAGGTCGCCGGTCCCGCCCGCGCCGAGCAGCGGCGCTACCTGCGGCAAGGTGGGTGTCAGCACGAGATCGACGCCGCCGAGCGCCTCGCTCACGCGCTCCGCGTACTCCGCACGCAGTCGTGCACCGCGCTCCACCTCCGAGTCGCGCACCGCGAGGCAGCGCTCGACCTTGATCCGCACGTCCTCGCCGTAGCTCTCCGCGTTCTGGGCGAAGAGCTCGCGATGGACGTCGGCGACCTCGCGCATGAAGGGCGCGTAGACGGCTCGATCGGGAAAGGGAAGATCGACGGCCCGGAGATGCGGGAAGCATGCTGCGGCAGCCTCGACGCGAGCTCGGACGAGCGGATCCGCAAGCTCCGTCCAGGCGACTGCGACTTCGAGCTCCTCGAGCGAATCGAAACTCGCTGCCTCGAAGTGCTCCACGAGGTGTCCGAGGAGCTCCGCGCACTCCGCCACGCTCCGCGCCATCGGTCCGCCCGTGTCGAAGCTTGCGGCCAGAGGCCAGCAGCGCTCGAGCGAAACGAGCCCGTAGGTCGGCTTGAAACCCACGATCCCGCAACACGCGGCGGGGATTCTGATCGAGCCGGCCGAGTCCGTCCCGAGCGCCGCGTCCGCGAGCCCGGCCGCGAGCGCGGCGGCCGAGCCACCGCTCGAGCCGCCGGCGACCCGCCCCGGCGCAATCGGATTGGGGACGGCGCCGAAGTGCGGGTTCTCGGAGGTCGTGCCGTAGGCGAACTCGTGCAGGTTCGTCTTGCCGACGAGCGCATAGCCGGCGGTCTCGAGGGCCGCGACCGCCGGCGCCGTCTCGCTCGGCACGTGGTCGGCGAAGATCCCCGAGCCATACGTCGTTGCGAGCCCGGCCGTGTCGAAGAGATCCTTGACCGCGAGCCCGATCCCAGACCCGACCGTCGCGGGCCGCGCAAGAAAGATTCCGTCCCCGGTCATGGCGCGAGCGTACGCGAGGCTTTGTCCATGAGCACAACCCGCGCCGTGAGCTTGTGTTGTTTCAACACAGCTCAGTCGAAGCTGCTCGGAAGCGCGCGGTCGCGCTCGTGTGCGAAGGCCGCCCCTATGTGCTCGGCCGCGAGGCGGATCGAGAGTGGCGGCAGGGCGTCGTCAGTGAAGAAATCGGCAGTGTCGATCTCTGCCACGTGGACAGGGCCTGGCTCGCCAGGTTCGAGCTCGCAGAGAATCACGAGCGTGAATCCATGAAACGGCCACCGAGGGCGCGACCGCAAATCAAGGTCGTAGATTCCCACGAGCTTCACCGCTCGCCCCGAGAATCCAGACTCCTCTCGCAGCTCCTTCTCCGCGGCCTGGCTTGGGCGCTCGCCAACCTCGACCCAACCTCCGGGCGGCGACCAGAGGCCGTCGTCGCGGTTGCGGACAAGCAGGATCCGCCCCTCACGGAAAGCTACGGCGCGGACATCGACCTTCGGCGTCGCATGACCCCCCTGTGCGGCGAAGGTCGCGACGAGTTGCTCCGGGTCGGCGCCGCCGACTGCGGCGATCTCGGCTGCAACGGCGCGCAACTCCTCGTAGCGCTCGCGATCGAACTGACTGTCCGAGTAGAGGAGGCCGTTCTGGGCGATCGCCTGCAATCGGCGCACCCAGTCGAGCCAGACTGTTTCCATAGCGCTAATCGAGCGCGAGGTAGAGCAGCGCCACGCCGACTGTGCCGGCGAAGAGGAGGAGGAAGACGCCGAAGAGGAGCCAGCCGAGCACGAGGTTCTTGCGCTCCTGCTCGGGCGTCAGATCCATCTAGAGCACCACCGGGTTCACAGCTGCCGCGACGAAGAGGAGCGCCAGATAGAGGAGCGAGTAGTGGAAGAGGAGTGCGGCGCGGCGGCGGCTCGGATCGCGGCGCAACTGCCAGGCGAACCAGAGGAAGAGCCCGCCGAGCACGACGGCTGCACCGACGTAGACCGGGCCGAACCAGAATCCGACCGCAAGCGTGAACGCGACCAGCACCGCCGAGTAGCCCACGATCTGCCGCGTCGTCTCCCGCTCGCCGCGCACCACCGGGAGCATCGGCACCTTCGCCGCGGCATAGCTCTCCTTCAGCAGCAGCGCGAGCGCCCAGAAGTGCGGCGGCGTCCAGAGGAAGACGATCAGGAAGAGCCAGAGCGCCGGCAGCGCCAGGTTCCCGGTCGCGGCCGCGTAGCCCACGAGTGGCGGAACGGCGCCGGCCGCGCCCCCGATCACGATGTTCTGCGACGTCGTCCGCTTCAGCCAGCGGGTGTAGACGAGCACGTAGAAGAGGTTGCCGACAAGCGCGAGCGCGGCCGCGAAGACGTTGACGACGCTTGCGAGCAGGACGAAGGAGAGCGCCGAGAGGACGAGCCCGAACTCGAGCGCGCGCGCCGGAGGAACCCGGCCTGCGGCCACGGGACGCTTCTCGGTTCGCTTGCCCATCAGCCGGTCGATGTCGCGGTCGAGCAGGTGGTTCAGCGCGCTCGCGCCGCCGCAGGCGAGCGCGAGGCCCGTCATCGCCGCGACGAAGATGCCGAGGGGAGGCGTCCCTTCGGAGCCGACGAACATCCCGGCGGCGCCCGTCACGAGCAGGAGGGACATGATCCGCGGCTTCGTCAGCGTCACGTAGTCCCGCCACGGTCCGGCCGACCGAACCGGCACGCCGCGGAAGCACTGGACGGCCGAGACGACTGCGGCGGCGAGCGAGAGCGCGGCGAGCGCGACGTGCAATCCCGGCAGCGTCACCGCGGCGGCCGCGCCGAACAGGATCAGCGCCGCGAGCGCAGGCAGCAACAGGCGCCGGTGGACGATCCACGCCGCCACGGCGACGGCGACGAGTGGCGGCGCCGCGAGCGCCGAGACGTACTCGTGCCCGAGTCCGAGCGTCCCCGAGACGACCGCGAGCAGCGTGCCCACGACCCCGAGGAGCGCGGCGAGCTGCAGCCAGAGTCCCGGCCTCGAATGGAGCCTAGAGCGCACCGCGCTCCTTCAGCTTCCGCCGCAGGTCGTAGAGCGGCCGTTCGCTCGTCACGTAGGGCACCTTGTCGAAGTTCCAGGGCGGCGGCGGCGAGGTCGTGTACCACTCGAGCGTGTTTGCGAGCCACGGGTCGTTGCCGGCCCGCTTGCCGGTCTTGCGTGTCTTCAGGACGTTGACGACGAAGAGGAGAATCCCGATTCCCATCACGTACGACCCGATCGAGGAGACGAGGTTGTACTCCTGCAGGAGCCCGGTGTCCTCGTAGGTGTAGACGCGTCGCGGCATCCCGAGCAGCCCGAGCAGGTGCTGCGGGAAGAAGGTCAGGTTGAAGCCGATGAACGTGAACCAGAAGCAGAGCTTGCCCAGCCGCTCGTCGAGCAGCCGCCCGAACATCTTCGGCCACCAGTAGAAGAGGGCGGCGAGGATCCCGAGGATCGAGCCGCCGAAGAGGACGTAGTGCAGGTGCGCGACGACGTAGTACGTGTCGTGCACCTGCCAGTCGATCGGGAACGCCGCGAGGAAGATCCCGGAGAGGCCGCCGATCGTGAAGACCGAGAGGAAGCCGAGGGCGAACAGCATCGCCGTGTCGAAGTGGAGGTTGCCCCGCCAGAGGGTCGCGAGCCAGTTGAAGATCTTGATCCCCGTTGGCACTGCGATGATCATCGAGGAGACCATGAAGAAGCCGTTCAGGAACGACGGCATCCCGACCGTGAACATGTGGTGCGCCCAGACGAGCAGCGAGAAGAAGCCGATCGCGACGGTCGAGAACGCGATCGCCTTGTAGCCGAAGATCGGCTTGCGGGCGAACACCGGCAGCACCTCGGAGATGATCCCGAAGACGGGCAGGATCATGATGTAGACCTCGGGGTGCCCGAAGAACCAGAAGGCGTGCTGGTAGAGGACGGCGCTGCCGCCCTCGCTCGGGACGAAGAAGTTCGTGCCCGCCTGGCGGTCGAGCAGGAGCAGGGTCAGGCCGGCCGAGAGCGTCGGCAGGACGAGGATCAGCAGGCCCGCGTAGATGTCGATCGACCACACGAAGAGCGGCAGCCGCGTCCAGCTCATCCCCGCGGTACGCATGTTGTGGATCGTGACGACGAAGTTGATCGCCCCGGCGAGCGAGGCCACGGTGAGGATGTGGAGGGAGAGGATCCAGAGGTCTTGCCCCGACCCTTGCATGTAGACCGAGTTCGGCGGGTAGCTCGTCCAACCACCGCGCGCAGCGCCGTACTCCGCGAAGAACGAGAGCAGCAGGATGATCCCGCCGAAGAGGAAGAGCCAGTACGAGAGCGCGTTCAGCCGGGGGAAGGCCATGTCCCGGGCGCCGATCATCAGCGGCACGAGGTAGTTGCCGAAACCCGCGAGGATGGGGACGACGACGAGGAAGATCATCGTCGTGCCGTGGATCGTGAAGAGCTCGTTGTAGCCGTCGCGGGTGATGAAGTCCGAGTTCGCCTGCGCGAGCTGCGTCCGGATCAGGAGCGCCATGATCCCGCCGGCGACGAAGAAGAGGCCGGACGTGACGATGTAGAGGATCCCGATCCGCTTGTGGTCGACCGTCGTCAGCCAGCTCGCGACGCGACCCCGCTGCCAGGCCGGAACCGGCTTCTCGGCCCTAACCGCCACTCGTCAGCCCGTCCTTCAGGAAGCCGGTGAGCGCGTCGAGCTGACGCTCCTGCCAGTCCTTGCCGATGGGCGGCATCGCGCCCCGGCCGTTCCGAATCACGGTCTCGAGTGCGCTCCTGTCCTGGAGCAGGCTGTTGCCCGCGAGCGCCGGGCCGATGTCGCCCTCGCCTGCGAGCCCGTGGCACTTTGCGCAGGCGCCGGCGTAGGTCTCCTTGCCGAGATCGGAGGTGCCGGCCTCCTGGGCACGCCCTTCCGCCTCCAGCCAGCTCTCGAACTCCGCGCGCGGGAACGCCTCCACCTGCGCCGTCATCGCCGCATGCTGGATCCCGCAGAACTCGGCGCACTGGCCCCGGTAGATGCCCGGCTCTTCCGCCCGGAACCAGGACTCGTTCGTCACCCCCGGAATCGCGTCGAACTTGCCGCCGAGCGCGGGAATCCACCAGGAGTGGATCACCTCGAACGGCGAGGCCGTGATGTCGAGCTTGACGGTCTGGCCGACCGGGGCGCGCAGCTTGTCGACCGCGATCACGCCGTTCGGATACTCGAAGTTCCAGTAGTAGCGGTAGCCCTTCACCTCCACGTCGACCCTTCCGCCGGACGCGTTCGCGCTCGGGACGTCCTGGATCCCCGGGAGCTTGTAGAAGACGAAGGCCCCGATCGCGACGAGGATCACTACCGGGAGCAAGGTCCAGGCGATCTCCAGGTTCGTGTTCCCGTGGATCTGGGCGCCGTCCTCGTCGCGGCGGCGGCGTCTACGGCGGTAGCGGACGATGAACCAGATCAGCGAGCCCTCGACGAGCAGGAAGACCGCGCCGGTGAAGATCGAGACCCACGCGTAGCTCTCGTTGATCCGCTCCGCGTTCGGGGAGGCAGCGTCCACAGGCGCGAAGCCGCCGTTACCCGCCACTGCGGTCCCGCAGAGCGCGCCACCGATCACGAGCAGCGCGCTCAGTACTGCAAAGGCAAGGGATCGACGCACGGCCGCTGGCATTCTATGAACGTGGTCGAGACGGTGCGCAGTCCAACCCGCGTGGAGCTCCCGGCCGGGATCGAGCGCCCGTTCGAGGTCTACGTGAACGGGGTCGCACAGGTCGAGGCCCGCGATTATCGTGTCGAGGGTCGAAGCCTGCTCTTCGGGCGCGAGCTCCGTCAGGAAGGCAAGCTCGGGTTCTGGCGCTGGGCCTCGCTCCTCTTCGGTGCCGCCGGGACGTATCGCCAGAACGATCTCGTGGACGTGGTCTACGAGGCCGGCGGGCGACGCACGGTTGCGAGCGGGCTCCGGCTCGACTCCGACTCATAGATCGCAGATCGGTCGTCAGGGCAGACGGCTGGCCGCGCCGGTCGACGCTCGCAGCTCCTCGGCGAGCTCGGCCGTGAGCTGTCCCTGCTCGAGGCGCCACGACCAGTTCCCCGACGACTTGCCGGGCCGGTTCATCCGAGCCTCGCTGCCGAGTCCGAGCACGTCCTGGGCCGGAATCATGCAGAGCGCCGCTCGCGAGGAGAGCGCGAGCTCGAGCAAGCGGCGGCGATTGCGTCGAGGGAAGTGACCGCGCAGCGTGTCCGTGTCGTGGGTCGTCGTGTAGACGACCTGATGCTCGCGATGGTTCTCGAGCCGGTGCGGGTTGTTCGCTGGCCGATTGAACGCCCAGAGCAGGACGGCCATTCCTGGAAAACCGAGCTCGTCGCGGAGCGCCTCGACATCCGGCGTGATCACGCCTAGGTCCTCGGCGATCACCGGCAGCGCTCCGAGCTCGCGCTCGGCAGCATGGAACATCGCCTCACCCGGCCCGGGCAGCCAGCGGCCGTCACGCGCGTCAAGCGAGTCTTCCGGGATCGCCCAGAACGCCGCGAAGCCGCGGAAATGGTCGATGCGGGTGAGGTCGACGAGCTCGAACGTCCTACGCAGCCGCTCGATCCACCAGCGGTAGCCGTCCCGCGCGACAGCTTCCCAGTCGAAGAGCGCGTTTCCCCAGTGCTGCCCTTCGGGGCCGAGCTTGTCGGGGGGTGCGCCGGCCACGAGGCCTTCGAGGAAGAGCTCGGGATGAGAGCGATGGTCGACGCTGCCCCAGGCCACGTAGATCGGCACGTCGCCGATCAGCCGTACGCCGCCGGCGCGCGCGTGGTCGCGGAGCGCCGTCCATTCGCGTTGGAATCGCACCTGGTCGGCGAGATCCTCGCCCGAGTCCTCCCAGGCTCTCGCCCAATAGGCGTTCCGTTTCCGGAAGAACGCCAGCTCGCGCGCCGAAACCTTCGCGTCCGGCTCGGAGAGGAAGCCGCTCCAGGTCGCGAAGGCAGACGCCGAGGCATAGGGCGAGCCGAATTCGTCGGGAGGGCCGAGCGGCAGCACCTGCCACCAGCTCTGGCCGGCAGCCTCGAGCCAGTCGACGAACTCGTAGGCGCTCGCGCCGAGGCGCCCCTCGGGGAGCGAGGTCGGGTGCAGCACGACGCCGCTCGATCGGGGAAGCTGCATGGACAACTGTTTACCGTTCTGCCAGCGCTGAAAGTCTCGGAAGCATGCCCTCACCACCGTCGAAGCAACCGCCTCCGCGGATCCAGATCCAGAACGTCCGGCCGCAGGTGGACTGCGGCCGGTTTCCCGCCAAGAGTTCCGTGGGCGACAGCGTCGAGATCACGGCTGACATCTTCAAGGACGGGCACGATGTGTTGCGCGCCGTGGTGCGCTACCGGCCGGCCGGCACCCGCACGTGGCTGGAACGCCCGCTGCGAGCGCTCGGGAACGACGCGTGGGCGGGAGACTTCGAGGCGACCGAGCTCGGACTCTGGCAGTTCACGATCGAGGCATGGGTGGATCGGTATGCGACTTTCCTCGACGAGCTCGATCGAAAGGTCCAGGCCGAGCAGCTCGACCTGACGAGCGAAATGTCCGAGGGCGGGCTTCTCTTCGGCGGCGGCGAGCTCGCCGACTGGCGGGCGGCTGCGCCCGCGCTAGGCGCCAAGGACCGGCACGGGAAGGCGGCTCTCCGATCGCCACTCGAGATCGACGTCGAGCGCGAGCGCGCTCGCTTCGGCTCCTGGTACGAGCTCTTCCCGCGCTCGTGGGGCGGGTTCAAAGGGGTCGCCGCGGTGCTCCCCGAGCTCGCCGAGCTGGGTTTCGACGTCGTCTACCTGCCGCCGGTGCACCCGATCGGGACGACGAACCGCAAGGGACGCAACAACGCGCTCGTCGCGGCCGCGGGCGATCCGGGGAGTCCGTGGGCGATCGGCGGGCCGGAAGGCGGTCACGAGGCGATCCATCCGGAGCTCGGCACCTGGAAGGACTTCGACGCGATGATCGAGACCGGGCAGCGGGTCGGAGTCGAGATCGCACTGGATCTCGCGGTCCAGTGCTCGCCGGATCACCCCTGGCTCGTCGAACACCCGGAGTGGTTCAACCGTAGGCCCGACGGAACGCTCAAGTACGCCGAGAATCCGCCTAAGAAGTATCAGGACATCTACAACGTCAACTTCGACTCGGAGGACTGGCAAGGTCTCTGGGACGAGTTCAGGACGGTCGTGCTGGGCTGGTGCAAGCGCGGTGTCCGCGTCTTCCGCGTCGACAACCCGCACACGAAGTCTGTGGGCTTCTGGGAGTGGCTGATCCGCGACGTGCGCGCGGAGTTCCCCGACACGATCTTCCTCTCCGAGGCCTTCACCCGGCCGGCGATGATGACGACGCTGGCAAAAGTTGGGTTCGGCCAGTCGTACACGTACTTCACATGGAAGAACACGAAGGCCGAGCTCGTCGAGTTCATGGAGATGCTGGTCGGCTGGGCGCCGTACTACCGGCCCAACTTCTTCGTCAACACACAGGACATCCTGCACGAGTATCTCCAGCTCGGCGGCCCGCCGGCTTTTGCGACACGGCTCGTGCTCGCCTCGACGCTCTCGCCGTCCTACGGCATCTACTCGGGCTTCGAGAGCTTCGAAAACGTGCCGCTTCGCGAGGGCAGCGAGGAGTACCTCGACTCGGAGAAGTACGAGGCGAAGGAGCGCAAGCTGGACGGGCCGCTCCTGCCGTTCGTCCAACGGCTGAACGAGATCAGGCGCGCCGAGCCCGCGCTGCAGCGCTTCGAGAACGTGCGCTTTCTCGAGACGCACGGCGAGCACCTGCTCGCGTATGCGAAGGGACATGAGATCGTCGTCGTCGTGAACCTCGATCCGCACGCGCCTCGGGAGGACGTGGTCGTCGTGCGGCCCGAAGTTGGGCTGCCGCCCGAGTTCGCGGTGACCGACCTGCTCTCGGGCGAGCGCTATCGCTGGCGCGTCGGCCGCAACTACGTCGGCCTCGCCCCCGGTCAGAGCCACGTGCTGAAGCTCGGCTCGTGAAGGCGCCTGTGCAGGCCTTTATCGTTCACAAGCCGCTTTTCGTCGCAGAGACGGTCGCAGAGACGGTAACAGGGGCGGTTACAGACGCGGCCGCAGGGACGAACGCAGAGACGAGGGTTCATGTCTGAGCCCGGCCAGTGGTTCGAGCAGAATCCGCTCTGGTTCAAGACGGCCGTCTTCTACGAGATCCACACGCGCGCGTTCTTCGACGGCAACGACGACGGCTCGGGCGACTTCCGCGGGCTCCAACAGAAGCTCGACTACCTCCAGTGGCTCGGGATCGACTGCATCTGGCTGCTCCCGTTCTATCCCTCGCCGCTCCGCGACGGCGGCTACGACATCGCGGACTTCTACGGGATCAACCCGGACTACGGCACCGTCGAGGACTTTCGCGTCTTCATCGAGGCCGCCCACGAACGCGGGATTCGCGTGATCGTCGACCTCGTCATGAACCACACCTCGTCCGACCATGCCTGGTTCCAGGAGTCCCGCAACGACCCGACCGGCCCGAAGGCCGACTGGTACGTCTGGTCGGACACGAACGACCGCTACCTGGATGCGCGAATCATCTTCGTCGACACGGAGACGTCCAACTGGACGTTCGATCCCGTTCGCGGCCAGTACTACTGGCACCGCTTCTTCAGTCATCAACCGGATCTCAACTACGAGAGTCAGGAGGTGCAGGGAGCGATGCTCGAGGTGCTGCGCTTCTGGCTCGACCTCGGACTCGACGGCTTTCGCCTCGACGCCGTCCCGTACCTCTTCGAGGAGGAGGGAACGAACTGCGAGAACCTGCCGCCGACGCACGAGTATCTGAAGCGCGTCCGTGCCGAGGTGGACGCGCGCTTCCCCGATCGGGTTCTGCTCGCCGAGGCGAACCAGTGGCCGGAAGACGTCGTCGCCTACTTCGGCGAGGGCGACGGCGACGAGTGCCATATGGCGTTCCACTTTCCCGTGATGCCGCGCATGTTCATGGCGCTCCGCCGCGAGGAGGCGCTGCCGATGATCGAGATCCTCGACCGCACGCCGGCGATCCCGAGCTCGGCGCAATGGGGCCTCTTCCTCAGAAACCACGACGAGCTCACGCTCGAGATGGTCACGGACGAGGAGCGCGACTACATGTACTCCGAATACGCGAAGGACCCGCGGATGAAGCTCAACGTCGGGATCCGCCGCCGCCTCGCGCCGCTCCTCGACAACGGCCGCGACGAGATCGAGCTGATGCACGCGATCCTCTTCTCGCTCCCGGGTTCGCCCGTGCTCTATTACGGGGACGAGATCGCCATGGGCGACAACGTCTACCTGGGCGATCGCGACGGCGTCCGCACGCCGATGCAGTGGACGGGCGACCGCAACGGAGGCTTCTCGCGCGCCGACTTCGCCCAGCAGTTCCTACCGCCGCTGATGGATCCGGTCTACGGCTTCCAATCCGTGAACGTGGAGGCACAGCTACGCACACCCACCTCGCTCCTTCGCTGGCTGCGCCGCTTCATCGAGCTGCGCAAGCAGCATCCCGTCTTCGGCCTTGGCGACGTCCACGTGCTCCGGCCGGAGAACCCGAAGATCTTCGCGCACATCCGCTCGTTCTCGGAGGACATCATCCTCTGCGTCCACAACCTCGCGCGGACGGCGCAGGCGGTCGAGCTCGACCTCTCCTCCTTCTCGGGACGCGTCCCCGTCGAGTTGCTCGGCAATACCGAGTTCCCGACGATCGGCGAGCTGCCCTACCTGCTCACCCTTGGTTCCCGCGGTTTCTTTTGGTTCCAGCTCCAGGACCCTGCCGATGAACACTGAGCTCCGGACCAGGATCGAGGCGGGCAACCTCCACTTCCTGGACGGCCTCGTCCTGCTCGGCACGATCGCCTCGCAGCGCTGGTTCGGCGGCAAGTCGCGTGACGTGCTCGATGCCCGCGTCCTCGACGCCGGGATCGCTCCGGGCGGCCCGCCGATCCTCGCCTTCGGGATCGTCGAGGTGCGCTACGGGCTCCAGAGCCACGATCTCTACCACCTGCCCCTCGGCTTCCGCCCCGCCGACGAGGCCTGGAACGAGTCGGTGATCGCCGAGGTCGACGGCTGGACGGTGTACGACGCGATCGCCGACCCGGAGCTCGTGCGTGAGCTCGTCGGGCTGATGCGGTCGGGATCGGCGATCAGGTTGGACAACGCAGCGATCGTCTTCTGGGGTGCCGACGGCCTCTCCGACCGGGCGGGTGAGCTCGGGTCGATCAGGCCGATGGGCGTAGAGCAGTCGAACAGCTCGGTCGTACTGGACGAGAGCCTGGCGTTGAAGCTCTACCGGCGACTCGAGCCGGGAGTGAATCCCGAACTCGAGCTGCTCCGCTTCCTGACCGAGCGCGGCTTTGAGCACATCGCCGCGCTCGAGGGCTACGCAGCCTACGAAGGTCGGCCGCTCGAGACGACGCTCGCGCTCCTCCAGCGCTTCGTCCCCTCACACGGCGACGGCTGGAAACTCGCGCTCGACACGATCGGCTCGGAGCCCGAGTGGCTACCCGCGCACGCCCGCCGGCTGGGTGAGGTGACGGCGCGGCTGCACAACGCTCTCGGCTCGGACCCGGGCGACCCGCACTTCGCACCCGAGGAGCCGAGCTCGGAGAGCCTGGCGCTCCTCTCTGCCTCGGTCGACGAGGAGATCGAGGGCGTTTTCGCGACGCTCCCGGAGCTCGACGCGCTCGCTCCCCTCGCAGGTCGCGGCGAGGAAGTGCGCGACCGACTGCGGCTGCTGACGCATATCGGCAACGTCGGCAAGGTGATCCGTCACCACGGCGACTTCCACCTCGGCCAGGCGCTCTGGACGACGGATGACGACTGGTTGATCCTCGACTTCGAGGGCGAGCCGGCCCGGAGCGTGCCCGATCGTCGCCGGAAACGCTCGCCGCTGCGCGACGTCGCCGGGATGCTGCGCTCGTTCGCATATGCCGCCTCGGCCTCCCAGCTCCAACGTGGAGTCGAGCCGCCCACGCGCTGGGAGGAGGAGTGCCGCTCGGGCTTCCTCGACGGCTACCTCGCGACCGCCGACGCGACGCTCTTACCGGCCGGCGAACAGGGGATCGAGCGACTGCTGACCGTCTTCGAGCTGGAGAAGGCCGTCTACGAGCTGCGCTACGAGTTGAACAATCGGCCCGACTGGGTCGGGATCCCGGTCGCGGGAATCCTGCGGCTGCTGGAGGCGGAGTGAACACGAAGCTCGGTGAACTCGATCTCCATCTCGCCGGGGAGGGGAGGCACGAGCGGATCTACGAGCAGCTCGGCGCGCACGTCACCCCCGACGGCGTCGCCTTCGCCGTCTGGGCCCCGAACGCGCGCAGCCTCGCAGTCGTCGGCGACTGGAACGGCTGGGCCGTCAACGTCGACGCGCTCGAGCCGGTCGGATCGTCCGGAATCTGGCAGGCGCTCGTCCCCGAGGCGGCCGAGGGCTGCACGTACAAGTTCGAGGTGCTCGGCGCCGACGGCGTCCTGCGGCTGAAGGCCGATCCGTTCGCGGCGGCTGCCGAGGTGCCGCCGCGGTCGGCCTCCGTGGTCTTCACCTCGAAGCACAAATGGGACGACGCGGCCTGGCTCGAGGCTCGCCGCGCTGCCGACCCGCTGCGCCGGCCGATGTCGATCTACGAGGTCCACGCGGGCTCCTGGCGCCTCGGGCTCGGCTGGCAGGAACTCGCGGAGCAGCTCGTCGCCTACTGCGAAGAGCTTGAGTTCACGCACGTCGAGCTGCTGCCGGTGATGCACCACCCATTCTCGGGCTCGTGGGGCTATCAGGTGACCGGCTTCTACGCGACCGAGTCGACACTCGGCTCGCCCGACGACTTCCGAGCCTTCGTCGACGCCATGCACCAGGCCGGGATCGGCGTCATCCTCGATTGGGTGCCGGCGCACTTCCCACGCGACGAGTTCGCGCTCGCCCAGTTCGACGGCACAGCGCTCTACGAGCACGCCGACCCGCGCCGCGGCTCCCATCCCGACTGGGGCACGCTCGTCTTCAACCTCGGCCGCAACGAGGTGCGGAACTTCCTGCTCGCGAACGCGCTCTACTGGGTGCGCGAGTTCCACGCGGACGGGCTGCGCGTCGACGCCGTCGCCTCGATGCTCTACCTCGACTACTCGCGCAAGGAGGGCGAGTGGGTGCCGAACGCGTTCGGCGGGCGTGAGGATCTCGAAGCCGTCTCGTTCCTGAAGGAGTTGAACGAGGTGCTGCACGAGCGCGAGCCGGGAGTCGTCTCGATCGCGGAGGAGTCGACAGCGTGGCCGGGAGTCTCGCGGCCGACCTATCTCGGTGGGCTCGGCTTCGGCTTCAAGTGGAACATGGGCTGGATGCACGACACGCTCGAGTACTTCGCGAAGGAGCCCGTCCACCGGCGCTTCCACCACCACGAGCTGACGTTCTCGCTGGTCTACGCCTGGAACGAGAATTTCGTCCTGCCGCTCTCGCACGACGAGGTCGTGCACGGGAAGCGCTCGCTGCTCGAGAAGATGCCCGGCGACCGCTGGCAGCAGCTCGCGAACCTGCGCGCGCTCTACGGGTACATGTGGGCGCATCCCGGCAAGCAGCTCCTCTTCATGGGCTGCGAGCTCGCGCAGGAGCGCGAGTGGAGCGAGCCCGCGAAGTCGCTCGACTGGCACCTGCTCGCCGACCCGGATCACGCCGGCGTGCAGACGCTCGTCCGCGACCTGAACCGCGCCTACAAGGACGAGCCGGCGCTCTGGGAGGTCGACTTCTCGCACGAGGGCTTTCTCTGGCTCGAGCCGAACGCCGCCGGCGAGAACGTGCTCGCGTTCGCGCGGACGGACGGCGACAAGAGATGGCTCGTCTGCGCCTGCAACCTTTCGCCGGTCGTCGGGGAGGAATGGAGGCTGGGGTTGCCAGTCGCCGGGCGCTGGCGCGAGGTGCTGAACACGGACTCGCGCTTCTACGGCGGCTCGGATGTCGGCAACGGCTGGGGCCTCGAGACGGAGGCGGTCGCCTGCCACGAGCAGGCGCAGTCGGCGCTGTTGACCCTGCCGCCGCTGGCGACGATCTGGCTCGCGCCGGATGCAGCGGTAGAGCGGACTTAGTGTTGTTTCAACACTAAGTCCGTGCGTCGGCTCGTTCTCGTCCGACACGCGCGGGTTCGGCTCGACGCGGAGGTGCCGCCGCGACTGTCGCAGCTCACCGACGAGGGGCGCGCGGATGCAGAGAAGCTCGCTCGGCTGCCGGTCTTCACCGACGCCGAGGCCGTTGTCACGAGCCCCGAGCCGAAGGCGCGCGCGACCGCCGAGTCGATCGCGCGGGTGGCCGGAGTCGAGCTCTGCGTCGAGGCCGACCTGCGCGAGGCCGAACGTGGTACATCGCCCGTGGACGACCGGGATGGCTTCGTCCAGCGGGTCGACGTCTGGTTGGGCGGAACGCCGATTCCGGATTGGGAGGAGCGGGATGCCGCCAGAGCGCGGATCGTCGCGTGCATCGGGCGGCTGCTCGCCAAGTCCGGCGGCGACCTGGTGCTGGTGTCGCACGGCACCGTGCTCAGCCTCTATCTCGCCTGGCTGCGAGGGCAGGAGCGGGTCGACCTGGCCGAGTGGAGAGCGATCCCGCTTCCCGCCGTCGCGGTGGTCGATCCAGTCAGCCGCGGGATCCTGGAGCCGTGGCGAGGAACCTAGAGCACCTTCAGAATGAAGCCTTGAGCCGTCGGGCCGTGCTGTGCGGCACGATCGCGGCGTCCTCAGTCGTCCTTGCACTCGCACCACCCAGCACACCCCGCCGACGAAACGTCATTCTGAAAGGAGCTCTTAGTGGTGTTTCAACACAAGAGCTCTTTGTCCCGCCCAGCCGAGCCACCGACGCGCCTCGGTAGGGTTGGCGCGTGGCAGCGCAGGACAACTCGATCGTCGTCGAAGGGCTCGTCCGGGAGTTCAAGAAGGGGCCGCGGGCGGTCGACGGGATCGACCTGCGGGTCGAGCCGGGCGAGATCTACGGCTTCCTCGGCCCGAACGGGGCCGGCAAGTCCACGACCGTGCTGATGCTGACGACGCTCCTGCCCCCAACCTCGGGCACGGCGCGCGTCGGTGGCTACGACGTCGTCAGGGAGGGGCCGAAGGTGCGCTCGGTGATCGGAGCTGCGCTCCAGGAGGCGGCGCTCGACCCGATGCTCACCGGCCGAGATCACCTGCGCCTGCAGTCGACGATGCAGGGAATCGCCCGCGCCGAGCGGAAGGCCCGCTCGGACGAGCTCCTCGAGCGCGTCGGCCTGAGCGAGGCGGCCGACCGGAAGGTGGGCGGCTACTCCGGGGGGATGAAGCGCCGGCTCGACCTCGCTCTCGCGCTCGTCCACCGGCCGCGGCTCCTCTTCCTCGACGAGCCGACGACCGGCCTCGACCCGCAGAGCCGGACCGCGCTCTGGGACGAGGTCGGCCGACTCGCACGCGAGGACGGTGTGACTGTCTTCCTGACCACGCAGTACCTCGAAGAGGCGGACGTGCTCGCAGACCGCGTCGGGATCATCGACCACGGCCGGATCGTCGCCGAGGGAACACCCAGCTCGCTCAAGGCGGAAATCGGGCTGCCGAGCGTGCACGCGAACCCGGTCGAAGAGGCCGACCGTGACCGGCTCGCCTCGGTGCTCGCCGCCTTCGGCGAGCCGCTCGGGGACGGCTCTCGCGACGTCGTCGTGCGACTTCGCGAAGGCCTCGCCGGCCTCACGGCGGTCGTCCGAGCGGTCGACGACGCCGGCCTGACCCTGGCGAGTCTCGAGATCCAGGCTCCCTCGCTCGACGACGTCTTCCTCGCGAAGACGGGACGCTCGCTCGAGGGTGCCGGCGAGGGCGAGGCGGACGCGGCCGAGCCCACCGCATGAGCAGAGCCGTCCTTGAGCAGGTCGGCGCGCTCGCCCGCCGCTCGATCCTCCGCACGATCCGCCAGCCTGCGGCTGTCGTCTTTCCGCTGATCTTCCCGATCATGCTCCTGCTCGTGAACTCGGGCGGCCTCGACGCCTCGACGAAGCTGCCCGGCTTTCCGACCGACTCCTTCGTCGCCTTCGCGCTGGCCGTGCCGTTCATCCAGGGCGCGCTCTTCTCGACGATGAACGCGGGTACCGATCTCGCGAAGGACATCCAGACCGGGTTCCTGAACCGGCTCTCGCTGACCTCGATGCGGGGAGTCGCCCTGATCGCCGGGCAGCTCGCCGGGGTCGTCGTGATGGGCATCGTCCAGGCCGCGTTCTACGTCACGGTCGGCCTGATCGTGGGCGTCGACTTCGCCTCCGGCGCGCTCGGAATCCTGGTCCTCTTCGGCTTCGCCGCCGTTGTCTCGACCAGCTTCGGCGCACTCGGCGCCTTCCTCGCCTTCCGCACCGGTTCCGGCGAGGCGATCCAGGGCCTCTTCCCGCTTCTCTTCGTCTTCCTCTTCCTCTCCTCGATGAACACACCCCGGAACCTGATCGGGGTCGACTGGTTCCGCGTCGTCGCGACGGTGAATCCGGTCTCGTACCTGATCGAGTGCGTGCGAAGCCTGATCATCACGGGCTGGAACGGCCAGGCGCTCCTGCTCGGCTTCGGCTTCGCCGTCCTGATCGGAATTGTCTCGACGACGCTAGCGTCGTTCTCGCTCCAGGAGAGGCTCGCACGGACATGAGAATCTGGCCTGTCGCATCGGGAGTGGCGTGGCGGACGCTGAAAGTCGTCTTCACGAACCCGTCGCTCTTCTTCCCTTCCCTGATCTTCCCGCTCTTCTTCTTCACCGCATTCGCGGGGGGTCTCTCGCAGGTCGCCCAGTTGCCCGGCTTCGATTTCGAGCCGGGATATACCGCCTTCCAGTTCTGCTTCGTCCTGATCCAGTCGGCGGCGTTCGGCGGGGTCTTCACCGGTTTTGGGATTGCTCGCGACTTCGAGTACGGCTTCGCGCGCCGGCTCCTCCTCGCTGCCCCGAACCGGACCGGGATCGTGCTCGGCTACGTGATCGCGGCGCTCGCGCGCTGGGCGGTGACCGCGGCCGTGCTCACGGTCGTGGCCCTGCTCGCCGGGATGAACGTCTTCGGCGGTGCCGTGGATGTTTTCGGGATGTACGCGCTCGCGCTCCTGATCAACATCGCGGGGCTGCTCTGGGCGTCCGGCGTGGCAATGCGGTTCCGGACGATGCAGGCAGGCCCCGTGATGCAGATGCCCGTCTTCCTGACGCTCTTCTTCGCCCCGGTCTACGTGCCCCTCGGCCTGCTCGACGGCTGGATCGAGGCGCTCGCCACGGTCAATCCGCTCACGTACGTGCTCGAGGCGGTTCGCAGCATGCTTGCGGGCGACGAGGTACACGTCCTGCTTGCATTCGGGCTCGCGCTCGGGCTGATCGGTGGCTTCGCGCTCTGGGCACTGCGCGGCCTGCGCTCGGCGGAGGCCGCCGGGTAGGAGGATTCCTGACGCGGGGCGGCGGTACGGTTCCGCGGATGTCGATCGTGACGCAGACGGCGCTCGGGGCGCGGGCGCTCGAACCCGGTCTCGGGGAGTTCCGCGTCTGGGCGCCGCTCGCCGGCTCAGTCGAGGTTCGTGTCGGCGCAGGGATACACGCCCTCACGGAGGAGGAAGGCGGGTTCTGGGCCGGCGAGGTCGCTGCGTCTGCGGGCGACGACTACCGCTTGGTGCTCGACGGCCGGAAAGAGCTGCCCGATCCCTGCTCGCGCTGGCAGCGCGAGGGCGTTCGCGGCCCCTCTCGGCTCCTCGACACGGACGCCTTCGAGATCGCGCCCGGCCCGAAGCTCCAGCTCGACGAGCTCGTCGTCTACGAGCTCCACGTTGGCACGTTCTCTCCGGAAGGCACCTTCGCCGGTGTCGTCCCGCGCTTGGAGGAGCTGGGCGCGCTCGGCGTCACCGCGCTCGAGCTGATGCCCGTCGCTACCTTCCCGGGTGAGCGTGGCTGGGGTTACGACGGTCTCTACACCTCGTCGCCGCACCCGGCCTACGGCGGTCCCGTGGGACTGGCGCAGCTCGTCGACGCCGCGCACCGCGCCGGCCTCGGCGTGCTCCTGGACGTGGTCTACAACCACATCGGTCCCGGCAACGAGGCATTTCGCGATTTCGGCCCGTACTTCACCGACCGCTTCGGGGAGACGCCGTGGGGACAAGCGCTCGACTACGGCAAACGAGGCGTGCGCGAATGGGCGATCCAGAACGCCGAGCTCTGGGTGCGCGAGTACGGGATCGACGGGCTGCGGCTCGATGCAGTCCATGCGGTCGAGGACGACTCGACCGAGCACGTCCTCGCCGAGCTCGCCCGTCGCGTCCGCGCGGTTGCCCCCGACGCGCTCGTGATCAGCGAGATGGGGCTCGACGACTTCCGGCCGCTCCAGGAGTGGGGACACGACGCCATGTGGCTCGACAGCCTCCACCACGCCCTCCACATCGCCCTGACCGGCGAGCAGGACGGCTACTACGCCGGCTTCGACGGCTCGCCGGCGTCGATCGCCCGCGAGGTCGCGCGTCCGGAGGGCTCGCGGCTCGTGGTCTGCGCGCAGAACCACGATCAGGTCGGCAACCGAGCGGTCGGCGACCGGCTTCCGTCCTCGAAGCTGCGGCTCGCGCAAGCGGTCGTCCTCTTCTCCCCCTTCACGCCGCTGCTCTTCCAGGGTGAGGAGTACGGGGAGACGGCACCGTTCCAGTTCTTCACGGATCACATCGATCGGTCGATTGCGGATGCGACGCGCGAAGGCCGCCGCCGCGAGTTCGCAGGCTTCGCCGGGTTCACGGCTGCCGACGTGCCGGACCCACAGGCGCCGGAGACGTTCGAGCGCTCGCGGCTCCAGCCACGCCCCGCCGACGAGCTCGTGGCGCGACTCCTGCGCCTGCGACGCGAGCTACCGCGCGAGCTCGAGGTCCGCTTCGACGAGGACGCACGCACGCTCGAGCTTCGCCGCGGCGCCGCCACGCTGCGTGTCGACTTCGCCACCGAGACCGTCGAGCTCACATGAGGGTCTGGCCTGGCAAGCCGTTCCCGCTGGGGCCGAGCTGGGACAGCGAGGGGACGAACTTCTCGCTCTTCACCGAGCACGCCGAGCGGGTCGAGCTCTGCCTCTTCAACGCCGACGAGCAGGAGACGCGCTACGAGCTGACCGAGCGAACCGCGTTCAACTGGCACGGCTACCTCCCCGGCATCGGGCCGGGCCAGCGCTACGGCTACCGCGTGCACGGGCGCTGGGCGCCCGAGCAGGGCCACCGCTTCAACCCGGCGAAGCTGCTGATCGATCCCTATGCGAAGTCGATCGAGGGTCCGGTGCGCTGGGATCGCGCAAACACGCTCCCGTACGTACCCGGCGGTCCGCTCGGCGACCTCGAGCGGGACGACGAGGACGACGCGGCGGCGATCCCGAAGGGGATCGTGATCGACGACTCGTTCGACTGGGAAGGCGACCGCCACCTGGAGACGCCGTGGCACGAGACGGTGATCTACGAGGTTCACGTAAAGGGGTTCACGAAGCAGCTCGACGGCGTCCGCGAGGACCTGCGCGGTACCTACGCCGGGCTGGCATCCGAAGCCGCGCTCGCGTATCTCAAGGAGCTCGGCGTCACCGCCGTCGAGCTGCTGCCGATCCACCACATCGCGGACGAGCAGCACCTCGCCTCGAAGGGCCTCTCGAACTACTGGGGCTACAGCTCGATCGGCTACCTCGCGCCCCATGCCGGCTATGCCGCGACCGGCGATCAGGTGCGCGAGTTCAAGGGGATGGTCAAGGCGCTCCACCGGGCCGGGATCGAGGTGATCCTCGACGTCGTCTACAACCACACGGCCGAGGGGAACCAGCTCGGCCCGATGCTCTCGTTCAAGGGGATCGACAACCTCTCCTACTACCGGACCTACGCCGACCGGCCGAGGTTCTACATGGACTACACCGGGACCGGCAACTCGCTCAACCCCGTCCACCCCTCGGTGCTGCGGCTGATCATGGACTCGCTGCGCTACTTCGCGATCGAGTGTCACGTCGACGGGTTCCGGTTCGACCTGGCCTCCGCGCTCGCGCGCGAGCTCCACGAGGTCGACCGGCTCTCGGCCTTCTTCGACATCATCCACCAGGATCCGGTGCTCTCCCAGGTGAAGCTGATCGCCGAGCCTTGGGACGTCGGCGAGGGCGGCTACCAGGTCGGCAACTTCCCCGTGCTCTGGACGGAGTGGAACGGGATGTACCGCGACACGATGCGCGATTTCTGGCGGGGCGAGACGGCCGTTGCGGAGTTCGCCTCGCGCTTCACCGGGTCGAGCGACCTCTACCAGCACGACGGGCGGAAGCCGTTCGCGTCGATCAACTTCGTCACCGCCCACGACGGTTTCACGCTCCGCGACCTCGTCACCTACGACGAGAAGCACAACGAGGCGAACCTCGAGTCGAACAGGGACGGCGACAACCACAACCGGAGCTGGAACCACGGCGTCGAGGGCGAGACCAACGACCGCGCGATCAACGAGCTGCGCGAGCGCCAGCAGCGGAACTTCCTCGCGACGCTCTTCCTCTCGCAGGGCGTGCCGATGCTGCTCGGCGGCGACGAGCTCGCGCGGTCGCAGGGAGGCAACAACAACGGCTACTGCCAGGACAACGAGGTCTCCTGGTTCGACTGGCGCCTGGACGAGCGCGCCGAGCGGCTGCTCGCGTTCACGAAGCGGCTGATCGACTTCCGCTCGCGCCATCCGGTCTTTCGCCGAGCCGACTTCCTGCGCGGCGAGGAGACGCTGGGATCCGGCTCGCCGGACGTCTGGTGGTTCCAGCCGGACGGGCGCAAGATGACGCAGAGGAACTGGCAGGCGGGCGATACGCGGACGCTCGGCGTCTTCCTGAACGGCGCCGAGATCCCGACCGTCAGCGCTCACGGCGCACCCGTGCTCGACGACACGTTCCTCATCCTCTTCAACGCCTTTCCCGAGCCCGTCGTCTTCACCCTGCCCGCGGTCTCGTTCGGCCGCCGCTGGATACACGAGCTCTCGACCGCGGAGCCGGAGCGCGAGGCGGGAACGGACGTCTACCCCGCACGCGGCGTCGTCCCGGTCGAGGGTCGCTCGCTCGTCGTCCTCCGCCGGATATCTTAGTGGCCGCTTTTCGCTGCACGTACCGGCTCCAGCTCGGGCCTGGGCTCGGCTTCGACGAAGCGCGTGGGCTCGTCCCGTATCTGCGCGACCTCGGCGTCTCGCACCTCTATCTCTCGCCCTCGCTGCAGGCGCGCGCGGGTTCGACCCACGGCTGCGACGTCGTCGATCCGACCCGGATCTCTGACGATCTCGGCGGCGAGGACGCGTTCCGGGCGCTCTGCGGGGCGGCGCGGGAAGCCGGGCTCGGCGTGCTGCTCGACATCGTCCCGAATCACATGGAGACGAGCGAGGAGGAGAACCCGTTCAGGCGCGATCCGCTCTGGCGTGCCAAGTTCTTCGACCTCGACTGGCGCACCGGCGCGCACCGGCGCTTCTTCGACGTCGGCGAGCTCGCGGGCGTGCGGATGGAGGACCCGGAGGTCTGGGAGACGACCCACGCGAAGGTCATCGAGCTCGCTCGGGAGGGGCTGATCGACGGCGTTCGGATCGACCATCCCGACGGGCTCGCGAATCCACGTCGCTACCTGGTCAGGCGCACGCTGCCTGCGCGAGCGCCGCCCTGCCGCGTTCGCCGGGAGCTACGAGCCGCTCGAGGTCGGTGCGGACACCTGCGCCTTCCTCCGTGGCGGCGAGGTGCTCGTCGCCGTCGCCGTCCGCGGCCAGCTCGGACGGCTCGACCCGCAGGGCGAGTGGCGCGATACGCTGCGAACGCCGCAGCTCCGCCTCGCCGAACGTCTCTGATCCTCGACCACGCCCTCCCCAGCCAAAATCGTCCACCTGGGCCGGCGTCCGCGGACCATCTCCCAGACGTGTCCGAACCGTCCACGTCCGGTGCCAGCCCCTGACCATGCCCGGAAGGGACGTGCTCGCTGTTCTAGGTCGCCGGTGGAGCTTCGAGCAGGCGCACGCAGATCTCCACGACGCGCGGGTCGAACTGGGCGCCCGCAGCCTCCCGGAGCCGTCGCAACGCTTCCTCAACCGCAAGCTTGCTGCGATACGGACGATCCGTCGTCATCGCGTGGAAGGCATCGCAGGCGAAGATGATCCGAGCCTCGAGCGGGATCTCCTCCCCTGCCTTGCGATCCGGGTAGCCGAGGCCGTCCCAGCGCTCGTGGCACGCGCGTACGATCGAGCAGACATCCTCGAGCTGGTCGATCGGAGCCAGGATCCTCGCACCGACCTCGGGATGTGTCTCGATCAGAGCACGTTCCTCATCGGTCAGCCGGCCCGGCTTCAGCAGCACGGAGTTCGGAATTCCGATCTTGCCGATGTCGTGGAAGAGGGCGCCGAGCTCGAGGCGCTTCAGAGTGTCGGCGTCGAGCCCGAGCTCCTCGCCGACCTTGAGCGCCATGTCGGTGATCCAGCGAGCGTGCGAGGAGGTGTACTGGTCGCGCGCCTCGAGCGCGTTCGCGAGCGCTTCGATGGTCGAAAGGAACGTCCGTTCCAGCGACTTGAAGCTGGTGGCGTTGGCGATCGCGAGCTTCGTCTGATGAGCGAGGCCGCCGAGCAGCTCGAGCTCTCGCTGCCCGTAGACGGTGTCCTCCGCCGAGCCGACGGCGATCGCGCCCCAGCGCCCGTCGAACGAGAATGGAGCGATTGCGAACATGCCGGAGCCGCCTGCGGGGGGCACCGAGAACGCTGAGTACTCGGCGGGAGAGAGCAGGTACGGCTCGGTCCGAGCGGCGAAAGGCGCGAGCGAGGCGGCCGGAAAACGTCGCTCCTCCAAGCTGTTGTGATCCCCGTAGCCAGTCGCCGCGCAGCAGACGAGGTCGCCGGCCCCCTCCTCCTGCAGCCAGAGTGACGCATGCGGCGCGCCCAACATACGGGCCGAGCCCTCAACCACGCGTGCGTGAACGCTCTCGAGCTCTTCCGCGGTTGCGAGCTCGCGGCTGAAGTCGAGCAGCGCGTGAGCGCTCTGCGCCTCGCGTGTCTGAGCCTCGTAGAGCCGCGCGTTCTCGAGCGCCACAGCCGCGTGGCCGGCGAGCACCTCCAGCAGCCTCATGTCGTCGTCGTCGAGTTGTCCGATCCCGAGCTTGGAGACGACGATCACGCCGAGCACGCGGCTCCCGAGGTTGAGCGGAACCGCGATCACCGATTCCTCGATCGCGTCGGTGCCCTCGATCTCGACGGCGAACTCGCACCTCGCCGCATCCGGCAGGAGCAGCGATTCGCCGTGCTCCGCGACCCAGCCGGTGAAACCGTCGCCGACCTTCGTCGCGAGGACGTCGAACGCGGCTCCGTCCGAGCCGGCGAGATCGCCCTGGAAGGCGATCGGCAGCAGATTCTCGCCCTCGCGCAGGAAGATCCGGCAGTTGTGGTAATCGATCAGGAGGCGAAGCTCGTTCGCGATCGCCATCCCGATCTCGCGGACGTCGTTCAGCCGGTTCAGCTTGCCGGCGAGCGATTGGAGCAGCTTCAGGTGTGCGATCGAGCGAACGTCCTCGCGCCGCAGCTCCGGCTCGCCGGGGCGTTCGCTCGCGTGCTCCCCGAAGAGGACGACCTGGCGCTTCCCGCGTGCTTTTGCGGTCATCATCGCCGCCTCGGCGCAGGCGACGAGCTCGCGCGGGTTGGCCGCGTGCTCGGGTCCATAAGCGATTCCGGTGGAGACTGAGATCTTGCCGGCGAGCTCGAGCTCGACACCGTCCAGGCGCGCCGAGAGCCTTTCCACAAGCGCCATCGCGTGCGCCTTCTCGCTCGCCGGCAGGATCACAGCAAACTCCTCGCCGCCGATCCGACACACGACGTCGCTCGTCCGAACCGTTGCCCGCAGATGATTGGCGAGCTCTGCCAGAACCTGGTCGCCGACGCCGTGGCCGTAGACGTCGTTCACTTTCTTGAAGTCGTCGATGTCGATCATCACGACCGCCACCGACTCGTGAGCCCCCGAGGCCCGCGTCAACTCGAGGCGCAGCCGCTCGTGGAAGCAGCGGTGGTTGAAGAGACCGGTGAGCGAATCGGTCTGCGCCTGGTGCTCGAGCCGCGCGCGGATGTGCGCGTTGTCGAGCGCGAGCGCGGCCGCGTCGCCGAAGCGCTTCGCGAGCTCGAACTCCTGCTCGCCGAACGAGGCCTCCTCGCCGATCCGGTAGATGTTGAACGTGCCCTTGAGCAGGCCGCGGGCGATCATCGGAATCACGATCAGCGATTCCGGCTCGACCGGCGTCCCCGGCACGAACCGCACGAGCGGATGCAGGTGCGCCTGGTTCGCGAGCACCGGCTCGCGCTTCTCGACGGCCCAGCCGGTGATCCCCTCGCCATAGGGAAACCGCTCGTTCAGAATCTCGCTCGCCCACTCGCTGCGGACGAGTCGCGGGACGAGCTCCCGTCGCGCCTCGTCCGCCTCGTAGATGTGCAGTGCCTCGTAGGGGACAAGCTCGGCGAGCGCGTCCGCGATCCGATCGAGCAGCGCGTCGAGGCTCTGCTCCGAGAGCAGCTCGTGGTAGACGTCCGAGAGCCGGCGATACGAGTCGACGAGACCGTCGTCGACCGGCGTCAACATGGGCTCAGGCGTAACCAGCCGGATCAGCTTGCCGGCGAGGTCGAGGTCTGAGCGGGCAGGTTCTTCCAAGGTGGTGAGGAATGAGAAACGGTGGTTCCTGTCCAGCATCGGGCGTTTCCCGGTCTCGCCGCTCCCTCTTTCGGGGGACTCGGACGGCTCAGGTCGCGCCGACTAGACTGACGAGCGGGGGGTCTGAAGCCCTTTGCCGCCAGCGGCCTCCCCACGACGCCGCCAACGGTTGCATCGGAGCTCCATCGCCTCTCGAGCGAATGATGGAAGCCGCCGACAGACGACGACCGGGCACCGACCCCGAGGGGCCGACGATCCTGGTCTGCGACGACGAGCCGAGCCTGCGGGAGCTGGTGCGCGCCGTCCTCGGCCCGCGCTACCGCTTCGCGGAGGCGGCGGACGGCAAGGCGGCGCTCGCGCTCGCTCAGGACGTTGCGCCCGACCTCGTCGTCCTCGACCTGATGCTGCCGATCATGAGCGGGATCGAAGTCCTCGAGGAATTTCGCCGCGACGAGCGCCTGGCGGAGGTGCCCGTGATCGTGATGACCGCGTGGAGCCACGCCGAAGCGAGCGCGTGGACGGCAGGCGCCGACCGCTTCGTGTCCAAGCCGTTCCACCCGGACGAGCTGACCGCCGCGGTCGAGGAGCTCCTGGCATGAGTCTCGCGCGCAGGATGCTGGTTGCGAGCGTGATCCTCGCGATCCTCGTCGCCGGCGCGTTCGCAGCTCTGATCTTTGCGGTCTCGACGCTGCGCGACGCGAGTGAGCGTGAGGCGCGTTCGAAGGACGTGACCGAGGCGACGCTCGAGCTCGAGAAGCTCGTCGTCGACATGGAGACGGGGCTGCGCGGGTTCACGCTGACCGGCAATCGACGCGTGCTCCAGCCGTACACCGCTGCCCGGGCGGATCTCCCCAGGAGTCAACGGGTCTTTGTCGAACGCGCGTCGCTCGAGGCGGGCCAGCTTCGCCGCGCGATGCAGATCACCCGGCTGATCGGCGTCTACGTCCGGGATTACGCCGAGCCCGTGATCGAGCTCGCCCACGAGATCCCCGCAGCCGCCCGCTCGGCCCCCGTGACGCTCGAGGGGAAAAAGTACACCGACGAGATTCGCCGGCGCTTCGATCGCTTCATCGTCGAGGAGAACGAGCTTGCACGCTGGGCCGCCTCGAACGCAGCCAGCCGCTCGGACCGGGCGCTCGCGGTGGGCGCAGTCGGCGTCGCCGCATCGACACTTCTGATCGTGCTCTTCGGCGTCCTCCTCGGCCGCGCGATCGGCAGGCCCGTGCGAGCCCTAGCCTCTGGCGCGAGCCGCCTCGCCGGAGGCGAGCTGTCGCACAGGCTCCCCACCGAGGGACCGGGCGAGCTCGGCGAGCTCACCCGCTCGTTCAACTCGATGGCCGAGGAGGTGGAACGCGGTCACGACGAGCTTGCGCTCCAGAACGCGAAGCTCCGCGAGAGCGAGCGGCTGAAGTCTGAGCTGATCACCATCGTCTCGCACGAGCTGCGGACGCCGCTCGCGAGCGTGCTCGGCTTCACCTCGCTGCTCCTCCAGCGGGACTTCGACCCGCAGGCGCGCCGGCATTACCTCGGAATCGTCGATGCGCAGGCGCGCCGGCTGGCGGCGCTGCTGGAGGACTTCCTCGACGTTCAGCGGATCGAGGACGGCCGGCTCGAGCTGGCTCAGGAGCTCGTCGACATGGCCTCGCTCCTGGGCGAGCAGGTGGAGCTGTACCGCGCTCAGAGCCCGAAGCACCGGCTCCGGCTCGAGTTGCCGAAGCGCCCGCTGCCCGTTCGTGGAGATGCGAACCGACTCGCCCAGGTCGTCGGCAACCTACTCTCGAACGCGATCAAATACTCGCCCGAGGGCGGGGTCGTAGTGCTCGCGGGGGCCGCCGAGGACGACGCCGTGCGCGTGAGCATCCGCGACGAGGGCCTCGGGATCGCCTCCGACCAGCAGAGCCGCATCTTCACCAAGTTCTTCCGCGGCGAGGCGGGGGCAAGCGGGATCGGCGGTACCGGGCTCGGACTGGCGGTCTCGCGCGAGATCGTCGAGGCACACGGCGGCCGGATCGGGTTCAGCAGCAAGGCGGGCTCAGGCTCGACGTTCTGGCTCGAGCTTCCGGTTGGAGGCAGATCCGGCGTCGAGAATCTCGAGGAGGATCGCCACCGCACTGAACGAAAGGAGCTGCAACGATGACCCGACGAGTGAAGATCGAGCGATTCGCCCTGCTTCTCGCCGGACTTGGCGGAGGATTGCTCTTGGCCATCCCGGCCAGCCGCGGCGCCGAGGCGACGATCGGTCCAGCGACTATCCGGATCACCGATCGCGAGATCGCCTCGACCCGGGTCGACATCGGCAAGAGCGGCCGCAGCGCGGGCGACATGCACATCATGCGTCACCTCCTCTACAACCGGAGGCTCTCGGCGAGGACGATCGGTCACGTCGAGATGATCTGCACCTTCATCGTCGGCAACTCGCGCCAGTGCCGCGGCACCTACTTCCTCCCGAGGGGAAAACTGATGGTCGGCGGGTCGCTCATCTACCCGCAGTTCTACGAGCTGGCCGTGCTCGGCGGCACCGGCCTCTACGACAACGCCCGCGGGACGCTCACCGTCACTCGCACCGCCCGCAATCCGAATCGGAGCATCGTCCTCTTCCGGCTCGTCGGCTAGCTCTACTTCCCGGATGTATAGCTGACGAGGGCCGCGCGCCCGCCCGCGCCGTCGGTGTGGATGCTGAGGAGCGGGCCGACACCGCGGGCATAGAACTTCAACTCCTGCACCTTCGGCTCCGTCGGGACGAGGTCGCGGGTCATCAGCACGCCCGTGAAGTAGCCGAAGGGGACTTCGACCTGCTCTTCGCCGACGGTGATCACGACAGCCCGATCCTCGGCCTCGCCCTGGTAGTACTCCTGGCGATAGGAGAGCCCCGGCTCCGGGTTCGCCGGCATCGCGATCCCGGCCTGCGCCCCGTCGACGCCGGCCTCGAAGGAGCCGGCGCTGTCGACGAGCTTGCCGTCCTCGTAGTTCTCGACGGCCTCGCCGAGGTACCAGACGTTCCCGTCTCTGTCCTGCGCGTACCAGTCGTCGGTGATCTCGACGGGCGTGCCGTTCTCGGAGACGACATCTCGGATCACACGAGCCTCGATCCCGTTCGCGATCCGCTTCGTCTCCTCGGTGACCGTGACGACGACCTTCTCCTCGGTGCCCGTGCTGTCGGTCTCGGAATAGATCCACTCGGTGCCCGGGCTCATCGGCCAATAGGGATTGTCGATCTCGAGCGTGAAATCGGCCGGGTCGAGCCTGACCGCCTCGCTGCTCTGCGGCAGCCCTCGGTTCGCGGCGTCGTTACCCCCGCAGGCGGCGAGGACGAGCACAAGCGCAGCGCTGAAGAGGAAGTTCCGCACAGCCAGCCTCCTTCGTCGATGGAAGCCGTGTTTTACGTGCGCCGGATGAGAGCCCGATCAGAGGTGGAGCCGAAGTTACATCCGCTCGATCATCGCCTGTCCGAAGGTCGAGCAGGAGACCTCGGTCGGGTCGTCCAGGAGGCGCGCGAAGTCGTAAGTGACGACCTTGTCCGCGATCGCGGCTCCGAGCGAGGCGATGATCAGGTCTGCCGCCTCGACCCAGCCAAGGTGACGCAGCATCATCTCCGCGGAGAGGATCAGCGAGCCGGGATTGACCTTGTCCTGGCCGGCGTATTTCGGCGCCGTGCCGTGGGTCGCCTCGAACATCGCCACCTCGTCGGACATGTTCGCGCCAGGAGCGATCCCGATCCCGCCCACCTGCGCCGCGAGCGCGTCCGAGATGTAGTCGCCGTTCAGGTTCAAGGTGGCGATCACGTCGTACTCGGCCGGGCGGAGGAGGATCTGCTGGAGGAACGCGTCGGCGATCGCGTCCTTGATCGTGACCTGCCGCCCCTCGTGCTCGAGCGAGAGCCAGGGCCCGCCGTCGATCGGAGTCGCGCCGAACTCGCCTGCCGCGAGCGCGTAACCCCAATCGCGAAATCCGCCCTCCGTGAACTTCATGATGTTGCCCTTGTGCACGAGCGTGACCGAATCACGCCCGTTCGCGATCGCGTACTGGATCGCCTTGCGCACCAGCCGCTCGGTGCCCTCCCGCGAGACCGGCTTGATCCCGATGCTCGACGTCTCCGGGAAGCGGATCTTGCGCACGTCCATCTCGTCCTGGAGAAAGGCGATCACCTTGCGGGCGGCGTCGGTTCCGGCCTCCCACTCGATCCCCGCGTAGATGTCCTCGCTGTTCTCGCGGAAGATCACCATGTCCGTCTTCGAGGGATCGCGGAGCGGGCTCGGCACTCCCGGGAAGTAGCGGATCGGGCGCAGGCAGACGAAGAGGTCGAGCTGCTGGCGGAGGGCCACGTTGAGCGAGCGGATCCCGCCGCCCACCGGCGTCGTCAGCGGGCCCTTGATCGAGACCGAGTAGTCGCGCGCGGCTTCGAGGGTCTCGTCGGGCAGCCAGACGTCGCTGCCGTAGAGGCGCGTCGCCTTCTCGCCGGCGTAGATCTCCATCCAACTGATCGTTCGCGACCCGTCGTAGGTTTTCGCGATCGCCGCGTCGACGACGGCCTTCATCACGGGCGTGATGTCGACCCCGATTCCGTCGCCCTCGATGAACGGGATGATCGGGTTGTCGGGCGTCGGCTCGCCAGGGCGGACACGCTCGCCGTCCGGTGGAACCTCGATGTGCGTCTGGGTGCTCATTCGCCTATCCGTGTGCTCGTGGGTGTGCAGAGGCCGCCGGAACCGCCCGCGCGCAGGCTATCGCGTCCGTTCTGGTCGAGAGCTGCGTCGAATCCCGATCGGCGGCGAAAACGACTCGTCCCAGCACAGGACAATCGAAGGAAACGCAAACGAGTCATGAATCGTGGGCGACGCCGGGCGCAGTCGCGCGCCTGGCGCTCCCCACCTGGCGCTGGCCCTCCCGGCAGCATGCAAGAACCTGGTGCCCCGGCGGCCACCAAGGCGTCGCAGGTGTAGGGTTCGCCCCCGTCAGCGAACGATTGGAGCTTGAATGCTTGTCCTACTTCTCGTCATCATCTTGGTGCTCGCGCTCGGTGGGGGAATTTTCGTCAGCAAGCTCCTCTTCTTGCTGCTGCTCCTACTCCTCCTGCTATTTCTCTTGCGCGGACGCTTTTAGGCACTCTTGAGGCGCCCAGAAGCGTGCTCCAGTCACGTTGGTGCACCCACCCGGGCGAGCGGGCGGTGACAGGCGCAACTGGTGGTGGGGTTTCCGCGAACGCCTGGAGAACGAGAAATGCTCCTGTCGGTTCTCAGGGAACCTTCGTGAACACTGGCCCCCAGGCAGGTGCCATCCGCCTGTGAGCCGTTGACATCGACCTTCGGATGTTCTCGCCGCCCTGCGGTCGCCTTGCGCCCATCTCACACCGCGACCGTCACGCGCAGGAAGGTGGCGGGAATGGAGGTGGCATCCTCGCTCGGGCTTGCGTTCTGGGCGTTGAAGAGGGCGTCCAGCTCGGCCTGCAGGTCGGCCTCGCGACCGTGGGCTGCTGCAGCTTCGAACGCGTTCATGGTCGGCCCGTAATAGGTCTTGAACGCCGCAAGTAGTTCCGACGGTGGGCCGGGGAAGTTGAACGTATAGGAGTCCCTCTCGAACGAGATCTTCTCTGCGGCAACTCCCGCCCCCGCGAATCGCTCGATCACGTTGTCCGCGACGCCCCACGTCATGGGACTGACGAACCCTTCCGGAGGAGGCGGCGAGTAGGCGGAGCTGATCTTCAGGATCTGGGCGACGAGCGTCGGGTCGTTGGGGATCCAGTTGCCCATGACGATCCGGCCGCCGGGCCGCGTCACACGAACGACCTCCTTGGCAACGTCGAACGGCCTCGGAGCGAACATCGCGCCGAAGATGCTGACGACGAGGTCGAAGCTGTCATCGTCGAGCTCGCTCAGATCGGACGCATCGCCTTCCTGGAATCTGCAGTTCGCGAGGCCCGCGCTCTCTGCTCGTGCGTTGCCCGCCTCCACGAGGTTGCGGGCGATGTCGACACCCAGGACGTCCGCCCCAAGCTTCGCCGCCGGCAGCGCCGTGGTCCCGTCGCCGCATCCTAGGTCCAGAACTTTGAGCCCGTCGGTTATTCCCAACGTCATCACCAGCGCCTCACCACTCTCCCGCATGCTCTCCGCGATACGAGTGAAGTCGCCCTTCTCCCAGAGCGCCTTGTTCGGATTCATGGACAGAGTCCGTATCGTCTCAGATGCGGTCGAACGCCCGAGCGACATTCCGGGACACCGGCGCACCTCAGAGCATCGTCTCCTCCGAGGCTGAACGGGGCACCGTTAGCCCCTTTCTTCCGTGGTGGTGGTCAGTTCCCCCAGAGCGGCCGGACCTCGATCGTCCCCATCCGGGCGACAGGGTGCCCGGCCGCGATCTCGACGGCCTCCTCCAGACTGCCGCACTCGAGGATGTCGAACCCGCCGACCGCCTCCTTGGTCTCGGCGAACGGACCGTCGGTGACGACCGCCTTCCCGTCGCGGACGCGAACCGAGCGGGCCTGGCGCGGCGGAGCCAGCTGGTCTCCGGTGACCCAGATGCCCCGCGCCTGGAGGTCGTCCAACCAGGGAAATTCCTCCTCGTTCGGGGTGTCGGCCGGATCGGGCTCGGTCTGGGCGTCCATCCTCTCGGCGTCCCAGCAGACCAACATCAGGTATTTCATCGTCGCTCCTTCTCGTGGTCGAGTAAGCCTTACCTCTGGACGACGAACGCGCCGGACCGAGATCGACATCTATGAACCGATCGTTCGCAGAAGAGCAAATGGGGCGCCCGTGATGTGTCGAGCCGACGCGGGCCTTGCCCGCTCGCGCTGGAGGTCAACGGGTGCTGAGGTGTCGGTCCTCTGCTGCGTAGTCGAGCATCGGCCCGAAGAACGCGTCGTCGAGAGCGGGCAGATTCTCGGCACCGTCGCCGCCGCGGGCGGCGGCCACGAGCCACTCGACCTCCTCGGCAACCGTCGCCGCGTAATCGCCGGCCGGGGTATAGCCGAGCTCGCCCGCGGCGGTCAAGTCGAGCACGATCGGGTGCAGCGCGTCCCAGGGAGATCGGCCCAGCGCGTCGTCGGCTCCCTCGTCGAGCAACACCTCCTCCCAGGAATGCCCTAGCTGCCAGGCGATCGTGCGCGAGATCTCGAGAGCGCTCGGCGCGTCGGGATCGGCGCTGTTCAGGATCCGCCGGCCCGGTCTCGCGGCGATCGTCTCGATCAGCGCGGCGATGTTGGCGGCGGCCGTGGGGTGGTCGACACCGGCGCCTCGATGAGCGAGGAAGACGGCGGGACGCCGATCGAGCACGCGTTTGACGAAGACCCATTCGCGTGGCCTCCGCGCACCCGGACCGTGGATCTTGGACGGCCGGAGCACAGTGACCGGCAGGCCGCTGTCGAGCAGAACCTGCTCGGCAGCGACCTTGTTCGCGCCGTAGCCCTCCCGCGAGTCGAAGTCGATGTCGCTCGGAGCGACCGTCGGCTGCGTCTCCGCGATCCGGCCGTCGAAGCGCGGCTCGGTCTCCGAGTTGGAGTGATTGCCGGCGCCGTCGACGTAGACCGCCTTGCTGGAGATCAGCACCGTCGAGCCCGCGTCGCGCGCCAACGGCAGGAGCCGATTCGCGTCGGCGGCGGTGTAGCAGATGCAGTCGACAAGCAGGTCGGCGCCCTCGCCGAGCGCGGCGCGTAGCTGATCTGAATCTCCGCGATCCGCCGCGACAAATCTCCCTCCGGCCGCAGCGATCCCGGCCGGCAGACGAGCCGGATCACGACCCGTCAGGTCGACCTCCCAACCGGCCGTGAGCAGCCGGTGCGCAGTAGCCCGGCCGATCGAACCGGTACCGCCGAGGATGAGCGCACGCGGCACCGCGGTCTCGATCCCCTACGGCCGGCCGTCGAGGAACATGCGCAGATGAACAGGCGTGTTGGCGCTCTCTCCGCCGCCCAAGCGCGCATTGACGGCCCGGCAGATCCAGCCGAGCCGCAGCGCAATCGTCGCCGCAGCCTCGAGGTCGGCGCGCTCGGCGAAACGCTCGAACGGCGCCAGATACGCGTCGCGAAACGGCGTCACGTCGACAGAGCCCTCGATGTCGTCGAGCCCCCAGGCGAGCACGCCCTCCAACGTCACCGACAGCGTGAAGAACGGATGCGTGACGCAGGCATCTCCCCAGTCGAGCAGGAGATATCGGCCGTCGCGGACGTAGACCTGGCCGTCGTGGAAGTCGTCGTGCTGAATTGTCTCCGGCAGACCGTAGGCGGCGAGCTCGTCGCACATCTCCCGCACGCGGCCCGCGCTGCCGTCGAGGCGCCGGCGATCGTCGGGCGAGAGCTCGACCTCGTCGAGGAGCTGCTCGTACAGCGTCGGCAGCTGCGAGAGGCGGAGATCCGGGACGCCGAGCGCTACCAGTTCGTCCGCGAGTTCCGCGAGATCGATCTGCAACCCGGCGTAGAGCGGCAGCACCTCGAGCCAGCAGCTCAGGTCTCGCTCCCGCTGGATGAGCTCTCGCAGCCGGGTGCCCGCATCCTCCATCAGCATCCAGCCGCGCTCGAGGTCGACGGCGAGGAGCGGCGGGACGCAGTCGGGGCGGCGCTCGGCCAGCGCCACGACGAGGGGAGCCTCGTGACGGAGCTCGGGCGCGTTCGCCTTGAAGTAGACGTCACCCCGACCGGTCGGCACGCGCATCACCGTCGACCACGGATAGACGTGATGCTGGTCGGCCTCGCCCATGGGGTCCGCGCCGAGCCGGGTGACCTGCTCGTTGATCCACGCGTGCGCCGCCGCGAGCCACGCCGAATCCGTCCAACCCGACACACCCGGAAGCCGACGGAGTGCTAGTTCGGGATGACGACGTAGCGGACGGGCACGCCGTCGATGGCGTGCTGCGGCGCGTGGTCGGTGGCGATCGACTCGATGAATCCCTCCTGATCCTCCGGACGAACCGCGACGACGATCTCGTCCGCCGGGAAGGTCGCCAGGGCGTCCCGGATCGCCAGATCCACGTTCGCCTCGCCGGCGCCTGTTTCGACGGTCACGCCAGGGAGCGCGTCGGCCGTCCGCTGGGCGACCACCTCGGCCCGTGCGAACGCCTGCTGGTCGTTCGCAAGCCAGTCGAGGAAGCCCTGGCGCACGGCGGGCACCACGACCTTGATCGTGTCGGCCTCGCCGATCTGCGCGCGAATCACATCGTCGGCATGCTCGACCGTGCTGACGACGAGGACGTTCCTGGCCACGCGGGAAACCTACACTGGGAGCGCCCATCACGACGAGCCCTGAAGAGCCGAGACCCACACGTAGATCCAGTAGGCGATCACTGCAATCCCCGCGAGCGCGGCGCTCAACCGCAACGGGAACTCCGATCCTTCGCGTCGCCAGCGCGGCGTAGAGCGCGACGGGCACCGTGGTCATCCCGAGGCTCGCCGTGACTGCACGCCACCGCGAGCCCAGCGGCATCGCCGGAGCGAACTCGTGTCTCAGCGGCCCGATCGGAGGATCGCTATTTCTATCCGCAGAGGCGAAGCAACGCAGCCCGCTACCCTCGCTCCATGGCGATCGAGAACGATCCGCGTGAGGTCGTGGCGCGCCTGAAAGACGTCACCGAAGCGCTCGAAGAGATCGTCCGCGACCGCAGCCTCCTACGCGCCCTCTCCCTCGAGGAGCGGACCCGGCTCCTCGCTGCGGCCGGTGACGTCCACAACCCGGACGTCGTCGCGCGCCGGCGGCTGAACAAGGTCGTCCGCCGCGAGAAGAAGGCCTCGAGAGTCGCGGCCGACGAGACGACGCTCGCCGAGACCGGGATCCGCGTGCTGCGCGCCAAGCCCGTCTTCATGACACCGAATGTCTTCCCGCCCGCCGGGTTCGAGCAGGCCGAGATGGACGGGGACCCCGAACTCCGCGAGCTGATCGAGCCGCAGCATTGCTACGTCTGCAAGGAGGACTACACCGAGCTGCACCCGTTCTACGACCAGCTCTGCACCGCGTGCGGCGATTTCAACTACTCCAAGCGCACCGAGACCGCCGACCTCGGCGGCCGCGTGGCGCTCCTCACCGGCGGGCGCGTCAAGATCGGCTACCAGGCGGGGATCAAGCTGCTGCGGGCCGGCGCGCAACTCATCGTCACCACCCGCTTCCCGCGCGACGCCGCTGCCCGGTACGCGGAGGAGCCCGACTTCGGCGCCTGGGGCGATCGGCTCGAGATCTTCGGGCTCGACCTCCGCCATACGCCGAGCGTCGAGGGCTTCTGCCGGCACCTCAGCTCGACCCGGGAACGGCTCGACTTCATCGTCAACAACGCCTGCCAAACGGTGCGCCGGCCGGCGGGCTTCTACCGGCACATGCTCGAGGCCGAGACGGCATCGGAGCGAACTCTGCCCGCCCGCGCGCGTAATCTCCTTGGCGAGTACGAGGGGCTGCGCCGGTCGGACATGCTCCCGTCGGGGCAGGCCGCGGAGCCGCTCATCGGGATCACGCGCTCGGCCGAGCTCTCGCAGCTGCCGCTCCTCCGGGACGATCTCACCGGGCTGCAGCTTGTCGGGCGGAGCGACCTCTTCCCCGAAGGCCGCCTGGATCAGGATCTCCAGCAGGTCGACTTGCGCGAACGCAACTCGTGGCGGTTATTGCTGGACGAGGTCTCCTCGGTCGAGCTCCTCGAGACGCAGCTCGTCAACGCGGTGGCGCCGTTCGTCCTCAACGCGCGGCTGAAGCCGCTGATGTTGCGAACACCCGAGCGGGACAAGCACATCGTCAACGTCTCGGCGGTCGAGGGGCAGTTCTACCGGCGCTTCAAAACGACGCGGCACCCGCACACGAACATGGCGAAGGCGGCGCTGAACATGATGACGCGCACCTCCGCGGCCGACTATTACTCGGACGGGATCCACATGAACAGCGTCGACACGGGCTGGGTGAGCGACGAGGATCCGGCGCACATCGCGGAGCAGAAGGCGGCCGAGCACCGGTTCCGACCACCGCTCGACATCGTCGACGGCGCGGCGCGCATCGTCGATCCGATCATCCACGGCCGGTTGACCGGCGAGCACCAGTGGGGGCTGTTCCTGAAGGACTACCGGCCGACGGACTGGTGAGTCATTCGGCCTGCGACGCCGAGAGCCGCTGCACCTCGAGCGCGATCTCGCGAATCGCCATTTCGAGCCCTTCACTGCGCACGGCGAGCTCCGAGATCAGGACGCGCGACCCCGTCGTCGAGCGAAGCTCTTCCAGCTTGTGCGAGCTGATCAGCTCGTCGACGCGCTCGTACAGGGTCTCGTCAAGGGCTTTCACGGCGGCTCCCCTCCTCTGCTAGGGCACGACCGAGTATAGAGAGGCGGCGCTCGGCCGTCCGCCGGTCATTGCGGGCATGATGGCGCTCGATGCGGATCGCGATCCTCTCGACGTACCCGCCCCGCGCCTGTGGGATCGGCACCTTCTCGTTCGACGTGCGGACGGCCCTGCTCGAGCTCCAAAACGTGGACGAGGTCGATCCGCTCGCCGTGGTGGACGAGCCGCGCGCCCCTCAACGCCCGGAGATCCTCCGAACCGTCTCCCAGGGCAGCCGCGGAGACTATGTCCGGGCCGCCCGGACGCTCTGCCGGACGGATATCGACGTCGTCCTGCTCCAGCACGAGTACGGAATCTTCGGCGGCCGCGACGGCGAGTACGTGCTCTCGTTCGCGCGGGAGCTCGCGCAACCGCTCGTCGTGACGCTGCACACCGTCCTCTCCGAGCCCTCCGATCATCAGCTCCAGGTACTCACCGCCCTCTGCGACGAGGCCGAGCGGGTGATCGTGATGACCGACACGGCTCGGCGGCTCCTCACCGAGCTCGGCGCGTGCGATGTCGAGAAGATCCGCGTCGTCCCGCACGGCGCGCCCGTCGAGCTCGGGCGGCGGCGCGCGGAGCACGAGGCCGGGCAACGCCCCCACTACGTCGCGCCGGTACGCGGCGGCTACGAGCACATCAAGTCGCGCTTCCTCCTCTCCACCTTCGGCCTGATCTCGCCCGGCAAGGGCTTGGAGACGATGATCGAGGCGCTGCCGGCGCTCATCGAGCGGCATCCCGAGGTGCTGTACCTGATCGCCGGGCGCACCCATCCCCAGATCGCGCGCCGCGCGGGCGAGGAGTATCGCCTCATGCTCGAGCGACGGGTCGTCGATCTCGGAGTCGGCGACCACGTGGAGTTCGACGACCGGTTCCTCTCGGTCGAGGAGTTGGCCGACCTGCTTGCCGCGACGGACGTCTTCGTCACCCCATACCGAAATCGCGAGCAGATCGCGTCCGGCGCGCTCACCTTCGCGCTCGCCGCCGGCTGCGCCGCGGTCTCGACGCCGTACTGGTACGCCGAGGACATGCTCCGCTCGGGCGCCGGCACGATCGTCCCGTTCGACGACCCGGCAGCGCTGGCCGCGGCCGTGGGCGAGCTCGTCGAGCAGCCAGAGGCGCTTGCGGCCGCGCAGCGGGAGGCTCGGCGGATCGGCTCCGAGCTCGCCTGGCCCTCGGTCGCCGAGGCGACCGCCGCGGTCTTGCTCGAGGCCACCGAGGCGGCTCCTCGCCGGACCGGAATTCCGGACGTCGAGCTGGAGCTCGCCGAGACGCGCACCGACCATCTGCGGACGCTGATCGACGACTGCGGGATCGTCCAGCACGCCCACGGCGCGATCCCGAATCGGCAGACCGGATACTGCGTCGACGACGTGGCACGACTGATCGTCGTCGCGCTCGAGCTCGAGCAGCGCACCGGCGACCAGGTCTGGACACCCGTCCTCTACCGCTCCCTCGCCTTCCTCTGCGACGCGGCCGACGGGGCGGGCAGCGACGGGATGCGCAACTTCATGAGCTACGACCGGCGCTGGCTCGACGAGCCGCACCTCGGCGACCACGTCGGCCGAGCGGTGTGGGCACTCGGCGACATCCTCTCGACCGCGTGGGTGCCGGCCGCGGTCGGGCCGTCGCGCCGCCTGCTCGCGACGCTCGTGGGCTCGCTCGCGACCGAACTCTCGCTGCGCACGGCGGCCTACGCGATTCTCGGGCTCGCCCGACTCGACCGTGATCGCCTGAACGCCACGGCCGCGGCGCTGCTCGAGCGCTGCGTGACGCAGCTCGAAGCCGCTCGCGACGCCACCTCGACCGACGGCTGGCGCTGGTTCGAGGAGGGCCTGACGTACGACAATGCCCGCCTCTCGCAGGCGCTGATCGTCGGCGGAGCGAGAATCGAGCGCGAGTCGGCTGTCACGGCGGGGCTCGACTCCCTCGCCTGGCTGGGCGACGAGTGCGGCCTCGGCGAAGGACTCTTACGGCTTCCGGGTCACCTTGGACGCGTGCGAGGCGAGCCCGCACCGGGCGGCGGGGATGAGCAACCGCTCGACGCCTCGGCTCTCGTCGAAGCCGAGCTGGCCGCTTTCACCGTCACTCACGACCCCGCGCACGGGGCGCGCGCGCAGAGGGCATTCGAGTGGTTCCTCGGCCGCAACCGGCTCGGCCTCTCTCTCTACGACTTCGCCACCGGCGGCTGCAGCGACGGGCTCGGCGAGGAGGCCCTGAACACCAATGAAGGCGCCGAATCGACTCTCGCCTTCCACCGCGCCCAACACGTCCTCGAGGCGGCCGGACTCCCGCGCGTTCTCCGTGAGGGGCGGGGGGCGTCCTCCGGTGCGGTCCGTAAGGTGCCCGCGTGAAGGTCGCTCATTGACGACCGGGACGCGCGAGCTCTTCCGCCGTCATCCGGGCAATCCGATTCTGACCGCGGCCGACTGGCCGGCGCCCGTGAACGTCGTCTTCAATCCCGCCGCGGCGCTCGTCGACGGCGAGACGGTGCTGGTTGCGAGGGTCGAGGCGCTGACCGGAATCTCGCATCTCGCGGTCGCGCGCTCGGCCGACGGGACCGACGGCTGGAGCGTCGCGCCGGAGCCCCTGCTCGCGCCGGACGAGGGAATCGAGAGCGAGCAGTGGGGATTCGAGGACGCACGCACCGTCTGGGTCGAGGAGCTCGCGTGCTTCGTGGTCACCTGCACGGCGTATGGGCCCGCCGGCCCGGCCGTCTACCTCGCGACGACGAAGGACTTCGTCTCGGTCGAGCGGAAGGGGATCGTCGTCGCTGCCGAGGACAAGAATGCCGCTCTGCTGCCCGAGCGCGTCGGCGGCAAGTGGATCCTCTTTCATCGGCCGACGACGGGCTTCGGCGGCGTCTCGCAGGCCGGGATCGCCCTCTCGCGCTCCGACGATCTCGAGCACTGGAGCGCGCCCGAGCCTGTGATGCAGCCGCGCTCGGGTGCCTGGTGGGACTCGTTGCGGATCGGGATCGGACCGCCGCTTCTGAAGACCGAGCACGGCTGGCTCCTGATCTACCACGGCGTCAAGGAGACGGTGGCGGGGGCGATCTACCGGGTCGGACTGGCGCTGCTCGACCTCGAGGAGCCGACCCGTGTCCTCCGCCGCTGCGACGACTGGATCCTCGGGCCACTCGAGACCTACGAGCGCCAGGGGGATGTCGCGAACGCCCTCTTTCCTTGTGGGTTGATCCAGGTGCCAAACGGTGAGCTCCGCCTCTATTACGGCGCCGCCGACACGTCGATCTGCCTCGCAACAGGGCATCTCGACGAGCTCGTAGAGCGAGTGCTGGCTGCGCCCGAGCCAGAATGAAGGCAGCTCGCGCGACGCCGGCCGCTAGAAATCCGGCTTGACGACCATGAGGTAGAGGTTCGCCAGCGGCAGCAGCGTTGCGACCGTCCCGAACACCGCCCACAGCTTCGCGAGCCGCCAGTAGCGAGCCGGCACGGAGCCCTCGTTTCTGAACTGACGTGCCAGCCGTGCCTGGGCGATCTGGACCGGGATCAGCACGGCCGCCCAGATCACGCCGGACGCGAGGAACAGCGCGAAGCCGACCGTGAGCCAGGTCGGCCCTCCGATGCCGCCGAGATCCTCCGCGAGGATCGGGCCCGAGATCGCGATCAGCGCGGCTCCCGTGGCGGTAAACGCGACGTCGGTCACCGTCACGAGACGCTGCGCGTAGGCGACCACCGCCGGCGTACGCGTGCGGTCGGCGAGCAGCTTCCAGACTGCGGTGACGACGATGTTGCCGATGAAGAGCACGACGCCGACGACATGGACGAGGATCCAGGCGTCGCGGCTCACGGCTATGCCTCGTGAAACAAGATCTGCTGGGCGCCCTCCCAGAGCGTCAGGCGGCCGAGCTCCTTCAGCTGCTCCTGACCCTCGACGAGCGTCGCGAAGTGGTTCGCCCAAAGGTGGCCCGCCTTGCTCGCGAAGCTGCAGTAGCCGTAGGGGAAGAGCAGTTCCGTCTCGCTCTCGCCGCCGGGATAGAGCGCGAGCTCGCCTGGATGGGGATAGCTGGTCGCGTTCTCGGGGCCGATCCCGAGCTCGCGGTCGCCCCAGGGGATCCAGTTCGACTCGCCGCTCCAGCGGCAGTGGATGATCCGGTCGTCGAGCGGGAGCATCGCCTTGAACGCGGCGACCGTCTGCGGCGCCAGCTCGTCCTCCCAGCGGGCCAGGAAGCGCATTCCTGCGGCGGTGATCTCGAGCACGGGCGGAACCTATCGCGCGGCGGCGGCCCACGCGACGAGGAGACCGCGCTCCTCGTCGGTCAACCCGGTCGTGTTCCCGGGCGGCATCGCGCGGGAGGAGACCTGGCTCTCGATCAGCGATGCGTTGCCGCGCATCCCGTCGAGCGTCTCCAGGCGGATCCCGTTCGGCGCCGAGGCGCCGGCGTGACATTCGGTGCAGCGCTCGCTCACGATCGCCTGGGCTTCGCCGTCGGTGACCTGCCCGGCGATCCGCGGCGTGTCTTCCGGCGCAAGCGCGACGGCGAGGGCGACAGCCGCGACCCCGACGGCTGCCGGAATCCACCAGGCCCGGCGACCCTGGTGCCAGAGGTTGAAGAAGTGCCGGATCGCAGCGACGAGCGCAAACAGCGCCACCAGGACGAGCCAGGCGTGTCCGCTCGCGAAGGTGAATGCGAAGTGCCCGGCCAGCATCGTGAACACGACCGGCAGCGTCAGGTAGTTGTTGTGCACCGACCGCTGCTTGGCGCGGAGACCCGGCGTCGGGTCGGGCTCGCGAAACTCCTGTTTCGCGCGGACGAGCTCCCAGTGGGCCGGGATGATCGTGAAGAAGACGTTCGCGGCCATGATCGTGCCGAGCATCGCGCCGACCTGGAGGTAGGCCGCGCGAGCGGCGAAGAGCTCGCCGGCCGCCCAGGCCGAAGCGACCACGAGCGCCGTCACGAAGCCGGCGACCGCGCGGTCGTCGCGCAGGAGGCGGCAGGCGATGTCGTAGAGGAGCCATGCGAGCACGAGCCCGCCGCCCGAGATCGCCGCGGCCTGCCAGCCCGCGAGATCCGCCACAGCCGGGTCGACGAGCCGCGTGTCGGGATCGGTCCAATAGAGGACGACGAGCAACGCGAAGCCGGAGAGCCACGTCGTGTAGGCCTCCCATTTGAACCAGTGCAGGTGCTCGGGCAGCTTCGGCGGCGCCACCTTGTACTTCTGCGAGTGGTAGAAGCCGCCTCCGTGGACGCCCCAGTACTCGCCGGCGACACCCTCCTTCGGCATCTTCGGCGGGACCAGGCCGAGGTCGAGCCGGATGAAGTAGAAGGACGCGCCGATCCAGGCGATCCCGGCGACCACGTGGAGGAAGCGCAGGACGAGGTCGGCGATTTCTCTCAGATAGTCCGCGTCCAACCCTGCTGCTCCCTTTTGGGCTGCTCCCATCTAGCCCGGGCAATCGCACAGAGCTCGCGCAGGCCGGTCTCGAGCTCCTGCTCCCGGCTCCGGCCGAGCCGCTCGCGCAGGACCGGCAGCAGCTCCTCGCGCGGGCGACCGGCGACGAAGACGACGAACGCGAAGCCGAAGCGGCGCTCGTACTCCTCGTTCAGGCGGGCCAGCTCGGCCAGCACCACCGCATCTCCCCCGTGTTGCTCGGCCGAGCGCTCGCCGATCCGCGGGTGCGCGGCGAGTGCTGCGAATCGATCCTCGTCGGGCAGGGCGAGCGCAACTTCTTCGGCGACCGCGAGCGGGTCGTCCCGCGCGGCGAGCTCGTCGACGAGCCGCGTCCGCCCCGAGAAGAGCGCCGCCAGCTCGTCGGCCGTCAGCTGCCGCGGTAGCTCGCGCACGAGTACGGGGAGACGAGCAGCGGCACGTGGAAGTGCCCGTCGCCGAGCTCGACCTCCAGCTCGACTCTGATGAAGAAGGGTGAAGGGGGATGAAACACCAGCCGGTACGCGCCGGGCTCGAGGTCGTCACCGAGACGGGCGCGCCCGTCGTCGTCGGTGTGCGCCATCACCACGAGCCTCGAGCCGCGGTAGAGCTCGACCGAGACCCCGGCGGCCGGGGCGCCCGCGCCCGTGTCGAGCACGTGGGTCGAGATCGAGGTCAGTCCGTTTTCCTCATTGGGCGAATCTTCGCGCTTGGACCCGATGGAGGCGCGCGATCTCCCGCTCGTCGGCCCGGACGAGCGCGCCGCCGTCGACGACGAGGTCGCCGCCGACGTAGAGCCGATCGACGCGATGTGGTCCGGAGAAGACGAGCCCGTCGACGGGATCCGCAGCGCCGCCGAGCTCGAGCCCGTCCGTCCGCCAGACCGCCAGGTCGGCGCACTTCCCCGGCGAGAGCTCGCCGATGTCGTCGCGGCCGAGCACCGTTGCGCCGCCTCGGGTGGCGAGCCGCAGTGCCTCGCGCGAGGTGAGCGCTGTCGGCCCGCCGATCCCGCGTGCGACGAGCAATGCCTGCTTCACCTCCATCAAGAGATCGCCGCGCTCGTTGGAGGCGGAGCCGTCGACGCCGAGGCCGACCCGGACTCCCGCGTCGAGGAGCCCCCGCACCGGAGCGATCCCGGCGCCCAGGCGGAGGTTCGAGCTTGGGCAATGCGCGACGCCAGTTCCTGTTTCGGCGAAGCGCCCGATCTCCGCCTCGGGGAGGTGGACGCAATGGGCGCACCAGACGTCCTCCGCCAGCCAGCCGAGCTGCTCCAGATACGCGACGGGCGAGCAGCCGAAGCGCGCCCGGCAGAACGCCTCCTCCTCGACGGTCTCGGCCAGATGCGTGTGCAGCTGGAGGCCGAGCTCCCGGGCGAGCGCGGCCGACTCGGTCATCAGCTCGCGCGACACCGAGAACGGCGAGCACGGGGCGACCGCGATCTGGACGCGCGCCCCAGGTCCGGGCTCGTGCAGGGCGGCGAGCCGCTTCGTGTCCTCGAGGATCGCGTCCAGCTTCTCGACCACGGAGTCCGGCGGCAGGCCGCCATCGGACTCGCCGAGATCCATCGAGCCGCGGGAGGCGACGAGCCGGACGCCGAGCTCCCGCGCCGCCTGGAGCTCCGCCTCGATCAGTCCCTGCTCGCCGTGGGGGAAGACATAGTGGTGGTCGAAGACGGTGCCGCAACCCGAGAGCGCGAGCTCGGCAAGGCCGGTGCGAGCGGCGGCGTATTCGGCCTCGGCGTCGAGCCGAGCCCAGGTCGGGTAGAGCTCGACCAGCCATTCGAAGAGCGTCCCCTGCGGCGCGCGCGCGCGGGTGAGCGTCTGGTAGAGGTGATGGTGCGTGTTTACGAGCGCGGGCGTCACCACCGCGCCGCCAACGTCGTGGCGCTCGTCCGCGGCGGGCTCCTCCCCCGCGCCGAGCTCGCAGACGAGGCCGTTCTCGACCAGGATCCAGGCGTCTGGAAGCTCCGTGCCCGCGTTGTCCATCGTGACCAGGTGCGCGTGCGCGAGCAGGGATTTCATGCCCGGGTACCGTACTCTTCCGAGCCGTGGAGGTCGTCACCCCCCGTTCCCTGGACGAGGCGCTTCGTCTGAAGGCCGAACGGCCCGATGCGCGTCCGATCGCGGGTGGAACCGACCTGCTCGTCGAGCTGAACTTCGACCGCGCTCGACCCGACACGTTGCTCAATCTCAACGAGGTAGCGGAGCTGCGGGGCTGGTCGCGCGAGAAGGGCGAGCTGCGTCTCGGCTCCGGGCTCACGTACGCCGAGGCGATGCGAGCGCCGCTCGCCGATCTGCTGCCGGCGCTTGCGGAGGCCGCGCGCACGGTCGGCTCGCCGCAGATCCGGACGCGCGGCACGCTCGGCGGCAACCTCGGTACCGCTTCGCCGGCGGGCGACGCGCTGCCGCCGCTGCTCGTCGAGGGCGCGCAGGTCGAGCTCGGCAGCGTCCGCGGGGTCAGGAGCGTCCCCCTTGCGGAGTTCCTCGTCGGGCCGAAGCGGAACGCCCTCGAGCCCGACGAGCTCGTGCTCGCCGTCCGGCTGACGCCGAGCGGCCAGCCGCAGACGTTCATGAAGGTTGGGCCGCGCAACGCGATGGTGATCGCGGTCTGCTCACTCGCACTCGTCGCCGACCGTGAGCACGGCGAGCTGCGGGCCGCCTACGGCTCCTCGGGGCCGGTCGTCGGACTCGTGACCGCGGCGCTCGACGAGCGCGAGGGCTTCGCGGACGCAGTCGACGCAGCCGCGTCGCCGATCGACGACGTCCGCGGCACCGCCTCCTACCGGCGCCATGCGTTGCGGGTGCTGACCGTGCGCGCCTTGGACCGGTGCCTCGCATGAAGATCCGCTTGACCGTCAACGGAGAGCCGAGAGAGGCCGACGTCTGGGCCGGCGAGAGCCTGCTGACGACGCTCCGGGACGCGCTCGAGTTGCCCGGCTCCAAGAACGCGTGCGAGCAGGGCGAGTGCGGCTCGTGCTCGGTGCTCCTCGACGGAGCGCTCGTCTGCGCCTGTCTCGTGCTCGCAGCGCAGGTCGACGGCCATGAGGTGACGACGGTGGAGGGGCTTGCCGACGGAGACGGGCTCCACCGCGTTCAGCGCGCATTCGTCGAGGCCGGGGCCGTCCAGTGCGGCTTCTGCACCCCGGGGCTCGTGGTCGCGACGGTGGCACTCCTCGAGTCGAATCCCGACCCGTCGGACGACGAGATGCGCGAGGCGCTGTCCGGCAATCTCTGCCGCTGCACGGGCTACGCCAAGATCTTCGACGCCGTCCGGCTGGCGGCCCGCTCATGAGCAGAGACATGACCCGACCGGACATGTCTCCCGAGAACGTAGCCGCGCGTCCTTGGGGGCCACCGCTCCTCCTCCCCGCTGAGAGCGTACCCCTCGACACACCTGTCCTTTGCAACGCTCGCGTACCGGAAGTGTGCCGATTCTCATGAGTTCGAGCCCAAGCTCGACGCCGGCTCGGATCTCGACCGCGACGCCCTCCCGCACGCTCGAGCTGGGCCGCGTCGGCGACCCCGTGAAACGGCATGACGGCGTCCCGAAGGTCACCGGCGAGTTCGCGTACTCGAGCGATCTCCAGGCAGCCGGAATGCTCTGGGGGAAGACCGTTCGCAGCCCGCACGCCCACGCGCGGATCGTCGAGCTCGACATCTCGGAGGCGCTGCGGCTCCCCGGCGTCCACGCTGTCCTCACTCACGAGGACGTGCCGGGCAAGAAGACCTACGGCCTCGAGTTCGCCGACCAACCGGTGCTCGCCGCGGATCGCGTGCGCTATTTCGGCGAGGCGGTGGCGCTCGTGGCCGCCGAGGAACCCGAGCAGGCACGTCGCGCGGCCGCAGCCGTCAAGGTCGTCTACGAGCCGCTCGAGCCGGTCACCGAGATGGAGCGGGCGCTCGAGCAGGAGCCGCTCCACCCCGATCGACCGACGATGCCGAAGGAAGCGGGGAGCCACGGCTACCGCGACGACCCGCGGCCGAACGTCGTCCGCACGCTGGTCGTCCGGCACGGCGACCCGGAGACAGAAGGCGAGGTTTCGGTCTCGGGCATCTACGAGATCGGGATCCAGGATCAGGCGTTCCTCGGCCCTGAGTCGGGCCTGGCAGTTCCCGACGGAGAGGGCGGGGTCGATGTCTACGTGGCCACGCAGTGGCTCCACGTCGACCGAGACCAGGTGGCTCCGTGCCTCGGGCTGCCGCCGGAGATGGTGCGGATCCACCTGAGCGGCGTCGGCGGCGCATTCGGCGGCCGCGAGGATCTCTCGATGCAGATCCACGGCGCCCTGCTCGCGCTGCGCACCGGCCGCCCGGTCAAGATCGTCTACGACCGCCAGGAGTCGTTCGTCGGCCACATTCACCGCCACCCGGCCAGGATCTGGTGCGAGCATCGCGCGACACGCACCGGAAAGCTCGTCAACGTGCGGATGCGGATCTTGCTCGACGGCGGCGCCTACGCCTCGAGCTCGACCGCGGTCACCTCGAACGCCGCCTGCTTCGCGCTCGGGCCGTACGCCGTCGAGAACGCGCTGATCGAGTCCACATGCGTCTACACGAACAATCCGCCTTGCGGCGCAATGCGCGGATTCGGCGCCGTCCAGACGTGCTTCGCCGCCGAGGCGCAGCTCGACAAGCTCGCGGCGAAGCTCGGAATCGATCCGATCGAGCTGCGGCTGCTGAACGCCCTCGCGCCCGGTGACTTTCTCCCGACCGGCCAGCCGATCGGCGGCTCGCTCCCGGTTGCCGAGGTGATCCGGCTTGCCGCCGCGCTTCCCGTCCCCGAGGCCGAGACCCTCCCGCGCGAGGCGATCCGATTGCCCGGCGGCGCCGGCAACACCACCCGCGGCGAAGGCGTCCAGCGCGGCATCGGCTTCGCCGTCGGCTTCAAGAACATCTGCTACTCGGAGGGCTTCGACGACTCGACGGCCGCACGCGTGATCTTACGCGCCGACGGCTCGGCCGAGATCCACTGCGCCGCCGCCGAGGTGGGGCAGGGCGTCACCGACGTGATCCTCCAGGTCGCCCGCACGGAGCTCGGCACCGACCACGTGGTGCTCGCCGCGCCCGAGACCGCCAGCGTTGCCTCGGCCGGGTCTGCCTCCGCCTCGCGGATGACCTGGATGGCCGCTGGCGCGGTGCAGCTCGCGTGCCGGGCGGCGCTGGACGACCAGGCGAGCGCCGGTGGCGGCGAGGTCGACGTCGAGCGGATCTATCGCCATGCCCGCACGACTCCACTCGACCCCGAGACAGGCCACATCACGGGCGAGCGCGCCCACGTCGCCTTCGCGGTGGCGGCAATGCGCGTCGTCGTCGAGGTCGACGTCGAGCTCGGGCTGACGCGCGTCGTCTGGATCGGTACGGCGCAGGACGTCGGTAAGGCGATCAATCCGCTCGCGGTCGAGGGGCAGATCGAGGGCGGCACCGCTCAGGGTCTCGGGCTCGCGCTGATGGAGGAGATCCAGACGCGCGACGGGCTGATCACGAACGCGAGCTTCACCGACTACTTGATACCGACCACGCTCGACATGCCGCCGGTCGAGAGCGTGCTCGTCGAGGATCCTGAGCCGGACGCGCCCTACGGCGCCAAGGGCGTCGGCGAGCCGCCGACCGTCGTCTCCACCGCCGCGATCGTCTCCGCGCTCCGCGATGCCACCGGTAGGGAGCTCACCCGGGTTCCCGTCCGCCCGGACGACATCGTTTTCTAGCACTGGCTCTCAAGCGGCTCGGCCGGATGCCGATCATCGTAGGAATGAACCCGCCTCCGATCCTGACCGAATCGACGCCGCGCCATCTGCGCGGTCTGCTCGAGCTGCTCCGGGTTCAGCGCTTCGAGCAGGAGCCGGACGTTCTCCTCGGACGGATCGCGGAGATCCTGGCCGGGAGACTCGGTTTCCGCGCCATCGTCGTCCATCTCTACCGGCCGCGCTGCGACGCCTTCCAGGTCGTGGCCGCCCACGGAAGCGACGAGGTACGGGAGCGTCTGCTCGACTCGACAACGACGCTCGAGGCGTGGACGCCGTTGCTCGACGATCGGTTCGAGCACGGCGGTGTCTCGTTCATCCCCCACGGAGAGCTCGGCCGGAGCGAGCTCGGCTTCGTCAACATTCCGGCGACCGGCGATGTCCTGCTCGCACCGCTGAGAGGCGCCGACGGTTCGCTGCTCGGGATTCTCTCGCTCCACGACCGCGAATCGGGAGCCCTGCCCGGCGAGGAGGAGCTGGAGGTGCTCGCGACGGGGGCCGCCCACGTCGCGCTCTCGATCGACGCTGCTCGGGCCGCGGCCGCCGCCGCTCGTGACCGAGCCTCGCTCGTGAATCTGCTCGAGGTCTCAGCTCGCCTGACCGAGCTCGAGACTGTCGACTCCGTGCTCTCCGCCGTGACGCACGGGATTCAGCAGGCACTCGGGTTCGAGAAGGCGGTGGCGGCGATCTCGGACGGCGCCGGCGGTTTCGTCCCGGGCGGAGCGGCAGGTTGGAGCATGGACGACCCGGCGCTCGACTTCTCGATCAGGGCCGGCGAGGTGCAGGCGCTCCTCGATCCCGACTACGAGATCGAGGGCTGCTTCCTGTTGCCACGCGAGATCGCCTCCGCGCGCGCGCCGCAGCATTCGAGCTATGCCTCTGTCCGCAACGGCCTCGGCCCGAACGCCTGGAACCGGCACTGGCTGATCGTGCCGCTCGTCGACCGAGCGGGCGACCTCCAGGGATTCATCTGGGCGGACGACCCCGAGGACTCGCTGCTGCCCTCGCGCGAGCGCCTCCAGGCCCTGCGCACGTTAGCGAACCAGGCGAGCGCTGCGCTACGCGCGGCGGCCGACCTAGAGACGTTGACCCAGCGCAATAGCGAGCTCGCGGCCCTGCATCGGACGACGCTCGGCCTGCTCGATCGGCTCGACCTGAACGATCTCCTCGAGGCGATCGTCGACAGTGCCCGCTCCCTGCTCGGGACGCCGCACGGATATCTCTATCTGGTCGACGACGAGTCCGAGACGCTCCGACTGCGGGTGCGGCTCGGCTTCTTCGAGCGGTCGACGGGAGTCGCGATGCGGCGCGGGGAGGGTCTCGCCGGGCGGGTGTGGGAGACGACCCGCTCACTCGCGATCGAGGACTACATGAAATGGCCCGGGCGGCTCGTGGAGTTCGCCGCGCAGCAGCCGCGCGCGGTCCTCGGTGTGCCGCTGGTCACCGGCGGCGAGGTCCGCGGCGTCCTCGGGCTGGCCTATGAGGAAACCGGTCGGACGTTCGGGCCTTCGGATGTCGCATTGCTCGAGCGCTTCGCGCAGCTTGCTTCGCTCGCGCTCCAGAACGCTCGGCTCTACGACGAGGTGCGCCGCAGCGATGAGCTGCACCGCCGCGTACTCGAGAACTCCAACGACCTGATCTCGGTCATCGACCTCGATGGTCGATTCACCTATGCGAACGCTGCGCACGAGCGGGTTCTCGGCTATCGGGTCGACGAGCTGGTCGGTCTGGACGCGAGCTCGCTGGCCGATCCGGAGGAGCCGCCACTCGAGCTTGCCGGTGAGACGCCACCCATGCCCGTTCGGCGGTTCCGACGCAAGGACGGCACGTGGGCACTCCTCGAGAGCTCGACGGTTCTCCTGCGCGATGCGGTCGGCGCACCCGAGCTCGTGCTCGGCTTCGCCCGCGACGTCAGTGAGCGCGAGCGCGTCGCAGAGCAGCTGCGGCAGGCACAGAAGATGGAGTCGATCGGCCGGCTCGCGGGTGGGATCGCGCACGACTTCAACAACCTCCTGACCGCGATCGGCGGTTATGCCGAGCTCGGCGCGCTCGAGCTCGACGCCGGGGAGCCCGAGGCGGTCCGGGAGAGCATCGAGCAGATCCAGCGAGCATCCGGTCGGGCAGCCGAGCTGACCTCCCAGCTCCTCGCCTTCAGCCGCAAACAGGTTCTGCAACCGCGCGAGCTCGACCTTCACGAGGTGATCTCGGGGATGGCCTCGATGCTCGCACGACTGCTCGGGAACGACGTCGTGCTCTCGTTCGCGCTTCAGGGCGACCTCGGCCGGGTCGTCGCCGATCCGGCCCAGATCGAGCAGGTGCTGCTGAACCTCGCGCTCAACGCGCGCGACGCGATGCCCGGTGGGGGCACCGTCTCGATCGGCACCGCCAACCTCGAGATCGGCGACCTCGAGCCGGCACCCGGCGAAGCGCTACGGGATCTCGTGCCCGGCTCCTACGTGACGCTGACCGTTCGGGACACCGGCGTCGGGATGGACTCTCAGCTCACTCAGCAGATCTTCGAGCCGTTCTACACGACGAAGGGCGTCGGCGAGGGCACCGGACTCGGCTTGGCCACGGTGCATGGGATCGTCAGCCAGAGCGGCGGCTCGATCTGGGTCGACTCGAAGCCGGGCAACGGCACCTGCTTCACCATTTGCTTGCCGCGGGTGGCCTCACCTGTAGCTCAGCTCTTGTAGAGGGACAGTCCGGCGCCGAGTCCGAGCAGGAGCACCCCGAGCGCGCGGGGCCACGTCAGGGCCACCTCGTCCACGCCGAAGAGCCCGAAGCGGTCGATCACGACCCCCATCGCGAGCTGGCCCGCGATCAGGAGGCCGATCGTCGCGGTGGCGCCGATCCGCGGCGCGCAGACCGTGATCGAGAAGACGACGAGCACGCCCATGCCGCCGCCGCCGAGCCAGTACCACCACGGCGAGCGGAATGCTCCTCCGATCCCGCCGACGCCCTGACGGAGGGCGAGAAGGACGAGCGACGCGAGAAGAGCCGAAAACGCGAGATTCGCGACGAGCGCCTCGATCGCGCCGATCCGCTCGCCGAAGCGGCCCATCACGGCTACCTGGATCGACCCGGCGATGCCGGCGACGAGCGCCAGCGTCACTACCGCCACAGTCGCTCCGCCCATGCAGTCGAAGCTATACGCTCGGCCGGCCCGAGGCAGCATGTTGCCCTGAGATGCATGGCCGAGACGGAAGGAGCGGACGATGGTGCGAGCAGTCATCCTCTACGAGCGCGAGCCCGATCCCGACCGCTACGCGCGGCACCTCGAGGACTTCGTCGACAAGGTCGAATGCGACGCGTTCCGGCACGGCAAAGCGTTCGGCGCCGCCGTCGGCGAGCCCGCATTCGCCTACCAGGCCGAGTTCGAGTGGGGCGATCGCGACGCCTTCAAGGCGGCCGCGCGCACCGAAGAGTTCGCGGCGAGCGGCAAGGACGCCGCCGGCATGGGGATCCCGTTCACCGTCACGTTCGTCGATCTCTCCCAGCTCTAACCGGTGGCCGAGCCGAAGCAGCCGCACCCGCTCACGCCCGAGGAGCTCGGCTTCGAGACGATCCTGTACGAGAAGTCCGGGCCGCGCGCGACCGTGACCCTGAACCGGCCCGAAGTGCTGAACGCCTTCGACTTCCAGATGCTCCGCGAGCTCGCACGCGCCTTCGAGGACTCCTCCTGGGACGACGAGATCCGCGTCGTCGTCGTCACCGGCGCTGGGCGCGCGTTCTGCGTCGGCGCCGACCTCCGCACGTGGGGCGAGGATCTACTCGGCAACTCGCGTGCGTACTGGAAGTGGTTCGGCGCGTTCAAGGACATGCACGACCGGCTGCGCGAGATAGGCAAGCCGACGATCGCGCGCGTGAACGGGATCGCGGTCGGCGGCGGCAACGAGCTGCAGATGGGCTGCGACCTGACCGTGATGGTCGAGGACGCGTTCATCCGCCATGTCGGGCTCGAGCACGGCTCCGTGCCGGCGGGCGGCGCGACGCAGTGGCTCCCGATCATGGTCGGCGATCGCCGAGCGCGGGAGATCATCCTGCTCTGCGAGGAGATCCCGGCGGCGCAGGCCGCAGAATGGGGGCTCGTCAACCGCGCCGTCCCCGCCGCCGAGCTCGATGCCGTCGTCGACGACTGGGTCGAGAAGCTCGCCGGCAAGCTGCCCGAGACAACACGCTACGCGAAGCAGCAGCTGAACTGGTGGCGCGACGTCTCCTGGCACGAAACCGTGGGACACGCGCGCGATTGGCTCTCGATGTCGATGCTCGGCGAGGAGGCCCAGGGCGCCGTCCGCGCTTTCCTCGACCGTCAGAAGTAAGTGGAGCTCCGCACCGAGCACTCCTGCTGCGCCCGGTGACCGAGGACGACCTCGAGGTGTTCCTCGCGATCCGCAACGCGCCCGAGGTGGTCGCCACGACGTCGACCGGAGCGCGGCTTCCGCGCGAGCGGATGGCGGGCCAGCTCGCGCGCCGGGCCGAGTCCTGGCGGGAACGCGGGCTCGGATCGTGGTTGATCCTGCTCGAAGGCGATCCGGCCGGCTTCATCGAGATGGCGCCGATCGGGGAGGAGAGCGGCGTCGACCCGGACGAGATCGAGCTCGGCGTGGTCGTCCACCCCGACCATTTGGGGCCAGGGGTTCGCCGGCGAGGCCGGGCTCGCGGTCGCCGCCGACTGTTTCGAGCGGGTCGGGCTCGAGCGGGTTTACGCCGGCGTCGATCCCGAGAACGATAAGTCGTTGCGCGTGCTCGCCAGGCGCCGGGCGTGAGGAATGTCGACGAGGAGCTCTACGAGCTGACGGCGGCCGCGTTCGCATCGCGGCCATGGGCTAGGGTCGGCGGATGTCCGAGCTGCTGACACAGCGGGACGGCGCCGTCCTCACGATCACGCTGAACCGGCCCGAGGTCTTCAACGCCTTCAACGCCGCCCTGCATGCGGCCCTGGCCGCCGCGCTCGCCGAGGCAGCCGATTCCGAGATCCGAGCGGTCGTGCTCACGGGCGCCGGCCGAGGCTTCTGCGCCGGGCAGGACCTGAAGGAGTTCCAGGAGGTCTCAGGCTCGATCCGCGAGCGCCTCGAGCAGACCTACCACCCGAACATCCGCGCGATCCGCGCGCTCGAGAAGCCCGTGCTCGCAGCCGTCAACGGCCCGTGCGCGGGAGCGGGGCTCTCGCTTGCCGCGGCCTGCGACCTGCGGATCGCCTCGGACGCGGCCACGTTCGTGCCCGGCTTCGTCGGGATCGGCCTCGTCCCCGACTCGGGCGGCTCCTTCTTCATCCATCGGTTGCTCGGCTTCGCGCGAGCGTTCGAGTGGATGAGCTCGAACCGGAAGCTCACAGCGGTCGAGGCGCACGCCTGGGGACTCGTCTCGGAGGTCGTGCCGTCCGGCGGGCTGGCCGGACGCGCCGCCGAGCTCGCCGCGACCTGGGCCGCAGCGCCGACCCGCGCGATCGGGATGACGAAGCGGCTCTTCGACCACGCCTACGACGCCTCGCTCGACGAGCAGCTCGAGCTCGAGGCGGAGCTTCAGGGCGAAGCGACTCAGACCGCCGACTTCGCCGAGGGAATCGCCGCCTTCCTGGAGAAGCGCCCGCCGAGCTTCAGCGGCGGCTAACCCTGCCTCTAGTCCTCGGCGCAGTCGTCGAGCCCGAGCTCGAGCGCGAGCCGATCCGAGGCTTCGCTCTTGGCGGTGCCCTCCGCGATGATCGTCCGAACCTCGTCCTCGTCGCCGTCCGCGGCGGCCTCGCCGAGGCGCTCGATGTCCTCGATCTCCTCGTCGAGCATCTCGAGTAGCCGGTCGTAGTCCTCATCGAGCTCCTCGGGCGGCTCCAGCTCCGCGAGCTCGTCGCGGCCGCCCCGGGCGATGTCGGCAGACCGGTCGGTGAAGTCCTCGATCTCGCCGAGTCCCTCTGGCGCACCGAGCTCATCGATCTTGCGGTCGAACTCCTGACAGACCTCGTTGGCCTGGCGGGTGAACTCCTCCTTCGTCAGCGGGTCACCGCCGCCGCCGCAGCCGGCTGCGACCAGCGCCAGCAGTGAGATCGCGAGGAGGCGCCGCACGTTCGCGACCCTACCTGGAGAAGAGCGAACTACAACAAGATTGGCTCCGGTGGTGGCGAGACCACCGGAACCGCGCCGAACTCTACGTCGTTCGCAGCGCGGCGAGGATCTCGTCGTGCTCGGGGAAACGGCCGGTCTCCTGCTTCGAGAAGACGAGCTCGCCGTCGGAGAGGACGTCGTACTGGCTCTTCTCGCCCTCGACGATCGAGGCGTCGAACCCATTCTCGCTCAGGTCGGCCGCGAGACTCGCGGCCCTGACGTCGTAGCTGCTTCAGGTGGGGCAGTAGAGGATCTCGACGGCCATGTCCGCACCCTAGCCGCCGAGCTGGGGCCGGTGCCGCTCGACGATCGCGCCGAGCTCGAGGCCGCGCGGGAGCGTCCCGAAGACGCCGCCTCCGCCGCCGAGCCGCGAGGCGCAGAAGGCGTCCGCGACCGCGGGGTCGCCGTAGCGAACGAGCAGAGAGCCCTGAAGCGCGAGCGCAAGCCGCTCGACGAGACGACGTGCACGCAGCTCGACCTCGTCCGTGTCGGCGAGCTCGTCCTTCAGCTCCACGATCGCCCGATCGAGCCGGGCGTCGGCGCCGGCGGCGAGCTCCACCTCCGTGAGGAAGGCGGCGACCGACTCGGGCTCGCGGCCGACGGCCCGGAGGACATCGAGCGCGTTCACGTTGCCGGCGCCCTCCCAGATCGAGTTCAGCGGGCTCTCGCGGAAGAGCCGCGGCAGCTGGGACTCCTCGACGTAGCCGTTCCCGCCCAGGCACTCGAGCGCCTCGGCGACGAGCGGCGGCGTTCGCTTGCAGATCCAGAACTTGGCGACCGCGGTCGCGAGCCGGCGGAATGCGTGGTCGCCCTCGTCGAAGGCGCGCCCGAGCCTGAGCGCCGTCAGCGTGGCCGCCTCCGACTCGACGCAGAGATCGGCGAGCACGTTCGCCATCAGCGGCTGATCCACGAGCAGGCGGCCGAAAGCGGCGCGGTGCGCGGCGTGGTGGGTGGCCTCCGCGACCGCGCGACGCATCAGCGCCGTGGAGCCGAGCACGCAATCGAGCCGCGTGTGCACGACCATCTCGATGATCGTCCGGATCCCGAGGCCCTCCTCGCCGACGAGTCGAGCCTCGGCGCCCTCCAGCCGGATCTCGGCAGATGCGTTCGAGCGGTTCCCGAGCTTGTCCTTCAACCGTTCGATCCGGAACCCAGGCTGCGGGCGCTCGACCAGGAAGCAGGAGAGCCCGCCCGGAGCCTGCGCGAGCACGAGGAAGACGTCGGACATGGGCGCCGAGCAGAACCACTTGTTTCCGTCGAGCTCCCAGGTCTCGCCGCTGCGCCGTGCGGTCGTCTCGTTTGCGCGGACGTCGGAGCCACCCTGCCGCTCGGTCATCGCCATGCCGCAGAGCGCGTCGCCGCTCGTCAGCCTCGGGATCCATTCGTCAGCGAGATCGGGCTGGACGCGCAAGGCGGGTACCGAGGCGAATGTCATCGAAAGCGGACAGCCCACGCCGGCTTCGACCTGGCCGAGCAGCATGAACAGCGCTGCCCGGGCGACGTGCGCGCCTGTCTTCTCGTCCACCCACGGCAGCGACTGCACCTGCGCCTCGAGACCGAGTCGCAGGAGCGAATGCCAGGCCGGGTGAAAATCGATCTCGTCGATCCGCTCGCCGTAGCGGTCGTGCGTGCGGAGCTGCGGCGGGTGCTCGTTCGCGAGCCGGCCCCACTCGAGCGGCTCGCCGCCGAGCACCTGGCCGAACGCGCCGACCCGTTCCTCGTAGGCGCCTCCGCCCTCGCGCCGCAGCGCCTCGACAAGCGGCGGGTCCTGGGCGAACAGGTCGTAGTCGACGAGCGGCGGCGGCTGGTTGGCCGCCGAGCTGCTAACGATCGCCATCGGGCCATTGTCGCCGGATCCGAAGCCCGAAGCGAGCATTTGCGATGCGTCGAACAGCCGTTATAGGGTCGCTTGAGTGGTCGAGCCCAAGCGGCGCTGCGGGCGAGCCGTTAGCGCAGATCCCGCCGCCGTCCGCGCCTTGAGATCACTTCTTCTCGCAGGCGATCCCGTCGTTGTCTCGGTCCAACCCCTTGTTGTGACCGTCTGCAATGTTGTACAGCCGAGTGCTGCGCTTGAACGTCGTCACCGGGTCGCCCGAAGTCTTGTCTTTGGCGTTCAGCTTGCCCAAGCCGTGCAGGTACTTCTTGTTCAGGTTGGTGCAGTTCTTGTACAAAAGCGGCATTGCCGCAGTCGCCGCGACGCCGTTCGCGCCTGGCACGGCGACGGCCTGACCGGAGAGGACGAGAGCGGTTCCGACGAGCACGACGAACATGACCCCGATGCGTTTCAACGCTTCTCCCCTGAAGACGTAAGACAGACCCTTCAACAAACGGACGGAGCCGCCGACGCCGCGCCTTCCGACGGAGAGAGAACCCCGCCTGCCGCGTCTGCCGCCGCTCAGCCCGGACTTCGACAGTCCGCCCCAGAGACCACCGCCAAGAGACTTGCGACGGCTGTAACGGAATCCCACGCGTCCAGAGTACGCGGCATTCAGCACATGTCAACCAGCCCTCACCGATCGCGCGTCAGTAGCAGTTGATCTCGTTAGCCGCGCCGAGTCGCGTGCGTCTTCAGTGACGGAGAAAATCGAGTTTGGCGCGTTGCTGGGAGGCGAGCCCACCCATGGAGTCCATCGAGGTCCTTTACGGTTCGGGCTTCGGTCTCCTTAGAAGAAGTCGCTGCCACGGCGACTGGCTCAGATCCCTTGGCTCATCGTCGCCGTCCAACAGAGCACCCAAAATGCCTACTCCGACGAGAAGCGCCACCGAGCCGATTCAGCGCTCTCTTCAACAGCTTCTTGTTGAAGCCGGAAGCAGCCTAGCTAGATCGTCTTGAACTGCTCGAAAGGCTGGCGACAGCTCTCGCAGTAGCGAACCGAGCGGCACGGGGTGGGGCCGAAGATGTTGTCGAGTCGCGTCTCGGTCGAGTTGCAGTAGGGGCAGCGGAATGCCTTCGACCGAAGCTGGACGAGCGTCGTCGGGCCGGCGGAGCGCGGAGTTGGCGGGGCGAAGCCAGCGATGCGGAGCTTCTCGCGGCCCTCGGCGGTGATCCGGTCGGTCGACCAGGAGTCGTCCAGCACGACGTCGATGCGCGGCTCGGCGCCCAGGCCCGCGATTGCGGCCTCCATCTGGCCCTTCATCGCCTCGAGCGCAGGACAGCCCATGAACGTCGGCGTGAACTCGACGCGCACGTGCTCACCCTCGATCTCCACGCTCTTGACGACGCCGAGGTCGACGAGCGAGATCACGGGGATCTCGGGATCCGGGATCTCAGCGAGCGCCTCCCAGACCGCTTCCGCGGTTACCACTGGGCTCCCACCGGAGCCGAGCGGCGCACGATCGTCATCTCCTGGAGCAGCTCCTCGAGCTCGGCCTCGTGGCGGTCGCGCGGGATCGCTTCCACCTCGGGCAGTCCGAATGGGAGCCGCTCGCGCACGCGGTCGGCGAAGCTCTCGCGCAGGTCGCCTTCGAGCACGCCGAGCGCATAGGACCAGAGCTCGAGCACCGCTTCTTCCAGCCGCGTCCGGCCCTCGGAGGCGGCGAGCAGTCGCTCGATCCACATCTCCGCGTGGAGCCGGTGGTAGATCTCCTCGCGCTCGATCTTGCCGGCGAGCCCGGCCACTTCGGCGTCGTTAGAACTCTTCAGCGCCTCGATCCTGACCGCGTCGGCCGTCTCGTAGAGCCAATGCCGCGCGATCGTGCGCGCCCACTCGAGCCGCCGCAACTGCACGAGCGGCGCGCAGCGGTACTCCTCGGGCCGCCGGTCGAAGGCGAGTGCGTCGGCATCCGTGCCGAGGTCGCGTGCCACGAGCTCGTAGAGCGCCCGCGCATGGCCGATCTCGTTCTGGGCGATCGAGGAGAAGGCGACGTCCTCCTCGAGGAAGGGCGCGATCCCCGTCCACTCGGAGTCGCGCCAGCCGAGGATCAGCTCGTCGTCGGCGAGCTCGAGGAGGAGCTCAGCTCTCGAGCGTTCCGGCGCGCTCACGTGCCTCCTTCAGCCGCGCCTTGATCGAATACCCGTCGACGCGCCGGTACTTGAGGTCGAACTCGTCCGGGAAGTCGTCGATCTCCATGATCTGCTCCCGCGGCATGACCCAGAGCGCGACCGACTCCTGCCGGCGTGCATAGAACTCGCGCGCGTAGGCGTCGGCGAACGCCTGGTCGGGCGCGTGGAACGAGCCTCCGTGGACGAACGGCTGGCCCTTCCGCTCCTGCCGGAAGACCTCCCAGATCACTCAGGCAGCCTCCGGCAGCATCGCCTTCGAGACCCAGTCCACGTCGGCGCGCGAGAGCCGACGGAACGCGAGCCGCTCCTGCGAGGCTGGGCCGTGCCCCGTGACGACCGCGGTCAGCTTCTCCCAGTCGGGCTCGGTGTACTCCCAGACGCCCACTTCGTTCTTGCGCAAATTCGGGTCGGGAAGCCCGAGGCCGAGCTCGAGGATCTGCGGAACGTAGCCGTCGAGGAACTGCTGCCGCGCCTCCTCGTTCCCCTGGCTCTTGATCCGCCAGTGCACCATCGGATCCTCCTCGGCGGGGATCGGCGTGCCGTGGAAGTGCATCAGCGGCTCCCACCAGCGGGTAACCGCCTCCTGCACGAGCTCGAACTGCTCCGGAGTGCCCGTGACCATCGCGAGCACGGTGTCGCGGCCGTGGAGGATGTGGAACGACTCCTCCCAGCAGACCTTCTTCATCACCCGTGCGTACGGCGCATACGAGCACTTGAGGAGCGCCTTCTGGCTGATGATCGCGGCTGCGTCGACGAGCCAGGCGATCACGCCGACATCGCCCCAGCTCTTCGTCGGGTAGTGGAAGACGTTGTGGAACTTCGACTTGCCGGAGATCAGGTCGTCGAGGCACTGCGCGCGCGGCTTGCCGAGATCCTCGACGACGCGGTAGATCAGCTGGCAATGGCCGACCTCGTCTTGGATCTTCGCCGTCAGCGCCAGCTTCCGCTGCAGCGTCGGTGCCCGCAGGATCCAGTCGCGCTCGGGGAGGACTCCCATCAGCTCGGAGTTGCCGTGCATCTCGATGAACTTGATCAGCCGCTTCCGGTACTCCTCGGGCATCCAGTCGTCCGTCTCGACCTGCCCTCCGGCCTGGACGAACTCGAGGAATTCGGCGGTGCGCACGTCTGACATCGGGCCTCCCTACCTAACGGTCGTTAGCATTGAGTGTATCGCCACACGCCCGCCAACCGCGCGAGGTCTCGAGCTGACCCGCCAGGCCGCCCGGCTCTTCGCGCAGAAGGGCTATCACGGCACGTCGATGGGCGAGCTCGCCGCCGCGATGGGCGTTCAGAAGGGATCGCTCTACTCGCTGACCGTGTCGAAGCAGGAGCTCCTCTACGAGGCGATGCGCGAGGGCGCGGTTGCGTTCCACGCGGGGCTCGACGCGATCCCTGACGAGCTGCCCGCCGGCCAGAAGATCCGGCTCGCCCTGCGCGCCCACCTGCGCGTCGTCGCCGAGCAACTCGACGTCGCCACCGTGTTCATCCGCGAATGGCGCTACCTCGAAGGATCCCGGCGCGACGAGATCGTTGCCGAGCGCCGTCGCTACGAGGAGCGACTGCGCGCCCTCTTCCGGGAGGGCCGCGATCGCGGCGAGCTTCGTTCCGATCTCGACGACTCGGCCGCAGCGCTGCTCGCGCTCTCAGCGGCGAACTGGGCCTACACCTGGCTCGATCCCGGCCGCGACACCGACGAGCTCGCCGACCGTTTCACCGCGATCCTCGTCGAGGGGATCCGCGGGTACGCGAGTCGTTGATCGGCGCGATCGTCCTCCTGCTCCGCCGCGTCGCGATCGCCACGGCGGTCGGGTTCGCGATCGCAGCAGCGATCGGCTTCGCGGTCGACGGCGAGCTCGGCCGGAGCTTCAGGATCGCAGTCTGGTCGCTCGGCTGCATCTACGTGCTCCTTGGGGCGAGCGGCGGGTCGCCTTCCCGGGATCGTGCCATCGGCCAGGAGGCGCGGATGATCGTCGGGCCGCTCATGGGTCGCCAGGACGAGTCGTACCGGGGGCCGAAGGTCTCGACGTCGGCGGTGTTCGTCTTCGCCGGAATCCTCCTCTTCGTCCTCGGCGTCGCGCTCGACCGGTAGCGGAGAACTAGGCTCGTGCCGTGCGGAGCGTCCTCATCGTCAATCCGTTCGCCAGCCGGGTCACGGACGAGCTCGTCGCAGAGATCGAGCAGGTGCTTGTGCCAGTTCAGACTCTGCGAACCGCACACGCGGGCCATGCAACCGAGCTGGCGCGCGAGGCCGACAGCGATGCGGTCGTCGTCTTCTCCGGCGACGGCGGCTTCAACGAGGTCCTGAACGGTGTCCGCCCGGGTGTCGCCGTCGGCTTCGTCCCCGGCGGGGGCACGAGCGTGCTGCCGCGCGCTCTCGGCCTGCCGCGCGACCCGCTGGCCGCCGCCCGCGCGATCGCGCTGGGCCGGACGCGGCGCATCTCGCTCGGACGCGCGAACGGCCGCCGCTTCGCATTCAGTGCAGGAGTCGGGCTCGACGCCGAGCTGATCAGGCTGATGGACGCGCGGGGAAGGGACGAGCACGGACGCCGGCCCGGCGACGTCGTCTTCGCGAGGACGACGATTGCCGCGCTCGCGCGGCACCGCGGCCGCTTCGAGCCGCTGCTCGAGATCGTCGGCTACGGCCCCGCCGCCTTCGCGCTCGTCGGCAACGCCGATCCGTACACCTACGCCGGCCCGGTGCCGCTCCGGCTCACGCCCGAGGCGCGCTTCGAGGGCGGGCTCGACCTGGTCGCCCCGCGCGAGGTAAAGGCGCGATCCTGGCCCCGCTTCGCCGCCTACGCCCTCCGTGGCCGCGGACAGGAGGGCGCGCGCGACGTCGTCTACGGCCACGATCTCGACCGGATCGAGGTCCTTTGTCGCACGCCGCAGCCGCTTCAGGTCGACGGCGAGGACCTCGGCGACGTGACGGAGGTCGTGTTCGACGCCGAGCGCGACGCAGTCACCGTCTTCTCGTAGCCACGGAACAACAGTTCGCTGACAGATCGCGGGTCGGTACGTCTCAGCGATTGTGCGTCGCGCTCTCGCTCTCCTCGTCGTCCTGCCGCTGCTCCTGCTCGGCGCTTGCGGCGGCAACAGCGGCCCCGCGAAGGACGAGCCGCTCGCGGCCGCGTCTGCGCGCCTCTTCGAGTTCGACCGCGAGGCGCCGTTCGACTCATCCGAAGGACAGACATCGAGGCAGAAGGAGTTCGTCGTCAAGGGAATGTCGTATACGAGCCCTGGCGGCGACCGCGTCACGGGCATCGTCGTCGTGCCGAAGCAGCGAATCGAGGGTCGGGCAGGCGTCGTCTTCATGCACGGCGCAGGCGGCACCCGAATCGACTTCATCGACGAGGCAGCGACGCTCGCCTCGCGCGGCGCGGTCGTGCTCGCGATCGACTCGCCGTTCAGCCGCTCTTCGCAGCCGGAGGTGCAGGCGGGCCGCGCCGCCCCGAACGTGACGCGCGAGCTGATGATCCGCAACGTCAAGGATCTCGTGCGCAGCTTCGACCTGCTCGTGCAGCGCTACGGCGTCTCGCCGGAGCGAATTGGAATCGTCGGCTACAGCATGGGCGTACAGCCCGCCGCGCTCGCGGCGTCGCTCGATCCACGGGTCCGGGCGGTCGTTCTCATGGCCGGACGGGCGTATCCCTCCGGCACCCCGGGCGACGCGGAGTGGGAGGTGCTCTTCGGCCCGATCGACACCGTCCACTTCGTCCCTCATCTCGCACCGGCGAGGGTGTTGCTCCAAGGTGGGAAGGGCGACGAGGTGGTCCCGCGCGAGGAGATGGAGCAGCTCTACGCCGCGACGAGCGAGCCGAAGGAGATCCGCTGGTACGACGCGGGTCACGAGCTCGGCGAACGCTCGAAAAACGATCGGCTCGCCTGGCTCGGTCGCGAGCTGGCGCTCGAATAGACTTCCGCCCGCGATGGCGAGCACGATTCCTGCGGAGCGCGGCCTCCGACGCGTGATCGGCGATGGTGCGAGCGTTCCGGACAGCGAGGTCGACGGGCTCGGCGACGAGGACTTTCTCGCGCTCTACCGCTCGCTCGTCCTCCTGCGCACCTACGACGAGCGCTCGGTCGTCTATCACCGCCAGGGCCGGATCGGGACGTATGCGATCCACTGGGGCCACGAGGCGATGCAGGCCGGCTCCGTTCACGCGCTCGCCGACGAGGACTGGATCTTCCCGAGCTATCGGGAGTCGGCGATCGGGCTCCTGCGCGGGATGCCGGCCGCGACGATTCTCTCCTGGTGGCGCGGCCATCCGGCGGGCTGGTGGAACCCGGCCGACTACAACGTCGCCTCGATCTGCGTCCCGATCGCGACGCACGTGCCGCACGCGGCCGGACTCGCCTGGGGGAAGCGACTGCGGGGCGAGACCGCGTGCGCGATCGCCTACTTCGGAGACGGCGCCACCTCCGAGGGCGCTTTCCACGAGGGCGCGAACTTCGCGGCGGTGATGCGGGCGCCGGTGATTCTCTTCTGTTCGAACAACGGCTGGGCGATCTCGACGCCCGTCTCGGCGCAGACGCGCGCGCAGGCGCTCGCCGACAAGGCGATCGGGTACGGGATTCCGAGCGCGCGCGTGGACGGCGGCGACGTCCTGGCCGTCTACGAGGCGACGCGGGACGCCGTTGCACGCGGTCGCGCCGGCGAGGGACCGACCTTCGTCGAAGCGGTCACCTACCGGGCGGCGCCTCACGCCACGGCCGACGATCCGAGTGCGTACATCGATCCCGAGCGCGTCGAGGAGGCTCGCGCGAACGAGTGCGTCGGTCGTTACGAGCGCTATCTCCGCCGGCAGGGCCTGCTTGACGACGAGCTCGCGGAGGAGATCAAGACCGCAGCGACCGACATGATGCGCACCGGGATCGCGGCTGCCGAGGCGGAGCCGAAACCGGATCCGGGTCTTCTCTTCGAGCACGCGCTCGTCGATCCGCCGGCCTCTTTCGAGACCGATCTCGCCGAGCTGAGGCGGGTCCTCGGTGCCTGAGCGATTCCTGGTCGAGGCGGTGAACGACGCGCTCCACGTCGAGATGGAGCGCGACGCCGACGTGATGGTGCTGGGCGAGGACGTCGGCCGTGCCGGCGGCGTCTTCCGCGCGACCGCCGGCCTGCGCGACCGCTTCGGCGCGGATCGCTGCGTCGATACGCCGCTCGCCGAGGCGGGAATCCTGGGCTCGGCGGTCGGGCTCTGCATGGCCGGCTTTCGTCCGGTCTGCGAGATGCAGTACGACGCGTTCTCCTATCCGTGTCTCGACCAGCTGATTACGCACGTCGGCCGCTACCGGTGGCGAACGGGTGGCACAATGACCTTTCCGATCACGATCCGGATGCCCTACGGAGGCGGAGTCCGGGCGCCCGAGCTCCACGACGACTCTCCGGAGACGTACTACGTGCACACGCCCGGGATCAAGGTCGCGATCCCGTCGACGCCCGCCGACGCAAAGGGATTGCTGGCCGCCGCGATCCGCGATCCCGATCCTGTCGTCGTCCTGGAGCCGAAGCTCGTCTACCGGACCGAGCGCGGCGAGGTACCCGAGGGCGAACATGTCGTCCCGCTCGGAACAGCGCGGCGAGCGCGGGAGGGCACCGACGTGACGCTCGTCGCCTACGGCGCGATGGTGGCCGTTTGCGAGAGAGCCGCGGACGAGCTGGACGCGTCCGTGGAGATCCTCGACCTGCGGAGCCTGAAGCCGCTCGACGAAGAAGCACTGCTCGCATCTGTCTCCAAGACCGGCCGGGTCGTGCTCGTCCAGGAGGCCCCGCGGACCTGCGGCTATGCGGCCGAGCTCGCGGCGATCCTGGCGGAGAAGGCGATCCTCGACCTGCGCGGCCCGGTGCTTCGCGTGACCGGCTACGACGTCCCCTATCCGTACTGGTCGATCGAGGACGCGTACATGCCCTCGGTCGCGCGGATCGTCGACGCAGCCCGGCGCCTGCTCGCGTTCTAGGGCGCGTGTCCGTGAGCGAGCGGCTCAGGCTCTGGCTCGAGCGGGGCGAGCGCGGGTTCCGGCTGCGCGACGCAGCCACGGGCGAGCCGGTGCGCTGGGAGGATCCGCGGATCCGCGTCGTTCCCGTTGCCGGCGTCTCCTACCGCGCCGAGTCGCTCGACCATTCCTCGTTCGATCCGGGACAGAGGCTCGCGCTCGTGCCGGAGCCGCAGAACGAGCACGATCCGAACGCCGTCGGGATCTGGAACGAGGCCCTGGCGCTCCAGCTCGGCTACGTCCCGGCCGCGATCGCGCCGGCGCTCCACGGCGACGAGCAGGCGCTCTCGCTGTGGCGGGTAGACGGCGGCCTGCGCGTGCTGATCGCACCTGCGAACGCCTGGCTTGGAACGCCTCGGTAGGCTCGCGGCCGTGGCGTACGAGTTCAAGCTGCCCGACCTCGGCGAGGGGTTGACCGAGGGCGAGGTCGCGCGCTGGCTCGTCGTCGAAGGGCAGGAGCTTGCAGAGGACGACCCGCTCGTCGAGATCCAGACCGACAAGACGACCGTCGAGATCCCCTCGCCCGCAGCAGGAAAGGTCTCGCGAATCCTCGTCGCGGAGGGCGACATCGTTCCGGTCGGGACGGTGCTCGTCGTGATCGGCGACGACGTCCCAACCCGGCCCCCCGCCGAGAAGGCGCCCGAGCCCGAGAGAGACCTTGTGTTGAAACACCACAAGGTCTCTTCGAGTGGCGTCCAGGCGACACCGCTCGTGCGTCGGCTCGCGGAGGAGCTCGGCGTCGATCTCGGCTCCCTCAGCGGATCCGGGCCGAACGGGCGCATCGTCGAGTCGGACGTGCGCGGGGCCGGCGGTGAGGAGCTTGTGTTGGAACAACACAAGCCTTCCGAGGGTCGTCGGGAGCCTGTGCGCGGCGTGCGCCGCCAGATCGTCGAGCACCTGACACGGGCACACCGCGAAGTCGCTGCCGTGACGTACGTCGAGGAGTGCGACTTCACCGAGGTCGACGTCAAGCAGATCGTGCCGCTTGCGCTACAGGCGACAGCGGCGGCCTTAAAAGAGTTCCCGGAATTGAACGCTCGCTTGGAGGCCGACGAGCTCGTCTTTCTCGAGCGCTACGACCTCGGGATCGCCGTCCAGACCGACCAGGGGCTCGTGGTGCCGGTGGTGCACGACTGCGACACGTCCTCGCTCCAGGAGCTCGCGGCGGAGTCGTCGCGCCTGGCCGAGGCTGCCCGCGCCGGCAACCTCCTTCCGGAGGAGCTCCGCGGCGGAACCTTCACCGTCACGAGCGCCGGCAAGCTCGGCGGTCTGCTCGTGACGCCGCTCGTCAACCATCCCGAAGTCGGAATCCTCGGGATCCACCGGATCGGCCCGCGCCCCGTCGTTCGCGACGGGGAGATCGTCGTCCGCCAGATCGGCAACGTCTCGGTCACGTTCGACCATCGCGTCGTCGACGGGGCACGGGCGGCCGCGTTCACGCTCGACGTGATCGCGCGCCTGGAATCCGGCCTCTCCTCCTAGTCGTCGTCCTTCCCGCCGCGGTTCTTGCCGAGCTGCGCCCGGATCTCGCCGCCCGGGAACAGCGACGTGTGCACGTTGGCGTACGTCTTGCCCGCCCTGATCGCGGCGAGCAACTCCGTGAACTCCCCGGCGGCAATGCCCTGCGACGACGGGCCGATCACATTGGCGGCAACGAGCGTGCCGGTGACTGTTGCGGGCGCAGCGGGACACGCCTGCGTGCCGGCGGGCCCGTTGCCCAGGTTGCTGCACAGGAAGACGGAGATCCCGCCGTTGACCGACCGCTGGCCGAAGTGGACGTGCGCCTGTTGAACGGCTGCCTCGAGGTCGCGGTAGCTGAGTTTGTACTCGATCTTCGAGTTGTCGACGATCTTTGCCTCGAACTCGCCCGAGCCGCGCGACGAGATGGACGGGACTTCCTGATAGCCGATCAACTGACCACGAGCGTGCTTGGAGCCGCCGTCGGCTAGCGCGTAGGAGCCGAGACCGAGCAGGAGTACCCCGCCCAAACCGGCGAAGAGCACGAGCTTCCGCATACCTGTTCCTCCCTATTCCCTGAATTCCTAGAAGTGCCTACACGACTACGGCGCCAGGCTGGATTCGGTTTTCGAAGTTACTCAGGCGACCGCGAGCTCGGCAGGAAGATGCGGTGCGAGCATGGCGTCGATCCGGGGCGCGCTCGTCCGGCCGTCGATCCGCGCAACGGCCTGCTTGTCCTTGACGAGGACGAGCGTGGGAACGATCTCCACCTTGAAGCGCTCGGCGAGTTCCGGGCTTGCATCGATGTCCACGCGGCGGACTCGCAGTCTGGCCCGCTCCTTCCGCGCGAGGTGGGCGAGCAGGCTCTCCATCCGGCGCGCGGGGCCCGAGCGCTCGGACCAGAAAAATACGAGCAGCGGGCGCACATCCTCAGTCAAATCTCTCTCCTCCTGGGTGTTGCGGCGTTCGGGCGGTGTCGGTCTGTTGTATGTCCAGAAAACAATCCATCGAAACTAGACTGAGATCGATGGGAGACTGGTACTCGATCGGGATCGCGCTCGGGGTCGGAGTCGCGCTCGGCGCGCTTTTTGCCGGGCTGCTCTCGGCCACACCACTCGGTCGGATCGCCGCCGTCGTGCTCGCCGGAGCTGCAGGCGCTCTCGCAGGCATGGTGATCGACAATACGGCCGAGCTCGTCGCGGGAGGGGTCGCCGGGCTGGCAGGTGGAGCAGCGGCCGTCGTCGTGGTCGCCGGCGCGCTTCGACGTGGCGGGACGCGCGCCGGCCTCGCGTCGATCGTCGCGGGTGTCGCCGTTGCTCTGGCCGCGCTCGCATTCGTCCCCGTCGTCGGCTATCTCGAGGCGCTCGCGCTCCCGGCGCTCGCCGTCAGGTTGCGCCGGACCCGGGCCGACCGGTACGCCGGCCTGCGCTCGCTTGCCAAAGACTAAGAAGCTGATCCTGATCGTGATCGACGGACTGACGCCGTCGATGTTCGAGCAGGTCGTGGGTGACGGCTCCGCGCCTGCGCTCGCCCTACTCGCCTCGCACGGGAGGTACCGCCGCGCGATCTCGACCTTTCCGTCGCTGACGCCAGTCTGCCTCTCGGCGCTCGCGACAGGCGCTCATCCGGACGTCCACGAGATCCCGCACCTCGTCTGGTACCACCGCGACGAGAAGCGACTCGTCGAGTACGGCTCCTCGTTCGGGGCCGTCCGCGCGGCCGGCACCCGGCGCTCGCTGCAGGACACGGTCTACGAGCTGAACGCGAGTCACCTGAGCAAGCGTGCCGTGACGGTGTACGAGGCACTCGAGGACGCCGGCCTCACCACGGCCGCGGTCAACATCACCTGCTACCGGGGGCGCACGCCTCACCTCCCGACCGTGCCGATCCTGACGCGGCCCGCATACGGGCCGAAGCGATTCTTCTTCTACAACCTCTTCGAATCGGACGTGACCGGGGCGCCGCTCTCGGTCTGGAACCGGCCGGGCGGGACGATCGACGCCTACGCCGGTGCCGTCGCGCGCTGGCTCGTGACGAGAGACGGATTCGACTTCCTCGTCTACTACCTCTCGGATTACGACTACGCCTCGCACCTGCAGGGACCGGACGCCGCGCATGTGGCGCTCGCGCGCTGCGACGAGGCCGTGGCGTCGCTGATCGCAGCAGCCGGCGGCGAGGAGGAGTTCCTCGAGCGCTACGCGGTCGTCCTCTGCGCCGACCACGGGCAGACCTCTGTGACCGAGGTCGCCCGGCTCGAGGACATCTATCCCGAGGCGCTCGTGACCGCGTCGAATCGCGCGGGGATGGTCTACACCGCGGGCGAGCCGCAACCCCTCGCTGCCCGCCTGGACGGACACGAGTCGGTCGATGTCGTCCTCTACCGGGAGGGGGACGAGGCGGTCGCACGCCGTGAAGGCGAGGAGTTGCGCTTCTCGCCCGACTCGGAGAGCTTCGCCACGAGTGGCGACGCGTCGATCCTCGACCACCCGAACGGACTCGAGCGAGCCTGGGCCGCACTCGCCAACCCGAACGCGGGCGAGCTACTCGTCTCGGCGGCGCCGGGTTGGGAGTTCGCCGACCTCGCCGGTCGCCATCATTCCGGGGGTGGCTCGCACGGCTCGCTGCTGACCGGCGACTCCGAGGTGCCGATGCTGACCGTCGGGCTCGAGCTCGAGCCGTGCTCGATCACGGAGGTGATGCCCCTCGCGCTCGAGCACTTCGGCGTCGCGCTGCCGCCCTACGCACGACGGGCTGCGCGGGCATGACGACCAGAGCTGAGCTCGTCGAGATCCTCCGCGGTCGCGGTTTTCGCGACGAGCGCGTGCTCGCTGCGATCGGCCGCGTACCACGTGAGCTGTTCGTCCCGACGGAGCTCCGCGGCCGGGCCTACGACGACGGGGCCCTGCCGATCGGCCACGGCGCCACCATCTCGCAGCCCTTCATGGTCGCCACGATCTGCACGCTGCTCGAGCTCGAGGGCGGCGAGCGCGTGCTCGATGTCGGCACCGGGTCGGGCTATCAGGCGGCCGTCCTCGCCGAGCTCGCCACCGAGGTGGTCACGATCGAGCGCGTGCCGGAGCTCGCAGAGACCGCGCGGGCGGCGCTGGCGAGCGCCGGCTACGACGCCGTCGACGTGCGCGTCGGCGACGGAACTCTCGGCGCCGCAGACCGCGCGCCCTACGACGGAGTCGCAGTCGCGGCGGCAGCCCCCGCACCGCCGCCGGCGCTGATCGAGCAGCTTACGAGTGACGGGCGCCTCGTCCTTCCGATCGGGAACCGGCGCGGTCAGCGACTCGAGGTCGTACGGCGCACCGACACAGGAACGCACAGCACGCAGTCCGTCGCCTGCCGCTTCGTCCCACTCGTCGGCAGCGGCGGGTTCGGAGACGAAACCGGGTGGCGGAGCGACTCCTGAACCGCGGCGGACCGCTGCTAGGCTCGCCGGCGTCTCATGGAGCGCTCTTCAGACGTCCGCCCTTCGGGCGCGCTCGCCCGGACGCGGGAAGCGCTCGGGCGCCGTCACAACTGGTTCCAGCTCGCCAAGTTCTGTCTCGTGGGGGCGACTGGGTACGTCGTCAACCTCGTCGTCTTCACGCTGCTCGTCCACGGGTTCGAGCTGCATTACCTGGTCGCCGCCACATGCTCCTTCCTCGTCGCGGTGACCAACAACTACGCCTGGAACCGGCTCTGGACGTTCAGCGGTCAGCGGGGGCATGTCGCCTATCAGGGCCTGCGATTCCTCGTCGTCTCGACGCTGTCGCTCGCGGCCAACCTGCTGATCCTGCACCTGCTCGTCCAGCTCGGGGTCGGAAAGGTGCTCGCGCAGGCGATCGCGATCGTGCTCGTGACCCCGCTCAACTTCGTCGGGAACAAGGTCTGGTCGTTCAGAGAGCGCTAGTCGTCCTCGGCGCGGCGCTGCTGCTGGCCGCACCCGCCGGGGCCGCCGCGCCCACGACCCCGGTCTACGACGACGAGGGCCGGCTCGTCCAGGTGCCCTTCGCGCCTGCAGCCGGCGGCGCCCGCCTGACCGAAGCGCAGGCGCTCGAGGTCTTCCTCCGCGAGCCCAAGGTGGCCGACTGGCTCGCGCGCTACCCGCCGAAACCGACGATCGCAGCCGAGTACGAGCCCGAGGCCGACGAATGGGAGCTCAAGGTCTGGTCGGGCGAGGCGGGGCAGATCGCGCTCGGAAAGGTGGACGACCGAACCGGGGCCGTGCGGGAAGCGTGGACGGGACCGCAGGTGGCGTGGACTATGGCGCGCGGAGGCGCCGGAGCGTTCGGAGGCAAGACGATCAACACCGCCTGGGTCTGGCTCGCCTTCTGCGGAGCGTTTCTGCTCGGCCTCGCCGATCTACGCCGGCCGCGCTCGCTGCGCAACCTCGACCTGCTGGCGCTGCTCTCGTTCACGGTCTCGCTCCGGCTCTTCAACGAGGGAGAGATCTTCTGGAGTGCCCCGCTCGCCTACCCGCCGCTCGTCTACCTCCTGGCGCGCTGCCTCTGGATCGCGCGTCGCGACCGGCCCCCGCGGGCGTCGAGGCCGGTCTGGCCGGTCTGGGTGCTCGCGGCGGCGGCCATCTTCCTCGCGGGCTTCCGGGTCGGACTCAACATCGAGGCGCCGCGGAGCACGATCGACGTCGGCTTCGCCGGCGTGATCGGCGGCCAGCGGATCGTCAACGGTCAGGTTCCGTATGGCCACATGCCCGAGCAGGGCGACCTGAAGGAGTGCGGACCGGCCGACGCGAACGGCGAGGTGCGCGAGCGGATCCAGACGAACGGGCGCTGCGAGGCATCGAACGCACGCGGCGACACCTATGGGCCGGTTTCCTATCTCGCCTACGTGCCCGGATATCTCGCCTTCGGCTGGACCGGCAAGTGGGACGAGCTCTGGGCGGCGCACGCGACCTCGCTGCTCTTCGACGGGCTCTGCCTGCTCGGTCTCGCGCTCGTGGGTCGCCGGTTCGGCGGCAACCGGCTGGGCGCGACGCTCGCGTTCGCCTGGGCCGCATATCCGTTCACGCTCTACGCGTCGAACTCGAACACGAACGACGCGATCATGCCCGCGTTTCTGATCTTCGGCTTCTGGCTCGCGTCCTCTGCCTGGGCGCGCGGCGCCGGGGTCGCGCTGGCTGGCTGGACGAAGTTCGCCGCGCTCCTGCTCGCACCGCTCTGGCTCGCCTACCCGAACGCGCTCGGCTGGCCGCTGCGCCTCGGGCGTGGCGGCCGGAGGTGGGCCGCGGGCTTCGCCGTCGCCACGCTTGCGGCGTTCGCTATCCTCCTGCTCGAGCCGGATCCGCTCCACGCGACCCGCGTCTTCGGGGAGCGCACTTTGGGCTTCCAGCTCGACCGGGAGTCACCGTTCTCGGTTTGGGGCTGGGGTCAGTACCACGCGGCGGGAGTTCCGGATCTGCACCTCGTGCAGCAGGGGCTCGAACTGCTGCTCGTCGCGGGGGCGCTCGCGCTCGCGTTCGTGCCGCGACGACGCTCGCCGCTCCAGCTCGCAGCGCTCACGGCCGCAGTCCTGATCGGCTTCGAGCTCGTGCTGACGCACTGGTTCTACCTCTACGTCCCCTGGTTCTTTCCCTTCGTGGCCTTCGCCATCCTGAGTGCTTCCCGCCGTGATCGCGTCGAGCCGGTTCACTAGCTGCGTCTCAGTCGCCGGCGCCTTGCTTTTCCTGGGCGCGTTCGGGGCGCTGCACGGCGGCTTCTACGACGACGAGGAGATCGTCGACATCCCCGTCTACGAGACCTACGGCAACGCGATCGAGCGCGGCAAGATCCCCTACCGAGACTTTCGGCTCGAGTACCCGCCGGCGGCGCTGCCCGTCTTCGCGCTTCCCTCGCTCCTCAGCGAGAACGGCGACCAGTCGGCGTTTCGCAACGTGTTCGAGTGGACGATGGCCGCCTGCGGGGTGCTCGCGCTGCTCTGTGCGGGGCTCGTGCTCGCAGCGCTGCGAGCCTCGTGGGCGCGGGTCGTCGCCGCGCTCGCCGCGATCGCGGTCTTTCCGCTGCTGCTCGGCTCGGTCGTCCTCACCCGCTTCGATCTCTGGCCGATCGCGCTCGTGCTCGCGGCGCTCGCAGCACTCGTCTGGGAGCGGGACCGACTCGGCTTCGGCGTGCTCGGCCTCGCGGTCGCCGCAAAGCTCTTCCCGGCCGTGCTCGTGCCGCTCGCGCTCTCCCTCGTGTGGCAGCGCCGCGGCCGGCGCGAGGCGCTCGTCTGCTTCGGCGTGCTCGCGGGAGTGGTCGCGCTCGTCTACCTGCCGTTCGTCGTTCTCGGTGCCGACGGAGTCGCCTACAGCCTCGGCCGCCAGCTCGGCCGGCCACTTCAGATCGAGAGCCTCGGCTCGGCTCTCTTCCTCGCCGCGCACCACCTTTTCGGGCTGGGGATCGAGATGCGCTCGGGCCACGGCTCCCAGAACCTCGCCGGCGCAGGCCCTGCGGTCGTCGCGACGCTGCTGACGGCGGCACAGCTCGGCGTTCTCACCTGGATCTGGCTGCAACGGCCGCGCACCGGCGAGGAGCTCATTCGCTGGAGCGCCGCCGCTCTCCTGGCCTTCGTCGCGCTCGGCAAGGTCCTGTCGCCGCAGTTCCTGATCTGGCTGGCGCCGCTCGTGCCGCTCGTCGCCGGCCGGCGCGGTCTGCGCGCGGCGGTGCTGCTCGGCGTCGCACTGGTGCTGACTCAGCTCTGGTTCCCGGCGCGCTACTGGGAGCTGGCGCTCGAGTTCGACGGGGTTGCGTCCGGGTTGGTGCTCGCCCGCGACCTCGTACTGGTTGCCGTACTCGTGGCGTTGCTCAGTCGATCCGGACGCGTACCGCCTCGATCGCCGTAGCCCGGCCGGCGGCGTCGCACTCGACGAGCGCACCCTCCAGCCGGACATCGCGGTCGGCGACCTCGAAGCGCACCGGCATCCCGGTTCGCATCCGGTGGATCGCGAGGTCGGCCTTGACGCCGATCACCGAATCGTGCGGCCCGGTCATCCCCACGTCCGTCATCGCCGCGGTTCCGCCTTTCTGGATCCGCGCGTCCGCGGTCTGGACGTGCGTGTGCGTGCCGAGCACCGCGGTGACGCGGCCGTCCAGCCAATGCGCGAGCGCAACCTTCTCGCTCGTCGCCTCAGCGTGCACGTCCACCACGACGACCTCGGCCGCACGCTTCGCCTCGTCCACGAGCCCGTCGATCGCCTCGAAGAGGTCGTGCGCGACGTTCAGGAAGAGCGAGCCCATCACGTTGATCACGGCAACCGGCGTTCCGTCGGTCGCGTTCGCGACGGCCAGCCCGCGGCCCGGCGCGGCCGAGGCGAAGTTCGCCGGCCGGATCACGCGCTCCGACCCGGTCAGATAGGGGTTGATCTCGCGACGCCGCCAGGTGTGGTTCCCAAGCGTGATCACGTCCGCGCCGGCCGCGAGCAGCCGCTCGGCGAGCTTCGGCGTGATCCCGACCCCGTCGGCGACGTTCTCCCCGTTGACGATGCAGAACGAGACGTCGAGCTCCTCCCGCAGGCCCTTCAGGCGCTCCTCGACCGCCCGCCGGCCCGGCGCACCGACCACATCTCCGACAAAGAGGATCTTCAGCGGAGCGTCAAGGTCGCGGCGGGGCGAACCTCGAGCGAGACGTTGTTGCCGGCGTCCTGGGTGTAGCGGGCAAGCGCTTGGCGCTCCACCTGCGAGAGGTCGAGCACGACGCCGATCTTCGAGCGCGAGGCCGCGACCGCGGAGCCGACCGTGAGCGCCGGATCCGGGCGAAGGTGGATCAGCGAGACGACGACCGAGGGCGCCAACTGGGGCCGAATGTCGATTCGCGAGCCCTGTACGCGGTTCGAGATCACGTAGTCGGAGATTCCGACGACCGTGCCGTCGACGGGCGCATAGACGTCGGTTCCGGGCGTCGCCCCGATGTCGACCGCAGAGGTGCCCGGACCGCGGCTGCCGCTGAGCTGGTACCAGACGAGCCGTCCCTCCCGCGAGCCCGCAAGCCGGTGCCAGAGCCGTGAGAGCAGCCCCGCGTTGCCCTGGTGCCCGACCGGATCGAGCGAGAGAGAGGAGCCGCCGGCGCGGTGGTAGCCGATGGCGGTGACGGCGTTCTGGGCGATCGGAAGCTGGAGCCGGAGCGAATCCGCCGAGGCGACGACCTGCGGCTCGGGGCGTCCGCCGGGGAGGCCGCCCGCCGGCGCAAGAGGCGCGGCCGCGAGCTGGATCGAGGTCGAGCCGAATGCAGTCAGGAGTAGGGTCAGCAAGAGCACCGCCGAGACGAGGGCGGTCAGGACGATGCGTCCGGCGTGCCGTTCGGTGTAGCTGCGTGGGCGGCGACGGCGCGCGCGTCGGCGCACCGCGTCCCGTTGTCGGGCCGAAGCCATTGGCGGCAACCATAGCCGAGTCTGCCGAAACCTTCCACCGGAACAGGGCTACGATCCGCCTCATGGCCGAGTCGCCGCCGCTCTCGGCCCAGCTACGTCCGCCGGAGTTACTGTCGGCGACGGGGATCTCGCGGCTCTTCGGTCGCCGCACTGCGCTCGAGCCATGCGATCTCGAGCTGCGGGCCGGCGAGCTCTTGGCGCTCGTCGGGCCGAACGGAGCCGGCAAGACGACATTGCTCTCGATCCTCGCCGGGGCACTCGACCCCTCCACCGGCGGCGTCGAGCGCCCGACAGCCGTCGGCTGGGCGCCCCAGCGGCCCGCGCTCTACGGGAAGCTGACACCGCGGGAGAATCTCGCGCTCTTCGCGGCGCTCGCGGGAGTTCCGGCCACCATCTCGGAGCTCCCGGATCGCCCGGCGGCCGACCTCTCGGTAGGGCAGCGTCAGCGGCTCAACCTCGCGCTCGCGCTGCTCGGCGCGCCGCCCGTGCTGCTGCTCGACGAGCCGACGGCCTCACTCGACGCCGAGAGGCGCGACGAGCTCTGGCGGCGGCTCGCCGACGTCGTCGCCGACGGCGGCGCCGTCTGCTTCGTCACCCAGAACCTCGAGGAGCTCGAGCGCGCCGATCGCGTCGGCCTGATCGAGGCCGGGCGGTTGAGCTTCCGGTGAGTCGAGTGCTGCGGATCCTGCGGAAGGACCTGCGGGTGCTGTGGCGCTCGCCGCTCGCGCTCGTCGTCCTGCTCGCCTATCCGCTCGTCGTCGCAGCGCTCGTCGGACTCGTTGCGAGCTACGCGAACGCGAAGCCTCGGGTGGCGCTGGTGGACGATGACCGCCTGCCGGTCTCGATCGAGATCGGCGACCGCACCTTCCACGTCGGCGAGACGATCGATCGCGTCGCCAACGAGGTGACCCTCGTCCGGCTCGACCGAGACGAGGCGGAGCGACAGCTCTCGTCGGGTCGAATCGTCGCGCTGCTCGTCGTCCCGCGCGGGTTCGTCGCCGACCTCCGCAGCATGGCCAGGAGCCCGCAGCTCGAGCTCGAGACGACCCGAGGCGGACTTTCGATCCGGGTCAGCCAGCAGGTGCAGGCGCTCGTCTACCAGCTCAACCGAGAGCTCTCCGACGCCTATGTGGAGGCGAATCTCCGCTACATCGAGCTGTTGCTCGATGGCGGGCGGGGCGAGTTCCTCGGCCAGAGCATCGACGTGTTGGGGCTCGACGGAGCGCGCAGCCTGCTCGACGAGCTGCCGCCAGGCCCGCGGCTCGATCGGATCCGCGAATTCGTCCGCACCGCCGAGCTCGCTCTGGGGGAGACCGATGACGCGCTCCGGGCGACCGCGAGTCCGATCGAGCTCGTCGAGTCGCGCGACGCGGGGCGCACGTGGGCGCTCTCGGCCCAGGTGCAGTCGTATGCGCTCGCGCTGACGATCTCCTTTCTCGCGCTCCTGCTCGCAGCCGCCGCGCTCGCAGGCGAGCGGGACGAGGGCGTGCTCGGACGACTGCGCCGCGGTCTCGTGGGTCCTGGAGAACTGGTGGCCGCGAAGGTCGCTCTCGCCGCTGTCGCGGCAATCGCGGTGGGGTTGGGGATCGCGGTCGCGTTCGGCGCGATCATCGAGCTCGGCGACGTCGAAGGGGGCCAACCGTGGTCGCGGCTCCCGCTCCTCGTCGTCGGGTTGGCTCTCGCGGGCGCGGCGCTCGGAGCGCTGGGCTCACTGCTCGGCGCGCTCGCGCGAGAGGGACGGACGGCGTCGCTCGTCGCGATCCTCGCCGTGCTCCCGATCGTCTTCCTCGGTCTCGTCCCACGCGAGGTCGCGCCGGCCGCAGCCGCGATCAGCAATGCGTTCCCGTTCGCGCATGGGCTTCGTTTTTTCACCGCGGCGCTTTTCGAGCTCGACCCCTGGGCGGCACTGCTGCGGGAGGCGGCGTGGCTCCTCGGCCTCACGCTCGGCTACGGCGCGCTGGCTCGCAGCGTGGTCGCCCGGCTCCCTGCCTAGAAAAAGGGTCGCCTGACGTACCCTGTTCTGCGTGAGCGCCTTTCCAGTCACGCGGTTGCGCCGGCTCCGGCGCACCGACGCGCTGCGCTCGCTCGTCCGCGAGACGCGCCTCGACCTCGACGACTTCGTGCAGCCGCTCTTCGTCGGGCCCGCGAGCGTTGCGAACGAGGATCTTCCAGGCATGGCGCGGTACTCGGTCGAGGACGTCGTCGCGGAGGCGGGCGAGCTTGTCTCGCTCGGCGTCAGGGCGGTTCTCCTGTTCGGGATCCCGGAGGAGGAGAAGGACGACGAGGGCTCGGGCGCCTGGGCGGACGACGGGATCGTCCAGCGAGCGCTGCGCGCGCTCCGGGCCGAGCAGCCGGAGCTGGTGCTCGTCACGGACGTCTGCCTCTGCGAATACACCGCCCACGGCCACTGCGGCGTCCTCCGCGGCGGTGAGGTCCAGAACGACGAGACGCTCGAGCTGCTCGCTCGGACCGCCGTCAGTCACGTCGAGGCCGGTGCGGACGCGGTCGCGCCGAGCGACATGATGGACGGTCGCGTGGGTGCGATCCGCGAGGCGCTTCCCGAGACGCCGCTCATCTCCTACGCGGCCAAGTACGCCTCGGCTTTCTACGGCCCCTTCCGGGAGGCCGCGGAGTCGACCCCGCAGGAGGGCGACCGCCGCGGTTACCAGATGGATCCCGCGAACATTCGCGAGGCGCTACGGGAATGCGAGCTGGATCTCGCCGAGGGGGCGGACGTGCTCCTGCTCAAGCCCGCGCTGCCCTACCTCGACGTGATCCACGCCGTGCGCGAGCGCTTCGACTGCCCGGTCGCCGCCTACAACGTCTCGGGCGAGTACGCGATGGTGAAGGCGGCCGCGGCCGGCGGCTACCTCGACGAGCGGCAGGCTGCGCTGGAGTCGCTGACGGCGATCAAGCGCGCCGGCGCAGACATCGTGTTCTCGTACTGGACGAAGGAGCTCGCCCGGTGGCTCTAGCGTCCAGGTCGGCGCTGTGGAGCCGGGCCACGAAGCTCATCCCCGGCGGCGTCAACTCGCCGGTGCGGGCGATGCGCGCGGTCGGGCTCGACGAGCCGGTCTTCATGCGCTCGGGCGAGGGCGCTCTGATAGAGGACGTCGACGGCAGGCGCTACGTGGACTGGGTGATGTCCTGGGGGCCGCTCGTCTTCGGCCATGCCGACCCCGAGACGCTCGCGGCGATCGGCGACGCCGCCCAGCGCGGGACGACCTTCGGAGCGCCCACCGAGGCGGAGGTCGAGCTCGCGGCGGAGATCGTCGACGCAGTGCCGTCCATGGAGCTAGTCCGCCTCGTCTCCTCCGGCACCGAGGCGTCGATGAGCGCGATCCGGCTGGCGCGCGCCTTCACGCACCGCGACCGGATCCTCAAGTTCGCGGGCTGCTATCACGGTCATGTGGATGCGCTGCTCGCGAGCGCCGGCTCCGGCCTCGCAACGCTCGGGATCCCGTCGAGCCCGGGTGTCCCGACCGGCGTGACGGCCGACACGATCGTGACGACCTTCAACGACGTCGATGCCGTCGCGGCGGCCGTCGAGCGCTACGGCGAGGGGCTCGCGGCGATCGTCGTCGAGCCCGTCGCGGGGAACATGGGCGTCGTTCCGCCGGCGCCCGGCTTCCTCGAGGCGCTCCGCGCGCTCTGCGACGCATCCGGGGCGCTGCTGCTCTTCGACGAGGTGATCACCGGCTTTCGCGTGGCGCGCGGGGGCGCCCAGGAGCGCTTCGGCGTCCTGCCCGACCTGACGATCCTCGGCAAGATCGTCGGCGGCGGTCTCCCCGCCGCAGCGTTCGGCGGCCGAGCCGAGATCATGGAGCGCCTCGCCCCTTCCGGCGACGTCTACCAGGCCGGGACGCTCGCCGGCAATCCACTCGCGACCGCGGCTGGGATCTCGGTTCTCCGCCGCCTGCGCGAGCCGGCTGTGTACGAGCGGCTGGAGGAGAAGGGCGCTCGGCTCGAGACGGGGTTGCGGGCGTTCGGACACGTCCAGCGAGTCGGCGCGATGGCAACCTTCTTCCTGATCGACGGCGCGGTCCGCAACTTCGCCGACGCTCAGCACAGCGACACCGAGCGTTACGGCGCCCTCTTCCGCCACCTGCTCGAGCGCGGGATCTACATCGCGCCCTCGCAGTTCGAGTGCCTCTTCGTCTCGCTCGCGCACGAGGACGAGCACATCGACGCGACCATCGACGCAGTTGCTGACTTCTTCGCCTCCTGACCTCTGGGAGACGCTCGCGGGCGAGGCTGCAGCCGAGAGCCCACTCTGGGCCGAAACGCTGCTCCCGGACGACGAGCGCAGACACGAGCCAGTCTTCTCGCCGCTCGCCGCGGAGCGCTTCGCGCTTGCGTTGGAGACGATCTACGAGGGCTACCTCGTCCACTACGGGCGCTCGCGGCTCTTCGCGCCTCCCGGCGAGCACGAGGCGATCCTGCTCGGCGACTACCTCTACGCGCACGGCCTCGTCAGGATCGCGGCAACCGGCGAGATCGAGGCCGTGGCGGCGCTCGCCGACCTGATCTCGACATGCGCCCACCTACGGGCCGAGGGCGCTGCCGGCGACGGCGAGGCGTGGGTCGCGACGACACGCCGGTTGGGCGGTCGAGCGAGCGCGGACGCCGTCGCAGCCGCTCTGGTGGCTCACACGGAGCGGTTCGGATAAGCTCGCGGCCATGATCGCCTGGCTGCTCGCGAACGCCGCCGAAGAGGGACGTAATGTGATCACCGGCATGCTGATCGTCGGCCTGATCTTCCTCGCCGTGATCGCGCTCGGCGAGACCTCGCAGGCGCTCCGCCGCCGGCGCCGCGGCCACTAGCGCTCTCGATGAGGTAGAACCGGCACGTGGCGCCTGCGGCACTGGCTTCGGGGTCTCTGCTCGTCGCCGTCGAGCTGGGCACGGCGCGGCCGTCATCCTCGAGAACCTGGGCAAAGTGGCGCTCCGGGCGCTGACGCTCGTGCAGGCCCTCGAGGAGTCGCAGGGTAACGCCGGCCGAGCTCTGTCGATCGAAGATGCCGTCACGAGCATCCTCCTGATCGCATGAGGGGCCGGCGCGAGCTCTCGACCGGCGACCGGCTCGGGCCATACGAGCTCGAGCATCGGCTCGGTGAGGGTGCGACGGGTGTGGTCTACCGCGCCGTGCGGGAGCCGGAGGGAACGACGGTTGCGCTCAAGATCTTGAAGCACGGCCTCTCCGGGGACGATGTCTACCGCCGACGCTTCCTGCGCGAAGCTCGCGTCGCCAACGAGGTCGAGCACCCCCACCTCGTACCGGTGCTCGACGCGGGCGAGCACGACGGCTACACCTTTCTCGCCTCGGCATTCCGGGACGGCGGCTCCCTTTCCGACCTGCTCGCCGACGACGGGCGACTTGCGCTTGCCGACTGCGTCCGGCTGGCGCTCGAGATCGCCGGAGGGCTCGGCGCGCTGCACGAGTGTGGGATCGTGCATCGTGACGTCTACGCCTCTCCGTAGACTCGGCCTAAATGGCTCCGCCCTCTGATCTCCGCGACTGGATCCGCCTACTCGAGCGCGAAGGAGAGCTCGTTCGCGTCGCTGCCGAGGTCGATCCCGACCTCGAGATCACGGAGATCGTCGACCGAACGGTCAAGTCCGGCGGGCCTGCTCTGCTCTTCGAGAACCCGAAGGGTGCGCGCCATCCGCTCCTGATCAACCAGTTCGGCACCGAGCGCCGGATGTGTCTCGGCTTCGGGGTCGAGCGACTCGACGACATCGCTGCGAGGCTCGAGGACGTCCTCGAGATGCAGCCGCCGAACGGGCTCGTCGACAAGGTGCGCGGGCTCAGGAAGCTGAAGTCGATCGCGGACTCGCGGCCGAAGACCGTCTCGCGCGGCGCCTGCCACGACGTTGTGCTGACCGGGGAGGAGATCGACCTCGACCTGCTCCCGATCCAGCGCTGCTGGCCCGGTGACCCGGCGCCGTTCATCACCCTGCCTGCCGTGATCACGAGGGACCCGAAGACCGGCGGCCGCAACGTCGGGATGTATCGGATGCAGAAGATCGACGCCCGCTCGACCTTCATGCACTGGCAGCTCCACAAGGACGGCCGCGCCGACTACCTCGCCGCCGAGGGCAGGATCCCGGTTGCGGTGGCGCTCGGGCTCGATCCGATCACCGCCTACTCGGCGAGCGCGCCGCTGCCGAAGCACATCGACGAGTTCATGCTCGCCGGTTTCCTCCGCGGCGAGCCGGTCGAGCTCGTCCGCGGGAAGACCGTCGACCTCGAGGTGCCGGCAAACGCCGAGATCGTGCTCGAGGGTTTCATCGAGAAGGGCGAGACCGGACTCGAGGGACCCTTCGGCGACCACACCGGCTTCTACACGCCGCGCGAGGAGTTCCCGATCTTCCGGCTGACGGCGGTGACGATGCGCCGCGACGCGATCTATCCGTCGATCGTCGTCGGCAAGCCGCCGCAAGAGGATCAGTGGCTCGCGAAGGCGACCGAGCGGATCTTCCTGCCGGCGGTGAAGCTGACCGTCCCCGAGATCGTCGACTACGACCTCCCGGTCGCCGGAACGTTCCACAACTGCGTGATCGTCTCGATCCACAAGGCCTTTCCCGGCCATGGCCGCAAGGTGATGCACGCGATCTGGGGACTCGGGATGCTCAGCCTCTCGAAGTCGGTCGTGATCGTGGACGCGCACGTGAACGTGCACGACTACGAGGAGGTCTTCTTCCACGTCTGCGCGAACGTCGATCCGAAGCGCGATCTCGTGCTCACCGAGGGGCCGCTCGACCACCTCGACCACGCGCCGACACTGCAGTTCTTCGGCGGCAAGCTCGGGATCGACGCGACCGCCAAGGGCCCGGCCGAGGGCGCTCGCGAGTGGCCCGAGGAGATCGAGATGAGCGCGGAGATCAAGGCGCTCGTCGACGCGCGCTGGGCCGAGTACGGGATCCCCGCGCATGCCGGTGCCGGAGTGGTGCAGAATGGCGCGCGTGGACGCTTGCGGCAGCTGGTACGTCGTTGACACGCCGGCGCGCTGACGGATTGAATCCAGAGGAGACGACGTGAGTTCGCAGGAAGACAAGCCACCACACGTCCCGCCGCCGAGCCTGTGGCCGATCGGCTTCGCTGTCGGGATCGCGTGCGTGCTGGTCGGCCTCGTCGTCAGCACCGCCGCCGCCGTGGTCGGGGCGCTGATCGCAATCATCTTCGGGTTCCTCTGGATTCGCGACGTCACCGGCGCGGTGCGCGAGCCTGCGCCGCACGTCGTGCCGGAGATACGGCGGACGACAGAGACCGGCGCCGCTCCGAAGGCGCTCGACGGGCCGGAAGCGATGCCGCAAATCAGCGAGGAGGAGATCGCTTCCTACCCCCGCAGCGCGTTCCTCTCCGCCGCCACGATCGGCCTCGGCGGAGTGATCGGCGGGATCATCACAGTGCCGGTACTCGGCTTCGCCGTCCTCCCCTCGTTCACAAATCAGGAGGATCAGAACGTCGAGCTGGGGCCGCTCGAGAACTTCCCCGAAGGACAGTTCGTGATCGCCACCTATCTCGAGGACTTCGAGGTGGGCGAGGTGACGCGCAGGACCGTCTTCGTCCGTAACAACGGCCTCCTCGAGACCCAGCCGAGCTTCACGATCCTCTTCTCGCGGTGCGTCCATCTCGGTTGCCCGGTGCAGCCGAACGGGCTGATCTACGACGAGCAGAAGAAGACCGTCGGCAAGCAGAGGGTCGATCTGACCCCGTCCCTCGTCACCGGCTTCGGCTGCCCGTGCCACGGCGGTCAGTACGACACCGAGGGCAACCGCACCGCCGGCCCGCCCGTGCGCGCGCTCGACCGGGCCGAGTTCTCGATCCGCGACGGCAAGCTCTGGCTCGGCGGCTTCTACAGCGTCGGCAGCGTCGAGTCGACCGGCGCCCGGGCCCGGATCAAGAAGTTCGGGCGGGCGGTACCGGGCGTGCACGTGAACGGCCCCGAAGCGTGGCTGTACCCGATCGAGGTGCCGAAGTAATGGCAACGGCGCCCGCCCGCCGCAAGAGCCCGCGCCGCGCCCAGATCGAGGCGGCGGCGCTCTATCCGCTCGACTGGCTCGAAGAGCGCTCCGGGCTCGTCGGCGCGATCAAGTACTTCCTCTTCCGCAAGGTTCCGCGCGACACGAGCTGGGCCCAGACGCTCGGCTCGGCGACGCTGACCGCCTTCCTTGTCCAGGCGATCACGGGCGTGATCCTGGCCTTCTACTACAAGCCCGACCCGGACAAGGCCTACGAGTCGATCCAGCTGATCACGAACGAGCTGACCCTCGGCTGGCTCGTGCGCGGGATGCACCGCTGGGGCGCGAGCGTCTTCATCATCCTGATGTTCCTGCACATGGCCCGCGTCTTCCTCTACGGCGCCTACAAATATCCGCGCGAGCTCAACTGGATCGTCGGTGTGCTGCTGCTCGCGCTCGGGATGGGCGAGGGCTTCACGGGCTACCTGCTGCCGTGGGATCAGACGGCGTACTGGGCGACCGTCGTCGGGATCAACATCAACGGCACGGCGCCGTTCCTCGGACCGTTCATCGCGCAATTCCTCCAGGGCGGGGCCTCGATCGGGGCGGACACGCTGAGCAAGTTCTATTCGATCCACATGCTCGTCCTGCCCGGCGCGATTGCCGGCCTGATCGGCCTGCACCTCTATCTCGTGATGCGCCTCGGCGTCACGTCGCCTCCCTGGTCGCCGGTCGAGGCCGGCCGCGAGCGCGCACCCGAGCCGCCCTCGACGAACGGACGCGAGGGGATGATCCGGCCAAGCGGTCGCGGAGGCTCGAATGGCCAGTAGGCGGATCGAGGAGCGGCGCGCGCAGCACAAGCGCTACAAGGAGGACGTCCAGCGGACGGGCAAGCCGTTCTTCCCGCACGCGATGTTCCACGACACGGTGATGAGCCTCGTCGTCGTGTCCGTGATCGTCGGCCTCACGGTCGTCTGGTACTTGGACGCGGACGGCACCGAAGCTGGTGTGCTCGGGCCGCACTACACCGACGAGGCTGATCCCGGCACGACGAACTTCATCCCTAGGCCGGACTGGTACTTCTACTTCCTCTTCTACCTCCTTCGGATCTTCAAGTGGCCTGAGTCGGTAATCCTCGGCACCGTCGGGATCCCGACGATCGGGCTCGTCCTCCTGCTCGCGCTTCCGTTCCTCGACCTGCGCCGGGAGCGGCGGCTGTTGCGCCGCCCCGTCGCGCTCGTGGCGTTGATCCTCGTCGTCCTCTCGATGGGCGTGCTCACCTACAAGGGCGCGACGGCGCGCGAGTCGCTCGGCAGCGAGCTGATCGAGGCCGTCCCCGTCTGGGCCGACCGACAGGGCTTCACGGGCGAGGCGGAGGCCGTCGAGGGTGCGGAGATCTTCGCGCAGGCGGGCTGTGCCCAGTGCCACCTCTATCTCGGTACCGGCTCGCAGAACCTCGGCGCGCCGGAGCTGACGGACATCGGCGCGGGTGAGCGCGGCGCCGAGTACTTCGCGCGCTACGTCCAGAATCCGGCACAGTTCGGAAACGCGGTCATGCCGCCATATGCCGGGCTCGGCGAAGAGAACCTGCAGAAGCTCGGCGTCTTCCTCGACGCCTCCAAGGGCCCGAAGGACAAGTAGTTGCGTGTTTTTCTCGGCGTGACGGGCGCCTCGGGCGCGCCGTACGCCGCTCGGTTGCTGCGCGCGCTCGGCGACTCGGACTGCGAGGTTGGGATCGCAGCCTCGGCGGCGGGGGTCGAGGTGCTTGCCACGGAGCTCTACGGGGATGCGACCCTGCCGCGCGAGGAGGTGCTCGAACGCTTCGTCGGAGGAGTTGCGGGCGTCACGGTCTACGCGGTCAACGACTACAAGAGCCCGTACGCATCCGGCTCGGCGAAGGTCGACGCCTATGTGATCTGTCCGTGCTCGATGTCGACCGTCGGCACGCTCGCCGCGGGGGCGATGGCGAATCTGATTCACCGCGCCGCCTCGGTGGCGCTGAAGGAGGGACGGAAGCTCGTGCTCGTTCCCCGCGAGACGCCGCTCTCGTTCATCCACCTGAACGGGCTCGCGACGCTGCAGCAGGCCGGCGCGACGATCCTCTTCGCGGCGCCGGGCTTCTATCACGGCGCCGAGACGATCGACGATCTCGTCGACTTCGTCGTCGCGCGGATCCTCGATCAGCTCGGGCTCGACAATACGCTGGTGGCACGGTGGGGCCAATGACTCATGAATCCGGGACGCTGCCGGCGGACGCCGTCCGCACGATGTTCGACCGAATCGCGCCGGTCTACGACCTGATGAACCGAGCGATGACGCTCGGGCTCGACCAGCGCTGGCGCCGGCTCGCCGTCCGGCTCGCGGTGCGGCCGGGCGATCGCGTCCTCGACGGCTGCTGCGGCACCGGCGATCTCGCGATCGCAGCGCAGCACGCCGGCGCGGCCGTCGTCGGCCTCGACTTCTCGCCCGCGATGCTCGAGCGCGCTCGCCGGAAGGCCCCAGAGCTCGAGTGGATTCAGGGCGACCTGCTCGAGCTGCCGTTCGAGGCCGGGTCTTTCGACGCGGCCACGGTGGGCTTCGGCGTGCGCAACGTCTCCGATCTCGCGCGAGGGATCGGCGAGCTCCGCCGCGTGCTCCGGCCCGGCGGCCGGCTCGCGATCCTGGAGATCACGACCCCGCGCGGACCGCTGAAGCCGTTCTACAGACTCTGGTTCGACGTCCTGATCCCTCTCGCCGGACGGATCCTCCCCGGCGGAAAGGCTTACACCTATCTCCCGGCGAGCGTGCGTCGATTCCCCGGCCCGGAGGCGCTGGCCGCGCTGATCGAGGCGCACGGCTTCACGGACGTCGAGTTCCGGCGGCTCGCCGGCGGGATCGTGGCGCTGCACACGGGGACTGCGAGGTGAGTGAGGCCATTCTCGCGCGCTCGCGGCCGTACCTGAGCGAGGTCGAAGAGCGGCTCCACGAGGCCGTCGCCGCCTACCCGGGTCTCGTGCGCCTGGTCGGAGCAGACGCGGTCGGTGCGGGCGGGAAGCGGCTGAGACCGTTGCTGATTCATCTGGTCAGCGACGATCGCGAGCGAGCTCTCTCGTCGAGCGTCGCGATCGAGCTCGTCCATACGGCGACGTTGATTCACGACGATCTGATCGACCGCGCTCCGCTCCGACGGGGACAGCCCACGGCCTGGCACCTGCACGGCGAGAACGCGGCGCGAACGGCCGGCGACTATCTGTTCGCACGCGGGTTCGCCGTGCTTGCGGAGACGGGCGACATCGAGGGAGTGCGCGTACTCGCGGAGGCATGTCTCGCGCTCGTCCGCGGCGAAGCGATCCAGAAGCAACAGCAGCACAGGTCCGAGACGACCGTGGACGCCTACCTGGAGCGCATCGCGCTCAAGACCGGAAAGCTCTTCGAGGCCGCGTGTCTCCTTGGCTCGCGGGACGCCTCGCTCGGCCGCTTCGGGTTGAAGCTCGGGATGGCCTTCCAGATCGCCGACGACATCCTCGACTGCGCCGGCGACGCGACCGAGACGGGCAAGGTGTCCGGCACCGATTTGCGCGAGGGTACGCCGACGCTCCCGCTGCTCCTCGCGGCGCAGGAGGACGAGGTCGTCCGGACTGCCCTCGCCGGCGGCCCGACAGCGGGCGTGCTGCTCCGTGTCGCCGCAACCGGTGCGCTGGAGCGCTCGCGCGAGATCGCGCGCAGCTACGCCGCCGAGGCCCGCCAGAGCCTGAACGGCGCCCCGCGCCGGCGCGAGCTCGAGGCGCTCGCGGAGGCCGTGGTGAACCGGCGGACGTGAGGGCGAAGACCGCCATTCGGCTGGGGCGGACGATTCCGGCGCTTCCCGCCCTCGATGTCGCCGCGTCGGTCGCGTTCTACAACGAGCGGCTGGGCTTCGAGACGGTCCATCACGACGGGGGCTTCGCCGTGCTGCGCCGCGACGACGCAATCGTCCACCTCTGGCAGGCCGACGACGAGAGCTGGGAGAAACGGGCCGGGGACGAGAGGCCGGTCTGCTCGGGGGCGGAGTCCTTCCTCGCCGGCACCGCGAGCTGCCGGATCGAGGTCGAGGGGGTCGACGAGCTTTACGCCGAGCTGCGCGAGCGGGACGTCCTCCACCCGGTCTCCCGCGACGACGTCACCGAGACCGACTTCGGCACGCGCGAGTTCGCGACGCTCGACTGCGACGGCAATCTGATCGCTTTCTTCGCGTGGGTCGACCGATGATCCGGCCGTCATGATCAGATTGGGCCGAATCTCCTACGTGAACATGGCGCCGGTCTTCCACCGGCTCGTCGCGGAGGTGGAGGAGGTCACCGGCGTTCCCACCGAGCTGAACGCGATGCTCCTCGACGGGCAGCTCGATATCGCCCCGATCTCGTCGATCGAGTACGCCAGGCACGCCTCGTCGCTGCGGATCCTGCCGCGGATGTGCGTCTCCTCGGAGGGGGCGGTCGAGTCGATCCAGCTCGTCTCGAAGCTCCCGTTCACGCAGATCCGCTCGGTCGCGGTCACGCCCGAGAGCGCGACTTCGGTCGTCCTGATGAAAGTTCTGCTCCCGCACGCGGTGCAGACGCCGCTCGATCCGGAGCTCGGACAGGGAAGCGCGGACGCGAAGCTCCTGATCGGCGACGCCGCGCTGAAGAGCGCCTTCGCCGACCCGACGCCGCACTACGACCTCGGCAAGCTCTGGCTCGAGCGCACGGGGCTCCCGATGGTCTTCGCCGTCTGGGCCGCGCCGGAGCCGGTCGTGCCGGGCCTGCTCGAGCTGGAGCACTCGCTGGTCGCCTCGGTCCGGCTCGCGCGCTCCGAGCCCGAGGTGCTGGCCCACGAGGCCAGCGAGCGCTACGGCTACCCCGCCGGCTACCTCGCGCGCTACTTCGAGAAGCTGCGCTACTCGTTCGGTCCGCGCGAGAAGGCGGGGCTCTACACGTTCCTCGAGATGGCGCGCGACGTCGGCGAGCTCGAGCACGTGCCCGAGCTGCGGTTCGTGAATACGGCCGGCGCGGTTGCATCATGATGCGAAGGCGGTACACTCTGATGAATGCGGACAACGGTCGACCTACCACCCGAGCTTTTGGCCGAGGCGAAGGAGCGCGCGGCGCGCGAAGGACGGTCGCTGAGCGACGTCGTCGGCGATGCGGTTCGCAGTAGCTTCTCGAGGACGGCAACACGCGAGAGGATGCCGATCGAGCTGCCGACGTTCGGCAGCGGCGGTCTCCAGCCCGGGGTCGACCTCGACGACAGTGCCGCTCTGCTCGACCTGATGGAGAGCGGCGGCTGATCCTCCCGGACGTCAACGTCCTCGTTTATGCGCACCGGGCAGACGGCGACCGCCACGGCGAGTATCGCGCCTGGCTCGAGGGCGTGATCCAGGCAGACCGGCCCTACGGGCTCTCCGAGCTCGTTCTCAGCGGCTTTCTGCGAATCGTCACGCACCCGAAGGTCTTCGCACAGCCGACGCCGTTGCCAGAGGCGATCGCATTTTGCGAGGCGGTTCGTTCCCAGCCAAACGCCACGGTGCTCTCACCTGGCGCACGTCACTGGCAGATTTTCACCGCTCTGTGCGCCGAGATCGGCGCGCGCGGGAACCTGATCCCCGATGCCTACCTCGCCGCGCTCGCGATCGAGAGCGGCAGCGAGTGGATCACCACCGACGGCGACTACCGGCGCTTCCAGGGTTTGCGCGTCTGCCATCCGCTGGACGGCTGAGTCGGCCCCAGACGGCTGGCGATGCCTCCGAGACGTATTCGGTTGATCTGCCTTCGACGAGCGGGAACGTAATCGGGCTTTATCAGGAGCCGGAAACGGCCCAGCGCGTCGCGAGCTCCGGTCGCTCGGCGCGGCGATACTCGACCGAGTAGCCGAGTTTTCGTGGGACGGCCAGCAACGCCTCGAGGTCGAGCTCGATCGTCGCGCCCGCCTTCTGCGTCACCTCGTCCTCGATCGGGAGGTCGAAGTCGTCGGCGCCGTAGTCGAGAGCGCGGAAGGCGTCCTCGTTCTGGGTCAGCACCGACGTCCGGATGTGCTTGACGTTGTCGAGGAAGATCCGCGAGAGCGCGATCCAGCGCCAGTACTCCTGCGGCGGGATCTCGCGGCCGCCGAAGGCGGTGCCATAGGGCTTGTACGTCCAGCAGAGGAAGGAGAAGAGACCGTCGAGCCCGTCGCGGAGGAGGTCGTCCTGGAGATCGCGCGTGCGCTGCAGGTGCTCGAGCCGCTCGTCAAGCGTCTCGTCGAAGCCGATCACCATCGTCGCGGTCGTTCGCAATCCGGCCTCGACGATCGCGCGCTGCGCCTCGAGGTACTCGCGCACCGTGTACTTGAACTTGGCGTGCCGGGAGCGGAAGTCCTCCGTCAGGATCTCGCTGCCGCCGCCAGTGATCCAGTGCACTCCGGCCTCGCGGAGCCGGGCGGCCGCCTCGGCGTGCGTCAGGTTCGCCCGGTCGGCCAGGTAGACGAACTCGGCGATCGTGAGCGCGTAGAACTCGACGCGGTCGCCGTAGCGCTCGCGGACCGCAGCGAAGAGGTCACAGTAGAAATCGAGCGGGAGCTTCGGGTTGAAGCCACCGTTGAACGCGACGAGATCGCCGCCGACCTCGAGCAGGTCGTCGATCTTCGCGAACACATCCTCGCGCGAGAGGACGTAGCCGCCCTCCTGGTTCGGAAGGACGTAGAAGGCGCAGTAGTCGCACTGGGCGACGCAGACGTTCGTGTAGTTGACGATCCTCATCACCATGTACGTGGCGCGGTTCGGCTCGTGGAACCGCGCGCGCGCGGTTTGGGCGAGCTCTTTCAGCTCGTCGTCGCCCGCGTGCAGCCAGAGCTCGCGCGCCTCGTCGACGGAGATGCGGCTCACGCAGGCACCGCCTCCTCGACCGTGACTTCCTCAGGCGCGAGCGTGTCCATGAAGGAGCTCACCGAGAAGACAGCGTTACCCGGGCCGGCGACGCCGTAGCCCGGCGGCGGCCTGAGCCCGTGTCGTTCGAGCGTGGCGCGGTACGCCTCGAGCAGGCGAATGTGGTACTCGAGCGGCGCGCCGTCCGGGTTGTCGCGACCGAGCGGCGTCGTCGGCTCCGGGCACCAGGTGGTGAAGCGCGGTGTGATCCCGCGGCTCATGAAGTAGTCGAGCCCCTCCGTCGTACTCGCGATCGCGTCGTCGACCGTCTCGAACCCGATCGGCTTGGCCATCTCGACGCCTGCGACGAAGTTCGGGATCACGTAGCGCGCCCCGAAGACCTCGGCCGCGTCGAGGATCCGCCGGTGCCACTCCTCCCGGCCGACGTAGCGCTCCTTGCCCGGTGAGATGAGCTCGAACAGCCGCTTGTCCCAGACCTCGTAGTTCGGGTGGTAGATCGTGATCCCGTAGTCCTTGTAGCGCTGCACATCGGCACGCGGAAGCGCCTGCGCGACGACCTTGCCGATCCAGCGGCCGGGGACGCGCTCCTCGATCGCCCGCGCGTAGCGGCCGTAGAAATCGGCCTCGGCGAGACCGTCGACGGTGCTCGTCACCGAGCCGCCGGTGAGCGTGTAGGCCTTGCTCACCTTGTCGGTGTCGTAGCGGTCGATCAGCGCGAGCGCCTCGAGGACGTCCTCGACCGGCTTCACGCCGGTATACGGCCGACCCTCCCGCTTGTGCTGGCGCCAGTTGTGGTTGATGTCGCAGAAACCGCACTCCTCTTTGGCGCCGAAGTACTGGCAGAGCCGCAGCACCGTGAGATAGATCAGGTAGCCCCACTGGATCGTGGGCGCCGTCTCCATGACCGTTTTCCCGTTCGCGAGCGCGTGACGGTAGTACTCGGGCATCGGCGGCAGTCCCACCTCCGCGATCTCCCGACCGTCGAGCGAGAGCCTCAGCCGGCCCTCCTCGCCGCGGGTGACGCCGTACGGCGAGGTCGGGTTGACGCGGACGGAGACGATCGTGCGGCGCAGCCCGTACGCGCCTCCGGTCAGCGCGATCTCCTCGGGCGGGCGGCGCGCCGCGGCCTCGCCGAGCTCCGCCAGCGGTTTCTGGTCGAACGAGAAGATGAAGTACGACTTCGGCTTCACCTCGCCCTCGAGGTTGTCCGTCAGCGCCGAGCCGTCGAACGCGATCCCCGTGCGAAGCAGATCCTCCTTCAGCACCGCCTCGGGCGGGATGTGCGAGAACCGGGCCATCAGCCGCTCCACGAGCTCAGTCCGGGATTCGGAGGCTGTGGTGCTCACACAGGCAAAGTACCCGTCGCCGTCGGTCTGCCGCGCTCCCCTCGGCTGATGGGCACCCGCTGTACGGATTCGGTAAATCCCTGCAAAGCCCCGAGGACGCTCCGGTAGGCTCGGGCAGGCTCGTGCTGCGCAGGACGCTCATCATCGGAGGCTTGCTGGCACTCGCCTTGCTGGCACTTGTCCGGACGCCCCCTGCCGCCGCGCAGATCCGGACGCTGATGCCGGGGGTGACCTACGAGCGAGCCGTCCAGTTCACCCCGCACGGGCCGGTCGCGTTGCACGTCGTCGTCGGGCCGCGACCGACCGGGCTCTACGCGTTGCGCCCGGTGCTCTCGAACGAGGCGATCTCGGGCACGGAGCGCGTCACCGCCATGCAGAAGCGGCTCTCCTCCGGCGCGACCATGGTCGGGATCAACGGCGACTTCTTCAACCTCGCGTCCGGCCGGCCGAGTGGTGTGCTCCTCCGCGACGGGATCGTCGACAGTCCTCCCTTCGGCGACCGCTCGAGCGTCGGCCTCTCTGCCGAGGGGACGCTCGACGTACGCAGGATCGAATTCTTCGGCACCTGGAAGGGGCTCGGCCAGCGCCGTGCGATCAACGACCTCAACCAGCTTCCCGGCCCAAATGGGGTCTCGCTCTTCACATCGAGCTACGGTCAGGCGGTGCCTGCCCAGCTCGGCGCGGTCGCGGCAGTGATCTCGCCGTTTCCGGCTGTCACCCCGAATACCGATCTCAGCGGGCCCGTGATCCAGCTTGCCGGCAGCGGCACGCCGATCCCGCCGGGCGGCGCGGTGCTTGTCGCGCGAGGAACCGCCGCACAAAAGCTGACCGAGGAGTCGCCGCTCGGGACGACCCTCGCCGTGCGCATCATCTTCCGGCCGGAATGGACCGGAATCACCCAAGCGCTCGGCGGCGGACCGATCCTCGTCCGCAGCGGCAAGCCCGTGTTCCGCGCCCTCGAGGCCTTCTCGGTCGACCAGCTCGTACCGCGCACCCCGCGTAGCGCCGTCGCCCAGCTCGCCGACGGCCGCGTCATGCTCGTCGCCTCGGACGGGCGGCAACCGGGCTACAGCGTCGGGATGACGAACTTCGAGCTCGCGCAGACTCTGGCTCGGCTCGGCGCGGTGACCGGTTCTGCGCTCGACGCGGGCGGCTCGACGACGCTCGCCTTCGACGGGTCGCTGCTCAACCGGCCCTCCGACCCGCGCGGCGAACGCGACGTCTCGACCTCGCTCCAGCTCATGTACTACGGCGTCTACGCTCCGGCGGTCGAGCCGGTCGTCTCGCCGAACGGTGACGGCGCCGCCGACACACAGACCCTCGCGTACAAGCTCGTGCGGCCCTCGACGGTGACGGCGACCCTGACTGCGCCGGACGGCACCGTCGTCTTCTCGGAGAGCGGCGCGCGCGAGCCGGCGACGTATCCCGTCGCGTTCCCGCCCGTTCCACTCGATCCGGCTACGCCGCCTGTTTCGCCCGCCGAAGGAACGTGGCGGCTCGACGTCACAGCAGCCGACGATCGGGCGCAGACGTCCACCGCGCGGCAAGCGTTCGCCGTCAACAACACGCTCGGTGCGGTGCGCCTGTCCGCGACGAGCCTCGTCGCCCGGCTCGGCGGCACTCGTCGGATCCAGGCCGGAGTCGACGTCACCCGCGCCGCCCGGATCACCGCTTTCGTCGAGACCCGTTCCGGTGTCCGCGTCGCGACGATCGCGAGCCGCGCCGCGCAGGCGGGCCGCTTCCTCGTGCAGTGGAACGGGACAACGAGCGGCGGTCGCGCGCTCGTCTACGGAGGTCTCTACGTCATCCGTTTCGCCGCGACGAACGAGCTCGGCACCGTCGAGCTCGTGAGCAAGCCGCTTCGCGTCACACGCGCCGCGCCGCTGCCGAAGAAGAAGACGCCGAAGCTGCGCAAGTAGGCTCCGGCGGTGCTGGTCGCTTCCATCCTGAGCGGGCTCACCGACTTGCTGACGACGCTGATCGGCGATCACGGTCTCTACGCCGTCTTCGGCCTGATGCTGATCGACGCGGTGCTGCCGGCAGCGAGCGAGGCGGTGATGGTCTACGCAGGCGCGGTCGCGGCCGGAGCATTCGCGGGCCAGGACGTGGTGCTCTTCGGCGAGCGGCTCGGCTCGGGCCTCTCCGCCTACCTGGGGATGGCGCTCGCCGGCACCGTCGGCTACACGGTCGGCTCCGTCGGTGGCTGGTGGATCGGCAAGCGCGCCGGCAGGCCCTACCTCGAGCGACACGGCCGCTGGCTTCATCTGAACGCCGCGAAGCTCGACCGGGCCGAGCGCTGGTTCGACCGCTGGGAGAGCTGGGGTGTCTTCCTCGGGCGGATCACGCCCGTTGTGCGGTCTTTCGTCTCGATCCCGGCCGGCGTCTTCCGTGCGCCGCTTCTCCGCTACACGGTCCTGACGCTGCTCGGCTCGGCACTCTGGGCCTTCGCCTTCGCCGGCGTCGGCTGGGCGCTCGGCTCGCGCTGGGAGGACTTCCACCACGCGTTCCGCTACGTCGACATCGCGGTTGCCGTGCTTGTAGCGGCAGGGATCGGCTACCTGGCCTGGAAGCTCGTCTCGAGGCGCCGCAGGCCCGCGCCGGACGCCCGCTAGACTCGCCTGTCGTGAAGATTCCCCTGGTCGACGTGAAGGCGCAGTACGCGCCACTCGTGCCCCGGATCCGGGAGGCCTTCGACGCCGTTCTCGAGGACGGGAGGTTCGTCTTTGGCCCGAACGTGGCCGCGTTCGAGGAAGAGGCCGCCGCGTACCTCGGTACGCGCGAGGCGATCGGCGTCGGCAACGGAACCGACGCGCTGGAGCTCGTGCTGAACGCGCTCGAAGTGGAGCCCGGCGACGAGGTGATCTGCCCCGCATTCACCTTCTACGCGACGGCCGAGGCGATCGCCCGCTCCGGCGCGACCCCCGTCTTCGCGGACATCGACAGCGAGACGCTCAACCTCGATCCCGCTGAGGTGGAGCGGAAGCTCGGCCCGCGGACGAAGGCGATCATGCCGGTCCACCTGTTCGGCCGGCCGGCGCCTCTCGACGCGCTCGCCGCGTTCGAGTTGCCGTTGATCGAGGACGCGGCACAGGCGTTCGGCTCTCCGGCGATCGCCGGGCACGGAATCGCCTCCACCTTCAGCTTCTATCCGACCAAGAACCTCTTCGGGCTCGGCGACGGCGGCCTCGTCGCGGTGAACGACCCGGAGCTCGCAGAGCGGATCCGGATGCTTCGGTTCCACGGCTCGAAGGCGAAGACGACCTTCGAGTTCATCGGCCGCAACTCCCGCCTCGACGAGATCCAGGCCGCGGTGTTGCGGATCTTCCTCCGTGAGCTCGACCGCTGGACCGAGCTGCGACGCGAAGCTGCGGAGCGGTACCGCGAGCTCGGGATCGGCGAGCTCTGCGAGGTTCCCGAGGACGAGCCGGGTCACGTCTATCACCTCTTCGTCTGTCGCTCCCAGCGTCGCGACGAGATCCGCGCCGCGCTCGGCGAGGCAGGGATCGGGAACGCGCAGTACTACCTGCCGCCGCTCCACCTCCAGCCCGCGCTCCGCTACCTCGGCTATTCGGAGGGCGACCTGCCGGTGACCGAGCGGGTCGCGCTTGAGAACTTCTCGGTCCCGCTCTGGGCCGGGATCGCCAGCGAGCAGCAGGAGCGCGTGGTCGACGTCGTCCGCAGTGCCGTCGGCGCGACCGCGACGGCATGAGATTTCCGATCACGAGACATCGCCTGCCGCAGCTCGCCGCAGACCTCGCCATCGTCGTGGCGGCCTGGTTCCTCGCCTTCCAGCTCCGCTTCGACCCGAGCATCCCGGTCTACTACGACCGCTACCTGGATGTCGCGATCGTCGCGCTCATCGTCGTGATCAAGCTCTCCGTCTTTGGGCTCTTCGGCTTCTACAACCGCTGGTGGCGCTACGTCTCGACCCGCGACATGTGGGGCGCCTTCCGAGGTGTCACCGCAGCCTCGCTCGTCACCTTCCTCGTCTTCAGCTTCTTCGACGTGCACGCCGTCTCGGTGCCGCGCGTCGTCTGGGTCCTCGACTGGCTGATCTGCCTCGCCTTCGTCGCCGCTTCGCGGATGCTCGCGCGCACGATCATCGAGCGGCCGCAGACCTCGTCCCTCGTCGCCCGCGGCAAGGAGGTGGTGGTCGTCGGCGCCGGCGACGCCGCGCAGCTGATGATCAAGGAGATGCTGCGGACGCCGGCGATGGGCTACACGCCGATCGGCCTGATCGACGACGACCCGCGCAAGAAGAACCTGCGCCTGCACGGAATCCGAGTGCTCGGGACGACCGACGAGCTGACCCATATCCTCCGCGACCGGCGACCCGACGAGCTGCTGATCGCGATCCCGTCCGCCTCGGGCGAGGTGCGCCAGCGGATCGTCGACGTCGCCCAGGTGGAGGGCGTAGTCGTCAAGACCCTGCCGGGTCTCTACGAGCTGATCTCGGGTGACGTCGATCTCGCGAACCAAATCCGACCCGTCCAGGTCGAGGACTTACTCGGGCGCGAGCCGGTCGAGGTCGACGTCGCCGCCATCTCCTCGTACCTCGCGGGCAAGACGGTGCTCGTCACCGGCGCCGGCGGCTCGATCGGCTCGGAGCTCTGCCGCCAGATCGCCCGGGCCGGGCCGAGGCGGATCGTGATGGTCGAGCAGGCCGAGAGCGCCCTCCACGACATCGAGCGCGAGCTCGTCGACGAGCGCAGCTTCACGGCCGGCGTGCCCGTGCTCGCAGACGTCCGTAACCGCAACCGGATGGGCCAGGTCTTCGAGCGCTACCGGCCGGAGGTCGTCTTCCACGCCGCCGCGTACAAGCATGTACCGCTGATGGAGGCGAACCCGCTCGAATCGGTGCGCAACAACGTGCTCGGCACCCGCGTCGTCGCGGACGCTGCGGTGGCGTACGGCGCCGAGCGGTTCCTCTTGATCTCGACCGACAAGGCGCTCAACCCCAATAGCGTCTATGGGCAGTCGAAGACGCTCTGCGAATGGATCGTCGGCGCGCACGGCGAGCGCGATGACGTCTCCACGCGCTTCGTCGCGGTGCGCTTCGGCAATGTCCTCAACTCGGCGGGCTCGGTAATTCCGCGCTTCCGGCGCCAGATCGAGCGGGGCGGGCCGGTCACGGTCACAGACCCGGAGATGACGCGCTTCTTCATGACGATTCCCGAGGCCGTGGCGCTCGTCGTCCAGGCCGGCTCGATCGGCGGACGCGGGCGGATCTTCGTGCTCGAGATGGGCGAGCCGGTACGGATCCTCGATCTGGCGCGCAACATGATCCGCCTCTCGGGCAAGCAGCCGGATCGAGATATCCAGATCGACTTCATCGGCGCCCGTCCCGGCGAGAAGATCCACGAGGAGCTCTTCGCCGAGGGCGAGACCTGGCAGCCGACCGTGCACCCGAAGATCGTCGCGCTCGACGTCTCCCCGGTCGAGCGCGACTGGCTCGAGAGCCAGCTCGACGAGCTCGAGCGGCTCGTCGAGGACGGCGACACGTTGGAGCTCGTCGGCCGCCTCGCCGCGATCGTCCGCGAGCCGCAGCGTCTCGGTACCTCGGAGCTCGGTGCGGGCGCCGCCGAAGCAGCGCCCGCACGTTCCGAGCTCCTCTAGCGAGCTAGGCGCCGGGGATCCGGAGGAGGCCGAGCTGGCCGCCGTCACGCTGATACGTGAGGCCGCCGCGCACCTCCTGGTCGATCACGTACGAGCTCGCCTGCACGTCGACGAGGAACGCGCCGGGGCCGAAGATGCTCGAGGCGTCGATGATCCCGCTCGACTCCCACGCGCCGAGCTTGCCCACCGCTGCCGCGTCCAGGTCGTTCGGGATCGCATCGGCGGCGCTGTTCTCGTCCGCCGACTGGTTGACCTTCGCCACGATCGTCTTCGTGCCCGTCGCCAGGTCGTGCTTCCAGATCCGGGCCGTGGTCGCGTTGGCCTCGTTCGGGAAGAACTGCTGGCTCGAGCCGGGATCCTCGGTGACGAGGAGGCTCTTGGCCGTGGTCTCGAGGTTGTCCGGCTGATGGATCTCGCCGGGCGCCTTGAGCGGAGCATCGTCGCCCTCGATCAGCACCGACAGGCTCGTCACCTTCTTCGGGTCGTTCGGGTCGAGCACGAGCTTCCAGATGCGCCCGTTCGTCGAGGCGAACGCGTTCCCGCTGGTGCTCGCGGAGCCGCGGCCGCTGTCGGCGACGTAGACGACGTTCTCCATGCCCGCCCGCCGGTCGTAGGCGATGTCCTCGACCCGCACGAACTGGAAGACGTTGAGCGCGTCGGAGGCCATCTCCAGCTTGGTCTGGTCGCCGATCGCGTCAGCCTTGGCGATCTTCTTGAACGTGCCGCTCTGCGACATCGTCGAGCCGACCGGGTAGTCGTAGTAGTCGTTGATCGCCGCGGTGTCGAGTACGAGGCCGTAGAGGTCGCCCTCGTCGTTCCACACCGCGTCCGCGTCCTCAGCGATGTAGGAGTAGAGCTGCGACTGCGCCGGGTTGCTCGTGAACGTGTCGTCTCCAGAGAGGACGACCGGATGCCCGTAGCCGGGAATCGCCACGGAGTTCTCGTGGTTGTGGCGGCCCATTCCGTAGATCGGCTTGTATCTGTCGCCCCGCACGTCGTAGGCGACGACGAGGCCCGCCTGCTCCGCCGCGGGATCGCCGGCCGTAACGGGCCACGCCTGGCCGGTCCGGTAGACGAAGTCGGTCGCTTCCTCGTTCGTGAACAGGATGTCGCGCTCGAAACCATGCTCGGCGGTGACGAGGAAGTTCGAGCAGAAGCGCTGGAAGTTCGCCTCCGACGGAATCACGTAGCGGCCGCGGAGCACGCCACCGCCGTTCTGGCTGAGCCGCAACTCACTGACCATCGCGTTCGTAAAGTCGTTGAATCCGATCCCGGTCGCCGGCGTGTACGGGAACGGAACCGTCGACGTCTCGTGGTTCACGAAGAGGTCGACCGTGCCCTTGCCGTTCTTCGAGAACGAGATCCCGTCCGGGATCGACTCGAACATGTAGCCGCTCGAGAGCCTGTCGCCGACGCTGATGAACGACTCGTACGACGCACCCGCGACGACGGCATCGAGCATCGGCCCCTGGGCCGTCTTGAAGCCGGGACTGCCGCTGCGCGCCGCTGTCGTACCGACAACCGCCGCGAGCCCGACCGAAAGCACGAGCAGCGTCGTCGCTCTCCGAAAGTTCCTCATCAAGTTTCCCCTTCTCCCCCTGGAATGTGAACGTGCGGTGAAAGTCCTACCATGCGCCGCCGAGCGGGTCTAGTGCTCCCGCGCGCCGAGCATCAGGTCGAGGAAGACGTTCGGGTCGCGCCGGACGCGCTCGCGCTCTCCCGGGACGCGCTTGCGTAGAACGAGCGCACGCGGATCGGTGAGGCGTAGGAGCCGCCCGTGGGCGATCAGGCGCTCGTCCACGCCGCCGAGCTGACCCGCGAACGTGGTGTAGACGGGGATCCCGAGCGCCACCGCCTCGCGGTTCATGGTTCCGCCGGCCGAGACGACGAGGTCGGCGCGCGCGATCAGGCTCTGCGCGTCGACGGCTCGTTCGGGAACGAGGAGCGACGGTAGTCCGAGATTTCCGATCGTGGCCCGCTGTTCGGCCGTGCGCGGGAGCACGACGGCCTGCACCGCCTCGTCGCGGCCCAACCGCTCGAGCACGCTCGCAAAGAGCGGGCTGCCGTGCCGGTGATAGAGCGAGACCTCCGGCGGCGTACGGACGACCACGAGCACGCGGTCCGGGTCGAGCCCTTCGATCGGCTCCGCGACGGGCTCGAAGTCGGCCAGGTAGTACTCCTCCTTCAGCCCTTCGTAACGGAGGAGTTTCGGCGGCCGGACCCCGTACCGGGTGAGCCGCTCGAGCGGGATCGCCTCAGGAACGACAACCCTCGTCGCGGCGCGGCAGCCGAGCTGGTGCTGGAGCCACGCGAACTCGTAGTCGAACGCGGTCGTGCTCGGAATACCCAGGCGGCGAGCCGTCAGGGCGAGCTCGTGCGAGCCATGCGTCAGCGCCACGTCGAAGCTGCGGTCCCGCGCGAAGCCACGCAATGCGTGGAGGCGGCCGAAGAGCGCCCGCGCTTTCCCGAGCCGCCCACCGCCTCCGTGCCGGGGCCCGACGACATGGTGCTCGATCCCGTGCAGCTCGAGGAGCTGAATCGTCTGCGCGTACTCGCGCGCAGTGACCTCGACCTCGTGGCCGCGTTCTTCGAGCAGGCGGATCAGGGGGCGGAAGATCGGCACGTGCGGCGAATTCGTGATGTCGATCCAGACCCGCACCGGCCCGAGTGTAGATGCGGGATCAAGCGACACCGGCCGCAGCCGATAGGAAGATCGTGGCAGTCCTGCGAGCCAAGCTGCGCATGTCCGAGGTGATCCCGGCACTCTCGTATGCCCTCGACATCACCGAGGGCCAGCCGGCCGGGCACGCGCTTCGCTCGTGTTTGATCGGGATGCGTCTGGCGGACGAGCTCGGCCTCGACCCGCAATTGCGTTCCGACCTCTACTACGCCCTGCTTCTCAAGGACGCGGGGTGCTCGTCGAATGCAGCCAAGATCTGCGCAGCGACGACCTGCGTTTGAAGGGCGGCGTCAAGACGGTCGAGTGGACGAGCTTCTCGGAGAACCTCCTCTGGGCGGTTCGGAACGTGGCTCCCGAGAGCTCTGCTCTTGCGCGTGCGGCGGCGCTCGTCCGGCTGGGGTTGAAGCAGGGCACACAAAAAGACATCTTCGAGACGCGCTGCGAGCGCGGCTCGGAGATCGCGCTCGAGCTCGGTTTCCCGGAGCCGGCCGCCGAAGCCATCCGCACCCTCGACGAGCATTGGGATGGACGCAGCCAGCCTCAGGGGCTTCGCGGCGAGGAGATCTCGCTGCTCGGGCGGATCGTCTGTCTCGCGCAGTCGCTGGACGTCTTCGTAGTCACGCACGGGCTCGCAGAGGCGTTCGAGATGGCCCGCACAAGGAGCGGGAGCTGGTTCGACTCCGCGCTCGTTCGCGCGCTCGAGCCGGCCGAAGCGGACGGTGCGTTCTGGGCTCGGCTCACCTCAGACGACATCCAGGAGCTCGTCGGAGAGATCGAGCCCGCGGACCATGTCGTTCACGTAGACGAGGACGGGCTCGACCGGATCGCGGGTGCCTTCGCCCGGGTGATCGACGCCAAGTCGCCGTTCACGGCGCGCCACTCCGAGCGAGTGGCCGAGATCGCGGTCGGGATCGGCGCCGCGCCGCACTCCTCCACGACATCGGCAAGCTCGGCGTCTCAAATCTGATCCTCGACAAGCCTGGACGGCTGACCGAGGCCGAGCGTGCCGAGATCGAGCTGCACCCCGTCCACACACGAGAGCTCCTCGAGCGTGTGGCGCCGTTTCGCGAGCTTGCCGATGACGCCGGCGACCATCACGAGAAACTCGACGGCAGCGGCTATCCGCGCGGGCTGCGAGGCGACGAGCTGAGCCAGACGGCGCGGATTCTCGCCGTCGCCGACATCTTCGACGCGATGACGGCCGCACGTCCGTACCGCGAGCCGTTGGCGCTCTCGGTCGTCCTGGAGACGCTCGCTGCAGACGCCGGGAGCAAGCGCGACGCGTCCTGCGTCGAGGCGCTGCGCTTCTGGATCGAGCTCGCAGCCGCAGCGTAAGACGAACAACCGCAAGATAAGCTTGGCTTATGGACACTCGCCAGCTCGCGGCGTTTTGCGCCGTGGTCGAGCGCAAGAGCTTCTCGCAGGCTGCGGAGCGGCTCGGGGTCACCCAGCCGGCTGTGTCGCTTCAGGTTCGCGCGCTCGAGAAGCGGCTCGGCGCGCAGCTGCTCGATCGCTCGGGTCGGCGCGTGGAGCCCACCGAGGCGGGGCTGCGGCTCTACCGCGGCGCTCAGCGACTCCTTGCCCTCGAAGAGCAACTCGTCGACGAGGTCGCTGGCGGAGCTGCGGGCGAGCTCTCCGGAGACCTTCGTCTCGGCGCTTCCACCGGGCCCGCCGCGATCGTCGTGCCGCTACTCCTCTGCGAGTTCCAGCGCGAGAACCCTCAGCTCAAGGTCTCGCTCGCCGTACACGACACACAGTCGATTGTCGACCTCGTCGCCGAGCGGGAGCTCGAGCTGGGGATCGTCGGCGCGGCCAGAAGGCATCGGTCGGTCAGTTTCGAGCCGTTCTTCAAGGACGAGGTCATTCTTGCCTGCCCGCCTGGACACCGCTTCGCCGGACGCACGGTCGACCTCGACGAGCTGCGATCCGAGCAGCTGATCGTGATGCAGGAAGGCGCCGGGGTCAGGCAGATCGTCGAGGACGAGCTTCGAGCGCTTGGAACCCGGCTCCGCGACCTCGATGTGCGGCTCGAGCTCGGTCTCCAGGAGTCGGTCCGGAGCGCCGTTCAGGCGGGGTACGGGGTCGCGTTCATCTCCCGTTCCGCGGTCGAGTCCGAGCTCGCGGCAGGAACGCTGGTGGCGGCCCGTGTGCAGGGCATCCACGCCACGCGGGAGATCTCGCTCGTGCGCGCCACCGGTCGGACAGCCACCCGCGCAGCCGACACGTTCGTCTCGTTCGCACGCGGTCGGCTCGAGTGATCGTCCGCTGGGGGATCGCCGAGCTGGACGGGCTGCTCGTCGAGCTCGGGGTCGCGCGCCCGTTCGTCTTCGCGAGCAAACGCTTCACCGAGTTGCCGCTGCGCGGACTTGGTCGCTGGAGCGAGCTGCCGACGGATCGGATCGCCGACGCTGCCGCCGCCGCAAGCGGCGCGGACGTCCTTGTCGCACTCGGCGGTGGGAGCACGATCGACACCGCGAAGGCGGTTTCCTCGGAGACCTCGCTGCCGCTCGTCTCGATCCCCACGACGTACTCCGGCGCCGAGTGGACGGCGTTCTACGGCGTCCGTGACGCTGACAGGCGGATGCGTGGCGGCGGCGGCGGCGCGCAGCTCGCGGGAATCGTCTACGAGCCGGAGCTGACACTCGAGCTCCCTCGCGCCGAGACTGTCGGCACGGCGCTGAACGCGCTCGCCCATTGCGCCGAGGCGCTCTACGTCAAGGAGCGGAACGACGAGGCCGACCGGCACGCGCTCGAGGGCGCGCGGTTGATCTCGAGCTGGCTGCCGCACGTCGTCGCCGGCGAGCGCGATCGACTGGAGGCGCGGACCGAGCTCCTGCGCGGGGCGTGCGAGGCAGGCGCGGCACTCGGCGGGTCGATGCTGGGTCTGGGCCATGCGCTGGCACAGGCACTCGGCGGACGCTATGGGCTGCCGCACGGCGCCATGAACGCACTCTGCCTGCCGCCGGCGCTTCGGTTCAACGCCGAGGTTGCGCCCGCTGCCGTCGCCAGTTTCGGCCGCGCGCTCGGGACCGACGATCCGGCCGGCCGTGTCGAGGAGCTCGCCAGGTTGGCGGGCTTCGAGCGACTGCGCGATTTCGGTGTGCCGGAGGAGGAGCTCGGCGAGATCGCCGAGGCGGTGGTCGTCCGCGCCGGAGCGAAATCGAATCCGCGGCCGGTCTCGGCAGCCGAGGCCGAGGCGCTGCTTCGCTCGATCTGGTGAAGCTTGCGGTCAGCCGCTTCAATCCACGGCTCATCTGTAGCGCTCCCCCTCGTCGCGACGATACGCCCACGCTGCCAGGCCGAAGAGGGCGCCGGTAAAGAGCACGAGCACGAGCCAGGCACTCCATTGAATCGGGTCGTTCCGTGCGATGCCGACGAGCGCGTCCGCCAAAGCTCGCGTCGGCAGGTACGGCGAGACGCGTGCGACGGCATCCGGTAGCTCGTCCGGGGTCGTCCAGAGACCCCCGCAATACGAGAGGCTGAGATAGACGACGTTCGCAATCGGGAGTGCCGCGCGCGGCGGCGCGAGATAGCCGAGTGCGATCCCGAAGAGAGCGAACGGAATCGAGCCGAGGAGCAACGTGCCGGCGAGCTGTGCCCATTGCGTTGCGCGCAGATCCGCCGACGTGGTCATCACAGCCGCGACGAGGACGAGGACCGCCGCCGCCGCCGCGAAGAGGAGAGCGGAGATGATCCTGCCCCCGAAGCGCTCTGCCGGCGAGACGGGGAGCGTGCGCACGTAGCGCTCCCACGGGGTTGCGCGCTCCGTCGCGATCCCGACACCGAACTGGAAGAACGCGACGCCGAGCACGGCGAAGCCGGCGAAAATGGCCATCAGAGCGGTCGCGTCGTCGTTCGAGTTCGGGGCCGCGAAGAAGAGGAAGAACATGGTCGGGAAGCCGAGCGTCGGCACGACGTAGGCGGGCATACGCATGAGCTCGCGCAATGAAGCCCGGGCGTGGAGAGCAGCCACCTTCACTGGTCGTCCCGGGGCAGGAGGCGCAACGCCTCCTCGAGCGGCAGGGGTCGAACCTCGAGGTCTTCGAGGCGCGCGCCCGCGTACACCAATTGACGAAGCACCTGCTCGGGCTCCGGTGCGTGGATAACGACGCGACCGCCGTTCTCGCTGACCTCACCCACGAGATCGGGAGGAAGCGGCTCCCGGCGAAAGCTGATCCGGCCGGCGCCTGCGCGAGCTCGGATCTCGTCCACCGACCCGCTGGCGGCAACACGGCCCCGGTCGATCACCACGACGGTCGTCGCGAGCGCTTCCGCCTCCTCGAGGTAGTGGGTCGTGAGGAGAACGGCGCCATCGGAGGAGACGAACTCGCGAATTGCCTCCCACACCGCTGTGCGCGCCTCGAGATCGAGTCCGGTGGTGGGCTCGTCGAGGACGACGAGCTCAGGATTGCCGGCAAACGCCAGCGCTACGGCAAGTCGCCGGCGCTCGCCTCCCGACAGACCCCCGGTCTGGCGACGGGCGAGCTTGCTCAGCCCAAAACGATCCAGCAGGGAGGCGGCGCTTCGCGGCTTCGGGTAGTGGGCGCAGACGAGGTCGACGATCTCGCCGACGCGGAGCGTCCCCGGGAATGCCATCTCTTGCGGCGTCGTCCCGAGACGACAGCGAGTCGTCGGAATCCGCGGATCGCGGCCGAAGAGCGTGGCGACACCTCGATCGGGGCGGCGGAGGCCGAGGAGCAGCGAGAGCGACGTCGTCTTGCCGGCCCCATTCGGCCCGAGCAGGGCTACGATCTCGCCGCGGGCCGCCTCGTAGGAGACGTTATCGAGCGCCCGGATCTCTCCGAAGGACTTCGAGGCGCCCTCAAGCCGTGCAGCGACGCTCATCCTGGCTGGGTCTCGGCCCGGGCGGCCCGAAGGGCGCCCGCGACGAGCAGGTTGTAGATGACGTGCGCGGCCACAGGCGCTAGGAGCGTTCCCGTCAGGAGGTAGAGGCCGCCGAAGGTCGCTCCCGTGACGACATGGACTCGCCGGCCGTGGGCGTGGGCGAGAGCGAAGGCGGCTGTGGCAGCGGCGAACGCGGCGAACACGGGAATCGTCAGTGCCAGACCTCCTAGGAACAGCCATCTCCAGAGAACTTCCTCGACCGTCGCCCAGCCGACGATGAAGCCCGTCCGCGACGCCCCGGCCGAGCCGACCGCGACGGGGCGGCGCCGCGCGGTGACCGAGTAGAGCGCCGTCCCGAGCGTGAGACCCGCGGCAGTTGCGAGGGCGGGCGATATCCGGAGTTCCGTCGGAGCGGGAATGTCGATTACGAGGGGGAGAGCAAGCGCGAGCGTCGCCCCGAGCGCGATCCGCGACCACAGACCGGCAGGAGTCATTCCGTACCCTCCGTCTCCGCGCGACCCACGGCCAGGAGATAGACCGTCGACTCGTCGACCCCGTTCAGACCCAGAATCCCGTCGACGACGGAGTCGTAGTAGCCGCCGATCGGAAGCGCCGCGAGCCCGAGCGCGGCGGCGGTGAGCAGCGCGTTCTGCATCGCGTGACCCGCCTCGACGAGCGTGAAGCGATAGCCACGCTGCCCGTACTTGAAGCGGCAGCGCCAGAACACGCCCGCGATCGCCATCACCAGAGGGGCGCGGGCGAGCGCCGGATCGACGAGAGCCGCAGCAAGGCAGGCGGCGTCAGCCGGGAGCCGCTCGAGGCATCGCCCGAATGGATCGAAATGATGAACGCTCGCCGGCACGCCGTCGACGCGGTTCGCAAAGACGTAGAGCTCGAGCGGGTAGAGGGCGCCGCCAGATGGAATCGTGCGCCGCCCATGGCTCAGGCATCCGTTGAGCGCGCAAGTCAGCGTCGCCAACTCGACGAGCGAGAGGCGAGAGTCGGGCGCGGGTGCACGCGAGCGGCGCGTGACGAGAGCCTGACCGAGCTCGGCACGCGGCCACACCGGCTCGGGAAGCAGCAGCCGAGGACGCTGGCTGTGCCGCCGGCCGGCGCGAGCGACCGAGAGCTGCAGGTCGGGGTGTTGCTCGAGCAGACGGATGCCGCGGGCACTCGCTCCGGCCGACGAGGGATAGAGCTTTGCTGCCTCGTGATACGTCTCCGCGGGATCGTCCAGCGCAACGCCGTCGCCGTACACGACCGAAGCGAGCTGGATGGTGGGCACTCGAGAGGTCACGGAAAAGGATGGGGCCAGGGGTTCAGATCGTCCAAGAATCGACCCGGTCGCGTCAACGTGTCCTTTGTGGACAGGTGGAGGAGGCGCGTCGCGCCCTGGAAGCGGGCGACGTGAGGCACATCGAGCGCGCAGAGGCCCGGCGCCACTGTCTTGATCACCCTCAGGCCGGTCTCGCGGACATCGGGGGCGGTCACATCGACGGCATACGCTCCGGAGCCTGCGGCGGCGATCCGTTCGACCAGTTCCTCGACTCGCTCCTCAGCCGAAGAAGCGTCGAGGCTCGGCACCTCCGAGCTTCGGTGCAGAGACCCGGAGGTCAGGAACTCAGCGGCCGCGGCATGCGCGTCGTCAGCGTAGAACCGGATGTGGTCCTCGAGCGTCAGCACGTCGGTCGCATCTGCCGCGAACGTCCGCTCCGGCTCGACGAGCGCGAGCTTGCGTGCCGCCGAGCGTGTCGCGAACGCCTCGGCGAGCGCCTTGAACCACGCCTGCTCGAGCGTCGGAGCGGCAGCCGCACCGACGCCGAGAGCCGCTCCCGAGCCCGGCGCCAGCACAACACCGAGCACGATCGGCAGACCGTGAAAGCTCGAGAGGTCGACCGCGCGATACTCGAGGCCGGTCGGCTCGAAGTAACGATCGGCGAGCTCCACGAGCCGCGGGTCGTCGCGCCAGTCGAGGAGAGGCGGCGACAACCGGTTCGCCCACACGAGCATGAAGGCGTCTCGCTCCAGCAGCTCGAGGAGCCCGCGTTCGGTGGCTTCGATCTCCGAGGTGGCGCAGGCGAGTCCGCTGCTCGTCGCGTAGCCGATCCGAGACTCGCCAGTGCGGACGGCGTCGGCGAGGAACACGAGCTCGACGGGCAGCCAGGCAGGTTGGCCACTCGCGAGATCGACGCCGTCGACCCAACGGAGCCGCGTCTCGCTCCCGAAGGGGACGAAGGGGAACCTCGGCCGGGCGTACTGCTCGGCGCTGAAGAGGCCGAAGGACCTAGGGTGAACGGCTATGCCGCTCAACTCGTCCGCCGTGGCGACGACGAAGCGCTCGTACGGGAGGTAGCTGGCGCTGTAACGCTCGACGCTTTCACCGATCGCCGCCGCCACCGCCTCGCGCCGCGAGCGGCCGGTGCCGTTCGCGGAGACGACGTGATCGAGCGAGCAACCGATCAGCTCGTCGGCGGTAGCCGGCACCGTGGAGACCCGGAACAGAGGTGGCTCGTCGGTGCCTGCGAGAGTCTCGTCGAGCCGGCAGATCACGCCGACTCGGGGTGAGACGAGCGGCCGCATCCGAGCCGGTACAGCTTCGAGCAGCGGGTTCATCGGATCACCGGATTCGCTTCGTACCAGGGGAGCGGCGACGCGGAGCGGTTCGCGGGGGAACAGGCGGGACAGCGAGGAACGCGCAGGAGCGCATGGGCACGTACTTCGAAGGTGCCGGTCGTCTCGATCGTCAGCACGGATCCGGGGAGCGCCGGATCGCGTAGCGCGATCCAGCGGACGACGACGTGGGCCGTCGCAGCAACGACGAGCGCTTCGAGCGCAGCCGGGAGAAGGCAGGCACGGCGAACAGGTCGAAGCTCTGCGAGGTCGTCTGCACAGCCGCTCGTCGAGTTACGACGAACGAGAAGGCACTCATGGCACGCCGTCTCGTGTGGGATTACGAGTGGGCCGATCGTCGCGGTCGCTCCGTCGTAGTCCCCGGCCGGAAGCCACACGCCGCCCTCATCGAGCGCACGGCGGTTCCACGCCTCGAACGTCGATCGCTCCGCGGGCGTGGCGAGTACGACGGTGAGGTCCACCGAGCGACCCGGGGGCGAACACACAGTTCCGATTCCGGACGCGTGCAGCACGCGAGCGAGAGGTTCGGCCAGAGGCGCCGCACCGACGATTGCGACCGCTGCGGCGTCGAGCCGCGCCCGCAGGATCGATACCGGGAGGGACGAGATCTCGGCCAGGGCTTCCGCATCGGCCAGGCGACCTTCGTCGGGACCCTCGACGAGCAACCGGTTCTCGGTGAGGAGCTCGAGCGCGCCTATGACTGCTTGCGAGACCGGACGACCGACGATGCCGATCAGCTCGTCGGTCGTCCGGTTGCCGTCGAGGAGTGGCAGGAGCCGAGGCAGCAGCGTTCTGGCCGCGGCTCCGGAGAACCGGACGACGGTGCCGGAGTGCTCGAGAAGCAGAGCGTTCTCCGTTGTCGCGAGCCGGTACCACGGCTTCAGCAGCGGCCGCTCCGGGACGGCAAGGCGCTCCATCCGTCAGGGACAGAACGCAACGCACGCGCAGCAGGAGCAGCTGCAGCAGCTGATGTCGATGTTGAGGGCGAGCGATGCGTTGCCCGCTCCTCTGGTCTCCGCGGTGAGCTCGAGAAGCTCGGCGGTGAGGCGGCTGAACATTGGCTTGTCCTTTCTCGTCGGGGCTGGAGAGGCGCCGTCTGCGGGAGGCCGGTCTCTGCGAGCATGCCGATTCGGACGGGGCTCTTTGTCACAGCACTGCAACAGATGTGTGCCGATTTCGTGCAGCCGTGAAATAAGATCGACTAATGCGACGGATTATCGGCACTGGTACCATCCGCACGTGCTCGCCACGCCCCAATTCGACGTGCTGGTGATCGGCAGCGGCGCCTCCGGACTCGCCGCTGCGGTCTCGTCGGAGCGGGCCGGTGCGCGCGTCGCCCTCGCGACCAAGGGATCGATCCAAGCCTGCAACTCGGCAAAGGCACAGGGCGGGATCCAGGCATCGTTCGGGGAGGACGACTCGCCCGAGCAGCATGCCGCCGACGTCTGGAGGAGCTCCCACGAGAGCGCCGACATGCGGCTCGTCGAGGCGCTGACCGGCGACGCGCGGAGCGCGATCCACTGGCTCGAGGAGCTCGGCGTCGAGTTCACCAGGGACGGTGTCAACGGCGCCCCTGCGGGGCGACGTGGCGGCTACCGGCTCGCTCGGTGCGGCGGCGCATCCGCGAAGCGCCTACTCCAGGTCGGCGACCGCACCGGCCATGCAATCACGAAGGCGCTGCGCGAGGCCTTCGAAGCCGGTGCCGGCACGCTCTTTGCGAACAGTCCGCTCCAGAGCCTCGAACCTCTCGCCAACGGCTGGCGAGCGCGCTGCGGCGAACACGAGCTCGATGCGGCGACGGTCGTGCTCGCGGCCGGCGGGCGCTGCTTCAAGGTGGCCGAGGAGCGGGGCGAGCTCTCGACCAACCATCCGAACGCGACGGGCGAGGTGACGCGCCTCGCAGTCGACCTCGGCGCCGAGGCTCGCGACCTCGACGAGCTCCAGTACCACCCGAACGGCGGCGCGTGGCCGGAGACGATGCAGGGCTACTCGATCCCGGAGACGACGCGCGCCTACGGCGCCGTGCTCCTGAACGCGGACGGCGAGGAGTTCACCGACTCCCTCGGCCCCCGGGACGTCGTCAGCCAGGCGATCTTCGACGAGGTCGCGAACGGCAAGGGGGTGGAGACGGAGGACGGCCGGCCCGCGGTCTATCTCGATACGACCCGGATCGCGCAGGACGACGCGGAGATCTCCCTGCCGTACATGCTGCGGCGGTACCGTGGCGCCGGCATCGATCCGCTCGAGGAGAAGATCCTGACCTACCCGGTGCTCCACTACCAGAACGGCGGCCTCGTGATCGACACCGACGCGCAGACGACCGTCGAGGGTCTCTACGCGTGCGGCGAGATCGCCGGTGGCACCCACGGCCGCAACCGGATGATGGGAAACTCGCTGCTCGAGTGCTGCGTCTTCGGGCGCCGCGCCGGCCGGGCAGCCGCAGAGAAGGCGAGCACATGAGCACCACGATGACCACCGATCTCCAGCACGCCGTCGAGGACGCCGCCGCCCACCTCTACGTCTGGGCGCTGAAGGACATCCCCCAGGACCTGCGCGACGCGCTGGCGGCTGCGCTGGAGCGGGAGACCTCGGTCACCGGCCAGCGCGTCCTCCAGACGATCCACCGCAACGTGAACATCGCCGACGACCAGAAGAACCTCGTCTGTCAAGACACCGGGATCGCGGTCTACACCTGCCGCGTCGGCGAGCACTTCCCGCTCCATCCGACCCGGATCTACGAGGCGCTCCGCGACGGAACCGGCCGCGCGACCGTCGAGCATCCGCTCCGCTCGAACGCCGTGCACACGATCACGCGCGAGAACACCGGCCCGAACATCGGGTACCGCCTGCCGATCGTCCACTGGGAGTTCATCCCCGACTGGGACGGGCTCGACGTCAAGTGCGTCCCCAAGGGCTCGGGCTCGGAGAACATGAGCTTCCTGAAGATGTGTGTCCCCGCCGACGGGGTGAAGGGGATCAAGGAGTTCGTGCTCGAGTCGATCGTGGGCGCCGGCGGCAAGCCGTGCCCGCCCGGGATCGTCGGGGTCGGGATCGGCGGCACCGCCGACTACGCGATGTACCTCGCGAAGGAGGCGATCACCCGGCCGGTCGGGACGCGGAACCCCGACCCGCTCGTGGCCGAGCTCGAGGACGAGCTCTACGGCCTGCTGAACGAGACCGGGATCGGGCCGATGGGGCTCGGCGGCGACGTGACCGTGCTCCAATGCCACATCGAGCACGCCGACACGCACATGACGCTGAACCCGGTCGCGGTCAACTACCAGTGCTGGGCTGCGCGGCGCGCCTCCGTCCACGTCGACGCGCAGGGCAACCTCGACTACGACCGGGAGTTCTAGGCGATGGCGAACCACACCGTCACGTTCCCGATCACCGACCCGCAGGAGATCCTGAAGCTGCGCGCCGGCGACGAGGTGACCGTCCAGGGCCACATCATCGGGATCCGCGACCGCACCCAGATCCGGATCTTCGACCAGGGCATCGAGCCGCCGCTGGATCTCTCCGGCGCCTTCCTCCTCCATACGGCGCCGGGCGTCCGCAAGCTCGAGAACGGCCGTTACGAGAAGGTCTGCATCGGCACGACGACGAGCGCCCGCATGGTGCGCTTCACCGAGCCGCTCGGCCGTCAGTACGGCGTGCGCGCGATCTGCGGCAAGGGCGGTCTCCCTGACGAGGCGATCGCGCCGATGCACGAGCTCGGGATGGTCTACTTCGCGATCGTCGGCGGCGCGGCTGCGCTCGAGACGACGCAGATCGAGGAGATCGAGGACGTGTTCTGGGAGGAGCTGATGCCCGAGTGCCTCTGGAAGTTCCGCGTCAAGGACTTCGGGCCGCTCATCGTCGGAATCGACGCCCACGGCAACTCCCTCTTCCACGACGTCCAGACCGCCGCCCAGGAAAAGCTGAAGGAGCTCTATGCCCGCCTTTGAGGACTTCCTCGACCTGCCCTCGCGGACCGCGAAGCCGCGTGAGAGCGGGCTGACCCATGTGATGGACAAGGGTCTGAACATCCGCGAGATCGAGGGGCTCTTCGACACCGCGGGCGACTACGTCGACATCGTCAAGCTCGGCTGGGGCACGAGCTACGTGACCCAGAACCTCGAGAAGAAGATCGCGCTCTACCGCTCCTTCGACACGCCCATCGTCTGCGGCGGGACGCTCTTCGAAGCCGTCTACGCGCGCGACAAGCTCGACGGCTTCAAGCGCTGGCTCGAGCACTTCCGCTTCTCGCACGTCGAGATCTCGGACGGAACGCTCGAGATCCCACGCGAGCGCAAGCTCGAGCTGATCGCCGATTTCGGTCGCGACTTCACGGTGCTCTCCGAGGTCGGCTCGAAGGACTCTGACGTCGTCTTCGCTCCCTATCAATGGGTGGAATGGATCAAGGAGGAGCTCGACGCCGGCGCCTGGAAGGTGATCACCGAGGCACGCGAGGGGGGCACCGCCGGGATCTTCCGCAAGGACGGCGACATGCGCACCGGCCTGATCGACGAGATCGCGCATTCGATCGACTTCCACGACCTGATCTTCGAGGCGCCCGCGAAGAGCGCCCAAGCCTGGTTCGTGAAGCAGTTCGGCCCGGAGGTCAACCTCGGCAACATCGCGCCGGAGGAAGTGATCCCGCTTGAGACGCTTCGACTAGGGCTCCGTGGCGACACGCTGAAGGAGATCCTGCTCGGAGACGGCGTCACGGCGTAGCCTCCGCGCGTGACCTCGTTCACGTGGGAGCAGGTGCGGGCGCGGCGGCTGGGGCGGCATCGGCTCGTGAAGCCCGCGCCACGCGCGAGCCTCGTCGAGGTCGTGCGCGACGTCGGTGGGATTCACGCGCAGGTGATGTCCGCGGCCGAGCTCGCGCTTTCGGTGCGAGTTCGGGGGCTGACGCAGGATTACGTTGCACGCGCTCTCTGGGAGGAGCGCACCCTCGTGAAGACCTGGACGCTGCGCGGCACGCTCCACCTCCACCCCGCGGACGAGCTAGGCCTCTGGCTCGCCGCCCGGCGAGCGGTCGTCGGCGACTGGTACTTCGCCAACGAGGTACGACCGAGGGAGGCGAAGCAGATTCTCGCGGCGCTCGCCGACGCGCTCGACGGACGATGTCTCACGCGCGAGGAGCTCGTCGAGGCGGTTACTCCGCACGTGAGCGGCTGGGCGCGCGAGCACATCGGCTCGGGCTGGGGCACGGTCCTCGGGCCGGCGGCTCTGAACGGGACGCTCGTCCACGGGCCGCCGCGGGGAACCCGGGTGACCTTCGTGCGACCGGACCAATGGCTCGCGACACAGCACGAGTGGGAGCCGCCGGCCGCGCTCGCCGAGATCCTGCGCCGCTATCTCGCCGCGTTCGGGCCGGCGACGCACAGGGATTTCGCTCAATGGATCGCCGGCTCGCACCTCAAGGCGAAGGACGCGAAGGCGCTGCTCGACTCGATCGCAGGCGAGCTCGTCGAGGTCGAGATCGAGGAGAGACCAGCCTGGCTGCTCGCCGACGACGCACGACGACCGGTACGAGCGGAAGGCATCCGCTTGATCCCGGAGTACGACGCGTACGTGATGGGCTTTCGCGAGCGGGAGCACCTCTTCTCGCCCGACGCGGTGGCGCGGACGAAGGCGCACGGCAAGGGCCGTCTCGAGGGACCGGGCGCGCTCTCGTGGCTGCTCGTGGACGGCGCCGTGGCGGGCACCTGGTCGCGGAAGCGCGTCGGCGCGAGGATCGAGGTGCACGTCGAGCCGTTCGAGAAGCTGACGAAGGCGCAGCTCGCCGGCGTGGAGGCGGAAGCCGAGCGGGTCGCCACGTTCTACGGCCTCGAGCCGAAGCTGTCCGTGCGCTGACAGCCGGCGAGCCGTACGGACATGCCACACTCCCGGTCGTGGTTCCCGAGGCTCCTCTGCGGCAGAGCAAGAACGGACTCGTGACGGACGGCGAGGGCTGGTTCGTCATCAACGCGCGCGAGTCCCGCTGGCGCGACGAAGGTCCCCTCGGCTCCTACTGCACGTTCGAAGGGAAGCGGCGGTTTCCCCACTTCGGCATCAACATCAGCGTCCTGGAACACGGTGAGGCGATGGCGATGTACCACCGCGAGAATGCCCAGGAGGGATTCCTCGTGTTGGCCGGCGAATGCACGCTGATCGTCGAAGGGAAGCGTCGGCCTCTGACGACGTGGGACTTCTTCTACTGTGCGCCCGGAACCGAGCATGTCATCGTCGCGACGAGCGAGCAGAGCGCGGTCGTGCTGGCCGTCGGAGCGCGTGGCCGAGGTGTCGGCGGCGGCGTCGTCTACCGAGTGTCGAAGGCGGCGGGCCGCTACGGAGCCAGCGTGGATCGCGAGACGACGAGCTCTGCCGAGGCCTACGCCGAAGCTCACGCCGAACTGCCCAGATCGAGATGGGTTGCATACAGCGAGGGCTGGCTGCCCAACGACCGCCGACTCAGCCCGGTACTACATGTTCGTGACCAGCTCGCGTGCCACGATCAGCAGAGCTGGGCGATGCGCCCGGTATCGACGTCGTAGAGGAACCCGCCCACCCGGAGGTGCGTGAGGTAGGGCCACGATTGCACCCGCTGGACGTCGGCGCGGACGGTTGCCTCCTGGTCGTTCGACACGAGGAAGGCGAGGCTCCGCGTGTCGGGCCCGCCAGCCTCGCTCACCGCTGCGTGCACCTCGTCCTCGTCGCCCGCCGCCATTCGGCACTTCGTGTGGGCGACGATCATGGCCCGGTCGACGCCGAGCAGGTACGACGCGAGCACGAGCGTGCGGAGGACGTCGTCGGTGACCCGGGCACCGGCGTTCCGCAGGATCTTTGCGTCGCCCGGGCGTAGGCCGAGCAGCGCCAGCGGCTCGATTCGCGAGTCAAAACACGTGAGGACGGCGAGGCCTTTCGCCGCGCGCGCCTCGAGCCCTCCCAGCCGAAAGTCCCGCGCGTAGGCAGCGTTCGCGGCGAGCACGTCGGTGAACGTCTCATCGCCCGGCACGGCCGCATCGTAGGCCAGCTCGCGTGTGCGCGGTACGGGGAGCTCGGGCCTCCTTACACTCCGCATGTGAGCGGCGTCGATGCAGCATGGGAGAAACGGATCTCGGATCTGTGGACGGAGCTGGAGGATCACGACGCGGAGGAGTTCGTCGCTCTGGTCGACGGCCTGGTTGCCGTGCTGCCCCAGGGAAGCGCGATCGGGTTCTTCGAGCGCGCTTCGGCGCTCGATTCCACCGGCCACTCGGATCGGGCGGTGCCGCTCTATAGCGCCGCTCTCGACGCAGGGCTCTCCGGTGAGCGTCGCCGGCGGGCGATCATTCAGATGGCGAGCTCGACCCGGAACGTCGGGAACCCCGAGGACGCTGTCGCCTTGCTGTCGGCCGAGCTGGACGCCGCGACCGATGCCCTGGACGGCGCAGTCCGCGCCTTCCTGGCGCTCGCCCTCGTCGATGTGGGCCGCGAGCGCGAAGCCGTCGCTGTCGCCCTCACCGCCCTCTCCGAGTACCTACCGCGGTACAACCGATCTGTCGCCCGCTATGCGGAGGAGCTCGCGGCCGAGGGCTCCGATCCCTGAATCTGTGGCGCGAGTGACGTCGGCGAGGGCGATTGTGGCGCCGCTGGCACCTCAACCGGCAGACGCGGTGACGACGTTCGCGCTCATCCACGGCGCCTGGGGGGACCGGGTGGCATGGGTCGGGGTGCCCGACGAGCTGCGGAGGATGGGCCACGAGGCGGTCGCGCCCGACCTTTCATGCGACGAACCCGGCGCGACGTTCGACGACGACGCTGCGATCGTCCTCGGTGCGCTCGAGGATGTCCGGGGCGACGACGTCGTGGTGGTGGGATTCTCGCTCGGCGACCACACAGCAGCGCTTGTCGCTGCCGCGCGGCCGGTTCGCGAGCTCGTCTACCTCGCCGCCATGGTTCCCGAGCCCGGCGTGAGCTTGTCCCACCAGTTCGGACACGGCGACAGGATGCTGCTGCGCGAGTACGCGGCCGGCGTCGAGGGACCGGACGAGCAGGGGCTCAGCAGGTGGGTCGACTTCGACGCGTACTACCGCAACGTCGTGCCACGACTGCCCCGAGCCTGTCGCCCGGGAGAGGTTCGAGCGCAGTCGCGAGCTCCCGGGCAGCCACTCCCCGATGGCGTCGCGGCCCGAAGAGCTGACGCGTTTGTTGGTAGCGGGCGTATCGAAGGACGGTTCGCACGGCGAGGCTTCGTGACGGCCGGACACTCGTTCGCCGCCCGCCATAGCCGCGGTCGGGCCGGCCAGTGCAGGACGAGCACCGCTGACGATTGAGTCCGCCATCATGCTCCGAGATGGCCTACGACGAAACCCTCGCCGCCCAGATTCGCGAGCTGGTTGCCGATGAACCCGGTCTGACCGAGAAGAAGATGTTCGGCGGGCTCGCGTTCCTGATCAGCGGGAACATGGCTGTAGCAGCGAGTGGCCGAGGAGGCATCATGGTTCGCTTAGACCCACAGGAGTCAGAGACGCTCGTGGAGACGACGGATGCTCAGCACATGGTGATGCGAGGCAGACCGATGCGAGGCTGGTTACGAGTGGCTCCGGAGCACCTTCGCGCCAGATGCGAGCTCGCAAGATGGGTCGAAGTCGGCATGACGTGCGCACGTTCGCTACCCGAGAAGCGATAGGAACGACGCGGCACGTGTTCGTCGGCGGGCGACGGCCCGTGCGCAATCCTCGCGGCGTCGTCGCGCCAATTCCAGAGGACGGACCGTGGGGCTTCTATTCGGTCGACGAGGCGGCCGCTCGCTACAACGCGTCTTCTCCAGAGGAGACGCAGGATGGCAGCGTCGCCTACGCGCGTTTTCCTGCGGAACAGGAGACGCGCTATCCCGGCGCACTGCTTTCGGGCGGATAACCGCAGCCGGCGATCTCGACGCGGTAGCGGCGGGGCCGCCTGGCCGGCGTTCGGGAGCGTCCCTAGACGTGACCGACCAGGTTCGGTCTACGCAGTTTCGACTGCACCCAGCCCGAGCCACGAAGCCAGGTCTTCCAGCTCGGACTGCACGGCTTTGCTCATGACGCGGGTGAACTTCACGTCCTCGTGGATCGCGTGCACCCGCAGCACCGAGGCCTTGCGGTCGGCGGTGGCGTCGACCTTCCCGACCAGCCGATCGTCGTGGAGTACCGGGAGGGCGAAGTAGCCCCAGCGGCGCTTGGCCGCGGGCTTGTACATCTCGAGGGTGTACTCGAAGTCGAACAACTCCTGGGCGCGGACCCGGTTGTGGACGAGCCTGTCGAACGGCGAGAGCAGCGCCGTGCGCCCCTCGAAGTCCTGGTCGAGCGCGGCGGGGTCGACGCGCCACTCGCTCGAGGTGTCCTCGACGACGGCCGGCTCGCCGGCCTCGCCGACATCGGCCGGCTCCATCGGCATGGCGACGCTCTTCTGACGGGCGATGCCGAGCGAGGCGAGCCGCCGCTCGTTCTTGACCCGGTGGGCCTCCTCGACCGACGGGACGACGACGTCGGCCGGATACACCCGCTCGGCCAGGTCCCACAGCCGCTCCCGCCCGACGCGCCCGGCGATCGCGATCTCACCGCGCATCATCAGGGACTCCAGCATCTGGGTGACGTTGCGGTTGTTGGTCCACCCGGTCGAGACCCACGGCACCACGCACGTGTCCGGGATATCCCGTGACGTCATCGGACCGGAGTCGCCGAGCAAGTTCAGGATCGCCCGCCGGAAGGGGTCGTTGTCGCGGATCCAGGCACGCGTGCGCTCGTAGCTGGGCCAGTCGGCCGCGCCCGCGAGGTACAGGCTCACGTCGCTCATCGGCCGCACCAGCGCGTTGTGCTCGAACAGCGTGCGGTCCTGCTCCAGGGCCTGCCGAAGGTGGGCGGGCTGGTACGCCGAGCCAAGGCGGCTCCAGGCGACGAGGTCCGCGTTTGGCGCGATCACCGCGGTCGGATCGATCTGCAGCAGCGTCAGCTGTTGCACCACCGTGAGCAGATCTTTCGGTCGGCGTGCGTCGAGCAGTTGGGCGCGTACCGCGATGCGCCGGGCCTGCGCCTTGGTGAGTCGGTGCACGGCCAGGTCGATACCTAGCGGCCGATCAGTTCCTTGAAGGCGGGCTCCTCGCGGATCGGGTCGAAGTCCGAATCATCCTGTGCCAGGGTGCGAAACTGCTCAGACATCTCGATCGCGCGCCGGAGGTGATCGACGGCGCCCGTCGTGCGGCCGGACATGCTCTCGCAGCAGGCGAGGTTGTAGAACAGCAAGGCGTACTGCGGATTTGCGTCGACAACTTCGCGGAGGCGATCAGCAACCTCGGCGTGCTCGCCCCTCTCGTAGAGGGGCCAGAGCGGCGCCCAGAGCTCCCAGCCTCTGGCCTCGTAGGCCTTCCCCGGGGTGCCGCCGAGCGCGACGATCGTCGTCCCGGGCTCCTCGGCGAACGCCGTCCGCGTCACAGCGGGGCGAACAAAGACGAAGGTGCCGGCGGGAGCGTCCACCCGATCGCCGTCGAGCTCGAACACGGCGCGCCCCTTCAAGACGAGGTAGAGCTCCTCGTCCGAGTCGGACTCGTCGTGCTCGTTGATGATCCGCTCGCCCGCCTCACGGCCAGTCCACGCCGTGGCTCCGAAGCCCGTGATGCCGAAGTGATGCCGGACGGGTCGAAATGCACGGCGCCCGTCCTTGATCTCGTCGATCTCGTCGAGATGAGCAACCGAGTAACCACTCATAAGACCTCCTTCACGGCGTCGATGCTGGCTGTGCTACCACCGAGCTACGGGCGAGTAACATCCGTCTGGGCCGGCGTGAGGGGATGACGCCAGAGCGCGCAAGCAAGGTCTGGACCCGAACTACGCTCCCAGAGATGCGCCACTTCATCACCATTTACGTGGCGGCCCTCGGGGACTCCAACCCGTGAACACCTAGCCGACGCGCCGGCTCATGGCGAGTAGGCGCAGTGTCAGAGATGCCGACTCACTTTGAGCAGATGTCTCGCGTTTACAGCGAGGAGACGTGGAGCGTGTACGGCCTACTGGATCGAAGCCTCGAGCTGCGCGGGCCCGACTCGCTGCACGATCTCGCCGCCGAGTACCTCGTGCCGGGAGCGGTGATCCTCGACGCCGGCTGCCGCGATGCGGCGGACCTGATTCGACTTGTCCAGGCACATGACGCGACCGGGGTCGGCGTCGATCCCGTCGAGATCCACGTCGCGCGGGCGCACGCAGCGGTGGCGGCTGCGGAGCTCGGCTCACGCGTCGAGATCGTTCAAGGCGTGATGGAAGCGCTCCCGCATCCCGATGGCCACTTCGACCTCGTCTGGTGCCGCGACGTCGTCCAGCAACTCGACCTCCTCGTGCCCGCCGTCAAGGGGGCCGCCCGCGTGCTCAAGCAGGACGGCCACATGCTGGTCTACACGGTGTTCGTCACGGATCTGCTCGCGCCCCAGGAGTTCGAGATGCTCGAACGCCACATGGGCAACGTCTCGTCGAATCTCATCGAGCGCAACGTCGAGGAAGCGTTTGAAAGCGCTGAACTGGCGATCGAGCGCAAGGACGCGATCGGGACCGAGTACAAGGAATACACCGAGGAACGAACGCAACCTGGCTCGAAGACGCTGTTGCGGATCGCGCGCCTGCGCCGACTCCGAAAGTCGCTCACAGAGAGGACATCTACAACCATGTCGAGGCGAACCTGCACTGGGAGGTGTTCCAGTGCCTCGGGAAGCTGCAGCCCACCGTCTACGTGCTGAGACACCGATAACTCCAGGGAGACGCGCGAATCGACGACATGGCGCGACGCGGGGAGAGACCGCTCAGCGAACCCGAGCCCGCCAGCGACTGAGGACTACAACCTCGGACGTCAAGCGCATCGGCTGTACCAGCGTGGGGAAAGTGTCGCCCGAGGGGGCAGGGACGGCGCTGGATAGTCTGATCTCTTCGTGGCTTCGCCCGCTCTTCGACCAGAGTTCAGCTCGAGGATGTCCCGCTCGCCGTGGAATTTCGGCGGCGGTCCGGTGATGTGATTCTCTCAAGAGGGTATCCGGCTAGCCTCCCCTTCCTCGAATCGTGAGCGGCGTCAAAGCGTTTCCCTGCGCTCCGACAGGCTAATCCGCCCGTCCTGGCGACCTTCAGTCGAGCGAGTCGAGCGCGAGCGCGACCGCCTCGTCCGCCGTCAGCGTCCGACCTTGCTCCCACGCCTCGGCGAACGCCGCTTCGTCGAGGTGAGTGCGGATCGATGTGATGGTCCTCTCGTTCATCCTCCCGACCCAGGCTTCGCTGACGCCGATCTGCTCTCGCAGGCCCTCGAAGCAGGAGAGCAGCCGGGCAGAGGTGTCCGCTTTCCCGCCGAACACGGCTAGAACTTCGGCCGCGCGACAAAGACCCTGCGCCACGTCCTGGAGAGAGCCGATCTCGCGGCAGGCAAGAAGGTTTTCCTTCATCAGAGCGAATGCATCCTCGACCCGGCCCTGGTCGACGGCGATGATCGCCAGGGAGCCCAACGTCCCCGCCTCCGTCCCCTTGAAACCGCGTGCTCGGGCCCGGTGAAGGTTCTCCTCGTGCAGCGTGCGAGCTCGCTCGATGTCGCCGCGGCTGTAGTACGTGAACGCGAGGGTGCGAGTCGCCGCGGCCGCAAATTCGTCGTCGCCAACTTGGACGAAGAGATCCAGGCTCTCTTCGCCGAACTGCTGCGCCCGCTCGAAGTCTCCCTCCTCGATGCAGGCTACGCAGAGCGCGTTGAGAGCCTCGGCCGCGCCCCGCAGGTCGCCAAGCTGGCGATAGAGCGCCAGCGCCCTCTCGGCGATCGATTTGGCCGCCGCCGCATCTCCGCCCCCGTACACCATGAAGGCTGCTCCGTTGAGAGCCCTGGCACGGGCCGCGGTCGGGCGCTCCTCGACAGAGAGCGCGCTCTCGAGGCGATGCCTGCCCTCGGCGACGTGCCCACCGTGGTGCCAGAAGTCGGACAGAGCTCCTGCAAGTTGCAGGACGAGTTCGCTCTCCCCTGAAACCGCAAGGTAGTCGAGCGCTGCGCGGAGATTGTCGTGCTCGTGCTCCAGCCGCTCGATCCACTCCGCGGAATACATGCGTGTGTTGGGCGCCGCTTCTTCCGCGAGCGCGAGGAAGTAGTCCGCGTGGCGCCGCCGTAGGTGATCGCCTTCGCCGGAAGCTTCAAGCCGTTCCGTCGCGTACTCGCGGATCGTCTCCAGCATCCAGAAGCGCTCGCCCTCGCGGACGCGCACAAGGCTCTTGTCGACGAGCGACTGGAGCGTGTCGAGGTCGGCGTCGCACACGGCCTCCGCGGTCTCGAGCGTGCAGCCACCGGCGAAGACGGCGAGGCGGGCGAAGAGCCGTTGTTCGTCCTCGTCGAGCAGGTCGTGGCTCCACTCGATCGTCGCCCGCAGCGTCTGCTGGCGCGGGTCGACGCCGCGGCCTGCCTTGAGCAGGTCGAGCCGCCCGGCGAGGCGGTCGAGGAGCTGCTCGGGGGAGAGGACGCGCACGCGCGCCGCTGCCAACTCGAGCGCGAGCGGCAGCTGCTCGAGCCGCGCACAGAGCTCCGGCACCGCCGCGCTCGAAGCAAAGCCCGGGTCGGCGGCGCGGGCCCTGGCAAGGAAGAGCTCGGTCCCGTCCTGCGGCTCGAGCGGGGGGACCGGGTAGGCCTGCTCGCCGGGGACGCGGAGCAGCTCTCGGCTAGTTACAAGCAGCTGGAGGTTGGGGCAGGAGGCGAGCAGCTCGGACAGGCCGGCGGCCGCGTCGACGACGTGCTCGAAGTTGTCGAGGAGCAGCAGCAGCGATTGGTCGGCGATGTGCTCGGCCAGACCGTCCTTGGCGCCGAGCGCTTGCCCGGCTGTCTCCGGCACGAGCGCCGGGTCGCGCAGCGGCGCGAGCGGCACCCAGAAGATCCCGTCGGGGTAGCGCTCGGAAGCCTCGGCGGCAGCCTGAAGGCCGAGCCGCGTCTTGCCCGTCCCGCCCGGCCCGGTCAAGGTGAGCAGGCGGACGTTTTCGTTCGAGAGCAGCCCCCGTACCTCCTCCAGCTCCCGCGCGCGCCCCAGGAACGGCGTCGCGGGGATCGGCAGATTCGTCCGGTAGAGGCTCTTCAGCGGCGGGAAGTCCTCGTCGCCGAGCTGGTAGATCCGCTCGGGCGCAGACAAGTCCTTCAGCCGGTGCTCGCCCAGGTCGCGCAATCCGTCGATACTCGCCAACGCCGCCGTCGAGGACGAGGCGAGCACCTGCCCGCCGTGGCCGGCGGCGGCGATTCGCGCCGCTCTGTGCACGTCGACCCCGACGTAGCCCTCCTCGGCGACGTGGGGTGTGCCGGTGTGGATTCCCATCCGTACGCGGATCGGCCCGGCGGCCAGTCCTGCCAGCGCCTGCTCGGCCGCCGCCAGCGCCCCCGGCGCGGTCGGGAAGGCGACGAAGAAGGCGTCGCCCTGCGTATCGACCTCGACCCCGCCGTGTGTGGCGAACGCCTCGCGCAGGATGCGACGATGCTCCGCGAGCGCCTGCGCGTAGTGTTCCGCGCCGAGCTCGTGCAGCAGCTTGGTCGAGCCCTCGACGTCCGTGAAGAGGAAGGTGACCGTGCCGGAAGGGAGGTCGCCCCGCATAGCATCATCATGTATCAGCGCGGCGGCGAACTCACGCTGCGACACACCGCGGTTCAAATTCACCCCCGCCTGGGCCTCTGTGCCGGCCAAGAAGGGGCAGCTGACCGGCAACCACTTTTCTCTCACGCGAGCGTGACGGTGACCTCCTGGATCGGGTGACGGTGGAGCTCGCGCTCGGCGGCGAGGGCGAGCTTGGCGAGGTCGCGGTAGCCGATGACCCGGCGGAACTGACGCTCGGCTTCGAGCATGCCGGCGGCCGTCCAGCGAAGCCCCATCTCACCGGATGACCAGCGCTTGACGTTGCGGCTCGTGCGCCGGACGCACTCGATCATCGACTCGCACGGGTTCGTCGAGGCGAGCGTGTGCTTCAACGAGCCCTTGATGCCGAGGCGCGTGAGCGTGAGCGTCTTACCGCTCGAGCTCGGCGGCGAGAACGTTCAGCCGGTCGAGCGCCTGGTCGTGATCGTCGAGTGCCCATGCGTGGCGCAGCCGGCGCTTGACGGTGGGCCGGTCGCGCTCGGGTAGGTGCTCCAAGACGTTGCGTTCCTTGTGGCGACGCAGCGCTGCACCGTCGCCCGCTCGCCGAACACCGCCCTGATCGCCTTCCGCAGCGCCTTCGAACCGTCGATCACGAACAGCATCCCCTGCTCAGGATCGAGGCCGCGCCCGACCAGGTCGGAGAGCAGAGCGGTCGCCACGGTCGCGTTCTCGGTCGAGCCCTCCCAGAGCCCGAGCGGGATCTTCACCCCCTCGCTCGTGATCCCGAGCGCCACGATGTTCGTGCGGCCCTTTGAGCTCGATCCCGTCGAGCATCAGCACCGCCAAGCGCACGTCCGACCTCCTCGCCCACCGGCTCCTGCGTGCGCGGGTAGCGGCGCGTCGAAACGCCAGCGAGCATCCGCTCCAACACCACCCGTGAGAGCAGATCACGATCGGCGAAGTGCCGATAGGTCGCAAGCGGCAGCTCGCTTGAGCCCTCGGCCGACCTGACGCGCGGGCGCTCGACCGCGACCCGGCGACCGCCGAGCGTCACCGCACCCGACTCGCGACCGTGGCGCACGGCGACCCGCTCCGGGTCGTACTTGCCCTTCGCGCCCACGACCCCGACGACCTCTTCCTCCATCAACTCCGCGAGCACACCGAGCCCGACGCCGACCGACAAAGCCAGCAGCCCTTCCCTCGCAGCGCTGACCAGCTCCCCAAGTGCCTCCTGCACCCGAGCCGGCAGCTCCTCCTGCACGGTCGCGGCCTGCGCGACCAGTACGGTTCTCTCCTTCACGGCGGTTCCTCCTTCGATCTTGGACGGATCGCCTCGTACGCTCCCCAGCGGAGCAGACGCGGCCGGAGGGACCGCCGTCAAGTTCTACGAGCTACGGGACAACCTCCCCCCGACAGCGTCACGTACCGCTGGCGCGGCCCGTTGACGGACGCGGAAATGGTTGAACTCATCCACGCCCACGGCGGAAACGCCGAGGTCGGCTGGTGGAATCGAATCCGTCCACACAGTCTGGGCTGAGTCACTGCCCGCGACGCCGGCGGCCGCCTCGTTGGCTTCGTCAACGTCGTATCAGACGGTGGAGACCACGCCTTTGTCATCGACACAAAGACGCACGGCGCTCACCAACGCAAGGGCATAGGAACGCGCACCGTCCACTTCGCAGCGCAGCACGCCAAGGCCGCAGGATGCGAGTGGCTACACCTCGACTTTGAGGCCGACCTGGCACCGTTCTACTTCGATGCGTGCGGCTTTCGCCCGACGGACGCTGGACTAATCCATCTTCCCTCACGCGGCGACTGAGACCAGGAAGGCGACCTGGGCCAGTGTCGGGAAGGCCCCGTCGCCTCTGGGGTGACGGCATCCGAAAAGAGTCAGAGCGAGTCGTTCGCGAGAAACCGCAGGTGCTGGGGCGCACGGCGTGAGCCCCAGCACGCGATCGGTCTACGCTGTCGCGGGCTCGGGGTCAGGTCGTACGAGCACGGTGTCAGCGACCTTGATGATTTCGTCGGCGGGCAGATCAGCGCGAGAAGCGTGTTCGCGGATCTTCTCTTCGCTCGTCGCCTGGTAGATGCAGACAGTTCCGACTGAGCCGTCTTCTTCTTTCAAGACGTAACTGCGAATCCAGCGGATGTCCTCCGACATCTCTTCGTCTCCCACCTGGGTGGAGCGTGCGGCTGCTTCGCCGAGATCTTCGGTCGAGCGCCAACCATTGCGCCGAAGAATCACGTACGTGTCCATGGCCTTTACTCCTCGTTCGGGCCGCTAGTGCGGCGATTCAATCATTTCGCACGACGCGACCTCAGCGCGTCGTGTGCCCGTGGAATTCATCCGGTCTCAACAAGCACTGGGTCTGCTTTAGGGAGCGGCTAGAGACTCACGACTCGGTCGTACTCGGCGATCATCCGAGCGAGTTCGGGTGGCGTGAGCCAGCGCGCATGCAGCCACTCCAAATCATCGTCGGTCGCCCCACGGGCGACGGCGCAGCCCTTTCAGACGTAGACAGGCACCTGATTGTCGAGGAGCTTCTGCAGAAGCTCCTTCGCCGGCGGAATGCCAACGCCCTCGATCTGTTCCGCCGTCCCGCGCGAGACGAGCTCCGTCGCGTCGCCCGCCAGCACGACCGCGCACTCCTGCCCTTCACCGACGGAGCCGTTGGCCGCAATGTGGAGCGGCAACGACGCCCTGGTCGAGTCGGCGGCCCCAGCGGTTGCGAGATAGAGGATCTTCATGAGGTGAGCCTATAACCCCGAGCGGGACTGACGCAAAACGGGCGTCGGGACCATCGCCCGCTCCGAGCCGCGAAGAGGGTGCGGTCAGGCGTGATTCGCACCCGGGCCGGTCTTGTAACTGCTGTTGCGATATGACAGTCTGAGTTTTCAGGGGTCCCCGACTTCGCAACAAGGCAAAGGCGAAAAGAGCGGTGAAGGGCATGTTCCGCTCGAAGGAGAGCACCGTCCTCGTAGCTTCATTGCTGGGGGCCGCCGTGTTTGCGGGCGCGGGCCTGGCGGACGTGTGGAGCATTTCGGTGTCGAAGGACACCAACAACATTCGCATGCGAGTCCAACACTTTTCGACGTCCAACTTCGACTCGGGCTGGCACCTCCACCCGGGAGTCGTCATCGTTCAGGTCGAGCAAGGATCGTTGTCGTACACCGGGGCTAACTGCATTAAGAAGACGTACGCGGCCGGTGAGACGTTCATCGAGATTCCGAACACCACCGCCCGCGTCGTGGGCGTGGGTTATGCCAGGTTCACAGTGACGTTCATGGTCGGCCATGGCGACCCGTTGAACGTTCCCACTGCGCCGGTCACCTGTCCGTAGCGTGTGACGGACGACCCGGAGGTTCCGCCCGCTCGGAACCCCGGACAGCGAGATGAGGGGGAGGCCCGCAACGACGGGCCTCCCCTTTTCTGACCGGACTGAGCGGCTAGGACGCTCACGACACATGTCGACGACTTATTGCGTGAGCGTGCTCTCACCAGAAGCCAGCCAGCCGGTTAGCTCGAGGCGGAGAGAATCATTCCGGCGCCGACTGTGTCGTTCGTCGACTCGTCGATCAGGATGAAGGCGCCCGTCGCGCGGTTCTCGGCGTACGGATCGACGGCCAGCGGCTCGGCCAGCCGGAAGCGGACGCGGGCGATGTCGTTCAGCTCCAGGCGCTCCGGCGAGGGCTGGTCTTCGAGCGTGTGGATGTCGACCACGGAGAGCAACTCGTCGGCGATCGCGCGCACGGTGCGCGTCGTATGCTTGACGACGAGGCGCGTGCGCGGCTCGAGCGGGCGCTCGGCCATCCAGCACACAGTCGCCTCGAGCTCGCGCGCGACCGTCGGCGCCTCGTCAGGGTCGGCGAGCATGTCGCCACGCGAGACGTCGAGGTCGTCCTCGAGCCGGATCGTGACGGACATACCCGGAACGGCCAGCTCGAGCTGCCCGTCCAGGCTCTCAACAGCCGCCACCCGTGAGCGCCGGTCCGACGGAAGCACGACGACATCGTCGCCGGCTGCCCAGACACCGCCGGCGACCTGGCCGCCGTAGCCGCGATAGTCGTGGTGGGAGTCCGAGATCGGCCGAATCACCCACTGAACCGGGAAGCGGCGTACCGCGAAGTCGCGGTCGCCGGCGATCTCGACGGTCTCGAGGTGCCCGAGGAGCGTCGGCCCCTCGTACCAGGGCATCCCGTCGCCGAGCTCGACGACGTTGTCGCCGCGAAGCGCGCTCATCGGGATCACGCGGACGTCGCGCAACCCCAGCCGCTCGCTCGTCTCGCGCAGCTCCTGCTCGATCTCGCGGAAGCGCTCCTCGGAGAAGCCCACGAGATCCATCTTGTTCACGGCGACGACGACGTGCGGGGTACCGAGGATCGCGGCGATATAGGAGTGGCGGCGCGTCTGCTCGATCACGCCCTTGCGTGCGTCGACGAGGATGATCGCGACGTCGGCGGTCGAGGCGCCGGTAACCATGTTGCGCGTGTACTGGACGTGGCCGGGCGCGTCCGCAAGCTGGAAGCGGCGGCGCGGGGTCACGAACGAGCGGTAGGCGACGTCGATCGTGATCCCCTGCTCGCGCTCGGCGCGGAGGCCGTCGGTGAGGAGCGCGAGGTTGACGTAGCCGTCGCCGCGGCGCTGCGAGGTCTCCTCGATGTGCTCGAGCTGGTCGGCCAGGATCTGCTTCGTGTCGTAGAGCAGCCGCCCGATCAGGGTCGACTTGCCGTCGTCGACCGATCCCGCCGTGACGAGGCGGACGAGCTCGGTATCGAGCATCGCCCTAGAAGTAGCCGACACGCTTGCGATCCTCCATCGCGGCCTCGGAGGCGCGGTCGTCGGCACGGGTCTCGCCCCGCTCGGTCACGCGTGTCGCCGCGATCTCGGCGACGACGTCCTCGAGCGAGCGCGCCTCGGAGGCGACGGCGCCGGTGCAGCTCATGTCGCCGACCGTGCGGAAGCGGACGGATACGGTGAACGGGTCCTCGCCGTCCAGCCGCTCGACGTACTCGCTGACCGCGTAGAGCATCCCGTCTCGGCGGAAGACCTCGCGCTCGTGGGCGAAGTAGATCGGCGGCAGCTCGAGGTCCTCGCGGGCGATGTACTGCCAGACATCGAGCTCCGTCCAGTTCGAGATCGGGAAGACGCGCACCTGCTCGCCGCGGCGCAGGCGACCGTTGTAGAGGTTCCAGAGCTCGGGCCGCTGCGCGCGTGGGTTCCACTGGCCAAAGTCGTCGCGGAAGCTGAAGATCCTCTCTTTCGCGCGGGCGCGCTCCTCGTCGCGTCGGGCGCCGCCGATCGCAGCGTCGAAGCGGTGCTCCTCGATCGCATCGAGGAGCGTCGTCGTCTGGAGCTGGTTGCGCGAGGCCCGCGGCCCCGTCTCCTCGACGACGCGGCCCTTGTCGATCGACTCCTGAACCGAGGCGACGATGAGCGTCTCGCCGAGCTCGGCAACGCGTCGGTCGCGGTATTCGATCACCTCGGGGAAGTTGTGACCCGTGTCGACGTGCATGACCGGGAACGGGAACTTGCCGGGGCGGAAGGCTTTCTCGGCGAGCCGCAAGAGCACGATCGAGTCCTTGCCGCCCGAGAAGAGGAGAACTGGTCGCTCCAGCTCGGCGGCGACCTCGCGCATGATGTGGACGGCCTCCGCCTCGAGCTCGTCGAGGTGGGAGAGGTGGATCGGCGTGATCACGATGCCGGGTGCAGCCCGCACTCGGTTCGGTCGCTGCCGGCCCAGCGGCCCTCGCGGCCGTCGCCGGGGAGCGTCGAGTGGGTGTCGCCGAGGGATGCGTAGCCGCGGTCGTGCAACGCGTTGTGGGGGAGCCCGCGCTCCCGGATGTACGCCCAACAGTCGTCGTCGCTCCAGTCGGCGAGCGGGTTCGCCTTCCACAGCTCGTGCGCGGCGTCCCAGCCGAGCTTCGGCGCGTTTGCGCGTGTCGGCGACTGGTCGCGGCGGATGCCGGTGATCCAGCAGTCGAGGTCTCCGAGCGCGCGATGGAGCGGCTCACCCTTGGCGACCGCGAGATAGAGCTCGGGCTTGCGCTCCCAGAGCTTCTCGCCGTGAGTCGCCGTGAGCTCCTCGGCGCTCGGGCCCTCGAACACCTCGACCTTCGTGTCGTACCGCCGCTCGACCTCGCGCCAGAGCTCATACGTCTCCGGGAAGAGGTAGTGGGTGTCGATCGCGAAGACGCGCACCTTCGGCTCGATGCCGAAGAGCATGTCGAGCAGCACGCTCTCCTCCTTCTGGAAGGAGCAGGCGAACGAGAGCCGGGGATGGAAGCGCTCGATCATCGCCGTGAGCAGCTCCTCCGCGGTCAGCGCCTCGGAGCGCTCGGCGAGTGCCTCGATCGGCTCGAGTTGGGCAAAGGGGTCGATCATCGCGGCTGAGCTTAGCGCATGCGCATAAACCAAGCTAATCGACAGTATTAGTAGAGAAGCGGTAAGGTGGCCGCGTGGATCCGAAGCTCTCGCTCGCCGGGCTCTTCGTCGGCCTACTTGTCGGCATGACCGGGATGGGCGGCGGCTCGCTGATGACGCCCATGCTCGTCTTCCTCTTCGGCTTCAAGCCGACGGTCGCGATCGGCACCGACATCGTCCACGGAGCGATCTTCAAGACGTTCGGCGCCGCTCGTCACCGGCAGCTCGGCACCGTGCACGCGCGGCTGACACTCTGGATGCTCGCAGGCTCGGCGCCCTTCTCGCTCCTCGGGGTCGGCCTCTCGACGTGGCTGAAGCACCGCTACGGCGATGGGTTCGAGGACGCCGCGGGAGTCATCCTCGGGGCAGCGCTGATCGCCGGCGGTCTCGGCTTCGCGATCAAGACGTTCGTGACCGGCCGGGAGAAGACCGACGCACCGTTCCTTCTCGCGCGCAGCGACCGCCGGATTGCGCTCGTGCTGGGTGCGAGCGGTGGCTTCATCGTCGGCCTCACCTCGGTCGGCAGCGGCACCTTCTTCGGACTTGTGATGCTGCTCGTCTTCCCGCTGACAGCCTCGAAGGTCGTCGGCACGGACATCTTCCACGCGGCCGCGCTCCTCTGGGTCGCGGGCGCGGGACACCTCGTTGCCGGCAACGTCGACCTCGCCGCCACCGGCTCGCTCCTCGTCGGCTCGATCCCCGGCGTGCTGCTCGGCAGCAACGTCTCCGTGAAACTTCCGGACCGGGCGCTCCGCCTCGGTCTCGCGACGACGCTCACGCTGGCTGGCCTGAAGCTCGTCGAGGCGCCGGGCGCGGAGATCGTGATCCTCGTCGTACTCGGCGTCGCCGCCCTGCTCCTGGTCGGCGCGGCCGCCCGGCGCGCAGTCCGGCGTCCGCCCGCTCCGGCTCGCCTCTAATTCCACTCACCCCCGGGGCGGATCCGCCTTCTCCCGCTCGGCTTTCAACTCGTCGTCGCGGGCCTTCCGCCGCTCGAGGAGCGCATAGAAGTGGCGCGACCGCTCTTCCTGTGCCGCGATCACCTCAGCGGGTCTCCTCCGTTTCTTCGCCATCGTCCTCCTCCTTGAGAATCTCCAGGATCTCAGCCACATTGTGGTTGAGATCCGCGATCGCAAACAGCAGTAGCCGTGAGCTCTTCGCGATGGATGAGCGGTTCCTGCTCCACAGGGAACATCGTGCGCACTCGAAGCACACCGCCCAAGATGACTCTTCCGGCCACGCCCACGGGAAGCGGATGGCCGAATAGAATCAGCCGTCGTGGCCCGCCTCGCCTCGACCGTGCTCGTGGTCGCGCTGCTCGCGGCCACCGCGACGGCGTTTGTACTCACGCAAGGTCTCAAGGGACAACGAAGCCCGATCCTCGGCACGGACGTCGACAAGATCTTCTCCCCAATCTGCGACTGCGAAAGCGCGCGGGCCATTATCTCGTTCCGGCTGCGCGAAGCGGATCGGCTAGACGTCGCGCTCATCGATTCCGACGGAGACATCGTCGCCACGCCTGTTCGATCACAGCGGTTCGATCGCGGCCGGGTGGTCGTGCAGTGGGACGGCCTCGACGGGAACGGAGAGCCGCTGCCCGAGGGTGGATACCGACCGCGCGTGCGTCTTCGCGAGGAGCGGCGGACGATCGTGCTCCCGAACCCGATCGAGATCGACCTGACCGCACCGACCATCGTGGGTTGGGGAACGACCCCTCGCGTGCTCTCGCCGGACGGCGACCGCCGTGCCGACCGCCTGACCGTCACCTATGTGCTCAGCGAGCCCGCCAAGGCGCTCCTCTTCGTCAACGGCGGCAAGCGGGTCGAAACGCGCTTTCCGCGCGAACGAGACAGCCTCGCCTGGTTCGGACGCGTGGACGGCCGTGCTGTCCCCGCAGGCCTGTACGAGCTCGCACTGCGTGCCAGCGATCCGGCCGGGAACCTGAGCGAAAGGGTCGGCCTTCCGAGCGTCACGGTGCGCTACGTCGCGCTCGGGCGCGATCGGATCGAGGTCACGGCGGGAGCACGATTCGCGATCAGGGTCTCCTCCGACGCGCGGCGGGTCCGGTGGACGCTCGGACGACGAAGCGGCCTCGCCCGACCGGGGACGCTGCGGCTGCGCGTGCCGCGGCAAAAGGGGCGATACACGTTGCGCGTCTCTGCAAACGGCCATTCCGCGGGAGCCGCTGTCTTCGTCCGGGAACCGCTGCGATGAGCGAGCTCGCCAGACTCGCCGGCCCGGTCGGCTGTCTCGGGCTCGCGCTCCTGCTCGTGGCGCCTCGGCGCGATCTGCGTCTCGTCGGCCTCGCGGCCTGGGCTCTCGGCGCCGCCGGTCTCACCGCCTACCTCGCGCCGGACGGACGGACTGCGTTGCTGCTCGCGGCCGGTCCTGCAGGCGTCGTCGTCGCGGCCGCCGGTGCCGCCCTGCTCCTGCGCCGGCCGTGGGTGCTGCCGCTCGCAACGCTCATCTGCGTCCCGATCCGGATCCCGCTCGAGCTCGGCGGCGAGGAGGCGAATTTGCTCCTGCCGCTCTATGCCGTCGTCGGTGCGGTCGCGGTCGGCCTCGCCTGGCAGCTCGTGCGCGGCGACTTGCGCTCGCGAGAGCTAGGCGCCGTGACGCTCCCGCTCGCGGCTTTCGTCACCTGGACGGGAGTCTCGCTCCTCTGGTCGGACGATCTCCGGCAGGGAGCGATCTTCCTCCTCGCGTTCCTCCTTCCCTTCGCGTTGCTCGCTCTCGGCTTCGCGCGGCTCCCGTGGAGCCGGACCGGCCTGCTCACCCTCTACGGCGCCCTGGTCGCGACGGCGCTCTCGTACGCCGGGATCGGCCTCTTCCAGTGGGTGACGCGTGATGTCTTCTGGAATCCGACCGTGATCGTCGGGAACGCCTACGCGCCGTTCTACCGGGTCAACTCGGTCTTCTACGACCCCTCCATCTACGGGCGGTATCTCGTCGTCGCGATCCTGGCGACGCTCGGCTTCGTCCTGCTCGGACTGCGTGGGCGCCTGCTGGCGGGAGCGATCGGCGCGGTCGCGGCGATCTGGGTCGGGCTGCTCTTCTCGTTCTCGCAGTCCAGCTTCGCCGCCCTGGTCGGGGGCGTGCTGGCGGCAGCGACGGTGGTTTGGCGCTGGCGCGCGGCCGCCGCGGTGGGCCTTGTCGCAGCCGTCCTCCTGAGCGTGGGCTTCGCGACGCCGCAGGTGCGAACGAAGCTCTTGAAGGAGTCGCGGGCCGGACTCAACAACGCAACCAGCGGCCGGGCGAATCTCGTCACGAACGGGATCCGAATCGCCGCCGACCATCCGCTCGCGGGGGTCGGGGTCGGCAGCTTCAAGCGCGCCTACGCCGATCGGACGGGGCTGAAGGGCCGCGAGCCGCGAAAGGCGGCCTCGCATTCGACGCCGGTAACCGTCGCTGCCGAGACCGGAATCCCGGGCCTGCTGCTGCTCGGCTGGCTCGGCGCGGCCGCCCTCGGCGCGGCCTTGCTCGGCGCGCACCGAAACGATGCCGGCCGCGCAGCGCTTGCCGTCGGGCTTACGCTTGGGGCGATCGCCGTGCACAGCCTCTTCTACAACGCGCTCTTCGAGGACCCGATGACGTGGGGCCTGCTCGGCCTAGCCGCGCTGACGTTCGCGCGCCGGCGGGAGGAAGCGTGATCGAGGGCTGGAAGCGCGTGCTCGTGCTCGCGCCGCACACCGACGACGGCGAGTTCGGCTGCGGCGGCACGATGGCGAGGCTCGTCGAAGCAGGCGCCGAGGTGCACTACGTCGCCTTCTCGATCGCAACCCGCTCGCTGCCGGACGGCTTCGCACCCGACACACTCGCTCGCGAGGTGCGCGAGGCGACGGTCGAGCTCGGCATCCCCGAGGCCCAACTTCACGTTCACGACTTCGACGTGCGCACGTTTCCCGACCGGCGCCAGGACATTCTCGAGCTGCTCGTCGGTCTCTGGGAGGAGTTGCGCCCAGACGCCGTTTTCCAGCCTTCGCACCACGACGTCCACCAGGATCACCAGACGATCGCCCAGGAGGGCCTGCGGGCGTTCAAGCGGACGACGGTGCTCGGCTACGAGATCCCGTGGAACAACTTTGACTTTTCCTACGGCGCCTATCTCACGCTCGACAAGACTCACGTGGAGCGGAAGGTCGCGGCGCTCGCCTGCTACGCCTCCCAGCAGCACCGCCGGTACGCGAACGCCGAGTACGTCTGGAACCTGGCGCGCGTGCACGGGATCAACGTGAACCGCGAGTACGCCGAGGTCTTTCAGGTCTACCGGATCGTCGCCTGAGAGAGAGAGAGAGGGCGCCCGGAGGCGTCGGTCAGGTGCTGCGTCGGAGTACGTCCCACGCCAGCCGCACGTCCGGCTCGGTCGTGCGGGCGTTGCCGACGGCGAGTCTGAGCGTGTAGCGACCTTCGAGCTTCGTGTGCGAGAGAAAGGCCTCGCCGGTCGCGTTGACCCGCTCGAGCAACGCCTCGTTCTCGGCGTCGGAGCCATGGCGTCGGAAGCAGACGAGCGAGAATGGGCGTGGCGCCGTGATCTCCCAGCCCGGCTCGGCTCGCACCCAGCCCTCGAAAAGCTCGGCGAGCCGGATCGCCTCTCGGATCCGGTCCTGCAACCCCTCCCGGCCGTAGCAGCGGAGAACCGCCCAGAGCTTGAGGGCGCGGAAACGTCGGCCGAGCACGGGGCTGTACTCGGAGAGGCTCGCCACCTCCTCGCTCACCCTCAGGTACTCGGGGACGAGACTGAACGCGGCCCGGAGATCGTCGGGTCGACGCGTCCAGAAGGTCGAGCAGTCCATCGGGGTCAGCAGCCATTTATGCGGGTTGACGACGATCGAGTCGGCACGCTCCCAGCCCTCGAAGTGGTGACGAAGCTCGGGACACACGGCCGCCGAGCCTGCATAGGCCGCGTCCACGTGGAGCCAGACGCTGGCGCGCTCGCACGCGTCCGCAATCGCAGGCACCGGATCGACCGAGCTCGTCGAGGTCGTCCCGATCGTGGCGACGACGGCACAGGCGCCCTCGAGCTCGAGCGCTTCGGGCCTGAGCCGGAACTCCGCATCCACCGGCACCGCTCGCGGCTCCAGCTCGAGCAGTCGGCAGGCTTTTGCGACGGATGAGTGCGCATGATCGGAGTGGAGCACGGCACGGGCGTCGGGCCTGGCGTGCCGCGCCGCCGCGAGCGCGACCATCGTGCAGGTCGAGGCCGTGTCCTCGATGTGACCGTGCAGGCCGTCGGGGAGCCCCAGGAGCTGGGCGAGCCAGTCGAGGGTCAGCTCCTCGAGCTCCTGCAGCGCCGGTGAGGTGCGCCAGAGGATGCCGACCTGGTTGAGCCCGGCGGCGAGAAGTTCCGCGAGGATCCCCGGCTCGGAGCCGGTGTTCGCGAAGTAGGCGAAGAAGCGCGGGCTCTGCCAGTGCGTCAGCCCCGGCAGGAGCACGTCGTCGAGGTCGCGCAGGACGTTCGCGAACGGTTCGGCCGTCTCGGGTGGCGAGGCCGGCAGGCGCGCGCGGATCTCACCCGGCTCCACCTGCGCGAGCACGGGAAGCTCGCGCACACCCTCGAGGTAGGAGGCGACCCAGTCGAGCGCAGCCGCGCCGTCCTCCCGGAAGCTCACTTCAGGAGCTGCTCGATCTCGGTCCACGGTCGCGTGTTCAGGATCTGCTCCTTCGAGAGCCACGCACGGCGGGCCTGCGCGATCCCGAGCTCGACGTAGCCGAGCGCGCCGGTGGAATGGCCGTCGCTCGAGACGACGAGCGTCAGCCCGGCCTCGCCGGCGAGCCTCGCGTTCGCGTCGCGCAGGTCGAGCCGGTCGGGCTGCGAGTTGAGCTCGAGAAAGGTTCCGGTCGCGAGCGCCCCTTCGACGACGCGCTCGACCGCAATCGTCGAGGGATTGCGCTTGCCGATCTTCCGGCTCGTCAGATGGCCGATGCAGTCGACGTGAGGGTTCTCCATCGCGGCGAGCACGCGCCCGGTCGGATCGTTCTCGAAGCTCGAGTGCACCGATGCCATCACCCAGTCGAGCTGAGCGAGCAACTCGTCCGCGAGATCGAGCTCACCGTTCGCGCGGATGTTCACCTCGATCCCCTTCAGGATCCGGAAGGGCGCCAACCGCTCGTTGAGCGCGTCGATCTCCTCCCACTGGTGCTCGAGGCGGCTCTCGCGCAACCGTTGCGAGTGATCGCACATCGCCAGATAGTCGTGCTCGAGCTCCTGCGCGGCGAGCGCCATCTCCTCGACCGTCGCCTTCCCGTCGGACCAGGTCGAGTGCGAGTGGAGATCACCACGGAGGTCGGCACGCTCGACGAGCGCAGGCAACGTGCCCTCGCGTGCGGCGGCAAGCTCGCCGCCGTTCTCGCGGAGCTCGGGGGCGATGAAGGCGTAGCCGAGGTGCTCGTAGACGGCCTCTTCGTCCTCGGCGCTGAAGATCTCGCCGGTCTCGGTCGTGGTGATCCCGTACTCGGAGACCGAGAAGCCGCGGCGGACTGCGTCCTCGCGCAGCGCGACGTTGTGCTCCTTGGAGCCGGTGAAATGCTGGAGCAGGTTGCCGTAGGACTCGGGCGGGACGACGCGGAGGTCGAATCGCAGGCCGTCGTTCGAGATCACCGTCGCCTTCGTTGCACCCTTGGCGACGACGTCCGCGACCCAACGCAGCTTCGTGAAGTAGTCGATCAGCGCCGGCGCGTCGGTCGAGGTGGCGATGATGTCGAGGTCGCGGAACGTCTCGCGGCGGCGGCGCACCGACCCCGCCTCGGAGACCTTCACGGCCGCCGGATGCTCACGCAGGACGGAGACGACCGCGAGCACGGCCGGCAGACCCGCGCCGAGCAGCCGGCGCGACTCGCGCGGATCCTGCGGCGTCTCGGCGAGCGCCTTCAAGATCTTGGCCTCGGTGGTCGCGCCGAGTCCCGCGAGCTCGCGCAGCCGCTCGCCCTGCGCTGCCGCCTTCAGCTCCTCGAGCGTCGTCACGCCGAGCTCCTGCCAGATCCGCCGCGCTGTCTTGGGACCGAGCCCCGGCAGCCGCATGAACTTGACGACCTCCTCGGGGACGAGCGCCTTCCGCTTCGTCAGCGCCTTCATCTCGCCGAGCTCGATCACCTCGACGATCTTCCCCTCGATCGTGGCACCGATCCCGGTCAGGCTCTTGGCCCTGCCGTCGAGCGCGAGCTGGGCAACCGGCCCCCCGGTCTCGCGGATCCGCGTCGCCGCGCGCCGGTAGGCGAGCACCCGGAACGAGCTCTCCCCCTCGAGCTCGCTCAGATCGGCCAGCAGCTCGAGCTGATCGGCGAGCTCGTCGTTCCTCGGCAGGGAGCTCATAGCCACTTCCCGCGATGATACGGAGGTGAGAGCCATGCTTTGCCTCCCCACCTACGACGAGCACGAGAACCTCGAGCCCATGCTGCGCGCGCTCGGGGAGGTGCTCGGGCCGGACGACCGCGTGCTCGTGATCGACGACAACTCTCCCGATGGCACCGGCGAGCTCGCCGACCGGCTGGCCGCGGAGCTTCCCTTCGTCGACGTGCTCCACCGCGAGCGGAAGGAAGGGCTCGGACGCGCGTACATCGACGGCTTCCGAATCGCTCTCGACCGCGGCGCCGAGCTCGTGCTCGAGATGGACTGCGACTTCTCGCACGACCCGAAGGACGTCCCGCGCCTGATCGCGGCGGCCGGCGCCGCCGACGTCGTGCTCGGCTCGCGCTACGTGCCCGGCGGGGGCGTACGTGACTGGGGCCTCGTCCGCAGGCTGATCTCGAGAGGTGCATCCGTTTACACCCGCCTTCTCCTGATGCCGGTCAAGGACGCGACCGGCGGCTTCAAGTGCTTCCGGCGCGAGGTGCTCGAGCGGCTGGAGCTCGACGCGATCAGCTCGCGCGGCTACATGTTCCAGATCGAGACGACGTTCCGAGCCCGTCGCGCCGGCTTCCGGATCGTCGAGATCCCGATCGTCTTCTCCGATCGCGAGGTCGGCGCCTCCAAGATGACGCGGGCGATCGTCGCCGAGGCGATCTGGAAGGTGCCGGCACTACGGCTCGCGTCACTCCGGGGACGCCTCCTCCGGGAGACACGGTGAGACAGGCGACCGACACGAGTTTCGCCGACGACGTGGTCGCGGCGAGCGGACCGGTGATCGTGGACTTCTGGGCGCCGTGGTGCAAGCCGTGCAAGGCGCTCGAGCCGATCCTGGAGGCGCTCGCCGCCGAGCACGGGCTGGGTCTGGTGGGGCTGAACATCGACGAGCACCTCGGCGTGCCTTCGCGGTACGGCGTCCTCTCGCTTCCGACGGTGATCCTGTTCGAGGGCGGCGAGCCGCGCTCGACGGTGATCGGGGCGCGCTCCCGCTCCCACTTCGAGAAAGTCTGGGTGGACTGGCTTACGGCGCCGTAGCGGGAGCGCGCTCCGGCTGGCGTTGCCGCTTCGCCCGGCGCGGCACCCGCTCCGTCGAAGTCTGGATGTGACGAACGCGCGGGTCGAGCAACGGGTAGAGCAGGTCGACGATCAGGTTGAAGACGAGGATCGCCGTCGTCACGAGCACGACGATCCCGAGGATCACGGGCAGGTCGCGCCGCGCGAGCGATCCGAAGAGCAGCGGCCCGATTCCCGGGAGCCCGAACGCCCGCTCGACGAAGATCGCGCCGCTGAAGGCGATTCCGATATCCATTCCGAGCATCGTCACGATCGGCAACATCGCGTTCCGCAGCACCTGCGTCTTGAGGATCCTCCACTCGCCCATCCCGAAGGCGCGGGCAGTGCGAACGTGCTCGGCGTCGAGGGTCTCGATGATGCTCGCCCGGATCATCCGCGCGTAGATCGCGGCGAAGACGACGCCGAACGCGATCCACGGCAGGATCAGGTGATATGCCCACTGCACCGGCCCGCCGCACGTCTCGGTGGCCGTGAAGACCGAGCAGTAGCCGCCGATCGGGATGAAGGCGAGCTGGAAGCCGAAGATGTAGGAGAGGACTAGGCTGATCCAGAGCGGATGCGCCGAGATCCCGATCAGGACGAAGACCATCCCGGCTCGGTCGAGCAACGACCGCGGTCGAAGGGCGGAGAGGATCCCGATTGGGAACGCGAACAGGAGCCAAACGACAGCGCCGCCGAGCACGAGCGAGCCGGTCACCGGTGCCGCGCGGCCGATCATCTCGATCACGGGCTCCCGGGTGACACGCGAGTTGCCGAGATCGCCGTGGGCGAGCCGCCAGACGAACGCCCCGTATTCGTGCACCAGCGAGAGCTGCTCGTCGCCGGAGGTGTCGTTCCGCAGCGAGCTCGGCGTCGAGACCGCGCGGAAGCCGCGGCGCACCGTCTGGTTGTTCCCCGGGAGGATGAAGAAGAGGACGTAGGTGTACAGCGTCACGATCAGGAAGAGCACCACGGCCCAGCCGAGGCGCCTGATCAGGTAGCCGAGCACCGTCGTCACAGGATGCGGATTCGCGGCTCGTGACGCAAGAGAATTTCGGCGAAGCCCAACGGGCTCGCGCAGGGCTAGCATCGGACGATGGGTGAAGCGCGCTACGACGGACACGCGGAGTGGTTCGATCTGATCGCGACGTCCGAGCTCGGCCTCTTCAGCCGCCGAACCGTGATCGAGCTACTGGGTTCGGGCCCTGGAGCGCTGATCGACGTCGGCTGCGGCGGCGGCTCGCACGCTGTCGCGTTCGCGGAGCTCGACTGGATTGTCACGGGCGTCGACGTTTCAGAGGATCAGCTACGGCTCGCGCATGCCCGCGGAGTCGACACGCGGCTGGGGCGCGCGGAGGAGCTGCCGTTCGCAGACGCGAGCTTCGATGCCGCCGTCTCGATGTGGACGCACACCGACGTGGACGACTTCGGCGCGGAGGCGCGGGAGATCGCGCGCGTGCTACGACCTGGAGCGCCGTTCGTCTACTTCGGCGCCCACCCGTGCTTCGTCGGGCCGCACGCGCGCTTCGTCGTCGACGAGGGGCTTCCCGAACTCCAACCGGGCTATCGCGGGACAGGCCGCTACGACAACGCCCAACGTCCGGACGGGATCCGGGCGCGCGTCGGTGCGGCGCACCTGCCCCTCGCGCTCTTTCTGCAAGCCTTCGTGGACGCGCACCTTCGCCTCGAGCGGATCGAGGAGCCGGGCGATCGCGAGTACCCGTACACGCTGGCGCTGCGTTGGCGTCGGTAGCCGAGGGCCAATCAGCTCAGCCCGCCTGGTTGCAGATCCTGGCGGGCGAGGAGCTCGCCTATCTCAGCACCGAACCCGCACGGGCGGGCAGCTCCGAGTCGTTCCCGGATGATCTCGATCCGCGCGTCGCCTCCGCGCTCGTCGCGCTCGGGATCACGTCGCTCTGGCGGCACCAGGCGGAAGCGTGGGAGGCGGCTCGAGCGGGCGGGAACCTGATCGTCACGACCGGCACCGCGAGCGGCAAGAGCCTCGCCTTCAACCTCCCTGTCCTCGACCTGCTGGCGCGGGAGCCGAAGAGTCGCGCGCTCTACCTCTATCCCACGAAGGCGCTCGCGCAGGATCAGGCCCGGGCGCTCCAGGCGTTCGGGGTGAAAGGCGTGAAGCCTGCGATCTACGACGGCGACACCGAGACCGAGAAGCGCTGGCAGATCCGCAAGTGGGCGAACATCCTGCTGACGAACCCGGACATGCTCCACGTCGGGATCCTTCCGCGGCACGACCGCTGGGGAGACGTGCTTTCGAACCTTCGCTTCGTGGTCGTCGACGAGGCCCATGTCTATCGCGGCGTCTTCGGCTCGCACGTCGCGAACGTGCTGCGGCGGCTGCGACGCCTGGCGCGCGCATACGGTGCCGAGCCGCAGTTCATCCTCGCCTCGGCGACGATCGCCAACCCGGGTGAGCTGGCCGCCTCGCTGCTCGGGGAGCCGGCCAAGGTGATCGAGGGGGATGCGGCGCCGAGGGCGGAGCGGACGATCGCGCTCTGGAACCCGCTCCTAACGGATCCGGAGCTCGGGTTGCGGGCGAGCTCGCTGGGCGAGGCCTCTCGCCTCCTCGCCGGCTTCACGCAGCGCGGCCTACGGACGATCTGCTTCGCGAAGAGCCGCAAGGCCGTCGAGCTGATCCATCGCTTCACGGTCGAGCGCGTGGACGGCGCCACGGCCAAGCGGCTCGCGCCATACCGCGCCGGCTATACACCCGCGCAGCGACGCGAGATCGAAGGTCGCCTGATGGCCGGCGAGCTGCTCGGGGTCACCGCGACGGACGCGCTCGAGCTCGGGATCGACATCGGCGCGCTCGACTGCGCGGTTTCGGTCGGGTTCCCCGGCACGGTCTCCTCCCTCCGGCAGCAGTGGGGTCGCGCCGGCCGCAGGGGCCACGGCGTCGCCGTCCTCGTCGCGAGCGAGGACGCGCTCGACCAGTTCTTCATGCGCGATCCCGAGGCGCTCCTCTCCCGCACCATCGAGGCCGCGATCCTCGACCACGCGAACCCGCGCGTACTGGACGGACACGTCCTCTCGGCCGCCTTCGAGGGCCCGATCGACGAGGCCGACGCGCAGACACTCGGACCGGAGGCGCTCGAACGCGCGGCCCTCCTGCCCGAGCTCAAGCACACGGCCGCGGGCTGGATCTGGGCGGGCACGGATTATCCCGCCGCTCGGGTCGGGCTCCGGTCCGGCGAGCCGGAGTCGTTCACCGTGGTCGACCGCGAGACGGGCTCGGTGCTAGGACTCGTCGAGCGCTCGCGCGCCTACTCGACCGTGCACGAGGGCGCCGTCTACCTCCACCTCGGCGAGCAGCACCTCGTCCGCGAGCTCGACCTGGAAGCACGTACCGCGCTCGTCACCTCGGCCTCGGTCGATTGGTACACGCAGGCGAAGAAGGAGACCCAGACGGCCATCGTGGAGCCGTTGCGGATCGAGGAGCGGCTCGGCCTCGACCTCCACTTCGGCCGGGTCTCCGTGACCGAGCAGGTCGTCGCCTACCAGCGCAAGTCGATCAGCGGAGGCGACACGCTCGAGACGGCGCCGCTCGAGCTGCCGGAGACGAGCTTCGAGACGGAGGCGATCTGGTTCGCACCGACTCCCGCGCAGCTCGAGGGGTTGGAGCAGATGCCGAAGCTCCTCTCCTCCCTGCACGCCGCCGAGCACTCGCTGATCGCGCTCCTGCCGCTCTGGGCGATGTGCGACCGCTGGGACATCGGCGGACTCTCGACGAACATCCACTTCCAGACCGGGCTGGCGACGATCTTCGTCTACGACGGCCACGCGGGCGGGGTCGGGATCACCGAGCGCGGCTTCGAGCGCTTCGAGGGCTGGGTCGAGGACACGGCCCGGATGCTCGCCGGCTGCCCGTGCTCCGCCGGCTGCCCGAGCTGCGTCCAGAGCCCCAAGTGCGGCAACCTGAACGAGTTCCTGGACAAGGCGGGCGCGCTGCTGCTACTCCGGCGGCTGCTCGCCGGCTGACCCCGATTCCGCCAACGCGCCCTCGATCTTGACGATCGCAGCCGCTTCCGCCTCGTCACCGCCGCCGGCGGCTGCCGAGACCGAGCGCGCGAGCTCGAGGACGAAGTCGCGGTAGGCCCGGAGCTCGTCTGGAGCCTTGCTCCGCAGGAGCTCGCTCGCCGAGCGAAGCGCCTCCAGCGTGCCCGACTCGACCTCGCCGGGCGTCGCTGTCAACCCGAACCCCGTGCCGCGGCCCTCGGCAAGTTGACGGATCAGCGGAGACTCGGAGCTTCCCCGAGCCGCAGCGAGATGCTTCGCGATCGAGCCGGCCTCCTTGAAGGAGTCGAAGAAGCTCTTGTCGCTGACCGCCACAAGCATTCCGGCACCGGTGGCGCCCTTGCGGAGGGTTTCGATCTCGGTGTCGCTCAACTGCTGTGCGTTCATGTCCGCTCCTTCGATGTCGAGGGATCCAACAAGTCCAGCGCCCTACTTCTTCTTCTTCGAGCGGGCCTTCTTCGGAGTTGCCCGCCTTGGCTTCGCTGCCGGGCCGCTTCCGGTCGCAACCTCCCCCGTCGGATCCTTCGAGAGCCCCGCCTGCAGGCGCAACCTCTGCGCTATCTCGGCGATCTCCTCGGGCGCGTAGTCGGGCGCGAAGACCGCGGGCTGCGAGGGTAGATCGTGGGCCGGCACTCCCTCGGGCGCCTCGTCGACGACGACGAGATCCTCCCCCGTCTCCGGATGGGGGCCGTTGAAAACGGCGCCGAGCTCAAGATAGTCCGCCGGTGAGAAGCGATAGAGGCGCAGGTGGTCGCCGCGCTTGATGTGAGGCTTGCACTCCGGGATCTTCTCCGTCGGGATCCGAGGCGAGGGAAAGAGCTTGGTCAGGTCGGCTCCGGTCAGGCGCTCGAGCGCCCGCGCGTACGCCACCTGGTGGACACCGCCACGGACGAGCAGGTAGCCGGTCAGAGCACGTGCCGCAGGGTGCTCGACCATCTCGTAGACCTTGAGCTTGTTGTTCCGAGCCCCCGTCTCCAGGAAGAAGTTGTGGGTCAGATCCTCGACCAGATCACCGGACGAGAAGACGTAGCTCCCGTCCCAGGGCTGGCCCAACGAGTTCTGGGGTAGGGCACCCTGCCCGCCGGCGAGGAAATGGTGCGGGTTGCCGACTCCCTTCACCGACGCGAGCGACGCCTTTGGCGCGTGTCCGCCGTTCACCGGCGTCGCGCCGGTGAGCATCGTGTTGATCGTCGCCGCGACTAGCTCCACGTGCCCGAACTCCTCGGCCGCGATGTTCGCGACGAGATCGTAGAACGGCCGTGCCCCTTGGCGATTCCGGAAGTTGAACGACTGAAACATGTAGTTCATGAACGTCGACATCTCGCCGAAGCGTCCGCCCATCAACTCCTGCACCGCCGCCGCGCCGGCGACGTCGGGCTCTGAGGGGGGTGGCAACGCGGTGGCGATGCGATCGATCCTGCGAATCATGAGTGTCCTCCGATGTGTGGGGTGTCCGGTTCGATGCGTTGTTGGGGATCGAGCAACGCCTTGGCGTTTCTGCGCGTCAGAGCGCCTTCACGAGCAACGAGCTGACGATCGCAACCGCGAGAACAAACGCGGCCGCCCATAACAACGTCCTACTACTCCTCGCGTCGCGCCGTCCCCGACCTGGCTCCAGATACCGCATTTGCCCTCTCTTCTCTTGGCGAAGAACGTCGAGACCCACGGTGGAGCCGTTCACACGGCCCACCGGGAGTCCCGCTCCCCCGCCCGCCAGTCGCGCTTGCGAAGCAAATCCGCAGCCCGCCACTCTTCGAATGGATTAGTTCCCAGTGCGCGTTCCGCTTGCCCGATCGTCGTGATCCGCCCAGTACGGGTCGCGGCTACCTGCCTTCGCGAGCCCCCGGCTGACCATGTACGCCGATGCCGTGATGGCGACGTACAGCCAGGCACGAACTGCCGGAAAGGCGTCCGTCGGATCGTCGCCGGCGGTGTTGCCGTCGCCCTCGCCAATGAGCGCGGATGCGATCAGGATGCCGAGGACGACCGCGACCATGGCCCAGAATTCGGTCGTCTTGAAAGCCTGCTTGGTCTCCGTCGTAAGCCGCGAACCCTCGCGGGTGCTTCGCCGAGCCGTGCCATCGTCCGCTGCCATCTTGCCCCTCCTTCGCGAATGTGCCGCACGAGCCGAGGTCAGGGGCCGTAGCGAACTCCGCAGTAGGCATGCCCCATCGCCCGAGCTACAAACGTTGCTCGTACATGCTCATGCGACGGCCGAGAGCCCGACCCAGCGACGAAAATGGCGCGCAGGATGTTCAGCCGATGGCCGGTTATCATCGTGCGGTGGAGTCAAGCGCCGAGCACGGAGCCGTGACCATGCTCATCGAGGACGAGAGGCTTCCTGTTGCCCTGCGGCGGCTAATGGCTGTCACCGGGGCGTCATTCGAGCAACGCGCACAGCTCGAGCGGGCCCTCAAGACGAGAATCGTCGTCGAGCAGGCCAAGGGAGTGCTGACGGAGCGTTTTCGCGTCAGACCAGAGGAGGCGTATGAAGTCCTGAGAGGCACTGCTCGGTTCCGCCAACTGAAAGTCCACGATCTCGCGTGCGCCGTAGTCGAGAACGCCGACACGCCGGCCGCGATCCTCGCTTACCTACAGAAGTCGCTGACAGAGGATGCAGGTGCCCAGGCTCCCGAACGGCCGCGTACAAGGCCATGAACGAGCAAGCTCAAGACGACGAGCGAGCCCGCCGGATCGGAGTGAACGAAGGCTTGTTCCGCAAGATGAACGAGCAGCTCAAGGCACTCGCGGAGCAGTTCGAACTTGACGACCAACTACTCCTGGTCTGCGAGTGTGGTTACCCCGAATGCGAACAGCGCGTTCGCGTCCCCCCTGAGGAATACGAGCGAATCCGCTTGGATGCCCGCCTCTTTGCGTTGGTTCCCGGTCACGAGCTCGAAGACGTGGAGGAGGTTGTGGCCGAACGAGACGGCTACCACGTTGTGAAGAAGCACGACGGGACGCCGGCGCAGGTCGCGAGAGAAACGGACCCGCGCTCCGACTAGAGATTCTCTCCGCGTTTCTCGACGGCACTCGGGGCACATCAACGGGCAGATGGAGCTGTTGCTTCTCCTCTTTATCCTGTTCGCCCTTGTCTCGTTGGTGAGCAGGGCCGCGCGCCGTCGCTCTCAGCGAGCCGCCGAGGAGCGGCAGGCCGAGTACGAGCGGGCCGTTGAGGCGGGTGAGATAGAGCCCGCGTCGATCTCACCATTCGGGATGCTTCCGTTCGGGGGGATCCTCGAGGAGTTGATGCGGTCGCAGGGGATGAGCCGCTCGTACACCATCGATCCGGAGACGGGCGAATGGGTCGAGATCACCGGTGCGACGCCGGAACCCGAGCCGGAACCGGAGCCGGAGCTGGCGCCGGCGCCGACGGGGAAGAGTAGCTCGAGCCGGCGGGCCGAGGCGAAGCGGCGCCGCCGGGCGAGCAGCACCGCGAAGGCGTCGCGCCCGCAGAGTCCCTTCTCCATGCTCGGCGGGATGGGCGGAATGCCGAGTGACGGCAGTGGCGAGTTCGAGGTGAAATCACCCGACGAGCTGACGACCTTCGACGACGTGGGCGGAATGGAGACGCTCAAGCAGGAGGTCCGCGACACCGTCGGGCTCATGCTCGAGCACCCGGATGGCGCCGAGAGGTACGGGATCGAGTGGAACGGAATCCTCTTGCACGGCCCGCCTGGCGTGGGCAAGACCTACTTCGCCGAGGCGATCGCTGGTGAATACGAGCTGAGTTTCATCCACGTCTCGACCGGAGACCTGGTCGCCTCGCTCGTCGGCGGCTCCGCACGCAACATCGAGAAGGCGTTCGACACGGCGCTCAAGAATCTCCCTTGCCTCCTTTTCTTCGACGAGTTCGACTCCGTCGCCCAGCGGCGCGACAACACCCCCGATCAGGAGTCCCGGAGAACCGTCAATCAGCTTCTCACCTCGCTCGAAGCGCACCGCGACGAGCGACAGCTCCTCGTCATGGCGGCGACGAACTCGATCGAGCACCTCGACCCTGCGGCGATCAGGCCGGGACGATTCGATCGTCACATCCGAATCGACCTCCCGGATGCTGAGGCGCGACGCGCGGTCTTTCAGACGGAGCTCGACGACCGGCCGGCTGCAGACGGGATCGAGCTGGAGCAGCTCGTGAGCCGCACCGAGGGCATGACGCCTGCTGCTATTTCGAAGATCGTCGACACCGCCGCGCTCGAGGTCTTCCGGCAGGCTGCGCAGAGTGGCAAGAAGCTCGAGCTCGACACCACGCACCTCCTTCACGCCATCGAGCGATACGGCGGTCAGGATCGGCCGACGGTCGAGCACTGGACCTGGGACTCGCTCGTCCTGCCGCCCGCGATCAAGGCACAGCTGCAGCAGATCCAGAGCGTGATCGAGGATCCGGAATCGGCCCGCCGCTTCGGGGTCGAGCCGCCGACCGGGCTCCTGCTCGCCGGTCCGCCCGGCACCGGGAAGACAACAGTCGCCAAGGTGCTGGCGGCACAAGCACGCAGCTCCTTCTATCCCGTCTCCGGGGCCGACGTGATGAGCAAGTGGGTGGGCGAGTCCGAAGGGAACATCCGTCGGCTCTTCGAGCGCGCTCGCGAGAACCGGCCCTCGATCATCTTCATTGACGAGATCGACGCTATCGCGGCCAAGCGTGGCGAGATCCAGGTACACGACACGCAGGTCAACCAGCTCTTGGCGGAGATCGACGGGGTTGCAGGTCAGCGCGGCGTCTTCGTCATCGGGGCTACCAACCGGCCCGACCAGCTCGACCCCGCGCTCCTTCGAGGTGGGCGCCTCTCGCGAACGATCCTCCTCGGACTACCCGACGAGGCGGGCCGACTCGCGATCTTGCAGCTGAACACGGCGCGCATGCCGACGGTCGGCGTCCGACTCGACGAGCTCGCACGAGAAACGGATGAGATGTCCCCGGCGGACATCAAGTCGCTCTGCCAGGAAGCAGCCCTGGCTGCAATGGCCCGCGACGGGAAGACCCCCTCGGTCACCCACGAAGACTTCCTCGAGGCCCTGAGCCGGGTCCGAGAGCCGGCCTCCCCCAGCTTCGTCTGAGCCACCCTCGGCTCGAGCTAGCCGAGCAGGTGGATGCAGCCGTTGACCGCCAGGGTCAGGAAGAGCGAGATTCCGATCGAGACGGCGAGGCAGCCCGGCGAGCAGCCGTAGACCTTGACCCGACCATCCTTGTATTCCTTCGGCGAGAAGAGACCCACGGCGCCTTCTTCTCCAACTGTCGATTCCGCGACACCTCGTTCGTCTCCATGATGAAATCGACCTCAAAGGAGGCTCCATGCAGTACCTGGCGATGATCTACGGCGAGGCGGGCCGGTGGGAGGCGCTCTCCGACGACGAGCGCACCGCGACCTACGCCCGCTACACCGCGTTCGCGGAGGAGGCCGGCGCAGCGGGAGTGCTGGTCGACGGCGCCGAGCTCGCCGCGACGGCGACCGCCACCACGGTCCGCGTTAGGGACGGCGAGACGCTCGTCACAGACGGACCGTTCGTCGAGTCGAAGGAAGCTCTCGGCGGCTACTTCCTGCTCGAGTGCACCTCGATCGACGACGCGGTCGACTGGGCGGCGCGCATCCCCGGCGCCGACCACGGCGCGATCGAGGTCCGGCCCTGCTACGTCGACGAGACCGAGGAGGCCGTGGCATGAAGTACGCGCTGCTGCTCACGAACAGTCAAGAGGACCGCGAGCGCTGGAAATCGATGGCCGAGGACGAGGCTCAGGCAGCGCGCGCTGCCGAGGCGCCGAAATGGAACGCTCTCTTCGGCGAGCTCGGAGCGAGCGGCAAGCTGGTCGCCGGCAACGAGCTCGACGATCCGGAAACGGCGAAGACCGTGCGGGTGCGCGACGGACAGCCTGTCGTCACCGACGGACCGTTCGCCGAGACGAAAGAGCAGATCGGCGGCCTGATGGTGGTCGAGGCGGACGACCTCGACGAGGCGATCTCGATCGCAGTGAGGATCCCGGTCGTCGAAAGAGCCTCGGTGGAGATCCGGCCGCTCGTAGTCGGGTGATCGGGGTCGGGTGATCGAGCTTGTCTTTCGCGAGAAATGGGGCCGTGCCGTCTCCATCCTCACCCGCGTCCTCGGCGACCTCTCCCTCGCCGAGGATGCGGTGCAGGACGCGTTCACGATTGCGCTGGAGCGCTGGCCTCGTGACGGGATGCCGGGGAATCCGGGGGCCTGGATCGTCACCACGGCCCGCAACCGCGCAATCGACCGGATCAGGCGCGAGCAGGTCTTCGCGCGAAAGGCAGAGCTGCTGGCGCGACTGGAGTCGCTGCCCGCCGAGGAGGATGACGTGAGCTCGATACCCGACGACCGCCTCGCGCTCGTCTTCACCTGTTGCCACCCCGCGCTCGCCGCTGAGGCGAGAGTCGCGCTGACGCTGCGCGAGGTCGCGGGCCTGACGACGACCGAGATCGCGCGGGCCTTCCTCATGACGGAGCCGGCGATGGCTCAACGCCTGGTGCGCGCGAAGCGAAAGATCCGCGACGCGGGGATCCCGTTCCGCGTCCCACCGGACCACGTGCTCCCGAGCGACTTCGCTCGGTACTCGCGGTGCTCTACCTCGTCTTCAACGAGGGCTACTCGGCGACGAGCGGCGACGTGCGCGTCCGTGCGGATCTCTGCGAGGAGGCGATCCGGCTTGCGAAGCTCCTCGCCGTCCTCATGCCCGACGAGGCTGAGGCGCTCGGACTGCTGGCGCTGATGCTTCTCCACGACGCGCGGCGAGAGGCGCGCACCACCTCCGACGGCGCAATCGTCCTGCTCGCAGAACAGGACCGTGCCCGCTGGAACGCCGACCGGATCGCGGAAGGCGTCCGCGTGCTCGAGCGGGCGTTGTCGCTCCGCAACCCCGGCCCGTACCAGCTCCAGGCGGCGATCGGCGCTCTCCACGTCGAGGCTCGCCGGCCCGAGGAGACGGACTGGGAGCAGATTGCGGGTCTCTATGCGACGCTCGCCCGCATGGACGGCTCGCCGATCGTCGCGCTGAACCGGGCCGTCGCCGTCGCGATGGCCGAGGGGCCGGAACACGGGCTCAAGTTGATCGAGGCGATCGAGCTGCCGGGCTACCACCTCCTGCCCGCGACGCGCGCCGACCTACTCCGGCGCCTCGACCGGCTGGACGAGGCGGCGGTCGCCTATGCAGAGGCGCTCGAGCTCGAGATGAACGCGGCGGATCGCGCCTACCTCGAGCGGCGCCTCGACGAGGTCAGCGCAGGCAGGTGAGAATGAGCGCATGCGAGTCTCGGCTAAGGTCGACTACGCACTCCGGGCGATGGCGGAGCTCGCGGCCGCCCAGCTCGAGACCGATCGGGCCGGTCCGGTCAAAGGCGAGCGGCTCGCGAACGCGCAGCAGATCCCGCTCAACTTCCTCGAGAACATCCTACTCGAGCTGCGCCGCAGTGGAATCGTTGCGAGCCAGCGCGGGGCCGAGGGCGGTTACTGGCTCGCGAAGCCGGCCGCCGAAGTGACGGTCGCGGACGTGATCCGCGCGGTCGAGGGGCCGATCGCAACTGTGCGGGGGGCAAGGCCGGAGGATGTCGCCTACACCGGCGCAGCGAGCGCCCTGCGCGAGATCTGGATCGAGCTGCGCACGAGCATGCGCGACGTGCTCGAGACGACGACGCTCGCCGATCTCGTGGAAAGATCCACGTGATGGAACAGCGCGTCTCCTTGATCACGCTCGGCGTCGCCGACCTCGACCGCGCCCGCGCCTTCTACGAGGCTCTCGGCTGGCGCACCAACTCGCATCCTGAGCAGGGGATCTTCTTCTTCCAGGCGGGCGGGATGATCGTCGGGCTGTGGGATCGCGCCGCGCTCGCGCAGGACAGCGTCGCCGAGGACAGGGGCGGCTGGGCCGGGATCACGCTCGCTTACAACGTCCGCTCGCCCGTCGAGGTCGATGCCGTCCTCGCCGAGGCGGAGGCAGCCGGCGCCGAGCTCAAGCGCCCCGGCGCACCGACCGACTGGGGCGGTTACTCGGGCGTCTTCGCCGATCCGGACGGCCACACCTGGGAGATCGCGCACAACCCTGGCTGGCAGCTCGCCGACGACGGCGCGATCAGGCTCTAGCGAAGTCGCGTTCGCACCGATGGCCGACGGCTTTTGGGCGCTAGCGGAGCGTCTTCAGCGCGGCGCCGAGAGACTGCCTGGTCGTCAGCACGCCCTCGAAGAGATCGCCGTCTCGGGCGACCCGCTCGAGCACCGCGTCCATCGTGAAGGCCGCGGGATCGAGCGACGCGTTCACCTCCGCCCAGCGCAGCGGGGTCGACACCGGCGCACCCGGCTTCGGCCTGACGGAGTAGACCGAGGCGATCGTCTTGCCCTCGCCGTTCTGGTTCGAGTCGATCAGGACGCCCCTCCGCTTCGCCTTCGACCACTGCGTCGTCGCGAGCCGCGGGTGCGCTCGGGCGATCGCGCCCGCCACGATCTCCGAGAACTCGCGGGTCTCCTCGTAGGTGTGCCGCCGCTCGAGGGGAACGAGGATGTGGATTCCCTCCGAGCCGCTCGTCTTCGGAAACGAGACGAGCCCGACGAGCTCGAGCACCTGCTTGACGAGCAACGCAACCTCGATCGTCTCTGCGAACCCCACGTCGGGCGAGGGGTCGAGGTCGAACAGCACCCAGTCGGGCCGCGAGGGCTTGTCCACACGCGAATACCACGTATTCAGGTCGATGCAGCCCATGTTCACGACCCAGAGGAGCGCCAGCTCGTCGTTCACGAGCGCGAAGTCGATCTCACGCCTCGTCCGCGGCGAATCACGCGTCGAGACCTCGAAGTGCCTGGTCGGAATCCAATCGGGCATGTGGCTCGGGGCGTCTTTCTGGAAGAAGAACTTGCCGAACGCGCCGTCCGGATAGCGCTTCATCGTGAAAGGTCGGTCCCGGAGGTGCGGCACGAGCACGGGTGCGATGTCGCGGTAGTAGGTGAGGAGATCGCCCTTCGTGATTCCCTCCTCCGGCCAGAACGGCTTGTCGAGGTTCGAGAGCTTCAGGACGCGCTTGCCGCGGCTCACCTCCGAGCCGATCGGCTCGTGCTCGCGCCGGACCTGCTCGGGCCGCTTGTCCTCGCGGAGTCCCTGATATGACGGCGCGCGGAGTCGTTCGTCGTGCGTCCACTCGACGAACTCGACCTCGCAGACGAGCTCCGGCTCCACCCAGACGATGTCCGACTTCCGCACCTTCGCCAGCTTCGGCGCCTGTTCGAACGGTGTCGTCGACCGCTCGAGCGGTTCTAGCAGGGCAACCAGCCGCTCGATCTCGGCATCGTCGAAGCCGGTGCCGACGTTGCCCGCATACCGCAGCGCCCCTCCCTCGGAGACAGCCAGGATCAGCGCCCCGAAACGGCCGGTGCGTCGCCCCTGCCCCTTCGTGTACCCGGCGATCACGAATTCCTGACGGTGATGGGTCTTGATCTTCAGCCAGGCGCGTGAGCGCCTGCCCGGTTCGTATGGCGACTCCGCGCGCTTGGCGACGATCCCTTCGAACCGCTGCTCCTGCGCAGCGCCGAAGAGGGCCTCGCCGTCGTCGAAGGTCTCCGAGAGCTGCACCCCGCCCCGCCGGGGATCGACGACCTCCGCGAGCCGGCCGCGCCGCTCCACGAGCGGGAGGCCGACGAGCGATTCGCCCTCCACCTCGAGCAGGTCGAACGCGACGTAGAGGTAGACCGTGCCCTCCTTCCCCTGCTGCATCGCCGAGAAGGTCGCGCGACCGTCCGCGCCGACGGCGACCACCTCGCCGTCGAGGACGCAGTCGGGGGTCCGCAGGCTGCGCTCGAGCGCGCTGACGACGCTCGGGAATCGTTCGCCGAGCGGATTGCCGTTGCGACTCCGCAGTTCGATCTCGCCGCCGCGCATCGTCGCGATCGCCCGGTAGCCGTCCCACTTGACCTCGAAGAGCCAGCCGGCGCCGCCCGGAACCTCACTCGCGAGCGTGGCAAGCATCGGCTTGTACTCGCGCCGTTTCACCCTCGCCGCGGGCTCCTTCTTCTTGACGAGTAGCCAGTTCTTCGGATCGCCGCCCAGCTTCGCGGGCACGAGCGTCCAGAGCCCTTCCAGTCGCTCGCCGCGCAAGTGGACGGTCAGACCGCCGTCGCGCTTCTCCTCCACGAGCTCGTAGGTGCCGCGATCCCAGATCTCGACCGTGCCGGCGCCGTAATTCCCCTTCGGGATCTCGCCCTCGAAGCTCGCGTAGTCGAGCGGATGATCCTCGACGTGCACCGCGAGGTGCTGCGTGCCGGGCTCGAGCGGAACGCCCTTGGGGACGGCCCAGCTCGCGAGCGCTCCCTCGCGCTCGAGCCGGAAGTCGTAGTGGAGCCGGGTCGCGTCGTGACGCTGAACGACGAAGAGCGGGGCGCTCCGCTCCCCCGGATTGGAATCCCCTCGCGCGAACGGCTCGGGTGTCGTCGCCGGATTGCGCTTGCGCCGGTAATCGCGGAGCGGCGGCACTGGCTACCCCACGCGTGGGGTCAGTCGGGCCAGGGGAAAAGCCTGTGGAAGATGTGGATAGCCGGATAATTCAGGCGAGCACGCCCATCGAACGGAACTTCTGGCGTCGCCGAGTCCGCAGCTCGGCCTGGGGAATGTTCTCCAGCTCGTCGAAGGCGTCGGCGAGCGCCGCTCCGAGCAGCCTGGCCGACTCGTCGTGGCTCACGTGGGCGCCGCCCACGGGCTCGGGAACGATTCCGTCGATCACGCCGAGCTCGAGGCAGTGGGCTGCGTCGGGCTTGAATGCGGCCGCCGCCTTCTGGCGCTCGCCGGCGTCTCGCCAGAGGATCGCGGCGCAGCCTTCAGGCGAGATCACGGAGTAGATCGCGTTCTCCTGCATCAGCACGGTGTCGGCGAGGGCGATCGCAACCGCCCCGCCGGAGCCGCCCTCGCCGATGATGCAGGCGACGGTCGGCACCTTCAGCCGCGCCATCACGGCCTGCGAGCGCGCGATCGCGCCGCCCTGGCCGTGCTGCTCGGCCGCCACGCCCGGGTAGGCGCCCGGCGTGTCGACGAGCGAGGCAAGCGGAAACCCGTGACGCTCGGCGGTCTCCATCACCCGCATCGCCTTCCGGTAGCCCTCCGGATAGGCCATCCCGAAGTTCCGCTTCGTCCGTTCCTTGATGTCGCGGCCCTTTTGATGCCCGATCAGCGCGACCGTGCGACCATCGAGCTTCCCGAGCCCCGCGACGAGCGCGGCGTCGTCGGCGCGCCCGCGGTCGCCGTGCAGCTCGAACCAGTCGTCGAACAGCCGCTCCACGTAATCGAGCGTGTACGGGCGCTCCTCATGCCGGGCGAGCTCGACCTTGCTCCAGATCTCCTCATCCGTCGGCTCGGCCTCGATCCGGTCGAGCTGGCGCTGCAGGCGCTCGAGCTCGCCGGAGAGCCGGGCACCGCGCAGGAGGTCGAGTCCGCTCAACTTGCTCAACCGGTCCCTGAGTCGGATCTCTGCGTCATTCGCCAAATCAGCGCTCCCCGAAGAGCCGCAGCAGGCGCGCGAGCGTCGGGCGCAGCTCGGAACGCGGCACGATCGCATCGACGTGTCCGAACCGGAGATTGGACTCGGCGAGACCGAAGTCGTCCGGCAGCTTCTCCCGCGTCGTCTGGGCGACGACGCGCGGGCCGGCGAAGGACATCAGCGCGCCCGGCTCCGCGAGCAGGACGTCACCCAGGCTGGCGAAGCTTGCAAGCAGACCTCCGGTCGTCGGGTGGGCCATCACGCTGAGCAACGCGCATCCCGACTCGTGCAGCTCCTCGACGGCGCACACCGTCTTTGGAAGCTGCATCAGCGCCAGGATCCCCTCCTGCATGCGCGCACCGCCCGAGGCCGAGATAGAGACGAGCGGCATCCCGGCCGCCGCCGCGCTCTCGCAGGCGCGCGCGAACTTCTCGCCCGTCACTGAGCCCATCGAGCCGCCCATGAACGAGAAGTCCATCACGGCAAGCTCGCACGCCTGCTCCTCGATCGTGGCGCTGCCGATCACCATCGCGTCGCCGAGCCCCGTCGCGACCTCGGCCTCGGCGAGCCGCTCCTTGTAGGCGCGCAGATCGAAGAACTCGAGCGGATCGGCCGAACGGAGCTCGGCGGCCTCCTCGACGAAGCTGCCGCGATCGGCGAGCTGCTCGATCCGCTTGCGCGCCTTCACCGGGAAGTGGTGATCGCAGTGCGTGCAGACACGCATGGCCGCGTCGAGCTCGTCGTCGCGATAGTGCGAGCCGCAGGCCGGGCAGGTATTCGGATGCTTCTTGGGCGGCGGCTCCGGAGCGTGCTTGTGCTCGATGGAGACGGCGATCCTGCTCGCTTCGGCCATGCCTGATCTTAGACCCGCTGCTTGCGCACGAGGTTGCACCGGCGTTCGGTCAGAGGCCCGAGCTCACAAACTCAGCGCCGCGCAGAGCCGAGCGAGCTTCGGGGTATTCGCCGGGTCGCCGACAAGACCGGAGAGGCCAGCACCTGCGATGCGCGAGCGGCCGGCGCTCGAGCGCAGCAGCCTTTCGAGCTCCTCCAATCCGAGGCCGCCCGGTTCGGGCATGAAGACGGCGAGCTCGTCCGGCTCGACCGAATCGCAGTCGAGCGCGACGTAGACGGCGTCCGTGCCGTCGAGCGCCCGCTCGATCGCCCCTTCGCCGGTCTTCACCCCGGACGCCGCGATGAACTCGACCTCCGGCGGGTCGAGCTTCCGCGCGCCGACGAGCGCCACATTCGCGGGCTCGATCACGCCTTCGTCGATCAGCATCCGCAAAGGCATCCCCCAGGCATTGCCGGACGGCGAGGACGCGGGAGTGTTCAGGTCGCCGTGCGCGTCGATCCAGACGACGGCAAGCTTCTCGTCGCCCGAGGCGAGCCGCTCGATCGCACCCAGGTGCGCGCAGCAGCAGCCGCCGAGGACGAGCGGGCGATCCGGAAGCTCGGCGGCGACCATCAGCGTCTGCTCGGCAAGCGAAGATGCCTCGACGACGGCCGCTTCCGGATAGGGCAGCCCGAGCCATGCGGCCTCGGCCATCGCCTCGCCCCCCTTGCCCCAGGCACGAGGGACGCGGACGAGCCCGGCGCCGAACTCGCGGCCGCACGAATGGCACTGGTACTCCGGGCCGACCGCGACCGCGGTGAGCGTTCGGCAGTCGGGACAGCGCGCCCGGAGCCGGCTCACGTCCTGAGCTCCCAGGTATCGCTGCGCCGCGCCGGTCGCATTCCGACGCGCTCGTACAGGCGCACCGCTCCGGTCGTGTTCTCGGCGTCCACTCCGAGCCCGACCCTCGTGAAGCCACGCGCGCGGAGCGCCCGGAACCCGTGCAGGAGCAGCGCCTCGCCGAGCCCTCGCCGCCGCCAGGCGGGTCGCACGCCGAGAAGCTCGACCCAGCCGAAGTCCGGCTCGCCCGAGAAGTGTGGGCTGCAGAGGACGAAACCGGCGACCTCGTCTCCGTCGAGGGCGAGGAACCAGAGCGTGGCGTCGAAGGAGTCGCGGTCGCGGTGCCAGCGACGCCATTGCTCGAAGCTCTGCTCGTGGAACTCCCAGTGGTCGGCGAAGGCGCGCATGTGCGCTGCGTGGATCCGCTCCTCCTCGCCGTCGCGCATCGGCCGAACCACGATCCCCTTCGGTAGGTCGGGTGGCGCGGGCGGAGCGGTGAGCTCCACCCGCATCTGGAACGAATGACGGACGATCGAAAAACCGGCGTCGCGATACGCCCCCGCGGCGAGCGCGTCCACCGAGGGGGTGTAGCCTCGGAGGAGGGCGCCCACACCCGCGTGCTCGCGTGCGGCCTCGAGCAGGATGCGTGCGGCTTCGACATCGAGCGCGCGCATGTCGATGCTCCAGCGACCGCCCTCCTCGGAGACATCCGCATAGCCGACGGGCTTTCCCTCCACCTCGGCCAGGCGCATCCAGATCTCGGGCAGGCCGAACCAGTCGAGGATCTGGGCCGGCGCGAGGTCGCGCTCGCCGTGGAGCGCGGCCGAGTGCGCGTCCAGCAGTTCCGCAATCGCCGACGCGTCCTCCCGCGCCGGCTCACGAAGCCGCACGCAGCTCCTTCTCGTAGACGATCGCGTGCCAGAGCGTCCGCATCCCTGCGCGCTCGTAGACACGGGTCGCGCCGGTGGGGCTCTCGGCATCGACTCCCAGGCCGACCTTGCGCTCGCCGCGGCGGTAGAGCTCGGCGAACGCCGTCTTCAGGAGTGCCTCCGCAATCCCGCGCCGCCGGTAGGCGCTCCGCACGCCGAGGACATCGATCCAACCCTGGTCGGGATCGCGTTTCTGCTCGCCGAAGACGACGCCCGCGATCTCGTCGTCGGCGGCCGCGACCCACCAGAGCGTCGGGTCGAACGTCTCGCGCCCGAAGCGCTTCTGCTCCCACTCCTCCCAAGGTGTCGGACGGTGCTCCCAGTGGTCGGCGAACGCTTCCTGCTGGGCGGCGTGGAACGCGCGGGCCTCGTCGGGATGCCGGTACGGACGAATCTCGATCCCGGGCAGCGCGACGACCTCGGGCTCGTTCTCGAGCTCGATCACCATCCCGCGGAACCCGCGTACCGCCTCGTAGCCTCGCTCGCGATAGAAGCGCACGGTTCCCTCGTCCTGGTCGAGAGTCGCGTTCTGGAGGTAGACGCGCTCGCCAGCGGGGAGGTTTCGCGCCTCGTCTCGCGCCCGCTCCTCCGTGACGTGGACGATCTCGGTCCCGATCCCGCGCCCCCGGAGGTCAGGATGGACGTAGCCGTCCGCGTTCAGGCGGTAGCCCTTCGCGATGAAGTCGGCGTAGCCTGCGATCCTGCCGTCCAGCTCCAAGACCCACGCGTCGCGCGCGAGATCGAGCTCGGCCCACGTCGCGACCAGGTCGCTTGCAGTCCAGTCCGAGTCGCCGGCCACGGTCGTGTCGGCCGCGCGGACGAGTTCCAGCACCGCCTCGAGATCGGCGGAATCCGGCGCGCGGACGTTCATCGGGGAACGAGCTCGTCGAGCGCGTCCGGGAGCCTCGAAAGGTCCGATAGCTCGACGTCAGGGTCGTGCTTCGCGGTCTCGTCCAGCCGGTTGATCCAGACGGTCTTCAGCCCAAGCTCCCGCGCGGGCGCGAGGTCGTGGAACAGGCTCGCCGCCACATGGACGTGGTGCTCGCGGTCGGCGGTGAGCTCGTCGAAGCGCCGCCAGTGGCCGTGCTCGGGCTTGTAGGACTGAACGTCCTCGGCGACGACGACGAGGTCGAAGGGCACGCCGAGCTGTCGCTGCGACGCCGCGATCAGCTCGCGATCCGAGTTGGAGAGGATCGCGAGGCTCCAACCCCGACGGCGCAGCTCGGCGAGCGCCTCCGGCACCTCGGGAAAAGCCGGCCAGTCGGGAAGCGACTGGGGCAAGACCCCGCTCTCGCCTTCTGGGATGCCGTAGCCGACCTCGTTCGCGAGCCGCTCGAGCGTCAGCGTCAGCACCTCTGCATAGGAACGGTACCGCTCGGCCTGAATCTCGGGTTCGAGCTCGTGGAAACGGCGCAGGAGCTCGGGCGCCTGCGCCGCGCCGTAGAGGCGTTCGAGCACGCCGCCGATCCCGGCGTTCCAGTCGATCAGGGTGCCGTAGCAGTCGAAGGTCGCCCAACGGGACATGGCCGGAGCTTAGAGTTCTAGTCGCTGAGCGTGCGGAAGACGACGCAGGCGTTGTGGCCGCCGAAGCCGAAGGAGTTCGAGAGCCCGACGCTGATCTCGGCCTGCCGTGCCTCGTTCGGGATGTAGTCGAGGTCGCAGGTGGGATCCTCGACCTCGTAGTTGATCGTCGGCGGCAGGATGCCGCGGTTCGTCGCGAGGATCGTGAAGATCGCCTCGACCGCGCCCGCCGCGCCGAGGCAGTGGCCGGTCGCGCCCTTCGTCGAGGAGACCGGGATCCTCCGCGCGTTCTCCTCCCCGAGCGCAAGCTTCAACACGCGGGTCTCGGAGGCGTCGCCGAGCGGCGTGGAGGTGCCGTGCGCATTGATATAGCCGATCTCGCTTACGTCGATCCCGGCGTCGCGTAAGGCCATGTGCATCGCCCGGGCCGGATTCTCGCCGGTCGGATCCGGCTCGGTGATGTGGTTCGCGTCGGACGAGACGCCGTAGCCCATCAGCTCGGCGTAGATCGTGGCGCCGCGCGCCCGCGCATGCTCGAGCTCCTCGAGGACGACGACGGCGCCCGCTTCGCCCATCACGAAGCCGTCGCGACCCGCGTCGAACGGCCGCGAGGCGCCCTGCGGATCGTCGTTGCGCCGCGAGAGAGCGCGCATCGCGCCGAAGCCGGCGATTCCGACCCGCGTGATCCCGGCTTCGGTGCCGCCGCAGAACATCACGTCGGCGCGGCCGAGCCGGATCGCGTCGGCGCCCTCGCCGATCGCCATGTTCGAGGCCGCGCAGGCCGTGCACTGCGAGGAGAGCGGGCCGCGGGTGCCGAGCTCCATCGACACCCAGCCAGCGCCCATGTTCGGGATGATCGCGGTGATCGAGAACGGATTGACCCGGTCCGCTCCCCGGTCGATAAGCGTCTGATAGCAGTCCTGGAAGGCGCCGAGCCCGCCGATCCCGGTCGCGATCGAGGCCCCGATCCGGGCGGCTTCCTTCGCGATCTCGATCCCGGAGTCGGCCTCGGCCTGACGCGCTGCCGCGAGCACCATCTGCGCGAAGCGATCCATCCGTCTTGCCTGCTTCCGCTCGATCCACTGCGCCGGATCGAAGTCCTTGACCTCGCAGGCGAAGTGCACCGGAAACTCGCTCGCGTCGAACTGCTCGATGTCCGCCGCGCCGGACTTCCCTGCGATCAGATTCGACCACGTCGTCTCGACGTCGTTGCCAAGCGGCGTGACCATCCCGAGTCCGGTCACGACCACGCGTCTTCTGCCGTTGTCAGCGCTCACTTCTTCCTCTCACATTCCCAGGCCACCGTCGACGAGCAGCACCTCGCCCGTGATGAACGAGGCCGCGTCGGAGCAGAGGAAGCGTACCGCGCCGGCCACGTCGCCCGGTTCGCCGAGCCGCCCGAGCGGCGTATTCGTCAGCATCGCGGCGGTCGCTTCCTCCGGGAGCACGTCGGTGAGCTGCGTCTTCACATAACCGGGCGCGACGACGTTCGCACGCACGTTGCGGGAGCCGAGCTCGCGAGCGAGCGACTTCGTGAAACCGATGATCCCCGCCTTCGAGGCCGCGTAGTTCGTCTGGCCCCAGTTCCCGTGGACGCCGACGATCGAGGAGACGTTGACGATCGCGCCCGCGCGTCTCTTCATCATCGGTCGTGTCACAGCGCGGCAGGTGTAGAAGACCGAGGAGAGGTTGGTGTCGAGCACCGTGCGCCAGTCGTCGTCGGACATGCGCGCGAGCAGGCCGTCGCGTGTGAGGCCCGCGTTGTTCACGAGGATGTCGAGCTCGCCGGCCTCCTCGACGAGCCGCTTCGCCTCCACGGAATCGGAGACGTCGGCCCGGATCGCGCGACCCCCGAGCTCCGCCGCGAGCGCCTCCGCTTCCTCTTCACCCGTCCTGTAGCCGACGACGACGGTCGCTCCTGCCGCCGCGAGCTCCGTTGCGATCGCCTTGCCGATCCCCTTCGACGCCCCGGTGACGAGCGCGGTCCTGCCCTCGAGCGACGCGAAGCCCGTCATGCAGCCTCCTTCGCCGTCGGCCCAGCCGCGTGGGGGAAACCCTGTTTCCCCCACGAGCCCCCTTCTCGCTGCCGCCGCTGCTGCGCAGCGGCGCGCCCTTCCGGGGGAACCCGTCGGTTCCCCCGAACCCCCTCCTGGCAGCGCGACTTCGTCACGCTGTCTCGAGTGCCTCCTCGACCTTGTCGAGCCCGGCGAGGTTCGAGACCGAGATCGCCTTCACGCTCCGGTCGATCCGCTTGATGAGGCCCGAGAGGACGTTGCCGGGACCGACCTCGACGAACGTGCTGACCCCGCCCTTGATCAGCTCTGTCGCCGACTGGGTGAAGCGCACCGGTGCGGTGAGCTGGTCGATCAGCAGGGTGCCGAAACGCGCACACGGCTCGATCTTCGCCGTCACCGTGGACATGAAAGGCGCGAGCGGATCGTGGAAGCCGATGCGGTCGATCGCCGGCCGAAGCCGGTCGGCGGCCCGCGCCACGAGCGGGCTGTGGAACGCACCCGAGACGCGCAGCTTGATCGCTCGTCGAGCGCCGAGGGACTCGGCTTCGGCGCAGAGCTCCTCGACGGCCCCATCCTCGCCGGAGACGACGATCTGGCCGGGACAGTTGTAGTTCGCGGGCCACACCCCGAGGATCTTGCGGCAGAGGTTCTCCACGACCTCGTCTTCGAGCCCGAGGATCGCGGCCATCGAGCCCGGATGCCGGCGCGCAGCCTCGGCCATCGCGAGGCCCCGCTCGCGAACGAGGCCGATCGCCTCGTCGTTCGACATCGCAGCGACGGACGCGAGCGCCGCGAACTCGCCGACGGAGTGGCCGACCACGACGTCCGGCTCGATCCCCCGGGCCTTCAGCGCCGCCAGCACCGCGAGGCTCGTCGCCACGAGCGCCGGCTGCTGCACCTCCGTGTCGACGAGCTCCTCCAGAGCGGCCTCGAAGCAGAGGTGCGCGAGGTCGAGACCCGACGCCTCGCTGCCGACCCGAAACACCTCCATCGCGGCGGGCACCGCCTCGGCGATCTCCCTGCCCATCCCGGCCTCCAGGGAGCCCTGCCCCGGGAAGCAGAAAGCGATCTTGCTCATGCAGCCGTCCTCTCCGTCCATTCGATCAGTGCAGAACCCCAGGTGAGACCCGCTCCCATTCCCGTCATCAGCACAAGCTCGCCCTCGTGCAGTCGCCCGTCTGCCTCCGCCTCGGCGAGCGCGAGCGGGATCGAGCCCGACGAGGTGTTGCCGTAGCGATCGACGTTGACGACCACTTTCTCCTCGGGGATCCCGAGCTTCCCGGCCGCGTGATCGATGATCCTCCGGTTCGCCTGGTGCGGCACATAGACGTCGATGTCCGCGACCGTCTTGCCGCACTCGGCGAGGATCTTCTGCGCCGACGAGACCAGCACCCGCGTCGCGAACTTGAAGACCTCACGTCCGTTCATCTTCACGAACGACTCGGGATCGTCGAAGTGGCGCGAGCCGCTGCCGGGAAGCCAGAGGTTGTCGCCGCCGCCACCGTCCGCACCGAGCTCGAAGCCGAGAAATCCACCCGTGCCCACGGGCTCCATCACGACCGCCCCTGCTCCGTCGCCGAAGAGAACGAGCGTCGAGCGGTCGCTCCAGTCGAGGATCTTCGAGAGCACGTCGCCGCCGACGACGAGCGCACGCTTGGAGAGCCCCGACGCGAGCATCCCGTACGCCTGGGCGAGCGCGTACATGAAGCCAGTACACCCGGCCAACAGGTCGTAGGCCCCGGCCTCGCTGGCCCCCAACCGGTCAGCCATGATCGCGGAGCTCGTGGGAAACATCATGTCGGGCGTCACGGTGGCGCAAATCAGAAGATCGATGTCCTTCCCCTCGACGCCGGCCTTTTCCAGCGCCTCCTGCGCAGCGGGAAGCGCGATATCGGTCAGCGCCTCGTGCTGCTCGGCGAAGCGCCGCTCCCGGATTCCCGTGCGCTCGACGATCCACTCGTCCGTGGTGTCGACAAACTGCGCGAGGTCCGCGTTCGAGTAGATGCGCTCGGGCACGTGTGCGGCGAGCCCCGTGATCCCGATCCGCGCCCCGTTCGCCGAGCCGATCACGAGAACACGAATCGGGTTCGTCGCCGGTTCAACATCACGAAGACCGATCCACGGCAAAGGTGAGCGTGCCACGCACGGCGAGTTCGCCGTTCACGGTCGCGCGGGCCTTGCCTCGGCCGATCGGGCCGCGCACCTGCTCGAGGTCGCACGTCAACTCGAGCACGTCGCCCGGCCGCACCACGCGCTTGAAGCGAACGCCGTCGATCCCGGCGAAGAGAGCGAGCCGGCCCCTGTTCTCCGGTTCCGAGAGTACGGCGACAGCGCCGGCCTGAGCGAGTGCCTCGACCATCTTGACGCCGGGCATGATCGGATTTCCGGGAAAGTGGCCGGCGCAATCCTCCTCGGTCACGAGCTTGCGAGCGACGACCCGCGAGCCGGGATCGAGCTCGATCACCTCGTCGAGCAAGAGGAACGGGTCGCGGTGCGGCAGGATCTCCTCGATCGCCGCCTTGTCCAGGGAGACGACGCTCATGCCGTCAGCCGATCGCCCAGCCGGACACGCAGTCCGTTGCGGCCGCGATGGGCGTAGCACTTCGCGGTGCCGACCGGTATGCCCGACGCGTCGGCGATCTCCTCAAAGCTGTAGTCGAACGCGTCCTTCAACAGGATCACCTGCGCCTGCGCGGGCGCGAGTTGCGCAAGGCAAGCGCCAAGCTCGGCGCGCAACTCGGACGCCTCTACCTCGCCCGCAGGCCCGCGATCGCGCGAGACGCGGCGGTCTTCCTCGAGCGGCTCGCAGCGGCGCGCGACCTGGCGCTGAGCAACGTCGTGACACGCGTTCGCCGTCAGCCGATGCAGCCACGTCGGGAACGCCGATTCGCCGCGGAACTGGGGCAGCTTCAGACAGAGCCGCGCCAGCGCGTCCTGCGCAGCGTCGCGCGCGTCCTCGGGATCGCGCAGTAGATGCCGGGCGAGGCGCTCGACTTTGGGCGCGTGGCGCTCGCAGAGAGCCGCGAGAGCGCGGCTATCCCCGTCCTTCGCGCGCCGCACGAGAATCGGATCGCTGAGCCGCTCGTAGACGAGCGGCGCCTCGGGTCGGAGCTTGCTGCCGATGGGCTCGGCTGGACGAAGGGACGGCTGCACCGCCCTATGCTAATGCGCTAGCGGGCCGAGGCGGGGCGGCTCGAGTTGCCGGCCGGATCCCGGGCGACGATCCGAACGAGCCCGCTCCGCGGGACTCCGAACACAGGAACCTTTCCGGCCAAGGTCACCTGGCGCGTGAGCGACTTCCCTCCGGCATGGAGTGTCAGCTCGGCCGGCTCGCTCAGCGACACCCTGAGCGGGAAGCGCTGGAGGATCTTCACAGCCGGCGCGCGAGTGTCCGAGACGACCGGAACCGCGACCCGAGCCGTGCCGATCGGGTCTGTCGCCTCGAGCACAGCGTCGTAGGCGCCGTCGAGGAGCCGCCCGACGCGCTTGCTTCCGTCCCATTCGAGCATTTGCGGGCCTGCCGGCAATGGCCCCGTGAACAGCGTCGCGACCCACTTGCCGGCGCGGAGCACCCGCAGGCGCACCTCAGCCGGGCCTGCGAGCACGAAGCTGAAGGCAAGCCGGTCGCCGTGCCCGTCCCCGTTCGGGGAGAAAGCGGCGCGGGCCGAGGCAAAGCCGCCGAGCGTACGAGTGACCGCGACCTCCACGGAGGCGGCCGCGATCCTGCCGCCGGTTCCCTTCGCCTCGAGCGAGAGCGTGTAGACGCCGTCCGGAAGGTCGAGAGCGTCGAAGCGAACCACGTGCTCGCCGGCGCGGCGGTAGGCCTTCGGCAGCGTCTGCACCGTCTCGCCCGTGGCGTTGCCAACGCTGACGACCACATTGGCCCCGTCGCTCAGCGTATACGTGACGCTCGTCGCGTCGGCTGCGCCGTCGTCGTTCGGCGAGATCGTCTCCGGATCGGCTGCGAGGCCGGCGATCGTCAGCTCCGCGGTCGGGTCGGCAGTTGATCCCGTGATCGCGCCGCCGACCGAGCCCGTGGCGGGCGTCGCCGTTGCCGATTCGATCGAATAGGCGTATGGACCTCGCGGCGCGAGCGATGCGTCCCAGGTCCAGTCGACGTTCGCGCCCTGGCTCGACGTGCGCGTCACCGAGATCCCGCTCGCGTCGACCACGTCTACCGACCATGGGAGTGCCGACGAGAGCCTTGCTCGGAAGCGCACCTTGCCCGGCACCGTCCCGGTGACGAGCGGCGCGTAGACCTTCGGCAGCCCGATCGCCTGAACGGTGCCGGCAAGCCCGTTCAGCAGGTTGTAGAGCGCCGAGCCGGGACAGTCCGTGAAGCCGGTGTCCCGATGACCGGAGACGGTTCGGAGGAAGACGGGCACGCCCGGGGGAAAGCGCTGGTTCCCGTTCGAGATGAACGAGAGAGTCGAGAGCGGGTCGACGTGAGCGACATCGAGGCGCCACGCGAGTAGCCGCGCAAGCGAGTCACGCGCCGCCTGGGCGACTGCGAGCGAGCCGTATTCGCCGAGCACGGCGACCCCGACCGAGCCGGTGTTGAATCCCTCCGCGTGCGCGCCGACGACGTTCTTCTCGATCCCGCCACCGCGACCCTCGAAGACCTTGCCGAAGCGATCGACGAGGAAGTTGTAGCCGATGTCGTTCCAGCCGTTTCCCTTGACGTGGTAGACCTGGATCGCCCGCACGATCGCCGCGGATTGGGCCGCGTCATAGCCGTTCGCACCGGCTGTGTGATGGACGATCGCGACCTTGAGCGACGTCGCGATGACCGGCTTCGAGCGGACGATCGACTCGTCGGCCTTCCAGCCGGCGCGCGGCACGATCGCCGGTGCCCCGGCCCGTTGCAGCGTGCGCGCCGGAACGTACGACGCCTCGCTCCAGACGAAGTGCGCGCGCAGCCGGCTGACGATTCCGAGGCGCCGATACTCGATCCGGTCGGACGCGCCGACCCACCAGGGGTTGCCGAGCTTCCAGCCGCCACGCCGAGCGCGTTCCTTCGCTCCCGCGTCCGGTCGATCCTCAGCCTCCGGCGCGGCGGCCACCCATTCGCTCCAGCGACCCTCGAGCGAGCGCGTCCGGAACTGCACGGTCCCGGGCCCGCGCCAGTGCACGCCGACGAGGTTGAAACGGGCGGGAGCGCTGCTCGCGAGAAGGCGCCCCGCTTCGACCGGAACATCGCGCGAGACGATGGTCGCGTCGCCCGCCCGGGCTTGCGCGGGCAGTGCGAAGGCGACGCCTAGCAGGAACAGAGAACCAAGCTTCTTCACGGGTGCACCAGGAGACTGGCGCTTGCTCCCTTCGCCGACAAGCCTCGCGACCCCTGCTTGACCGAATCCTTACAGGCTAGAATCGGCGTGCCTTGCACGCTCTGCTCTCGCGGGGTCCGCTGTTCGCAGCCGCAACCGCCGCGCTCGTCCTCTCCGCGCCCGCCGGCGGTGGCGCCGCCGCGCGTGTGCTGGTCGCGGAATTCGAGAACGACGTCAATCCCGTCACCCAGGAGTACCTACTCGACGCGATCGAGCGTGGCGAGCGCGAGGGGTACGCGGCGGTCGTGATCGAGCTCGACACGCCCGGCGGGCTCGGGTCGTCGATGCGAGCGATCGTCAAGGGCATCATCGCCGCGAAGGTTCCGGTGGTCGTCTACGTGGCGCCGGCGGGCTCGAGCGCCGACTCCGCCGGGGCCGTAATCGGAATGGCCGCCGACGTACTTGCGATGGCGCCGCAGACGAACATCGGCTCCTCGACGCCGATCACGACGGGCGGCGAGGACTTCTCCAAGGATCTGCGCCGGAAGATCGTCAACGATGCCGCTGCGTACATCGGCGAGCTCGCGCGCGAGAACGACCGCAACGTCGGCGAGGCGCGCGAGATGGTGACGGAGGCATCGAACCTGGGCGCCCGCGAGGCGCTCCGGCTGAACGTGGTCGACGTCATCGCAGGCGACTACGCATCGCTGTTCCGACAGATCGACGGGACGAAGCCTCCGACCAAGCCCGAGCTGACGATCTCGGCAGGAACCGCCACGACGATCGAGCGGATCGAGATGTCCACCTGGAAGCGGATCCTGGACCTCCTGATCGACCCGAACATCGTCGCGCTGATGCTCTCGATCGGGCTGATCGGGATCGTCGTCGAGCTCTGGAACCCCGGTCTCGTCTTCCCAGGCACGGTCGGCGCGATCTCGCTCGTCGTCGGGCTTTACGGGCTGCAGGTGCTGCCCGTCTCGGCGGCCGGCCTCCTGCTGATGATCCTGGCGGCGGCGTTCTTCATCGCCGAAGCCTTCATCGTCTCGCACGGGGCGCTCTCGGTGGCCGGCGCGGTCACCTTCGTGATCGGCGCGCTGCTGCTCTTCGACCCGGCGGGCGAGACCTACCAGGTGTCGATCCAGGTCGCGCTCGCGATTGCGCTGACGCTCGCCGGCCTCTTCGGCTTCGGGATCACGAAGGCCGCGAGCGCGCGTAACGCGCCGGTCGCCGTCGGCGCCCACCGGCTCGTCGGCGAGCCCGCGCAGGTGCGCAGCGAAGGGCTCGTCTTCGTGGACGGGGAACTCTGGCGCGCGCGCACCGCCGACGGCTCGCCCCTGCGCCCGGGCGAGCACGTCCGCGTAGAGTCGGTGCAGCAGGAGGAGCTTCAGCTCGTCGTCGCCAGCCCTGACCCCGTTCCCGAAAGGACCTAGATGTCGATCACCCTGATCGCGCTCGCCGCCGTCGTCTTCATTCTCCTGATGTTCCTCTTCGCGGCGGTGAAGGTCGCGCGGGAGTACGAGCGCGGCGTCGTCTTCCGACTCGGGCGCCTGCTGCCGGAGCCGAAGGGTCCAGGACTCTTCCTGCTGATCCCGGTGATCGACCGGATGATCAAGGTCGATCTCCGCACGATCACGCTGAACGTGCCACCGCAGGAGGTGATCACCCGCGACAACGTGCCGGTGCGGGTGAACGCCGTCGCCTACTTCCGGATCGTGGAGCCGAAGAACGCGATCGTGCAGGTGGAGAATTTTATGGTCGCGACCTCGCAGATCGCGCAGACCACACTCCGCTCGGTGCTCGGCCAGCACATGCTCGACGAGCTGCTCTCCGAGCGCGACAAGATCAACGTGATCCTCCAGAACATCATCGACGAGGCGACCTCGCCGTGGGGCGTCAAGGTCGCGATCGTCGAGGTCAAGGACGTCGAGATCCCGGCCAGCATGCAGCGCGCGATGGCGCGTCAGGCCGAGGCCGAGCGAGAGCGGCGCGCGAAGATCATCGCCGCCGAGGGCGAGTTCCAGGCCTCACAGAAGCTCTCCGAGGCGGCCGATGTGATGGCGAAGTCCCCGATGGCGCTCCAGTTGCGCTACCTGCAGACACTGCTCGAGATCGGCGCGACGAACTCCTCGACGATCGTCTTCCCGGCCCCGATCGACATGCTGACGGCCTTCATGGGCGCGGCGCAGAAGAAGGCCGACGGCGGGACGACCTAGAGCCCGGCGCGTAAGTGCCCTTGGGCCGCGGGCGGCCCCTTTAGGGATCTTCGCGCGCGGAGCGTCCGTGCGAGCGGATGCTTCGCCTGCGCAGAAAAATCAGACGAGCTGCTGGTTCGTCTCGCGGAACCGCCGAGCGGCGTCGATCGCGGCACCGAGGTTCAAGCCCTTGTCCTTCGCCTGCTTGATCAGCATCACCGTCTCGAGCGCCTCGATGTCATAGATCCGCTGCTTCTTGCCCTTGGTCGGGATCTGGGCCTTGTTTGTCCAGTAGTCGAGCTGCATCTTCGAGATCCCGGCGATCTGGCAGACCTGGCCGAGATAGAGCTCCATCTTCTCCAGGTGGTCGGAGAGATTTATCGGTTCAAGCAGGTCGAGCTGATTGCTGTACGTCATATCGAACCCTTTATCGGCAGAGACGGGACCCCTCAAGAACGAGATATACACCGTTCTCGGTCGTTTGGAAAGCCTGTTGTCGCTCAGGAATCGTCGTCGTTGGCCGACGGCGCGAAACCGTCCTCGTCGAACTGGGGGTCGACTGCGGGCTCGATTCCCGCCTCGACGGCAGCGTCGGCGGCCGCATCGATCGACGCCTCTGCAGACGCATCGCTCTCGACCACCGGGGCCAGGCTGGAGACGATCTCGTCGCCGCGCAACCGCATTACGATCACGCCCTGCGTCGAGCGGCCGGCGCGACGAATTCCCTCGACCGGCATCCGGATCACGGTTCCGCCCGTCGAGATCAGCATCACCGCGTATCCGTCCCGGACGACGCGGGCGCCGGCGAGCTTGCCCTTTGCCTCGGTCAACTGCACCGTCTTGACTCCGAGCCCGCCGCGACCCTTCTTCGGGTACTCGTGCAGCGGGGTGCGCTTGCCGTAGCCGTTCTCCGTCACGACGAGAAGGTCCGCGTCGTCTTCGGCCACGTTCACCTCGATCACCTCGTCGTCGCGCCGAAGGCTCATTCCGCGCACGCCCGAGGCGGAGCGGCCCATCGAGCGCACATCGTCCTCGTGGAAGCGGATCGCCTGACCGAAGCGCGAGACCATCAGGATGTCGTCGTCCCCGTCGGAGAGCCGGACGCCGACGAGCTCGTCGTCGTCGCGCAGCTTGATCGCGATGATCCCGTCCGCCTTCAACGGCGTGTTGTACTCGAGGAACTCCGTCTTCTTGACGACCCCCTTCCTCGTCGCGAAGACGAGGAACTTCGACTCCTTGTAGTCACGGGTGGCGATCACCGCACGCACGGACTCGTCTTGGCGGAACGGCAGGAGATTGACGATCGCGCGTCCCTTCGACTGGCGCGACCCGAGCGGAAGCTCGTGCACTTTCAGCCGGTAGACCTTGCCGACGCTCGTGAAGAAGAGGATGTAGTCGTGAGTCGACGCGACGAAGAGATGCTCTATGAAGTCCTCGTCCTTCAGATCCATTCCCATCACGCCCTGGCCGCCGCGACGCTGCTCGCGATAGGTGGTGACCGGTAGCCGCTTGATGTAGCCGGACTGCGTGATCGCGATCACCATGTCCTCCTCGGCGATCATGTCCTCGAGCGAGAACTCGCCCTCGGCCGCGATGATCTCCGTGCGCCGGTCGTCCGACTTGCCGTAGATCGTCTTGATCTCCAGCAGCTCCTCGCGGATCAGCGCGTCGATGCGGGCCGGGTCGCCGAGGATCGCGCGCAGCTCCGCGATCTTCTCCTGGAGGTCGTTGAACTCGTCCTCCACGCGCTTGCGCTCGAGGCCGGTGAGCGCGCGCAGGCGCAGGTCGAGGATCGCGGTCGCCTGGATCTCGGAGAGCGCGAATGCGGACATCAACTCCGCGCGCGCACCGTCGGTGTCGTCGGCGCCGCGGATGATCCGGATCACCTCGTCGAGGTTGTCGAGCGCGATCAGGTAGCCCTGGAGGACATGCGCGCGATCCTCCGCCTTGCGCAGCTCGAACTTGGAGCGCCGGGTGATGATCTCGCGCTGGTAGTTCAGGTAGTGGGTGACGAGCTCGAGCAGCGAGAGCGTCTTTGGGACGTTGTCGACGAGCGCGACCGCGTTGTAGCCGAAGGTCGCCTGGAGCGAGGTGTGCTTGTAGAGCTTGTTCAGGACGACCTGGGGGATCGCGTCGCGCTTCAGCTCGATCTGGATTCGCATCCCCGTACGGTCGGAGTGGTCGGCGAGATCCGAGACCTCCGTGATCACCTTCTCGCCGACGAGATCGGCGATCTTTTTGATCACGCCGCTGTCGCCACCCTTCTTGACGCCGTAGGGCAGCTCGGTGACGACGATTGCGCTCTTGCCGCCGCGGAGCTCCTCGACGTGCGCGCGTGCGCGCATCACGATGCGGCCTCGCCCGGTGCGGTACGCGTCGCGAATCCCGCTGCGGCCCACCACGATCGCGCCGGTCGGGAAGTCGGGGCCCTTCACGTGTTTCATCAGGTCCTCGACGTTCGCGTCGGGCTTGTCGAGCAGTTGGACGATCGCGTCGACGATCTCGCCCAGTCGGTGCGGCGGCATGTTCGTCGCCATCCCGACGGCGATTCCGGCCGAGCCGTTCACGAGCAGGTTCGGGAAGCGCGAGGGGAGCACGTCCGGGACACGACGCGACTCGTCGTAGCTGGGAACGAAATCGACCGTGTCGGCGTCGATGTCGCGCAGCATCTCCGTGGCGATCTTCGCGAGCCGCGCTTCGGTGTAGCGCATCGCCGCCGGCGGATCGTCGTCGACCGAGCCGAAGTTGCCCTGACCGTCCACGAGCGGGTAGCGCAGGCTGAACGGCTGCGCCATCCGAACGAGCGTGTCGTAGATCGAGGCGTCGCCGTGGGGGTGGTACTTGCCCATCACGTCGCCTACGGTCGCGGCGGACTTCTTGTAGGGCCGGTTCGGCTGCAGGCCAGCCTCGTGCATCCCGAAGAGAACGCGCCGGTGCACCGGCTTCAGACCGTCGCGCACATCGGGGAGCGCGCGCCCGACGATCACGCTCATCGCATAGTCGAGATAGCTCGAGCGCATCTCCTGCTCGAGCTCACGCGGCTCGATGCGCCCGCCGCTGCCGATGCCTCCCGGGGCGAGGTCAGACATCGAGGAAGCGCACGTCGCGCGCGTTCGCCTCGATGAATGCTCGGCGAGGCTCGACCTGGTCGCCCATCAACGTCGAGAAGAGCCGGTCGGCGGCTGAGGCGTCCTCGACATCGACCCGGATCAACAGCCGTTTCTGCGGATCCATCGTCGTCTCCCACAGCTGCTCCTCGTTCATCTCTCCGAGCCCCTTGAAGCGGGAGAGCTGCAGTCCTTCCTTGGCCAGCTCGAGCGCCTCGCCTCGCAGCTCCGCGAACGTCTGTGCGATCCGTCGCTTCTTGCCGGCCGCAAGCGTGTACGGCGGTGTACCCACCACCTCTACGAGCTTCGCGTACGCCTTGCGCAGGTTGGCGTAGATCGGGGAGGCGACGAGCCCGGCGGGCACGGTGACATGGGTGGCTGCACTCGTCTCGGTCTCGATCACCTTGACCTCGATCGACCCTTCGGCTCGGTCGCGGATCGAGAGCGCGTAGCCGTTGTCGACCGCGGCGATCACCGCGTCGTCGAGAGCGCCGATCGAGCCGAACTCGCTCGCGACGAGCCGGTGGGTGACCATGAAGTCGGCCGGACCGGCTCCAAAGTCGGCGCGCAGACGCCCGAGCCAACCCTCGAACTCGACGAGTGCGCGGACAAAGCGGCTCCAGCGAGCTTCGGTGAGCTTCAGCGGCTCGCCGCCATGCGAGAAGATCTCGAGGTCGCCGACACGCTCGCGCACGAGCAACTCCTCGAGCTGAGCGTCCTTCTCGAAGTAGAACTCCTGGTTCCCGAGCTTCACCTTGTAGAGCGGCGGCACCGCGATGTAGATATGCCCGCGCTCGATCAGCTCGGGCATCTGGCGATAGAGAAACGTCAGGATCAGCGTCCGGATGTGGGAGCCGTCGACGTCGGCGTCCGTCATCACGATCACCTTGTGGTAGCGGAGCTTCGCGATGTCGAACTCGTCGCCGAGCGAGGTGCCGATCGCGGTGATCATCGCCTGGATCTCGTTGTTCGAGAGCACCTTGTTGATCCGGTTCTTCTCCGAGTTGATGATCTTCCCCCGCAGCGGCAGAATCGCCTGATAGGTGCGGTCACGGCCCATCTTGGCCGAGCCGCCGGCCGAATCGCCCTCGACGATGAAGAGCTCTGCGGCCTCCGGATCCTTGATCGAGCAGTCGGCGAGCTTGCCCGGCAGCGACATGCTCTCGAGCGCGCTCTTACGGCGTGTCAACTCCCGTGCCTTGCGGGCGGCCTGACGAGCGCGCTGCGCCGAGATCACCTTCACCACGATCTGACGCGCGTCCTGCGGGTTCTCCTCCAGGAACTGGGCGAGCTTCAGATTCACGACCTGCTTGACGAGGCTCTCGATCGGCGGGTTGCCGAGCTTCGTCTTGGTCTGGCCCTCGAACTGTGGATTGCGCAGCTTGACCGAGATCACCGCCGCGAGCCCTTCGCGGACGTCCTCGCCCTCGAGATTGTCCTCCTTCTCCTTGAGCAGCCCCTTCTCCCGCGCATACCGATTGAGCGTGCCGGTGAGGGCGGCGCGGAATCCCGAGAGATGGGTGCCGCCCTCGTGGGTGTTGATGTTGTTGGCGAACGAGAAGACCGACTCGACATAGGAGGTATTCCACTGCATCGCGACCTCGATCGCCCCGTCGGCGTTCTCACCCTCGAAGTAGACGATGTGCTTGTGGACGGGCTCCTTCGCCTCGTTCACGTAGGCAACGAAATCCCTGATCCCACCCTCGGCGTAGAACTCGTGCCGGTCCTCGCCCTCGCGCTCGTCGACGAGCGCGATCCGCAGCCCCTTCGTCAGGAACGCCGTCTCGCGCAGTCGTTGGACGAGCGTCTGGGTGGAAAGGTCGAGCTCCTCGAAGATCTCGGCGTCGGGCATGAACGAGATGGTCGTGCCGGTGTCGTCTGCCTCTCCGACCACCTCGACATCGGTCTGCGGGACGCCGCGCGAGAACTCCTGGCGATACAGCTTCCCGTCCCGACGGACCTCGGCGACCAGCCGCTCCGAGAGCGCGTTGACGACGGAGACGCCGACGCCGTGGAGGCCACCGGAGACCTTGTAGCCGTCGCCGCCGAACTTGCCACCGGCGTGAAGCTTCGTCAGAACGACGGTGAGCGCCGACTCGCCGGTGTCCGCCATCGCGTCGACCGGGATGCCCGAGCCCCAGTCCTTGACCGTGACGGAGTTGTCCGGATGCAGGGTCACTTCGATCCGCTCGTTGCGACCGGCGAGCGCCTCGTCGACGGAGTTGTCGACGACCTCGTAGACGAGGTGGTGGAGGCCGCGGGGACCGGTGGAGCCGATGTACATCCCAGGCCGGAGCCGAACAGGCTCGAGCCCTTCGAGAACGGTGATGTCTTTTGCGGAGTAGTCCGTTTCAGTCATGAAAAAAGCCCTGCAAATAGCCATCTTGCGGGCAAGTGGAAGTCTATCAGAAAGCACGGTCGGAACGGGCCCTTGCGAGGCTCGCAGCAGCGGTTCTCGCCACGATCTCGCGGAGCTCCTCGTCCTCGATCGAGGCGGCGATCTTGGCACCCTTCGCCGTGTCCTCCGGCCGCACTTCGGGTGGCTTCGAAACGTGCCCCGCGGCGGGGCCGGCCGGACCCGAGGGGACTGGGCCCGGGACGAACCTCAAGGCCGCGGGGGCTGCTTCGGCGAGGGCTGAGCCGAGCCGCTCGAGGATCTCGCCGGCGAGCATCGCGAGCTGGAAAGCCCAGACCGAATCGGCCGCATGGACGACGAGCGTGCCGTCGCGTCCGAGCCGAGCCGGCCACGCGCGCCGGGCGTTCTCCTCGCCGACGGCGGCCGGCCACGCGCGCACGATCGCGGTCAATTCACCGCCGCGAGCTGAGTCGCTCGGACCAAAACGTCCGAGCGCGGCGCGGATCTGGACGTCGAGGCGCTCCATCAGCGGACGCTCACCGCGCCCGGCCTCACCTCGAGCACCTGCGCGGGCACGAGCGGCAGCGCGTCCGCCCCCGTGGCGGTCACGACCGTCTGGCCGACGCGTCCTATTCGCTCCGCGAGCGTCAGCCTGCGAGTCGCATCGAGCTCGGAGAGAACGTCGTCGAGAAGCACGAGCGGCGGCACGCCACGGAGCTCTGCCAACACCTCGGCCTCGGCGAGCAGAAGCGAGAGCACGGCCAGCCGCTGCTCTCCCTGAGAGCCGAAGCTCCGGAGCTCGCGTTGACCGGAGCGCACCATAACGTCGTCCAGGTGCGGACCCGCTCCGGTCACTCCACGTTCGAGATCTCGGTCGAGGCGCGCATCGAGGGCCGCAATCGACGGCGGCTCTCCGGTGTAGTCGAGCGCAGCACCTGGAAGGCCCAGCTCCTCGGCGCGCTCGGCGAAGGCGGGCGCCAGCAGGCCGATCGCTTCCAAGCGAGACGCGACGAGAGCTGCGCCAAGCGTCGCGACCTGGTGCGTCCAGGGGTCGATCGCGGCTCGAGTGCCCGAACCTCCAGCCGCACGACGAAGAGCGGCGTTTCGCTGCCCGACGGCCACTGCATAGTCGACGGGCAAAGACGCTCGTGCGGGGAGCAGGCGCGAGAGCGAGCGGTCGAAATAGGCGCGCCGAGCGGCCGGACCCCCCTTGACGATCGTGAGCCGGTCCGGAGTGAAGACGAGCGTGGAAACCTCCCTGCGCAACTGCTCGGTCGAGCGAAGCGGAGCCCCGTTCAGCTTCGCGCGCTTGCCCTGCTGGAACTGCACGGTCAGCTCGAGGTCGAGCGGCCGGCCGGCCCGGGTGCCGCCGAGGGCGATTCGCGCGCCCTCGCACCCGAGCCTGACGAGCTGTGCATCCGCTCGCGTCCTCGGTGAGAACCCCTGCGTACCGACGTGGAGCGACTCGAGCAGGTTCGTCTTGCCGGCCCCGTTCGCACCCGTGACGAGCACCAGCCCGGGCTCCAACTCGAGCTCGAGGCGGGCGTAGGAGCGGAAGTCGCGCAGGGAGACCGTGGAGACGATCAGCGCCGGCCGACCGGGCCGAAGCTCAGCCTGCCCAGCTCCCAGCCCGGCCCAGCTCTCAACCCGCCAGCCGGATCGGCATGATCAGGTAGGTGAAATCGCCGGCGGGATCGACGAGAATGGCCGGCCGCAGTGGGTTGATCAACTTGACCTGGACGTCGTCGCCGATGATCGAGTCGACGCCGTCGCGAAGGAAGTCGGCGTTGAAGCCGATCACGAACTCCTCGCCCGTGTAGCTCACCGGGAGGGACTCCTTCGCTTCGCCGACATCCTGGGTTTGGGCGGAGACGGTCAGCTCACCCTCGGCGAACCGGAGCCGCAGCGGTGAGTTCCGCTGCGCCATGACCGAGACGCGGCGAACCACGTCGCCGAGCTCGGCGCGCGCAATCGTCAGCTCCACCTCGAAGGTCTCCGGCAAGAGCTGGCGGTAGTTCGGGAACTGGCCGTCGATTCGCCGCGTCGTCAACCACGCGTCGCCGGTTCCGAAGACGACGTGGTTCTCGTGGACGCCGAGCTCGACCGTCTCACCTCCGGCCAGCCGTGAGAGCTCCTGGAGTGCCCGGGCGGGGATGATCGCCTCGAGCTCGGGGGCGGCGGCCGCAAGCTCCGTCTCCTTGACGGAGAGCCGGTACGAGTCGGTCGCGACCATCACGAGCTTCCCCGCCTCGAAGCGGACGAGGATCCCGGTGAGTACCGGCCGCGACTCGTCGCGGGATGCGGAGCGGGCGACTCGCGCAATGGTCTCGAGCAGCGCCTCACGGTCGATCGCATGCAGTTGCGCGTCGAGGGTCGGCAACCGCGGGAAGTCTTCCGCCGAGTAGGTGTTGAGGCGATAGGAGGCGGAACCGGACGTGACGTGGGCGACCCCTTCGGCCGGCGAATACTCGAGTGTCACCTCGTTGTCGGGTAGGAGCCGCGCCAGATCGACGAGCAGCTTGCCGGGGACGACAACCGCTCCGTCTCCCTCGACCTGTCCGTCGAGCGTCGTCCGGAGCGAGAGCTCCATGTCGGTGGCCGCCAGCGATAGCGTCCCGGCTTCGGCCGAGAGCAGGATTCCCGAGAGCACCTGAACGGTGCCCCGACTCGAGACGGCGCGCGAGACGACTCCGAGCTTCGCGACGAGCTCGTCCCGTGAGACCGTGATCTTCAAGCCCGTGCTGTCGTGCTGGCTTTGAACTTCCACGCCAGAGTCGATGTCGGGATCGGTCGCCGCCTCTATATCCATCATTCTTCTTTAAATCCTTTCGCAGTAGTCATAGGAAGTGTGGACGATGGGGAAGACGGCATCGTCTGGCTCCCCTAGACGGTTCGGGCGGTGGGTCCAGGCGGTGGAGAAGAGGAAGGTTCCCACAGGTTGAGCGCAGTTTCGCAAGGTTTCCACAGAATCATCCGACTTGCTTGATCCGCGCGGTCAGCTCCTGCACAAGGTTGTACACAGAGCGGTCTTCGCGGATCATCCCCTCGATCTTCGCGTTCGCATGCATCACGGTTGTGTGGTCGCGCCCGCCGAATTCCTTGCCGATCTTCGGCAGAGACGAATCGGTGAGCGCTCGCGAGAGGTACATCGCGACCTGACGCGGATAGGCGATGGCCTGCGAGCGCTTGGCGCTACAGAGTTCTCCGATCGTCATCCCGAAGCGCTCGGAGACGGTCTCCTGGATGTGTCGGATCGAGATTTCGGCTGCTTGTCCTCGAGGGAAGACGTCCTTCAGCACGTCCTCGGCGAGCTCGACCGTCCCCGGTCGCCCAGTGAGGGACGAGAACGCGACGACGCGTGTCAACGCGCCCTCGAGCTCACGGATGTTCGTCGTCACCCGCTCGGCGACGTAGGTGAGGACGTCAGGGTCGGGAACGTGGATCTGGTCGGTCTTGACCTTCTTGCGGAGGATCGCGATCCGGGTTTCGAGGTCGGGTGGTTGGATGTCCGTAATCAGGCCCCATTCGAAGCGGGACCGGAGTCGCTCCTCGAGTGTGGCGATCTCTTTCGGCGGCCGGTCGGAGGAGAGCACGATCTGCTTACCGGCCTCGTAGAGCGTGTTGAAGGTGTGGAAGAACTCCTCCTGCATCCGATCCTTGCCTTCGAGGAACTGGACATCGTCGACGAGGAGTACGTCGTAGGTTCGGTAGCGCTGCTTGAAGCCTTCGATCCGCTTGTCGCGCAACGAGTTGATGAAGTCGTTCATGAACGTCTCGCTCGTCACGTAACGCGCGGTCAACCCATTGCCGTGCTCGCCGACGTACTGGCCGATCGCCTGCAGGAGGTGCGTCTTGCCGAGCCCGGTCGAGCCGTAGATGAAGAGCGGGTTGTAGGCCTGAGCCGGCGATTCCGCGACAGCGAGCGCGGCTGCGTGGGCGAAACGGTTCGAGGAGCCGATCACGAAGAGGTCGAAGGTGTTCTTCTGGTTCATCCCACCGCTCGCGGCAGGCTGCTCGGGAGCGACTCGGGCCGGGGCCTCTACGGAGACGACGCCATCGTCGCTCGAGGCTGTGCCGAAATCGCGCACCGTCAGGCGGACCCGGCGCTCGTGACCGGTGGCGTCCTTGACGGCCGCGCGGATCAGGCCGAGAAAGTTCCCCTCGATCCACTCCCTCGTGAAATCGTTGGGAACAGCCAGGGTAAACGTGTCGTCGGAGAGCTCCGCACCGGCCGTTTCGGCGAACCAGGTGCCGAACGTCGCTTCGTTGAGTGCTCCTCGGAGCCGGCCCGAAACCGCCTCCCACAGGCTGTCGGCAGTCAGCTCGATCTGGTGCTCCACGCCGACGTCCGACTCCTCTCACAGCTCGTAGGCAAGCGGCGAGCATAGCAGCGTCTGTGGGCAGCCTCAATCCTGGCCGGTGGGGAGAAAAAACGCTGTGAGCAGGCCTTTCGTTGTACCCAAGATTTTGTCCACACCTGTGGAGAAGCTGTGGGCGAGCGTCGGTCGTGTAGCCCGTTTGCGGCTCTTTCAGCCTCGCCGAGCGGCTGTGGATAATCGGCTTCTGCAGCCCTCGTCTATACTTTCGCTCCGCCGGACCTGGCGGCTTTTTTCCGACGGAGTAAAACCCTCACCGTGAAACGCACCTACCAGCCCAATGTTCGCCGGCGTAAGCGCAAGCATGGATTTCGTGCGCGGATGGCCACCAAAGCGGGACAGGCGATCCTGAAGCGCCGCAGGGCGAAGGGCCGCAAGAACCTCTCCGCCTGAGCCGATTCGTCGACACCATCCCCGAACGCCATCAGTAGAGACACGACGCAGCGCCGCAACCGCCTCTCCCGTTCCCGGGACTTCGACGCCGTTTATCGCCAGGGGCGCTCGACGACCACGCGCTATCTCGTTCTCCACTGGTTTCCGCGGGACGCCGACGACGCCGACGACCAGCCCCGGCTGGGCCTCGCCGTGCCGAAATCGGTTGGCAATGCCGTCGTGCGCAACCGGGTCAAGCGCCAGTTGCGGCAGACCTGGGCGGAGCTCGTCGCGACGGCGAGTCCGGGTCACGACTATGTCCTCGTCGCCCGCCCGGGCTTGGCGGAACCCGCCGACACTCGTGGCCAAAAATGGCTCGTCGAGCGCGTGACCGAGGTCTTGGCCAAGGCGGGGCTCGAGAAGGCCGACACGTGAAGTTCCTCGGGATCGCAGTCGTCCAGCTTTGGCGGCAGACCTTCGGGCGACTGACGCCCGAGGGCACTTGCAAGTATCACCCGAGCTGTTCCCAGTACGCGCTCGACGCCTTCGAGAAGCACGGATTCGTGAAGGGAGCGGCGAAGGCCGGCTGGCGGCTGCTCCGCTGCAATCCCTGGAGTCAGGGCGGCGTGGACTACGCATGATCCTCGCCGGCGTCCTCACCCCGCTCGAGGATCTGCTCACCTGGGCGCTGACGCACCTCCACGACACGGTCGGACTCCCGTGGGCCTGGTCGATCGTCGCCCTCGTCGTGATCGTACGGATGCTGCTCGTGCCGCTCACCGTCCGCCAGATCCACTCGATGCAGAACCTGCAGGCTCACGCACCGGAGATGAAGGCCCTCCAGACGAAGTACAAGCACGACCGTCAGAAGATGAACCAGGAGCTGATGGCCTTCTACAAGGAGAACCAGATCAATCCGGCCGCCTCCTGCCTGCCGATCGTCGCCCAGATCCCCGTCTTCATCGGCCTCTTCTTCGTGCTCCGCGGCTTTGAGAACGAGATCCTCCCGCAATTCCCGGATTCGAGCCTCCAGTGGCTGAACCTGATCAACATCACGGACAACACGAAGGTCGGCTGGGGACCGCTCCTCGTCGTCTGCTACGCGATCAGCCAGCTCACCTCGTCGTATCTGATGTCGGCGACCATGCAGCCGGCCCAGCGCGCATTGATGCTGATCCTGCCGATCGCGTTCATCCCCTTCGTGCTCAACTTCCCGGCCGGCCTGATGCTCTACTGGCTGACGACGAATCTCTGGACGACCGGGCAAGGACTGATCACCCGCAGATTGACCCCGAAGAAGGAACCGCCGCCGAAGAAGAGCTCGCGGACACCGCCGAAGAGTGAGCTCGCGGCACGGGCAGAGACACCGGCTCAGGCAAAACCCGCGCCGGCCGGCCCGCCCCGCGTGAAGAAGGTCAAGCGCAAGAAGGGCGGCGCCCGTCGGTGATCGCGAGATGACGGAGGTCTCGGTCGAGGCGACCGGAGAGACGGTCGGCGAGGCGAAATGGTCGGCACTGCGAGATCTCGAGCGCAAGCGGCCGGGCCTCGACAAGGCAGCCGTCCACTTCCAGATCGTGAGCGAGGGCGAGCGCGGCCTGCTCGGAGTCGGTTACGAGCCCGCCCGGGTCGTCGCCAGCATCGAGGATGACGGGCCCGCGATCGAAGAGGTCGCTCCTCCAGCGTCTGTTGAGGGCGAAAGCGAGGACGGCGCCCGCCTACGCGACCTCGTCGAGCGGATCACGCGGGAGATCGGCGCTCGCTGCCGGGTCGTGGTCACTGAGACCGACGAGGAGCTTCGTGCGACCTGCGACGGGCCCGAGCTCGGGATGCTGATCGGCAAGCATGGCCAGACGATCGACGCGATCCAGTACCTCGCAAGCGCCGTTCTCTACCGCGGGCGCTACGACGAGCGCAAGCGCGTCGTGGTCGACGCGGCCGGCTATCGCGCCCGCCGGCAAACCGCGCTCGACGCGCTGGCGCTCCGGCTTGCCGAGCAGGCGACTGCCACGGGCCAGCGGGTCGAGCTCGAGCCCATGACCGCCGTCGAGCGCAAGATCGTGCACGAGCGGCTGAAGGACGATCCCGAGATCGAGACGCTGAGCGAGGGCACGGAGCCGAATCGGTTCGTCGTCATCGTTCCTCGTGGCTTCGCCGTCTAGCGACCTGCTCGAGCGCTGGCTTGCAGCGCTCGTCGAGACGCCGGGCCTGACTGGGCTGAAGGATCCGGCCGAAGCTCGACGCGTGTTGCTCGAGGATGCTCTGGCCGGCCTCGAACTCGTAGGAGGACTCGACGGACCGATCGTGGACGTCGGGTCGGGAGGGGGAACGCCCGGGATTCCGCTGGCTTTCTCGCTCCCGGAACGCCAGGTGACGCTCCTCGAGGCCGAGCGACGCAAGTTCGAGTTCCTCGAGCGCTGGACTGTTGAGCTACCGAATCTGAGCGTGATCTGGGGCCGGGCGGAGAGCCAGGCAACAGACCGTTACAAGGTCGCGGTCGCGAAGGCGCTCGCTCAGCCGGCGGTCGCGGCCGAGTGGTGCCTGCCGCTCGTGAAGGAGGGAGGTGCCGTGATCCTCTGGGTCGGCCCGAGCGCGGAGCCGGAACGAGTCGCCGCCGTCGCCCAGAAGCTCGCAGGGGTGCTCGAGGAAAGTCCGCCCGGATTCCTGGTGCTCAGTAAGACCGGCCCCACCCCGCCGGGCTTCCCGCGTCGGCCGGGAATGGCCAAGAAGCGTCCGCTCGCATAGTTCAGGCGCGCGTGCGTCGGCTCGACGTCCGGCGAACGGCCACGTTTGCGACGCGGCCCGATTCGGGGGAGAATGCCGCCTTCCCTGCTTCGCGACCTCTGGAGAGCCCATGCTCAGCTTCGGCGTCACCGTCCTGCCCGACCCGCCCTACCAGCGCCTGATCGGGCTGACGAAGCTCGCCGAGGAGCAGGGGTTCGAGTACGGCTGGACCTACGACTCGCACGTGCTCTGGCAGGAGTCGATGCCCGTGATGGCGCTCCTCGCAAAGGAGACCTCTCGGATCATGCTCGGCCACATGGTCACGAATCCGGCGACGCGCGACCCGACCGTGCTCGCGAGCGCGTACGCCACGCTGCACGACATCTCGAATGGCCGGATGATCATGGGCGTCGGCCGCGGCGACTCCGCCGTCCGCTACATCGGTCGCAAGCCCATGAAGGTGGCCGACTTCGAGGAAGCTCTCACGATGGTGAAGCCGTTCATGAACGGCAAGGAGGTCACCTGGAACGAGAAGGAGCTCCAGCTGAAGTGGGTCCGGCCCGAGCTCCCGGAGATCGAGATGCACGTCGCGGGCTACGGGCCGAAGGCGCTCGCCGTGGCGGGTCGGCAAGGCGACGGCGTGATCATCCAGCTCGCCGACCCGGACATCATCCAGTGGATCATGGCTACCGCGCGGAAAGCGGCCGAGGAAGCGGGCCGCGACCCGGCGGCGCTGAAGTGCATCGTCAGCGCGCCCAGTCACATCTCCGACGACATCGCCGAGGCGCGCGAGCAGGTGCGCTGGTTTCCCGCGATGGTCTCGAACCACGTCCAGGATCTGATCGACCGCTACGGCACCGACGGCTCGACGATTCCGCAGGCGCTCACCGACTATGTGGAGGCGCGCAAGTTCTACGACTACGACGAGCACTCCCGCGTCGGCGCGAAGCACGGCGCGTTCGTGACGGACGAGATCTGCGACCGCTTCTGCGTGCTCGGCAGCGTCGAGGAGGCGACGAGGAAGCTCAAGGAGCTCGAGTCGATCGGCGTCGACCAGTTCAACATCTACCTGATGACCGAGGGTCAGGAGGAGACGCTCGAGACGTACGGCAGCGAGATCCTGCCGCAGTTCTCCGGGGTGGCGGCGTAGAGACGAGCGCCGAGGCGCGGCAGCGCTGGGATGCTGTTGCAGGTGGTTGGGAGGCCGAGCGCGAGACGGTCGCGGCCGTCAACGCCCCGGTCACCGCGGCGCTCGTGGCGGCGCTCGATGCGCGCCCCACCGACACAGTCCTCGACTTGGCTGGCGGCACGGGTGACATGGCCGAGGCGCTGGCCGGCCGGGTGGAGCTCGTCATCTCGACCGACTTCTCGCCGGCAATGGTCGAGGCTGCGCGCCGCCGTGGCATCGTGGGCGCCGATCACCGCGCGATGGACATGCAGGAGATCGACCTCCCCGACGCGAGCGTCGACGCAGTGGTCTGTCGCTTCGGCTACATGCTCGTCCCGGACCCCGCGCTCGCGCTGCGCGAGACACACCGTGTGCTCCACTCCGGCGGCCGGCTCGCCTTCGCGACGTGGGCGGAGGCGAAGCGCAATCCCTGGGCCACCGCGTACGGACCGGTGCTGGTCGAGCGCGGTCTGGCCGAGCCGCCGGTGCCGGGCGACCCGGGACAGTTCGCGCTTTCGGCGCCCGCGCAGATCGAGGCTCTCGTGAGAGCCGCTGGCTTTGCCGACGTCGCAGTCGAGGAGGTGCCGGTCGAGTACCGGTTCGCGGACTGGGACGATTACCGTCGCGTCGTCACCGGCCTCGCCGCCACCTTGCGCACGACGCTCGCGACTCTGCCCGGCGACCTCCGAGCTGAGGTCGACCAGGCCGCGAAGGCGCGAATCGAGCGCTTCCGCACGGACACGGGCTACGTCCTTCCGGGTCTCGCGTTGGTGACGAGCGCGAAGTAGACCCGCGCGGGGGACGTGTTCCGTCTCTAAGTCCCGGTTCCGCCCCGGAGGAATGGAACGTTCGGCTCCCAGCCGTCGATCACCGCTCCGTGGCCGTGCTCACGAGCAAGCTTCTCGACATCGCGGTACAGGCCTGCTGCTCGCCGAGATCTCCGTCGAGCATCCTCTCGAGTCGCGGCAGAAACGTCTCGGCCGACCACAAAACGCCGACGGGCGGGAACTGCTCGAGCTCCCAGCGGAGGAACTTGTTGAGCGTTCTTCGCACCACGGTAATAGGCGTTCACGTACGCGTCGAGGGCGTCCGCGGCGATTCCGTTCGCCCGCTCGGGGGAAGCACGCTTTTCTCGGCGGCAAGCTCGGCAATTCGGCCGTCGAGCTTGTCCAGTACGACTTGCGCGTGCACATAGCTGTAGCGATCCCACTTGTTCGGCGTCCCGATCCCGCCGGCGCGCTCGAACGCCGCAAGCGGGAAGACCGCGACCTCGACGCGCGAGCCGCGTGGAGTGAAGAATCGTTCGTTCGTGGCTTCGGCGTTCTCGTCGCGGACGATGAGGCGGACATCCCAGTCCGAGCCTTCGTGGACGAACGCGCCTCGCCCGCGCGAGCCGGTGAGCACGAGTCCAAGCACATTCTCGTCCTGACGCCCACGCTCTACGAGTCGTTCGTACTCCTCGGCCGCCACGGCTACAAGATCGTCTTGCCGAGTGCGCTCGCGACTAGCTCGACCGCGAGCTGCGCCGTCGCGTTCTCGCGATCGAGGATCGGATTCACCTCGACTACCTCGATCGAGCCGGCGATCCGCGATTCGGCCACGAGCTCGAGCGCGAGGTGGGCCTCCCGGTAGGAGAGTCCACCGCGTACGGGCGTCCCGACGCCGGGAGCGACTTCCGGGTCGAGCGCGTCCATATCGAGCGAGACGTGGACGAAGCCCGGCCCCGCGATGTGCGCGAGCGACTCCCGGATCGCGCGCTCGATCCCGATCCGGTCGACGTCGCTCATGGTGTAGATCTTCACGCCGAGATCGCGGATCCTCCGCCGCTCGCCGTCGTCGAGCGAGCGGACGCCGACAAGTGCCACGCGGTCAGGGGTCACGGCCGGGATCGTCCAGCCGGTGCTTTCGAACAACTCGCCGGCCATCCCGAGCGTGGCCGCCAGGGGCATCCCGTGCACGTTTCCGCTCGGCGAGCTCGCGGGTGTATTCAGGTCGCCGTGCGCGTCGATCCAGAGGACGCCGCCGGTGGAGCCGTGCGCGCGGGCGAGACCGCCGAGCGTGCCGAGGGCGATCGAGTGGTCGCCACCGAGCACGAGCGGTAGCCGCCCTTGCTCGAGCGCCAGCTCGACGAGTTCCGCGACGTGCAAGCACGCGACCTTGATCTCGGGGAGATAACGCGCGCGCTCGTCCGCGACGGCCGTCGCCTCGAGCACGGCCGCCGCGACGTTCCCCCAGTCGACGCACGTGTAGCCGAGCCCGGCCAGGCGCTCCTCGATCCCGGCGTAGCGGATCGCGGAGGGCCCCATGTCGACGCCCCGCCGGCCCGAGCCGAGGTCGAGCGCGGCCCCGATGATCGCCACCTGCTTCGCAGTCACGGCCGCAGACCCTACTCACCCCACCGGCGCTAGACGAAGGGACTCGTCGGCTACGCTTGAGCTCGCAGGGCGGGGCGAGGTAGCTCAGTTGGTAGAGCACACGGCTGAAAACCGTGGTGTCGCCGGTTCAAGTCCGGCTCTCGCCATGTTTTCCTGCAGCAGGACGAATCGGCGGGAGCCGATTCGCCCTGCGCGAAGACCCTGAAGGGGCCTGCTTCGCAGGCCCACCTTGCGTCGCTCCGAGGTTGGGTGACAAAGCTCCGCGGCCGCGAATGTTGCATCTGTCCGGCCTGCGGCTCATTCTCTTCCTGACGGGGGCCTTCGAGCCAAGGAGACACGAAATGTCAGAGACCGCCGCGCCGCTCGACTCCGGAGGCTCCGGCCTGCTCGAGCGTCGCTTCAAGTTCGCGGCAAACGGAACGACGATCGGCCGAGACACGATGGCCGGCGTCACGACCTTCATCGTCATGTCGTACATCATCTTCGTGAACCCGCAGATCCTCAGCTTCGCCGGGATCGAGGGGCTGGAGGCGATCGGGCTCCCGTTCAACCAGGTGCTCGCCGCGACCTGCCTCGTCGCCGGCGTGATGACGATCCTGATGGGCCTCTACACGAACCGGGCCTACGCGATCGCGCCGGGCCTCGGCCTCAACGCCGTCGTCGCCTTCAGCCTCGTGGCAAGCGAGGGCCTTTCGTTCCCGGCGGCGATGGGACTCGTGGTGGTCGAGGGGATCGCGGTCACGATCCTCGTCCTGACGGGAACGCGTGAGAAGATCATGGATGCGATCCCGCTCGACCTGAAGAAGGCAATCGCAATCGGGATCGGCCTCTTCATCGCGTTCATAGGCCTTGTCAACTCGGGCGTCGTCGTGCGCGGCACCGGCACGGTCGTCGATCTCGCGCCGCTGACGACCTGGCCGCTCTTCGTCACGTTCTTCGGCCTGATCGTCACGATCGTCCTGCGGGCTCGCGGCGTCCGCGGCGACCTCCTGATCGGGATCGTCCTGACCACGATCCTCGCGACCGTGATCAACGAGGCGTCCGACAACGACGCCGGTTTCGTGGCGGGAGCGAGCTGGCCGGGAGATGTGTACGAGCGGCCCGACCTGTCGCTGCTCGGCAACTTCAACTTCGACGCGTTCACCGAGCTCGCGTTCATCTCGGCGATCGTCTGGGCGTTCTCGCTCTTCCTGGCAGACTTCTTCGACACGATGGGCACGCTCATCGGGGTCGGCAAGCCAGCCGGCTACCTGGACGCGGACGGCAGGCTGCCCGAGATCCGCAAGCCGTTGCTCGTCGACTCGCTAGCGGCGGTCGCGGGTGGCGCGGCTTCGACCTCGTCGGCCACGACCTACATCGAGTCGGCGTCCGGCGTCGGCGTCGGCGGAAGGACGGGCTGGGTCGGCGTCGTCTGCGGCGCACTCTTCTTCCCGTTCATGTTCTTCGCGCCGATCATCGGGATGGTGCCGCCGCAGGCGACCGCTCCCGCATTGATCATCGTCGGCTTCCTGATGATGTCCGCGCTGACCGAAATGGAAGAGCGGGCCGAGGACGAGGAGCGAGGGATTCCGCCAGACAATCGCCGGAAGCTCGCAGGGATCGACTTCAGCGACCTCGGAATAGGCCTTGCCGCAGCCCTGACGATCATGATCATGCCCTTCACGTTCTCGATCACGGACGGGATCGGGATCGGCTTCCTCGCCTACGTGACCGTACGAACGGCGCAAGGCCGGCTCCGGGAGATCCACCCGTTCATGTGGATCGCCTCGGCCGCGTTCCTCCTCTACTTCCTCGTGCCCTTCCTCCAAGAGACCTTCGACTGGATCTAAGGCCTGCCCTCAGCCACGAGCAGTTATAAAGGGCAGCGAGCCGGGAGCGGAGCGACCCTTCAGGGGTCTTGCGCGATGGGGCATCCGCGGGAGTGGATGCCCCATCTTGCGCCAAAATGAGGGGCCGGTAATCAGGGTTGAGTCACGTTGATCCGAAGCGACTTCCCTGCCCGCGCCTGCAGCATCTCGCCCGCGTTGCCGCCGCTGATCGCGATCGACATGTTCCGGTAGCTGTCCTCGTAGAGGATGAGGTCGCCGGGCCGGGCATCGGCGAACGTGCGCGCGGCGACTGCGTAGACACGCTCGCCGCCGAGCTCGAGCTCGACCTGCGTGCCCGGCACGATCCCGACCCTGGTCGCGTGCTCGCGGGTCACGTTCAAGGCGATGTTGCCGAAGCTGTCCACGTAGAGGACGGACGCGCCGACGCGTGACTGGCCGATCTCCGGCTCGGGCAGGTCGAGCCGGACGAGCGCGTCCACCGCGAGCGGCGGGCCGAGCTCCTCGAGAGCTACGCCGAGGGAGAGATGAGCTGCGGCCGGCGCGAAGAGGTCCCGGCCGTGGAACGTGCGCGAGATCGACTCGAGCGCGTACTGCGGGTTCGCAAGCTCGTGCGCGGCCGCGATTCCTGCGCGCTCGGCCGCAGGCACGAGCAAGCCGTTGTCGGGGCCGACGTAAAGCCGCCCTTCCTCGTCGCGGAGCGCAAGCGCCCGCCGCTGGCTGCCCACTCCGGGGTCGACGATCGCAAGATGGACGCCCACCGGCATGTACGGGACGGTGTTCGCCAGTACGAGCGCGCCCTGGAGGATCTGGAGGCGTGGGATCCCGTGCGTGATGTCGACGATCTGAGTCTCCGGAGCGATCCGCTTGATCACGCCGTGGCATGTCCCCACGAAGTCGTCCTGAAGCCCGAAGTCGCTCAGAAACGTGACGAACACGCGGTGAGGTTAACGTGCCACGGATGCGATCGCCGCAAGGAGGCCGCCGAGGTCGTGCGTGGCGGCCTGAGCGACGATCTCCACGCCGGCAGCGCGAGCCGCGGCCGTCGTCTCGGGGCCGATCGAGACGGCTGGTATCGCCGCGCCCGTTCGCCCGAACGCCCGCGCAGCCGAGGTGGAGGCGAGGACGACGAGGTCGGCGGAAGGCAGATCGCCCGGCACGAGCTCGTGGGTGCGGTAGAGCGGTACGACATCCGCGTCGAGCTCGTCCGCGAGCAGGCGCCGCGCTCCCTCGGCGCCGGCGAAGAGGACGCGGCCGGCCGGCCTCGGCAGCTCGGCGAGGAGCCCTTCCTGGGTCGAGACCGCAGGCACGAGATCGGCGCCGCCGAACGCCGCGGCCGTCGCGGCCCCGATCGCCGCGACCCGCCCGGGACTCCCCCTCAATCGCCGCCGCAGCTCGCGCGCACCGTTGACGCTCGTGACGACGACCCAGTCGTAGGCAGAGACATCGACCTCCTCGTCGCCGAGCGGCTCGATCGCGACCAGTGGGCAGACGATCGCCTTATGGCCGAGCGCCTCGAGCCGGTGGACGAGCTCCACTTCCTGCCCCTCGGGACGCGTGACGAGAATCCTCACGCCCCTGGCCGCCTTCCGCTCCCGCCCGGGAGAGCCGGACTCCGCGAAAGGCTGACGCCCAGGATCGTGAGGGAGCTCACCGCACGGACGCGAGCAGCTCGGCCGCGACTGCCTCGGCGTCCAGGCCGCTGCGACGCTCGATCCAGGCGCCATCGTCGTCGGCCACGAGCGCGGTCAGGATCGCGCCGTCGTGGTGAGCGGCGACCGGAGCGAGACACCCACCGCCGACGAGCGCTACGCAGCGCCGCTCCGCCTCGACCCGGCGGCGCGTCTCGGAGTCGTCCGCGCGCGCGACGAGATGCTCCTCGCCAGCCCGCACCTGGAGCGCGAGTGCGCCCTGCCCTGCCTCCGGCAGGAGCTGCTCAGGATCGAAGCGATGGCCGATCTCGCGCCCGAGCCCAAGCCGGTCGAGTCCGCACGCCGCGAGCATGACCGCGTCGAGTCCGCGCTCGCCACGTTTCCGCAACCGCGTATCGATATTGCCGCGCAGGGGCTCGATCGAAAGTGTCGGCTCGAGTGCGAGCAACTGCGCCCGCCGACGCACGGAGGCCGTCCCGATCCGCATCCCCGGCCTGATCTCGCCGGCGCCGCAGAGTGCATCGCGCGGATCCTCCCGCGGCGGGTAGGCACCGACGGCAAGACCCTCGGTGTCGGTCGAGGTCATGTCCTTGGCCGAGTGGACGGCGACATCGATCCGACCCTCGAGTAGCGCCTCCTCGAGCTCTTTGACGAAGACGCCGCGCTCGCCGATCTGCCCGAAGGGCTTCGTGCGGTCGCGATCCCCGGCTGTCGTGATCGGGACGAGCGCGATCTCGGTGCTCCGCCCTCCACCCCGGGGCCCGCGCAGCGCCTCGGCGGCGCGCTCCGCCTGGGTGAGCGCGAGCCTACTGCCGCGGGAGCCGACGCGGATGAGCACAGCGGTGCCGGGCAACCGGCCTCGACTCACCGCAAGCACGCGTGCTTGCGGGCCGAATCCTGACGAACGCCGTCGGCGCCTGGAGCGGCAGCGGGCGGCCGGTGAGAAACCGCGTCGTCATACGCGCCGCTCCTCCTCACCCAGACCGAAAAGATGCCTCACGACGTCAGCATAGACCACCCCATCGGCTGCCGCGGCCGCCTCCTTCATCCGGATCGTGGGCAGGTGCAGCAGCTTGGCGAGGATCTGCGAGGTGACCGATTCGACGTGCCTCCGCTCACTCTCGGAGAGCTTCGAGCCGGCGCGCGCGAGCTCGCTGTCGCGGATCTCCTCGGCGAGCGCGCGCAGCGAGGCGATCGTCGGGACGACGTCGAGCGACGCGTGCCAACGGCGAAAGCGCTCGCCCTCGGCCGCCACGAGCTGCTCGGCTCGGGCGGCCTCGCTGCGACGCCCCGTGATCGTCTCGGCGACGACGGCCTCGAGGTCGTCGATGTCGTAGAGGAAGCAGTTGTCGAGCTCGTTGATCGCCGGATCGAGGTCGCGTGGGACTGCGAGATCGACGAGCAGCAGCGGGCGACCCCGTCGGGTGCGCAACGCCGCTGCAACGTCAGCCTTGCGCACCACCGGCGCCGGCGAGCTGGTTGAGGCGACGACGATGTCGCCGGCCGCGAGCTCCTCGCTGAGCTCGTCCAGACCGAGAGCGCGCGCTTCGAACGCGTCCGCAAGGTTCTGCGCGCGCTCCAGCGTCCTGTTGGCGACAGCCCCGATGTGCGCGCCGCGCGACACGAGATTGCGCGCGGTCAGCTCGCTCATCTTTCCGGCGCCGAGCAGGAGCACGCGCTTTCCGGCGAGATTCTCGAAGACCTGTTGGGCGAGCGCGGCGGCCGCGGCCGGCACGGACGCGGGGCTCTCGCCGATCGCCGTCTCCACCCGCACGCGGCGACCCGCATGAAGCGCCTGGTGAAAGAGCCGGTCGAGGAACGGCCCGGTCGAGCCGGCCTCGAAGGCGCTCCGCACCTGGCCGAGGATCTCGCCTTCGCCCGGCACCAGCGAGTCGAGTCCGGCGGCGACACGGAAGAGATGCACTCCCGCAGCCTCGTCGCCGAGCCGGTAGAGGACGGCGCCGAGTTCCTCGGCCCGGTCCCCGGCGAGCTCGGTGAGCGTCGCGACGGCTACCTCCTCTGCGTTCTCGGGGCGAGCGAGGTAGAGCTCTGTCCGGTTGCAGGTCGAGAGCACGACGGCCTCTTGCCCGAGTTCCGCGGCGAGTGCGGAGGCATGTTCTGCATCGAGTGCGACGCGCTCGCGAAGCTCGATCGGAGCCCGATGGTGCGAGACGCCGACAAGGGTGAGCCTCGTCATTGGGCGAAATGGGTCAGCGGGAGCACGACGGCGACGAGCGCGAAGCCGCAGAGATTGAGGAGCGCGGCCCGGCGACCGCGCCACCCCTCGTGGCGGAGCACGAGCAGCGCGGCGTAGACGACCAGGATCGCGGCCGTCACCACCATTGCCGCATCGAGATCGCCGCGCTCGAATCGAGAGGCGCCGGCGCCGATCCCCAGTGCGAGCAACCCGAGCCCCGCCAGGACGCCGCGCGCGGCGAGCCGGTCGAGCGCATCGAGCGGCGGCACGCGCACCCGCAGGACTCGCCGGGCGTGACGCTTCAGACGCCGCTCCTGCCAAACGTAGAGCCCGGCCATCCCGGCCGAGAGGGTCAGGCTCGCGAAGCCGGCGAGCATCAGGCCGACGTGGATCGCGAGCACGACGCCGGAATCGTTTCCCTGCTCGAGTGCGGTCCCGCCGCCCACCCACGCAAGCGCGAGCAGGATCGCCGCGACGGGCATCACCGCGAGGCCGAGCAGGCGGTAGCGCGGCCGGCAGCCCCAGATCAGGTAGGCGCCGACGACGAGCCAGACGAAGAGGTTCAGCGCGCCCGCCCACGTCCCCCAGGGGAAGCCGGCAGCCGAGGTCGCCTGGCTGACGAGCAATACGGTCTGGGCCACCCAGCCGAGCCGGACGCCCCACGTCGCGAGCCGCCCGGCGAGTCCGGGGCCGCGTAGCTCGCCCGCGTAGGCGACCGCGGCCTCCCCGTAGGCGAGCAGCGCCGGGACGATCAGCAGCTCAGACATCGGCAGGTCGATTCCGTGCGAGCTCGGCGAGCGCCGCCGTCTCCCGCTCGAGCCGCGCGAGCTTCGCCGCGATGATCGCCACGTAGACGAGCAGCGCGACGAAGACGACCCCGTACGCGGCCGCGACGTACTCCCCCTGGCTCACGTCAACAGCTCTCTGAGCTCGCGCAGATTGGAGTCGAGCCGCTTGCCCAGGAGCTCGAGCCGGTAGAGGGTGTAGGCGAGCAGGGAGATCGCAAGCCAGGCGATGCAGAAGGTGAGGAACATGACCCCGGTCATCTGCGGCCCGTCGCGCGTGAACACCGTCGGGTGGATGATGTTCTCCGCGAGCCGGATCGCGAGGAAGCTGACCGGGATCAGGACCACACCGAAGAGCGCGTACACGGCGGAGATGTTCGCGCGCCGCGGGCCTTCCTCGATCGAGAAGCGCAGCATGAAATAGGCGGAGTAGAAGAGGAAGAGGACGAGGAAGAGCACGAGCTGGTTCTCGCTCCAGAGCCACCAGTGACCCCAGGACGCCTTCGCCCAGATCGAGCCCGTCAGAAGCGTCAGCGAGCCGAAGATCGTGCCCTGGTGGATCGCCACGTAGCTCTCGAGGTCGTAGCGCTCGTCCCTGCGCCAGAGGAGGAGCAGGCCCTTGAAGGCGCCCCAGCCGAAGCACGCGTAGGCGGTCAGGGCGATCGGGACGTGGAAGTAGAAGATCCGCTGCGAGATCCCCTGGTCGGCGTCCTCGGGCGCGACGAAGAACGCGAAGGCAATCGTGATTCCGACGAACGCCGCAGCAAGCGCGGCGAGCGCGGGGACGGCGCTCTTCGAGGTCGGGTTATTCGGAGACGACGTACTCAAAGGACGCCCAGCACAGTATCGAGAAGATCGCGTCGTACAGCGCGAGAAAGGCCAAGTAGCGGCCGGCGTCCGGCGAGACGCTCGCACCGACGCCGCCGACGACGAGGGGGATCGCAAGCGGCAAGAAGAGCAGGGGAAGCACGAGCTCGCGCGTCCGGCTCGCAGCGGCCATCGCTGCGAGCAGCGTTCCGACCGCGCAGATCCCGATGCTCGCAAGCACGACGCCCGCGACGGTGGCCGCGTCCACCGAGCCGAAGAAAAGAGCGAAGGCGGGAAGCGCGACGAGCTCGACGGCCGAGAGGAACGCGAAGACGGCCACCGCCTTGCCGAGCCAGATCGCGCTCCGATCGCACGGCGCGAGCACGAGCCCGTCGAGGGCGCCGCTCTCGCGTTCCGGCGCCCAGGCCCGCGCCAGGCCGAGCAGGGCCGTGAAGACGAGCGCCACCCACAGCAGTCCCTGAGCCGCGACCTCGTCGGCGCCCTCCGGCAGCGCGAAATGAAAGACGACGAGAGTCGAGACGACGAAGAGAAGCATTGCCGGCAACGTGTCTCGCGCCCGCAGCTCGAGCCGCAGATCCTTGCGAGCCAGCGTCACCACGTCCGCCAGATAGGTCATGCCAACACCAGCTGGGCGGTTGCAAGCGACTCGACTCGCGCGGGATCGTGGGTCGAGAGCACGATGGTCCGCTCGCTGTGGAGCTCGGCGAGCTGCTCATCGAGCAAGCCGGCGCCTTCGTTGTCGAGCGCCGTGAAGGGCTCGTCGAGGATGAGCAGCTCGGGCTCGTGGAGGAGCGTGCGGCAAAGCGCGAGCCGCTGCAGCATTCCGCGCGAGTACGCGCCGGCGCGCTCGCCGCGCGCGTCCCGGAGGCCGAAGCGCTCGAGCAGCATCCCGATCCGTTCCCGCCGCTCGGGTACGCGGTAGAGGCGACCGTAGAGGTCGAGATTCTCGGCCGCGGTCAGGTCGCGATAGAGGAGGCCCTCGTGCCCCAGGTAGCCGAGTGCGGAGCGGCCGACGTTGACCGCGAGCGTTCCGCGGGAGGGTGCAGCGAGCCCGGCCACGAGTCGGAGCAGCGTCGTCTTCCCCGACCCGTTCGCTCCCGTGACGACGAGAAAGCCGCCACGCCCGAGCACGAGCTCGGTCGGCCGCAGCGCGCGCTTGCGCCCGTAGCGCTTCTCCAGTGCTTGCGCGTGAACGACCGTGGCCGCGATCACGCCTGCAACGAGCTCGTCGTCGAGCCGCCCCACCTATCTGCACACCGACCCGCGCTCCACCGACCCCCAGGGGGGCCGGCGAAGCCCCCTGAGCTCACGCTAGCGAGGATCTCTGCGCGGGTGTGTGACGACATCGTGCCGAGAGTGTGACGTTTACACCGGCACGCTGAACGAGCTCTCGGCCGGCCGAGCACCGCGGAGCTACGAAGCGATCGCATCCAGCAGCACGAAGCCGAAGAAGACGACGCTGATCACGCCGTTCACGGTGAAGAACGCCGCGTCCAGCCGCCTGAGCTCGCCGGGTCGAACGAGAGAATGCTCATACGCGAGGAGCAACGCCACGGCACCGACGCCGAGCCAGTAAGGGAGCCCGACCTCGAGCCCGGCTCCCGCGAGGGTGAGTAGGCCGACCGTGCCGAGGTGGTGCAGTCGCGCGCCGGTGAAGACCCCTCGCTCGCCGAAGCGCACCGCCCACGATTCAAGTCCTTCGCGCCGGTCGTGCTCCGCGTCGAAGAGTGAGTAGAATAGGTCGAAGCCGGCGACCCAGAGAGCGACGGCCACGCCGCTGGTCCACGCCTGCCAGGGGAGCTCTCCGGTTACCGCCGCCCAGGCGCCGACCGGCGCTAGCCCGAGCGAGACCCCGAGCCAGAGATGGCAGAGCCACGTCACCCGCTTGAGATAGGGGTAGACGACGAAGAGCGCGACCGGAACCGGCCACAGCCAGCGCACGAGCGGGTCGAGTTGGTAGACCGCGAAGAGGAAGACGGCGAACGCGAGCGAGCACAGCGCGAGAACCTGTGCACGCGTCAGCGCGCCCGAGGGCAGCTCGCGCGAAGCGGTACGCGGGTTGCGCGCGTCGCCCTCGGCGTCGATCAAGCGATTGAGCCCCATCGCGAGCGTCCGTGCCCCGACCATGGCGACGGTCACCCAGAGCCAGTCGGACGCGGGCGGAACCGCGTTGAGGGCGAGCAGCATCCCAACGTACGCGAACGGCAACGCAAAGACGGTGTGCTCGAGCTTGACGAGCGCCGCAAAACGGCGCGGGAGGCCGACCGCGGTCTCGCTCACGTCTGCCGGTGTGCCGTCTGCTCGCCTGCGAGCAGCTCGAGCGCGTGCTCGAGGGCTGGGCGGAGAACGGCGAAGCCGTCACGACAACCGCCTGGCGAGCCGGGCAGGTTGACGACGAGTGTCCGCCCGGAGATGCCCGCGGCTCCGCGAGAGAGGAGGGCGTGAGGCGTCTTCGCGATCGAGTCTGCCCGGATCGCCTCGGCGATCCCCGGTGCATCGCGGTCGATCACCGAGCGCGTCGCCTCGGGGGTGACATCGCGTGGCGCGACCCCGGTTCCCCCCGTCGTCAGAACGAGCCGCGCCTCGTCCGCAAGCTCGAGCAGCGCGCCGGCGATCGCATCCGTCTCGTCGGGAACCGTGCGCCTGCTGACCTCGTACCCGTCTGCCTCGAGAAGCACGGCGAGGAGATCTCCGCTCGTATCCTCGCGCGTCCCCGCAACGACACCGTCGGAGACGGTCAGCACTGCAGCCTTCACCGAAGTGGCTCCTTGACCTTCTCCACGAGTGCCACCTCGGCGACGACCATTTTCTTGTCGATTGCCTTGGCCATGTCGTAAACGGTCAGGGCCGCCACCGATGCTGCAACGAGCGCCTCCATCTCGACGCCGGTCTGCGCGACCGTCTCCGCACTCGCGGTGATCTCGACGGACTCCGCGCCGACCTCGACCGCCACGTCGATCGACGAAAGCGGGAGCGGATGACAGAGGGGGATCAACTCGCTCGTGCGCTTCGCGGCCATAATCCCGGCGAGCTGCGCTGTCACGATCGCGTCTCCTTTCGGCAGCTCACGAAGCTGTCGAGCGGTTTCCGCAGCCATGCGCACCGTCGCGCGCGCCACCGCCCGCCGGTGGGAGAGTGGCTTGGCGCCGACATCCACCATGCGCACGGAGCCGGTGGCGTCGACATGCGAGAGATCGGTCACGGCCGCATGCTAGTTGCGAGCTCCAGATCGGCGAGCACGGCGTCGATCCAACGGGCCAGATCGTGCTCGCGGACGTGCGCGCGGATGCACTCAAGCCGCTCGTGCCGTTCGGCGGCGGGAAGCTCGAGCGCCCGCTCGAGCGCGTGGGACTGGCTCTCCACGTCGAAAGGCTCGACGGCGAGCACCCACTCACCAAGCTCTTCGAACGCGCCGGCGTTTACCGATAAGACAACTACACCGTCTCGGACGTTGACGAGCGGGGCCTCCTTGACAACGAGGTTGAGCCCGTCCATGACGGCGTTCACGAGAAGGACGTCGAACTGCTTGTAGGCCGCGATCGAGTGCGGAAGGTCGTCGGCGATCTGGACGCGAAGAGACCCGGGAAACCGCTCCTTCAGCCGTGCTGCGATCGCCTCGATCGCGGCGCGCTCGGCCACATACTCCGGGATCCTCTGACGGGAGGGGTCGAGGAGTGCGAGGAGAGTGACGCGGCCGATCAGATCGGGGCGCCGGCCGAGAAGCCGCTCGAATGCCTCGAGTCCGCGAACGACGTTCTTCGCCGGATCGGTCCGGTCGACTCGGACGATCAGCCGCTCCGTCCGACCGGCCAGGAGCTCGCGCTCTTGCTCGAGCACCGGAGCGCTTCCCGCGAGAGACTCGAGCTCCGAGACGTCGACCGAGATCGGGTGCGCAGTCACGAGGCTGCCTGCCGTCTCGAGTCCGAGTGCGGCGCAGGTCGCGAGGAACGCGGCTCGCCAGCGCTCGGTGTGAAAGCCGACGACATCGCTCGCCAGCAGGCCTTCGTGGAGCGCTCGGACGAGGGGCCTCGGAAGGACGCTCCACTCGTCCGGACCGACCCACGGAATGTGGGTGAAGTGAGCCAGGACGGAGTCCGGACTGGCCTCGCGAACAAGCCGGGGAGCGAGATAGAGGTGATAGTCGTGGAAGAAGACGGCTGCCTCCGGCTGCCGAGCGAGCTCCTCGCAGACCGCGTCCGCGAACGCTCTGTTCACGGGCTCGTAGCCGGAAGTCCACGCGCGCTCGAGCCCCGCGCCGGGCTTGTCCTTCAACGCCCACAACCCGTGCTGGACGAACCAGAGCGTCGGATTTGCGACGACGTTGTAGTAGAGCTCGTAGGCTGTCGGCTCGTGCGCGACGAGCCGCAGCCGGTACCGCGAACCGCCGGGCGACGTTTCTTCAAAGGGGCCGGCCGCGGCGACGACCCGATCCTCCTCGGAGAGCGCGCTCGCGATCCAGGTGACGTCGTGCCGGGAGACGAGCGGGCTGAGCGCCGTCACGAGCCCACCCGCGCCGCGCCGAGCGACCCGCTCTCCAGATCCGCTGCGCTCGTACCCCACCGGGCCGCGGTTGGAGACGACGATCAGCTTGCGCCGGGCCGCCACCGGAGCCGGCGACTAGAAGAGCTTCGTGAAGCGCAGCCGCGAGCCGCCGTTCGGCCCGGAGCCGAGCTCGAGCTCGTCGGCGATCGAGCGGATGATCGCGATTCCGAGCCCGCCCTCGCTCAGATCGTCGTGGCCGGCGCCGTTCCCCGTTGATTCCGAAGATGATTCGTGGGGTCGACTCTCGAACCCCGAACCATCGTCGGAGACCTCGACGATCAACCTGTCCTCGCACAGCTCGAAGCTGATCCGAACCTGGCCCTCGCCGTTCGAATAGGCATGTCGCACCGAATTCGACGTCGCTTCGGTCAGCGCGAGTTTGAGGTCGGCGAGCGTCTCCTCCGACAGCGGTCGCACGCGCGAGAGCCCGGTCAACGCCAGCCGCGAGAGGGTGACGTACTCAGGCTTCGCCGGAATCGTCAGCGTCACGACGCGGCTTTCTCCGACATTGGCGGCCGGTCGTGTCCGTCGCTCGTTCACGCGCTCACCTCGTTGTAGTTCTACCGAAACTTGCCGAAAAACCCCGCGGGCTACCCGATTCGTACCGCAGAGGCTGCGCGGCTAAACGACGAGTCAGCCTCGAGGATTGGCAGGACGCTCGACGAGCCTGACCCGAACCGTCTCCCGCGCCCCGGTGCCGCCGCGGACGACGGTGACCTGGACGAGCTGGCCGGGACGGAGGCGCTCCGTCACGATTCGCGCGATATCGTCCGCGCGGACAACGCGCCGGCCGGCGATCGAGACGATCAGATCGCCGCCGAGACTGACCGGAGAGCCGTTGAAGACGACGCGACGCTTCGCCCCCTCGAGCCCTGCGCGCGCAGCCGGAGCGTCGGCGACCACCTCCTCGATCAGAGCGCCGCGCTGCGCGCCCAGGTCGTAGCGGCGGGCAATCGCGGGGGTAACGTCGAGCGTCGTGATCCCGATGTAGGCATAGGCGACCCGGCCGGTGGCGATGAGCTGCTCCATCGAGCGCCGAGCGGCGTTGATCGGAATCGCGAAGCCGACACCTTCGGCATTCCCCGAGTCCGAGCGGATCTGCGCATTGACCCCGATCACCCGGCCGCGGCCGTCCAGTAGGGGCCCGCCCGAGTTGCCGTGATTGATAGGCGCGTCGATCTGAATCGCATTCGAGACGTTGTAGCGCGAGGTGAGCGAGGGGATCGAGCGGGAAACCGCCGAGACGACTCCGACGGCCAGTGAGTTCTCGTTTCCGAAGGGACTTCCGATCGCGGCAACCGGCTCGCCGACGACCACGGCATCCGAGTTGCCGAGCGGAATCGGCGAGACCGCATGGTCGCCCGGATCGAAGGTGATCAAGCCGGTGTCGTCGAAGAGATCCCAACCGACGATCGAGGCGGGCAAGCGGTCGCCGTCGGAAAAGACGACGAAGACCTTCTCGGCTCCGCGGACGGTGCTCTCACCCTCGCCGGCGTTGGTGATCACGTGCGAGTTGGTCAGGACGTGGCCATCTTCGGAGACGACGAACCCCGAGCCTTGGGAGCGACCGCCGCCCGGGAAGTTCGAGTAGATCGTCACGACGCCGGGCGAGCTGCGGGCGAAGATCGCCGCGGGATCGAAGCGGTTGCCGACGAGCGGAGTCGCGCTCGCGGACTCGCTCGTCCCCGAAGCGTCCTCGGCCGAGAGCAGCACCGTCCGTACCGAGCCGGCGTCGTCGTCCACCCAACCGACTGCCTTGCCGAGGACCAGGGCTCCGGAGGCGCCGAGAGCGGCCGAAACCAGCGCGACCACGGCGATCAGAGCGGGACGCATGGCGGGCACTGTAGCCGCCCGCTGCGTTTTCACGTGAAAACGGGAGCGCGCGCCGGCTCGTCGGCGCGGTGGCTCGTGACGGCCTCGAGCGCGAGCGTGACGACCGTTCGGCCCGGGCGAGAATCGAGCCCTACGTCGCCGCCCATCAGCGACGCGAGCTCCCGCGCGATCGCGAGCCCGAGGCCGCTTCCCGAGGCCACATCGCCCTCGGCGCGATAGAAGCGATCGAAGACATGGGAGCGGTGTTCCGGAGGAATCCCCGGTCCGTCGTCGACCACGCTCAGCGTCGCACGCCCGTCGGCGCTCGACGCGCAAACCGATACCCGCGTTCCGGCAGGAGTGTGGACGAGTGCGTTCCCGACCAGGGCGCGGCCGATCTGGAGTACGCGAAGCTCGTCCCCCACGGCGAGCGACTCGGCCGCCATACCCAGCTCGAGCTCGTGCCGCCGCCGCTCGGCGACGGCACGGAACTCCTCTAAGAGCACCCGCGCGACGGCTGCGAGGTCGACTCGATCCGTCTCGATTCGCATCCGGCCGGCGTCCATCCTCGAAAGGTCGAGCAGATCGGTCGCGAGCTTCGTCAGCCGCGCCACCTGCTCGCGCATCGTCAGGAGAAACCCCCGCCGCGTCTCCTCATCGAGGTCCTCGTCCGTCATCAGCTCGAGAAACCCGCCGAGCGAGAAGATCGGCGTTCGCAGCTCGTGCGAGGCGTTCGCGATGAACTCGCGCCGAGCACGATCGAGGTTCTCGAGCCTCTCCCGCATCCGCTCGAAGGCGGCCGCAAGCTCGCCCACCTCGTCGTTCCCGCGGTCGACGACCGGCTGGTCGAAGCGGCCGCTGGCGATTCGCTCCGCTGCTCGCTCGAGCCGCCTGATCCGGCGCGCGTGGAGCGAAGCCCCCGCGTAACCGACCACCAGGGCCACGAGTAAGGCGATCAGCCCGGCCGCGAGCAGCCGCCGCTCGACGACCGCGACGCTGGAGAGCGGGTCGGCTAGGGAGCTGCTCAGGAGGACGATCGGACCGTCGCCTGTGACGGGCAGCGCCGCCTCCGCGAACTGATCCCCGCGCCGGTCGACCGTGCCTCGTTGCGCCTCGGCCGTCGTCGTCGCGAACTCGGCGACGATGTCGTGCTCCACGTCCTGCGAGGACGCCGGCTGCGAGTCCGCGAGGATCTGGAGAGCGGGAGGCTCGCGCTGGAGCACGTCGTAGATGACGACGCGGGCGTTCAGCACCGCGGAGCCGGTATCGGCGCACTCCTGCCACGGGAAGTCGGTTGCCGCGATGCAGTCGGCAACGGTGGCCGCGTTCTGCTCGAGCTGGTCGATCTTCGTGTCGACGAGCCGGCTCTCGAGCGTGGGGACGACGATCAGGTACGCGACGGCCAGTGCGCCCGCTACGACCCCGAGCAGCGCGAGCGCGAGTCGGAGTCGGATGCCCTTGATCACGGTCGGGCCCTCAGCGGTCGCGGAAGCGGTAGCCGACGCCTCGCACCGTCAGGATCAGCTCCGGCTCGCGGGGATCGCCTTCGATCTTCTCCCGCAGGTGCCGGACGTGCACGTCGATCGTGCGGGGTTCGCGGTAGTCGGCGCCGCCGCGCAGGCGCTCGAGCAACTGCCGACGTGAGAAGACTCGGCCCGGAGCAGCCGCGAGCACGCGCAGGAGCTCGAACTCGACGAAGGTCAGCTGCACCTCCTCGCCCCGCACCTCGACGGAGCGGCGAGGAACGTCGATGCGCACCTCCGCCTCCGCAATCACCTCCTCGCCGTCGGAGCGCTCGCCGGGGCGGGGGGCTGCGGCGCGCCGAAGAAGCGCACGGACGCGGCTGCGGAACTCGCGGATCGAGAAGGGCTTCGTGATGTAGTCATCGGCGCCGAGCTCGAGCCCGAGCACCTTGTCCAACTCGTCGTCGCGAGCGGTCAGCATGATGATCGGGACGGTGCTGTCGCTGCGCAGGCGCTTGCAAACCTCGAGCCCGTCGAGCTTCGGCAGCATCAGGTCGAGCACGACCAGATCGATCGGCTCCTCCGCGAAGCGCGCCAACGCCTCCTCGCCGTCCCGAGCGACGACGACGCGAAATCCGTCGCGCTCCAACGGATAGGTCAGGAGCTTCTGGACGGAGTCCTCGTCGTCGACGAGGAGGATGGTCGAGGCGTCTGCCATCGCACCCGCGCATGGTACGGGCCGGGAGCTGGCCTACACTGACTCGGCGATGTCTCCGCCCCGCCACAACGCGGCTCCTAGGGCGGCTCCTGGGGGCTCGCGTCGGGGGCCCCCCGCTCATGCTGCCCGAACCCGTGCACGCGTCGGCTCGGTCGAGCGGCCCGTCAACGCACGACTCGTCCGCGGAACGTGGCTGCTCGTGGCGTTACCGCTACTCCTGGCCGCGTTCACGGTTGCACGCCCGCAGCCACTCCCGCCGCCGGCGCTGCCCGCGGCGTTCGACGCGCCGGTCGCCGCCGCGCTCGCGCGCGAGCTCGCTCGGGATTACCCCGACCGCTCGCCCGGGTCCGCCGGCGCACTCGGGGCGGCGCTGTGGTTCGTCGAGCAACTCCGGCTGAACGGGTTTCGCACCGAAACGGACACGTTTGAGGCCGACGTACCGGGCCGCGGTCGCGTCGAGCTGCAGAACATCGTGGCGGTCGCACCCGGCCCGTCGCCGCGTGCGATCGTCTTCATGGCGCATCGGGACAACACGGGTCAGGGCCGCGGCTCGAACGACAACGCCTCCGGTACGGCGGCTCTCGTCGAGTTGGCACGTGCGTTCGCGCCGATTCCCGGTCCCTCGGGAGCGCAAGCGACGCCCGCGCACACGCTCGTCTTCGTCTCGACCGACGGCGGTGCGTACGGCGCGCTGGGAGCGGCGCGCTTCGCAGAGACATCGCGCTACCGCACAGACGCCGTCGCGGTCGTCAGCCTCGCTTCGATCGCCGGAAACGGCTCCCCCCGGTTCCTGATCGCCGGCGACGAGCCGCGCTCGCCCGCACCCGTTCTCGTCCGCACGGCAGCCACGCGGATCCTCGAGGAGTCGGGCGACGAGCCGCAGCGGCCGGGCGCACTCGCGCAGTTGCTCGACCTGGGCTTTCCCTTCACGCTGGGAGAGCAAGGGCCGCTGGTCGCCGGCGGGATCCCCGCGATCACCTTGACGACGGCCGGAGAGCGTCCTGCGCCCGCGTTCGCCGACGAGCCGCTGAACGTGGAACGGCTCGGACAGATGGGGCGGGCGTCCCAGAACCTGCTCGGCTCGCTCGACGCGGGACTCGAGTTGACGCAGGGCACGACGAGCTACGTCTACTTCGGCCGACGGCTCGTTCGCGGCTGGGCGGTCGAGCTCGCGCTCTTCGCCGCGCTCATGCCGTTCCTGATCGCGACCGTCGATCTCTTCGCCCGCTGTCGCCGGCGGAGGATCCCGCTCGGACCCGCGGCGCGCAGTCTGCGAAGCCGCCTCGCGTTCTGGGCCTATGCCGGGCTCCTCCTCCTCCTCGGGTCAAGACTTGGACTCTTTCCCGATGCCGAGGCACGCCCTCTCCCAATCGACGTCGCGGCAGTCCTGGAGCCGCCTGTCGCGGGCATAGCGACGCTCGCTGTGCTGCTCCTCGCAGGCTGGCTCGTCGGACGTGAGCGGCTGCTCCCGCAGCGGGCGGCCTCGACGGAAGAGACGCTCGCCGGCTATACGACCGCGCTCCTCGGGCTCGCGCTCGTCACCCTGATCGTCGTCGTCACGAACCCGTTCGCTCTCGTCTTTGTCCTCCCGTCGCTCTACGCGTGGCTCTGGCTGCCGCAGGCGCAGTCGGCAGCCACGCGGCTCGCGCTCTTCGCGGCCGGGCTGCTCGGGCCTGCACTCCTCGTGCTCGCGTTCGCCCAGCGCTACGCACTCGGCCCGGACGCACCGTGGTACCTGCTGTCGCTTGCCGGGGTCGGCTATGTCCCCTGGTTCGCCGTCGTCGTTGCGCTCGCGTGGATCGCGATTGCGGCGCAGTTCGCCGCGCTCGCGGCGGTACGGTACGCGCCGTATCCGGATGCGCAGGATCGCACGGGCCGGCGGCCGCTCCGACAGGCGCTTGCGGCCGCTCGAGCCCGCCGCGTGCCTGCCGATGAGCAAGATGTGTCGGAGGCTTGATGAGAAGACTCGTCCGCATCACCGGAACACTCCTGATCGTCGCCGGAATCGGCACGCTCGCGTGGGCGGTCACGGTCTGGCAGTGGCAGGATCCGGTCACGGCGGTCGTCAACCGCATGGAGCAGCGCGAGCTCGCACAGAGCCTCGAGCGCAGCTTCGATCGCGTGGTGCCGGACGTGGAGGGCGTCGCCGTCTCACCGGGCGAGCGCCGCCGCGAGCGTGCGCGCGCTGCCCGCGCGTGGCGAACGACATTGAGCGAGGGCGACGCGGTCGCGCGGATCCGGGTTCCCCGGCTCGGGCTGAACGCCGTCGTCGTCAACGGCACCGATTCCGCAACTCTCAAGCGCGGGCCGGGCCGGTATCTCGGCTCGGCGATGCCGGGTCAAGGGGAGCTCGTGTACATCGCCGGTCACAGAACGACCTACGGCGCGCCGTTCGCGCGCATCGATCGGCTCCGCAAGGGCGACAGGGTCTTCCTCGAGCTGCCCTATGGCACGTTCGAGTACGCGATCACCGGCTCACGGATCGTTGCGGCGAATGAGCTTTCGGTACTCGAGTCGAAGGGACGCGAGCAACTTGCGCTCCAGGCCTGCCATCCCCGATTCTTTGCCTCCCAGCGCTACATCGCCTACGCGGAACCGGTCGCCGTCACCACGCCGCGCTCCGTCGCGGATCCGACCTAGCGCGCAGAGTGACGCGGGACGCCCGGGCTGAGGCCGTCGATAACGCCTACGTCGAGCACGACCTGTCGCGCCTTCGCACCTCGAAGGGGGATGATCGGGGCGCATCCGCGATCATCCCTGCGGAGATTGATCCGCGGTGCGTGCCGCAGGTGCCCGATCAACTCTCACTGCCTACGTCCAGGCGTTCAACGGCGGGCAACTCGAAGCTACAACCGCTATTTGCGTATGAGCCCGAGTTCCAGACGCATATTTCCCTCGATCGAGGGATCCAGTCTCACCCTCTTGGGGTTGTGGCGTCACCCGCAGTCTCGTAAGCTCTGGGAGTACTGCGGATCTCTTAGTACGCACTGCGGGAGGCGATGACCTGTCGGCGACGTTTGGTCGCTGAAAGTAAGCCGACAGAGAGCCAGTAGCGAACCCGGCCCCGGTGAATCCATCCTGACAAGGAGACATCGGCATGGCCCGGACTCGAACCCGAACGCGTATGACCGCGCTCGTCACGGTTGTTCTCGCCGTGCTCTTCGTCGCGATGGTCAAGGAAGCACGCGCCGACGCGATCCTGACTCCGGTGGCTGCCGCCTCACGCTTGCTGTTCGAGCTCTCGGAGTCCAGGGAAGAGCGAGTCGTTGCCCGTTGCGTGTCGCAGAGCGCCCTCGGGGAGAGCGGAGGGGTGCCGGTGTTCGGCATGACGACGGTGCGCGGCGACGTCCTCTACCTGAGCACGCGTTACGTCTGCGTTCCGCTCGCGCGGATGAGCCCGCTCAGGCCCACCATCAGCAACGTCGAGATCGACGCGGTCAAGACCGTGGCGCACGAGTGGTTTCACACGCGCGGAGTCGAGAACGAACGAGTCACCGAATGCTACGCCGTCCGCTCGACCTGGAAGTGGATTCAACAGGGTTCCTCGTACACGCCACGCGCCAGAGCAGCGGCGCGGCAGCATCTGCTCGACAACAGCTATCGCCCGGCCGGCTACAAGCTCGGGCCGGGTTGCACGCTGGCGTGAAGAGGATCTAGCGACGCAGGTGCTTTACAGACGGGGTCTACGCTCGCCGCAGGAAGCGCCTCCTCGCCGCGCTTGCCTGTCTCCTCTGTCTCTCGGGGGCGCGCCGGGGCCGGTTTCGGTACGGGAGCGAGGATCTCGTCGTTTCGATCTGGTGCGGAGCGGGGGCCGCGCGGAATCTCGATCTGGCGCTGGTTGGTGGAGACGGTCAGGGTTCCCTCGGTTCCTGACGCGGTCGGAGACGACTTTCCGTCTCTCCTAGCTAGTAGCCCAGCCGGAGATAGGGAAGCCGGTCGCCCGGGACCGGATCACGCTCGCCGCGACGAACGAGCACGAGCGTGTCCGCGCCGGCGGCGCGGGCGATCATGTGCGACTCCTGGCCCGAAAGCGGCTCGAGCACGGTCACCCCATCCTCGATCCGTGAGCGCGCACGAACGAGCTGGTCGCGGGCAGGATTCGCGCGCAGCGGCGCCGAAAGCAGCCCGCTCGCGTACACGGGAGCCGGGTCGGCAGCTCCCTGCAGAGCACGCACGGCGGGCAGGACGAAGAGCTCGACCGCTACCAGTGCGGAGACCGGATTTCCGGGGAGACCGAAGACGAGCGTCCTTTCGCGCACGCCGAACGCGACGGGCTTGCCGGGCTTCACCGCGACACCCCAGAAGACTTCTTCCACGCCGAGCTCCGCGCCGATCGAGCGAACGAGATCGTGCGGACCGACGGAAACGCCGCCTGAGCTGACGAGCACGTCAGCCTCCAGCCCCCGGAGGAGCGCGGCCCTGTGCGCCCCGGCTTCGTCGGCGACAGCCTCGAGCCGAGTCACCTCCGCCCCGGCGGTCTCGAGCGCCGCGGCGATCATCGGAGCGTTCGATTCGTAGATCTGGCCGGGATCCAGCGTCTCTCCCGGACGGCGCAGCTCACTCCCGGTGCTCAGGATCGCGACGCGCGGGCGCCGCCCGCAGCGCACCGAGCCCACGCCCACCGCGGCGAGAGCACCGATCTGGGCGGGACCGAGCGACGAGCCCGCGAAGAGGAGCAGATCGCCGGCGTGAACGTCGCTCCCGATCGGGCGAATGTTGTCTTGATAGGCAACGAGACGATGAATCGTGATCGCGTCGCCGTCGTCCTCGACGTGCTCGAGTGGCACCACCCCGTCCGCGCCGTCGGGGACACTGCCGCCGGTCGCGATCCCCATCGCCTCACCGAGTCCCAGAGGCCGATCGGAAGGATGTCCCGCCGGGATCCGCGCCACGACCGGAAGCCTGCCCGGCGTCTCCGCGACCCTGACTGCGAAGCCGTCCATCGCGGAGCTTCGAAACGGCGGCAGGTCGACGAGTGCGTGGACGTCCTCCGCAAGCACGCGGCGGGCGGCGCGCTCGATCGGCACGAGCTCGGCGTCGACTGGGATCGAGTGCTCGAGCACGAGGGTGAGTGCTTCGTCGATCGAGAGAAGCGGCGGCATCGTGCCGTACGCTAACCGCACGGCATGGCTAGGCTCCAGCCGTGATCTCCGTCGTCGTCCCGGTGCACAACGAGGAGCGGAGCGTGGCCCTCCTGCTCGACGAGCTCGGGTCGGCGCTCGACGGGATCGGGCGGCCGTGGGAGGCGGTCTTCGTCGACGACGGCTCGACGGACGGCACCTTCTCTGCGCTGACGCGGCTCCACGCTGCGAGCGACAACGTCCGCATCGTCCGGCTTCGTCGCAACTTCGGCAAGGCGGCGGCCCTGCAAGCCGGCTTCGAGGAGGCCCGTGGCGACGTGATCGTGACGATCGACGGCGATCTCCAGGACGACCCGGCCGAGATCCCGCGACTGCTCGCGAAGCTGGACGAGGGCTTCGACCTGGTCTCCGGCTGGAAGACGAAGCGGCGCGATCCGCTGAGCCGCCGGATCCCGTCGAGGATCTTCAACGCTGTCAGCGGTCGCATGTCGGGACTTCGGCTGCACGACCTGAACTGCGGGCTCAAGGCCTATCGCGCCGAGGTGCTGCGCGGCTTGCGGCTCTACGGCGAGCTGCACCGCTTCGTTCCCGTCCTCGCTCACTACCGCGGCTTCCGCGTCGCCGAGGTGCCGGTGAATCATCGACCGCGCGAGCACGGACGCTCGCGCTACGGGATGGAGCGCTACGTGCGCGGCTTCCTCGACCTCCTGACCGTCACCTTCATGGGCCGCTACCGGCACCGCCCGCTTCACCTCTTCGGCAGCCTCGGCCTCGTCCTCTCCGTGCTGGGCGGCGTCGTGCTCGCCTACCTCACCGTGCTCAAGCTCGGCGGGCACGCGATCGGACACCGGCCGCTCCTGACGCTCGGCGTCCTGCTCGTCGTCGTCGGGATCCAGCTTCTCTCCCTCGGCCTGCTGAGCGAGCTGATCACGAGCCACCACGAGGAGCGCGCGGCCCGCGGGCACGCCGAGGACACAGTCGCGAGGGACCTGCACGTCGACGAGATCCTGCGCTAGCTCTCGCTGTGCGCGTCCTGTACTTCGGCACCTATGAGCGGGACTATCCGCGCAACGCCCAGGTGATCTCGTGTCTGCGCGGGGCAGGCGTCGAGGTGATCGAGCGGCACGCGAGCGTCTGGGAACGGCAGCGGCACAAGTGGTCGCTCGGTCTCGGCTCGGCGTTCAAGGTGGGTCTGGCGGAGGCCGGGCTCGTCCTGCGGGGGAGCCGGGAGCGCTTTGACGCGATGATCGTCGGCTATCCGGGCCACTTCGACATGCCGGTGGCGCGGCGGATCGCACGTGGCCGGCCGCTCGTCTTCAATCCCCTCGTCTCGCTTTCGGAGACGCTCGTCGACGATCGGGGCCGCTTCTCCCGGGGCTCGCCGGCCGCGTCCGTGCTGCGCCACGTCGATCGGATCGCGCTCCGACGCGCCGATCTCGTCGTGGCGGATACAGCGCAGAATGCCCGCTTTCTCGCCGAGCTCGGGGAGATCCCGCGCGATCGGCTCGAAGTCTGCTTCGTCGGTGCCGAAGAACGCCTTTTCCGCCCGGGCCGGCAGATTCGCGGTCCACTCGGCGAAGGGCGCTTCCATGTCCTCTTCGTCGGCAAGCTGATCCCTCTGCACGGGCTCGAGACGATCCTGGAGGCAGCGCGGCTCGTGCCCGAGGTGCCGTTCCGGATCGTCGGCAGCGGTCAGCTCGACGCGCTCCTCGCCGATCGCCCCGCAAACGTCGAGTGGGTCGAATGGGTCGAGTACGCGGCGTTGCCGGAGGAAATTCAAAGCGCCGGTTGCGCACTCGGGGTCTTCGGGACATCCGAGAAGGCGGCGCGCGTGATCCCGAACAAGGCCTTCCAGGCTCTCGCGTGCGGGACGCCGCTGATTACGGCGGACACCCCCGCGGCGCGCGAGTTGCTGAACGACGGCGAGAGCGCCCTGCTCGTGCCGGCGGGTGACGCGCCGGCACTCGCGGCGGCGATCCGGCTGCTTGTGGGCGACGACGAGCTTGCCCGCCGGATCGGGGCGGGGGGCCTCGCGGCCTACCGAGAGCACGCGAGCGAGGAGGTGCTCGGTGAGCGTTGGCGGGGACTGATCGAGGCACAGCTCGAGCGCGCCGTCGGACTGCGGTGAACGCCAGGCCGGCGGTTGCCCTGTGGGCGTCGGCAGCAGCGTTCGCGGCCGGCTTCGGCTCCCTCTCCGTCCTGCGCCACCTTGCGTTCAACACGGGCCGGTTCGACCTCGGCAACATGGTTCAGGCCGTTTGGGCAACCGCCCACGGAGACGTTCTCTCGGTCACCGACCTACGCGGAGACCAGATCTCGCGGCTCGGCGCCCATTTCGATCCGATCCTCGCCGTGTTCGCGCCGCTCTGGTGGCTCTGGCCCGACCCGACGATGCTGCTCGTCGTCCAGGCGATCGCGATCGCACTCGGCGCCTGGCCCGTATTCCTGCTCGCACGCAAGCACCTCGGCTCCGAGCGGGCAGGGCTCGGCTTCGGGCTCGCGTATCTGCTCTACCCGCCGACTCAGTGGCTCGCCCTGAACGAGTTCCACGCGGTTGCGCTCGCGACCCCGCTTCTGCTCTTCGGATTCTGGTACCTCGACGAGGATCGGCTCGTCGCGTTCGCGGTCGTCGCGGGACTGGCCTGCCTGACGAAGGAGCACATCCCGCTCGCAGTCGCGGCCCTCGGTGTCTGGTACGCCCTTGCCCGCGGGCGGCGGCGAGCTGGTGCCGTGATCGCTGCGACGGGGACGGCGACCGCGGCGATCGCGATCGGGATCGTCGTTCCTCGTTTCGCTCCCTCCGGCGCCTCGCCGTTCGAAGGGCGCTACCGCGCGGTCGGTGGCTCGCCGCTCGGGATCGTCGAGACGGCGTTCACCGATCCGCTCAGGCTGCTCGAGCAAGCGCTCGGCGGCCACGGTGTTCCCTATCTCCTCGAGCTCCTTCTGCCGCTGCTCGTGCTGCCGCTACTCGCCCCGCTGGCCGCGCTCACCGCGCTTCCCGAGCTCGCCGCAAACCTGCTCTCCTCGACGCGCACCCAGACCTCGATCCACTTTCACTACACCGCGGCCGCCATCCCCGGCCTGATGGTTGCGTCCGTGCTCGGCGCGGCCAGGCTCCGCAACCGTCTGGGCTCCGGCCGCCTGGGCTCGCTCGTCACCGCGGTCGTTGTCGCGGGGGTCGCGTCCAACTACGTCCTCGGGGCGATTCCGGTCTGGCGAGCGTTTCCCGGCGGCGAGTCGCTGGGCTCACGCGAGCACCGGGTGACGGCGCACGATCGCGTGGCGGAGCGAGCACTCCGGCTGATCCCGGACGACGCCGTCGTCAGCGCCACGAACTCGCTTGGGGGGCATCTCTCCGAGCGCCGGCGGGTGCTCAGCTTCCCGATGTTCGACGGCGCAGAGTGGATCGCCGCCGACGAGACGCGCCCCGGCTACGCCGATCGGATCGCCCCGCTCGCGACGACCGAGCGGCTCCGTCGGCTGCGGCTCGACCGCCGGTGGCGGATCGTCTTCGAAGAGGACGGGATCGTCCTCTTCCGCCGGCGACAGATCTAGAGAATCGTCTGCGGTAGGAGATAGGCGCAGAAGCCGAGCGAGACGAGCTGCGCTTTCCGGTCGCCCTCGGCCGCGGCGAGCGGGAGCGCCCACACGACGTACCAGGGCGCAAGCCACGGTGTCGTCGCGAGCATCAGGCAACCCGCGCGGCCCAGGCGAATGCGTCCGCGCAGCGCTTCCCGAGCGAGCCAGGCGCCGCCGGCGACCAGGGCGAGCAGCGCGAGGGAAAGGGCGACGGCGTGAGGTAGACCGAGCTGTTCCAGCCGGTGGGGAATCGCGTAGCTCGTCTGACCTTCGGCGTTGCGCGCCAGCGGGCCGAACGCGCGCAGCCAATCGAGCCCGTACCGCCACGAGGCGATCGCGCTCACCAGGATCGCCGCAATCGCGAATCCTGCGTGCCCGACTCGTCGCCCGCTTGCCCGAGACTCGAGCGCGCGAAGGGCGAAGAAGGCGAGTGGGATCCATTTGACGAAGATCGCGAGTACCCAGGCGACGCCCGCGGCAGAGCGCCGGCCGGAAGCGGCAAGAGCGAGCGCACCGAGCACGAGTGCGAGCATCAGCGAGTCGTTGTGGCCGCCGCCGGCGAAATGGATCGCGAAGAGCGGATTCCAGCCGACGAGTGCAGCGGCGACGATCCGGTCGCGAGCAAGCATGGCTGCCAGGCCCGTCAGCGCAAGCATCCCGAGTGCGGCCAGCACCTTGAACGTCCAGGCGGCCGCATCCGGGCTCGAGCCAACCACCCTCGCGACGAGCTCCGAGCCCAGCGTGAACGCAGGCCCATAGACGGAGGTGGTGTCGCGCCAGGCGAACCCCGCATGGCCGTAGGCCGGATTCTCCGGGAACTCACTCGGCAGATCGTGATACGGGTTGCCGGCGTCGGTCGCGATCTCCCCGTACTGCCAATACGTCCAGGCGTCGGTCGAGAGCAGGAGCGGAGCTCCGAGCGGCACAAGCTGGATTGCGACCGCCACCACGCCGACTGCGCCAAGCGACGGCCTGACGCGCCGAAGCACCAGCAACGCGACGAGATAGAGCGCGAAAGCTCCGGCCAGGCACACCAGGAAGACCCAGGCCCAACTGTCGCCGTCGCCACCTCCCCTGCCGGCGTCCGACGGAACGAGCGGCGCTCCTTCCAGCCACGCCGCAGCGACGCAGCCCCCGACCAGCGCAAGCACCGTAAGAGGGAAGACCAGCGATCGAGGGACGAGCGGGCGCCGGCCGGAACGCGGCAGAGCTCGGGCGGTCAGGGCTCGAGCGGGGGTGGCGGCGGCTCGGTCGGAGGCGGCGGCGGCGGCGCCACGGTCGTCGGAGGAGGCGGCGGGGGCGCCACGGTCGTCGGCGGCGGCGGCGGCGGCGCCACGGTCGTCGGAGGAGGCGGACTGACCGACGTCGTCGTCGGCGTCGGCTCCGGCTCGACGGGCTCAGGCTCGGGCTCGGAGGTGGTGGGGGCGACGTAGACGCTGCCCGACGAGCCCGAATCGGAAGAGCTCGAGTAGCCGAACGAGCGGCCGAACGTGCCGCGCTCGAACGACGACCACTCAGGATAATCGACCGGCTCCGAGAACGAGAGCGGCTCGAGCCGGCCGATCGCCGAGGACATGAAGAGGCGCCAGATCTGAGCCGGGAAGCTGCCGCCCGAGACGCTGATCCCGTGCACGTTCGTCATCGGCACCTTGCCCCTGGGATAGCCGATCCAGACAGTCGTCTGGAGTCGCGGTGTGTAGCCCGCGAACCAGGCGTCGGAGTGCTCTTCGGTCGTGCCGGTCTTCCCGGCCGCAGGATGTCCGTAATTCGCGGCAGTGCCGGTGCCGTACTGAACGTTTTTCTCCAGGATCTTCGTCACCGTGTAGGCGACGCCGTCCGAGATCACGCGCTTTCGTTTCGGCTTGCCCCAGCCAGCCTCCTCGTCCTCCTTGCCGTTCGCGAGCACGACCCGCCTGATCGCCCGCGGCTTCGAGTAGATCCCGCCCGCAGCCAGCGTCGCGTAGGCCGAGGCCATGTCGAGCGGCGAGACCTCGATCGAGCCGAGACCGATCGACGGGACGTAGGCGCCGTCGGAGGTCGTGAGCTTCGAGCGGACGCCGAGCTTCGTCGCCATCTTCGCGACGGCCTCGGCGGTGACGTCGAGTGTCAACTGCGCGTAGACCGTGTTGTCGGAACGGATCGTCGCCTGCTCGATCGACGTCCACCCCGTATAGGTCTTGTCGTAGGTCTCGGGACACCACCAGCTGCCGCTTTCGCAGTCCCCGTTCGCGCTGGGACGGTAGAAGAACGGCGCCGAGAGGTAGCTCGTCGTCGCAGGGTTGATTCCCTTCTCGACCGCCGCCGCGAGCACGAAGGTCTTGAACGTGGATCCCGACTGCCGCTTCGCCTGGGAGAGCAGGTTGAACTGGTTCGCCCTCAGACCCGGAGTCACCGCGGTCATCGCCCGGATCGCGCCGCTCCGAGGATCGATCGAGATCACCGCGGCCGCAGGGTCGGTCTTCTCGTAGAGGGTGTCCCGGATCGCCTTTTGGGCGGCGCGCTGGAAACGTGGGTCGATCGTCGTGTAGACCTTGAGCCCACCGGACCGGACGGTCGCGACCCCGTACTCGGCGATCAGCTCGTCGCGGACGTAGCTGAAGAAGTACGGCTCCCGAATCGTCCGGTAGAGCTTGCCGGCCTTCAGTCCCAGCCCGCGCTTGACGGCCCAGTCGTACTGAGCGGGGTCGATCGTCCCCTCCTGGAGCATCGCGAGCAGTACCTGGTTGCGTCGCCCGGTCGCGATCTCGGTGCGATTGAAGGGGTCGTAGGCCGACGGCGCCTGCGGCATCCCGGCGAGCAATGCGGCCTCGGGCAGCGACAGCTGGTGCGCGTTCTTGGAGAAGTACGTCTGCGCGGCAGCCTCGATCCCGTAGGCGAGGTTGCCGTAGTAGACCTGGTTCAGGTAGGTCGCGAGGATCTTCTTCTTCGACCAGGCGCGGTTCAGCTTGATCGCGAGACAGGCCTCCTTGAGCTTGCGCTCGAAGGTTTGCTCGCGACTGATGTAAAGGTTGCGCACGAGCTGCTGGGTGATCGTCGAGCCGCCCTGGACGACCTTTCCGGCTTGGACGTCGGCCCAGACCGCGCGCGCGATCCCGCTGGGGTCGACGCCACCGTGCTCGTAGAAGCGGCGATCCTCGATCGCGATCGTCGCCTTCGGAATCCAGGGGCTGATCCGGCCAAGCCGCACCGGCTGTCGATTCCGCTCGGAGGGAATCCCACCGAGAATCGAGTTGTCCCTCGCGTAGACGAACGAGTTCTGGCCGATCTCGACCCGGCGCAACGCGCTCAAGTCGCACGAGGAGCCGAAACTTGCGAGTCCGGTGACCGCGCTTCCCGCAACGGCGATCAGCAGCGCCAGGACCGCGAAGACGGCGAGCACCCCGGCACGACGACGACTGCGCTTCCGCTCGACTCGACGGCGCTTGCGGCGCTTGGCGCCGTAGCGGTCGGCGTCATCGTCCGGGAGCCGCACGCGCTGGCTGTTGCGCCGACCTCCGCGTGGTGGCGGCGTCACGCGAAGATCCCGTGCTCCCGCAGGCGCGCATGCACCCGCAGGCGGAGGTCGTGCTCGAGCCGCTCTGCCGCAGCCTCGTCCTCGGTCCACGCTCGAATCGTCAGGGTCGGAGACCCCTCGAGGGCACTGACGAAGACCTGGTCGCGCTCACCGGGCGCCTCCTGGCGGAGGGCGTCGACGAGCGAGGCGAGATCGTTGGCTGGCGGAACTTGCACGGTGACCTGCGCGTACTTGGCGGGACTGCGGATTGTCGAGTTGCGGATGGTATCCGACGCCAGTTTCTCGTTGGGAATGACGAGCCGGGCGTTGTCCTCGGTCCGGATGAAGGTGTACATCAGCCCAATCTCCTCGACGCTCCCGCCGACGCCGCCGATCTCGACCCAGTCGCCGAGCCGCAGCGGTTGGGTGATCGCGATCATCAGCCCGGCGACGAAATTTCCGAGCGTGCGCTGCGAGGCAAAGCCGACGATCAGGCCGAGAATCGCCGACGAGGCAAGGAGCCCGCCTGCAATCGCCCGAACTTGCGGGATCACGAGCAGGGCCGAGAGGAGTCCGATCGTGACGATCGAGACGGTGATCGTGCGGCGGAGGACCCGGTAGCGGGTCAGCGCCTCGGGGCTGCTGTCGCGACCCATGATCCGGCGATCGATCGTCCGCGCGAGCACGGCTGCGACCCCGAGCACGATCCCGATCACGAGCAGGCGCTGCCAGAGCTCCATCGCCCTCTGATTCGACGGGACTGCGCTCGTTCCTCAGAAGCTGCCTATCATCGGAAGCCTCGTGGACGTGGGTCAGCGGCTGCGGTCTGCCCGGCGAAGTCCCGCGCTCGAGATCTTTCTCTGGAGCCGGCTCGCCGTCGGGCTCTTCGCGCTCTTCGCGCTCGCCGTCTTCGAGCCGAACCGTCATCCCGAGGCCGATCGCTGGGACAGCCCGCGCCTGCACGAGCTGGGAGACGGGATCGACGTGTGGGCTCGGTGGGACAGCGACTGGTATCTCCGGGTCGCCGAGCACGGGTACTCCGACGCGCCGTCCAGCACCGCCGCGTTCTTTCCGCTCTATCCCGGGCTCGTCGCGCTCCTCGGCCGGCTCCTCGCCGGGCACTACGTCCTCGCCGGCGTCCTGCTCTCGCTCGGCGCCTGTGCGGTCGCGTTCGTGCTGTTGCACCGACTGGCGCGCGAACGGCTCGGCGAGGACGCAGCCCGGCGGGCGGTGCTCTATCTGGCGATCTTTCCGACGACGCTCTTCCTCCAGGCCGTCTACAGCGAGTCGCTCTATCTCGCGCTCGTGCTGGGAGCGTTTCTGCTCGCGGAGCGGAGCCGCTTCCTCGGCGCCGGCGCGGTGGCCGGCCTCGCCATGCTGACCCGGCCGGTCGGGGTCGCGTTGCTGCCTGCGCTCGCCGTCCTCGCCTGGCGTGCCGAGGATCGGCGACGCGCGCTCCTCCAGCTCGCGGTCTCGATCCCGATAGCGGCCGCCTATCCGATTCTGCTGGGGGCCTGGATCGGCGAGCCGTTCGCCTTCCTGCGCGCGCAGGACGGGATCTGGCAGCGCGAGCTCTCCTGGGCGGGGCCGCTCGGCGGGCTCTGGGAGGGCGTCGCCGTGCTCTTCGCCGACCGGCCGGGCCGCGACCTGGCCCTCAACCTCCAGCAGCTCGGGTTCACGCTCGTTTTCCTCGCGCTCACGGTCGCGGCCTGGCGTCGCTTCGGGGTCCCGTACGGCCTGTTCGCGCTCGTCAGCCTGGCGATCCCGCTCTCGTTTCCCTCCGACCGCTGGCCGCTCCTCTCGATCTCGCGGTTCGGACTCGTCCTCTTTCCGCTGTTCCTCGTCCTCGCCGTCCTGGCCGCCCGGCCGCGCTTGCACTCTGCGCTGACGGCGGTGTTCGCCGCATCGCTGGGCGTCGCCGTGGTGCAATGGGCGCTGTGGCAATGGGTGGCCTGAGCGACGAAACCAGTAGAGACGACGCGCGATGGGGCTCGCGGCTTGCGGGTTGGCTCCTGCTCGTCGGGGCGCTCGCGACGCTCGGCTACGCGAGTCGCGCCGCCGGCGGCAAGCCGGAGAGCGACGTCCTCTATCGCTACGAGACGGCGGTCGGCAGCGTCATCCTCTACGCGATCCTGCTCGCGATCGTCGTCTTCGCCGTCGGCAACGGACTTCCGAAGGCCGATTTCTTCGCTCTGCGTCGCCCCCGCTCGTGGCCGCGCGCGCTCGGCTGGGTGTTAGCCGGATACGTCGCGATCTTCGTCGGTGCCGGCCTGCTGTTGATCGGTCTCGATGCCGGCGACGAGCAAGGGCTGACGCCGGACGGCTGGGACTCGAGTCGCGCGGGCGCCTACGCGGCCAACTTCGTCGCGGTCGCTCTCGTCGGTCCGATCGTCGAGGAGCTCGTCTACCGCGGCGCCGGGCTCTCCCTGCTCCTACGCTTCGGCCCGGGGATCGCGGGCGTCGCGACGGCGATCTGCTTCGGGCTCGGCCACGGGCTCGTGCTGGCGCTGCCGGCGCTCGTCGTCTTCGGGCTCGTGACCGGCTTCGTCCGGCTGCGAACCGGCAGCATCTACCCCGCGATGCTCGTCCACTGTGCCTTCAACGCGACGAGCTTGATCGTTGCCGTCGCGACCTGAGCGACCGTTAGTGTCCTATCTCGTGCGCGCCGCGCTCGTCATCCTGGTCGGCTTCGTCTTCGCGGCGGGTGCTGCGGCGGCGCCTCCCGCGATCGTCGCCTCCGCCACTCCCGCCACCGGCGTCGGGCCGCTCGCCGTGACCCTGACCGTGACGGGAGATCCGGGAACCTCTAGCTGGGTTCTGGGCGACGGCACGGCCGCGACCGGCCAGACCGTGCGCCACATCTACCCTCCGGGGCGCTTCCTCGCCGTCGTGACCGTCACAGGCGAGAGCGGCGAGGCGGCACAGGCACAGATCGTGATCGTGGTTCGAGCGCGTACCGTCTCGCTCTCCGCGCCGCGATCGGCCGACTACGGCGGGCGCGTCGCGCTCGGCGGCGTCCTCCGACCCGCGGTTCCCGGCGGTCGCGTCCAGATCTACCGCGGTCGCATCTATGTCGCCACGGCTCGCGTCCGAGCGAACGGGCGCTTCCAGGCGCTTGTGCGACTGCGGTCGCCGGGCCCCCTCCAGGCCCGCTACGGCGCCGCGCGCTCGACTCTCCGATTGATCAGGATCCGCCCCCGACTCGAGGCCTCGTTGGCCTCGAGTGCCGCCGTCGGCGGCAAGCTCTCCGTCTCGGCACGGCTCGTGCCGGCGGCAGCTGGTTCCCTGCGGATCGAGGTGCGCCGAGGCGGCCGGCCCGTCGCGTCGAGGAAGGGTGGCCAGGTCTCGCGTCTGGTCGTGCCCACCGCTGTCGCGGGAAGCCTGACGGCGATCGTCAGCATCGTTCCGAAGCCGGGCTTCCTCCCGGCCCGGAGATCGCTTGCCGCGAAGATCGTGCTACCGGTGCTCTCGCTCGGCGCTCGCGGCCCGAGCGTTCTCGCGCTCGAGCAGCGGCTCGCGGAGTTGCGCTACGCCCTGCGAGGTGTGGACGACGTCTACGGGACGGACACGCTCGAGGCCGTCACCGCCTTCCAGAAGGTGCATCGACTGGCACGCACGGGCCGCGTCGATCCCGGCCTGTGGACTCTGCTCCTTCGGGCTGGAATCCCCGAGCCTCGGTCGCGCGGCTTCGACCACATCGAGGTCGACAGGACCCGGCAGGTGCTCCTCGACGTGCGCGGGGGCCAGGTCGCCCGAATCGTCCATGTCTCGACCGGAGCGACCGGAAACACCCCGCTCGGAACATGGCACGTCTATCGCAAGGTCACAGGCTTCGACTGGGTGCTCTGGTACCCGATGTACTTCCTGCGCGGCTTCGCGATCCACGGCTATCCGTCCGTGCCTGCCTACCCGGCGTCCCACGGCTGCGTCCGCGTGCCGATGTGGATCGCGCCGCAGCTCTTTGCCGGACACCCGCACGGTGCGACGGTCACGGTCTACCTCTAGCGCGCTCGTCGTCGGGGCGCTCGCCGCGACCGGCTGGCTCGGCTGGCAGGAGCTCTGGGCGCACGGTGGGACTCGCGCGCTTCCCTGGCGCGACCTCACCGCCAGGACGGTCGGCGAGCCTGGGCGCTCGCAGCTACGCGCGTTCGGCAACACGCGCGACCTTCGAGCTGCTCTTGGTTCGTCGGCAACGGTGCCGCCGATCGACTTCGGCTCGCGTGAGGCGGTGCTCGTGGCAGCAGGCCCTCGCTCCAGTAGCGCCTACGCTCTGGACATCGTCGGCGTGACCGCCCAACGCCGGCGCGTGGTCGTCACGGTCCGGGAGCGAGCGCCGACGCTCGCGCGGCCAGGCGCGGCCAGGCTGGCGTTCCCGTTTCGCCTGATCACGATCGAGCGCAGCGGCAAGCCCGTCGAGCTCGACTGGGAAGGGCGCCCATGAGCGAGGACGATCCGATTCGCACCCTTCGCGCCGAGCTTTCAGCGCTCGACGAGCGGATCGTGGAAGCGGTCAACCGACGTCTCGAACTCGTCCTCGAGTTGAAGCAAGTCAAGGAGGAGCGTGGCGTCGGCTTCCTCGATCCGGCGCGCGAGCGCTGGCTGCGGACACATCTGGGCGACGCAAATCGCGGTCCGCTCTCGAGCGAAGGTCTGGACGAGCTCGTCACGGAGCTACTCGCGCTGACGAAACGCGAGGTCGGGCGACGCGAGATGGAGCAACGCTAGCGCGCTTTCGGTCTAGTCCTCCTCTTTGGCGAACTCGTCCGGGCTGACCGTGTCGAGGAAACGCCGGAACTCGTCGGGATCGAGCTCTGCGAGCGGCGTCACTCCCGCGATCTCGTCGTGCTCGCCGTGCTCACCCTCGAACTCGATCCCGGACTCGTCGATCACCTCGTCCGCGACGAAGATCTTCGCGCCGGCTCGCACGGCGAGCGCGATCGCGTCCGAGGGGCGGGAGTCGATCTCGATCTCCGAGCCGTTCTGGCGCAGCGTGATCCGGGCGAAATAGGTGCTCTCACGCATCTCCGTGACTGTCACGGCAACGACTTCGGCGTCGAGCTGCGCGAGCATGTCCGTCACGAGATCGTGCGTCATCGGCCGGGGCGTCGACGCGTTCTGGAGCTTGACGAGAATGGCCGCAGCCTCCGGATGGCCGATCCAGATCGGCAGGAACTTGTTCCCGTCGGAGGTCTTCAGGAGAACGATCGGCTGCTTGCCGACCAGGTCGAAGCTCACCCCGTAGATCAGCATCTCGCGCATCCCGTCGGCCTCCGGCGCAGTGTAGCCCAGGCCCTCGAGGCGAAAGGCCTGCTCCTGAGCCTCGCCGCGCGCCCGTAACCGGTCGGGTGATGCGCTCGTTGCACACGCATGGTCGATCTCTGGCTCCACGACATCGAATCGCTCGAGGCGGTCGCACAAGACGAGCACACGAAGCTGCTCTGCCTGCGCATGGCGGCGATGTCGAAGAACGGCACGCTCGAGCCCTTCATCGCGACCATGTGTCACGACGACGAGCTCGACGAGGGAACCAAGGGCACGATCGCCGAGATCGCGAGTGACGAGCACTTCCTGCTCGCCGTCGAGGATTACGTGCGTCGTACCGACGTCGTTCACTAGTCATGTCCGCGCTGCCTGCCCCGGAGCTGCGGCTAGCATCCGGGGCTGCGAGGGCGATTAGCTCAGTTGGTTAGAGCGCCGCTCTGATAAGGCGGAGGTCCCTGGTTCGAATCCAGGATCGCCCACCTCCCTCGCCGGAGCTAGAGAGCCTCGAGGACGTCGACAAGTTCCTCAAGCCTGAGCTCCTCGCCGAAATGGAGCTCGAGCTTGCCGGCCGAGACGCGGGCGGGGAGCCCGGTAAGCCGCTCGGCGGCGGCACGAGCCCGCTCCGCGAGTGCCGGATCGATCCGGGTCGCGGCGCGAGGCCGACGGGCGGCGCCCCCATCCTGCGCGGCCTTTTCCGCTCCACGGACGGACATGCCCTCCCGCACGATCCGCTTCGCAAGGAGCTTGCGCTCGTCGTGATCCGGAAGCGAGAGCACCGCGCGGGCGTGGCCCTCGGTCAGCTCACCCCGGGCGACCATCCAGAGCACCTCCTCCGGCAGCTCCAGCAGCCGGAGCCGGTTCGAGACGGACGGCTTGGAGCGGCCGACGCGGTCGGCGACCTCGCCGAGGGAGAGCTCGAACTCGTCGACGAGCGAGGCGTAGGCGCGCGCTTCCTCGACCGGCGAGAGCTGCTCGCGGGCGACGTTCTCGACGAGCGCGAGCAGGAGCGTCTCACGGTCGTTCGCCTCTCGCACGAGCGCCGGCAGTGTTGCGAGGCCCGCTTCGCGCGCCGCCCGCCAGCGCCGCTCGCCGGCGATCAGCTCGTAGCCGCCCTCGTTGCGTGGTCGAACGACGATCGGCTGCAGGACCCCCTGCTGCTTGAGCGAGCTCGCGAGGCCGGCGGTCGCCTCGGGCTCGAAGCGGCGGCGCGGCTGGCGCGGGTTCGCGTGAATCGCATCGACCGGCAGATACGCGAGCTGCGGCCCTTGGGCCTCGGCGCCGCCGATCAGGACCTCGAGACCCCGGCCGAGGCCCCGGCGTTGACTAGGACCGCTCGACAAGCTCCATCGCCACCTTCCAGTACGCCTCCGCCCCGGCGGAGCGGCGGTCGTATGCGATCGCAGGGAGGCCGTGGCTCGGCGCCTCGGCGAGGCGGACCGAGCGGGGCACGGTCGTCGTGAAGACGAGGTCGCCGAAGTGGCGACGAACCTCCGTCTCGACCTCGGCAGAGAGGTTCGTACGGCCGTCGACCATCGTGATCAGGATCCCGGCGATTCCGAGCCGCGGATTCAAGCGCTTCTTGACGAGCTCGATCGAGCCGAGGAGTTGCGACAGCCCCTCGAGGGCGTAGTACTCGGCCTGGACCGGCACGATCACGCGGTCGGCGGCCGCGAGCGCATTCACGGTGAGCGGCCCAAAGGACGGCGGACAGTCGAGGAAGACGAAGCGGTAGCGCTCTCGCGCGCCGGCGAGCGAGGACCGGAGGTAGCGCTCGCCCTCGGCGTGCCGGCCGAGCTCGACCGCAGCGCCGGCGAGCTCGGGCTTCGCCGGTACGAGCTGGAGGTTGGCGAAGCGGGTAGGCCGGGCGACCTCGGCGACGGACACGCCGTCGAGCAAGTCGTAGCTCGAGCTCCCGTTCGCCTTCTCGCCAAGTCCAGAGGTAGCGTTCGCCTGCGGGTCGAGATCGACGAGCAACGCCTGCTCGCCCGCCTCGGCCAGACAGGCCGCGAGGTTGACGGCGGTCGTCGTCTTGCCGACCCCGCCCTTCTGGTTCGCGAGCGCGTAGATGGTCCCGGACACATCTCAAGCGTAGAGAGGGCGGCGGCTAGAGTCGGAGACCGAGCCGTCGGAGTGGTTCTTGTCCGCGTGTTCTAGGCGAGTCGTCTACCTCGCCCGTGTGCGAATGCGAAGAGCTGCGCCCACTGCTCGGCGTCGAGATCCCACGCACGAGCTTCGGGGGAGAACCCGAGCGCCGGCGCAAGCCGCTTGATCTGCAGTGGTGAGAGCGACCGCCGAACGCCCCGACGAATCGGTTCCCGAGCGTCGAAGGCGTCCGCGAGAAAGGCCCGGTACGCCTCGTGCCGCTCGGGAGCCACGCGTGGTCGGGGGCGGCGTCTGAGCTGGAGAACCGCAGCATCGACGCTCGGTGGCGGCGCGAAGGCCGTTCGGGAAAGGCGTCGGACGATCGACACCTCGTACCAGGCTCGCCAGTGGATCGACCGAAACGTCGCGGGCCACACGGCGGCGTGTTTGGCAGCGAACTCCCACTGCACGATCACATCCGCCTGTCGCAACGGGATCGTCGGGTCGCCGAGGAGGCGAGCGAGGATGGCACCCGAGCCCACGAAGGGGAGGTTCGCGACGACGGCGAACGGTTCATTCGGCCAGCTGTAGCCGGCGATGTCGTCCTGGATCACCACGACGTCGGGCTGCCGATCGAAGCGCGAGCAAAGCTGGGCTCCCAGAGCGCGGTCACGCTCGATCACGACGAGGGTCGCGCCCGTTCGCGCGAGTGCGCCGCTGAGGATGCCGGTGCCGCCGCCGATCTCGACGATCAGGTCGCCGCGAGAGACCTCCGCCCCGCGAACGAGGTCGGCGGCGAGCCGCCTACTGCGAAGGAAGTGCTGGCCGGCTGCTTCCCTTTGGGGGGATCGCCGCCGGACGGCCACGGTACGTCACCATCGTCATTGCCCGCGGATCCTAGTCGAGGCCGAGCGCTTCGCGCACGCGCCGATCCGCAAGCGACTCGCCGACGAGATCCGCGCCGTCGAGGGCGACGCCCGGAAACGAAGGAATCCCGATCACGAACATCCCGGCCGCACGCGCTGATGCAACGCCGGTCGGCGAATCCTCGAGCGCGATCGAGCGCGACGGCTCGGCGCCGAGGAGCTCGCAGGCGCGGAGGTAGACGTCCGGTGACGGCTTGGGTTCCGCAACCTGGTCGCCGGTGACGACGATCTCGAAGTGCCGCGCCATGCCCGCGCAGGCGAGGGCGCCGCGGACGAGCCGGCCGGGGGTGTTGGAGGCCACCGCGATCGGCACGCGCGGCTTCAGTTCGAGCACGAGTGCGTCGGCGCCGGGAAACGCGGTTGCCTCCTCGAGCAGGCGCCGCTCGACGAGGTCGAGCAGTTCGAGCCCGAGCGGCTCTGCGCGCCCGGGCTGCTCAAGCAGCCGCGCCAGGATCTGCGAGCCGTCGTAGAGCGAGGTGCCGATCAGCGCCCGTTTCTCCTCGTCTCCGAAGCGCTTGCAGTAGCGGGAGAAGAGCTCCACCTCGGCGAGCGTCCAGCACGACTCGGTCTCGAGCAGGAGCCCGTCGCAGTCGAAGACGACCGCGACCGGTGGGGACGGCGGCGACGTCAGTTGTCTGCGACCCAGGCGATCGTCTTCGAAGCGAGCCGGTCGAGCGCCTGGACGGCGAGCTCGAGGTGCTCGTGGCGCGTGTCCTCGAGCTTCGTGTGCGAGAGGCCGCGGAGGCTCTGGACGAACAGCATCACCGTCGGCACCCCGGCTCGCGAGACTTCGGCGGCATCGTGCAGCGGGCCCGAGGGGAGCCGGTGCGACTCGCCGGCGACTTCGCGAATCGACTCCTCGCAGAGGTCGATCAGGTGCGTGTCGAAGAGGATCGGCTCGATCTGCCAGATCCGCTCGGTGTCGACCTCGAGCCCTTCCTCGGCTGCGAAGCGCTCGCAAGTCTCACGCACCTGCTCCCACATCGAGGCGAGCTTGGCCGCATCCAGATGGCGAAGGTCGAGGAGTTGCTCGGCGGTCTCGACGACCGAGGTGACGATTCCCGGCTTCGTGACGAGGCCGCCGCTCGTCAGCACTGCCCCGCCCCCGATGCGCTTCGCGATCTCGCGCAGCTCGAGCGCGAGCTTCGCGGCGCCCGCGAGCGCATCGCGGCGCTGATCCATCGGCGTCGAGCCGGCGTGGGCGGCCTGGCCGTGCCAGGTGATCCGATGGCGTTCGACGCCGAAGGTTCCGAGGACGGCGCCGAGCGGCAGGCCGAGCGCTTCCAGCACCGGCCCCTGCTCGATGTGCAGCTCGAGATAGGCGGCGGCGCTCTCGAGCCGCGAGCGGGCCTCGAGCGCCCGATCGAGCTCGACGCCGTGCTCGCGGAGCGCGTCCGGGAGCGTGACGCCGTCGTGGTCGGTCAGCTCGCGGAGCTCGTCCTGGTCGGCCATCGAACCCGCGACCGCCGACGAGCCGAAGAGCGAGCGACCGAAGCGGGCCCCCTCCTCGTCGGCCCAGTTGACGAGCCGAACGGAGACCGGCGGCGCGCCTTCCTCGGCGATTCGGCGCAGCACCTCCACCGCGGCGACGACGTTCAGGCAGCCGTCGAGCCAGCCGCCGTTCGGGACCGAGTCGATGTGGCCGCCGAGCAGTACGGCGCGCTCCGACTCGCCGCGCAGTGTCCACCAGCGGTTCCCGGCCTCGTCGACCTCGGCCTCGAGCGGCAGGCCTTCCAGCTTCGCCGCGAGCCACTCCTGAGCCTGCGCCCAGGTGGGCGTCCACGCGACGCGCTGAGCCCCGTTCTCGTCGCCCGTCAGGTCTCGCAGCTCGAGCAGCTCGGCGACCGTGCGGGAAGGCTCGAGCGGCACGCGGCGAGCATAACGTGGCATGTCACGCGATCTGTGAGTGTGGTAAGCAGTAGCGGTGGCGAGTGCAGCGGCAGTCCAGCGAGGTGTGGAGCCGCGCAGCGAGCAGATCGGCCCGGCCCTGCGCAGCGCGGGTCTCTCCGTCCTCGTCCTGGCCGTTCTCTGTGCCGTCTGGGAGGGATACAAGTGGATCGGCGAGCGGGCGGAGATCCGCTGGCCCTTCCCGGTGAACGAGCGGACGATGCCGCACGTCTACGACATGGTCGGCCAGCTCTTCGAGCCCTCGCGCCGCAACGGGCCGCTTCTGATCGACGTGCTGCTCGACGCGGCCGCGTTCACGGCTCGGGAGGCCGCGGTCGGCTTCGTGCTCGGCGCCTCGGTCGGCTTCCTGATCGCTGTCGCACTCTCGCAGTCACGCCTGCTCCAGCGCGGCTTCCTGCCCTACATCGTCGCCTCGCAGACCGTGCCGATCCTTGCAATCGCGCCGATGGTCGTCGTCTGGGTGAACCCGAAGCTGCCGGAATCCCTCGCGGGGTGGGGCGCCGTTGCCGTCATCTCCGCCTATCTGACCTTCTTCCCGGTCACGATCAACACCCTCCGCGGACTCCAGTCGGCCGACCCGCGCGCGGTCGAGCTGATGCGCTCGTACGCGGCGAGCCGCTGGGAGATCCTCCGGAAGCTGCGCGTGCCCGCGTCGTTCCCGTTTCTCTTCTCAGCGCTGAAGATCTCTGCGCCCGCGGCCGTCGTCGGCGCAATCATCGGCGAGCTGCCGTCCTCGATCCAGGACGGTCTCGCCGGGGCGATCCTCAACTTCAACCAGTACTACGTCAGCTCGCCGCCGAGCCTGTGGGCGACGAACATCGTCGCCGCCGCGCTCGGGATCGCGTTCTTCGGCGTCGTCGCGATCGCGGAGAGGCTGCTCGTTCGCCGCGCCCCGGAGAACGTCGCATGAGCACCTCTCCGGCCGAAAGCGCAGCGGTCGCCGTTCGGCAGCTCTCCAAGCGCTTCGAGCGCGGGAACGTGCAGGCCCTCGAGACGATCGACCTGGACGTCCGGCCGGGCGAGTTCGTCTCGCTGATCGGCCCGTCCGGCTGCGGCAAGTCGACGCTGCTCCGGATCATCGGCGACTTGATCCAACCGACCGAGGGCTCGGTGCTCGTGAACGGCAAGCCGGCGCCTCAGGCGCGTGCCGACCGCGACTACGGGATCGTCTTCCAGGATGCCGTCCTCTACGACTGGCGGACTGTCGCCCGCAACATCTCGCTCCCGCTCGAGCTGGCCGGCTGGGATCGGCGTCGCCGCGACGAGCGGGTGCGCGAGATGCTCGAGCTCGTCGAGCTCGGCGGCTTCGCGAAGCACCATCCCTGGCAGCTCTCGGGCGGGATGCAGCAGCGCGTCTCGATCGCCCGTGCGCTCTCGTTCTCGCCGGCGCTCCTCCTGATGGACGAGCCGTTCGGCGCCCTCGACGAGATGACGCGCGAGCGGCTGAACAACGAGCTGCTCCAGATCTGGCAGGAGATGGGCTCGACCGTGGTGTTCGTCACCCACTCGATCGCGGAGTCGGTGTTCCTCTCGACGCGCGTCGTCGTCATGTCCGCGCGCCCTGGCCGGATCGCCGGGATCGTCGAGATCGACCTGCCGCAGCCGCGTGGGCCCGAGACGCGTGAGAGCCCGCGTTTCGCCGAGCACATCACCGAGGTGCGGCGCCTGCTGCGCAAGGGGCACGCTGACGAGGCGATCGAGGGCGAGACCGAGGTGCCGCTCTACGTTGCCGAGGAGGGATTGTGAGCGTCCAAGGCGTAGTCGTTCTCCCACGCGGCACGCTCGGCCGCCGCGTCGGCCGGAAGCTCACGGACTGGCTCCCCGCTGCGACCGTGCTGGTCGGTGGGATCCTGCTCTGGGAGGGGCTCGTGCGCGCCCTCGACGTCCAGCGCTTCCTCCTCCCGGCTCCCTCCGCGATCCTGGACACGCTCTGGGAACGGCGCTCGGAGCTCTTCGACGCGGGGATCTACACCTTCTCGGAAGCTTTCGGCGGTTTCGTCGTCGGCTGCACGCTGGCCGTGCTCGCCGCGATCGCGCTCGCACGCTTTCGCCGGCTCGCGCGCTCGCTGATGCCGTTCGCAATCGCCGCGAACGCCGTCCCGATCATCGCCTTCGCTCCGATCACGAATCAGTGGTTCGGCCCGCTCGAGAAGACGTCGAAGATGGCGATCGCCGCGATCCTCGTCTTCTTCCCCGTGCTCGTGAACACCCTCCGCGGGCTTACCTCGGTGCGGCCGTCCTCGATCGAGCTGATGCGCTCCTACGCGGCCGGCGAGGTCGAGATCTTCCGCCGCGTGCGCTTGCCGAACGCGCTCCCGTACATCTTCTCGGCGCTGAAGGTGGCGACCGTGCTCGCGATGATCGGGGCGATCGTGGGCGAGTACTTCCTCAGCTCGCAGGAGGCACTCGGTTTCCAGATCAGGAACTCCGCCGCGCTCTTCCAGTTCGAGGTCGCCTGGGCGGCGATCGTCGTCGCGAGTGTGCTCGGGATCCTGTTCTACGCCTCGGTCGCGCTCGTCGAGCGGCTGACGATGAGCTGGCATCCGTCCACGCGAGGAGAATGAGATGCTGCGCAGAGAGATCTGGAATCGAGGCAACCACATCGAAAGGAAGGACTCATGAAGGGACGGGCATGGCTCGTACTCGCGGGAATCCTGGCGACGCTGCTGCTCGTCGCGGCCGGCTGCGGCGGTGACGACGACGAGGCGGCCGACGACGGCACCACGACGACGGCAGCGACCACCGAGGAGGCGACGGCCGAGCCGGACAAGGTGACGCTCCAGCTCAAGTGGGTCACGCAGGCCCAGTTCGCCGGCTACTACGCGGCGCTCGAGCAGGGCTACTACGAGGATGAGAATCTCGACGTCACGCTGAAGCCCGGCGGCCCGGATATCACACCCGAGCAAGTCGTCGCGAGCGGTCAGGCCGAGTTCGGCATCGACTGGCTCCCGGCGCTCCTCGCCGCGCGCGACCAGGGCGGCGACCTCGTCAACATCGCGCAGGTCTTCAACAAGAGCGGGATGACCGAGGTGACGCGCAAGGACTCCGGGATCACCGACGTGGCCGGGATGCGCGGGAAGAAGGTCGGGGTCTGGTGCTGCGGGAACGAGAACGAGCTCTATGCGGCGCTCGTCAAGAACGACATCGATCCGAAGTCGAAGGACGACGTCACGATCGTCAACCAGCCGTTCGATATGAACCTGTTCCTGAACGGCGACATCGACGCCGCCGCCGCGATGACCTACAACGAGCTGGCTCAGGTGCTCGAGACGGAGAACCCGGACACGGGCGAGCTCTGGACGCTCGACGACCTGAACGTGATCTCGATGGAGGACGCGGGGACCGCGATGCTCGAGGACGGGATCTTCGTCCAGGGCGAGTGGATAGCCGACGAGGCCAACCAGGAGATCGCTCGGCGATTCCTGAAGGCGAGCTTCAAGGGCTGGGCCTTCTGCCGGGACAACCAGGACGAGTGCCTCCAGAACGTGCTCGACAGCGGCCCGACGCTCGGTGAGGGTCACCAGCGCTGGCAGCTCAACGAGATCAACGCGATCACCTGGCCGAACGACGCCGGGATCGGGATCATGGAGGAGGCCGCCTTCCAGCGGACGGCGGACATCGCCAAGCAGTTCGGGGTGATCAAGGCCGACGCGTCGAACGACGCCTACCGCACCGATCTCGCCGAGGCCGCTGTGGCCGAGCTCGAGGAGGAGGACGTGGACGTCAACGGCGCGGACTGGGAGAAGGAGACCGTGGAGGTCACGGCCGGAGGCGAGTAGGCGACGAGAGGGAGGGAGATCCGCTATGTCCGTACTGATCAAGGGCGGCCGAGTCGTCACCGCGGTCGACGACACCGTGGCCGACATCTTCGTGGACGGCGAGCGGATCTCCCTGATCGGCGAGTCGCTCGATGTGACCGCCGACCGCGTGCTCGACGCCTCCGGCAGGCTCGTCCTGCCGGGGGCGATCGACCCGCACACGCACCTCGACATGCCGTTCGGGGGCACGACGACCGTGGACGACTTCACCTCGGGACATGCCGCGGCCGCCCGCGGCGGCACGACCACGCACGTCGACTTCTGCATCCAGCAACCGGGCACGAGTTTCGGCGACTCGCTTGCCATGTGGCACGCCAAGCGCGAGGGCAAGGCGCTGATCGACAACGGCTTCCACATCGCGGTCACCGACCTGAAGGAGGGCGGCACGCTCGAGGAGCTCGCCTCGCTGCCCGGCCAGGGCATCACCTCCTACAAGCTCTTCATGGCCTACAAGGGCGCCCTCATGGTCGACGACGAGACGCTCTTCAAGACGATGGAGGTGGCCGCCGAGACCGGAGCCCTCGTGATGGTGCACGCCGAGAACGGTGACGCGATCGACGTGCTCGTGAAGAAGGCGCTCGCGGCGGGGCACACCGAGCCGGTCTGGCACGCGCGGACGCGGCCCCCGGAGACCGAGGGCGAGGCCACGAACAGGGCGATCCAGCTCGCCCGCGTTGCCGGCTGCCCGCTCTACGTCGTCCACGTCTCCTGCCAGGAGTCCGTCGACCCGATCATGCGCGCGCGGGAGCTCGGCTGGGACGTCTGGGGCGAGACGTGCACCCAGTACTTCTTCGTCGACGAGACCTTCCTCGAGCGGCCGGACTTCGAGGGCGCGAAGTTCGTCTACACGCCGCCACCTCGCGCGAAGGCGAATCAGGACGTGCTCTGGAACGCGGTTCGTACCGACGTCCTCTCCGCGATCTCGACCGATCACTGCGCCTTCCTCTGGGACGGGCAGAAGACCCTCGGCCGCGATGACTTCTCGAAGATCCCGAACGGTGGGCCGGGAATCGAGGACCGGCTGCGGATGATCCACCACTTCGGCGTCTCGGAGGGGCGGATAACCCTCAACCGGATGGTCGAGCTCCTGGCGACGAATCCCGCGAAGCTCTTCGGGCTCTATCCGCGGAAGGGCACGATTGCGGTGGGGGCCGACGCCGACCTCGTCGTCTTCGACCCGCAGAAGCGGCACACGATCACCGTCGCCGACCAGCAGTCGAGGACGGACTACAACCTCTACGAGGGCACGGAAGTCGTCGGCGACGTCGAGACGGTGCTGCTGCGCGGCAACGTGATCGTCGACGGCGGCGAGGTCGTAGCGGAGCCGGGCAGCGGCCAGTTCGTGAAGCGGGCGCGATTCGGCGAGCAACTGCGCAGCGGCATCGCGGTCTAGCCGCCACCAGGTCGCACTCCGTGTGACCCCGCGGGCGCTCGCGGACGTAGGCTCCGGCCGTGGCTCGCCGCATCCGCCTCTCCGCCCCCGACGCCACCGAGATCGCGAGCGCGTTCGCGGAGCTCCGCGAGAGCCTCGAAGTCTGGCTCGAGTTCCCGCCGGAGGTCGTCGCCGACGCGGAGGCGGCCGTTCGCTCGCCGCGGTTGCCGGACCTCGACGAGACGGCGATCCCGTTCGTCACGATCGACCCGCCCGAGTCGCTAGATCTCGACCAGGCGCTCCACCTCGAGCGCAGCGGGAGCGGCTACCGCGTCCGGTACGCGATCGCCGACGTCGCTGCGTTCGTCGCCCCGGGCGGGCCGATGGACGTCGAGGCGCACGCGCGCGGGGAGACGCTCTACGCGCCGGACGAGAACGCCCGGCTCTACCCGCCGCAGATCTCCGAAGGTGCCGGCAGCCTGCTGCCCTGCGAGCCGCGCCCGTCTCTTCTCTGGACGATGGAGCTCGACGAGACCGGGGAGGGAGTGAAGGTCGAGCTCCGCCGGGCTCTCGTCCGAAGCCGCGAGAAGCTCGACTACGCCGGCGTCCAGCGCTCGCTCGACGACGGCTCGGCGGGCGAGTCGCTGCAGCTGCTGCGCGAGGTCGGGCTCCTGCGCCAGCAGCGCGAGGAGCGGCTCGGCGGGATCGCCCTGCCCATTCCCGAGCAGAAGGTCGACAAGGGGCCGAACGGGTACGTGCTCGCGTTTCGCGCTCCGCTGCCGGTCGAGGGCTGGAATGCCCAGATCTCGCTCATGACCGGCCAGGCGGCGGCCGAGCTGATGCTCTCCGCGCGCGTCGGCGTCCTCCGAACGCTTCCCGTGGCCGATCCGCGGGCGGTCGAGCGGCTGCGCAGGATCGCGAAGGCGCTCGCTGTCGATTGGACGCCGGATCAGTCGTACGCCGACCTCATCCGCACGCTGGATCCAACTGTGCCCGCGCAGTCGGCGTTCCTCGCCGAGTCGACCGTGCTGCTTCGCGGCTCAGGCTACGCGGCGTTCGACGGCGAGATCCCGGCGCGGGCCGCCCATGCAGGAATCGGCGCCCCGTACGCGCACGCGACCGCCCCGCTGCGGCGGCTGGTCGATCGCTACGTCGGCGAGGTGTGCGTGGCCGTGTCGGCCGGCAAGGAGGTGCCCGACTGGGCGCGTGCCGCTTTGCCGCAACTTCCCGAGACGATGGAACGATCGAACCGGCGGGCGCAGCAGTACGAGGCCGGGATCATCTCGACGGTCGAGGCGGCGGTGCTCGAGCGACGCGTCGGCGAGACGTTCGAGGCGGTAGTCGTCGAGGTGGACGAGCACGACGACGACGGGACCGTCCAGCTCCTCGAGCTCGCCGTCACAGCTCGCTGCGTCGGCGACCTGCCGCTCGGCGAACGTGTCGAGGTCAGGCTTGCGCTGGCCGACGTCGCCAAGCGGCAGGTCCGCTTCGAGCTCGTCTAGGAAGCGAGGCCGGCAAGGGCTGCGCGGGCACTTTCGGCCAGAACGATCGAGCCCTTCGCCTCGGCGAGCTCGACGGCGGTGCGAAAGGCGAGGGCGGCCTCGTCGGTCGAGCCGGCTGCCGCCAGCGCCTCCCCCAGCAGGAGCTGCGTTTCGGCGGTCTCCTCGAGCATGTCTGTCGCGTCGAGAACGCGAAGCGCTTGACGGGCATGGCTCGCTGCCACGTCGTACTGATCTCGTGCGAACGCGATCCTGGCCCACGCGCGGTGGACGAGCGAAACCGAGGCCGCATCGTCCTCGGCCGTCAGCTCCTCGCTCGCACGGACGACCGTCTCGGCCTCGTCCGGCCGTCCGAGCTGGGCGAGCGTCTCGGCGAGCATCGCTCCCACGGTCGAGCGGAACCCCCTCTCGCCCGCCGCCTCCAGGCCGAGCCAGGCTTCGTGCAGGATTCGCTCGGCGGTTGCGAGCTCCCCCGCGCGAAGCTCGACCGCGGCGACGTTCATCGCGAACGTGTGAATGAAGAACGTCTCTCCACGGTCTCTTAGCTGCCGGAGTCCCTCGGTGTACTGCGCCCGCGCGGACTCGAAGTCGCCGCGTGCCGCGGCCGCCCCCGGCCCATGCAGGAAGACATCCGAGCCGAGGTGGTTACGCGATCGAACCGCGCCCGTCTGCGCGCCCGCGTCGAGAAAGCGCTCGAGCTCGTGCCACGATGTCGAGCCCCAGCACATCGCCGCCGCGACACCACCTGCTATATCGTCACGCAGCTTGGGTGAGGTCGCCCGCTCGGCGTGCTCGAGCGCTCTGAGCTGATCCGCCAGTCCGGCGTCGGCCCGGCCGAGCCAGAGGCAGAACCAGCCTCGTGTGTGGAATGCCCGTGCTGCCAGGTCGTCTTCGCGGGCTGACGCTATCTCGACGAGGAGGAGATCGAGCTCGTCGATGAGGCCGAGCAGGCCGCCCGAGCCCGTATGACCGCGGACGTAGGCGGAGAAGAGTCGCGCTCGCAGCATGGCGGCCGTCTCGCCAGTTTCCGTCCCGAGCACGATTGCTTCGGCGAGCAGCCGCTCGCAGCTCTCGAGGTCGCCCGTCCCGTAGGCGGCCTCGGCAAGTTGCGGGAGCAGGCGTGCTCGGGCGGCCCTGTCGTCGGCGACGAGCTGTACGGCCCGGTTCAGCAGGTTCCGGGCAGCGTGATGGTCGACGCGCTCGAGCGCGAGCGTGCCGGCGGTTCCCAGATAGCCCGCTGCCCGCGCCGCGAGCTCGGGAGTTGAAGTGCCGAGCTCGGCCCGGTAGCGGGCTGCCTGCTCGAGGTGGTAGCCCAGGATCTCGTCGAGCTCGACGAGATCCGCCCCGTGTTCCCCGATCCAGTCGGCGAAGCGCTCGTGCAACTCGGCGCGAGTCGACTTCGGCAACGCCTCGTAGGCTGCGTCCCGGATCAGAAGATGACGGAAGCGAAAGGCATCGTCGCCGGAAATCATCGTCGTGCTCGGCCGGACGAGCTCCTTGCGCACGAGACCCAGCAGGTGGCCGGCCACGGCGGACTCGTCGATCGACAGAGCCTGAACGGCGCCTCGGTGGAAGACCTGGCCCTCGATCGCTCCACGCTCGAGCGTCTCGCGCTCGGCCCGCGGGAGTTGGTCGATCCGGGCAGCGAGAAGCGCCTGGATCGTGGGAGGAACGCTCACGTTCTCACCTCCGCGCTCGCGCACCATCGCCAGCATCTCCTCCACGAAGAGAGGGTTCCCTTCAGCCGCAGCCAGGATCCTCCCCCGAAGAGTCGGGTCGAGCTCGTCGCGTCCGAGGAGGCCGTCGATCAGGACGTCCGTCTCCTCGGCCGCGAGTGGCTCGAGCAGCACGCTTGTAGCGTTGAGCTTGCCGCCGCTCCAGCCGGGTCGCCGGTCGAGCAGCTCGGGTCGAGCGAGGCAGAGAAGCAGAATCGGCGCGTCGCGACTCAAGTCGGCAACCTGCTCGACGAGCTCGAAGAACGCCGGCTCGCCCCAGTGGAGATCATCCAGCAGGACGACCAGCGGCCGCTCCGCTGCCCGCGCCTCGAGCAGCTTGCGGACGCCGAACGCAATCTCGTCGGTCGCCGCCTGTCCGTGGCCGAGAAGGGCGGCGAGGGTGGGATCGTCCGGGGGCTCGGCACCGAGAAGTTGCTTGACGATCTCGACAGCGGGCCAGTAGGTGATTCCCTCGCCGTACGAGAGGCAGCGGGCACCGACGACGGTCGCGTCGACGCCGGCAAGAAACTCCTGCGCGAGGCGCGACTTGCCGACGCCGGCGGCCCCGAGGATCGTGAACAGGGCGCACGCCCGCTCGGAGAGCACGCGGGCCCAGGCGCCGGCCAGCAGCTGCGACTCGCGATCACGGCCGACGAGCGGTGCGTCGAATCGCCGGACATGTGCCTCCTCGCCGGTGACCGCGACGAGCCGATAGGCCGTCAGCGGCTCCGACTTCCCTTTCGCCTCGAGCGGGGGGAGCAGCTCCACGTCGACGGCGTCCCGCACCAGCCGGTAGGTGTCGACTCCCAGCAGCACCTCTCCGATCCCGGCCGCCTGCTCCAGTCGGGCCGCGACGTTGACGGGGTCCCCGGTGACGAGCGTGTCACCCTGACCTGTGACGACCTGACCCGTGTTGACCCCGATCCGCACCTCGATCTCGACCGCGTCGCGGAGATCGAGAGCCGCCCGTACCGCCCGAAGCGCGTCGTCCTCGTGCACCTGCGGTACGCCGAAGACGGCCATCACTGCGTCGCCGATGAACTTCTCGACCGTGCCGCCGTGGCGCTCGATTGCCGCTCGCGCCGTCTCGAAGTACCGCGCCATCGTGGTGCGGGTCGCCTCCGGGTCGAGCTGCTCGGCGCGGGCGGTCGAGCCGATCACGTCGCAGAAGAGCACCGTCACGGTCTTCCGCTGCTCGCGCGGCCGCTCCGCCTCGGTGAGGACCGCGCCGCAGGAGTCGCAGAAGCGGGCGCCGTCCCGGTTCTCGGCTCCGCAGCTCGCGCAGGCGCCCATGCTGCAGAGGCTAATTGAGCTGCGCGGTGCCGGTAGAGGGCGCCCTCCACCGGCATCGCGCTATTGAGCTACTAGGACTCGCAGTCGACGCGCGGGTTCCAGGCGTTCAGCATCCCGCTCGGGTTCGGCTTCCAGATCCACGCGTGGAGCGCGTAGAACGGCGGTAGCCCGTAACGATTGCCGGCGGGCACGAAGTCGAACTCCTGGCCGAAGAGCGACGGCTTGCCGCTTCCGCTCCAGTCGCTCTGGAAGATGACGTACTCCAGCGCTACGAGCTTGAGCGTGCCGTCGTTGCGAGGCTCGTAAACCAGCGCTTCGGGGGCGGTCGCGTCGATCGTCGTGTCGAGTAGCGAGCCGTTGACCATGTGGACGCCCATCGCTCCCTGGCTCGGCGAGGCGATGCACTCGATTCCAGCGAGATCGGCCAGACGGATCGTGTAGCCGGCCTCGATCGCCTTTCCGACGTCGTGGAAGCGGGCCGTCGCCGGCTTGGCGCCGTCGAACGCCCCCGCGGCGACGGCGAGCCCCGTGGTCACGAGCACGGGAACGGCGAGGAGCAGCGGTACGAGGATGCGTTTCATCTTCTCTCCTTCTCAGACCGCAGCGGGCTGCGGGTCGGGTCGGACGACGACCGTGTCTGCGACGGCGACGATCTCGTCGACCGGCAGTCCGGCTCGGTAGGCGTGCGTCCGGATCGCCTCGGGACTCGAGGCCTGGTAGATGCAGACGGTGCCGAGCTCGCCGCTCGGCTCGGCGAGGACGTAGCTGCGAATCCAGCGGATGTCGTCGGGCGTCCTGTCGCCCTCCTCCGTCGAGCGGGCGGCCGCCGCCTGCAGCTCGTCCGGTGTGCGCCAGCCGCTCCGGCGCAGGATCACGTAGGTTTCCACGGCGTCTCCTCTCGGTCGGGAACGCCTACGACGCTACGAGCCGGCTCGCCGCGGCACATCGGTGGAACTGCCTAGGTTGGCGCTACGGCCTGCCCATTCTCAACGAGCCCGAGGCGAACTGCCTGGGCGACGGCCTCACCGCGGCTCCCGGCCTCCAGCTTCCGCAGGATCGCGGAGACGTGGTGATCCACGGTGCGGGGGGAGAGGAAGAGGCGCTCGGCGATCGCCGCGTTGCGGAGGCCGTCGCCGAGCAGGTGGAACACCTCGAGCTCGCGGGCGGTCAGCGCCGCCGCGTTCGCCTGTGTGGATCGGCGCGGGCCCCGCACGACGCCGCGGACACCGAGCTCGCGCAGCCGGCGAGCAACCAGCGCAGCAAGCGGGGCGGCACCCAGCTGCCGGGCGCGGTCGAGAGCCGCCCGAAGGTCGCGCTCGTCGTCGGTCTCGCTGAGCGCGAGCGCCTCGTCGTACGGGCACCCGAGTGCAGCCCACGCCGCGGCGGCGGCCTCCCAGTCGCCGGTGATCTGCAGGGCGTACGGCCCGATGAGGTCGGACGGGAGTTCGTCGACGATGCCGTGCTTGCGCCGCCAGTACCCGATGCGCGCGATCCACGACGCCGAGCGCCGCCTGAGGGCGAGGTCGAACACCGGTTGGGTCGCCTCCCGAACGTCGACCGGGTGCTGTTCGAGCCACGCGATCTCGGCCAAAGCGCACGCGGCGGCGCTGTCCCGATCGAGCTCCATGGCGGGAAACGTCATCGCCAGCGCCTCGTCGAGTAGCGGCCGCGCGCCCGGGTCGGCTCGGCGAGCGCGCACGAGCGCGAGCACGAGCAGTCCCATGAGCCGCGGTTCGGGCGAGTCCCGCGGCTCATCGACGAGCAGCTTCGCGGTCGCCGCCGCTTCCGCCCAACGACCGAGCTCGAGATCCGAGCACGCCCGAAGCTGAAGCAAGGCTAGGCGCCAGAGGTCCAGCTCGAGCTCGTTGCAGAGCTCGAGCCCCTCAGCGAGCCAGCGTTCCGTCAGGTCGTACGACCGGTACTGGGCGGCAATGAGCGCCAAATTGTGGAGCGCCCGGACGACCTGGGCATGAAGACCGTGCTGTCGTGCAAGGTCGAGCCCCTTTTCGAGCGTGGCGCGAGCCTCCGGGCCGTCGCGGATCATCTCGGCGCTGCCGAGGGTGATCGCGACGTCGGCGAGTGTGCCCTGGTCGAGCTCCTCGGCCAGTCGCATCGACCGCTTGCCCCAGGAGATCGCCCCGTCGGGGTCGCCCTCGATGAGCCGCAACCGAGCCATTGCTTGATACGCGGCACTGTGCTCGGGACCCGGCGGGAACGGCTCAAGCAGCGCGACGGCGCTCGTCGCGGCGTCTGCCGCGTCGGGTAAGAGGCCACGGCAGGAGAGGTAGGGCACGAGCCGGGCGAGTCCGGCGGCCTCGGCTCGCACGTCGCCGGCACGCCGGTGGAGCTCGATCGCGCGCTCGAGCGCAGCGATCGCTTGCACCTGCTCGTCGGTGTTGTAGAGGGAGTCGGATTGACGCTCCAGCAACGAAGCACGTTCTTCGTCCGAGAGGCCGCCCGCGAACCGAAGCGCCCGGGCGTATTGCGCGGCCGCCTCGCGGTGCGCACCGAGCGCCTCGGAGCGCTCGGCCGCGGCGATCGCATAGCGCAGTGCCGGCTCGGCGTCGTTGGCGGCCTCGGCATGGTGAGCGAGCCGTGCGACGTCGGGCGCGCCGGCGGGCGGCTGCGCGAGCGCGGCGACCGCGAGCCTGTGAAGGCCGACGCCGCGTCGCGGCTCGACGGACTCCTCGACAGCGCGCCGCGCGAGCTCGTGGCCGAACTCGACCGATCCGGCGCTCGCCCTGAGCATTCCCGACCCGAGACATTCCTCGAGCGCATCCGCCTCTTCCGGAGCCAGCGCGTCGAGCAGCCAGATCTCGACCCGCGGCGGCGCGATCGCGACGGCGTCGAGCAGGGCCCGCGCAGGCGCGCTCAGCGAGGCCGCACGAGCGAGCACGGCGTCTCTGACGGTGGCCGGGATCTCGCCGTTTCCGGCGGCCAGCACCTCCGTGACGAAGAACGGGTTGCCGCCGGTCTGCCGGTGGAGCTCGTGGGGGTCGACGTCAGCTGACGCCGCCAGCTTGCCCACTGACGGCTCCGAGAGCGGCTCGAGCGCCACGCGGCTCACCGTTGGCCGCGTCGCCAGCTCGCCGAGCACGATCCCTAGCGGATGCATCCGGTCCAGGTCGTCGCGGAAGGTCGCGATCACGAGGAGGCTCGAGCGCTCGACCTGCCGGGCAAGCAACCGGAGCGCGTCGAGACTCGCCTCGTCGGCCCAGTGGACGTCCTCGAGGACGACGACGGTCGGACTTCGCCCCCCTGCTGCGAGCAGCGCTTTGACGAGCGCGTGCGGCCCCCCGCCGGCGCCGGCGGCAGCCCCGACCTCGCCGTTCGCGTCCGCGGCCAGGTCGAGGAAGGGCCCGAGAGGCCGTGGCGTGAAGAGCGCGTCGCACGCGCCCCAGAGCACGCGGACGTCCGGGCCCGACTCGGCGCAGAAGGCCCGGACGACGGCCGTCTTGCCGACTCCCGCCTCGCCGGCGACGAGCACGAGCCTGCCGCTGCCGGAGGCGGACTCCGCGAGCGCCCGGTGCAAGCTCGCGAGGGCGTCGTCGCGCTCGAGCAGACAGACCCTCTCGGCCGCCGTAATCGCCATCGTCACATCCTGGACGCTCTCGCCTCGTTCTTCAATCCGAACGACGCGAAGGACAAGCTTCGCAGCTCGGCTAGCGTGTTTGCGGGAAGCCCAGGTCGACCTTCGACGTTGCCGGATCGGGCCAGCGCGAGGTGACGACCTTGCCGCGGGTGTAGAAGTTGATCCCCTCCGGCCCATAGATATGCGTGTCTCCGAAGAGCGACGCTTTCCAGCCGCCGAAGGAGTAGTAGGCGACCGGCACCGGAATCGGCACATTGACGCCAACCATCCCCGCCTCCACGTCGAACTGGAACTGGCGGGCGACGCCGCCGTCACGGGTGAAGATGGCCGTGCCGTTCCCGTACGGGTTCTCGTTCACGAGCGTCAAGGCCTCGTCGTAGGTGTCGACGCGGGTGACGCCGAGTACGGGCCCGAAGATCTCGTCCTTGTAGGCGTCCATGTCCGGGGTCACATCGTCGAGCAGCGTCACGCCGAGGAAGAAGCCGTCGCCCTCGGGCGCGGTCTCGCGGCCGTCGGTGACGATCGTGGCGCCCTGCGCGCCAGCGCCCTCGACGTAGCCCGCGACCTTGTCCCGGTGCGCGGCCGTCACGAGCGGACCCATCTCGACGCCCTCGTCGAGCCCGTTCCCGACCTTGATCTTCGGCAGCCGCTCCTTGATCGCCGCGACGAGATCGTCGCCGACTCCGCCGACCGCGACGACCTGCGAGATCGCCATGCAGCGCTCTCCGGCCGAGCCGTAGGCGGCGCTGACGGCGGCGTCCGCGGCCATCTCGAGGTCGGCGTCGGGGAGGACGATCATATGGTTCTTGGCGCCGCCGAGCGCCTGCACGCGCTTGCCGTGCTTCGTGCCGGTCTCGTAGATGTAGCGCGCGATCGGCGTCGAGCCGACGAAGCTGACCGCGGCGATGTCCGGGTGCTCGAGGATCCGGTCGACCGCGACCTTGTCGCCGTGGACGACGTTGAAGACGCCGTCCGGAACGCCGGCCTCCTTGAGCAGCTCGGCGGTGAAGACCGACGCGGATGGATCCTTCTCGGACGGCTTCAGGACGAAGGTGTTGCCGCACGCGAGCGCGGGACCCCACATCCACATGGGCACCATCGCCGGGAAGTTGAACGGCGTGATCCCGGCGACGACGCCGAGTGGCTGGCGGATCGAGTAGACGTCGATCCCGGTCGAAGCCTGCTCCGAGAAGCTGCCCTTGAGCAGATGCGGAATCCCGCAGGCGAACTCGACCACCTCGAGCCCGCGTGCGACCTCGCCGAGGGCGTCGGAGAGGACTTTGCCGTGCTCGGCCGTGAGCAGCCGCGCGATGTCCTCGCGATGCTCGTCGAGCAGCTTGCGGATCCGGAAGTAGATCTCCGACTTCCGCGAGAGCGAGGTCGCGCGCCAGGCGGGGAACGCCGCCTTGGCGGCGGCAACCGCGCGGTCGATCTCCTCGATGGAGGCGAAGTCGACCGCGCCGGACCGCTCGCCCGTCGCGGGGTTGTAGACCGGGCCGTTGCGGCCGGATGTGCCGGCGACGGCAGCGCCGCCGATCCAGTGGTTGATCTGCGCGACGCCGGCGATGCGCTTGGCAGGTGCGGTTGCGAGCTCGGTCATAGGAATCCTCCTCGAAGGTCGTTCTCAGCGTACTATCCTCCTCCGAAGTGGGCGAGATCGCTTACACGTCGCGGGTGCGAATCGAGGTCGTGGTCGGACCGCTCCGCCGGGCCTTCGTCCCGGCGCGAGCCGAGCCGGTCGAATTCGGGGTCCACGACGAGGTCGCCGATCACTACGGCGTCCCGCGCGGAGGAGACATCGAGCGTCCGACGACGCTCGACTACCTGGTAGCCGCCGCGGCCGGCTGACTGGCCGGCACCCTGAGAGGCGCGCTGGAGGCGCGTCACGTGAAGGCGAGCGAGGGCAGGCTGACGGCGGAAGCGGCCGGTGAGATCGAAAGCGACGACGGCGTGCTCGTGCTCAAGCGGATCCACGTCGTCTACTCGCTCCGACTCGACCCCGACGCCGATCGCGCGAAGGCGCAGCGGGCGTTCGAGCACCACATGCCCTTCTGCCCGATCTATCGGTCGATCCGGGAGGCGATCGAGATCACGACCGCGCTCGAGCTCGTCGAAGCCTAGGGACAGACGACAAGCTTCCCCCGTCGGCCCCAGGCATCGCCCACGTCGTCGAGGCCGATCCGCTCGAGGTCGACCTGGATCGCGCCCGCGAGCGCGTGCCCGACCAGCAGCCGGTACTGCTCGGCGACCACCTCGGCCGGGCCGGCGAAGCCCGAGTAGCCGAGCAGCTCGAGCTGCTTCCCGCGCACCGCCGCCGAGGAAATCGAGGCCGTCGGGCCGGCCGACTGGCCGAGCTGCACGATCCGCGCGTTCGGCGCAGCGGCGGCGATCGCCCGCTCGAGCGGTTCCCCGCAGAGGGGATCGAAGATGTACGTCGGCTCCCCGAAGTCGCCGTCGAGCGGTACGGCCCGATCGGCGCCGAGCTCGAGCGCGCGCTCGAGCCCCCTCGGATCACGACCGGCCGCGACGATGTGCTCGGCGCCGAGAAGTCGCGCCGCCTGGAGTGCGACTTGTCCTGCGGTCCCGGTCGCGCCGAGCACGAGCACGCGATCGTCTTTCCGGACGGGCGCGCGCCACGCGACGGGCATCCAACCCGCGAGTCCGGCGATTCCGAGTGCTGCGGCGAGCGCGGGATCGGCGCCGTCCGGCACCTCCGCCACGACCGATCCGGGCTCCGCACGCTCGGCCATTGTGCCGTTACGGGCCAGGCCGAGTCCGCCGCCGAACGTCCAGACGACGCGACCGCCCGGTTCCCGCCCGACGCACTCGCACCCGGGCACGAAGGGCAACGGGGGATGCCCGCCGTAGAACTGCCCCGCCGCCACTGCGCGGTCGAGCGGGTTCACCGCGGCGGCCAGGACCTCCAGGCTTCCGTCCGTCGGCTCGGACGCCTCGCCGGCCTGCGGCGGGCGCCCGAGCTCCATCACGATTGCGGCTCTCAGATCTTCCCCAGGTTCCGCCACTTCTGGAAGATCCCGCGGAAGGAGCGGTCGTAGACCTTGGCCGCCTCCTCCGGCGTGCGCCTGTCCTGCGCCACCTCCGCGAACATCTGCGGGATCAGAAACTTCTGGAAGATCTCGTCGATCGCCGCGTTGGTGTTACCGGGCCAGCCGGGATTGAGCGTGTACTTGTCCGCGATCTCGGCGAGGATCTTGTACTTCCCGCTCGGCTTCGCCACCGCATCGCGCTCGACTCGGCGAGCGATGTTCGGCACCGACGCCGGCCAGGAAGGGAAGTTGTAGAACTTCGAGTTCTCGAACGCCCCGATGTACTTGATCTCTAGGTCGGCGAGGAACTTCTGCGCCATCGGCTTGTTCTTGGCGAACTTCCAGACCACGTACGCCCCCATCACGTGCTCGAGCCCGAGCCGGCCGTTCGGGCCCCTCGGGATCGGCAGCAGCTCGATCTTGGACGCCAGGTCGGGGTTGATCAGCTCTGCCGAACGCGTGATCGAGATCGCGTTCATCGCCATCGACAGCCGTCCCGCCAGCATCGCCTGATTGTTGGACGCGGCAGTCCAGGCGAAGATCTCGTTCGACATCCCCTGGCGGTAGAGCTCTCGCGCGAACTTCAGGACGTTGACGGTCGCCTTCGAGTTGAGAACGACCCGCTGCTCCCTGTTCTGGACGAAGGAGCCGAAGCACATCATCAGGGCGCTCAGGGCGACGTTCGAGTCGATCTCGTTCGACATTCCGATCCCGATCGGATGCCCCATCGCGCGCAGCTTCGGCGCCGCCTTCAGGACATTCTCCCAGCTCGTCGGTTTGAGGCCCACCTCGCCCCAGAGATCGGTCCTGTAGTTGCACGGATCCGGGGCGTAGTTGTCCGAGAAGGCGAAGTACTTCTTCGTCTTCTGGTTGTAGGTGGACTTGAAGGCCACGGGCTTGATCTTCCCGCGCTTCTTCGTCACCTCCTGGACGATCTCCGCGTGGTTGATCACCTGGTCTTCATACGCCGCCGGCGGCGTGAGGAAGAAGAAGATGTCGTGACCGCTCTGGGCAGCGACCTCGGCGGCCGCGCGCGCCGGGATGTCGGCCTGGTTGATGTGGTCGACGATCACCTCGGTGTCGTTCGCCTGGCCCCAGCGCTTGATGTAGATGTTGTCGAACCACTTGTCGTATGCGGGGACGAAGTGGCTCCACTGGATGATCCGAAGTGTCCCCGCCAGCTCCCGGCCGCGGTACTTCGGAACGCCCGCCGCGGCCGTCTTCGGAAGCGCTCCGCCGTAGACGACGAGGATCGTGCCGGCTCCGGCCCGCCTGATGATCTCGCGCCTGGTGGTACGCCCGCCTGCCACCTCCTGCCCGGCTCCGTCGGTGTGCGTGCTGCCATCCGCCATCTGAGTCTCCTTTCCTCGCTGCAGATCGTGGGTCAACGGAAAGCCCCGCCGGTGAATCCGGCGATGAAGCGGTCGAGAAACGTGTTGTAGAGCAGAGCGAGCGGAATCGCGGGGATGAGGGTCGCGGCCATCAGCGCGCCCCAGTAGAACACGTCTCCCCGGATCAGCTCGGTGTAGATGCCGGTCGAGACGACCTTGCTGTCGGAACTCGTGATGAACGCGATCGCGTAGATGAATTCGTTCATGCAGAGCGAGAACGTGAAGATGACCACCGTCAAGATCCCGGGGAGCGAGATCGGGAAGACGATCCAGAAGAGCGTCCGGATGCGCGAGGCACCGTCGACGAGGGCGGCGTCCTCGAGCTCGCGCGGAATCGACTTGAAGAAGCCCATCAGGAGCCACGTCGCGAACGGGATCGTGAAGCCGGGGTAGACGAGGATCAGAGCCGCGAGCCGGTCCTGGAGCCCGACCTCGGCCACCACCCTCGAAAGCGGCAGGAAGAGCAGCGTCGGCGGCACCAGATAGACGAGAAAGAGGCCCACGCCGAGGGTCTGCCCCCAGCGTCCGGAGAGCCGGGCGAGCGCGTAGCCGGCCGGCAGCGAGACGGCAAGCGTGATCGCGACGACGGCGAGCCCGACGAGCACCGTGTTCAGGAGCCAGTGTGCGTACTGCGTGTCGCTGAACAGGAAGCGGTAGTTGTCGAGGGTCGGCGAGCCCTCGCCGAAGGCGAACGGATTGTTCTCGGTGTTGTAGAGGTCGAGGTCCGACTTGAGCGAGGTCTGCAGCATCCAGTAGAACGGAAACGCGAGCACGATCGCGAACGGCCCGACAACAAGCCAGGTGAGCAGGTTGTCGCGTCGACGCAGCGGCATCAGAGGGTCACCTAGGTGACCTCGACCCTGCGCGCGAAGAGCAGCATCAGCACCGTGACGATCGCGAGCACGGGCAGCAGGAAGAGCGCGACCGCTGCGCCCTCGCCCAGCGAGCCGCCTTGGATCCCGGTCTGGAAGGCCCACATCGGCAGCATCTGCGTCGAGTTGAACGGTCCACCGCGCGTGAGGATGTAGACCACCGCCATATCGGTCGCCGTGAAGACGATTCCGAACAGGACGGCGATCGTCGCGATCGGGAGCTGGAGCGGCAGCGTCACGAACCAGAGCTTCTTCAAGCCCGTTGCCCCGTCCACTTTCGCCGCGTCGTCCACTTCTTTCGGGATCGAGGCGAGGCCGGCGATCATGATCACCGTGGCAAACGGGAGCAGCCGCCACGCGTGCACGGTCGTGATCGCCGCGAGCGCCTTGTTCGGCTCACCCAGCCACTGCGGTGGATTGAATTGGTCGACGAGCGAGAGCTCCTTCAGCGTCCAGTTCACGACCGAGAACAGCGAGTCGAAGATCCAGAGGAAGCCGATCGTCGAGAGCGCGACCGGCGCCGCCCACGGCAGCAGGACGAGGAAGCGCATGAGCCATTTGCCCCGGAACTCGCGGACGAGGAAGTGCGCGAGCACGGAGGCGCCGAGCACGACGATCGCGTTTGCGAGCAGTGTGAAGACAATTGTGTTCCTGAACGCCGTGCGGAAGTTCGGGTCGTCCCACTGGGACGAGTAGTTGTCGAAGCCGACGAAGTCGCCGGTGAGCGCCCCGGCCGTGGCGTTCGTGAGCGAGAGGTAGACCGAGAGGATGAGCGGCGCGCCGACGAGGAGGCCGACGAAGATCACCGCGGGCGCGATCAGCGCGGGCGCAAGGAAGCGACGCTCCTCGAGGAGGTTTCGCCTCCGACGCCGCGGCACTGCGGCAGCTTCCACATGCCGATCCTAACGTGTTCATTTGGTGAAGCCAACCCGGACCGTTTAGGGTCCCGGCGGTCGTGGCGCAGATCGCCCTCGAGAGCGTCTCCAAGGTCTATCCCGACGGCACCCGCGCGGTCCACGACCTCGACCTCGACATCTCCGACGGAGAGCTCGTCGTCTTCGTCGGCCCGTCCGGGTGCGGCAAGACGTCGGCGCTCCGGATGATCGCCGGGCTCGAGGAGATTACGGGGGGCGAGATCAGGGTCGGCGACCAGGTCGTCAACGATTTGCCGCCGAAGGACCGCGACATCGCGATGATCTTCCAGAACTACGCGCTCTACCCGCACATGAGCACGTACGCGAACATGGCGTTCGCCCTCAAGATGCGGGGGCTCGACAAGGCCGAGATCGACCGGCGCGTGCGCAACGCCGCGCGCGTGCTCGGGCTGGCAGAGGTGCTCGCGAAGAAGCCGCGGACGCTCTCGGGCGGCCAGCGGCAACGCGTGGCGATGGGGCGGGCGATCGTGCGTGAGCCACAGGCCTTCCTGATGGACGAGCCGCTTTCGAACCTCGATGCGAAACTCCGCGTGCAGATGCGCGCGGAGATCGCGCGGATCCAGCGCGACCTCGCGGTGACGACGATCTACGTCACCCACGACCAGTCGGAGGCGATGACGCTCGGCGACCGGGTCGCCGTGATGCGCAAGGGCGAGCTCCAGCAGCTCGACACGCCGCAGAACCTCTACCGAAAGCCCGTCAACCTCTTCGTCGCCGAGTTCATCGGCTCGCCCGCGATGAACCTCGTCGAGGCGGAGATCGCCGGCGGGCAGGCGCGGTTCGGCTCGCATGCGCTGCCGCTCGACGGGCGCTCGGGCCTCGGGAGCTACGAGGGTCGCAAGGTGGCGCTCGGGATCCGGCCGGAGGATCTCGAGGACGCAGCGCTCACGGAGGCGCCCGCCGGCAGCCGGCTTCCCGTCACGGTCGACTTACGGGAGGACATGGGCGCTGAGATCTTCCTCCACTTCGCGATCGGCGCTCCGCATGTCGCGACCGAGGACGTAAAGGAGGCGTTCGAGGCCGACGAGGCGGTCGCGGCGCTCGAGCAGCAGGCTGCGCGCTCAGGAACGCCGTTCGTCGCGCGCGTCGGCCGCGAGTCGGCGTCGCGGGAGGGCGACCGGATCGAGGTCGCAGTGGACACGCGCATGCTCCACTTCTTCGATCTCGAGACCGGAGCCGCGATCTCGGAGTAGGCTTTCCGAGTGGCGACGATCGAGACGAATCCTCAGCTCGGGGAGCAAGTCCGGGCCGACGCGAAAGAGTTCGTCCTCCACTCCTGGTCGGTGCAGGATGCGATCAACCCGATCCCGGTTGCGGGCGCCGAGGGACGCTACTTCTGGGATTACGAGGGCAAGCGCTACCTCGATTTCGCCTCGCAGCTCGTCAACGTCTCGATCGGCTACGGGCACCCGAAGCTGATCGCGGCGATCAAGGAGCAGGCCGAGCGCCTCTGCACGATCGGGCCGCCGATGGCGACCGAGCCGCGCTCGCAGCTCGGGCGCCTCCTCGCCGAGGTGACGCCCGGCAACCTGAAGATGTCCTTCTTCACGAACGGCGGCGCCGAGGCGAACGAGAACGCGATCAAGCTCGCCCGCTGGTACACGGGCCGGCACAAGATCGTCGCGCGCTACCGCTCCTACCACGGTGCCACCGCAGGCGCGATCACGCTCACGGGCGACCCACGCCGTTGGCACGCCGAGCCGGGGTTGCCGGGCGTCGTCCGGATGCTCGACCCGTACACCTATCGCTGTCCAGCCGGCCACCCCGATCCCTGCCCCGTCTGCACCGGGGCGCCGCACCTGGAGGAGATCCTCCAGTACGAGGGCGCGCACACCGTCGCCGCGGTGATCCTCGAGACGGTCACGGGAACGAACGGCGTGATCCCGCCTCCAGACGGCTATCTCCGCTCGATCCGCGAGACCTGCGACCGGCACGGGATCCTGCTGATCCTCGACGAGGTGATGGCGGGTTTCGGCCGCACCGGCCGCTGGTTCGCCTGCGACAACTGGGACGTCGTCCCGGATATCCTGACGATGGCGAAGGGGATCAACTCGGGCTACGTCCCCCTTGGCGCGATGACGGTCTCCGAGCCGATCTCCGAGTGGCTGCGGGACAAGTTCCTGGCCGGCGGGCTCACGTATTCCGGCCACCCGCTCGCGTGCGCGTCCGCGGTCGCGTCGATCGAGGCCTTTCGCGAGGAGGGGATCGTCGAGAACGCGGCCGAGCACGGGGAGTACCTGGCGACGGTTCTCCCGGCGCTCGCGGCGAGGCATCCGTCGATCGGCGAGGTGCGCGGCCTCGGCCTCTTCTGGGGGCTCGAGCTCGTGAAGAACCGCGAGACGCGGGAGCCACTCGTCCCGTTCAACGCCGGCGGCGAGGCCGCCGCCCCCGTTGCGCGAATGGCGAAGGCGGCGCTCGAGAAGGGTCTCTACCTGATGACCCACTGGAACGTCGTCATGATCTGCCCACCGCTGACGATCACCCGCGAGGAGCTCGACGAGGGCCTCGCAACGCTGGACGAGGTCTTGTCGGTCGCGGACGAGTACGTCGACTGATCAGCCCAACAGGCGAAAGTTCACCCGGAGGCGGTCGTACGTCGTCGCGGCTCGACGGTCGAAAGTGACGAGCGTCGCCTCGGCCTCCCGAGCAGTCGCGCAGATCAGGCCGTCATATACGGCGCCACCGGCAATCCCGAGCGAAACGAACTCGTCGAGTAGCAGCTTGTGGGCTCCGGAGTCGAGAAGCAGCAGCGGCGCCGAGAATCGATCCGCGAGGAATGAGCGCACAAGCTCTGGCTCTGCGCGATGCGGCGAGGGCAGACGCGTGAGAACCGAGTATGACTCGAGCGCAGCGTGGGCCGGAAGGCGCACCTCTCCATCGAGTGTTCGGCTTGCCGTCTTGTGGGATTCATGCCAGCTCGCAAACGCGGCAACGACGACGCTCGAATCGGCGGCGATCAACGGCGAAGCTGCTCGAGCGTCTCGCGTACCTCGCTGGCAGTGAGCGCCGGTAGCGGCTCGTCGGGGACTGCAACAAGCCTCCCCTCGCGGCGCTCGAGCTGCATCGGCGTCGACTGCGGCGCGATCTCGAGACGACCGTCGCGGGCCGCGATCTCGAGCGCCTGACCGGCCTCCAATCGCAACTCGTCCCGCAGCCGCTTTGGAACCACGATCCGGCCGGCAGCGTCGATGGTTGTTCTCATGGCATCATCCTACCACGGAAACTGGCAACTAGGTTAGCCGGCGCAGGCGCCTGGGCCGACGCCCGGAAGGCGGCCGAGCAGCTCCGAGAGCTGCGCAACCTCGTCCTCGCTGAGCGCGCCGCGAAAGAGCGAGCGCAGCCGCTCGGTGTGCGTGACCCCGACGCACTCGAGCGTCTCGGCGCCGGCCGGGGTGAGCTGCGCCCAGGTGACCCGCGCGTCACCCGCGCACACGTGGTTCTCGGTCAGGCCCGCTTCGTTCAGACCCTCCAGGAGCCGAGTCACGCCCGACGGCGTCAGCATCAGCCGCTGGACGAGGTCGGTCCGGCGGAGCCGCTGCCCCTCGGCCTTCGAGAGGTGGAGCAACGTCTCGAAATCGTTGATCGTGAGGCCGCGCGGGGTGAGCGACTCCGCCTCGAGCTCGCGGCGCAGGATTGTCTGCGCCCGCATCAAGCGGGCGAAGGCGACAAGCTCGATCGCTTGTGGGCTCAATACTTGACGACTCAATGGTTATCCTCTAGATTGGTTGAGCACGCAAAGTTTACCACGACGAGAGGGGAACCACAATGAGCATCACGCAGGAAGCCGTTACCATTCCGACCGGAACCTGGAGTCTCGATCCGGTTCACTCCGACATCGGTTTCGCCGTCAAGTACAGCGGCGCCGGCACCTTCCGGGGCACGTTCGACGAGTTCGACGCGAAGCTCGTGGACGGCAAGCTCGAGGGCACTGCCAAGGTCGCGAGCGTGGCAGTCGACGACCCGAACTTCGCGGGACATCTCCAGTCGCCGGACTTCTTCGACGCCGAGCGGAACCCCGAGCTTCGGTTCACGTCGAAGTCGATCGAGCGCGACGGTGACGAGATCACGATCGCGGGCGAGCTGACCCTTCGAGGTGATACGAAGGACGTCACCATCAGCGGCACCGTCGCCGGACCGACCCCGGACGTGTACGGCAAGGAGCGGATCGCGTTCGACGTCGAGACGAGCGTCGATCGCCGCGACTACGGGATCAACTGGAACGCGGATCTCCCGACCGGCGAGCCCGCGCTCGGCAATGACGTGAAGATCACTGCCAACCTCGCGTTCATCCAGTCGTAAAGATGAAGATTCTCGCGCTCAGCGGCAGCCTCCGCCAGGGTTCCCATAATACGGACCTCCTGCGGGGGGCTGCCGCGGCCGCGCCCGACGGGATCGAGATCGAGCTCTACCACGGGCTGAAGGAGATCCCGCCCTACGACGCCGACGCCGACGCCGACTTGCCTGGCGACCGCCCCGTCGCGGTCGAGCGCTTCAAGGCGGCGCTCGCAGACGCCGACGGGATCCTGATCTCCACCCCCGAGTACAACTCCTCGATCCCGGGCGTGCTCAAGAACGCGCTCGACTGGGCCTCGCGGCCCCCCGTCGAGTCGCCGGTGCGAGGGAAGCCCGTCGCTGTGCTCTCCTCGAGCACGGGCATGTTCGGGGGCGTCTGGGCTGCTGCCGAGACGCGCAAGGTCATGGGGGCGCTCGGGGCGCGCACCCTGGAGGACACCGTCGCCGTCGCGAAGGCCGACACACGGCTTGCGGACGGCGTGGATGCGGCATTGCTGGGCGAGCTGCGCGCAGTCGTCGACGCGCTCGCGGCCGCGGTTGACGAGCGCTCCGCCCTGGCTGCTTAGATCATCTAGCTCAGGAAGCGCTCGACCGCTTCGGCGGTCTCCTCGAAGGCATCCCACAGCACGGTGTGTCCGCCGGGAACGCGGACGACTTCGAGCTCGTCGCCGAGAACGGCTGTGTGTGCGTCGAGCAGGTGGTCGTAGCGGACGTACGAGTCCTGGCCGAGCACGAGCAGGGTCGGGACGTTGGCAAGCTCGAACGGGGGCGGCTCGCGACTCATCTCGCCGTAGGCGGCGACGACCGCACTCTGGAGGTAGCGGTAGCGCCAGCGGCCGTCGCGGTGCTCGACGAGATGCTCTCGCAGCTCGTCCGCGACGAGCTCGCGCGGAGCCCGCGAGAGCTGGCTCTCCTCGTAGCGTCGGTCGATCGCCTCTTCGAAGCTCGCGTACGAGCGGTCGAGGCGTGCGCCCTCGGCGCCGTTCAGCGCCGCGTTGCCCGAGATCAGGAGTGCGGGGTCGAGCAGCACCAGCCGCCCGACGGCCTCCGGGGCCGCCGCCGCGACCTCGAAGGCGATCCGGCCTCCGAACGAGTGACCGATCCAGCGGATCGGATGATCGACGAGCCCGTGCTCCTGGAGGGTGTCGATCGCGTCCTCGACGTGCTGCTCGAGATGCCAGGGCGGGTCGTACTCCGAGGCGCCGTGCCCACGCAGGTCGAGAGCGACAACATGGAAACGGCCGGCGAGCCGCTCGGCGAGCTTGGCGAAGTGGAGCCCGTGGCTCGTGATTCCGTGGAGGCAGACCACGACCGGCGAGCCCCGCTCGCCCCATTCGTGGCTGGTGAGCGTCAAGCGTGCGCCGCGCCGAGCGGACCGGAGACGATCTCGGTGCGGCGCGTGTCGTCGTCGTTGACGAGCGACCAGACGACGATGCCGTCCTTCCCGATCAGGAACGTGCCGCGGGTGGCCGCCCCGCGCCCCTCGTCGAAGACGCCGTAGGCCTTGGCGGCGGCGCCGTGCGGCCAGAAATCGGATGCGAGGGTGTAACTGAGCTCGAGTTGGCGCTTCCAGGCCTGGCGGGCCGGTGCCGAGTCGCACGAGACGAGCACGACATCTGTCTCGGCGGACGCGAACGAGGCTCGATTCTCCTCCAGATCGCGTGCCTCGTCCTCGCAGACCGGGGTGAACGCGAAGGGATGGAAGACGAGCAGGACGTTGCGGCGACCGCGGAAGTCGGCAAGCCGCACGCGCTCGGAACGGTCGACCTCCAGGTCGAATTCAGGCGCCTCGCTGCCGGTCTCGATCACGCTCGTCCCCTTCCTCGCCGCTCCCGCTCGGGCGATAGTAGCGCCGGCCGCGGAGCTCCTCCGGGAGGTAGTCGAGCTCGAAGCCGCGCGAGTCGGTGTGCGGGTCGATGTAGCCCTCACCGTGCCCGAGCTTCTTGGCGCCCGCGTAGTGGGAGTCGCGCAGCATCGCCGGCGGGCGGAGGTTGCCGCCCTCGCGGACGTCCTGGCGCGCCTCCCAGATCGCGAGCGCGCTCGCCTTCGACTTCGGCGCCCGCGCGAGGTAGAGCACGGCCTGCGAGAGGTTGAGCTGCGCCTCGGGGAGACCCACGTGCTCGAGTGCGTGGGCCGCGGCGACGGCGACCTGGAGCGCACGCGGATCGGCGTTGCCGACGTCCTCGGAGGCGAAGATCACCATTCGCCGGACGATGAAGCGCGGATCCTCGCCGCCTTCGAGCATCGCCGCGAGGTAGTAGACGGCGGCGTCGGGGTCGGAGCCGCGCATCGACTTGATGAAGGCCGAGACGAAGTCGTAGTGCTGGTCGGCGCCCTTGTCGTAGCGGAGCGGCCGCTTGCGCGCAGCGTCGTCGACGTGGCGCTCCTCGAGCGGAACCCCTTCGGCGTCTGCCGTCTCCCACGCGAGCTCGACGGTGTTGAGTGCAGTGCGGGCGTCGCCGCCTGCCCGGCGCGCGATCGCCGCCGCGACTTCTTCCGGCACCTCGGCGCCGATCGTGTCGGCCCCGCGGCGCACGACCTCGAGTAGCTCGTCTTCGCCGAGCGCCTCGAGCTCGACCACCTGGCAGCGCGAGAGGAGCGCCGAGTTGACCTCGAAGTAGGGGTTCTCGGTCGTGGCCCCGATCAGGATCAGCAGTCCATCCTCGACGGACGGGAGCAGGGCGTCCTGCTGCGCCTTGTTGAAGCGGTGGATCTCGTCGAGGAAGAGGATCGTCCGCCGACCGTTGCCGCCGAGCCGGTCGCGCGCCGCCTGGAGCACCCGACGCACGTCGTCGACGCGGGCCGAGACCGCCGAGAGCTCCTCGAAGGCCGCGCCGGTGGTCTCGGCGACGATCCGCGCCAGCGTCGTCTTGCCGACGCCTGGAGGACCGTAGAGGATCAGCGAGCGGAGTCGGTCTTCCTCGATCGAGCGGCGCAGCGCCGACCCGGGCCCGAGGACGTGCTGTTGACCCACGAGCTCGTCGAGCGTTCGCGGCCTCAAGCGCTGAGCGAGCGGCGCGTAGGCCGCGGAACGCTCGCGCGCCGCATCCGCAAAGAGGTCGCTCATCGAGCGAAGTATGCTCCGCCCCGTGGCGACCCACGAGGCCGACGACTTCTCCGAGCCGATCCTCCCCGGCGATGCGGGGAGCGACTACGAGCGTTACCTGAACACCGTCGACCTGCTTGCGCTTCAGAAGAGCCGGGACGACTGGGTGCACCGCGACGAGCTCCTCTTCCAGGTGGTGCACCAGTCCTCCGAGCTCTGGCTGAAGCTCGCCTGGAATGACGTCGAGGACGCGACCGCGCACGTCTGCCGCGGCGAGGGCGAGGCTGCGTTGCGGCTGCTGCGGCGCTCGGCGCTCTGCCTCGTCTACGCGACGACGCAGCTCGACATGCTCGAGCACATGTCGCCGTGGGAGTACCAGGAGATCCGCAAGGTGCTCGGCCACGGGAGCGGCTTCGACTCGCCGGGCTGGCGCGAGATCCGGCGCGTCACGCCCGCGCTCGGGCAGGCTTTCCATGCTCTCCGCGAGCAGGAGGGGCTGAGCGTCGTCGACGTCTATGTGCGCGGTCGCGAGCACGAGTTGCTCTACCAGCTCGCCGAGGCGCTGACGGAGTGGGACGAGCGGATCACGATGTGGCGCGTCCGGCACTACAAGGTGGTCGCGCGCGTGATCGGCGACTCGGTCGTGGGGACGCAGGGCACCCCCGTCGAGGTGCTCGGCCGGCTGATCCATCATTCGTTCTTCTCCGAGCTCTGGCGCGCGCGCAACGAGCTGACGGCGCTCTCCAACCAATCGTGAGCGATCCCGCGGCCTGGTGGGGCGAGGGTACGTACGAGCGTCTCGCCGAGCGGCTCGCCCCGATCCACGACGAACTCCTGCGGCGGTTGGAGCCCGAGTCCGGCGAGCGCTGGCTCGACGTCGCGGCCGGACCGGGTGCGGTCGCGATCCGGGCTGCGCAGGCAGGTGCGCGCGTGAGCGCGTCCGACCTCTCGCCGGCGATGATCGAGCGGGCGCGGGCGGCTGCCGCCGTGGCCGGCGTGGAGCTTGAGCTCGGGATCGCCGACGCACGCTCGCTGCCCTACGAGAATGCGAGCTTCGACGTCGTCTCCTCCGCGTTCGGCGTCATCTTCGCGCCGGAGCCGGAGCGGGTGGTCTCCGAGCTGGCGCGGGTCTGCAGACCGGGGGCGCGGCTCGGCCTGACGACGTGGGTTCCGAACGAGGAGCTCGATGCCGTGTGGGAGCCGTTCGCCGACGGACGGCCGGTTCCGACGGAGGTCTGGGGCGAGGAGCGGAGCCTCGAGCGGCTGCTCGGCGACCACTTCGACCTCGAGGTCGAGCGCGATTCGTGGATCGTGACGGGCCGAAACGGGGCGGAGGTCTGGGAGCTTTTCGCGAGCTCCGCCCCGCCGGTTCGGGCGCTACTCGGGTCGCTGCCGGACGAGCGGCGGCCGGCCCTGCGGAACGCCTTCGTCGACCTGCACGAGCGCTATCGCGACGAGCGCGGCGTCCGCTTCCCGATGCAGTACCTGCTCGTGCTCGGGAGGCGGCGGTGAGCGGGCCCCTGCGCGACGAAGCGGTCGGCCTCCTTCAGACGCTGATCCGGCTGAACACGGTCAACCCGCCCGGCAACGAGACGATCGCCGCCCACGTGCTGCGCGATTACCTCGCCTCGCAAGGGGTCGAGTGCGAGCTCTACGCGCGCTCGCCGGAGCGCGCGAATCTCGTCGCGCGGATCCCGGGCGGCGAGGGGCCGAGCCTCGCCTTCCTGAGCCACACCGACACGGTCATAGCCGATCCGGTCGAGTGGTCGCGCGATCCGTGGTCGGGGGACATCGTCGACGACCACGTCTGGGGTCGGGGCGCGCTCGACATGAAGAACCAGGTGGCGGCGATCGCCGTCGCGTTCGCGTCGCTCGCCCGGGAAGGGTTCCGGCCGGCCGGGGATCTCGTCTTCATCGCCGCGGCCGACGAGGAGGTCGGTAAGTCGTTCGGGCTCGAATGGCTCTGCCAGGAGCATCCTGAGGCCGTGCGTGTCGATTACGCGATCAACGAGGGTGGCGGCGAGCGCGTCGAGCTCGGCGGCTCGCCGTACTATCTCTGTGCGAGCGCGGAGAAGATGACGGCGCCGTTCCGGTTGCGGGTTCACGGCCGCAGTGGGCACGCGTCGATGCCCGGAATCGCCGACAACGCGCTCGTCAAGGCGGCGCCGCTCGTCGAGGCGCTCGGAGCCTTTCGGCCCGAGCCCGAGGTCGGTCCCGAGGTCGAGGCGTTTCTCGCGACCGTGCTCGGCGAGCAGCTGCCCCCCGAGCAGGTGCTCGCGCGGCTGGCCGAGATCGATCCGCTTGCCGTCGAGCTGATCGAGCCGCTGCTCTCGCTGACGCTCTCGCCGACGATCATCGCTGCGTCCGAGCGGCGCAACGTGATTCCCGCCACCTGCGACGTGACAGTCGACTGCCGCCTGCTTCCGGGCACCACTCCAGAGGACGTCGAGCCGGTCATCCGGCGAGTCCTGGGCGAAGGCGATTACGACCTCGAGTTCCTGGAGCGCTGGGGCGGCACCCGCTCCTCAATGGAGACGCCGCTGTGGGACGCGATCGAGCGCTGGGTCGGCGAGACCGAGCCGGGCGCCAAGGTGGCTCCGATGTGCTGCGCCGGCTTCACCGACTCGCACTGGCTCCGCGACGCATTCGGCACGATCGCCTACGGCTTCTTCCCGATGCGGACGATGGATCCCGAGCTGGCGGCGCGGCTGATCCACTCCGCAGACGAGCGCGTCCACGTCGACGACCTCGAGCTCGGCGTCGAGTTTCTGCGCGAGCTCGCGCGCTCGTTGGGCTAGCCGTGCTCGAGCTCTGGTCGCCGGAGGGAGCCTTCGAGCGGATCGAGGCCTATCTGCGGGAGCGCGGCTTCTTCGAGCCGGGCGGTGACGAGCTCGTCGCCGACGTCTACCTCGGCTACGGCCTCTCGGCGCCGCTGCGCCGCTCGGCTGCGCCGTCACCGCCGGAGCCGTGCCGCTTGCCCCTCGCCGCCGCGTCCGTTCGAGACACGTCTCGGGCTTCAAGCGCGGGACATGTCCGGATCGGCCGGTGGGAGCGAACCTGGACCGACGAGGAGTACGCCGCCGCCGTGGAGGAGGTGCGCGCCGCGATCGAGCGCGGCGACGTCTACCAGGTCAACCTCGTCCAGCATCTTTCCGCGAGCTGCGACGGCGAGCCGCGTGCGCTGGCGGCCGTGCTCGCCGGGTTCAGACCGGTTGCGCCGCACCTCGCCGGCGAGGGCTGGGCGATCGTCTCCGCCTCGCCGGAACTCTTTCTCGCGCGCCGCGGAAACCGGATCTGGACGATGCCGATCAAGGGCACTCGGCCGCTCGGCGAGCACGTCGAGGGTGCGAAGGACCAGGCGGAGCACATGATGATCGTCGACCTCGAGCGCAACGACCTCTCGCGGGTCTGCGAGCCCGGCTCGGTGCGCTGGCCGGAGCTGATGGTCGAGCGGGAACTCGCGGGCGTCACGCACCTTGTCTCGCGGGTCGAGGGAACGTTGCGCGAGGACGTCTCGCTCGCCGAGCTTCTTCTCGCCACCTTTCCGGGCGGCTCGGTCACGGGCGCGCCGAAGCTCGCCGCGCTCGACCAGATCGCACGACTCGAGCCCGTCGGCCGCGGCGCCTCGATGGGCGCGCTCGGGACGGTGCGGGGGAACGGCGACCTCGAGCTGGCGCTGACGATTCGTACCTTCGCGATCGTCGACGGACGCATCCACCTCTGGGTCGGCGGCGGGATCGTCTGGGATTCCGACCCGCACGACGAGATCGAGGAGTCGTGGACCAAGGCGCGGCCGTTGCTTGCGGCGGTCGGGACGCCGCTCGAGGTGTCTGCATGACCCTTCTCACCGTCGCCGTCGGTGGGCGCGGCCTCGTCGATCCCAGTGAGCCCGTCCTGCGCGCAGACGACGAGGCGCTGCTGCGGGGTCGGGCCGCATTCGAGACTGTGCGCGTCTACGGCGGCGTGCCGTTCCGGCTTGCCGCGCATCTGGACAGGCTCGCCGGGTCGGCCGAGAGCATGGGTCTGCCGGCGGTGAACGTGCAGGAGCTCGCCGAGCTCGCCGCACAGGCGATCGGCGCGTCGTCCGTGCCCGAGGCGGTTCTCCGCCTCTTCTGGACACCGGGAAACGGCGAAGGCGCGCCGACCTCGCTCGCCCTCGTCAGCGAGCTGCCAGCGCACTACGACGCACTCCGCGAGCGCGGTCAGCGGCTGATAGCGCTGCGCGGGATCCGCGCAGAGGAGCCCTGGCTCCTGCCGGGAGTCAAGTCGACGAGCTACGCCGTGAACATGGCTGCGGAGGGAGAGGCGAAGCGCCGCGGCGCCGACGACGCCGTGTTCGTCGACCGCGAGGAAGTGGTGCTCGAGGGTCCGACGACCAACATCTGGTGGCGCCGCGACCGCACGCTCTACACACCGGCGCTCGAGCTGGGGATCCTCGCGGGCGTGACGCGCGCCGCGGTTCTCGACCTGGCCGGCGGGCTCGGCTACGGGGTGGTCGAGGGCGCGTTCCCGCTCGGCGATCTCTCCAGCGCCGAGGAAGCCTTCACGTCTTCCTCGATCCGCGAGGTGATGCCGGTTACGGAGCTCGACGAGCAACCGCTCGGTCGCGGCCCCGCGGCGGACGAGCTCCAGGCGGCCTTGCGTGCAGAGGCTACGCTGGCTGCATGAGCCAGGGCAAAGTCCGTCTCGGAGGGATGGCGCTCGCGAACGGCGTGCTCGTGCACGGCCCCACCGCCTGGGCGTGCGCGATTCGCAGCGACGCCGGTGAGATCAAGATCGCGTCGGCGCGGAAGCGGGTTCTGGCGCCGCGGCTGCAGCAGCAGCCGTTCCTGCGCGGGCCGATCAAGCTGATCGAATCGTTCGCGTTCCTCCCGGAGCTCCGCCGCAAGCTGCCCGAGGCCCGCCTCCCGTTCGAGCGGCCGGCTGTGCTTGCAGCGACGCTCGCGAGCGCGGCGACCGTCCAGGCGGTCCGTCGCTCCGATCGACTTGGGGACACCGCTCGCGAGCTTTTCTCCCGCGCGCTCTCGCTCGCCCCGGCCTTGCTTGCGCTGCGCGGCGGCGAGCTCGCCGCCTATCACGGCGCCGAGCACGTCTCGATCGGGAGCTACGAGCACGGCGAGAAGCGAGCCAAGGAGCACGAGCGGTGTGGCTCGCATCTGATCGGACCGCTGCTGGCGGCTTCCGCTGCCGGTAACGTCCTCGCTGCGCGCGCACCAGAGCGGCTGCGGGGCACCGCCCGGATGGGGAGCACGATCGGCGCCGTCGGGATCGCGGTCGAAGTCTTCGCCTGGATGACGAAGCATCCGCAGCACCCGCTCTCGAAGGCGCTCGCGCGACCGGGCCACGAGCTTCAACACCGCATCGCCACGGCCGAGCCGTCCGCGGCGCAACTCGAGGTCGCGGAGGCAGCCCTCGCCGCCTGTCTGGAGCTCGAGGGCTGATGGCGACGCGGGAGCGGACGGACAGGCTGCCTCCCGCGATCTTCGACCTCCCCGTCGAGAAGATGCGGGACGGCTACTACACCGACGCCTACTTCAACCACACGCGCGACACGCTGCTCGCCGACAGCCGGCGCCCGCGGGTCGTGATGCAGGTCTTCCAGCGCAACGCGGCGATGCTCGGCGGCGTCGACGAGGCGATCGCGATCCTCAAGCTCTGCTCGCACGACTGGGAGGCGCTGACGGTGCATGCGCTTCGCGACGGTGATCGGATCGAGCCGTGGGAGAGCGTGCTCACGATCGAGGGCGACTACACCCTCTTCGCGCACCTGGAGACGCTCTACCTCGGCGTCCTGACCCGGCGGACGCTGATCACGACGAATGTCGCGCGCGTCGTCGAGGCTGCGAACGGCAAGCCGATCATCTTCATGCCGGCTCGCCACGACCACCATCGCGTTCAGACCGGCGACGGCTACGCCGCCTACGTGGCGGGCGCGATGATCGGCGCCCCGATCGGCGTCACCTCCGATGCGCAGGCGTCCTGGTGGGGCGGCCGCGGGGTCGGTACGGTTCCGCACGCGCTGATTGCGGCGTACGGCGGTAATACCGTGCTCGCGGCGACCAAGTTCGCCGAGTGGGCCGGCGACCTGAACATCGTCGTCCTCGTCGACTTCGAGAACGACTCGGTGCGAACCTCGCTCGAGGTCGCCCGCGCGCTCGGGCCGCGGCTCTGGGGCGTCCGGCTCGACACCTCCGGTCAGCTCGTCGACCGCTCGCTCTGGAACGAGATGGGCGACTTCGACCCGCGCGGCGTGAACGAGCGGCTCGTGCGCAAGGTTCGCGACGCGCTCGACGCTGACGGCTTCGAGCGCGTCAAGATCGTCGCGTCCGGCGGCTTCACCGTCGAGAAGATCGAACACTTCGAGGCGAAGGTCGTCCCGGTCGACGCCTACGGAGTCGGCTCGTCGCTGATCCGAGGCCAGAACGACTTCACCGCCGACATCGTGCTGACCGACGGCCGCCCGTCAGCGAAGGTCGGCCGCCGCTTCCGCCCGAACGAGCGGCTCGAGCTCGTTTCCTAGCCGTGATCACGCCGGACGAGATCGGCGGCTTCGCCGTCTTTGCCGCGCTCGGCCCGGCCGAGCGGGAACTTCTCTCCCGGGCTGCGGCCGACATCACGCTCGTCCCGGGCGAGTACGCCGCGGACGAAGGCTCCGAGCGCGCGCTCTTCGCCGTCCTCGACGGCCGGATCGAGGCGATCAAGCATGTCGACGGGGTCGGGCGGGTCGTCGGCGAGCGCCATCCGGGCGACATCTTCGGCGAGGTCCCGATCATGCTCGGAACCGTGTTCCCGGTCGGTTTCCGGGCGGCGGCGAAGCCTCGCATCATGCGTATCGCGGCCGACGACTACCACGCCGTCGCGGCCCTAAAGCCCGAGGTCGGGAAGGAGGTCGGCAGGCTCGCGAGCGACCGGATCGGCGGCCTGCGCGGACTACAGGGAATCGCGGCCGAGCCTCCGCCGCCACGGGCGATCGTCGTCGGGTATCGCTGGGACGCCTCCTGCACGGCGCTGCGCCGGTTCCTCGACCGAAACCAGATCACCTTTCGTTGGCTCACCCCCGACGCGCCCGACACCGCCGAGCGCTGGGGCGGTCCCGTTCCGGCCGACGAGGACCTCCCTGCGATTCGGGTCGTCGACGGGAAGACGGTTGTCCGGCCGCGGTTCCGCCGGGTGGCGGAGCTGCTCGGCCTCTCGACGGAGGCGTCTGCCGCGGAGTACGACGTCGTGATCGTCGGCGCCGGGCCTGCGGGTCTCGCGGCCGCGGTCTACGGCGCCTCCGAGGACCTGCGCACGATCGTGATCGAGCGCGAGGCGCCGGGCGGCCAGGCCGGGACCTCCGCGCGGATCGAGAACTACCTCGGCTTCCCCTCGGGCGTCTCGGGCGACGAGCTCGCGAGCCGAGCGCTGCAGCAGGCACGGAGGCTCGGAGCGGAGATCCTCGTCACGCGGGCGATCACCCGGATCGACGCGGCGACGAGGAACGTGCATCTCGACGACGGCGACGTCCTGCGAGCGCGGACGATCATCCTCGCCTGCGGGGTGGCCTGGCGGCAGCTCTCGATCGAAGGGTTCGACCGGCTGGCCGGAAAGGGCGTCTCCTACGGCGCTGCGCGCAGCGAGGCGCCGGGCACCCACGGCCTGGACGTCCACATAGTCGGCGCCGGCAACTCGGCCGGGCAGGCAGCCGTCTCCTTCGCCAACCATGCGAGGAGCGTCACGATTCTCTGCCGCGGCGAGACGCTCGAGAAGAGCATGTCGCGCTACCTGATCGACCAGCTCGATGTCCGGCCGAACATCCGCACGATCTACCGATCCGAGATCGTCGCCGCCCACGGTGAGGTCTCGCTCGAGTCGGTCGACATCCGCGAGCGCGTCACCGGCGAGATCACGCGCCTCGACTCGGGCGGCCTGTACATCTTCATCGGGGCCGACGCCGAGACGGCGTGGCTGCCGCCCGAGATCGCGCTCGATCGCCACGGCTACGTGCTCACGGGCTCCGACGTGCACCTGGCCGGGCGCTGGGACATCGAGCGCGATCCGTATCTCCTCGAGACGAGCGTTCCGGGCCGTCTTCGCCTGCGGCGATGTACGGCTCGGCCCGGTGAAGCGCGTCGCCGCCGCCGTCGGGGAGGGCAGCTTGGCTGTCGCCTTCGTGCACCAGTACTTGAAGCACCCCGAGACCCTGATCCAGCAGTAGCGCCACAGTGCGGTGCTTGACGGAATCAGCCGACGCTTGATGTTCGTCGCGATGGTCGATGCGCCCACGGTTCGGCAGAACGTCGAGGACATCCTCGTCCGGCTGACAGCGGGCGGCGAGCGGGATCTGGCCGAAAGGCTGATCCATCCTGACTTCGTCAACCAGGAGCCTCCGCCGGAGGCCTAGCTTTCCGGCTTCTCCCAGACGGAGACATGCTTGCGGCTCTCGCTCGTGAACGGCTCCCGTTTCCACCCGCTCCAGCGCTCGTGCAGGCTCATCCCGGCGAGCTGTGCCATGAGGTCGAGCTCCGAGGGCCAGGCATACCGGAAGGGAATCGACAACCGCTCGACTCGTCCTTCGGCGAACTCGAAGTGATGCGAGGTGAGCCCCTGGTTCGCCACGTCGTATTCGTCGAGACCCCAGCGGGTCTCGCTCACGTGGAAGGATTGAATGGTCTCGCCGGGCGGGAGCCGCTGGAGCCCGGGGACGCCGACCTCGATCACGAAGCGGCCGCCGGGTTCGAGGTGAGCCGCGACGCTGCGGAAGCATGCGACCTGCGCCGCCTGCGTCGTCAGGTTCATGATCGTGTTGAAGACCAGGTACGCCACGGAGAACGTCCCATCCACGGTGGTAGTCGCGAAGTCGCCTATCGTGACGCCGATGTCCTCGCCGCCAGGCTTCGCGCGGAGCTTCGCGGCCATCGCGTTCGACATCTCGATCCCGTGCACCGGCACTCCCCGTTTGGAGAGCGGGAGCGCGATCCGGCCCGTCCCGACCCCGAGCTCGAGCGTGCGTCCGCGTCCGGCGAGCTCGACGAGAAAATCGACGACCGGGTCCACGACAGCCGAGTCGAACATCTCCGCGGAGGACTCGTCGTACCGCGCGGCGACGCGCTCGTCGAAGTAGCCGTCGCCGGGCACGGCCGGAATCTATCGTCGTCCGCCCAACTTCGGGACGCTGTCCATCGGTGTAACAGCCTTGGGGCGCCCGATGGTTGTTGCAACAAGCTTTTTGGGCGGGGCGGACAGTTGACGCACTCGGGGGCGGCCCTACCTGGGCGAGCGCCGTGTTAATCGATGACCGCTCGTGATGTAGCCAGCCCGCGCCTAGAGTCGGCTACCTGCTCAAAGCGCCGCCGACGCAGCCCGGCCACTCCGCCAGCGGCTCCGTCGAGCGGACGACGTGCGCGCCCGCAGCCGCGAAGCGTGCGAACGCCGCATCCGCGTCGTCGGTGTGGTCGACGACGTCCGGGACGACAACGGACGAGGTGCAGTCCTCGAGCAGATAGACCTTCTCCTCCAGATGGCGGCCCTGGACGGTCGGGTCGTCGAGCAGGTCCTGGATCGTCCAGGCGACGCAGTGGCTCTTCGCCTGGCCGGCGATCACGACTGCGTCGTAGCGCAGCAGCTCCTCGATCAGCGGCTGGTTGCGGCGGCCGAGCGGCTCTCCCTCGCGATCCGACTCAACTTCGGGCCCGAGCATCGAGTAGTGCTCGGTGAGTGGGTTGTCCCCTTTCGGCTGGTAGCCGGCCGGTGTGTAGCGCGCGATCGTGTGGAAGAAGAGCGCCTCCTCGACCGCCGAGACGAGCGCGTAGCCGATCCCGCCGCGCATTGCGTGAAACGGCCAGACCGTGAGGCCGTACTTGCCGCCATCTTCTAGCGCCCGGGTGTAGTAGCGAAGGTGCTCCTCGGCGTAGTTCGCGTCGAGGCCGAGGCCGTCCACTGCGGCCGAGTTGATCCGCCACCTGCCGGAGGCTACGTCTGCGGCCGTGACCTGCGTGAACGGCTCGGGGTGGCGACCCTGCTCGTCGAGGAGCAGCACACGATGGAAGATCTGCAGCGCCTGGTGCGTGTCGAGGGTGGGGAAGACCTGCGTGATCGTGCCGAGACTGCGGTAGACGAATTCGCAGAGGCGGCGCGAGTCGTCGAGGGCGCCGGTCCCCGAGCGGCCGGCCACGAAGAGCTCGAAGCCGGGTGTGCAGAACGTGTTCTGGACGTCGACGACGACGAGCGCGATCCGGAAGCGGTCGGCGGCGGCACCGGAGAGCGCGTGCTGCTCGCGCCACCGGCCGGCTTCCTCGAAGCGGGTGGCATAGTCGACGCGCCAGACCTCACCTACGCGCTCGGGTGCCCAATGGGGAGGCAGGGGAAGCGGCTCGTACACGTTGTTAGTGTCGCATCGTGGTTCCTCCGCTCGTCCAGCGAGCCCTCGCGCTCGCGGAGCAGAGCGGGTTCGAGAAGTCCTGCAGCGCCGAGGCCGGCCGGCTGCTCCGCGTGCTTGCGGGCCAACGCGGGCGCACCCGCGTCGCCGAGATCGGAACCGGCTGCGGGGTCGGTGCCGCCTGGATCCTCTCGGTGCTCTCGTCCGAGACCCCTTTCGTCACCGTCGAGCTCGACCCGGAGCGCGCAGTGGCAGCAGCCGCGCTCCTGGCCGACGACGAGCAGGCTCGCGTTCTCGAAGGCGACTGGACCGACGTTCTCCCGTCCGAGGCGCCGTTCGACCTCCTCTTCGCGGACGGCGGCGGCCAGGCGATGAAGACGAATCCGGCCGTATTCGACCTGCTGGCGCCCGGCGGGACACTCGTCCTGGACAACCTCACGCCCGGCCGCCCGCCCGCCGATCCCGTCCGCGAGCTGTGGCTCAACCATCCCCGCCTCGCCGCGATCGAGCTTCAGCTCTCGCCGCGCGAGGCGGCGATCGTCGGGGTGCTACAGGCTTCCTAGAGGCAATGCCGATAGGGGATGGATGCCGGATTTCGGAGCCTTCCTCCGCGATCTCGGCGGCTATGCGCTGACCTGGTTGCCGCTCGTCTTCTTCGGCCTGATCATCTACCTGCTCTGGCGCTCGCTCCAGTACATGCCGCGCATCAAGACGCAGGCAATCGTGTCCGACTCGAGCTCGGCGGTCACCTGGGCGGACGTCGCCGGGGTCGAAGAGGCGAAGGCGGAGCTGCAGGAGGTCGTCGACTTCCTCAAGTACCCAAAGCGCTTCCAGCGGCTCGGCGCGCGCGTGCCGAAGGGGATGCTCCTGTACGGGCCGCCCGGAACCGGAAAGACGCTCCTCGCGAGGGCCGTCGCTCACGAGTCCGGCGCGAAGTTCTACTCCCAGAGCGCCTCCGCCTTCGTGGAGATGTTCGCCGGCCTCGGCGCCTCGCGGATCCGCAAGCTCTTCCAGGAGGCGCGCAAGAACGCGCCGGCGATCATCTTCATCGACGAGCTCGACGCCGTCGGCACCGCTCGCGGAGGCAACGGCTTCAACCGCGAGCACGACCAGACGTTGAACCAGCTCCTCGTGGAGCTCGACGGCTTCGACGAGACCGCCCAGGTCGTCGTCATGGGCGCATCGAACCGGCTCCAGGATCTCGATCCGGCCCTGCGGCGCCCCGGTCGCTTCGATCGCCAGGTGCTCGTCTCGCCGCCCGACCTCGTCGGCCGCCACGCGATCTTGCTCGTCCACACGCGCGGGAAGCCGCTCGCAGAGGGCGTCGACCTGAACGTGGTCGCCCGCCAGACCGCCGGCCTCACGGGTGCCGAGCTCGCGAACATCTGCAACGAGGCCGCCATCTTCGCCGGCCGGCGCGAGGCCGATGCGATCGAGCTCGAAGACTTCGAGGATGCGATGGAGCGGGTCGTCGCCGGCCTGCAGCAGCGCCGCGTTGTCACCGACAAGGAGAAGCGGATCCTCGCCTTCCACGAGGCGGGCCACGTGCTCCTCGCCCATCTCATGGGCGATCTGCTCCCGATCCAGAAGGTTTCCATCGTCGCGCGCGGCGATGCGATGGGCTATGCGTACTACCTCCCCACCGAGGATCGCTATCTGCATACGAAGGAGGAGTTGCTCGACGTGATGAAAGTCGCCCTCGGTGGCCGCGCGGCCGAGCAGCTCGTCTTCGGCCGCGTCACGAACGGCGCTGCGTCCGACCTCGAGAAGGTCACGGAGATCGCGCGAGCGATGGTGTTCGATTACGGGATGTCCGCGCTCGCGTCCGCGCGCACGCTGCGCGCCGACAACTATGCACTCTCGGAGGAGAGCAAGCGGATGCGCGACTCGGAGCAGGCGCGGCTCACCGACGAGGCGTACGAGGAGGCGCAGCGTCTGCTCGCCAAGCACCGCCCATGCTCGACCGGCTCTCGGCGGCCTTGCTGGAGAAGGAGACGCTCGACCGCCACGAGCTGCGCGAGCTGCTGCACGAGCTCGAGCCCGAGTCGCGCGCGTCCGAGACCATGGGCACGGTCCGGGTTCTCCCCTAACTAGGATCACGGCGCATGCGCGCCCGCGGAATCCATCATCTCGGCGTGGCAGTGCACGATCTCGACGTGGCGCTCGACACTTATCTGCAGCTCTTCGGCGGCGTTCTCGAGCATCGCGACATCGTTCCTGCGCAGGGCGTCGAGGCCGCGGCGGTCCTGATCGGCTCGGGACGCGTCGAGCTGGTCGCGCCGCTCGGCGACGACACCCCCGTCGGCCGGTTTCTCGCGAAGCGAGGGCCCGGGATGCACCACGTCGCCTACCAGGTCGCGGACGTGCGAGATTCGGTGCGCGAGCTCAGCGTCGCGGGCGTCGAGCTGATCGACCAGGAGCCGCACGAGGGCCTCTTCGGGCTCCAGGTCGCATTCGTCCATCCTGATGCCGTCCACGGCGTCCTCACGGAGGTGGTTTCGCTTGGCTGATTCCGTTCGGATCGAGATCGCCTTCGACGGCGGTCAGATCATGGGTGCGATCGTCACGTCTGCCGGTGCGGACGAGCTTGAGCGCGCGCTCGCCGAGGCCGACGCCGAGACGTACGTCCTCGACACGAGCGACGGTCGTTACACCGTCGCCCTGCGCCGGATCGTCTACGTCAAGCGCTACGCGCGTGAGTCACGGGTCGGATTCGGGATCTAGCAGGTCGGGGAGACGAGGCGAGTGGCCGAGACGGCGCAGAAGAGCCCCTCCGGGGCCGAGGTCCGCAAGCTCGTCGAGCGGGCACAACACGGCGAGCGCACCGCGCTCGAGGAGCTCTATCTGATCCACTTCGACCGCATCTACAGCTATCTGCATTTGACCGTCGGCAACCGTCCCGACGCCGAGGATCTGACGACCCAGACCTTTCTGCGGATGCTCGAGTCGATCGGCAAGTTTCGCTTCCAGGCGGCCCCGTTCTCGGCCTGGCTCTTCCGGATCGCGCACAACCTCTCGATGGATCATTTTCGCGCCAACCGGCGTTGGCAGCCGGAGGAGGACGTCCCCGAGCCGCGCGACTCGGAGGAGCGCTCGGCCGAGGACGAGGCGTTCCAGTCGATCGGACGCCAGTCGATGCTCGACCTGATCGAGTCGCTCTCGCAGGAACAGCAGCAGGTGCTGACGCTCAAGTTCGTCTTCAACTTCTCGAACGGCGAGGCCGCGACCATTCTGGACAAGTCCGAGGGCGCCGTGAAGAGCCTCCAGCACCGGGCACTCGGCTCCTTGCAGAAGCAGATCGCCTCCTCCGCGGAAAGCTAGATGGCGCTCGAGGTCGGCATCGTCGGGCTTCCGGGGGCCGGGAAGACGACGCTCTTCACGGCGTTGACGCGAACCGGCGGCGCCGGCTTCGGCAAGGAGAACGTCGGGATGGCGACGATCGCCGACGAGCGGCTCGAGCGGCTTTCCAAGCTCGTCGGGGCACGCAAGATCACGCCCGCGACGATCCGCGTCGTCGACGTGCCGGGCACAGGGCTCGCGTTGCTCGGCGGCCTGCGCCAAGTGGACGCCGTGCTGGCCGTGGCGGATGGATTCACGCCGGGCGGCAACCCGGCTTCCGACCTCGAGACGCTCGAGCTCGAGCTGCTCGTCGCCGACCGCGATCACGTCGAGCGGCGGCTCGAGCGCGTCGAGAAGCAGGCGAAGTCAGGAGATGCAGCCCTGCGCAAGGAGCTGGAGGTTCTGACGGCGCTTCTCGCGCACCTCGACGCCGGCAACAGTCTGCGCGACTTCCCCGGCGAGTTACCGGGCGAGCTCGAGCCGCTGACCACGAAGCCGCTGATCGCGATCGTCAACGGGCCGGGCGGGATCGACCTCCAGCTCGAGGCGGAGCTGGCGGAGTTGCCCGAGGAGGAGGCCGCCGCCTACCGGGAGGGGCCGTCGGCTCTCGACGAGATCGTGCGACGGCTCTCCGACGCGCTCGGACTGATCACCTTCTTCACCGCAGGCGAGAAGGAGACCCGCGCCTGGACGTTGCGGCGCGGCGAGTCGGCGCTCGATGCGGCTGCGACGATCCACTCCGACATCGCGCGCGGGTTCATCCGAGCGGAGACGATCACGTGCGGCGACCTGCTCGACGCCGGCTCGCACGCCGAGGCGGCTCGTCGCGGCACGCAGCGTCTCGAGGGCAAGAGCTACGAGATCCAGGACGGCGACGTCCTGAACATCCGCTTCAACGTCTAGCCCCCGGCGAGCATCGCGGCGCCGGTGAGGACAGCCGCTGCACCGGCGAGCTGGACGCCGCCGAGCCGCTCCCGCAGGAGCAGCGCAGCGAGAGCAACCGTGACCGCGGGATAGAGCGAGGTCAGCACCGAGACGACGCTGACGAGACCGCGTGTCGTCGCGAGCACGAAGAGCACGTTGGCCCCGACGTCGCAGGCACCGACGGCGAGAACCGCGAGCAGGAGCCGGGGCGGGAGGGCGAGCGAGACACCGGCGACGACGGTGGCCACGAGCACGAGCGCCGTCGATGCGAGCCGCGCCACGAGCACCGCCCAGGGCGCACTGTCGTCGGCGGCGATGTCGAGGAAGACGAAGTAGAGGCCGAAGCCGAGCGCCGCCACCAGCGCGAGCCCGACTCCGGTCGCGACGCGCGCGCCGGGCTCGCCCGTGCTGCGCGAGACGAGCGCGAGGCCGATCACGGCAACGAGCGCGCCGGCGACCTGGAGCAGCGACGGCCGCTCACCGCGCGCGATCCCAATCGCGAACGGGATCGCCGCCGCGACCCCCGAGATCGGCGCGACGACGCCCATCGCGCCGATCGCCATCCCCCGGTAGAGGCCGGCCAAGCCGAGCACGCCGCACAGCCCCGCCGCGATTGCCGCCAGCGCTGCCCCGGCTCCGAGAAAGGGCTCGCCGGCGACCACGACCCAGACGACGACGGCGGCCGCTCCCGCGACCTGCGAGAGGAGCAGCACGGCCAGGACGTGCGCACGTCGGGAGGTCAGCCCTCCCAGGAAGTCGCCGACACCGTAGGACAGGCTGGCGCCGAGCGCGAGGAGAATCGCGGTCACTGCGCGGTGTCAGTCGTCGCCGACGGGCCGCGTAGCGGCCACGGCGTCGAGCTGGTTCGCGTGGTAGAGAACGAATGCCTCCGCGGTGCGCGCGGCGCCTCGGTCGTGATGAGTGGCCACGGCGTGGAGCAGCTCGGCTCGCACCGCGCTGTCGATCGCCTCGGCGCGCTCCTCGATCAAGCGCAGGCCGAGGTGAACGTGGCCGAGCAGCCGGCCCTCCTCCGTCTGCCGGAAGGCCGGCGCCCGCCCGAGCTCGCGCGTCCGCCCGACGTCGTGCAGGAGCGCGGCCGCGAGCAGCAGGTCGGCGCGGAGTCGGGGATGGAGCTGCGCCGTCTCGCGGGCGAGCGTCGCGACGCCGACCGTATGCTCGAGCAGGCCGCCCGCGTAGGAGTGGTGCGTCTCGGCGGCCGGCAACGTACGCAGCGAGGAGCGGAGCTGCGGGTCGCTCGTGAAGCGGCCGACGACCCCCGCCAGCCCCGTGTGCGAGATCTCCGCCGCGAGAAACTCGAGAAACCCGTCGAGCTCGTCGGCGTCTCGACGCAGCGTCGGCGTCAGCTCGGCAGGATCGGCGTCGGCCGCCTCGACCGAGCGGACGTCGAGCTGGAGCCTCTCGCCGAAGCGCGAGACCCGGCCGAGGACGCGCACGGCGTCCCCCTCCGCGAAGCGCCCGTCGAGCAGCTCCACGTCGTTCCAGACCCTGGCTTCGATCCGCCCGGTCTGGTCGACGAGCTCGAGCGCGAGATAGGAAGCGCCCTTCTTCGTCCGCAGCCGCTGCTTGCGCGCGACCGCGTAGACGCCTTCGACCACACGATCCGCGGCCAGCTCGTTGATCGCGCTCATGGGCTGAGTCTAGGCCGTTGCTAGGCTCGGCCGATGGCCGTCGTCAAGCCTTTCCGCGCGCTTCGCTACGACGAGAGGAAGGCCGGGCCGCTGGGGACGCTCGTCGCTCCACCCTACGACGTGATCTCGCCCAGGGAGCGGCTCGACTACCTCGCGCGGCCGAACAACGTCGTCCACCTCACCTTGCCCGACTCCGAGGAGGAGGCTGCGCGCACGCTCGAGCGCTGGCGCGCCGACGGGCTGCTCGTGGAGGAGCCGCCGGCAGTCTGGTTCCTCGTCCAGGACTACGTCGGGCCGGACGGGGTCGCGCGGAGCCGGAGCGGCCTCGTGGCGTCACTCAGGGTCGAGCCGTACGACACCCGCACGGTGCTCCCGCACGAGCGCACGCACGCCGGTACGAAGGAGGAACGACTGCGGCTCCTGCGCGCGACCGGCGTCCAGCTCGAGCCGATCTTTCTTCTCTACGACGGGCCCGCGCCGCTCGAGGCGCCGGACCGGGAGCCAGATCTCGCCGTCGAAGGCGCTCGCCTCTGGCGGCTCGACGATCCCACGATCGCGCGTGCGTTCGACGACAAGCAGTTGCTGATCGCCGACGGCCACCATCGCTACGAGACCGCGCTCACCTACCACGAGGAGGAGGGAACGCCCGCAAGCGCGCAGATGCTCGTCGTGCTCGTGTCGACGGACGACCCCGGCCTCGAGATCTTTCCCACCCACCGCGTGTTCGCCGGGCCACAACGACTCGAGGGCGAGCGCGAGCCGGCCGCCGACCCCGAGGTCGCCCTGGAACGACTTAGTGTTGAAACAACACAAGCTCCTGGGCCCGCCGTCCTCGAAGTGACGCGCGACGGCGCCGCGATCGTCCGCGGCGAGCCCGGCCTGCTCGACGTCCAGCTCGTCGACTCGCTCGGCCACGAGGGGATCGCCTACACGCCCGACGCGGCCGAGGCGTTACGGCGCGTGCGCGAGGGCGAGGCCGACGTCGCCTACCTGATGCGGCTGACGCGGATCGAAGACGTCTTCGCGTACGCGCGCCGTGGCGAGGTGCTTCCCCAGAAGACGACCTACTTCTTCCCGAAACTGCTCTCCGGGCTCCTCTTTCACCCCGTATGAGCCCGTGGCTCGACGCCTGCCGCGACTCCGTCGCGGACATCCGCGGCGTGCTCGCCGAGCTGCCGACCCGAGTCGAACGCGAGCCCGTGGCGAAGACCGGCGAGGGCGGGGACGACACGACCGCGATCGACGCGGCTGCGGAGGCGGCCGTGATCGCTCGGCTCGCCCGGCTCGACGAGAGCTTCACGCTCGTCTCCGAGGAGCTCGGTGAGGCGAGCTACGGCTCCGGCGGGCCGTGGCGTGTCGTGGTCGACCCGATCGACGGCTCGCTGAACGCGAAGCGCGACATCCCCTTCTTCTCGCTCTCGGTCGCCGTCGCCGACGGGCCGGCGATGGGAGACGTCGTCTTCGGCTACGTCTACGACTTCGGCTCGGGCGAGGAGTGGACGGCCACCCGCGGTGCCGGCGCCCAGCTGAACGGCCGCGCCCTCGGAGCCGTCCGGCCGAAGAACGAGATCGAGATTCTCTCCTTCGAGGCGACCACCACGGCCGAAGTGGCCGACAAGGCGGCTGCGGTGGCAGGCATCGCCTACCGGCTGCGGATCATGGGCTCGCTCGCGATCTCGCTCTGCCACCTCGCCGCCGGCCGCGTCGACGGCGTCTGCTCGCTGAAGCCGGCGCGCTCGGTCGACATCGCCGCGGCTCAGCTGCTCGTGCGCGAGCTCGGGCTCGCGATCGACCTCTTCGAGGCGCCGCCGTTCGAGGCGGCTCCGCTCGACCTGATCGGACGTTCGCGCGTCGTTGCGGCGGGCACCCCCGAGCTGTGCGCGAAGCTGGCCGGAGCCCTTACGTAGGTCAGCCGCCGCGTGCTTCGAGCTCCGCGACAACGCGCTTCGGCGCCACGAGGCGGTAGCTCTCCTCGACCCAGTCGCGCAGGACCTCGAGCTGAAGGCCGACCACCGGCACCGTCACCCAGCCGGCCTTCCCGAGCCCGTAGCCGGTCGGCTCGGCGCCTCCGATCGAGAGCGCGTGGTCGTGAGCCTCGTCGAGCTTGACCGCGATCGTGCCGGTATCGGCCGGCGCGTCGCCGAGGAAGACGAAGATCTTGCCGCGCACCTTCGCAACTCGATCGCCCCACGGAAACTCCTCCGTCGTCTCGGGGAGGCCGAGCGCGAAAGCGCGCAGCTCGGAGCGGAGGTCGAGCATGCCTCTCTACGCTACTGGGAGCTACCCTCTGAGAGTGGCTATCGACCGGGACGAGATCCTCCGCGCGCTCGAGCGCGTGATCGATCCGGAGCTCCAGAAGCCGGTCACCGAGCTCGAGATGGTGCGCGAGATCGAGATCGACGGCCCGGACGTGAAGGTGACGATCGCGCTGACCGTCGCCGGCTGTCCGCTCCGCAACTCCTTCGAGGAGCAGGTCGCTCTGCACGTCGGCACGCTCGAGGGCGTCCGCCGGGTCGAGCTCCGCTTCGACGTGATGAGCCCCGAGGAGAAGGCTGCGCTCTCCACGCGGCTGCGCGGTGGACGGCCCGAGAAGTCGATCTCGGTCGATCCGCGCACGCGCGTGATCGCGGTCGCGAGCGGCAAGGGCGGGGTCGGCAAGTCCTCGCTCACCGTCAATCTCGCCGCCGCCCTCGACGCGTCCGGCAAGAGCGTGGGCCTGATCGACGCGGACATCTACGGCCACTCGATCCCGCACATGCTCGGGATCAACCAGCGGCCGATCGTCGTCGACAAGATGATCGTGCCGCCGGTGCGCGGCCGGCTCAAGTTCATCTCGATTGGCAACTTCCTCGACCAGAACGGCCCCGTCATGTGGCGCGGGCCGATGCTGCACCGCGCGCTCGAGCAGTTCCTCTCCGACGTTCACTGGGGCGAGCTCGACGTGATCGTGATCGACATGCCGCCCGGCACCGGCGACATGGCGATCTCGCTCGGGCAGCTCCTTCCGCGCGCCGAGGTGCTGATCGTGACGACGCCGCAGCCGCTCGCGCAGGAGGTCGCATCGCGGGCCGCGGTGATGGCACAGCGCACCGGCCAGCGACTGGTCGGGGTCGTCGAGAACATGACCGGCGAGACCTTCGGCACGGGCGGTGGCGAGCTGCTCGCACGCGAGCTCGAGACGCCGTTCCTCGGCTCGGTGCCGCTCGACGTCGAGCTTCGCGAGGCGGGCGACCGGGGCGAGCCGGTGGTCGAGTCGCGGGCGGATTCCCCTTCAGCCCGGGCGATCGTCGCGATTGCGGAGCTCGTGGCCGTACCGCGGCCGGGCGCGATCCAGAAACCGCTGACCCTGCTCGCGTGACAGGTTCGGGGCACGCCGCCGCGTTCTTCGACCTCGACCGGACGCTCCTGCGGCGCTCGAGCGTGCTCGCGCTTGCCGGCTCGTTCCGCGAGCGAGGCGTGATCGGCCGCGGCCAGCTCGCGAAGGCCGCCGCCTGGCAGCTTCTCTTCGCTGCGCGCGGGATCGGCGCCGAGGCCGTTCGCAAGGCGTCCGAGGACGGGATGATGATCCTCGAGGGCTTCCGGGTGGACGACCTCCGCACGATGGTCGCCGGCGCGATGGAGCCCGTGCTGAAGCCGCTCGTCTACTCCGATGCGCTCGCGCTCGTTCAGCGCCACAAGGGGCGTGACGAACCCGTCTACATCGTCTCCGCGACGCTGCAGGAGATCGTCGAGGAGCTGGCCCGGGAGCTCGGCTTCGACGGCGCGCTCGGGTCGACGTGTGAGATCGAGGACGGCGTCTACACCGGTGTCTCGCTGCGGGCCTGCCACGGCGAAGGTAAGGCCGCTGCTGTCCAAGAGCTCGCGGCGGCAGAGGGAATCGACCTCGCCGTCTCGACCGCGTACTCCGACAGTCACACCGACCTTCCCTTCCTCGACGCCGTCGGCAATCCGGTCGTTGTCAATCCCGACCGGAAGCTCCGCCGGATCGCGGCTGAGCGCGGCTGGCCGGCGCGCGAGTTCAGCGACCTCGCATATCCAGCGCCCCGACGTCTGCGCGCCACGCTCGTGGGGATCCCGCTTGCACTGGGTGCGGGCGCCGCCGTCTGGGCCGCACGCCGCCGTGCAGCCTGAGGAAGCGCGGCGCAGGCTCGCGGCGCTCGGCTTCGAGGCCGACGACGTCGAGACGCTCTTCGACCACTTCGACGACGCCGAGCGGCGCGCCAAGCCCGGCCACGGCCACGCGCGGATCGAATGGCTCGAGACACAGAAGCTGAAACCGGTGGCGAAGCCGGTCAAGGGGAGCGCGCTGCCGGGCTTCGACTACTGGGAGTCGCGCGGGGCGCTGGGATACCTCGTGTTAGCGGAGATCTGCGCGGAGCTGGCCGAAGCAGAGCCGTGGCCCGTCCGGGTCGTCGTCGCGGATGCGTTCCCGACGGGTCACCTCGGCTATTGGGTTCGGTGGCTGGCCGAAGCCGGCCTCGTCGCCGCGCTGACAGCGTCGTCGCCGGCTCGGCTCCCGCACCCCGACGGCGGCCAGCCGCTCGTCGGCACGACCCCGCTCGCGATCGGCCTGCCCAACCCCGAGGGCGAGCCGATCGTCGTCGACGTCTCGATGGGCGCCGTCACCTACGGCGACGTGATCCGCGGTGCGGCGCAACCGGAAGACCTCGTCCCCTTCGGCGGCGAGCAGGCGCACAAGGCGTTCGCCCTCGCGGTCGGCCTGGAGGGGCTGATCTCCTCCTTCGTCGGCGACACCCACGGGATCGTGCTCGTGGCGGCGAAGCCCGAGTTCTCGCACTTCGCCGAGGATTTGCGGGAGCGTGCTGCGGGCCTTCGCCTGCCGGGCGACTCCTAGCCGGTTGCGTTCGGCGATGGTGCGGGGAAGCGCGAGTCGGCTCGGACCGCGTCGAAGTCCGAGTCAGTCTGCGCAGCCTCGCGGAACGACGGGCTCAGCTTGATCGACTGATCGAGGTGTGCGAGCGCTTCGTCGTGGCGCCCCACGAGGCTCTCGGCGCACGCGAGGTTGTAGAGGACGCCGGCCTGGTCGGGAGCGTCGCGGTGCGCCTGCTCGAAGAACTCGAGGGCGCGGTCGTACTCCCGCGTAGCAAAGAACTGCAGGCCCTTGGAGTACCGCTCCCACGGGGAGACCGAAAAGGCCTCGCCTCTCTTCCCGCCCGCGACGAGGATTATCGTTCCGGCGTCTTCGGCCGTGGCCGACCGCTTCACATTTGGATCGCCGACGAAGACCAGCTTCCCGGCGGGCGCGTCCACGGTCTCGCCGTCGACGGTGAAGGTCGCGCGTCCCGAGAGCACGACGTAGAGCTCCTCGTGGCCGCCCGCGCCTCCATCGACCTCGTCGTGCTCCCCGATCAGCTCCTGCCCGGCCTCGGTCGCGCGCCAGGCGTTGACCCCGAAGGCGGTGATCCCGAGCTCTGTCCGGATCGGATGCCAGCGCGCTCGCTCCTCGTCGAGGAAGGTGCCGACGTCCTCTAGCCGCGTAACCACGTACCGCTCGCTCATACGGGGAACCTCGAGTCGGCGCGGATCGAGTCGAGATCCTCGTCGTCGCTCGCGTACGCGCGGAACTTCTCGCCGCCGAGCTCGACCGCCCGGTTCAGATCCGAGAGCGCGTCGTCGGCGCGGCCCGCAAGCGCTTCCCAGCAGGCGCGCTGGTAGAAGAGCATCGGGTGCTTCGGGTGGTGCTCGAAGCCCGCGTCGATCTTCGCGATCGCGCCGGCGTGATCGCCGGCCTCGCCCTTGGCGGTGGCGGCAAACCAGAACTCCCAGCCCGAGACGGAGTACGCCTCGCCCGGCTTGCCGCCGAGCGCGAGCACCGTCGTCGGCGCGTCGACCGCGATTGCCGCGCGCCGCACGGTCGGGTCGCGTAGGAAGACGAGCGTGCCGGTCGGCGCATCGACGTCCTCGCCGTCGAGCGTGAAGCGCGCGTGTCCCGCAACGACGACATAGAGCTCTTCGTGGCCGAGCGATTCCTCGGTGTGCTCCTCGACGACGTCCTGCCCCACCTCGGTGGCCGTGTAGCCGTTGACTCCGAAGGCGCGCACGTCGAAGTGGCGTCGGATCGGCGTCCAGCGCAGCGTCCCAGGCCCCGGCATGTCCTCGATCTCCTCGAGCGAGGCGGTCTCCCACGGCTTCATCCGCTCCGCCTCCTGAGCTCGTCCAGGACAACCGGGTCGACGGCATCCTCGCCGTCCACGCGCTCCTCCAGGTTCTCGACGCCGGCCCAGTCGGCGAGCGTCTCGTAGCCGAGCCCGCCGAGGCGCTCCTGCAACTCGGCGCGCAGCTCGGCGTCGACGGACACCCAGTCAGAGCGCGGGGTCTTGCCGAAGAGCGCCTGATGGATCTCGTACAGCCGGTTCAGCTCTTCGATCGGTCGCTCGTGATCGTCGACGCGTAGGTCGACCACGACATCAGAGAGGCCGGCATAGCCGCCGTTGCGCTCGACGACGAGCAGCGCGGCGGATTGCTGGCCGCGCCGGTCGCCGCCGGCTGCCTGCGCGGCGGCAAGACATGCGAGCAGCCGCTCGGCGAGCGATCCGGACGAAGCCTCGAACGTCTCGGCGAGCGCGTCGACGGTCTCGCCGGACACGAGGATGTTTCCCTGCGCCGCGTAGCCCGCGCCCGTGCGGCCGCCGGCCCAGTCGTGGCATTCCGTGCCGGTGAAGCTCGCACCGCGACCCTCCGCGTCGACGATCCCGAGCTGGCGGCTCTCGCGCTCGTCGTCCGCCTCGGTCAGCCGCCGCACGACCTCGTCGGCGGCGAGCCGCTGGCGGAGCAGAGCGAGCCCGTCAGGGCCGTAGCGCGGGTTCGCATACGACTGGGTCGCGACCGCCCCGACGTGCGGCTCTGCCCAGGGCACGACCGAGCCGACGGCGAGGAACTTCGACTGCACCGCAACGCCCCACTGGCCCGCAACGAGGTCGCAGGCGACGAGCGAGTACGTGCTGATGAGGCGCTTGTGTTGTTTCAACACAAGCTCATTTCGGCCCGTAGGTGAGCTCCGTCAGGTCGAGCGCGAGCAGCTCCTCGGTCGGCACGAGTACCGTCGCGACCTCCGGCCGCGCGAGCGCCGACTTCACTCCCTCGGCGGAGTCGGCGCGGACGACGACCGGCGTGCCCCGATCGTGTGCTTCGCGCAGCCTCGCCAGATCGGAGACGTCGTCGAGCACGAGCGCGTCGGTCACGTCGAGCGACCCTTCGAGCGCGAGCTCGGGCACCCTCCGACCCGTCCCCCCGTACCAGCGCTCCCTCACAGCTCGATCGTTCCTCCCGGCTCCGGCGCCTCGATCGTCACACCCGGTGCCAGCGCGCGCAGTCTCTCGGGCGTGCCGGTGAGCAGCGGGAACGTGCCGTAGTGCGAGGGGACGCAGCGCTTCGCCCCGAGCAGCTCGAGCGCGACCGCGGCTTCGCGCGGGCTCATCGTGAAATGGTCGCCGATCGGCAGCACGACGAGGTCGGGCTCGTAGATCCGGGCGATCAGCGCCATGTCACCGAAGACGGTGGTGTCGCCGGCGAAGTAGAGCTTGAAGCCGTTCTCGAGCCCGATCACGAGGCCGCATGGCTCGCCGAGGTAGACGAACGTCTCGTTCTCGAAAGCGCTGCTCGAGTGTTTCGCGTCGGTCAGGGTGATCGTGATCCCGCCGACGTCGACGGTGCCGCCCTTGTTGGGCGCCTCCCCCATGTTCTCCGAGAGGCCCTTGGTCGAGAGCCAGCCACGCAGTTCGGTGTGCGCGATCACCGGGCACGAGAACGTCTGCGCAAGCGCCAGCGTATCGCCGACGTGGTCGTCGTGACCGTGGGTGAGCAGGATCAGGTCGACGCGCTCCGGTTCCTGCTCGGCCTCGGGGCAGGACGGGTTGCCGTGGAGGAACGGATCGACATAGATCCGCTTGCCGCCAGGGCTATCGATCCGAAAGGCCGCGTGCCCGAGCCAGGTGAGAGTTCCGTTGGTTGCCATGCTCGGAGCCTACAAAGGACCGTCCGACCCGGCGGCGAACATGCGCGCCATGCGACTTCGCCTGCTCACCGTCGGCCTCGTCCTCTGCACCGCACTGGCCGATGCCGCCGCTGCGCACGAGCTCGCCTACTACGCACTCGTCGCCGCCGTCCCGCTGGGCGCGCTCGCGGCGCTGGGTGCGTTCGGCGACGTCCTCGACGGCAGTGCCGCCGAGCCGCTCGATCGGGTCGTCGCGGGCCTCTCGGCCGTGGCGGTGCCGTTTCTCGTCCTCGGCGCCGCCGTCCGCGCGCCGCTCCTCGGAGGGAGCCCGCCGCCCACGATCGGTGCCACCTGCGTCCTCGTCTGCCTCGCTTTCTTCGCGCTCCAAGCGCTGCTCGCGGCGACGGTTGCCGTTCCCCGCGGCCTCCGGACGGCACTCGATCGCTAGAAGGGCAGCGATGCCGCGGCGTCGCGCGCCAGGTCGATCAGCGGCTGCACGAAGAAGAACGAGCCGATCGTGACGCCGAGCGCAGCGAAGACCGCGCTCACGAGCAGCGGGTCGCGTGGCGGGGAGCCGCCCGCCACGACAGGTCTCAACGCAGGATCGGGCCGAGTCCACATCGCGAGCAGAACGCGGAGGTAGTAGTAAAGAGAGATCGCCGTCCCGATCACCCCGGCCACGACGAGCCACCACCAGCCGGACTCGTACGCCGCGGAGAAGACGTAGAACTTGCCGACGAGGCCGCCGGTCAGCGGCATCCCCATCAGTCCGAGCAGGAACACCCACATCGAGGCGCCGAGGAACGGGCGCTCCCACAGGAACCCGCCGAGGTTGTCGAGCGTCACCGGAACGCCGAGCTCGCGCTCGCGCGCTGCGACGACGGCGAACGAGCCGATCGACATCGCGCTGTACGGGATCAGGTAGTAGAGAAGCGCGCGCCCGCCGAGCTCGCTGTTCGCAGCGACCGCGATCAGCATGAAGCCCGCGTGCGAGACCGACGAGTAGGCGAGGAGCCGCTTGATGTCGCGCTGGACGAGTGCCGCGATATTGCCGACAGCGAGGGAGACGATCGCGATCACCGCGACGGCGACCGTCCAGAGGTGCTCCTGCTCGGGGAACGCGACCGTGAGCACGCGCAGCGTCAGCACGAGCGCGGCCACCTTCGTCGCCGCCGACATGAACGCCGTCACCGAGGTCGGCGCGCCCTGGTAGACGTCCGGTGTCCACATGTGGAACGGCGCCGCCGACGCCTTGAAGCCGAGCCCGGCGACGATCATCGCGAGGCCCGCAAGGAGGAGCGAGTCGTCCGTGATGCCGGCCGCGGCGATCTCCCCGAAGCCGAGCTCGCCGGTGGCGCCGTAGACGAGGGCGGAGCCGAAGAGCAGGATCGCCGACCCGAAGCTGCCCACGATCAGGTACTTCAGCCCTGCCTCCAGCGACGTCTCGCGGTGCGTGTCGAGCGCGCAGAGGATGTAGAGCGCGATCGAGAACCACTCGAGCCCGAGGAAGAGGGTCATCAGGTTGGAGGCGCCGACGAAGAAGACCATTCCGGCGCCGGCCGCGGCGAGGAGCGCGTAGTACTCGCCCGCATGATCGCGGCGCGTCTCGCCCCACGAGACGAGCACCGAGAGAGCGCCCGCCCCGGACAGGACGATCGCGGCGAGCGCGGCCCAGCGGTCGCGCGTCATCGACTCGTTCAGGAGCGGCTGTGCGTTCGGTGTCCGGTCGAAGAGGAGGCCTGCGAGCACGCCGGCCGTGACGAAGCCGGCGAAGACGACGAACGCCGCGAACGCGCGTCGGAACCAGGCCGGCCCGATCACGGCCGCGAGCAGCGCCACCCCGGCCGCCGCGAGCAGCGCGAGCGTCGGCGAGAGCGCGAGCCAGTCGACCTTCGGGGTGTCGATCACGGCGCTGCCTCGGATACGTCGCTGCCCTGGATCGGAAAGTTCCGCTGTGTGATCGAGGCCGGCGAGGCGGAGAGGAAGAGGAGCGCCGCGAGGAGCGGGAGGACGACGGCAAGCTCGGCCGGACGTAGATCGAGCGCCTCGTCGCGCACCGCCTCGCCACGGGAGCGGTGCAGCACCCCGGAGATCAGGCGCAACATGTACATCGCGGCGAGCACGATCGCGCCCGCGCCGACCGCCGCCCAGGCCCAGCCCTCCGCGTAGATCCCGGCGAGGATCAGGAACTCGCCTGCGAAGGAAACCGAGCCGGGCACCGCGAGCGCGATCACGCCCACGACCAGCAAGACCGTCGCGAGATCGGGCCGGCCGCGCGCCAGCCCGCCCAGCCGGGCGAAGGCGCTCGTGCCGGTCCGTGTCTCGAGCATCCCCGCGAGCAGGAAGAGCGTCGCCGAGACGAGCCCGTGCGCCACCGATTGGAGGAACGCGCCGTTGACACCGAGCTCGTTCAGCGAGAAGAGACCGAGCACGATCAAGCCCATCTGCGCCATCGACGAGTACGCGGTCACCGAGCGGACGTCACGGGCGCGGAACGCGAGCAGGGATGCATAGACGAGCCCGATCGTCGCGAACGCGAGGATGTACGGCTGGAAGTCCGCTACGAGAGACTCGTCGAACTTCGCGATCGCGATCCGGAAGAGCCCGTAGACCGCGGCCTTCGAGACGACACCCGAGAGGATCGCAGCGACCTCGGGCGGCGACTCGCGATAGGCGTCGACGAGCCAGCCGTGAAAGGGGAAGAGCGGCGCCTTGACCGCGAACGCGGCCAGGAAGCCGAGGAAGACCCATTCGTTCGACGAAGCGCCCGACTCGACGAGGTCGAAGGTGCCTTGTGAGAGCCCGAAGACGATGATCGAGGCGAGCATCAGGAGCGACCCGGCCATCGTGTAGACGACGAACTTGACTGTCGCGAAGACCCGCCGCTCGCCGCCCCAGACGCCGATCAGGACGTAGAGCGGGATCAGCATCGCCTCGAAGAAGACGTAGAAGACGAGCAGATCCTGGGCGGCGAAGACGCCGACGATCGAGCCCGTCAGGAAGAGCAGCAGCCCGTGGTAGGCGCGCGCCCGCTCGCGGTTCACCCAGGTCGCGTAGCTGATCGCGGCGGCGCAGACGACCACGGTCAGCCCCGCCAGCCAGAGTGAGAAGCCGAAGAAGCCAACGTGGTAGGAGACGCCGAGGTCGCTGAACCAGCTCTGGTGATTCTCGAGCTGCAGACTCTGGCCGAAGTCGAACCGGCGTACCGCGACGGCCCAGAGCGCGACCTCGGCGAGCGCGATCAGCGTCGCGAGCAGGCCGGCCGCGCGGGCCGGCAGCGGCAGCAGCCAGACGAGGAGTGCCCCCGCGAGCGGGAGGAAGATCAGCGCGGTCGTCATTGAACCGCCACGAAGACGACGACGAGCACGGCGACGGCGGTTGCGATCGCCAGCGCGTAGGTGCGGAGGTAGCCGGTCTGGGCCTCACCGAGGGCGCCGCCTGCGCGCCGGGCGCCGAGGGTCACCCCGCTGATCGAGCCGCCGATCAGCGGCTCCTCGATCCAGCGCCGCCAGATCCCGGCGATCCAGACCGCCGGTCGGTAGAAGAGCGCGTCGTAGAGCTCGTCGAAGTAGAGCTTGTGCTCGAGCACGTCGCGAACGGCGGCGGCGCGCGGCAGCTCGCGCTTCCGCGCGAGGTAGAAGAGCCATGCGATTCCCATCCCACCGACACCGAGGGCGACGGCGAGCACGCTCGCCACGTAGTCCTGCGTCACGCTCGGCTCCACGAGCGGCTCGGCGACGACGTGGAGCCAGTCGCCGAACGGATGCCAGACGCCCGCGATCTCGATCCAGCCGCCGACGACCGCGAGCACGCTCAACACCGCGACGGGGACGGTCATCGTCCACGGTCCTTCGCCGTGGCCGTGACCAGCGGCGTGCTGCCGGACGAGCGGCGAAGGCTCGCCGAGGAAGACGACGAAGAAGAGTCGGAAGGTGTAGATCCCGGTGAGCAGTGCTCCGAGCAGACCGGCAACGAAGAGCGCCACGCCGTAGCTGCCGCTCGCCAACGCGGCGGCGAGAATCGAGTCCTTGGAGAAGAAGCCGGAGAGCGGCGGGATCCCGACCAGCGCGAGCGAGCCGACGAGGAAGGCCAGATACGTCCTCGGCATCACCTTGCGGACGCCGCCCATCTTGCGGATGTCCTGCTCACCCGCGAGGTGGTGGATCACGAGCCCGGCCGCCATGAAGAGCAATGCCTTGAAGAACGCGTGCGTCATCAGGTGGAACATTCCGCTCCCGTAGGCGCCGAGGCCGACGCCGAGGAACATGTAGCCGATCTGCGACATCGTCGAATAGGCGATTACGCGCTTGATGTCCGTCTGCACGAGCGCGACGAGCCCCGCGACGAGCAGCGTGATCGCCCCGAGACCGGCCGCGAGATCCTGGATCGAGGGCGCCAGCTCGAAGAGCGGATGCGCCCGCACGATCAGGTAGACGCCCGCTGTGACCATCGTCGCCGCGTGAATCAGCGCCGAAACGGGGGTCGGGCCCTCCATCGCGTCCGGGAGCCAGGTGTGGAGCGGGATCTGCGCCGACTTCGTTACGGCCCCGCCGAGCAGCCCGAGCGCGACGAGGTTCAGCGCCGTCGAGGACATCGCCTCCGCACCCTCGAAGGCGCCCGCAAACTCGAGCGTGCCGGTCTGCCAGATCAGGACGAAGAACGCAAGCGCCATCGTCGCGTCGCCGAAGGCGTTCATGATGAACGCCTTCTTGGCCGCCGCAACCGCCTCCCGCCGCTCGTGCCAGAAGCCGATCAGCAGGTACGAGGCGAGCCCGACGAGGCCCCAGCCGGCGAGCAGGATCAGGAAGTTCCCGGCCTGCACGAGCAGAAGCATCGCGAAGACGAAGAACGACATGTAGGCGAAGTAGCGCCGTTCCTCCGGGTCGCCGTCCATGTAGCCGATCGAGTAGAGGACGATCAGGCCGCCGACGCCCGAGACGATCAGCATCATCGTCGCCGCGAGCGGATCGACGAGCAACGTCAGGCCGACGTCGAAGTTTCCAGTCGAGAGCCAGGTCCACGCCGTCGTCAGGTTCTGGCGCTCCTCCTCGCCGCGGCGGAGCAGGCTAACGAACGTTGCAAGCGCTCCGGCGAACGCGACGAAGACCGACGCCGTCGAAACCCACGCGGCGCTGCGGCGAGAGATCGAGTCGCCCATCACGGTGATCGTCCAGGCCCCAGCGAGCGGCGCGAGCAGGCAGATCCACGCGCCCTGTGTCATCTGACTGCCTCCGCCGCGAGCACGCGCTCGAGGACGACCTTCGCCGCCGGTGGGATCGCACGTTCCGCTCCCATCCCGTCCTCGCGATCGACGTCGTACGGCACCTGAACGAGTGTCGCCTTCACCCTCCCGACCTCATCCGCGCAGCACCCGGAAGCGGTCGACGTCGAGGACGAGCTTGCGGCGCGAGACCGCGACGATCAGGCCGAGGCCGACGACGACCTCCGAGGCGGCGACGGCCATCACCGCGAGCGCGAAGATCTGGCCATCGTGGTCGCCGTGCAGCCGCGAGAACGAGATCAGCGCGAGGTTGGCGGAGTTGAGCATGATCTCGAGCGAGAGCAGCACTATCAGCGGGCTGCGCCGCAGGAGCACGCCGAGCGTGCCGATCGAGAACAGGAGCGCGCTGACGACGAGGTACCAGGTGACGTCAGGCCCTTGCATCGAGTTCCTCTTCCGCGCGGGTCTTCGTGCCCAGGATGACGCCGCCGATCGCGGCGATCAGGAGCACGATCGAGGTGATCTCGAACGCGAGCAGATGATCGGTCAGGAAGAAGCGCCCGATCTCGGCGGGGCTGCCGAAGGCCCCCTCGACGTCGGCCTCGTCCGCGAGCAGGTCGCCGGCTTTGAGCCCGATCACGACGACGATCTCCACGAGCAGCGCGGTTGCCGCGACGACGGCGCCGAAGGAGACCCACGACGGACCGCCTTCGAAGGGGGCGTCGGCGCGGCCGCCGAGGTAGGCGATCACGAACAGGAACATCACCATCACGGCGCCCGCATAGACGAGCACCTGCGCCGCTGCGACGAACTCGGCCGAGGCGAGCAGGAAGAGGACGGCGAGCGAGGCGAGATTCCCGATCAGCGCGAGCGCCGAGAAGAACGGGTTCGCGAACGAGACGACCGCGATCCCCGAGCCGAGGCAGGCCGCGGCGGCTCCGATCCAGATCGCCCAGACGAGAACGTTGCCCATCAGCTACTCGACCTGTGGGTCGGGATCGGAGTGTCGTAGAGGTCGCGGTCGGCGACCGGCACCGTCTTCATCGGCGGAGCGAGCAGCATGTCCTTCGTGTAGATCAGGTCGTCGCGCGAGTACTCGGAGATCTCGAACTCGTTCCCGAGCGTGATCGCGTCGAACGGGCAGGCAAGCTCGCAGTAGCCGCAGAAGATGCAGCGGCTGAGGTTGATCTCGTAGATCCGCGCGTAGCGCTCGCCCGCCGAGACGCGGTTCTCTGCGGTGTTCTCCGCCGGTACGACCCGGATGCAGTCGGCCGGACAGGCTGCGGCGCAGAGCGAGCAGCCGACGCACTTCTCGAGCCCGTTCTCGTGCACCTGCAGCCGGTGTCGCCCGCGGAAGCGCGGGTAGACGGGCCGCTTGTACTCCGGGTACTGCTGCGTGATCGGCTTCTTGAAGATCTGCCGGAACGTGACGGCGAAGCCCTTCGGAGTGCCCCAACCGGAAGGGGTCATAGGGCCACGACCAGGATCGCGGTGACAACGGCGTTGAGTGTGGCGACCGGCAGCAGCACCTTCCAGCCGAAGCGCATGAGCTGGTCGTAGCGGAGCCGCGGCAGCGTCGTCCGGATCCAGATGAAGAGGAAGAGCAGTACGAGGAGCTTGAGGATGAACCAGAGCGGGCCGAGCCCGTCGAGCACGAAGAAGTGCCAGCCGCCGAGGAAGAGCGTCACGGCGAGACCCGAGAGCGTGATCAGATTGATGTACTCGCTCATCGTGAAGAGCCCGAAGCGCATCCCGCCGTACTCGGTGTGATAGCCGGCGACGAGCTCCTGCTCGGCCTCGGGCAGGTCGAACGGCGCTCGCGCGGTCTCGGCCGTACCGGCGAGCAGGAAGACGACGAAGCCGACGAATTGGGGCACCACGTACCACCAGGTGCCGTCCTGTCCGGCGACGATCTCGGTCAGCGAGAGCGACTGGGCCATCAGGACGACACCGAGGACGCTGAGCGCGAGCGAGACCTCGTAGGAGACGAGCTGCGCGCACGTCCGCATCGCGCCGAGGAGTGCGAACTTGGAGTCGGATGCCCAGCCCGCGACGATGAAGCCGAAGGTGCCGATCGAGCCGATCGCGAAGATCAGGATCAGCGAGATCGGCACGTCCACGACCTGGCCGTCGATCTGGGTGCCGAAGACCTCCCAGCCCGGCCCGAAAGGGATCACCGAGAACGTCGAGAGAGCCGTGAACGCGGCAACGAACGGGGAGGCGATGTAGAGGGCGTCGACCGCGGAGGCGGGGAAGAAGCTCTCCTTCCGGATCAGCTTCATCAAGTCGGCTGCAGGCTGGAGGAGGCCGAACGGCCCGGCGCGATTGGGGCCGTAGCGGAGCTGCATCCGCCCCATCACCTTGCGCTCGGCGAGCGTCAGGTAGGCGAAGCTGACGAGGACGAGGTTGATGATGATCACGGCCTTGATCGCGCTGATCCACCACGGTTCGGTCACGAGGTCTTCACCACCTCGACGTCGCGGTGGAGATCCGCGGCGTGCTCGTCGGCGATCCGGACCGTGCCTGCGGCGAGGGCCATGCTGACCTGCGCGCGGAGCGCGACGGACGTTTCGTTGGAGCGAATCGCGACCGTGTCGCCGCTCGCGATCTGACGCCGCTCAGCATCGTCGTAGGAGAGCTCGACCTCCGCGGCGGGCCGCTGGAACTGGAGCTCGGGGATCCGCTCGACGGCAGGGCCGGAGAAGAGCGGCCGGTAGCGGAGCAGGCGCAACGTGCCGAGGAAATGTTCCTGCGGTGCGGCCGCGGGCGGCGGGATCGGGGCGACCGGGCGTGGCTCTGGTGGCTCGAACGCTGTGCGGGCGGGCAGCGGCGCACGCTCGCCGACTTCTCCGAAGCTGGCTTCACCGCCGTAGACCGTCTCCGCCAGCTCTGCGAAGACGACCGACGCATGCGGAGAGATCTCGACGCCGAATCGGGCGGCGAGCTTCGAGATCCAGGCGAGCTCGTCCGGGACGGGCGGGATCACGCTGCGGCGCAGGCGCTGGACGCGACCTTCGAGGTTGACGAACGAGCCGTCGCGCTCGAGGTAGCTCGTGGCCGGAAGGACGAGGTCGGCCCAACCCACGGCGAGCCCGTGGTACATCGTGATCGCGAGCACGTGCTCGGCCTTCTCCGCGAGCGCGCGCACCGCCGGGTCGGCCGCGGCCTCGTCGCCCGAGACGATCAGGAGGCCGATCGGCTCGGGGTTCGCCTCGTCGCCGTCCGCAGCGGCAGCCCAGGCCTCGGCGACGCCGCGGCCGTTCGGGGTTGCGGGCAGGTGAAAGGCGGAGCAGCCGGGCTTGCCGTCGAAGCCGAGCGAGTGCGCGAGCTCTGCGAGCCGGGCGCCGCCTCCTCCGCCGCGGCCGGACCAGATCAGGACGGCGCGGTCGGAGGCGCGGAGTCGTTGCTCGAGCTCGGGGTCGAGCTTCGGCTCGGCCAGCTCGAGGACCTCGCCGCCGTTCCGGTGTGCCTGCTTGATCCAGAGCTCGACGATCGGGGCGCGGTCGGCCACGCGCTCCTCGCCGATCACGACGACGAGCTCTGCGTGTCCGATCGAGGAAAGCGGCGCCCGGAACGCGTCGAGCGCCGACGAGGTCGCCTCGGGCAGCACCGCGGAGTGGGCGCCGAGTCCGCTGCGCAGCAGACGGCCGAGCGCGTAGGCCTCCTCGATAGTCTCCGAGCCCGAGAGCGCGGTCACGATCCTGCCCCCCGCGGCGCGGAGGAGGCCTTCCGCACGGTCGAGCGCGTCGTCCCAGGAGATCTCGCCGAACCCGCGCCGGCGCACGCGCTCGAGCGGGATCTCGATCCGATCCTCGGCGTACAGATGGGGGTAGCTGAAGCGCCCCTTGTCGCAGAGCCAGCCCTGGTCGACCTCGGGGTGGTTGCGGGAGAGGATCCGCTTGACTTTGCCCTCGCGCGTCGTCGCGCTGATGTTGCAGCCGACGGGGCAGAGCCCGCAGATCGTCGGCACGTTCTGGATCTCCCACGGGCGCGCCTCGAAGCGGTACTGCGTCGAGGTGAGTGCACCGACGGGACAGAGCTCGATCACGTTGCCGCTGAACGGGTCACGATACGGCTCGTCCTCGAAGGTCGTGATCATCGACATCGCACCGCGATTGCGCGCGACGAGCTGGCCGTCCTGCGCGACGCTCTCCGAGAAGCGCGTGCAGCGGTAGCAGAGGATGCAGCGCTCGCGGTCGAGCGCGATCGTCGGCGAGATCGGGATCGGCTTGTCGAACGTGCGCTTCGGAAAGGTCATCCGCGTCTGGCCGGGGCCGTAGCGGAACGTCAGATCCTGGAGGGGACACTCGCCGCCCTTGTCGCAGACGGGGCAGTCGAGCGGGTGGTTGACGAGTATGAACTCCAGCGTCGCGTTCTGGCCCTCGGCGGCCTTCTCCGAGGACGCTCCGGTGCGCACGACCATCCCTTCCTGCGCGGTCAGTGTGCAGCCGGCCTGGAGCTTCGGGATCCCCTCGACCTCGACGAGGCACATCCGGCAGGCGCCGACGGGCGGGCCGAGCCGCGGCTCGTAGCAGAAGACGGGAATCTCGATTCCAGCGACGGCGGCCGTCTCCACGAGCCCGGTGCCCTTCGCCACCTCGACCGCGCGCCCGTCGATCGTCAGCGTCACGTTTTCGGCGGCTCTCATCAACCGTCCCCTTCGGCCGCGTCCGGGGTCAAAGCCCGGACATGTCCCTCGCCGCGGCCTGCGTGCGCCGATTCCCGCAGAAGGTGACCGGTTGCCGGATCGGACCTGTCCTGCGGGGCCGCGTCCGGGCTTTGACCCCGGGCATGTCCGCAAACGACGGTCATGCCGGCACCTCCGCGACCGGACCGTGCGTGTGCTGGGAAACCGGCGCGACGACTCCCTCCAGGGGGGACTGACTTCCAAACGGACAGCCGCCGTCGAGATGTGCGAGGAACTCGTCGCGGAACTTGAGCACGTAGCTCGCAACCGCCATCGCGGCCGTCTCACCGAGTGGGCAGAGGCACTTGCCGTTGATCCGGTCGCACACGTCGAGCAGCAGATCGAGCTCGGAATCGTTCGCCTCACCCAGCTCCAGCTTCCGCAGGATCGCGGTCATCCAGCGGGTGCCCTCGCGGCACGGGGTGCATTTGCCGCACGACTCGTGCTCGTAGAACTCGGACACTCGGATTCCGAGTTGCACCATGCAGCAGCGATCGTCGATCGCGATCACTCCGGCCGAGCCCATCGCGGTCCCGACTTCCGCGAGCGAGTCGTAGTCGTAGGGAACGTCGATCTCGTCCGCCGTCAAGATCACGGTCGAGGAGCCTCCGGGAATCACCGCCTTGAGCTCATGCCCTTCCGGGATGCCCCCGCCGATGTCGTAGATCAGCTCGCGCAGCGTGATTCCATGGGCGACCTCGTAGTTGCCGCTGCGAACGAGGTTGCCCGAGAGCGAGACGACGCGCGTCCCGGTGGAGTTCTCGACCCCGAGCTTGGCGTAGGCCGCGCCGCCCATCGCGACGATCGGCGGCACCGTCGCCAGCGTCTCCACGTTGTTGACGACGGTCGGCGAGGCGTAGAGACCCGAGATTGCCGGAAAGGGCGGCTTCGAGCGTGGCTGCCCGCGCTTGCCTTCGAGCGACTCGAGCAGCGCCGTCTCCTCGCCGCAGATGTACGCGCCCGCGCCGCGGTGGACGACGACAGTGACCCCGCCGAGGAGCTCGTCATCGTCACGGATCTCCTCCAACGCATCACGGACCGCCTCGAACGGGCCGAGGTACTCGCCGCGGATGTAGACGAAGACGTGCTTCGACTCGACGGCGTGCGCCGTGATCAGGCAGCCCTCGATGAAACGGTGCGGCACGCGCGAGAGGATCTCGTTGTCCTTGAAGCTGCCCGGCTCGGACTCGTCGGCGTTCACGACGAGGTAGTGCGGGTTCGGGTTCTGATCGGGCTTCGGAATGAAGCTCCACTTGCGCCCGGTCGCGAAGAAGGCACCGCCCCGGCCGCGCAGGTTCGAGGCGAGCAACTCGTCGATGACTGCCTGCGGCGCCAGCGCGCGCGCCTTCGCGAGAGCGTCGTAGCCGCCGATCGCCTGATACTCGGCGAGCTTCGTCAGGTCGCGCTCGTCCGCGCCCTCCAGAACGACCGGGCGTGTCTCAGCCATCGGTCCGCAGCTCCTCGACGATCGCACCGGCGTCGTCCGCCTGGACGTGCGTGCGGTAGCGATGATCGAGCGCCACGATCGTCGCCCAACCGCAGCCGCCGAGGCACTCGACCGTGCGGAGCGTCACCTCGCCGTCCTCGGTCGTCTCCCCGGCCCGCACGCCGAGCTCGCGCTCGAAGGCCTCCAGCACCTGCTGCGCCCCCACGAGTGCGCAGGAGACGTTCGTGCAGACCTCGACGAGGTGCCGGCCGACTGGCGCCAGGTGGAACATGTCGTAGAAGGACGCGACCGCCATGCAGTAGGCGGGCGTCTCGCCCAGCCCCTCGGCGACCTCGCGGAGCGCCTCGGGCGAGAGCCAGCCGTGCTTCTCCTGCGCGAGCCGTAGCGCCGGCAGCGTCGCCGAGCGCGACTCGGGATAGAGCGCCATCAGTCCGCGGATCTCGTCGTGCAGGGCGGTCATCGGTCCGTCTCTCCCATCACGGCATCCAAAGACCCCACAACGGCGATCAGATCCGCGATTGCCACGTCCTTCATGCACGACGCGGTCGCCTCGAGCGCGACGAACGATGGTGCCCTGAACTTGACGCGCCACGGCTTCGGGCCCCCGTCTGAGACGACGTAGACGCCCGACTCGCCTCGCGGCGACTCGACGGCGACGTAGACCTCGCCCTCGGGCACGCGGTAGCCCTCGGTGACGATCTTGAAGTGGTGGATCAGCGACTCCATCGAGGTGTGCAGCTCCTCGCGCGGCGGCAGCACGACCTTGCGGTCGTCACTGGTCCACGGCTCGCCCTGCATCTCCAGGAGCCGGTCGACACATTGGGAGACGATCCGCGTCGACTCGCGCATCTCGTCCATCCGCACGCGGTAGCGGTCGTAGACGTCGCCGCCGGGGTAGACCGGCACCTCGAAGTCGACTTGGTCGTACGCGAGATACGGCTCGCGCTTTCGCAGATCCCAGTCGACTCCGGACGCTCGCAGCACCGGCCCGCTCTGCCCGAGCGCGATAGCGTCGTCGGCCGAGAGCAGCCCGACCCCGCGCGTGCGCTCGAGCCAGATCTTGTTGTCGTCGAGGATCGCCTCGTACTCGTCGATTGCCTTCGGCATCCGCGTGCAGAACTCGCGCGCCTGCGCGTAGAAGCCCATCGGGATGTCCTCGGCGAGCCCGCCCGTCTGGAAGTAGCGCGTATGCATGCGCGCCCCGGTGACCATCTCGAAGAGGTCGAGGATCAGTTCGCGCTCGCGGAGCGCGTACCAGAACATCGAGATCGCCCCGATCTCGAGCGCAGAGGTGCCGAGGTAGACGAGATGCGAGTGGATCCGGACGAGCTCGCAGAGCGCCATCCGCATCCAGGTCGCCTTGCGCGGCACCTCGAGCTCGAGGAGCTTCTCGATCGCCAGCACGAAGACGAGCTCGTTGTACTGGAAGGAGAGGTAGTCGACCCGGGCGGGGTACGTGACGCCCTTCCACCACGTCTTCTGCTCCATCGTCTTCTCGAAACCCGTGTGGAGGTAGCCGATCACCGCCGAGAGGCCGACGACCTGCTCGCCGTTCAGGTCGACGATCAGCCGGAGGACGCCGTGAGTCGACGGGTGATTGGGGCCGAAGTTGACGGTGAGGACGTCCTCGAGCGGCACCTCCTCCGGGTTCGGCGAGAGCACGGTCGGGATCGGCGAGGGAATGCGCGAGCCCGTGTAGATCGGCGTGCCGTGCTCGAGGGTGGCCACGGGCGCTACTCCTCTCCCGAGAAGCGAACCGGCTCGCCGCCGATCGGATAGTCCTTGCGCAGCGGATGGCCTTCCCAGTCGTCCTCCATCAGGATCCGGCGCAGATTCGGATGCCCGTCGAAGGCGATGCCCATCATGTCGAAGGCCTCCCGCTCGTGCCAGTCGGCGGTCGGCCAGAGGGGGACGACGCTCGCGGCGCTCTCGTCCTCGTCGAGCCAGACCTGGAGCCGGACGCGCAGCGAGTCCTCGGCCAGCCGCAGCAGGTGGTAGCTGAGCGAGAAGCGCTTCGGCTTCGACTCCGGCCGCCGGGCGTAGCCCTGCGAGCCGGGCGCGTTCAGGTCCCGGCCGCCGGCCGTGCCGATGTAGCCCGCGACGCCGAGCTCGCCCCAGCCGAGGTAGTCCGCGGACGCGATGTCCGCGAGCACGTTGAAGCCGGCCTCGTCGCGTAGGTAGGCGGCCGCCTCGAGGAGCCGGGCGGGATCGACGACGAGCGTCGTCTCGCCGAACGCCTCGTGCGTCTCGACGAGGCCCGGGACGCCCTCGTAACCCATCAGTGCTTCGTCCCGGAAGTCCGTTGCCGCTCTGGGGAGTGGCCAGGTGTGATCTGGGTGCTGGGTGGCGCCAGGCGCGGCTGGATGCCGCCAGAGTCCAAAGGAGTTCCGGGACGGAGCACTAGGAGGCGACTCCGCGGATCTGGTACGCGGGCGGAACCCCGGCCATCACCTTCTCGTGCAGGCGCACGATCCCCTCCATCAGCGCCTCCGGTCGCGGCGGACAGCCGGGGACGTGGATGTCGACGGGAACGATCTTGTCGACGCCCTGGAGGACGGTGTAGTTGTTGAACATCCCGCCCGAGCTCGCGCACGCGCCCATTGCGATCACCCACTTCGGCTCGAGCATCTGGTCGTAGACCTGGCGCAGCGGCGCAGCCATCTTGTGGACGACGCGGCCCGAGACGATCAGCAGGTCGGCCTGGCGCGGCGAGGACGAGAAGCGCTCCATTCCGAAGCGCGCGATGTCGTAGCGCGAGGAGACGATCGCCATCATCTCGATCGCGCAACAGGCGAGCCCGAAGGTGTCGGGCCACATCGAGTTCGTCTGGGCCCAGGCGACGGCCTTCTCGAGCGTCGTCAGCCCGAGCGCATCCTCGAGGCTCTCGACCTCCTGCTCGAAGACGCCCGGTCCCTTCGTAGGCCAGAGGAGGCGCTCGCTCTGCAGTCCGGCCACCGCGAGCGGACGCTTCGAGGCGCGATTCGGGTCGACGGTCTTGTCTACACCCATACAGCTACTTCCACCGCCGCTACTTCCATTCCAGCGCGCCCTTGCGCCAGATGTAGATGTAGGCGACCGCAAGGATCGCGACGAAGACGAGGAACTCGACGAGGCCGAACCAGCCGAGGGCGTCGAGCACGATCGCGAGCGGGTAGAGGAAGACGATCTCGATGTCGAAGAGGATGAAGAGCATCGCCGTCAGGTAGAAGCTGACCGTGAAGCGCTGCTGCTTCGGCGCTCCCTGGGAGACACCCGACTCGAAGGGCAGGAAACGGGCCTTCACCCGCTTCTGCGGCGGGGTCGCGAAGATGAACGAGAACGCGATCATCGAGGCCGGGATTACGGCTGCGAAGAACGCGTAGACCAGGAAGGGGAAGTAGTCGCCGAGCATCCGGTTCGCGCGAACGCTAGCAAGTCGCGCTCGGACGCACGAAGAGAGGTGAAACCCGTGGAACCAAGCGATTTCAGGCTGTCACAAAGTCGGCCTCTCGGCACCCGCCAGGCCCGGTGCTACCATTCGCTCATGGCCACGATCGAAGAGGTAACCGGAGAGGGGACGACGCTCGTCTCGCTGACCGCAACGGCCGCGGACAAGATTCGCGAGTTGATGGCCGAAGACCCCGATGGCGAGAGCCAGGTTCTCCGCGTCGCGATCCAGGGCGGGGGCTGCTCGGGCTTCCAGTACGGACTCGGCTTCGACACCGGTGCGGCCGAAGGCGACGAGACGGTCGAGCAGCACGGCGTCAAGGTCGTGATCGATCCTCATAGCGCGCCCTATCTCAAGGGCGCGACGATCGACTTCCTCACCGGCCTCGCCGAGTCGGGCTTCAAGATCGAAAACCCGAACGCCCAGGCCTCGTGCGGCTGCGGCCACTCGTTCACGGTCGAGGAGGGCGCAGAAGCCCCCGCTTCCGAGCACGGGGGCGCCTGCGGCTCCGGCTGCTCGCACTAGCGCCGGCTCAGAACGCCTGATCCCCGATCATGGCGGCGATCCCGCCGACGGTGGCGAGCACGCCGAGCACGACAGCGGCGGTGGCGACGCCCTTACCGTCGATGCGGGTGCGACCGAGCAGCCCGAGTACGATTGCGGCCGGGCCCAGCACATAGGGGAGTCCTGTCCAGTACGCCGCGATCGAGAGCAGGCCGAGCGCGCCCACGATCAGCCCCATGCGTGCGGGCGCTCGATCCGCGGGATCGCCCAGCCGAAGAGTGCGCCTGCGACGATCAACGACGCAACGAGCGTGATCGCAAAAGCGCCGGCGCCTCCGTTCTCGCCGTCGCCGACGAAGTTTGCGGCTGCGAGCGCCACCGCGGTGAGGACGGCCGTTGCTAAGCCTATGCCGAGGATGTTCTGTCGAGAGAGAGAGTCACGTTGCTCCTTCCGTTCGAGTGCTGACGTGAGGGACGCTACGGCCGCGGAGCGCGTCTGCCATCGGTGCTCCGGGCGAACTCGGGTCGCTCGTGCGAGCGATCTCGCGATCGGCTGCGCGCGCGACGACAGGCGCGTTCTCCTGCGCTAGCGTCAGCCCATGGCCCGGCGGTTCCTCGGCGCGTACGGCGAGCTGGTCTTCTTGTTCGCGCTGGGCGCGCTCGCGCAACTGGAGCTCTGGCTCGATTCGGAGTGGTCAGAGAACCGGTACGAGCTGGCCCCGCTCGCGCTCGCGATGACTGCGCTCCTGCTCTTGCGGGTTCGGGCTCCTCTACTGACGCTCCTTCTCGAGCTCGCTGCGCTCGAGCTCGCCACCGCGATCAATACGGTTCCGAACAACGATCCGATGGGGGCGTGATCCTGCCGGTGGCAGTCGCCCTCTACTCGGCAGGCGCCCACCTCCGCGGCCGCGCGGTCGTCCTCGGCTCGGTCGTCGTGGTTGGCCGCCGTGATCGCGGCGATGATCCGGGATGGGAGCAGCCTGAACATCAGCGGCTTCCTCTTCTTCGGCTTCTTCCTGGGAGCCCCGTTTCTCGCGGGCGTCGTGATCCGGATCAGGCGCGAGCGGGAGCGGCTGCTCGTGAGCGAGCGCGGCGAGCAGGCGCGCGCCGCGGTTGCCGAGGAGCGGACGCGGATCGCGCGCGAGCTTCACGACGTCGTCGCGCACGCGATCAGCGTGATCGTCCTCCAGGCCCGCGGCGCGCGGCACTCGCTGGCCGTCGATCTCGACGACTCGCGCCGTGCGATCGACGCGATCGAGCGCACCGCGTCGCAGGCGCTCGGCGAGATGCGGCGGCTCCTCTCGATCCTGCGCGCTGACGACGACGCGGCCGCACTCGCTCCCGAGGCCTCGCTCACCCACCTCGACGTCCTCGCCGAGGAAGTGCGTGCGGCCGGGCTCCCTGTCGCGATCACGATCTCGGGTGCGCCCCGCGAGCTCTCGCCCGGCCTCGACGCCTCTGCCTACCGGATCGTCCAGGAGGCGCTGACGAACGCGCTCAAGCACGCGGGCCGGGCGCGTGCGGTCGTGACCGTCGACTACGGCGACGAGCTGGTCGACATAGAGGTCGCCGACGACGGCGTCGGCAGCCAGAACGGCGACGGCAGCGGCCATGGCCTGCTCGGAATGCGCGAGCGCGCCGCGGTCTTCGGCGGCAGGATCGAGGCCGGCCCGCGGAGTGGCGGCGGGTACGTCGTCCGCGCCAGCTTGCCGCTGTGAGAGCGGATGCGGTGATCCGGGTGCTCCTCGCCGACGACCGGCACCTCGTCCGCTCGGGCTTTCGGATGATCCTTCGAGCCGATGCCGGGCTCGACGTCGTCGGCGAAGCGAGCGACGGCATCGAGGCCGTCGCGCAGGCGCGGGAGCTGCGCCGCGACGTCGTGCTGATGGACGTGCGGATGCCGCGGGTCGACGGGATCGAGGCCACTCGCCGGATCGCTGCGCTGGACGAGCCGCCCCGGGTCCTCGTGCTGACGACGTTCGACCGGACGAGTACGTCTACGCATCTCTCCGCGCGGGGGCGAGCGGTTTCCTGCTCAAGGACGCTCCGGAGGAGCAGTTGGCGGCTGCGATCAGAATTGCGGCGGACGGCGGCGCCCTCTTCGCGCCCGCCGTCACCCGACGCCTGATCGAGCGGTTCGCCGCGCTCGAAGAGAACGCAGGCGCTCCGCCCCGGCTCGACAGACTCACGGCTCGCGAGCTGGAGGTGCTGCGCCTCGTCGCCCGTGGCTTGTCCAATGCCGAGATCGCCGCCGAGCTCGTCGTCAGCGACCACACCGTCAAGACCCACGTCGCAGGCGTTCTCTCGAAGCTCGATCTCCGAGACCGGACTCGGGCCGTGATCGCGGCCTACGAGTCCGGCCTCGTTCGTCCGGGGCTGAGCTAGGCGTCGACCCGCTTCAGCCGGTCGAAGGCCGACTCGAGCTCGTCGTCCGGGGGCAGCTCGCCGTTCGGCGTCACCTGGTCGACGACGTCGGGCAGTACCTGCGCGACCGCGTCGGCCGCCTCGTCCTTCGAGACACCGAGCTTGTCCGCGATGCTCGTGATCTCGTCGTCGCCGACCGCATTACGGACGTCCTCTCCCGCGACGCGCTGGTTCTCGCCCTTTGCGACCCAGGAGTCCGCCTCCTTCGCCTTCCCGTTCGCCTGGAGACCGGAGAGCAGCTTCTTGAGGCCGCCGTTCATCAGCATCGAGGCCACCATCGGGAGCAACATCCGGAGCATCGGATTGCCGCCGAGGCCGCCGCCTGCGAGCGACCCGCCCCGCGAGCCGCCGCCGAGAATCCCGCCCAGCAGATCGCCGAGGCCGCCGCTTCCGCTTCCACCTCCGCTCTTCGCGCCTTTCAACAAATCGTCGAGACCGCCCATGTTCTCTCCTTCGCTCGGATGATTGCCCGCACCTGGTCGTCTGTTCCCCGAACGCACCAACGCGTAGCCTCGTCTAGTCTCCCCGCAGCCTTTGCACGAGATCGCGGGCGTCGGCGTCGTTCGCAGCAGCGATCTGGACTTCCGGCGAGTCCGGGATCCCGTCGGGGTAGACGTCGAAGTCGATCTGCGGGAAGGCGACGATCTCGTCGTCCACAACCACCGCGACGTGATGCCAAGCCTGATCGCGTCCACCGACCCGAGCCGCCTCCTTGGTGAGCCGCGCGAACGCCGCGGTCCCCTCGGTCGTCAGGTCGACCAGGACGACGGCTGTCCCAGTGCTCCGGTCGGCTGCGCGCCGGGCACTCGAGCGATCGATGTCCTCGGTGGTGAGCGCAGGCTTGGCCAACACGGGGTAGCGGAAGACCCGGGTCGGCGACTCTTCCAGGATGCCGGGACAGACGGCGCGCGGCGGCCCGCACTGGAGCTCGCCTTCTTCTCCGGGCGGGCCGATCGCCGCCTCGAGGTGGTAGAGCGCGAATCGCTCGCCGCCATCGTCACCGCCGCAGCCGGCGCAGAGGAGGAGCAGCAGCCCGGCGAGGACGCCCTTCATGTTCCGTAGCATCGCTCAGGTGATCCCAGCCGCCAACTTTCGCATCGCGGTCGTCGGCTCGGGGCCGGCGGGGTTCTACGCGACCGCTGCGCTCCTCGCGAGCGACCTCGAGATCGGAGTCGACCTGATCGAGCGGCTGCCGACGCCCTGGGGGCTCGTCCGGCTCGGGGTCGCGCCGGATCACCCGAAGATCAAGGCCGTCTCGCGTGCGTTCGAGAAGACCGCGCAGCAGCCCGGCTTTCGGTTCTTCGGCAATGTCGAGGTCGGCCGGGACGTTTCCCACGAGGAGCTCCGCGGCCTCTACGACGCCGTCGTCTACACGGTCGGCGCGCAAACCGACCGACGGATGGGGATTCCGGGCGAGGACCTGCCCGGCTCCTTCGCCGCCACCGAGCTCGTCGCCTGGTACAACGGCCACCCCGACTTCCAGGAGCTCTCGTTCGACCTCTCCGGCGAGCGCGCGATCGTGGTCGGCAACGGCAACGTCGCCCTCGACGTCGCCCGGATGCTGGCGCTGACGCCCGAGGAGCTGGCGGCTACCGACACCACCGATGCGGCAATCGAGGCGATCGTCGGATCCGGGATTCGCGAGATCGTGGTCGTCGGCCGCCGCGGTCCGGTGCAGGCGGCCTGGACTCCGGTCGAGGTGGGCGAGCTCGGCGAGCTCGCGGGCGCCGACGTGCTCGTCCGTCCAGCGGACCTCGAGCTCGATCCGGCGAGCGAGGCGGAGCTCGCGGCGGCTCCGGCGACCGTTCGCCGTAGCGTCGAGCATCTGCGCGACTACGCCGCCCGAGCCCCGTCCGGTAAGCCGCGCTCGATCCGGCTTCGCTTCCTCACCTCGCCGGTCGCGATTCTTGGCGAGGAGCGCGTCGAGGGGATCGAGCTCGTCCGCAACGAGCTCCACGACGGTCGTGCCGTCCCGACGGAGGAGCGCGAGACGCTCGCCTGCGGCATTGTCTTCCGCAGTGTCGGCTATCGCGGAGTCGGTCTTCCGGGCGTCCCGTTCGACGAGAGCACCGGCACGATCCCGAACGTCGGCGGCCGGGTCGAGCCCGGCCTCTACGCGGCTGGCTGGATCAAGCGCGGCCCGAGCGGCGTGATCGGCACGAACAAGAAGGATGCGACGGAGACGGTCGAGCTCCTGCTCGAAGATGCCCGCGCAGGGCTCCTGCCGGCCAGCACGGACGGCAGTCTCGAGGCGCTGCTCGCCGAGCGTCGCGTCGAGGCCGTCATGTACGCAGGCTGGGAGGCGATCGACCTTGCCGAGCGCACCGCCGGAGAGCCTCACGGCCGTCCGAGAATCAAGCTCTCCAGCTGGGATGAGCTGCTCGCCGCCGCCGGTGCCACGTAACAGCCTCTCGCTGGTTCCCTCGTGCGGGGGAGGAGAATCGCGCGAGTTGCGCCGACAAGAGTGCTGTGGAGCAGCCCACCGTCGAATGTCTCCGTTGCGGCCATTCGAGGCCGTTCGTGCCTGGGCGGTGGGGGCATCAGGGAGCGGGCGAGTGCCCGCGCTGCGAGTACGTCGGATGGGCCTTCTCGACCGCCTCGACGACGCGAGCCCAGCGGCTCCTGCGTCCGCTTCCGTTTCGGCGACTCACCCGTGGCCGCGCGGCCTAGAGGCAGGGCTCTCGCCCGTCGTTAGACTCGGTCCGTGAGCACGGAAGCGAGACGGGAGCCCGCGGCCCGACAGCATTGGGGCGCCGAGACGGAGAAGGCGATCGCGAACTTCCCCGTTTCCGGCGAGCCGATTCCGGTCCCGGTCGCCCGTTGGCTCGGTCGGATCAAGGCGGCAGCTGCGCGGGTGAACGCCGACCTCGGGCTGCTCGACGCCGAGAAGGCGGAGCGGATCGCCGCAGCCGGCGACGCAATCGCCCAGGGCGAACATGACGACCAGTTTCCGATCGACGTCTTCCAGACGGGCTCCGGAACGAGCTCGAACATGAACGCGAACGAGGTGATCGCGGCACTCGCCGGCGACGGCATTCACGCCAACGATGACGTCAACATGGGCCAGAGCTCGAACGACGTCTTTCCGTCCGCTGTCCATCTCGCAGCGCTCGGCGAGGTGGAGAACGATCTCATGCCTGCGCTGGAGCAGCTCGCCGCGTCGCTCGAGGCGAAGGCGAGCGAGTTCGACGACGTCGTCAAATCCGGGCGGACGCACCTGATGGACGCCGTGCCGGTCACGCTCGGCCAGGAGTTCGGCGGCTATGCGGCCCAGGTGCGCCAGGGGCTCGATCGCGTCGGCGACTCGCGCGAGCGGCTCGGCCAGATCCCGCTCGGCGGCACTGCGGTGGGCACCGGCCTGAACACCCATTCGGAGTTCGCGGAGCGCGTTCGCCGCCTCCTTGTGGGCGACACGGCTCTCCAGATCTCTGCCCCGGCCGACCCCTTCGAGGCGCAGGCCGCGCGGGACGGGCTCGTCGAGGCGTCGGGTGCGCTGAAGACGGTGGCCGTCTCCCTGACGAAGATTGCCAACGACCTGCGGTTGATGGGCTCCGGCCCGCGCGCGGGTCTCGCCGAGATCTTCCTCCCCGAGCTCCAGAAGGGCAGCTCGATCATGCCGGGCAAGGTGAATCCCGTGATCCCGGAGGTCGTGACGCAGGTCGCCGCGCAGGTGATCGGCAACGACGCCGCGATCACCGCCGGGGGGATGCAGGGGCATTTCGAGCTGAACGTCTTCGTGCCGATGATGGCGCGCAACCTCCTTCAGTCGGTCGCCCTGCTCGCCGCCGCGTCTCGGCTGCTCGCTGAGAAGTGCGTCGACGGGATCGAGGCGAATCGGGAGCAGTGCGAGAGCTATGCCGAGCTGACGCTGGCCGCTGCAACCGCGCTCAATCCGTACATCGGATACGACAAGGCGTCCGAGATCGTCAAGGCCGCCGCCTCGTCCGGCCGGTCGCTGCGCGAGGTCGCCCGCGAGGCCGGGGTCGACGACGACACGCTCGACCGCGCGCTCGACTACCGCGCGATGGCCAAGCCGCAGGGCTGAGCTTGGAAGTCCCATCGGTGCTCAGTACTCAGGGTTAGCAAGTTCTTCGGTTGCTCGGTTACTGTGTCTCTACCAACGGATTGTGCATCAGCTCGGTTTTCTCAACGTGAAGCCGGACTGGGTCGAGCACTTCCCCTACCAGACCGGCCTGTTGATCAACTACTGGGATGAGTCCTTCGGCGACAACAACGTCGGCGACCATCCCGGTGGCGGGCTGATCCTGCCAGTGGATGCACACCCGACGTTCTTCCATCACCCGGACGGGCACCTGATCCGCCCGCGGATCCTGACGTTCGACTCGACGTTCGGGCTCGAGGCGACGGATGCGATCACGATCAACAAGAACAGCCAGCCGGTCACGATTCCGTCGCAGCCTGCTGTGCCGGTGTTCGACGACCGGAAGGACTACTGGTTCAACTGTGACGGCGACGCCTGCACCGGCTCGCACGTCGGTCGCTACCAGCCCGGCTGGTACGGCGTCAACGTGCCGAAGACGGGGACGCAGATCCGCGTCAAGGGCACGAGCGCACAGGGCAACTTCATGCAGGTCGAGGTCTCGCCCGCCAGGTAGTTCCGCTACACGAGGTACGCGAAGGGCGGGGGAAACCCCGCCCTTCGTCGTTCTCAGATGCGCGCGGTCAGTAGGCGACGGCGCCGCGGCCGGTCTCGGCTGCGTGAACCTGCTCGTCGGCGCGGTAGCTCGAGCGGACGAGCGGGCCGGCGAAGACAGAGCCGAATCCGAGCGCCTCGCCCTGCTCGCGCAGCCAGCGGAACTCGTCGGGGTGCACCCAACGGTCGATCCGAGCGTGCTTCGAGGAAGGCTGCAGGTACTGGCCGATCGTGACGACGTCGACGCCGTGCTCGCGCAGGTCGCGCATCGTCTCGACGATCTCGTCGTTCGTCTCGCCGAGCCCGACGATGATCCCGGACTTCGTCAGCACGGGGTAGTCGGCGAGCTCCTTCGCGCGGCGTAGGAGCCAGAGTGCCCGTCCGTAGTCGGCCTTGCCGCCACGCATGGCGCGATGGAGCCGGCGCACGGTCTCGATGTTGTGGTTGAAGACCTCGGGGCGTGCTGCGAGCACGGTCGCGAGCGCCTCCTCCTCGACGCCGAGGAAATCGGGCGTCAGGACCTCCACCGAGCAGTCGGGTAGCTTGGCCTTCAGCGCCCGGATCGTCGCCGCGTAGTGGCCGGCGCCGCGGTCGGGGACGTCGTCCCGGTCGACCGAGGTGACGACGACGTGCTTGAGTCCCATCTGGAACGCCGCTTGGGCGAGCCGGAGCGGCTCGAGCGGATCGACTGGGTCCGACGGCTTTCCTGAGTGGACGTAGCAATAGCGGCACGCGCGGGTGCAGGTGTCGCCCAGGATCTGGAAGGTCGCCGTCCCGCGCCCCCAGCACTCGGAGATGTTCGGGCAGCGCGCTTCCTCGCAGATCGTGTTCAGCTGCGCCCCGTGAATGAGCTTCTTGACGTCGAAATAGCGCGAGTCGGCGCTCGGTGCGCGCACCTTCATCCACTCGGGCCGGCGCGGGCGCTCGGCGACGGGAAGCGAGCTCGTCATCGCTTTCGAGTGTAGATGCCGGCCAACCCGGCCCGCCCGACGCGACATGCCCTGCCGGGACACGTCTGGTGCCAGCCCCTCGACGTGTCCCGAGTGGACGTTGCATCGAAGCACTACTTTCGAAATACTTGCTTCGACATGAGCGACGGTGACCTCCTTCTCGAAGATCCGCGCGCGCTTCGCGCGCTTGCCCATCCCGCGAGGCTCGCGATCCTCGACCACCTCGGCGCGGCCGGGACGGCGACCGCGACCGAGTGCAGCGCGGCGGTCGGCGTCAGCCCGTCGGCCGCCTCGTATCACCTCCGGGCGCTGGCCCGCTACGGTCTGGTCGAGGAGGCGGAAGGCGGCCGGGGACGGGAGCGGCCGTGGCGCTCGCGCGGCCTGGGATTCTCGTTCGAGCCGTCAGCGGCGACCGGCCCGGCTGCCGAAGCCGCGGCGATGCTCCTGAGCTCCCAGCTCGTCGAGAGCGGGGAGCGCTGGACGCGGGAGCACGTCCTCGGTGAGTCGCGGCTACCCGAGGAGTGGCGGCGCGCAAGTCATCTCGCGAACAAGACGCTTGTCCTCACGGCGGCCGAGGCAGAGGAGCTCGTCGGGCTGCTCGAGAACGTGCTGGCGCCTTACCTCCGGTCTGGAAGGAACGATGCTCCCGACGAGGCGCGCAACGTCCGCCTGCTGCTTCGCCTCTTTCCCCGAGAGCTGCCGCCGTCGTGACCCGCGTCCCGCTCGCGGCGCTCCTCGCGGCAAACGTGATCTCGATCACGGGGAACCGCCTGACCCAGCTTGCGATCCCGTGGTTCGTGCTCCAGACGACCGGCAGCGTCGCGAAGACCGGGCTCGTCGGCTTCTTCTCGCTGCTTCCGTTCGTGATCTCGTCTGCGCTCGGCGGCGTGATCGTCGACCGGCTCGGCTACCGGCTGGCGAGCATCGTCTCCGATCTCGCGAGCGGCAGCTCGGTGCTGCTCGTCCCGATCCTCTACCACACCGTCGGGCTCCCCTTGGCCGCGCTCCTCGGGCTCGTCTTCGCCGGCGCGCTCCTCGACGCTCCTGGCCAGACCGCACGGGAGGCGATCCTGCCCGACCTCGTCGAGCGGGCGGGAACGACGCTCGAGCGTGGTACGAGCCTCTTCGACGGCGTCTCCCGTGGCGCCAACATGCTCGGAGCCCCGCTCGCCGGAATCCTGATCGCCGTCCTAGGCCCCGCGAACGTGCTCCTCCTCGATGCGGCCACCTTCGTCGCCTCGGCCCTGCTGATGCGGCTCTTCGTGCCGGCGCCCGAGCCGAAGGACGAGGACGCCACCGCCGAGCGCTACTGGGCGCAGCTTCGCGAGGGCTACGCCTTCCTCTGGCGGACACCGCTTGTCCGCGCGATCGTCGTGATGGTGCTCGTCACGAACATGCTCGACGCTGCGATGGGCGGCGTGCTGATGCCCGTCTACGCGGATCGAGTGCTCGGGAGCGTCGTCGCACTCGGCCTGATGAGCGGCGCGATGGGCGCGACCGCGTTCGCCGGGACGCTCGTCTTCGCTTGGATCGGACACCGTCTGCCGCGCGTCTCGACGCTCGTCGCCGGCTTCACGCTGGGTGGTCCCTCGCGCTTCTTCCTCTTGGCGGCGATGCCCGGTGTCGGGCCCGTGATCGCCGGCTTCGCGATCGCCGGAATCGGGATCGGCCCGATCAACCCGATCTTCGGGACGCTCCAGTACGAACGGGTTCCGGAGCGGCTGCGAGCCCGGGTCTTCGGCGCGGTCACTGCGGGCGTGATGGCCGGAGCGCCGATCGGCGCGCTGCTCGGCGCCGGCTGCGTGGTGTGGCTCGGCCTGCGGACGACCTTCGTCGTCTTCGGGCTCGTGTACCTGGCCTGCACGCTCAGCCCGCTCGTCGTCCCGGCCTGGCGTGACGCAGCGCGGCGTCCGGCTCTCGCGGGCTCACCCTAGGGCGTCTCGGTCGCGTTCCAGAAGGTCAGCCAGTGGCCCTCGTGATCCTCGACGGTGAACTCGGCCTGTCCCCACGGTCGGTCGGCGAGCGGATCGATGATTCGCGCCCCGGCTGCTTCGAGCCTGGACTGAAACCCGGCGAGATCGGAGGACTCGATGTAAAGGGCGGTAGAGGACGGGGAGCCGAGCCGCTCGCGGATCGCAGCGTTGTACTCCTCGCCGTAGTGGTCTGCTGCCGTTTCGAGCATCAGCCGGGCCTCGCCGCGCGCGATCGCCGAGTTGCTTTCGCCGTCGCCTCCCCGATCGAGCGTGAACTCCAGGGGGCCGAGGTAGAACGCGAGGGCTTCCGCCATCTCTCGCACGCGGATCGTCGGGACGACACCCCAGCCACTCATGAGTACACCGCCGCTCGCGAAGGCAGCTCACGAGCGGACTCAGCGGGGAGCTCCTCGAGGTCGAGCGCGAACACCTCCGCTAGCGCCTCGAGCGCATGCGGGCGCACGTCGTCGACAGTAAGAGGGCGGCCGAGCTCACGCGTGATCGTCGTGAAGGCGGCGTCCTCGATGCCGCACGCCGTGATCCACTGCGTGAACGGAGCGGGGTCGAGATCGACGTTGAGCGCGTAGCCGTGAGTCGTCACCCAGCGCGAGATGTGGATTCCGATCGAGGCGATCTTGCGAGGAGGACGAGTCAGCCAGACGCCCGTCAGACCGTCGATCCGCTCGCCCTCGACGCCGAGCTTCGCCAGGGTGAGGATCAGCGCCTCCTCGAGGTCGCGGCAGTATTTCTTGACGTCGCGTCCGTGCCGGTTCAGGTCGAGGATCGGATAGCAGACGAGCTGCCCGGGCCCGTGGAACGTGGACTTGCCGCCGCGATCGGTCTCGACGATCTCCACGTCCGCGCCCTCCGGAATGTGCAGCTCGCCCTCGTTCGTCCGCCGGCCCATCGTCACCACGGGAGGGTGCTCGAGCAGGAGGATCGTGTCTGGAAGTGTTCCCTCGGTGACGGCTGCGGCCACCGAGCGCTGCAGCTCCCAGGCCTCGCGATAGGGAACGAGGCCGAGGTTCATCACGTGACCGCCCCTAATAGTCGCTCTCGCCCCAACTCTCGAGCCGCTTGCGGAGGTCGCGCAGGAAGCGTCCGGCGAGCGCACCGTCGACGAGGCGATGGTCGTACGTGAGCGTCAGGTTCATCAGCGGCCGGATCGCGATCACGTCCTGGCCGAGCTCGTCCTGGACGACCCACGGGCGCTTGACGACGGCGTAGGTGCCAAGGATCCCGGCCTGCGGCTGGCTGATCACGGGGGTGCCGTGGAAGGTGCCGTAGCCGCCGGGGTTCGTGATCGTGAAGGTGCCGCCCTGGACGTCGTCCGGAGTCAACTTCTTGTCGCGTGCGCGCTGGGCGATCTCGGCGACCGACCGCGCGAGCCCGAGCAGGTTCAGCCCCTCGGTGTTCTTCACCACCGGGACGATCAGGCCCTTCCCGTCGGCGAGCTCGACCGCGAAGCCGAGGTTGACGTAGTTGCGGGTCACGATCTTGTCACCGCGAATCTCGCCGTTGATCCAGGGGTACTCGCGAAGCGTCTCGACTGTCGCCCGAGCGATGAAGGCAAGGTAGGTCGGGTTGACGCCGTAGGCCGCCTCGAACTCCTTCTTGAGCTTGGCGCGGATCGCGACCACCTTCGACATGTCGACCTCGATCGCGCTCGTCACGTGCGCGGAGGTATCGAGCGACCGGCGCATGTGCTCGGCGATCCCGCGACGCATGGCGGTCAGCGGCTCGAACGCCTCGCCGGCGCCGGGATCGCCTGCGGCGACAGGGGAGGGAGCGGGCTTTGGCGGAGCCGGTGCCGAAGGGGCTGGAGCCGAAGCAGGCGCGACCGGCGCGGGCTCGGCCGGGGCCACGGTTTCCGGAGGCGCTTGCGCTTCGGGTGCGGCGGCAGGCTTGCCGGCGGACTCGACGAACGCCAGGATGTCCTTCTTCGTCACCCGGCCGCCGTTGCCGGTGCCCTGCACCTGGCCGACGTCGACTCCGTGCTCGGCGGCGATTCGCGCGACGACGGGCGAGACAAAGGTGCGGCCGTTGTCCGAACCGGACGCGACGGGGGTCGGCGCGGGAGCTTGCGGCGGCGCGTCGCCTGCGGCGTCGGCCACGTCACCGACGCCCTCACTTGCCGCAGCCATCGAGGCGTCGGCGGCCTCCTGCGTGGCGGGTGCGGGCGGCATCTCTTCGGCCGCGAGCGCCACCTCTGCCCCCTCGGGCGCGATCACCGCCAGCACCGTCCCGACGTCGACCGTCTCGCCCTCCTGCACCATGATCTTCGCGACGACGCCCTCGCCGGGGCTCGGCACCTCGGTGTCGACCTTGTCGGTGGAGATCTCGAGCAGCGACTCGTCGCGCGCGATCGGCTCCCCCTCGGCCTTGAGCCACTTGGTGATCGTGCCCTCGGAGACGGAGACGCCCATCTGCGGCATCACGACCTCGATCTGCGTCTCGGTCGCCATCTCTAGTACGCCGCGAGCTCGCGGAGGCCCTTGACCACGTCGCCAACCTGCGGGATGTACGCCTTCTCGAGCACGGGGGAGAACGGTACCGGGCAATCCGGAGCGCAGACCCGCTTGACGGGCGCGTCGAGATCCTCGAATGCCTCCTCGGCGATCGTTGCCGCGATCTCGGCGCCGAAGCCGCCGGTGCGCGTGTCCTCGTGCAGGACGAGCACCTTCGAGCACTTGCGCACGCTGGCGAGCACGGCGGCTTTGTCCCACGGCATCACGGTGCGCAGGTCGATCACCTCGACGGAGACGTCGTCCGCCTCGAGCTGCTTCGCGGCCTCTTCGGCTGTGTAGACCATCGCTCCCCAGGTGATCACCGAGATGTCCTCGCCCTCACGATGGGTGCGCGCCTTACCGATCGGGGTCACGTAGCGCTCGTCCGGCACCTCGCCCTTGATTCGCCGGTACAGATGCTTGTGCTCGAAGAAGAGAACGGGATTCGGATCCTCGATCGCCGCCACGAGCAGGCCCTTCGCGTCCTCCGGCGTTGCCGGGCAGACGCACTTGAGGCCGGGAATGTGCGCGAACGAGCTCTCCGGATTCTGCGAGTGAAAGGGGCCGCCGGAGAAGCCGCCGCCGGACGGGAGTCGGACGACGATCGGAACCGGCGTGCCCGCGCGGAAGCGCTGCTTCGCGGCGACCGTGACGAGGTGGTCCCAACCGCAGGAGATGAAGTCCGCGAACTGCATCTCGGCGACCGGGCGCATCCCCATCATCGCTGCACCGCTGCAGGCGCCGAGGATCGCGGTCTCCGCCAGCGGTGCGTCGATGATCCGCCACGGCCCGAACTCCTCCTGGAAGCCGAGGGTCACCTTGAAGGCGCCACCGTAGACGCCGACGTCCTCGCCGATCACGAAGACGCGCTCGTCGCGCTGGAGCTCCTGCCGGAGCCCGTCGCTGATCGCCTGGAGATAAGTCTTCTCTGCCATCAGATGGGGGCCATTACTTGTGGTGGGGCGTGTCGAGGTCCTCGGGCGTCGCGTAGACACCCTCGAGCAGCGTCGCCGGATCGGGCTGCGGCGAGTCCTCCGCGCGGGTCAGGGCGTCGTTCAGGATCTTCTTGACTCGGGCGGCGATCTCTTCCTCCTCCTCGCCCGTCAGCTCGGCGTTCTCGATCAGCCAGTTACGGAAGCGCTCGATCGGATCGCGACGGGCCCATTCCTCGAAGAGCTCCTTCGGGACGTAGAACGCGTCGTCGTGGACGGCGTGACCCTCCATCCGCAGTGTCTTCAGCTCGAGCAGCGTCGGCCCACCCCCCTCGCGCGCCTTCTCGATCGCGGCCTTCGCCTCGCGGTAGACGGCGAGCACGTCGGTGCCGTCGACGACGACGCCCTCGAACCCGTAGGCCGCGGCGCGATCGGCGAGGTGCTCGACCGCGTAACCGAGGTGGGTCGGCGTCGAGTAGGCCCACTGGTTGTTGTCACAGACGAAGACCACGGGCAGCTTCCGGACGCCGGCGAGGTTCATCGCCTCGTGAGCGTCGCCTCGCGCAGCGGAGCCCTCGCCGAACCAGCCGACCGCGACCCGTTTCTCCTCGCGGATGCGGAAAGCGAGCGCACAGCCGACGGCGACCGGGAGCATGGCGGGAAGATGGCTGACCATCGCGATCATCCCGAGCTTCGCATCGGCCATGTGGACGTTGCCGTCGCGCCCGCGCGTGGGCCCGTCCTCGCGGCCCATGTACTGCGCGAAGATCCGCCACGGCTCGACCCCGCGCTGCACGTGGACGCCCATGTCGCGGTGGAGCGGGGTGCCGACGTCGTTCGGCCCCATCGCGGTCGCGACTCCGACGGCCGCGCCCTCGTTCCCGCGGCCGGTGTAGAAAGAGCCGGGGATCTTCCCTTGCTTGTAGAGGATGTGCCCGCGCTCCTCGATCCCGCGCGTGACGAGAAGGTGGCGATAGATCGCGAGCAGGTCCTCGCGGTCGAGGCCCGCCTCTCTCACCTCGCTGAACGAGCCGACAGGCTCAGCCTCGCGCACTGCCATGGCCCGCACGATAACGACCCGCGTAGGATGGCGGGCAGATGTCTGCGAATCCCTCGGACTGGCTCACTCAGGATCGCTTCGTCATCGACCAGCTCATCAGGCCGATGGCGAACCTCTACCGCATCTCGGCAGGCCCCTCGCCCGTAGCGTTCGTGCGGCAGAAGAAGCTCGCGATCAAGGAGGACATCCGCTTCTACGCGGACGAGACCCAGACGGAGGAGCTGTTCCGGATCAAGGCGCGCTCGCTGATGGAGTTCGGTGGACGCTACGACGTGACGACGCCGGCCGGCGAGCGGGTCGGCGTGCTCGAGAAGGTCTTCGGCAAGTCGCTGCTCCGCTCGACCTGGCGGATCCTCGACGCGAACGAGCAGGAGCTCGCGATCGCGAAGGAGCGCTCGCAGTTCTGGGCCATCGTGCGCCGGGTGATCGACGCGGTGCCGTACGGCGACTTCATCCCGATCGTCTTCCACTTCACGATCGATGCAGGCGAGCAGCATGTCGGCGACCTGACGCGCCGGATCGGCCTACGCGACACGTACGACCTCGACCTCGCCGGCGACGTCGAGCGGACGATCGACCGCCGCCTCGGAATCGCGCTCGGAATCGCACTCGACGCGTTGCAGAGCCGGTAGCCGCGACGCGCTGGGCGGGTCGTGGCTCAACCGGTTCCTCCAAGTAGCGATCTGCTGGCGCTCTTGCGCGGGCTACCACGGCGACACGCGACGCTGCTCGTAGGTATCGACGGTCGCGGCGGCTCTGGCAAGAGCACCCTCGCTCGGAGGCTGGAAGCAGCCGAGCGGCTCGTCACCGTGGTCGAGTTCGACGACTTCTACCGACCATCGAGCGAGCGCAGGCTCAGGGCTGCCACCGGTGAGTCCGAGATCGGCGGCAATTTCGACTGGCGTCGTCTTCGCGAACAGGTGCTGGAGCCACTCTCGCGCGACGAGGCTGCCTGCTATGAGCGCTACGACTGGGCTCGCGACGAGCTTGCCGAGTGGCACGGAGTACCGGTCGGGGGGTTCGTGATCATCGAAGGCAACTACTCGACGCGGCAGGAACTCAGGGCTCTGTACGACTTCACGATCTGGATCGATGCCCCTCACGAACTTCGCCTGCAGCGCGGGCTTCGGCGCGGTGGACAAGACAAACTCGAACGGTGGCTGACTGAGTGGATCCCCGAGGAAGATCGTTACATCGAAGCCGAGAACCCGGCCGAACGCGTGCATCTGGTTCTCGACGGAAGCGGGAGCTAGGCGGCGAGCGCCGCTGGCTCCTCGACGTCGATCTGCTCGACGTCGGAGCGTTTGAGCATCAGCGCCAGCAGGATCGCGCCTGCGGCGAGGAAGGCTGCTCCCGCGATATAGGCGATGTGAAAGCCGTCGACGAGCGCGCTCGCGTTCTCGGCGGCGGTCGGCTCGCGACCCAGGCCGTCCAGCGCGCCCGTCGTCTCGGCGGTCGCGAGCGTCGAGAGGATGGCGAGCCCGAGCGCGCCGCCGATCTGCTGCGAGGTGTTGAGGAGCCCGGAGGCGAGGCCCGCGTCGCCGGGAGAGATCCCGCTCGTCGCGATCAGGGTCACGGGTACGAACGTCATTCCCATTCCGATCGAGATCAGCATGATCCCCGGCAAGAGGTCGGTGAGATAGTCGCCGCCGAGGTCGAGCCGGAGGAAGAGGAGCATCCCGATCGTGCCGAGCACCATTCCGGCGATCCCGACCGAGCGGAGTCCGATCGCCCGCACGAGGAACTGGGAGAGTCCGGCGCCGATCACAATCCCGAGCGTGAAGGGTACGAAGGCGAGCCCAGCCTCGATCGGCGAGTACTCGAGCACACGCTGCAAGTAGAGCGAGTTGAAATAGAACATCGCGAAGAGTCCCGAGGCCACGAGCAGCATCACGAGGTTCGCCGAACGGATCGTGCGCTGGAGGAAGATCCCCAGCCGGACGAGCGGCTCTGCGGAGCGGCGCTCGATCAGGACGAAGGCGGTCAGGAGCACGAGTGCCAGGGCGCCGAAGCCGAGCGTGTGCGCGGAGAGCCAGCCCTTCTCCTCCGCCTTGACGATCCCGTAGACGAGCGCGATCAGCCCGGCGGTCACCGTCACGGCGCCGGCGATGTCGAACGCCTGGTGCGACTCCTCGTCCTTCGACTCCGGCACGTAACGGAGCGAGAGGAAGAATGCCGCGATCCCGACCGGGAGATTGACGAAGAAGATCCACGGCCATGAGAAGAGGTCGGTGAGGACCCCGCCGAGGAGCAGGCCGACCGCGCCGCCGCCGGCTGCGATCGCGCTCCAGACGCCCATCGCCTTCGTCCGCTCGGTGCCTTCCGCGAACGTCGTCGTCACGATCGAGAGCGCGGCCGGCGAGACGAGGGCGGCGCCTAGCCCCTGTAGGCCGCGCGCGAGGATCAGGAACTCGGACGAGGTCGCGAGGCCGTTCAGCAGCGACGCGACCGTGAAGACCACGATTCCGGCGAGGAAGAGGCGCTTGCGTCCGATCAGATCGCCCGCCCGTCCACCGAGTAGGAGGAAGCCGCCGAAGATCAGGGTGTACGAGTTCACAACCCACTGCAGCTCGGACGGCGACATGTCGAGGTCGTTTTGGATCGACGGGAGCGCCACGTTCACGACCGTCGCATCGAGGATGACCATGAACTGCGCGATGCAGACCAGGACGAGGACGAGCCACGGGTTCGACTTGGCGGTCACCGCGGTGGTTCTATCAGGCACGGGCGAGGGCGCCGGTACGGTTATCCGTATGAAGGATCGTGTCCGGCCCAAGCGGAACTGGATCCAGGAGGAGCGCCGCAAGACGCTTGGTGACTACACCTGCTTCTGCCTCGATTGTGGCTCGGTGTGGCGCTACTTCCTCGAGGGGGAGGCGGAGCTGCCGCGCGAATGTCCCCATTGCGGCGGCGAGACGCGCAACCGTTGTCCGACCTGCGATGCGCCCTTCCCGTCTGCGTTTGCGGTCGAATGCGAGGAGTGCGGCGCCGAGGTTCGCCCGCCCCAGGTGCTCGGCGTCCGGATCCGCAAGCCCGGCAAGTAGCCGGTCAGCCTCGAGGCGCGATCCGAGCCAGCAGCGAGGCCGCTTGCGTGTGGCGACCGAGATGACGCCGAGGCCCTGAAGCGGAGCAGCTCGGCGATCGTCCGGTGGAACAGCCTGTCGGGCGCGGCGCGGGCGCCGGCCGGAGGACGTAAGAGGTCGATCCAACCGGGTGCCTCCACCGGGATCCTACGACACCGAGTGGGAGCCCATTCACAGAACGTTCCGTTGGGCCGTGTCCGGGGTCAAAGCCCGGACATGTCCTCTCGCATCCGATCTCCCTGCACCTGCGCGACCGCGTGTCTCCAACGGACACGGCCGGGCTTTGACCCCGGACGTGTCCCGCGAGGACGGTGTCAGAACATCGTCCCGACGATCTGGGAGAAGCGGATCACCGTCACCGTCTCGTCCTCGGCGACCTCGCGGTTGTAGAGCTGGCCGAGGAAGCGCGCCATCTCGTCCGTCCGCCGGATCTCGGGGTTGTCGTGCTCGATCTCGCGCGGGGACAGCTCCCGCAACTCCTTGACCTCGACCCTGTCGATCACCGCATCGAAGACCTTTTCCCGCTGCCCGTAGCGGACGCCCACGAGCACGGTCACGATCATCCCCTTCTTGTACTTCGCGGATTTGTCTCCGAGCCGGATCGTGGCCGTCTTGCGCTGGGTGCGCAGCTGATCGGCGACGAGCGGCGAGTAGAAGTTGAGGGCGAACATGGCCATGGCGGCGTCGGGCGCCACTATAGAGCGGGGGATCTAGAGAGTCGATACCTCGCTGTTGGACGAATTCGAGGCTGCAGCTCGCTGCCACGGCCAGCGGCCTTCGATCTCGAGCTCGAGCGCGAGGCTCAGGAACGTCCGGACCAGAACGATCAGGGCTAGCGTGACCGTGCTCCTGAGCTCCGGGAACGTCGCGACCGTTCGGATGATGTCCGCGGCGATCAGGATCTCGAGGCCCAGGAGGATCGCGCGGCCGAGATCGTGCCGGTAGCGCCGGTAGAAGTTGTCCCTCTCGCGCCGCAGGAGCCGACCGAGGGCGTACGCGGTTGCGAGCGCGAGCCCGCCGATGAGCACGGCGACACCGATCAGGTCGACACCCTTGCCGATCGTCTCGATCGACTCCGTGAAGCTCATACCCGAGCGATTCTCCGCTCGCGGGGCTTCTCAACCGCCGGCGCCGACCAGGACCTCGAGAGCCTGCTTTGCGACCTGCCGCTCGCCGCCGTAGGCGAGGAGGCGCGGCGCCTCCTCGAGCGGCAGCCAGCGCGCTTCGGCGACCTCGATCTCCATCCCGGGCGGGATCGCGCCGATCCGGCCGCTCCGGTAGCGGAGAAGGAAGAAGCTCACCACCTTGAAGACGCGCGTGCCGTCGCTTCGTGTGTAGGTGTACCTCACGTCCGCGAGCTTCCGGTCGAGCCGCGCATGCAGGCCCGTCTCTTCGTAGGCCTCGCGAATCGCGGCTTCCGAGGAGCTCTCGCCCGCGTCGATCCAGCCCTTCGGAAGCGCCCACGTCGTCTCGCCGCGCCCCGTCGGTCGGATCGCCGCAAGGTACCAGCGGCCGCGGAGTCGTCGTACGAGTACGCTCCCGGCCGAGAACTCCCGCTCCACCGCTCGTTTGTAACACAGAAGAGACTCGATCGACGGTAACCACTCATCCGCGGCTCCACCCCTGGTACTATCGCCCTGGCACTCGGAAGGTCAGAGTGCCAAGTCGTGTCACAAAGTCTGATTCAAGGAGGCACCATATGAACTTGCAGCCTCTTGGTGACCGCCTGATCGTCGAGATCCTCGAAGAAGAGGAGATCACGATCAGCGGCATCGTGCTGCCCGACACCGCCAAGGAGAAGCCGCAGCGCGGCACGGTCCTGGCAGTGGGTCCCGGCCCTCGCGACGAGGACGGCGAGTACATCAAGATGGATGTCGAAGAGGGTGACGAGATCATCTTCTCCAAGTACGGCGGAACCGAGATCAAGGTCGGCGCGGACGACGTGCTGATCCTGCGCGAGTCGGACGTCCTGGCCAAGGTCGTCGGCGATCGCGCCGCCGTCTAGCACCGCCAGTTCTAGGAATTGCCAGCACTAGGAATTGACAGAGAGGAACAGAGAGATATGGCTCACAAAGAGCTCAAGTTCAACGAGGACGCACGTCGCGCGCTCGAGCGCGGCGTCAACATCCTCGCCGACGCGGTCAAGGTGACGCTCGGCCCGAAGGGACGCTACGTCGTCCTCGACAAGAAGTTCGGCGCGCCGACGATCACGAACGACGGCGTCACCATCGCCCGTGAGATCGAGGTCGAGGATCCGTTCGAGAACCAGGGTGCGCAGCTCGTCCGCGAGGTGGCCACGGCGACGAACGACGTCGCCGGCGACGGCACCACGACGGCGACCGTGCTCGCCCAGGCGATCGTCCGCGAGGGCCTGAAGAACGTCGCTGCCGGCGCCAACCCGATGGGGTTGAAGCGCGGGATCGAGCAGGCCGTCCTGTCGGTCGTCGAGGATCTGAAGAAGCAGTCGACGGACGTCTCGGGCAAGGAAGACATCGCCCGGGTCGCCACCATCTCCTCGCGTGAGCGAGAGATCGGCGACGTGATCGCGGACGCGATCGAGAAGGTCGGCAAGGACGGCGTCGTGAACGTCGAGGAGGGCCAGACCTTCGGCCTCGAGCTCGAGTTCACCGAGGGGATGCAGTTCGACAAGGGCTACCTCTCGCCGTACATGATCACCGACGCCGAGCGCATGGAAGCTGTGCTCGACGACCCGTACATCCTGGTCGCGAACCAGAAGATCGGTGCCGTCAAGGACGTCCTACCGGTGCTCGAGCAGGTCATCCAGGCCGGTCGCCCGCTGCTGATCGTGGCGGAGGACGTCGAGGGCGAGTCGCTCGCGACGATCGTCGTCAACAAGCTGCGCGGCACCTTCACTGCCGTCGCCGTCAAGGCGCCGGGCTTCGGCGACCGCCGCAAGCGCATGCTCGAGGACATCGCGATCCTTACAGGCGCCGAGGTGATCACCGAGGAGATGGGCCTCAAGCTCGAGAACACGAAGATCGCCCAGCTCGGCAAGGCCCGTCGGATCGTGATCGACAAGGATTCGACCACGATCATCGACGGCGCCGGTGACGCCGAGGGGATCAAGTCCCGGATCAAGCAGCTGAAGGCCGAAGTCGAGAACACCGACTCCGACTTCGACCGCGAGAAGCTCCAGGAGCGCCTCGCGAAGCTCGCCGGCGGCGTTGCCGTCGTCAAGGTGGGCGCTGCGACCGAGACGGAGATGAAGGAGAAGAAGCATCGCGTCGAGGACGCGCTGCAGGCGACCCGCGCGGCCCTCGAGGAGGGCATCGTCCCGGGGGGCGGCGTGGCGCTGATCAACGCGATCAACGCGATCAAGCTCGACACGCTCGAGGGTGACGAGAGGACGGGCGCACAGATCATCCGCCGCGCGCTCGAAGAGCCGCTTCGCCAGCTTGCCTACAACGCCGGGCTCGAGGGCTCGGTTGTCGTCAACCAGGTCCGGGGTGCCAAGAAGGGCCAGGGCCTGAACGTCGACACGGGCGAGGTCGAGGACCTGGTCAAGGCCGGGATCATCGACCCGACGATGGTCACGCGCTCGGCGCTGCAGAACGCAGCTTCGATTGCGAAGAACATCCTCACGACCGAGGCGATCGTCGCCGAGGCGCCCGAGAAGGCCGGTGTCGGCGGCGGCGGCATGCCCGACATGGGCGGCATGGGCGGCATGATGTAAAAAGCACGGGGGAAACCATGTTTCCCCCGTGAGCCCCTTCTTTCTCGCAGCCGCGAGCGGAACGGGGTTGGGCCCGCCGGGCAAAGCCCGGCTCCGCCCGAGACAGTCGCTTCATTGATCGACAGAAGAGCGAAGGGCCGGCGAGAGCCGGCCCTTCGCTCTTCTGTCGACACGGCTCTTACAAGTCCGTCCTACGGTCAGAGCCATGCAGCGAGCGTGGCGCCGCCAACATGCTCTCGTGGTCGTCGTGCTCGCGGCGCTGCTCACAGTGGGCGCGAGTGCGGGGCCGCCCGTACAGGTCAGCACGCCGACTATCTCTACGCGCTCGGCGAGACGTTTCACGTTCGATCTGTCCGCGCCCGGGCAGCACGCCGCGCTCACCGTCGATCTCGTTCCGGGTACGCGAGTGCTCTATCGATTCGGCCGAAGCGCCGTCGCGCCGGGTTGCGCAGACCCGATCGTCGCGTCGGTCGAGGATCCCGACGGTCGAGCGCTGAAAAGACACCCCTCTGCACCGGGCGGGAGACGATCGCGTTCGAGGCGACCGGGGACGGAGTCCATACGCTCACCCTCGACTCGCCCGCGGCCCAGACGGCGCCTGTCGCCGTCACGCTCTTCCTCGATGAGCCCGAGGTCGTTGCCGGCGGGGAGTTCGTCGAGGTCACGTACTTCATCAACGGCAGCCGCTCCTCCGAGCTTGTCGTTGAAGCCGCCTACCGTCGCGGGGTCGCGCGAGTCTGGGTTCGTCGGCAGGGAGCCGGCATCGTTGCGTCCTCGGCGCTCTGCCGGCGCCGCTGCCCGGCCGAACGGAAGCTCCGGAAGACGATCGATACGCGGCGCCTCGGCGAAGGACGTCATCAGTACGCCGTCGAGGCGGTTGGCTCCGACGGACGCCGCAGCGATATCGAGACATGGGAGATCTACGTCGACCGGACACCGCCGCGACCGCCTAAGAACTTTCGGGTCGTGAACTACGCGCCGGTGACGAGGAACGCCGGTGTTTTCTGGGACGAGGGAGTCGATCCCGGCGGACCGCTCGCGTCCGGTGCCGGCGGCCACCACTTCCGCCTTCGTCGCGAGGGCGGGAGCTGGAGCCCGTGGCGCTACACCGACGTGCCGTACCTCTTCGTCAAGGGTGTCGTGGTTGGAAGCGTCCTCGACCTCAGAGTTCGCCAGCACCACGGCGCCACGAGCACGTCGCGAATCGCCGAGGCCCGGGTGCGAGTCACCGGCTCGGAGCCGCCTCCCGAGCCGGAGTAGGGGAGGGCGCCGCGCGTCGGCGCCCTCCCCTCGTTTAGCGCATCGCTACGGCGCGATCGTCGCGCCGTAGATGTTCTGGTCGAGCCCGCCGGCGTGCGGCGTCGTGTCCGCGCCGCAGCTCGGCGGCGTCCCCGAGCACAGTCGGGTCTGGAAGACGTCGAAGCCGTCCGTCCCGTCGCCGTTCACGTAGCGCGGATCCGTGCCCGCGATCGTGTCGCGCTGGTCGGTCCACGTCATCAGCACCGTCGAGCCCTCCGCGGAGATGTAGTTGTAGTCCCCGTGGAAGGGCACGTCGCGGTTGCCGAACTGCTCGTACTGGGGCATCTGGGTGACGGTCGACACGTCCGTGTACGCCCAGCTCGTGCCGCCGTTCGCCGAGGCGGCCGAGAACGTGTCCAGCCCGCCTCCGCACGCGATCCCGCCGGGCGGGTTCGCCGGCACCCAGGCGTTCGAGATCGGCACCGTCCGGAAGTCGGCCGCCGTCCCGGTCGGGCCCGTCGAACAGTCGAACCGGCTGTCGTGGTAGACGGCGTAGAGCTTGCCGGCGTTCGCGTCGATGTCCGGGAAGAACTGGTGTCCCTTTGGCTGCGGATCGATTCGCGTCGGGGCGCTCCAGCTGGCACCGCCGTTCTCCGTCTTGACGAAGTACACGGACGCCTGCGTCCCGTTGCCCGAGCCGAGCGTGCCGTAGCTCGTCCCCGTCGCCGTCTGGCTGCCGGGCACCGACGCCTCGTAGACGATGTACGCGGCGTCCGGATCGCCAGCCGCCTCCGGGTCGGACGTCACCCGGGTCTGGCTGTCGGCGCGGAAGAACACGTAGCCCGACTGGCAGACGAAGGGGCCGTCCCCGCAGTCGCGGGCGTCGTTGCGCGGCTCCGGGCCGGCGCAGCCGCCGAGGGTGCCGTCAGCGGCGAGGCACGCCTCGTAGCGGGCCTGGCCGTTCGCAGCCGGCGAGCCGGCGTGGTCGGTGAGATCCCACGGCACGAACTCGTTCACGATCCGAGGCTTCGTGAACGTCCGCCCTCCGTCGGTCGACTTGACGAACACGACGGCGTCGTTCTGCTGCTTCTGGAACTCGAACTGGCGCCACACGACGAAGACGATCCCCGTCTTCGTGACGGAGATGTCGCAGAACTGGCTCCCGTGCACGCCCTCCGAGAGCTTCTGCTGGTCGAACGAACGCGCTTCGTCGCCGGAGCGCAGGAAGAAGACGCCGTTGTTGGCGCCGCTTCCCGTGAAGCGCGCGTAGCAGGCGTAGACGTTGCCCTCGTAGGGGCTCGCGACACCACGGTCGACCTCGAGCTGCACCTTGTCGTCGAAGAGCCCGCGGAAGAGGGGGCTCGGCGTGCCTCGCGAGGCGATCGTCGTATAGCGGTAGTCCGGGGCCGTCATCACCATGTTCCAGTCGTAGCGAGCGACCCAGATCGAGCCGTTGGCCGGCCGGCCACGGTTGAACGCGATCCCGCCGTAGTACAGGTGACCGGCGCGATCCCATGCCTGCACCGGATCGCCGGCGTTGGTGGCGAGACCGAAGAGCGGCGAGGCCTGGCCCTCCTCCGAGGTGTCCGTCGGGTAGCCGGGCAGCAGGCTGTCCGTCCACGTGTCGCCGCCGTTCGCCGAGTGGTAGAAGCCCGCCCAGGTGTTGCCGGTCGTCGGCACGGTGCAGTAGTCGTTCGAGCCCGCGACCGCGTGCTCCGAGTTGATCGGGTCGACGGCGACCGACGGCTCGTTCTGCTGCCGGTTGTTCGTCGAGCAATTCGTGATCGTCACATCTGTGCCGCCGTCGTGGCGGACGTACGCCTGGTCTGTGACCTTGACGTCGGCCGAGGCCGGTGTGACCACCGCGAGCGCGCCAAGCGCGAGGAGCGCTCCGCGCAGAAGGTAACCCTTCACTTTCTCCCCTTTTCTCGAGCTGCGGCGCGACTTCCCGCCGACGGCGGGGGTGTTCCCGATTCGCGTCGCCGTCAACCTCCGCCACGGCGATGTCCGCAACAGGTCGAATGGAATGCGCCCGGCACGATTCGAACGTGCGACCTCTGCCTCCGCAGGGCAGCCCAGTGGTTGGGCCATGTTGGAACGGGATGGAGGAACCTGGCTCTACGTGCGGGCCTAGCTGAGCTTCGGGAACAGGAGAGGGCTCACCGTCAGAACCGATTTTCGGCGCGGGCGGACATTTTTCGGACATTCTGTTGCCATCTTCGTAAACGCATCCCTCACTGCCGAGCCGCTTCGCGCTGGCGCCCTTCGTACACGGAGACGAAGATGAAGGCGAGAACGACCGCGAGGCCGGCGGGGCAGCCGAGCTGGACGTGGGATGGTCGGATCATCTTCACCTACGTCACCGGCACCTCTGACGAGCAACGCAACATCGCCTTCATCAATGCCGACGTTCGGGCTTGCAGATCGCGTCGGACGATGACGCGGTGGGCAGGTTCAACCGTCCCCACCCTCGCCTGCGGCCGTGCCATGACCGGGCCGCGCCCTTTAGCGCTTGTCGAGGCGGGGTACCGTCATCCAGACAACACAGGCTGGCGATTTGCAGGTGCTTTAGAGCCCTCTGACGGACTCGAACCGTCGACCCCCTCCTTACCATTCAGGTTCAGGGGAGGGAAGCGCGGGCTCGGGCGGGTCTTCGCGGCCACGAAAGTCCCGCAAGCTGAAGGGATCTAACGGCGAGACGTGACCCGCGCGTGGACGCGCGTGGCCGTGCTGGTGTTCCCTCCACGTTCCCTTGTGCCGCCCTACGAACACAGGGCGCTGGTGCCGAGAACACGGGGCGCTGCTGCCGATCTGGCGAGGATGTCGCGGGGGCCGGTCGCACACTATTGATGGTAATCCTCAACCGTTCTTCGTCGCGCAGCTCCACGTTGGCCGGCGAGCCGCCCGCCTCAACGACCGCCTACTCCGTAGGAGATCCCAGTAGCGATCGAGGTCGACCCGAATCTGCTCTAGTCGCTGCCGGCGGGCATCGGTCGCCGTTCCCGCCGCCTCCGCATCCCAGAGCGAGTGCTCTTCTGCCACCAACTGCTAGATCGTGTCGTGAACGTGGTCTGCCATGTGTTCCTCCTGAGGGTTGAGCTGAGTGTGTCAGTGACCCTCTCGCACCGAAGGGGTTCTTGGGCAGCGTGGGGGATGCTTCGTGGCTCAGTCGGCCTCGACGGGCGGGTCGAGGCGATCGGCGATCAGGGAGGACGTAGTCGGCCACCACGATCATCGCCACTGCTGACGTCGCTTTCGCGGTCGACTCGATTCCGGCAGCGCTCGCCGCATCCGGGGCCGTGGTTCCGCCGGGACGCATCCCTAGTTCGGGTGACTGTGAGACTCGTGGTCGCCGTGCTGCTTGTGACTTGTCGGGTGACTGGCCGCTGTGTGTGGTCGATCTCTGTCGATACGCAGGCGTCGAGTCGAAGATTCAGAACGTCTGTCTTCTTCTCTGTCATGTGATCGCCGACGGCGATCACCGCTTTCGGGTCGCAGTGTTCACAAGCCCTGTCACTCCAACGTCACGCTCGCCTACCGATGGGGTAGGTTAGGCCCGTGTTGAGCAAGGGACCGGTTTCGCCCGCCCTCCACGGCCTGCTCGACTACGTGCTTGGGGTGGTGCTCGTACTGGCGCCCTTCGTGCTTGGCTTCG